>Ga0213830_1000023_pt1 | contig 434460 bp, 372 predicted proteins | sample SWATP11_FD_161661 | JGI IMG/M metagenome (GOLD analysis project Ga0213830, IMG submission 161661) | Coastal seawater microbial communities from Marineland, Florida, United States - SWA TP1 #1 | ecosystem: Environmental > Aquatic > Marine > Coastal | place: USA: Florida | collected 2016-08-06 | reverse complement strand
AGGAGAATCAATGAGAAAACTGGCGCAATCCGGACAGATAGGATAAAAATAGGGTTAGAGAAAAGCGAGGAAAACAGGCGTCCGGATTAAACCGGTGCCGGTGTCCGGATTAGCCGGAATATGCATCTAAAGACAAAAAAGAAACCACCTTTATGGGCAATGTGTTTATGACTATTCCCTCTGATATTCCGTTTGAGATTTCAACAATTGAAAACCACTCGAGCGAGGGTTATCAACTCAAAATCACTACGGATGAATCATCATTTTTAACTTCGGACGCACATATTATAAGTTCAGACACTGGTTTAGAGGTTAGAGCTGCAGAGGTACGAGCAAGCGATGCGAAAGAATTGTGATTACAGTTAACAAGTTAATCAACTCACCCACAATGCTCGGTGGGACGCATACACTCGGGGCTATGCCCCAAGTGCCTGCGTCCGTTATTGAAGAATTAAATATTACAATGGAAAGTTGAGTTTTATCGAATGGACACCAAATTAATCAATAAATACAAAAAATACGCAGCAACAGAAGAGGCCTTCGCTGTCCTTTTTGTAAAAAAGCATCTTCGAAAAGCTCAAGGATGTTGGGTTGATATAATAAATTGTCGTCAATACGAAATGTCAGAGGATCAATTACATTTTCGTTATGTTAACGGCGGGTTATTCAAGAGAAAACTAAAGCCCAAATACCCACCAAAATCTGACTTTACTGTGAATGGGCAATTTGATGAGAGCAACTATATCCTGATGGTGAGAGCTATAACATGGGAAACGGCACATCTAGACATAGAGCAGCAAAAATCTAAAAGAGTATCCCCCCTAAATTTCAAAATTACTGGTGTTAGCTACGATAAAAACAAAGGGTGCAATGGTTATTTTCGTGATGATGCTCCTCCTGAAATAAAGGCATTGGAAAATGACTTATCCAATCGTACCAATCCGCTTTGGGACAGAGCTATGAAGTATGTCAACGAGCCCGAATTTGTTTATAAAATTAAAAGCGTCAACCTATACCGGACTGGTAGATAACAAGGCTAGTCATCGGGACAGCCAAAAAGCTGCGCGTTTTGCTGGTGGCGTTTAATGTCTAATGTTTGTCTTGCTTAAAACAGAAGCCATTATTTACTAGTGTGGATAAATCAACGAAAACTAGTGGTTGAGCAGCAGGCTAAAAAGCAGAGCATCCTGATTGAGTATGCGGCGTTTGCAGAGGGCTTCTTTTTTGGCGCCAATGGCGTTAGCAAGTTTAATACTCGGCTGGTTTTCCGGCAGAGTGAAATACTCTATACGATTAAGGCCTAAAGGCTGTCTGGCAATTTCTATCAGGCGTTCACACAGCTTAATCGCCAGGCCCCGGCCTCTGGCCTCAGGAACCAGCCATAATCCCAGGTTGGCGTTGAGATGCACCGGATGGATATAGTTCAGCAGGCCCATTCCCAGGCATTGCTCGTTCCAGATCAGCAGGTAGGTAATGCCATAGCCAATTTTACGTTGTTGCTCGAAGGTCTCGATGAGCGATTCGGCATGTCGCAGTGTAGTAGGGGTTAACCCTGAACCCATCCAGGGCTTAACGGAGGCGCATGCGAGTTTGCCTGCCTCAGACAAGGCCAGTGCGTATTTGTGGTGAGCGCGAATAATTTTGACTGGCCCGGCATCGGTAAAAATGGGGGCCAGCCTGACTGGCAGGGTTGTCAGATCGATCAAAAGAGTTTCTTATCGATTACTCTGGCTAGCAGCACTAATACCAATACTACAAAGTACGCGCCGAATATGATTTGCATCCATTCAGCCATGCCCATAGACAGGAATTGCCAGCTGTTTTCGAGACAGTCGCCACGGGCTGCAAAAATGGCAGGTAGCCATTCATGCAGTGGGGCCCACTCGGGGAAATTAGGAAAGATTTCACAGGTGCCGAAGAAAGGATCGTCCGACTCGATAATTTCAATGTGCTCAGAAGCTATCATAAAGCCTCTTACAGCACTGTATCCCCACAACCCATAACTCACCAAACGGGTGAGCGGGTGGTTGAACAGCAGCACCAGCAGGCCTGCCAGCACAATGCCCCACATTGCTGTACGTTGATATATACACATTATGCAGGGTTCAAGGCCCATACCGTGTTGAAAATACAGCGCCGTACACTCCAGTGCCAGCGAGGTGGCGAAGAGTATCAGCCAGGCAGATTTTTGTTCTGCCCAGCTACTTAGTCCATTCAACAAGCCCATTCTTTATACTGCTCCTAGTGGCCGCTGTTATCGGCACCGGGAACACCGGTGTGGTGCTCTATCAGGTGCATGTCATAAAGCCACTGGGTGGCGTCTGATAAGCCCCAATAAGTAGCCAGTAAGCCTACAATTGCCAGTACAATGGTGTATGGCAGTGCCATAAACACCATACGGCCGTAAGAGAGTCTCAGTAGCGGTGCAATGGCCGATGTCAGCAGGAACAGGAACGCAGCCTGACCATTCGGAGTTGCTACACTTGGCAGGTTAGTCCCGGTGTTGATAGCAACCGCCAGTAAGTCAAACTGGTCGCGGGTGATTTCGCCGTTAGCCAGTGCGGTACTAACCTCGGTAATATACACCGAGCCTACAAACACATTATCACTCACCATAGAGAGTACGCCATTGGCCAGGTAGAACATCACCAACTGAGTCGTGCCTTCAAAACCCAGTACCCAGTGGATAACCGGGGCAAACAAACCCTGTTCGATGATGACCGCGACCACACCGAAAAACACGCACAGCAGAGCGGTAAAGGGCAGGGCTTCCTCAAAGGCTTTACCCAGCGCGTGTTCTTCAATAACACCGCTCATAGAAGTGGCCAGTACGATGACTGACAGGCCGATTAAGCCAACCGCCGCCATGTGCGTTGCCAGGCCAACAACCAACCAAACACCAATCAAGGCCTGTACACCAAGACGCGCTTTATCACGTACTGAGCGGGCCTGGTCCATAGATTTATCATAGTCCACCAGAATCTGGCGAACTGCGCCTGGCAGTTTGGCGCCGTAACCAAACAATTTAGTTTTTTCCAGCATTATGGTCGTCAGGATACCCATCAGAAATACCGGAATGGTGATGGGTGACATCCGGATGAAAAATTCTACGAAATTCCAGCCTGCTTTATCTGCAATGATCAGGTTTTGTGGTTCGCCTACCATGGTCATTACACCACCCAGGGCGGTACCAACTGCCGAGTGCATCATCAGGTTACGCAGGAAAGCACGGAAATTGTCGAGATCGTTTGAGCCTAAATCCGCCACGCTTTCGTCGGAGGTGTGGTCGTGGTCATGATGAAATTCTTTGCCCGATGCGACCTTGTGGTAAATGGTGTAGAACCCAAGACCAACGGCAATGATTACCGCAACAACGGTTAACGCGTCGAGGAAAGCAGAGAGAAATGCCGAAGCAATAATGAACGCCAGTGACAGCACGGTTTTATTTCGCACCCGAATCACCAGCTTGGTAAACAGAAACAGCAGCAGGTCTTTCATAAAGTAGATACCGGCCACCATAAACACCAACAGCAACAGCACTTCGAGGTTGACCTCTATCTCATGCATCATGTGTTGGGGGGTTGTCATGCCTATGAAGAGTGCTTCAATCAGTAACAGCCCGCCGGGCTGGAGGGGATAACACTTTAACGCCATAGCAAGGGTAAAGATAAACTCGATAATCAGTAACCAGCCGGCCAGAAAGGGATCGAGCATGAAAATCAGAGGGTTAGCAATTAAACAGCCGATAATGGTCTTTTTATACCAGTCTGGCGCATGCCCCAGAAAATTCTTATAGATCGCCATGGTCATAGAGGTTTGCATGGAGTAATTTCCTTTTTTATCACAGGCTTAATTTGTTGTTCTCAGCTAATAATAGACGAGTTTTATAATTTTATGTCACTACCGGGGTGACAGTTTTAATGTGAATGTCTGTTTTTAGGACACTTTTCGTCTAAGCTTGCAAAGACTAACCGAAATCTATCCCGACAGGAAGTAGAAAGCGACGTATCTCAGACCATATGCGCATAGCTGTTTAAAAAATGTGCGAAGAGAAAGTTATTGCTGCTTTTAGGTGATTTTCTTTGTCAGGCCGAGAAAAACTGTCACTTATCAACCAGTTTGTTATGCTGTTTTAACACGTAAAACTGTTACAATTAGTTGTATCGCTTTAAGTTAGGTGGTACAAGCCGCCTAACGGCGATTTATTCATTGTGCTTATGAAAATTCATCTGGTACAATCAGTTTGAAAATAACAAGAACGTTCAGTGGCGAGCAAATATGATATACAAGGCACAAAGTCCGGCTGGTTTTGCCGAGGAATACATCGTAGAGTCAATTTGGAGTGGACGTTTTCCTCCAGGAACTATTCTTCCCGCTGAACGGGAATTATCCGAACTTATTGGTGTAACACGCACCACGTTACGTGAAGTGTTACAGCGTCTGGCCCGTGATGGCTGGTTAACCATTCAGCATGGCAAGCCAACCAAAGTGAACAACTTCTGGGAAACTTGCGGCCTCAATATTCTCGAAACGCTGGCTCGTCTTGATCAGGACGGTATACCAGAACTGGTGGATAACCTGTTAGCAGCCCGGACCAATCTGAGCGCAGTCTTTATTCGTGGTGCTATCCGCAAAAATCCGCAGGCGTCGGCCGAAATTATTGCCCGGTATAAAGACGTTGAGGAAGACGGTAAAGCCTTTGCGCACTTTGATTATCAGCTGAACCACGATTTAGCCCTGGCGTCAGGCAACAATGTCTTTGTTCTGATGATGAACGGCTTCCGTGGTTTATATTCACGTATTGGTGGTTTCTTCTTCTCAGATCCACGTGCTCGTGATGTAGCCAAAGAGTTTTACGCCAAATTACAGCAGGTTGCCGAACAAGGCGACTATAAGTCGGTACCCGCAGTGGTCCGCGAATATGGTTATGCTTCAGGTCGCGTGTGGAATGAAGTCCGCGAAACCATGCCTCAGGATTTAGTCGATTAAGCGCCGCACCCGCGGCGTTTTTTTTCTGCGTTACAACAAAACCTCACACTAATGCCTTTTTAGTATGTGATTTCTAAATTCTCCTTTTACACTGATTAACAGATAGCAAAAGGAGACCAAATCATGGCAGCTAAAGACGATATCAAAAGTAAAATCAGCGAAGCTGAAGAATTCGCCCGTAAAATCTGGTTGGCAGGTTTAGGGGCCTACGGTAAAAGCGTTGATGAAGCACAGGGCCAGTATGAAAAACTGACCAAAGATGCTAATAAAATGTTTGACGAACTGGTATCTAAGGGAGAAACCCTGGAATCAGATGCCAAAGACAAATTCAAAGAAACCACCAGTGAAGTGGAAAGTCGCGTAGCCGACGTTCGCAAGAAGCTGGGTCTGGACACAGACGATACCGATCAAAAGATCGAAGAGCTTTCTGCAAAAGTGGATGCACTGACTGAAGCGGTCGCTAAACTGGCAGCGAATAAGTAACAACTGGGCGGGCAGCCATGGCTGCCCAATCAGCTAAGGAGTTATTATGTCAGATAAAAAACCGACATCGCCCATCATGGGCTGGTTTGAAGCCGGGTTAGGCTTATTCACAGACCAACTCAATGCGGCCAATCAGCAGGTACAGCATAAGGTGGATGAGTCGCAGAAAACACTGGATGAGCTCGCCGCAAGAGGCGCTGAAGTGGAAGCGCAGATCCGCAAAACGGTAGACCCATCACAGTGGCTTGAGCTGTGGCGTCAATCGCCGTTGCATCATTGGATGCCCACATTTACCACACCCAGACAAAAGCGGGCGATGCAGATTGAAGCACTGTCAGCTAAAGTGGATTTACTGGTAGAGCAGGTGGCTTTGTTGGCGGCGAAGCAAGCGGCGGCCAAACAGGCGGCAGCAAAAGCGGAAGAGAAACCGCAAACAGCCGCTAAGCCGAAAACCACGCGAGCGAAAAAAACTACCACGGCTAAACGGACTACTTCAACCCGCGCTGCCAAGCCAGCGACAGCCCGTAAAACGGCAAGCACAAGTAAAGACGCACCCGAAAAAGGCGAGTAAATCTGTAGTCCCGTCAATAAATAAAAAGGCCGGTTAGTTAGCCGGCCTCTTTGTTAGTTCAATAATGTAAAACGCTGTCCAGTCTTCACAGCACTAAACAAGCGGTAGTTTACAACTCCCAGGTTTGCAGACTTAATCGGTCGCTCGTTGTTTTTTTAATTCTTCAGCATACGCTTTGGACATTTGCATAATTTTAGGGTAAACATCTTTCATCAATTGCTGCGTGATCTGCATGGAAGCTGCCATGACTTCAGGCATTTTCTTTACCACAGACTGACCGGTTTCAGATTGATAAAAGGCCAGCATATCCTGCAATTCCTGCTCTGTATAATGGGCCATGTAAAGATCGATCATTGGCTCTTTTAATGTGTCCCAGTTCATTTCATCTCGCAGCATCAGGTTGACTTTATGCATATGCTTTTTAAAGCTGGCCCGCTCTGATTCTTCAATTTTGAATTGCTCAGCCATATTGGCAAACATGCCATCAAACTGAGCATATACCGCATCCAGTGTGGCATCCGCCCCGGAGGCAATCAGCAACGCTTCCACGGTATCACGTTGAGCAGAGTTGGCCTCTGCGTTGGTGTTTAGTCCCAGCACTGCAATAAAAATAATAATCGCTTTACGCATGATTAATTTCCTTTCCTTGTTTGTTATCAGTATTTCTGTACATCGTTATAAAACGGGAAAAACAAGACAATGGCGGCTTTTCGCCAGTCGCCTTTGCCTTCGAGATGACCATAGTCACCACCACCCATTTCAATATTCCCATCAGTATTAAACCGGGCAACCTTGCGGCTGTCAGACCAAACTATACCGTCTGTTTGCAAGGTTCCCATTGAACTGCCGCGACTCCAGACCATACCATCTTCTTCAAATGAGCCAATAAAATCGCTACGCAGATAAATATCGCCGTCATTCTCTATCCAGCCACCCGATGTACCACCGAACCATACTTCTCCCTTACTGGTGATTTCACAGTATTTGCTGCCATTAAGGTAAATATGCAGGCTGTTGGGGTTGTTTCGCTTGCTGGATAATGGATAGTCTCTGACAGCATAACCCATGTCGCTCGAAGTCTCAGCGCTCGGCGGCGCTTTGTTTTCGCTCGGTGCAGGGTGTGAATCATTTGCAGGTTCGGGGGAATAGCCTGTTAGCTGACTAAAATGTTCACTGGCTTGAATAAAGGCCGTTAACTGTTGCTCACGGGCTGCTTTATTCTCCACCCCGGTCAGCTCGTCCAGTTCTGCAGCAATTTTCACCGCCTTTATCGCGTCGGTAAGTACTTTACCGGCATTCGCTAACGGGCTGCCTTCAACGCCAAGTACCGCGGATGCCGTATTCGCATCCAGTTGACTAATAACCGGTGCTATACCACTGGCTTGGGCCACCTGGGTTTCAACCTGTATATAAAGTTGCTGGATTTGTGCAATACGCTGATCGAACCACTGATTATTAATCTGTTTATCAAAACGGGATGCATGTGCCGGGCTCAATCTGTTATCAGCAATGGCCTGAGTAATATACTGACTATCCTCTATCCGCGAAGTTTTAATGAGCGTCATCAACTGTCGGGCCCAGCTAATGGCCTGGTCAACAGTCGGATCTTCTGCCAGGGCAGGTAAGTTTTGAGGTTGATACTTGCTAATTATCGCGTTGTAGAGTGGGTCACCTTCAAGGGTTTGAAGCGATTTACCTTCACTAAAGAATGCCAGTATTACTAACAATGCAGTGAATATGCTGCGAGGGAATATCCTTAACATCTTAATGTTTTCCTTAACAATGATGATTCCGGTTCTATACAGTTATCATCAGTCAGTGATGATTTGTTAAGCAGTTTAACCCAGTAGTAAGCGCTGGTCGATAGGAGTAAACGTACTGGCGGACTGCATTAAAGAAGCGGCGGTAAGCGCCGGTACTCCATATACTTCAACCGTTTTGCCACCTTGCTCAGTAAGCCGGTTACAGAGAATACTGAAGTCACCGTCACCTGAAACGAGAATCAGGGTGTCGGCTTCATTCGCGGCGTCCATCATGTCAATGGTGATCCCCACATCCCAGTCACCTTTGGCAGAACCGTCTGCACGCTGAATAAAGGGCTTTAATTTTACCTCAAATCCGATAGCGCGCAGAATATTCTGAAACTCACGTTGCTTGGCATCGCCGCGCTCTACCGCATAGGCATGCGCTTTTACTACCTGCCGGTTAGCGGTGGCTGTGCGCCAGAAAGCGTTGTAATCGAAGTTCTTGCGGTAGGTTTGACGGCTGGTGTAATACACATTCTGCACATCAACAAATATTGCCACGCGTTCCATAAACGAGCGCTGCCTTTTGATTAACACGAAAGGGCAACATAGTAACAGATGCGTAACTGAAATATATCTTTACAGTTATCCATCATATTACTACTGATTGCGGTTGAGGTTAGCGGTAGCTCCCTTTAGCATGGTTGTACAAATTATACACACCCTGGTTGAGAAGGACATTGGCCATGCAAAGCATTACCAGAAGTACATATCACGTTATCTTACTTTGCTCATTAGCATTGATAAGTTTTAAGGAAGCTAACGCCGCAGACAACGCTCAGATCCACCAACAAATTCAGCAGAAGACAGCGGCCATTTACAGTGATCTTGTGGCGGTCCGTAACGACTTACATCAGCATCCTGAGCTACGTGGCGAAGAGCAACGAACAGCCAATGTCATCGCAGCTTCGCTGGCTGACCTTGGGCTTGAGGTTATCCGCGATATCGGCGGGCACAGCGTAATTGGTGTGCTCGATACCGGGAAACCGGGTAAGTCGGTTGCCTGGCGGGCCGATATCGATGCTATCCCAACCGCTGAAGGCGTTGGGCACAACTGTGGGCATGATATCCACACAACTATAGCGTTGGGCATGGCAGAGGTACTGTACTCGCTGAAATCGCAGTTAACCGGCAAGCTAATCTTTGTATTTCAACCTGCGGAAGAAAGCTACACCGGGGCCCGGGCCATGCTTGATGACGGACTTTTAACCGCCGTTCATCCCGATGAGTTTTACGCCGCGCACATCTCGCCCATGCCAGCAGGGTTGGTTGCGTCTAAAGCGGACTATTTGTATGCCGATTATCGTCAGGTCAACCTGGTGTTTACTAACGTGACAGAACCGGAAGCGATTATTGCTCTGGTAAAACAGAGCATCAGGTCACTGCAAAGTGTGGCTGAGGACAGTCCGTTCTGGAATACTGCAAACCTGATGGACCCTACTATCGGGCTTGGCCACCCCAATACCATTTATCAGAACTACGTTGTGGTGGAGAACCACTTTGATGTTGACCACGCCGGTGATGCGCTTACCGTTAGCGGCTATGTAAGCGCCAGCAATAACGCATTAATGGAGTCTATTAACCAAAGCCTGCGGCAAAAGATTGCAAACAGCGAATTTGCCGCTTTCTTTGTAGAAGTGAATAACCAGGCAACTCAGCTAACCTATTCCCTGCAACGAGGCAACATTAACAACGCCGCTCAGTTAACAGAGCAAAGCCTGCAATCCATGGCGAAAGTATACGGTGGTAGAGTACTTAAATTATACGGCGTTATCCCCGATGGCCGGGGCGACGACTTTGCTTATTTTCAGCAACACATCCCGGGTACTTATTTCCTGCTGGGTGGTTCAGATTTCAGTAAAGGCATTGTCGCTATGCCGCATGCGCCCAATTTTGGCGTCGATGAACGGGTTATAGAATACGGAGTTAACTATTTTTCTTCGTTGCTGGTTGAGCGTCTTGGGCTTTAGCTGGCTTGGTGTTGCTCATCAAGGGTTTGTTGTCGCAGATATAAAAACAACGGCAGTCCGGAAGACACGCCAATGCTGAACGTGGCGAGCAGCGCTATCCACTTGTTGCGAATGGCCAGTCGCTGACTTTCGTAAACAATAAATACAGTCAGAACCAGTGCTGAAATAACCACGTCCAGTGCAAAAAATCGACTGATGGGATTTACCCACAGTTGCTCGATAAACAAGGATATATCCAGACCATAAACAAAAAGCCATGGGACAAATTGCGATAATGGCACTAGCGTCCCAAGTACCGTTAACACTATATACAGCCGTTGCAGAGTGATCTTATTTTTAAGCATGGAAGTTCCTGCGCAGTAAGACAGCCCGCCAGGGCTTAATTTACGTCAATATTGCCTTTCTGGTACTGTTGTACCGCAGTGTAGGGTATAACCACCGTATCGGCGACTGCAGACAATATTGTGTCAATAAAGAACACGGGCACGCCTGAAAGGGTGCTTCCCATATTGGGCGTTCGACTGGGCTCACCGTTTAACTTACAAGCGTTATAAGCGACTCCGCTGTAGACACGCGGGATTTCTTTGCAGTAACTTTGCTTGCCGCGATGTTGAATGTTGACATGATTGTAGGCGGGATCGAGGGTTTTGATTGTAGCGCAGCCACTGGTTAGGCTAAGCAGCCCTATTACAATAAACTTTTTCACTCTCTTTATTCCTTTAAATAACTAGCCGTGTCAAACCTGACCCTGTCAGGCTGTGACCCTATCATTCCATAATACCTTCAGGCGTATGATCAAACAATCGGGCTTCCCGGGCTTTCAGTGCTCTGAGTTTGCTGCGCAGGGTTTCGCTTATCCGGGTGTTACGATCAATCACATCCAGTTGCGACCAGGTGGCCCGCTCGCCGCTGGCAATAAGCTCCTGAATACTGCTTAGTGTTGGATTGGCGGCTACCTGCATTAAATTGCGTAACTGCTTTTGCGGCAGGATATTAATATTGCCCACGTACTGCTGATCAATCACCGAGCGCACTTTGTGCAGCGCCAGCTTACTGCTGCGATTAGGCACCAGGTGCTCCATGATGTCGAAAGCATAAATACTATTGGCTTTGGCAAGTTGTCGCAGATGGCGAAAAGTCATGCTGGAAAGTGTTTTCGCCTGAGTCCGGGAGGAAGATAAAAACGGCACCGCCAGAGGATTGGTCTGACTCACAATACTGTGATTCACACCATACAGGCGCGACAGACGCTCAAAGGGCAGGTCAGCCATAATCGAGCCATCGGCAAAGCGGCGATTGGGTATGTACGGCACAATTTCGCCACTGGCGGTTTTGGCCTTTAGCTGCACCGAAGTAAATAGCAGCGGCACCGCACAGGAAGCGCGAATGGATTGCATGATTAACGCATTGGGTGAGGTCTTGGCATTCAGCAGCCTTGAGTACTGATGTAAGTCTGCCGGTGAAACGGTAACCGTAATGTGACGGCCCGTTTTCTTGTAGGCCTCTTCAAAGGTGGTCAGATCAAACAACGAAATCAACGTGTTTTCCAGCGCCCGGCTGTCGAGTATGCTTTTACGGCCCAGGCCGCCCCATAGCCGCCAGTTCTGAAAATGTTCAAAAATAAACTCAGCACTCAGCGCTTCGAGTAATTCATCGTGGGTGCGGGTGCCCAGCATGCCGGCAATAATAGAGCCCGCGCTGGCGCCAGAGATTACGGTAGGCAGCAGGTTCTGTTCATTTAATGATTTCACCACACCACAATGAAAAAAGCCCAGTCCGGCACCGCCGGATAGCATTAAACAACTGCGGCCAAAGGCGTGTGCGGTTTCTTCAAAGAACGACAGCTTGTCGTAAAAATCGATATAGTCTTCATCGGCGTGATAAATTTGCTCCAACGCACTGACAACCTGAGTAATAAACTCTTCAATCAGGTGTTTGGTGCCAATTTTACAGTGACCGAGTAATTCGGGGTTAGCAATGTTACCTAAATTGCCGTGGATCCCTTCGTGCAGAATAGACATCAAACCGCTTATATCGTTCTGACTCTGGGCAAACTTAATTCGCTGCACCCGTTTTCGGATCAAGCGGTAGTCATATAAACGGCAAGGGTCTTTTGCCTTCCAGTCATCCGCCCCGGACAGCGCGTCGTGGGCCTCGCAGGCTTCTTTGTATTCCTGGTAACTGCGAGCCTGTTCAATGGCACGTTCCAGTTCGCCTAATTTTGATTGAAATACGGTCATACATCCCCCGGCACTGATTTGATTAATTTCCGGTATTTGCGCCTATACTGGCAGTGTAGAGTGCACAATTAGAATCGGCTAACTAATTTGTTGGACCACGGGGATGACGAAATTACGTCAGTGATGGTTAAGCGCCGTGGATTTTGCGTTTAGTTGATCTAAGCCGATGTATAAACAAAGTTAATTTGACCAATACGGCACCACAAAGTAGCCTGAGCACTGACAATGATAACAATAGCCTTGTAGCACCAACATGGAATGGAATGTACAAACCTTAAGTTTGCTGTCGATCCCGCTGATTAGCGCGTTTGTAGGATGGATCACCAACTATCTGGCGGTAAAAATGATGTTTTATCCGCTCAAGTTTGTCGGGATCCCGCCAATTTTTGGCTGGCAGGGCTTAATACCGGCCAAACGTCGGCAAATGGCCGAAATTGAGGTAGAGCTGGTGCTCGGCAAATTGCTCAGTGTTGAGGAGCTGGCCAGTCGGCTCGACCCCCAGGAACTCACCAAAGCCATAGAACACCGCCTGCAACAGGTGGTGCGTAAAATCGTAAACGAAGTAATGGAAGAGTCGGCACCGCAGTTATGGGCAGCTTTGCCGGTGCAGGGCAAAAATCTGGTGTACCGCCGAATAGAAGACGACATCCCTTTTGTGGTCAGCAAAATGGTGGAGGATTTCCAGCACAACGTCAATGAAATCCTTGATATCAAAGAGCTGGTGGTTGAACAGCTGGTTAACTCTCCGGAGTTGATTAACGAGATATTCCTGCGCTCCGGGGAGCGGGAATTTCCGTTCATTGTGCGTTCCGGCTTTTACTTTGGCTTCTTATTTGGCCTGCCTACCATGGCCTTATGGTACCTCTATCAGGCCTGGTGGATCCTGCCGTTAGGTGGTTTGTTAGTGGGCTACGCTACTAACTGGATTGCCATCAAAATTATTTTTGAGCCCAAGCGCCCGGTGCGTTTTATGGGGTGTACCATTCAGGGCATGTTTCTTAAACGCCAGAAAGAAGTGTCGCGGGTCTATGCTGACATTATTGAAACCAAACTGATCAACTCAAAAAACATCACCCACATGATTCTGCATGGTTCCGGTTCTGCACAGTTGCTGGAACTGATAGAGCTGCATGTAAATGATGCGATTGAACGCTATGTCGCCATCGCGCAGCCTTATTTTGCCTTGGGTGTCGGTTCCGAAAACTACTTCAAAATGAAGTCCATGGCGGTTCGGCGATTATTTGAAGACAGCGATAAATACCTGCTTTACGCCTTTGATTATGCCAATCAGGCTCTGCGGGTAGGGGATGATTTGTGTGAGCGTCTGCAAGCTCTGCGTTCAGAAGATTTTGAAGGGGTACTGCGCCCGGCTTATCAACAGGATGAATGGAAACTGATTGTTACCGGTGCATTACTTGGCATGGCCGCGGGTGTTGCACAACTTTACCTGTTGATGATGGGGTAGGGCAGAGCGTTATGGCCAGTAAAACCGCAGAACGTATTCTCGCCGCTGCACTCACCTTGTTTAACGAACAGGGTGAAAATGCCGTTACTTCGGTGGATATTGCCATGGAGCTGGATATCAGCCCCGGTAATTTGTATTACCACTTTAAGGGGAAAGAGCAAATTATTGATGGCCTGGTGCACTGGTATAGCGAAGCCATGCAAACCTTGTTGCGCCCGGCTACACTGGAAAAAGTGCAGGCCGAAGACTTCTTTTATTTCATTGCTATTGTGCTGGATAAACAACAGTTGTTTCGCTTTATGTATCGCAGCCCGGCCGATCTGGCCGAGAAATACCCTAAAGTAAAACACTGGCACAAGCAGCAAATCAGGCAGCTGGAATCGAGTTTAACCAAGCTGTTATTGCGCTTCGCAGCCCAGGAAGCATTGCTGGCCAGCCCGGCCGAGCAGCGCCTGATGGTGGATTTAATTATTATGATCCTGACTCAGGCAAATCAGTACGACGACCTGCGCAATAATGATGATCCCCAGGCGCAAAAGTTTCATGCCCTGAGCCTGATGATGACAGCGTTGCTGCCGCGCTTTCGTTTGCATCAAACAACTGTGGCTCAGCTACGCAAAGCCATTGAGCATCACTCCATGGCGAATCTCACGTTACCGGCTGCCAGGGGGGATATATGAGTCAGAAACTGTCTTTTCTGGACCGTTCGTTCTGGATCACAGAGTCTAAAGCGAATCCCAAGCATGTGGGTTGCCTGCAATTGCTTGAAATGCCAGAGGGCAGCGATCCCAAAGCGTACGTAGGCGCGCTGCATGAGGAAATGCAGGGCTTTGCCCGGGCTTGCCCGCCGTTTAACTGCAGGGTTAAAGCCGTAACAATCTGGCCGCTGGGACTACAACCCGTTAAACACATGCAAATGGACTATCACGTACAACTACATCAGGTGGAAGATGTACACGACCGCCCGGCACTGGACGAGTTTATAGCACGCATGCATGAAACCCGGCTCGATCACGACAAGCCGCTCTGGCAGTACCATTTTTTATATTCGCCTGCACAACAGGTATTTGCTATTTATGCGCGGGTCCATCATATGTATGGCGATGGCGCTACGCTGGTACGCTGGTTTCAGGCCGGTTATCTGGATGAGCCGCAAAACACCGGCTTTGTGCCAGTCTGGGCTTTAAAGCGCCTGCGGCATCAAAAACGCCAGCACCACAAGCGCATGAAACGTTTTTGGATAAACCTATGGGAAACGCTGCTAACCGGTAAGGATTTGCTGGTGATCTTTACCCGTTTATTGTTACGCCTGATCCGGATTAACCGTCATTACATGCCGGTGCCCTTTACTGGCACCCGTACCGTGCTTACCGGGCAGGTTAAAGCAGGGCGGGCAGTGGCGACCTTTGACTTGGATTTTGCCCGCGTGCGGGCGCTGGCCCGGCGCACCAGAGCATCCGCTAACGAAGTCCTGCTCACCGCTTTTGATATTGGCGTTCACCGCTTGTTACAGGATCATGGTCATGTATTTACCCGTGCGCTGTATACCAATATGCCTATCAATTTAAGAAAACCCGGTGAAAAAACGACCGGTAATCGCATTGCCATTGTACCGGTGCAGCTAGCCCATGATGAGAGCGATCCTTACCTGCGCCTGCGGCAGATTATTTATCATCACCGCATTGTTAAGCAGGCTGCCCAGCGGGCCCGGCCTTCCGCTTTTAGCGGATATACCATTGTTATCCAGGCCATTGCGCTGGTGTTTGAGTGGCTGCATATTTCAGACTGGGTAAAACCCATTGCCAATGTGCTGGTCTCGAATATTCCCGGCCCTAAACAACAAAAGTACTTTAAAGACAGTAAATTGCTCGCCTGTTATCCCATTTCTACGCAAACCCCGGGCGGCGGCGTTAACATCACCCTGATGACTTACAACGGTACGGCCAATATTGGAATGGTGTGTTGCAATCAGCAGATTAAATCGTTGCAGCCGCTGGCGGAGTACTGCCGCGAAGCTTTCGACATGCTGGAAGCCAGTATTGACGATCCGAGCCTGAGTATCGACGACATTGGTGAGCACAGCGACGAGGTGCCACTTTCCATTGTTAGCGATCACTAGTAGCATTGCCGCTCCTGTTTTACTGAGGTATTCCCATGTGGCGTTGTCCGCTTTGTCAGCAACCATTACAGCAATCGATGCGCACCTGGCGGTGTGATAATCGTCATGCCTTTGATGAGGCCAAATCCGGCTATTTAAACTTACTGCCGGTGCAGAATAAAAAGTCCAAACAGCCCGGTGATGACAAAACCATGGTCAATGCCCGCCGCCAGTTTCATGATGCCAAAGGCTATGAGCCGCTCATGGCAGCGCTGGTAGAGGTTATTCAGAAGCACTATGCAGGGCCGTCGGATGTGCGCCTGTTTGATGCCGGTTGTGGCGAGGGCAGTTATCTTGGCTATATCGCACAGGCGCTACAGGATGCAGAGCGTAAAGTGAACGCATCTGGCTGCGATATTGCCAAACATGCTGTCGATCTGGCGGCTAAACGCTATAAAAATTGTCATTTTGCGGTTGCCAGTAGTGCCCATTTGCCGCTTGAGGATAATTCGCAGGATGTGGTGCTGCAGGTATTTGCGCCGGGCAGTAACGCCGAATACCAAAGGGTAATTGCACCAGGCGGTCTGCTGATTGCAGTCGACCCGGCGGAAAATCACTTATGGTCAATCAAACAGGCTATTTACGATAACCCGCGCCAGCACAAAGTGGCATTCGCCAGCCGCGCAGGATTTAGTCAGCTCATTGAGCAACGGTTGAGTTTTACGGTGGATTTATCCGACCCACAAACTCGCCAGGGACTGCTGGAGATGACCCCTTATTACTGGCGTTTACCGCAGGCGGAAGCCCAGGCACGGTTTGCTGATATAAAGCAGGTGGAAGCGGATTTTGTTATTCACGTTTGGCAACGGGATCACCGTTAAACTGAACTTTTGTGGGGAGTGTGCATTGTACAAGCCGCTGTCAGCCCACATAGTAAAGAGATGCCCCGTAAGTTAAGGAAAACCCATGCATCTCGCTCAGCTCAATATCGCCAGGCCAAAATTTCCTTTGGATTCCATAGGGATGGCTGATTTTGTCAATAATCTCGATCTGATAAACACCGTTGCTGAAAGCAGCCCGGGGTTTATCTGGCGCTGAAAAGACGATTCCGGTAACGCTACCAGTATCCCTGTGTTTAATGATCCCGAGCTAATCGTCAATATGTCGGTATGGCAGGACGTTGCCTCGTTAAAGCAGTTTATGTTTAAAACCCACCATATCGATTTTCTGAAACGTAAAAAAGAGTGGTTTGTGCCGCTTGATAGTGCATCCTATGTGATGTAGTGGATAACAAAAGGGCATGTCCCCACGGTGGCAGAAGCCGAGGAACGCTTACTGCATCTTCGTAAGCACGGAGAAAGTGATTATGCGTTCAGCTTTAAGCACAGTTTTAATAAGTCGTAGAGTTATCGACCAGACCGTGAAGGTCAGGCCGATAACCATCGAAGATTTGATTGGGGTTAGCAAGTAGCCTAGCGGTTACCAAAGTTGCTGAGTAAGGCTTCATCAACTACGCCATTATGCTTGTAAATAACACCATCTTTCATGACCATGTCGACATCGCGAACTAAATTCATATATTTGAGCACATTGCCACGCACCGCGATGATATCGGCTACCTTACCCGGTGTTACTGTGCCATAACGGTCTTGCACGCCCATCATTACTGCCGGCCAGTAAGTCGCTGCCCGCAATGTGTCCATTGCGTCAAATCCCATGTCATGTACCCACACGGCCATTTCCTGCCAGGTAGACTGGCAATGAAACTTCATTGGGATCCCGGAATCGGTGCCTACCAGCATCATCACGCCTGTTTGCTTTAACTGGTTAATTTTATTGCGAATAGTGGGGGTTCTTAGCGGCGTGAGCTGCATGTAATTAAGGTGTCCGGGTTTGGCAATCGATTGCTTAATATCGGCAATGGTGTCGTCTTTTAAGCCACGCTTCCAGCAGGCATCGTCGAGTTCTTCCGGGTTAGCCACCAAATCGGGATAGGTAAATAATCCTTCCATGGTCGGTGTCCAGAACAATAATCCGTCGAAAATGCCGGTGGCGGTGCGCTCTACTAATGTATCCAGTACGTCCTGTGGGTACCCCGGTGCGGTGGTAAGCCCGGTATGTTCAAAATTATCAATGCCGATTTCTACGCCCACGCGAATTTCATCTGGTTTATGTGCATGAGCGACTACTTTCATGTTGAGTCGATGGGCTTCGTCGACAATAGCCTGGGCTACCGGGCGTGGCATATCGTCATGGTCGATGAGCTTAACGATTTCCATGCCGGCGTCGTGCAAACGATTGACCGCAGCTTTTGCTTCACTCTCGGTGGTGACTTCCCACCGATAATGTTTTTGCCAGTCCTGAACTTCTGCCTGTAAGAAAGGACCAGAGGTATACAGCGTAGGACCGGGGATTTCGCCGTTCGTGAGTTTTTGCTTAATGGCGACAGAGTCCTCAAGGGGCGCCCCCAGGTCGCGAACACTGGTGATGCCGGCCAGCAGCAATTGCACCAGTGAGGCCGGCATAATCTCATCCACCTGACGGTCGCGATACGCTTTTTGCCAGTGCGTATAATTGGCGTGGCCGGTAAGCATTATGTGGGCATGACTTTCCCATAAACCGGGCAGCACGTCGTGCCCTTCGGTGGAGACTACGCGATAGCCCGCGGGCACGGGTAAAGAATCTACTGTGCCTACCTGTTCGATGATGCCGTCTTTTACCAGTATCACGCTATTGTGCAGCGAGCGTTCGGCAGTGCCATCGATGAGTCGTCCACCCACCAGGGCGATATTTTCTGCCTGTGATGGCATGCCGGTGAGCAGGCCGGTTAACAAAGTTAGTGTCGTTAGCAACCGCATTATTTTTCCTTATTCTGGTTATCCTGATTTACGTTATGCTCACCAATTGAACAAATCAATGTTTTCTTTAGAGAGAGTAATGCAGAGGTTGGCACGATTAACAGATAAACTGCATCAGCCGTCAGTACTGCCCGACTGATGCACACGACTATCTAAAGCTTTCAGACAGCCTTAACGGCCTTTAAACTTTCGGGACTCTTTTTGAGAAAAGTTCACAAACCGGGTAAAGGCTTTATCCTTAGCCCTTTTCTGGGCCAGTGAGGCGGAGTTAAGCGCATCTTCGCGAAGCAATTTCTGATAGTTGGACAATCGCCGCGAGTCCAGTGAGCCTTGCTCCACCGCGGCCTGCACTGCACAGCCAGGCTCCTGATCGTGCTGACAGTCGGCAAATCGACAGGCTTGGGCTAAGCGCTGAATATCGGCAAATGCCGAGACAATCCCATCATGACAATCGGCTAACTGCAATTCCCGCATACCCGGAGTATCGAGAATGAGTCCGCCTTGAGGTAAGGGAAACAATGAGCGCCCGGTAGTGGTATGGCGCCCTTTGGCATCATCCTCACGAATACCCTGCGTAGACTGACAGGATTCACCCAGTAAGGTATTGGTAAGCGTTGATTTGCCTACTCCGGAAGAGCCAAGCATGACCACCGTATTACCTGGTTTGAGCCAGTCACTTAACGCATCCATACAGCTGTTCTCCAGTGCGTTAACGGTGACCACCTGCAACCGTTTATCGATGCACCGAACCTTGTTGCTCCAGTATTCGGGGTCGTCGGTAAGGTCGGCTTTGGTTAACACAACCACCGGTTCTGTGTCGGCCGCTTGTGCAAGAGCCAGGTAGCGCTCGATACGGCTGGGATTAAAGTCCTCGTTCATGGAACAAACGATAAATGCGGTGTCTACATTGGCTGCAATTAACTGCCATTCATGACCGGTACCGGCCGATTTGCGTTTAAAGCAGCTGTACCGCTCTAGCAAACGTACAAACTGTTTATTTTCATTTAGCAATAGCCAGTCGCCAACCACCAGCGGTGGCATGGCGGGAGTAATTGGTAACGTAAAGGTGTGCGGATCCGCTGCTACGGTCAGCTGAGATTTATGTTGCTCGGTGACTCTGACAGGGATTATTTTATCCCATTCTTCAAGAGTAAGTTGTTGCTGGAAAAATGGACGCCAGCCCATGGCGGCGAGATGTTGAAAATTAGTCATAACTAACCCTTAACTAACGTTAATGTTTTATTAAGGGGGCAAAAGGCCCCGGCATTAGTACCGGGCAGTGAACGGGCGGTTTAGTTAGCCCATAGCCCGGTCAGGGTGACGACAATCATCAATATTCTCCTAACCGTTATTCAACGCCATGGAGTATAGCTTAACCGGCATCAGTGTGCACTAGCTCAAGGCTATCATTCTGCGCTCAAGGCTGTCTTATTGAGCTCAGGGCTGCTCAGTAAAGAAAAACCGGAGCTGGTTGTCTTCTACGGCTACCCGTTTGCCAAAGCGGGCGAATAAAAACTCCCGCCAGTGGTTGTCATCCATGGTGTATTCCAATGCCCGCTCATCCAGTCTGGCGAGCAATTCTTTGGCCAGCCGGGGCTTGTGATAATCCAGAATGCGCTGAGTGTTGCCGTGTAAATAGAGTTTCAGGTAATCCATTGCCTGATCGGTAGAGCCCGCCGACACCAGACTCAGTGCCGAGCGTATTGGTTGTCCCAGTAAGGAACCAAGCCCGGATAGCGGTAGGGGCAGTAATTTATCAATAATAAACTGAGTGTCTTTTACCAGTGAGTACTGGTCGTTGAGTAAATGAATAAAATCTACCCGCGTGTCGGTAAGATGCAATGAGCGACTGGCCGGGTAGTAATTGGGCAGGGCACTGATGCCTGCAGCCGTGTGGGCCTTATAAATTCGCGAGCCCATCACTTTAACTTCTACAGCACAGAGGATCTGCACGGTGAGACGATTGGTGGTGGTCGGCATACTAAGCTGGGCTTCCAGGCACGTAAAATGACCTTCACCTATGGGGACGGCCAACGGTTCAGTAAAGGGGAAATGCGGGGCGATGAGTTCATTAAGCTCTTGTTCGGTAAATATATCGTGCTTCAGGCGGCCACTTTTAATCAGGCAATAGCCCACCAACGCATTCACTCTGTCGCGCCAGCTTAATGGAGGTAACAAACATCAATCCTTGCAAAGTAAAGTGGGGCAAGCCCGTTGTTGCGCTAAATCATAACAGTGCTGTTTACACTGGCTCAAGGCTTAAAATTTTTTGCTTCGCTGGCGACAATGGCGTAGCGTAGACTCAACTGGTACAATCAGTTGGGTGGAAGCGAGAATTACCAGACCGGCTTAACCATTTAACAGCGGGTGAACGATGCATATTCCTGTTCAACAATTTGATTACGTGATCATCGGTGGCGGTTCGGCCGGTGCGGTGCTGGCGGCGCGTTTAACCGAAAACCCGATGATTAGGGTGTGTCTGGTTGAAGCGGGCAGTAGCGATCGTAATCCGTTTATTCATATCCCCTTTGGTTTATCACTACTGGCTCGATTCGATAGCATTGGCTGGGGATATAACACCGAACCACAACCTGCACTGAACGACAGAGAACTGTTTTGGCCTCGGGGTAAAACCCTCGGCGGCTCCAGTTCAATTAATGCTATGTGTTATATCCGTGGCCAGGCCGAGGATTATGACCACTGGGCAGCGCAAGGCGCTGATGGATGGGATTTCGAGTCAGTGCTGCCATATTTTAAGCGTGCGGAAAATTACTGCGGCGGTGCCGATGAATACCACGGGGTGGGCGGCCCGCTGGATGTGAATAATCTGCGTCATACCGCCGAAGTGTCCGATGCCTTTGTTAACGCTGCAAAATACGTTGATCTGCCTGTACGTGAAGATTTTAATCGTCGTGACCGAGAGGGCCTTGGTTACTACCAGGTTACGCAGCGCAACGGCCAGCGCTGCTCTACCGCAAAAGCTTATCTTACTGATGCCCGTCAGCGCGGCAACCTTACCATCATAACCTCAGCCCTTGCTGAGCGAGTGCTCATTAAACAACAGCGCGCCACCGGTGTGCAGGTGAGGTGTAAAGGTAAAGCCATGCGTTTAATGGCGTCACGCGAGGTTATACTTAGCGCAGGAGCGATCAACTCGCCCCATTTGTTGATGTTATCGGGGATAGGCCCGGCCAGCGAACTGGAAGACAAAGGTATTTACGTGCAGCAGGATCTACCCGGCGTGGGCAAAAACCTGCAGGACCACCTTGATGCCATTGTTCAATACCGCAGTAAGCAGCCTTTGGGTTACCCCATTGCGGCCAGAATGTTGCCGAGCTATATCAAAGCGGCATGTCGTTATTTATTTAAACGGGATTATATCTTTTCGTCCAACGTGGCCGAGGGCGGCGGCTTTGTGCACTCGTCACTGGCGCAGGCAACACCGGATATTCAATTTCATTTTTTACCGGCCATCTTGCAGGACCACGGCCGGCGTTTTGTGCATGGCTTTGGCTATGGCTTGCACGTTTGTGCGTTGTATCCGAAGAGTCGCGGCGAAATTACCCTGCAAAGCAACCACCCGGCTGATCACCCGGCCATTCAGCCCAATTACCTGGCCGAGGACGACGATCTTAAGTTGATGATCGACGCAGTAAAATGGGCACAAAAAATACTCACCAGTGAAGCCTTTGCACAATACGATGGCTACCTGAGTATTGGCGAGCACCGCCTGGATACCGACGATGATATTGCCGCGTTTATTCGCGAGCGAGCCGAAACCATCTATCACCCGGTGGGCACCTGTAAAATGGGCGCCGATGATGACCCCATGGCAGTGGTAGATAGCAAGTTGCGGGTACGCAATGTGGCTGGTTTAAGAGTAATCGACGCGTCGGTTATGCCATCCCTGGTTGGCGGCAATACCAACGCGCCAACCATTATGATTGCCGAACGCGCAGCAGAATGGATCCGCAAAGAGCAGAATTAAAATAAAGAATAAAGGGGTCAGAGTAAAATAATGGGGTCAGAGTACTTTATCCGGAGAAAGCGAATAAAGTACTCTGACCCCATTATTTATTTTCCGATTATTGCTTCGGCAGTAGCATGCTTACCGCGCAGTCGCACATTTCATCGATATGGCTGGAGTCAGCGTATACACCGTCGGTGACGAGTTTTGCCAGGCCGTGCAGGGTCGCCCAGATGACCTGCGTCTGACGCAAGGCCGGTTTATCGGCCAACAACAACCCTTGCTGTTGCCAGTGGGTAATTAAACTCAGCATGTACTGAAACGCGGGGTAGGCCACGTCTTTTAGCTCATCGTCGGCCAGATCGTTCTTCCAGATAGGACGTCCAAACATTAAATCGTATAACTGCGGATGTTTCACAGCCCAATGTACATAGCCATAAACAAACTGCTTCATTCTAACCGGCGCGGAGACTGATTCATCGCCGCCGGATTCGGAGGTCATAGCAATCCAATTGGCAAAACCATTGGCGGCTACTGCGTTGAGGAGCGCGTTCTTATCACGAAAGTGATGGTACAGCGCTGAGCGCGATACACCCACATCATCGGCCAGTTTGCGTAACGAAAGCCCCTCGATGCCCTGATTTTCAATACGGTTGGCTGCCGCATCCAGCAACGCTGAGCGCAAGTCACCATGATGGTAGGTTTGTGTGCCGGGTGACGGCATGTTACTTCCTAAAAATGTCACAATTGGTGACTAGCATAATCTTTATCTTGACAGTGTCAAATTATGCGCCTATCTTGACACTGTTCAGTTTAATGAAAGGTTAATAAAAAGGGGCACTCATGTCGCAGGCAACCGCTGCAAATCAACACCAGTCGTATCCGCATTTATTCGAACCACTGGATTTAGGTTTCACTCAGTTAAAAAACCGCATTGTTATGGGCTCCATGCATACCGGTTTAGAAGAGATGCCTAACGGACACGTTCATATGGCTGAGTTCTATGCTACCCGGGCCAAGGGCGGAGTAGCTTTGATGGTAACCGGTGGTATCGGGCCCAACCAGGAAGGCGGTGTACACATTAAAACCAAGATGCTCGACAGCGACGAAGCGGTAGCTCATCATAAAATGGTTACCGATGCCGTGCATGCCAATGGCGGCAAAATTTGTATGCAAATTCTGCATACCGGTCGCTACGCTTATAACCCCAATCTGGTGGCGCCTTCTGCGTTACAGGCACCTATTAATCAGTTCAAACCCCGTGAGCTCTCCAGTGAAGAAATCGAAGGGCAGATTAACGACTTTGTCGAAACGGCCAAACGGGCCCATGCGGCGGGTTATGATGGCGTTGAAATCATGGGTTCTGAGGGCTACTTCCTGAATCAGTTTATTGCAGCCCGAACCAATCACCGTAGCGATGAGTGGGGTGGTGACTATCAAAACCGTATCAGGCTACCCGTAGAAGTAGTGCGCCGTGTACGCGAGGCCGTCGGTGAAGAATTCATCATTATTTACCGCTTATCAATGCTCGATTTGGTTGAGGGGGGCTCCAGTTACGATGAAATTGTCACCCTTGGTCAGGCCATTGAAAAGGCAGGTGTCAGCATCATTAATACCGGCATTGGTTGGCACGAGGCGCGTATTCCTACGATTGCCACTAAGGTGCCGCGGGCGGCCTTTACCTGGGTGACGGCAAAATTCCGCAAGGCGCTGAGTGTACCGCTGATCACCTCTAACCGGATCAATACGCCGGAAGTAGCCGAGTCGGTATTGGCGCGCGGCGATGCCGATATGGTCTCGATGGCGCGGCCATTCCTGGCCGATCCTGAATTTGTCAATAAAGCGCAAAGCCAGCGCAGCGATGAAATTAACACCTGTATTGGCTGTAACCAGGCCTGTCTTGATCATATTTTTGCCGGCAACCTCACCAGTTGTCTGGTTAATCCCTATGCCTGTCATGAACTGATGTACAAAATGACCCTGGTAGAATCGCCCAAAAAAGTGGCGGTTGTAGGGGCTGGTCCGGCTGGATTGGCAGCGGCTACTACTGCGGCTAAGCGCGGCCATAGTGTCGTGTTGTTTGATGCAGCGGCAGAAATAGGCGGGCAGTTTAATATTGCCAAACAGATCCCTGGTAAAGAGGAGTTTTACGAAACCCTGCGGTATTTTAAGCGCCAGTTGGAGCTGCTTAATGTCGAAGTTAAGCTGAATACCCCGGTCACTGCGCAAACGTTAAACGAACAAGGCTTTGACGAAGTATTGCTGGCTACCGGGATTGTGCCGCGTACGCCTGATATCGAAGGTATCGAACACGATAAAGTGATGACCTATCTGGACGTACTGCGGGATAAAAAACCGGTAGGCGCCAAAGTAGCGATTATTGGTGCAGGCGGCATTGGCTTTGATACCGCAGAATATTTAAGTCACGGTAAGTCTGTACCGAGTCAGGATATTGCTGCCTTTATGCGCGAGTGGGGAATTGATATGACCTTCTCTGCCCGTGGGGGGGTGGAAGGCATGCAACCACAGCCTGAGCCGTCACCCAGAAAAATAGTCCTGCTGCAACGTAAATCCAGCAAAGTGGGCGCGGGTCTGGGTAAAACCACCGGCTGGGCTCATCGCTTAGGTTTGCAAATGAAAGGGGTAAAAATGATCCCGGGCGTGCAGTACCACAAAATCGATGATGATGGTTTGCATATCACGGTTGGCGAAGAGCAACAGGTGCTCGACGTGGATAATGTGATTGTTTGTGCAGGACAGGAGCCTCAGCGGGCATTAGTGGAGGGGCTTACCTTGCCTTATCACCTTATTGGTGGCGCCGATGAAGCACTTGAACTGGATGCCAAACGGGCCATTGAACAGGGCACCAAAGTGGCCATGGCCATTTAAAAATTAAAGGGGTCAGAGTACATTACCTGGGGGTAATGTACTCTGACCCCATTATTCCTTTGACTCTTATTCTATGTCTATTCGTTTTCCTTTCATGCGCAGTAGTGTGCCGTCTTTATCTACAATATGGTGTTTTAGTGCGCCGGCAATATGCAGCACAATGCAGGCTATTAGCAGGTAACCGACTATTTCGTGAATCTCGCCTGCCAGTTCTCCCAATTCGGCGTTGCGCGCAATGGTATCCTGCGGATTAACCGGGTCATGATTGGCCGGGATCAAATCTATACCGAACAGTGGGACATTGTGGCCACCCATAGACGACATAACAATACCGGAAACAGGCATGATCAGTGTGCCTAGTATCAGTACCCAATGCACCACATGGGCCAGTGTATGCTCCCAGGCTTTATAGTTGCCGGCCGCTTGCGGCCAGCCGTTTTTCATCCGCCAGTAAACCCGGCTCAGCGCCAGCACCAGTACGATGACACCAAATGATTTATGCAGACCATACAGGCTGTAGTCTTTGTTTTCGGTCATATAAATGCCAACGGCCAGCAAGGCAATCATCAACAGCGCTACCGACCAGTGCAGTGAAATGGTGATTTTGCTGAATTGTTGTTTGATGTCTTTCATTAGTGAAAATTCTCTTTGTGCCATCAATGGAGTTTTAACGCTTATAGCTTTGCGTCTTCAGTTTAATAGTAAATGATAAATAAACGGGTAGAGCAATGTTCTTCTCAAACAATTTATGGCTTTGCTGCGTTATTTTATGGAGCCGTCCGTGTCGGTTTGCGGCGGTCGAACCGCTCGATTGTGGTGATATCGTTACTATCAAAACTGTTCTTAAGGTGGCTCTTTTGTGTAGGAAATCCTCCGGATTGAATAAGTTGCCTGATTTTCTGATTAGTAAGAGTTAAAAATTACCCGCTACCCGGCGAGTTGCCATACAAAATTATCGTCAGAAAGTCATCCGTAACAGTGCTTTACAAGGGCATAGGAATACTCGCAAACAGAAGTCTATACAAAAGTATATCTCTAATGGGTATTGTAATGTTAATGAGATCCATTATCATTCTCATGTTAATTTGGGGAGTGCTAATGGATATTATTTTACAAGGTGGCTGGGTGTTGTGGCTGCTAACGCTATTGCCTGTTTATTCACTAGCTTCAATTGCCTGGTTGGCACTTAATGCTGCGAAGGTGGTTGTAAAGCAACCTGCACGAGGCGAGGGCCAATGTGGCCAGATAATCGATAAGTTGCAGGAAGTCTGTGAGCAGAGCGAAGCAAAGAGCCATGACAAACTGCAGGAAAAACTGACTGCTGAGGCGTTTACCCACTTAAGTGACTTCCGTCAGGCCATGCGGCCGCTGGAAATTATTGCGGCTGCAGCACCGTTGATTGGCTTGTTAGGTACTGTACTTGGCATGATTGAAGCTTTTGCTGCTCTGTCAGAAGTCGAGGGGCAGATAAACCCGGCCGTATTAGCCGGGGGGATATGGCCGGCGTTGTTGACAACAGCCGGCGGCCTGTTGGTGGCGATACCTGCACTGGTTGCCTGGCATATGCTCGATAGAAAAGTCGAAAAGTCTACGGCTTTGATCAATCAATTTATTGTTGAGAAAACGGCAGGTTAGAAACATGTTGCTGACTGGTTCCCGGAAAAAGCCTGCCATTGGCCTCACGCCATTAATTGACGTGGTGTTCATTTTACTGATCTTTTTTATGCTGGTAATGCAGTTCCAACAGTTTCAGCAAAACCCGGTCAACCTCAAAAAAAGTGCTACCCATGCGGTTAATTCGGACACCGTCAATAAGATTACGGTTCAGGAGGATGATCAGTGCTTATGGCAAGGACAACTGTTGAAATGCCAGGCGCTGATTGAGCAATTCAGTCTCTCCGATAATGCTGTTTTACTCGGTTACAGCAATGAGATCACTTTGCAGCAACTCATGCAATGGCACGATAAATTTATTCTCAGCGGCATTGCGACCTCTCTGGCCGTGAAAGCTAATAGCCTGGCTGTGCCTGGCCACGGCGATCAAGGCGAGGAGCAGTAAGTGAATCTGTCAGCGCTAATGCAGCAGCCACAAAAACCGGATATTGAGCCGGTTCTGCCACTCATCAATGTGGTTTTTCTGTTGCTAATTTTCTTTTTGATGACCGGCAAACTGGTAAAGCCCAGCGAAAATACTATCGCCGCACCTTCGCAACAACGTGAGGTAGAAGCGCTGTTACAGGAGCCAGAGCTGTGGCTGTATGTGGATAGAACCGGGCAACTGACGTTTCAACAACAGCAACTGAAAGACCTGTGTATATTGGCTAAAGCAGATCGTAAGTCCCTGGTGATTTTTGCCGATGCGCAGCTAACCGGTAAGTTACTCAACCAGACTCTGGCTGCTCTGGCGGCGTGCGGAATTCATGATATTGCCGTAGTGACAGAAAGGGCATCATCGTGAAATTAATAGTGTTGGGCCTCTCTTTGCTTTTTCATGTTGCCTTGTTAACGATCGCTGTTGAAATAAAAACAGAAACAGTTAACACCGGTACCTCGCAAACGACCACCGGCCTGACAGCCAGTAAGGAAATCAGCGCCGCCAGATTGATCGTTGCTAAGCAGGCAAACCCCCCGGCCCCGGAAAAAAGTAGTGAACCTCAGCTAGCCCAACAAGCCACACAACCCAAAGCTGCAGTCGAGCACACTTCCTATTCAGTCAGTCAGCCCGAGCCTGTAGTCGCTGAACCTGATGTCGTTGCGGAAAAGGTGGTGAAGCAACCGCTGGAAACGGCTCAGGCCACAGTAAAAAGCGCGATGCCGGTTGCACAACCGTCAGCGACAAAGCAGGCAAAGGAGGTTGTTAGTAAACCAACACCAGCTAACACCGATGCTGAAACTGAGGCGCAGCAAGTGGCTGCCGTCAGCGCTGAGGAACAACCAACACAACCTGCTCAAGACGCTCGTCAGGCCAGTATTGGTCAACAAGGGGATAACACTAAAAAGGCTGCTATTGCGGGTCAGCAAGAGCCAGAGAATCCTGCCTGGGATCATTATAAGGCGTCGGTTTTTGCTGCTATCAACGCGCAAAAACGTTACCCCAAACAAGCCAGGATCCGCCGTGTTGAAGGGGTGGTAATGGTACGCTTTGAGATTAACCGGCAAGGCCAGGTTAGTCGTTACGAGATAATAAAAAAAGCCAAGAGTCGCTATTTAAACCGCAGTACAAACGCCTTGTTTGCCGGTCTTCATTTACCGCAACCGGATGCTTCATTATTCGATAAATTGCCGTCGACCCTGACGGTACCAATTAAATATTCACTCAACTAAAGGTACATCATGAAATTACATCCATTAGCCATCGCGCTGGGACTGAGTTTGTCTGCGTCTGCATTGCAGGCTCAGGAAGAACAACTGCCAACGGTAGAAGTAAAAGCTAATGCTTCTGATGTGGATAAAATCACGGTGGTGGACGGTCAACGCGTCAGTGCTGCGGAAGGTGCACAGGTTATCAGTTCAGACTACATTCGTGCCCAACAAGCCACTACCCTGGCTGACGCATTGCGTAAAACGACCAGTATTCAAATTGATGAGGAAGGTGGCCCGCAGAGTTCACAAATTTATATTCGTGGCTTTTCACAGGACCAAATTAGTGTTCGCGTGGAAGGGGCACCAAAAAACTTTAACCAGGTTCGCCATGGCGGGGCCGGAAGTACCTGGCTGGAACCAGACATGTATAAAAGCATCAGTGTGATTCCAGGTGTGGCCTCTAATGTATACGGTAATGGATCGCTCGGTGGTGTTGTGATGTTTGAGACCAAGGATCCCGAAGACATCGCCCTGGATAAAGACTGGGGGTTAACTCTGCGAGGCGGCATCGAAACCAATGGTGCCAGCCAGTATGTCAGTGTGGATGCCGCCAAAGTCTTAAACGACAAATGGTCTGTTTCCTCTACGGTGGTAGCCCGCGATACCGACCCTTACGAAGACGGTGAGGGGCGCGAAACATTACAGGGCTCAACCGGCACGCAAGATATTAACGGCTTATTTAAGGCAGTGTTTAAACCTACAGATGAACAGCGCGTTGAAGCCTCCTATCAACGGATGGAAAAAGACTATACCGCCAGAACCACCTCAGGTAGTGGCGCATACGGTGATCCCTCTGATACCGAAGTGACAGACGATACCTGGAGTCTTATGTACGCCTACGATCCACTGGATAACGACTTGCTGAACATGAAAGCCCGTGTCTCGCAAACGGCCACCGAGCGCTGGCGGTTAACCGAGGGCGATACCGAAGCGTCAGAATGGGGCGTCGAGACTACTTACGCCGAAGTGGAAAACATTGCCACGCTGATTCAAAGCGATGAAGTATTACATCAAATCCGGGTCGGGGTGGATTACACATTCGACGACGTGCAAACGGCTTACACCGATAATGATGGTTTAGCTATCCAGCGCGAGCGGAAACAGCTCGGTGCCTATATCAGTGATACGGTTTACATTGGTGAGTCATTAGAAATTGTTGGCAGTTTGCGTTTTGACCAATTTAAAAATACCAATGAAAACACGTCTATCGATGAGTCGGCGGTCTCGCCTAAAATCAATATTAACTGGAAACCATTCGAGGCCACGGCTGCTCGTGGTCTGACTCTCTATGGAGTGGTTGGTTCCGGCTTCCGCAGTCCGGCAGTGCATGAAGCTTTTGGCCGGGGTGATCCCATGCCTACCTGTGGTCGTCGCAGTTGTTCCATGCTGGAACCTAATGAGTCTTTGAAAGGAGAAAGCTCCGATAGTTGGGAGGCCGGGGTACGGTATAACCGTAATGCCCTGTTTACCAGTAACGATCAGCTCAGCGTACAGGTTGGATATATCAATAATGAAGTGGAAGATCTGATTGCATCAATTGAAATTGACCAGGTCGAACTTGAAGTCAATGGTACCCTTGAAACCGTGTTAGTTAATCAGTTTCAAAATCTTACCTATGCCGAAATTGATGGTTTCGAAGTGTCATTTAACTATACCAGTGATGTACTGTTTGCAGTGTTGAGTGCGCAAAACCTGGATGGGGAAGACGATACCGGCGCCAAGCTGGCTGATATTGCCCCTGCCAGTCTGAATGCCAGTATTGGTACTTATCTGTTCGACGGTAAATCGCGGGTCGGCATCGATATGACTTCGCGTCAGGATCGCCGCTATATTCAGCGTAATGTTGAAAGGTACCGTGAGGATTACCGCATTTTTGATGTGTTTGCCTCTTACCAGTTTAGCCCACAACTGTTGTTACAACTGCGAGTTGCTAACGTATTCGACAAGTTGTATGCCAAACGTGCTATCACCACCAATAGCGATGGCGAAGATGTAACAACCTATCAACCGGGCCGTAATATTCGGTTAACCGCTCAGTACAGGTTCTAAGCAATGAAACGGTTTCTTATCACACTGCATCGCTGGTTGGGTTATACACTGGGTATTATTTTTGCTGTCACGATACTCACCGGTATCCTATCGGGCATAGATGATTTGCTGGATATGCTGGTAGTACCCAATGCCCCTGCAGTGGTGATAAGCGACCGCGAAATGGGCCTGGCCCTGGATACCCTCACCGCCAGACATTCCGATGCCCGACAGGTGCTGTTACCGAGTGAAAATGAACCGGTATTCACTGTCGTACTGCGTGGTGAGCGGTATTTCTATGCGGCCAGCGACTTGTCTCTGCTTGGTCATGAGCAGAGCAGTCGCGATGGTTTTTTCTCGGTAATGTTGCGATTGCATCGTAATTTGCTGATGGGCCGTGAGGGAATTGCCGGGTTATCCGGTGCCGAATGGGTGGCCTGGGTAGGGTTAATTAGCCTGGCGCTAAGCTTGTTAGGGATTTACCTGTGGTGGCCCCACAAACGGACGTTTAAATTAAAGCGGCTGGTGCCCACTAACAACAAGCAATCCAGCTATTATTTCTCACACCTGACGGCCGGTATTGTTACCGTGGCTTTTGTTGTGCTGTTTGCGCTGACCGGCGCGGCAATCACCTACCGCAGCGTGGCACAGTCTCTGCTGCTGCCAGCGCAGCAGGAAAGTGTTGTGGCTACACCGGTGTATGCTGCCGGCGGCTGGGGAGCTGCAATCTCTACGGCCAGGCAGGTATTTGTCGATAGTGAGCTCAAAAGCGTGAGTATGAGTGCGGGGCGGCGCACCCCTGCACACTACGCACAGGCTGCACAATTTCGCTTTCATACACCGGACGACTGGTTTGGCCTGGCGGGCTCTACCGTCTATATTCACAAGCAAACCGGCGCCTATCTTGGCCATCAGGCATTTAGCGATTACCCCTCAGGGCAGCAACTGTACGAACTGATATTACCCTTACACACCGGGCGGGGTCTTACTCCTGCTTATCTGATCATCATGCTGGCTGCAATGTCGCTGACCTTCATCATGATGGTGGCCGGACTAACCAGTTTTGTGAGAAAAAAATCAAAACTCGAAAAGAAAATCAATCAGCATACCGCAGCACAATTTAAAAAATTAACCGACGGGCTAAGCCAAGCCACTTCTAAATAGAGTAGTTATATGAAACAGCTAATTCTTATTGCTTCAATCAGCGTTATTTGCAGCTTAGCTGCCGTGCATTTATTCGGCCCCTCGGCACCCGCCCAGGGGCAAAGAAATGGCGGCCTAAGCGCCCAAGCTCAAGGTGGCCATAGCGGTGAACAGGCCGCAGGCGCAGGCCAGCGTATGGGGAACCGAGGTAGTGAGCAAGCCTCAGGCGCAGGCCAGCGTTTGGGGAACCGAGGTGGTGAGCAGGCTGCAGGCGCAGGCCAGCGTATGGGGAACCGAGGTGGTGAGCAGGCTGCAGGCGCAGGCCAGCGTATGGGGAACCGAGGCGGTGAACAGGCCGCAGGCGCAGGCCAGCGCATGGGGAATCGAGGTGGTGAACAAGCTGCAGGCGGGGGCCAGCGTATGGGGAATCGAGGTGGCGAGCAAGCTGCAAGTGGGGAGCAGCGTCGGGGTAATCGTTCAGAAGCGCAGACGGATCAACATACACATAACGCAGGCGGATCGGGACGAGGTAACCAATTGGCCGGATTTAATCCGCAGGCGCTGGAGTCCAGCCTGGCCGAAATGACCAATAAACTGGCGCTTGATGTTCAACAGCAGGCAGCTATTCGTAAATTACTCACCGATTACCAGCAACGTGTAAAGTCATCTCGCGAAAAAACCATGCAGTTACGTAACAGGCTAAACCAACTGGTTGTAACCAGTGACACATACAACACAGATAAATCGCGGTTAATGGAACAGGCGGTTACGGCTTATAAGGACTGGATCATGCTGGGCACCACAACCCGGGAGTCAATTTATGGGGTACTCAATGTAACCCAGCAGCAAATACTCAGCGGCATTGAAGCCACTCAATTATAAGAACTGTCAGGTTTTTGTGAAGTTTAGTTAAGTTGCTTGAATTTCATTAATCATCAGGTACTTATATATATAATATGCTTTACTGAGAGGCCACTATGGCGCGCAAAACACGCCTGTTATTTCAATTTCTGTTAGTTATCCTGATCATCGCCGCCCCGGCTTATGCGCTGATGACGATTTTTTCTGAAGCAAGTGAAGACGAAGGGGTACTGCTTTCGCCCGTACGTCGCGGTGACATAGAAGTGACGATAGTCGCCACCGGTCAGCTGGAGCCTAAGCGCTACGTAGAAGTAGGGGCTCAGGTCTCAGGACAGGTAGAAGTGATCCATGTTGAAGAAGGTGATCGGGTAAAAAAAGGCGATTTGCTGGTAGAGATCGACGCTACGGTATTTCGTACTCAGGTACAAACCACCGAAGCCAATCTGGAAAATAAGCGCGCTCAGCTTGAGCAGTTAAAAGCGGAACGTGAGCTGGCGTTGTTGCGCGCAAAGCGCAACCAACAGCTACATGAACAGGACGCGGTGAGCGCCGATGAAGTGTACAGCAGTGAAACCAATGTTAAAGTGCTTGATTCCCGGATCAGAGCATCGGTTGCACAGATAAAAGCTGATGAAGCATCCCTTGCCGGCGATAAAGCCACATTGGGCTTTGCGAAGATTTATGCACCTATCGACGGTACGGTGGCTACCATTGCCGTGCGTCAGGGCCAAACGTTAAACGCTAATCAAAATGCGCCCACGTTATTGCAGATATCCGATCTGCAAACAATGACGGTTCGGGCCGAAGTCTCAGAGGCGGATGTTGGTAAAATTCTACCAGCCATGCCTGTTTACTTTACCACGTTGGGTGATACTCAAACCCGCTATCATTCTGCTGTTCGTCAGGTGTTACCCACGCCAACAGAAGTTAACGACGTAGTGCTTTATCAGGTGCTGATAGATATTGAAAACACCACGGGCAAACTCATGGATGCCATGACAACACAGGTGTTTTTTGTCCAACAGCAGCAACAGGATGCGCTACTGGTACCTTTGGCTGCTGTAAAAGGGCCGCCAGCCCGGCCTTTCGTTATGGTGGTGAGTGAGGATGGCCAGCAGCGCAGGCAAGTGGAGGTGGGCGTGAAGAACCGCACGGTGGCTGAAATCACGGCAGGGCTGCAAGCGGGTGAGCAGGTAGTTATCGGTGTTCGCTCGGCCAATGCAACGCGCGGTCAGCGCCAACAAGCGGGGCAACCACCCGGCATGCCATCCGGGGGAGGGCGTCGTGGAGGCTTCTGATCCTTTGATTACGCTCAGTAATGTGACTCGTAGCTATCAAACCGAGGGTGTTGAGGTTAACGCGCTCAAGTCGGTGTCACTGCACATCAATCAGGGCGAGTTTGTAGCGATAATGGGTCAGTCTGGTTCAGGAAAATCGACCCTGATGAACATTCTCGGATGTCTGGATAAACCCACATCCGGCGACTATTGCATTCATGGCCAGCCAGTTGCAGAACTATCCAACGACCAACTGGCCGCCCTGCGACTCAAAACCTTTGGCTTTGTGTTTCAGCGTTATCAGTTGTTATCAACACTTACCGCAGCACAAAACGTAGCGTTACCGGCAATTTACAGTAATACCGAGAAGGCGGAACGAGAGCACAAAGCTTGCCAGTTACTGGCCAAGCTTGGGTTGGCCGACAGAGTGCATCACCGACCAGGCGAATTATCCGGTGGCCAACAACAGCGGGTATCGGTGGCGCGCGCACTGATTAACGGTGCAGAGGTTATTCTGGCTGATGAGCCTACAGGCGCCCTGGATTCTGCCAGTGGCGAGCAACTGTTGGATTTGCTCAAAGCACTGCATAAAGAAGGGGTAACCATTATCCTCATCACTCACGACCCGAAGGTGGCAGAGCACGCCCAGCGCCAGGTGCGTTTACTGGATGGTGAAATTGTCTCAGACAGTGCTGCCAACCGGGAAAGGCAACCTGATGGCAAGCAATCAAACGGTGCTGATACAGTGCAAGCGTTTTCGAGTATCTCTGTTGCAGCGGCTCTCGCCATGGCTTTCAGCTCCTTACGTTTAAACTGGTTCAGAACCTTTCTGACCTTGTTGGGCATTATTATTGGTGTAGCGGCAGTGGTGACTATGATGGCAATCGGTGAAGGCGGTAAGCAGGATGTACTGCAGCGTATCGAAGCCATTGGCACCAACCTGATTTCCATTCGACCCGGCGGCGCAAATATGCGTAATTCAGGCGATATTGCAACCTTAACCCGGGAAGATGCCGTTGCACTGGAAGCCGTGACAAATGTGTTGTACGTGGCACCAGAGCGCTCCAGTCGCGCAACCATGCGCTATGGAGACAATGATTTTTCCGGGCGGATCACCGGAACGACGCCTGCCTACTTTCATGCGAAAGACTGGGAGATGGCTCAGGGCGTGTTTTTTACTGATGCCGACGTCGATACGTATGCGCCGGTAGTGGTTATTGGTGACACGGTTGCAGCGACTCTTTTTGAAGATAAGTATCAGGCAGTGGGACAATACATCCTGATGAAAAAAGCCTTTTATCAGGTCATTGGTGTGCTTAAATCCAAAGGCGCCAGTGCGGGGGGTAATGATATGGATGACGAAGTACTCATTCCTATTACTACCGGCCGACTGAAAGTTTTCGGACGTCCTTACCTCAGCGGCATAACCATAAAGGCAGCTTCTACTGAAGCGGTTGAAACGATTCAGCAAGACGTGGTGCGTATCCTGACCGAGCGACATGGCAAGGAGGATGTGATGGTGAGAACCACCGATTCACTGGTGGAAGCCGTTACCGAGACACAAAATACGCTTACCTGGCTGTTAGCCTCGGTGGCAGGTATATCATTATTTGTTGGCGGTATTGGCGTAATGAACATCATGTTAGTGAACGTGTCTGAACGCAAACGGGAAATTGGGTTACGCATGGCCACTGGCGCCAAACCCGGGGATATTCTCAAGCAGTTTAATATTGAAGCCTGGGTCGTCTGTATTCTGGGCGGCTGTGTCGGCATTTTGTTTGGCTATATTGTGATTTTCATCCTTTCGCAGTTGTCGGTCTCCGTGGCCTATACCCTGATGCCGTCGGTGTTGGCGTTTATCACTTCACTGGCGGTGGGTGTCGTGTTTGGCTATGCGCCGGCCCATAAAGCCGCCGGACTCAACCCCATTGACGCATTAGCTGAGGATTAACCATGAAGTTTGTAATTTTATCCCTTGCTGTGTCGGTATGCTGCGGATGTACTTTTACTCCGGACAGGGCATTTCCCGCCTATCCGTTACCCTGGCAATCTGCCGCAGAGGCAGAGCAAAATGAAGTCACCGTTAACGTTGATAAACACTGGTGGCAACAATTTAGCTCTGCTGAGCTGAATGAGCTAATGAACAGACTGGATGAGCAAAACCTGGACCTGTCCACTGCGCGATTACGGCTTGAGCAGGCGCAACTGCAATTACGCGTCGCTCAGGCCGATAATTTACCGTCGCTGAGCGGCCGGGTAGCAGCGAATGGTACCCATAATCCTGATACCGGCGACAGCCAAACAGGGTCATCAGCGGCCTTGTCAGGCGGTTATGAAGTGGATGTCTGGGGCAGTCGCGCCGCACAGATACTGGCCGGGAAGCTCGATATAAGCAGTGCGACACAGTCTTTGCGTAACCAGTCGGTGATTATTCAGCGCTTATTGGCTAATGCTTATTTTGCGCAATTGTCGCTGGGGCAGCGCCAGTCAATAGCGCGACAAAACCTGGTTGCATCAGAACAATTACTCGAGCTTATACAACTGCAGTACGACGCCGGCATCGCATCGGGCATCGAGCTGGCCCAACAGCGCAATACGCTCCTCGCGGCCCAGACTGAATTACTCAGGCTGAACAATGAAATTAAACTTAACCAACGGGTGTTGTCGGCATTACTGGCCGATAGCGAATTAAAGCCACTGTCTGTTGCGGCAAAGCTAGACACCATCAGTTTACCCGTTATCGATCTTGCTCTCCCGGCAGCTGTGTTGCGGCAACGTCCGGATGTAGAGATGGCATTTATCCAACTTCAGCAAGCAGACATCGCGGTGTATCAGGCCAGTATTGCCGGATTACCCGGCCTGAATCTAAGTGCCAGCCTGAGCCTGAGTGATTTGACTGATTTGGCCGAGGGCTGGTCGTTAGGGGCGGCTTTAAGTTCTGCGGCAACCCTGTTCGATGCGGGCAAGCGTCGCAGGCTGGAAGACATTGCCCAAACCAATGTGGACATTGCGCTTAATAATCTCAAATCGGTGGTGATTAGCGCGTCCCAGGAACTCCTCGATAGTCTGGATACTTACGCTTATCAGCAACAGGCTTATACCATTGATAAAATAGAGTTAGCCAACAACCAGCGCTTGTACGAGCTTTCCCAGGCCCGGTATAAAGCCGGTGATACCGATTTTCTAACTCTGCTAAATGCCCAGCGTAGTTGGTTTAATGCGCAGTTAAACTTAATCAATAGCTATGAATCGGCGTTAAATGCAGCAGCACAGGTTTATCTGGCTGCCCGGGGCGAACCTTTGGTTTAACGTCGGTCTTCTCATCGGGAAAGGTTACTCCTGACGAGGCACCAACAACAGTTCGGCAGTGGTTTGATCCAACTGAAAATGAAATTGTTTTAACACGTTCATGCCCAGTAAGCCGTCGGCTTGCTGCATGGCGGCTTCGGGCATCACAAACACGCCAATGTCAGTTAGTCTGTAGGGGCCAAGGGTCATGTTGTCTATCCGAACCAGGGGGGAGCGGATCGGACCGCCGGCGGTGCGAACATCAAACAGACCAATAACCTGAATCTGATTAAAACGCCTCAGTTCGCGGTACAGTTCAAAGCTGATGGCAGTGCTGCTCGCACCGGTATCCAGTAGCAGCGCAGCCGGGCGACTGAGAATCTGTGTTTCAGCAATGTACTGGTCGCCATAGCGGGTAAGTGCCAGTCGCGTAACCGCTTCCTGCTGAGTGGCAATGGGACTTTCTGTGTTTTCTTCTGTAGTGCCAGACGGTTTGGGCACAAAGCGCTGCCGCAAACTGCGCGCACCGGCATTATTAGCACTTAAATTAGCCAGCACATCTTCCATCAGGGTAAATTTTTGTTGTCTGGCGTAGGCTTCAGCCAGTTTGAGCGTGAGTGTCTGGTCGCTACTGTTAAGTTGAAATAACGGCTCTAAGAATTGTGCCAGCATGTCCCAGTCGCCGGCGTTATACAGCGCATTGATGGTACTTTCTATTAATTCTGCGCTGCGGCTGGCCAACTCTTCGCGCTGCTCGCGGTTAAACAGACTGAGTTCCTGCAAGGCAAAAAGGTGGCTGACGGCCACACTTAAGGGCTCGGTAGCCAGAATGTAATCGGCTTCCAGCAATAGCAGTTGGGCAGACTCCGGGTTAGCTCGTAGTGCATCAATTAAAAAGCGCTCCACCCGGGCAAAATCGCCCCGTTCAAGCCATTGACGAACGGTATCAATATGGGAGGCTGGCGAGTCGGGTAAGTCTGATTCGGCCTGGAGGACTGGCGCTGACTGCGGCTCTGTTGAAACTTGTGGCCTGGTTATTTTGCCTGCCGTTTCCATATTGTCTGGTTTTTCCGGCGAGCGCTCAGCGGCTGTGGGCGCTGGTACCGGCCAGAGTAAATAAACGTTCAGACTAACGGATATCAGCAAGCAAACCGACACGACCAGAGCGAAGCGCGACACCGGTTAATCGCCCTGGCTGGCCAGGCAGGCTGGCAGGTAAACATCAACAAAAGCCTTTGGCATTCGGGTAGGAGCACCGGTAGCCAGCTTCACGCAGGCAAACTGCGTGTGACCGCGGTACACCGTTTCGCCGTTGCTGGCACGAATATACTGAAACTCCCGGGAGAGCGTAATTTTACCGTCGCACTGGGTGATCCAGGTGGCGCAGTGCAGCGTGTCTCCCAGTAAAGCCGGTTTTAAATAATTCAATTCGTGGCGGAAGATTACCATCCCCCGGCCAGCTTGCTGGTAATGTTCAAACCCCAGTCCCAGCGCTTTGGAATGGGCCCAGGCGAGCTTTTCCTGCTGGCTTAAATAGGCCACGTTGTTCACATGATTGTAGTGGTCGATGTCCTGTGGCTGAATGTCCCACGTAATGATAAACGGAGCCGGATACTGCCAGTCAAATAGGTCAGACATGGGGGAGCGGGTTCTCTTCTGTCAGGTTAACACCAGGGTCGAGCAATTTATTGTTCAGCGCCGTTTCTGTAGCGATAACCGGCTCGATAAAGGCCTTTACGTTGCCGAGATCCTTAAAGGCTTCAAACCCTCGTTGTAAAAATTCATGCATACTTAATAGTCCGGCTATTTTTGCCGGGCGGCGGGAAAGCTTAATCAGCAGGCCGATGCCCGGGATCTTTACCACATCGGCCAGTTGCTCACCCAGTCCGGCCACAATCTGAATTTGTTGCGCGCGGTCTTCACCTCGGCCCACTTCACGGTAGGCTAACGCATAGTTCTTTCTGTTCAGCGACGCCTCACCGAGCGCCTGAGCCATCGCCATATCCAAATCGAATGACAGAGCGTTAAGCCACAGTGCCTGCTCAATGGCGTGCATGGCTTTGTTGGGTAACGCTTTAGCGAGTTTGGGGATCACCCGCATTAGGTCGGCATCACGCTGACTAAAATCTTTAGGGCCGTAAAGCTCATCTACAAAAAAGCCCATGGCTTTTGCATAAGAGGGCTTTCTAGCCAGTTCAGCGTGGGTAGCCAGTAATCGCTGACACTGCCATTTCTGCAGCGCCTGTATAGGCGTCAACAACTGCATTTGTTCTGCCAGAGAGCGCCGGGCATTCACCTGGCGTAAATGGCCAATAATTTGTTCAACCACACAGCATCCTTGTAGCTCAGCGTTTAACATAATTCATGTTGCCGCTTATGTTACCTCAAATTGCGTGCTCCGTACCATGGTCTGCAACAAGGAGGGCATTTAAGCCAACGATTTCTTATTGGCTAATAACAGGTAGATGGCAGCTGCGGTAAACACCCCCACAAACCAGGCATATCCATAAAGCGTATCAAAGATTGCAGGGACTTCGTCTATCATACCTGCGGCGTGCAAAAATCCGGGTAAACTGGGCACAATACCCAGCAACAGGGCGATTATGCCTGCCGGGTTCCAGCCACTGTTGTTACCGTACTGTGAATTATGCATGAATAACGCATCGACGTTTAGCTGACATCTGCGTAGTAAAAAGTAATCGGCCAGTAACACGCCGGCGATTGGGCCGAGTAATGCGGAGTAGCCAACCAGCCACACAAATAAGTAGCCGCCGGCACTTTCCAGTAACTTCCATGGAAAGATGGCAATACCAATGCCCGCAGTGATGTAACCCCCCATTTTGAAACTGATGGCTTGCGGGCGCAGGTTGGAAAATCCATAGGCAGGTGCCACCACGTTAGCTGCCAGATTCGTTGTGAGCGTGGCCAATGTAAGGGCAGCTAGCGCCACCACCACACTCATGCCGCCCATTTTCCCGGCCAGAACCACCGGATCCCAAATCGCTTCACCGTAGATGCTAACTGTTGCCGAGGTAACGGCAACGCCAATAAAGGCAAATAAGGCCATGGGAAGCGGTAAGCCTATCGCCTGACCAATAATGTGAGATTTTTGAGAACTGGCAAACCGGGTAAAGTCGGGAATATTCAACGCCATGGTGGCCCAAAATCCCACCATGGCAGTCAGGCCCGGGCCGAATACAGCTAAAAACTGACCTTCTTTGGCGCCGCCCGCGATAAATTGTGAAGGCGCTGACAGCATTTCACCAAACCCTCCGGCCGTAAAATAAGCCCACATCAGCAGTGCCAGGCCAATGCCAATAAGGAAAGGTGCAGCATAGGTTTCCAAACCACGGATAGCTTGGGTACCGTAGTGAATGAATATGACATGCAACAGCCAGAATGCCACAAAGCAGATGCCCTGTGCGACATCGATCCCCAGCCAGGGCAAAGGGGGCCCAACCAGGACATTGTTGGTCAGGGCATTAACTATCACATAGATGGCCGAACCCCCCACCCAGGTTTGAATGCCAAACCAGCCGCAGGCGACTAATCCTCTGGCTAGAGCCGGGATCCGAGCGCCCCTAGTACCAAAGGAGGAGCGCAATAAAACCGGAAAAGGCACACCGTAGCGGGCCCCGGCATGCCCAATTAGGAGAATTGGGATAAGAACAATCACGTTGCCCAGCAACACGGTGCCAACCGCCTGCCACCAGTTCATTCCTTCAGACACTAAACCTGCGGCCATCATATAGGCGGGCACACAAACCACCATGGCAATCCACAGCGCGGCAAAATGGTGCCAGGTCCAGGTGCGCTCTGCCGATGTGGTTGGCGCTAAATCCGGGTTCCACAGATCATCGCTGTACTGATGGGGTTTCGCTGTTTTTGTCATAAGTCGGCCTCGCCGGGGCAGCCTCGGTTAGGTTTTTATGAGTCAGGCCAGCTGACAGTATCCGCGCTGGTAATACAGCAGTGCGCCGGTATCCTGGCGCTGCGCAATAGCTACCACCTGACAATAAAATACATCGTGTGTGGCCACTGACTTGATGTCAATAATTTCGCAATCAAAGGTTACAGCGGCATCGCTAAGGGCTGGAGAGCCGGTGCTCAGCGATGACCAGTTTCCCTGTGCAAACCGTTCAGCCATGGGCGCGCGTCCGCCAAAAAGATTGGATAAGTCGTCCTGTCCGGCGGCCAGGGTGTTCACCGCGAGGTAGCGGCTCTGGCTAAACGCCTTATGCACCGACGACTGACGGTTTAAACACACCAGCAAGGTTGCCGGGTCGTCACTTACGCTGCAGACTGCCGTGGCCGTAAAGCCCGCGGGCGTACCGTTAAGGCTGGTGGTGACGATATTTACTGCGGCGGCAACACTGGCCATGCCTTGTCGGTAGTCTTGCGCGGTAACGGTGCCAGCGCTTGTTGTTTGTCTTTCAGTTAAGGCACTAAGAGTCATAGGATTTCCTTGTTAAAGTACTTTGCAGGCATCGTCGAAGCTTAACCGCGGCAGACGTTGGTGTACCTTGTCTGGTACCCCATAGCCCAGGTTAATCAAAAAGTTGACTTTCCAACTGCTGTCGGCAAAAAACGTGGCATTTAATTTGTCGGGATCAAACCCTGACATCGCGCCGGTATCCAGGCCTAACGCACGGGCCGCTATTAACAGGTAAGCACCTTGCAATGAGCTGTTACGCATGGCGGTTTCATAGGCTGCTTCGGAGCTCGACGTAAACCAGCTTTTCGCATCAGCATAGGGGAACAACGTGGGCAGCTGGTCATAAAATTGGCTATCGTAGGCTACGATAACGGTGCAGGGGGCAGTCATGGTTTGCCCAACATTACCACTGGATAAACAGGGTTTAAGTTTTGCCTTGGCGGCATCAGAAGTGATAAACACAAACCTTGCCGGACAGCAGTTTGCTGACGTCGGACCCAGTTTAGTCAGCTCATATAGCTGCTTAATCACCTGGTCGGAAATGGCTTTTTCCTGCCAGTTTGAATGGCTGTGAGCCTGGCTGAAAAGCTGCCCCAGAGCGGTGTCGTCGAGTGGTGTATTCATGATAGTTCCTTATCAGGCGCTTTATCGTTGTGGTGGAATTTATCGAGGTGGGCCTTAAGTAAGGCATTACATTTGTTTGCTACCGTTACGGTTGACGCATGGCCGCCGTAATCGAGTAACGACAAGCTCGCACAGGGCAGGGCTTCGGCCAGCAGCGCTGAACAATACCAGGGCACCAGCATGTCGTCTTTGTTAGCTATCACCAGAGCGGGGATGTCTAACGTGGGCAGTTGCGCATGCATGTCGAATTGGCTAAGTGCGCGTATTCTGGCCAGTAAATTTTCTTTATCAGGAAAATGCGTTGCCAGGTGCAGTTCTTCCTGTGTGAGTTGCTCAGCATGGCGGGCTATCCAGTCCGGAGGATAAAGCAACAGGGCCTGCATTTGCAGAAATGTGGTCTTCGGGCAATTGGCCAGGATGGCTTTACGGATATCAAAACAACGCAACGTGTGCGGATTGGGGGCACTCCAGGCGTTTATCAGGATCAGGCTTTGAATATTTATCTCTGCGTGTTTGGCTAACGACAGCCCCACCAGGCCACCTAAGGCATGACCAATGAAGTGACAGCTTGTTACCGCCAGTGTAGTCAGTAAAGAGACTAATTCATCACGCATATGTTCAATGCTGTAGGGGGAGGGCAGGGTTGCCGGACTTCGCCCGGTGCCGCTATGGTCGTAGAGGATAATCCGGTAGTCATTCTTAAAGGCTGCCAATTGGGGCTGCCAGAAGTTGGCTGAGCCCCCTAAACCGGCGCTAAACACCAGTGTCGGGGCCTGCTTAGCTCTATTGCCATGGATTTCGTAATACATGGCTAGCCTATGTGAGCGATGCTGGCAATTTCAACCAGGGCTTCAGGCTTCACCAGGCCCACCTGAATGCAGTAACGAGCGGGTTTTTCGCCGGGAAAATACTCGGCGTATATTTTATTAACCGCGGCATAATTACTCCAGTCGGTAATTAATATCATGTTAAAAGTGACGTCATCCATGGTGCCGCCGGCGGTTTCAACCACGCCTTTTATGGTTTCCAGTACATGACGGGTTTGGCCCTCGGCATCGCCTACGTGCACAACATTGTTGTCTTTATCAAACGGCAGTGTGCCGGATACATACAACACATTATCGGCCAGTGAGCCGGGCACAAACGGCGCGATAGGGTTGCCTGTCCCGGGGGGAATGATAGACGTTTTACTCATGATGTTATTCCTTAAACTGATGGGTTGGTTGGATTCGTTGCAGCAAATAATTCGCAAAACTCATTCACGGTAGACACCCAGCCAAAAAAGGTGGCAATGTTAAACAAGGATGCTTGCTGGATCTCGGGTGGTCCGGCCTGGTGAGTGGCGTCGGCCAGTACTACACCAAAATATTCCAGAAAGAAGCCATCCCGCAGAGTAGATTCCACGCAGACGTTGGTGGCAATGCCGGTAAACACCAGGTTCTTAATTCCCCGGCTGCGCAGGATGCTATCGAGACTGGTATTGTAAAAACCACTGTAACGGGGTTTGGGGATAACAATATCGCCGGGTTGAGGCGAAAGCTGGTCTACTAATTCGTAATCCCAACTGCCTTTTGCCAGCAAGGTGCCCATCAGTTCCGGATGTTTACGCATGGTTTTCAGCGCATTGGACTTATACCAGTTTGGTGAGCCAGGACCACCGGCTTCCTGATATTCCTTGTCCCAGCCATTCTGGAAAAAAACGACAGGCATACCTGCCGCTCTGGCAGTGTTGATGACTTTCAGGGTGCTTTCAATAACCGGTCCGGTTGCAGATACATCAAAGCCGGCTTTATCCAGATAACCGTCCTTGCTGGCATAGGCATTTTGTAAATCCACCACAATCATAGCAGTTAGCGCAGGATCTAACGCTAAGGGTTCAGGTTTGGCCGGCAATACGGGCACGCCGGACGACAGGGCTGGGTCTGCCTGAAAATAGCCGGCGACCTCTATAGGCTGGTTGGCTGACATCAGGCGGCTCCTGATGCATTAAAAAGATGCTGGCGCGACTTCATCAACGGTTGAATTTTATTGCCGAAATCATCCATACCCACAATAAAGTCATCGAAGGTGAGTAGTACGCCTTCACAACCCGGTACGGAATCGATTTCATCCAGCATGGCGGCCACTGAAGCATAACTGCCAACCAGCGTACCCATATTTAAATTGACCGCAGAGGTCGGATCGGTCATATCCCGTACGTTAGTATCCTTGCCTGATTTTTTGTCCGCCGCACCCTGTTGCGACATCCAGTCCAGCGCAGCCTGATCTTTGCCCGCTTTATAGTGCTCCCATTTGGCCATGGCTTTGTCATCGGTTTCATCGGCAATAATCATGATCAATACCGCCGAGGTCACGGTACGTTGTTCTTTTTTAGCGGCTTCGATTAACCGCTCTGCGGTAGGGGCGAATGCGGTGGGCGTATTTAACCCTTTGCCAAAGCAAAAGTTGTAATCGGCATGCTTGGCCGAAAAGCCCATACCGGCAGCACTCTGGCCGGCACAAATCAGCGGAATTTTGCCTGCTGGCTTAGGCAGCATACGGCAGTCGTCCATGTAAAAATGCTCGCCTTTAAAATCACTTTTGCCGGTTTCCCACAGCTCTTTGACGACCGTGATGTATTCCTCCAGGTACTCGTAGCGATTACCGAAGAATTCGTCGCCGGGCCACATGCCCATCTGGGAATATTCAGGACGCTGCCAGCCAGTGACCAGATTGACCCCAAAACGACCGTGAGAGATAGAATCGATGGTGGCCGCCATGCGTGCCATCACGGCTGGCGGTAACACCAGGGTTGCGGCGGTGGCATAAAGCTGAATTTTGCTGGTCACGGCGGCAAGTCCAGCCATCAACGTGAATGATTCGAGGTTATAGTCCCAAAACTCTGTCTCGCCGCCAAAACCCCGCAGTTTGATCATGGAGAGGGCAAAATCAAGCCCGTAATGTTCTGCCTTGAGTACAATTTCCTTATTGAGATCAAAGGTAGGTTTGTACTGCGGTGAGTTTTTTGAAATGAGCCAGCCATTATTGCCAATGGGAATAAAAACGCCTATATCCATTTTCTTTCTCGCTTCGTTGCTTATCGTTGAAACGTCAGCGGCTTTGACATCACGGTCGACCCGTATCACTGACAGCGTATAAGAAATGAACAGCAGGAAGTGCGCCAATAATATTAAATGTTTATTATCAATGGATTATGGTTATTTGATGTTCGAAGTTGGACTAATTGGTCCAATTTGGTTCAAATTCAAAAACAGGACTGATCCTTTCTGGTGCAATTTCAATGTTTGCCAAAATACATTATTCTGCGATTTAAGCATGTTGGAGCGAAACAAATGGCGAAGCGCATGACTTCATCGAATAACCAAACTAAAAGGTCGGAAAAATCCACCCGGGTTTTTAAGCCCGGAACTCAGAAAAAACGAGACGAAGCGTTAAAAAATAAACGCCAGCGGATAATGAATGCGGCCTTAACACTTTTTGCAAAATATGGGGTCAACGGCACTACTGTTGAGCAAATTGCCGAAGCCGGCGAAGTGTCAAAATCTAACTTACTGTATTACTTCGCCAGTAAAGAGCAGTTGTATATAGAGGTTATTCAGCATTTATTGGAGGTATGGTTACGTCCGCTCAAGTCTTTTGAGACCCATCAGGATGCCATCGCCACCTTGTCTGAGTACATTGATATCAAACTGAAGCTGTCGCGGGATCATCCTGCAGAATCCAAGTTATTTTGTATGGAAGTCGTGCAGGGAGCCCCTTTACTACTGAATGAGCTTGAGTCGCCATTGTGTGAGCTGGTTGAAGCGAAAGTAAAGGTCATTAATAGTTGGATTGAGCAAGGAAAGTTGCTACCCGTGGACCCCTATCACTTAATTTTCAGTATTTGGGCGATTACGCAGCATTATGCGGATTTTAATGTGCAAATAAACGCGGTTACCGGCAAGGATCTCCATCAGCCCGCGTTTTTCAATAGTGCGTTGAAGTCTGTAAAACAGCTTATCTTAGGCGGAATTACCCCCCGAATGACGATCTAGAACCAGGCTGGGGTGTCAACAACAGCCCAAGAAAGCCCTATTTCAGGCCAGGGGCTGACCTGCAGTGGTCGCTGCGGGCAGAGTTTGTTATGCTGCGCGCCTGATAACCCCAGTTTCCATCAATAACATAGTCATTTTGGCATGCAACAGGTAATGGCTTCGGCCGCAACATTTGATGACGACGCAGATGTCGAGCCATTGATCGCATTGTTTGATCAAACTTTTATAACGCAGTTTAATACGCGTCTGGTCAGAGGCGGCGATGAGCCGGTTTACCTGCCTGCCAACGCCACTGTTGCCTATCATCAGGTCGTTTTTGCCCATGGCTACTTTTCCAGTGCATTGCATGAAATTGCCCATTGGTGTATTGCTGGCGAACGGCGCCGGCTGCTGGAGGATTACGGCTACTGGTACTGTCCTGACGGGCGTGATGCCACTCAACAGCGGGAGTTTGAACAGGTCGAAGTTAAACCGCAGGCTATAGAGTGGGCTATGACTATTGCCGCCAACCGACGCTTTCAGGTCAGTACGGATAACCTCAATGGCGCTGAGCCGGATCGCGAAGGCTTTACCCGCCGTGTGCGGGCCCAATTGCTGACCTTTCTACACTCTGGCTTTCCGCCCCGGGCCACTCTGTTTATTGATGCGCTGCAAGAAAAGTTTAACGGGCCTGAGTTAAATCAGGCCTGGCTGGATAAGGAGTACCCGCAATGACCAAAGCCTTTCGATTGGGCGTAGTGATCAATCCGTTCGCCGGGATCGGTGGTGCCATGGCGCTAAAAGGCAGTGACGGCGAGGCGATTCGGCAGCAGGCACTGGCCGCCGGAGCCACTAAACTGGCTAACGATAAAATGGCCAGAGCGCTCACAAAATTAACCGCGTTTAGCAATCTCTTAGTACTGACTGCCAGCGGCGAAATGGGTGAACATTGCTGTGCGGCGCTGGGCCTGGAACACCAGGTTATTTATACCAGCCAGAGTGCCGAAACCACGCCTGAAGACACCGAAAACGCGGTGCTCGAACTGGTAAATAAGGGCGTAGATTTAATTCTCTTTGCCGGTGGCGACGGCACGGCGCGTAATGTGTGCAGCATTGTTGCAGACAGCGTGCCGGTACTTGGGGTACCGGCCGGAGTAAAAATACACTCGGGTGTTTATGCGGTAACGCCGTCGGCAGCCGGTGATGTGGTGGCCAAAATGCTGACCGGTGAACTGGTCAGTGTACGTCAGGCTGAGGTGCGCGATATTGATGAATCGGCATTCCGTCAGGGTAAGGTGCGAGCACAGCATTATGGCGAAATGCAGGTACCCGATGAGCTTACCTATGTGCAGTCGGTTAAAATGGGCGGCCGTGAAGACGAGTCCATGGTGGTAAACGAGATTGCCGAATACTTAAGCGAAATCATTGCTGATGACGATGAGCATCTGTATATCATGGGGTCAGGTTCAACTGTTGCTGAGGTGATGGCGCGGCTTGGTCTGACTAACACCTTGTTAGGCGTGGATGTGGTCAAAAAGGGCGCAGTGATTGCCGCCGATGTCACTGCCTCAGAGTTACTGGAGCTGGTTAGCCAGTCTCCGGCACGACTGGTGATCACCGCTATTGGCGGCCAGGGGCACGTGTTTGGCCGCGGTAATCAGCAGCTAAGCCCTGCTGTGTTAAGGGCCATTGGCCGTGACAATTTCTGGATCGCTGCTACCAAACAGAAGCTTCAACAGCTTGATGGCCGGCCACTCAGAAGTGACAGCGGCGACGAGGAGCTCGATAACGAACTAGCCGGTATCATTGCGGTTATCACCGGTTATGACGACCGGGTGTATTATCCACTTCAGTAGTCACTGCAATCAATTAACAAAGAAATAAGCGAGACACTATGCAACAACAGGTTAAAGCCAGCGATGAATTTGTCACAGCAGTGGAAAATATTGATAGCGCACTGGATGGCGTGGTAGATCACGGCAGTGATGACGAGCTGTTTATCGCCAGTTATCTGCAGGGGCATTTTGCCGTAGAGGCCCGCAAGCTGGAGCTTGATGAGACAGCCTCCGTAGCCAAACTCAGTCAAACCATGCAACACAGTCTCGAGCAGGCTTTTGCCAATAACGAACTGGAACCTGACGATCAGCAAGCGGTGGCGGCATTGTGGCAAAAATTGCTGAATGACCTTTAACGGGTGGCAGGTCTTTGCCGCTTCTTGACTATAAAACGCCATTAAATCAGGGTATACCAATCCCCATAGGAGTTTACCCTCTCAGAGTGATCCCTGAGGGCTAGTCGAAAACGACTTAGATCACGACGCGTTTTCTGAGGCATAGTCATTCTATGTCCAGAGGACGCAACACAGATGTAAGTCGTTTTGGCCACTCCATTTGGGCAATGCCCTGAGGGCGAGCTGGCAGACTTTCTGGCGTTGTTACACTTGCTTGATTTGGAACCACCAAACCTGTGCAACCAAGCCTAGCCAGAAAGCCTGACAGTCTTGCTGAGTGAGCAAACTCCTATGGGGATTGGTATTAGCTGGTGCGATAATTGCAGAAACTGAACTGTTAACTCAGGTTGGATCCGATTATGCGTCAATACTCTTTGCGAACCACTATTATTACCACCTTGCTGGGGGCCAGTTTGCTTGGCGGCTGCAGCTCTGGAACGCCGGTGATGGAAATGACCAACGATCAGGTGCCGGTACCTGCCCTTGGCAATGTGGAATATCACACCTATGTGCTGGCCAACGAACTGTTTGCTAACGTTCGCCCGGCCCGGCAAACCCGTTATGCGGTGACCGGTTTTGTGCCGGTGGACTCCCTGACCTACGACGAAACCTTTCAGCATCCATTGCAATTGCTCGGCCATCAGTTGGAAGAAGGGATCCTTACCGAAGCCACAAAACGAGGATTTACCGCTCAAGAGTTTAAGCTGACGAACGATATAATAGTAGGAGAAAAGTCCGACAGGGTACTGTCGCGCGATATCGACCAGCTTTCTGCTATGGAGCGGGTCGACTTTTTCATTACCGGTACGCTGGTTTACCAGCAGGAAGGAGCTATGGTTAATGCGCGTATTATTAATGCCCGGACCCGCGATGTGGTAGCCGCCGCAACGCGCTTTTTCCCGGCAGAATTGTTTTGGCTGGATGAGCAGGTGACAACCCGTAATGGCCGGCTATATCGTACAGAGAATAAAGGGTAATCATTATGCAAAGGGCAGTAAGGGCAACACGACTTGGCATACTTCTGGTGGCAGCCGCCGCGGCAGGTTGTCAGAGTATGGATGAGGACATGGTGCAAACCACTCAGCCTGAAAGAATGCCAGCGCTCAATGTGGTGGATATCACTGCAGCCGATCGCGCAAATCATCAGCCCATGATGGCCGAAGATGTCGATAGCTTTGGTGCACTGGGTCAGCCACCGTTGTACTCCAGTGTTCAGGGGGCTTATAAAGGCCGTCCTTTAACCAAACATGTGGGTGATTACGTGAAGGCCCTGACTCAGGACCTGATTGCCAATATGGAATACGTGACCAATAAAACGCCGGTGGGAGTGACCCATTTTGCGTTACTGGACTCTGATCTGCAGCAAACCAATTTGCTTGGACAGCAAATGGCCGAATCCTTTGTGCACGAACTGCATAAATTTCGGATACCGGTGATCGATTACAAAGCCACCGACTTTATTCGCATTACCGAAGAGGGCGACTTTGTGCTTACCCGGGACTACCTGGAGCTCGATGCCGGTTTACCTATGGAATATGTGCTTACCGGCACCATGGCAAAGCATCAGGGCGGCGTGATGGTGAATGCCCGCATTATTGGTATTCAGTCGCGCGCGGTAGTCGCCAGCGCTCAAATGCTCATACCGTTTTACGTGGCAGACGCGCTGATCCCCAGTGATGGCAGTGAGCGCGGCGGTATGCGTGATGGTGTTAAATTAAGCCGGGGGTAATCATGCGTCAGTTTTTGGCCTGTATGCTATGCGCGGCGGCACTCAGCGGTTGCGCCAGCCAGCCGAAGAGTGGTTACTTCTGGTTTGGCAACGATGATGAAGTACCGCCGCCGGCGGGGCAGACCCAGGTACGCCCGCCTGAAGACAGTGGTCTTGAGTACCGGCCGGATTCCCGCGACATAGAAATGTACCGGGTTGAGCAAAATGTGCGAGGCTATCAGGATCCATTGCAAACCGGCTTCACACCCGGTATGACCCACAAATCATTAAATGACTATGCGGCCAGCCTGGCTATGGCATTAATGGACGGTTCGGTGCAGGTGAATACCGACGAGCTTATAGGTATCGCCAGTTTTGTGCGGCTTAACCGTTCCCTGCGGGAAACCACCGTGTTGGGCAATCAGCTGTCTGAATATTTGATTGCTGAGTTGCAACAATACGGACTGGGTGTAGTGGATTTCAAACTGGCCAATAGTCTGGATGTGACCGATTATGGCGATTTGGCGTTAAGTCGGGAAGGGCGGCGTATCGCTAGACGGATGGAGATGGATCATATCCTCACCGGCACGCTGGTGGAGCAGCCACGAGGCGTAAATGTGAATGCGCGGATCATTTCTATCGACCAACAGCGGGTAGTGGCCAGTGCCAACGTGTTTATTCCTGCTTTTGTGGTAACGTCACTGGTGCCCATGGCTCCGGTGCTGGATACCGAATAAACCTACGCCTGAGGCGGGCGCCGGAATGTGCGTAGCATAAACCTTTCTGGGGCCAGCGCCTGCAACAATGGTTCGCTCATCGGCAACGGCTCATGACAAAGCTGACTGGCCAGTATTTCTGCCATCAGCGGCGCTGTGGTGAGCCCTCGCGAACCCAGCCCGGTCAGCACCAGTAACGCCTGGTCATCGGTGGCTATTTCATACTGACTGTTATGCTTACCTTTATATAAGTCGCGATAGCGTTTGGTGGTTTTTTGCGGCGCGATAACTGCACCCACCACAGGCTGATGATCGGCACTGCCCAGGCGTATAGAAGCCCTGGCAGTATGATCATGTTCAATCGATTGTGCCCAGTGATAACCCGCCAGCGCTTTGGCGTGGGTGGCAAGGTTTTGCTCACTTTCTTCTTTTCTGCTGGTGGTGCTGGTATCACCTTTAACATAGGTGGAGCCAAGCGCATGGCGGCCATTCCAACCGGGCGTTAAGTAACCTTTATGACAAAGTACAGTTTTTAACTCGTTTAGCGGTGCTTGTGCGGGAACGGCCTCGACCTGACCGCGCACCGGGCGCAGTGGTAAATGCGCCAGTTCGGCTATTTCGGCACATTCATGACCGGCGGCAATCACCACCCGGTCTGCGCTAATTTGTTTGCCATCCTCAACAAGCTCTACTTTTCGGCCATCGTTGGATAACGTCACGCGCTGGTTGTAAAACTCTTTAAGTAAGCCACTTTTACGAGCCGCCTCAAGCTGAGCGGCAACCACCTCGGCGGGGCATAACCAGCCGCCTTGCGGGACAAACAGCCCTTCGCCGTGAATGTCAACGCCACTTAATTCTGTGGCCCTCGCGGCGTTTACCGGCTCAATGAGCTGTGCTGGCCACAGGTTTTTTTGCAGCAAATTTTGCTGGCGCTTTTGCACTTCTTCACTGAATCCCATTAGTAGTACACCACAGGCTTGCCAGGTAAAGTTCAGTCCTTTTGCCGCCAGGGTATCGTAGTAGCGTCTGGCGTATAAAAAGCCATGAGCCTGGATCAGGGCAGGGTTACTCTGATCGGCCTGAAGTTGCGGATAAAAGCCGCCCTGGCGATTGCCCGAGGCACCATCTGCCGGGGCAGGGGCCTGACCAAATAAACTCACTGTGATACCGCGCTGACACAGCGCCAGCGCCAGGGTTGAGCCGGCAAGGCCAGCACCGATAATCGCGATGTGTTGCGCCGGACTGGCTGGCGAGTCGGGATACCGGTAATGCCAGGGCGTGCTAACCCGGTTAGCGGGGGGATTGGCCAGACTGCCGGTGAGCATATCGCGCTTACGGCCGAAGCCATTTCGTTTGGCTATCGCAAAACCAGCCTCTTTTAAGCCGCGCTTAACCACCCCCGCGGCGGTGAAGGTAGCCAGGGTTGCGCCAGTTTTACTCAAGCGTGCCATCTGACTGAATAGCGCCTCGGTCCACATCTGAGGGTTTTTACTGGGGGCAAAGCCGTCTAAGAACCAGGCGTCCACTAGGCCATTTTGCGGACAGTGCCATTGCGGGAGTAATTCGTGCACATCCCCCAGCCATAAATCAATACTGCTATGCCAGGCATCGAAATTCATGCGGTGACAGCCGGCAAGTGCAGGAGGATATTGTTCTGCCAGCGCATGGACTTCATCGCTGACCGACGGGAAAACCGCCAGCGCATTTTGCAAGTCGGCTACCGTCAGCGGGAATTTTTCGGTGCTCAGAATAATTAACCGTTTAAGCGGGTGCGTCGGGTTTGCCGCTCTGAACTGTTTAAATTGCTGCATGGCAATGATGCAGTTCAGGCCGGTCCCAAACCCGGTTTCGGCAATAACAAAATGCGCTGCCTGCCAGTTTAACCAGCGCTCCAACAGATCGTTGCCATTAATGAACACATGCATGGTTTCATCACAGCCGCTGTCGTTAGAAAAATAGACGTCATCAAAGCTGTCTGCCACAGGCGTTCCGGACTCGTTGAAATGGACGTTAGCAGCTTGCAGGCGTTTATTCATAGCGTGGTGGTTCGGGTCAATCGTTGAAAGCGCGCTATAATAACAGTATTCATCAGCGCAAGATAGAAATCGAACCTGAAGCCGACATCGTGGTCGAAATACACTACAATGGTAAAAATCTTGGATTGTGGTGGAAATTTGCTACCAAATCACGTAGAACAGGGTCGCAAAAGAGCAGACCACTTAGTGTCATAAAATCATTACCATATGCGGCACTAACGCAAAAGGATAATTATGAGAAGAGCAGTTATTACAGGGCTGGGTATTGTATCCAGTATCGGCATAAATCAAGAACAAGTTACCGCCTCACTCAAAGCAGGCAAATCTGGTATTACCTTTTCCGAAGAGTTTGCAGAAATGGGCCTGCGCAGTCAGGTGTGGGGCAATGTGGATATCGATTTTAAAGAGCATATCGATCGCAAAGCCATGCGCTTCATGGGTGATGCCGCAGCCTATGCTTATGTTGCTATGCAACAGGCAGTTGCCGACAGCGGGCTGGAAGAGTCTGAGGTTTCTAATATTCGTACTGGTATCGTTGCCGGTTCTGGCGGCGGTTCGTCGTTCAATCAGGTGGGTTCCGCAGACGTTATCAGAGAAAAAGGCGTTAAGCGTGTTGGGCCATATATGGTGCCGCGCTGTATGGGGTCTACCGTCTCTGCCTGTCTGGCTACACCGTTTAAAATTTTAGGTGTTAACTATTCTATTTCTTCAGCCTGTGCCACCAGTGCTCACTGTATCGGTCATGCGCTGGAACTGATCCAACTGGGCAAGCAGGATGTGGTATTTGCCGGCGGCGGTGAAGAACTGAGCTGGGCTCTGTCTGGACAGTTTGATGCTATGGGCGCGTTATCGACCAAATATAATGACAACCCGGCCACAGCATCACGTACCTATGACGCTGATCGCGACGGTTTTGTCAGCTCTGGCGGTGGCGGTATGGTAGTGGTTGAAGAACTTGAACACGCGCTGGCCCGAGGCGCCACTATCTATGCTGAAGTGGTTGGCTATGGTGCCACCTCTGATGGTTACGACATGGTTGCACCATCAGGCGAAGGCGCAGTGCGCTGTATGCAACTGGCGCTGCAAGGCGTTGACGCTCCAATCGATTACCTCAATACTCACGGTACTTCCACTCCTGTTGGCGATGTAAAAGAGCTGGCTGCGATTCAGGAAGTCTTCGGCCAATCCGGTGTACCGCTGGCCTCGACCAAATCGCTGACAGGTCACGCGTTGGGTGCAGCTGGGGTTAACGAAGCCATTTACAGTCTGTTAATGATGAAGCACGGCTTTATTGCACCGTCGATCAACATTGATAACCTTGACGAAGCGGCTGCTGGCCTGGACGTGGTAACCGCTACCCGCGAAGCCACACTGAACACCGTGATGTCTAACAGCTTCGGTTTTGGTGGTACCAATGCGTCGCTGGTTATGAAACGCTTCGAGAAATAAGCGCAGCCATTCAGCCGGAGCGTACGCTCCGGCCGTTATTCCCATTTGTTGTTAAACCGCACTGAATAGTTTTTCGGTTCCCTGCGAACTTGCGATAAACTCCCACCTCATGAAAATACGTTACGAAAACTCCCTGCCGCTGGCAGCAGAATATTTTGGCACTATTGGTGCAGCTTCAGGTTATGACGTTGGCACCTTAACGCCTGAACAACTGGTGGATGTAGACGTACTGGCTGTGCGTTCGACCACCCGGGTGACGCCTGAATTGCTGGCTTGTGCCAATCGTTTAACGCTGGTCGGTACGGCAACCGCGGGGATAAATCATCTGGATACCCGTTACCTGGACGCGCAGGGGATTTACTGGATGTCGGCTGCCGGATGTAATGCCCAGGCAGTGGCTGAGTACGTGCTAAGTGTGCTGTGTAATGCGCACCTTGCAGGCATTACCGATCTCAAACGTGCCCGGGTAGGCATTGTGGGAGCCGGGCACGTAGGCAGCGCGTTATCGCGCTTACTCGACACCCTGGGTATCGACTATGTGTTGTTCGACCCACCACTGGCAGAGCAGGGCGATGAGCGCATCTTTACCGACTGGCAGACGATCCTCAATTGCGACGTAATCACCTTGCATGTGCCTTTAGTACCAGAGGGGGATTACCCTACCGATAAAATGATTGATGCAGAGGTGCTGAATCATTTGAGCGCTGCGCAATTGCTGATCAATGCCTGTCGTGGTGAGGTGATAGACGAAGTGGCGTTAAAGCAGCGCTTAATGGCGGGCAATGGCCCAACGGTAGTGCTGGATGTGTTTGCCAATGAGCCGGATATTGACACCGATTTACTGCAGTATCTGTGGCTCGCGACGCCGCACATTGCCGGGCACAGTCTGGAAGGCAAATACTCCGGCACCCAGATGGTGTACGAAGCCATTTGTGGCCTGGTCGGACTAACACCTGAGAAATCACTGGATGATTTTTTACCTGAACGGCCAAATTTACACGTAGACCTTGAATTATGCAGCGATCAAGGCGACAATCTTGCCCCCGCCATAGCACTCGTGCTGTCGGTTTACGATGTAACAGAAGACAATAATAATTTTCGTCAGGGGCTGGCAGGGCCAACGAGTTTCACTGCCATGCGAAAACAATACAGAGTTCGTCGCGAATTAGCTGGCCATCAGGTTGAATTTTCGCGGCAACCGGACTCAGCGATTGCAACGCAACTTGCAAAATTAGGCTTTAACCTAAAATAACGACAGAACAGAAAAAGTCAGTTTTTTTAAAGGGCAGATACCTGCCAAGTTAGAGTATTAGGAGCTTAACCTACTATGTCACAAGCCTTTAACGTTGCCGTTCTTGGTGCCACCGGTCTGGTTGGTCAGACCATGATTGAAATTCTGGAACAACGGAAGTTTCCGGTTGCAAAACTGTATCCGTTAGCCAGTAAACGTTCTGCCGGCGGTACGATCACGTTTAAGGGCGAAGAAGTAGAAGTGCTGGATGCCGAAGAATTTGACTGGACTCAGGTGCAGTTTGGTTTCTTCTCTGCCGGTGGCAGTGTGTCGGCGGAATTTGCCCCGCGCGCCGCAGAAGCCGGGTGTATCGTTATCGATAACACCTCACATTTCCGTTATGAGCCGGATATCCCGCTGGTAGTGCCGGAAGTAAATGCCCATGCACTGGCGGATTTCCGTAACCGCAATATCATTGCCAATCCGAACTGTTCTACCATTCAGATGCTGGTGGCGTTAAAGCCAATCCAGGACGCTGTGGGCATTGAGCGCATTAACGTATGTACTTACCAGTCTGTTTCTGGTGCGGGTAAATCTGCCATGGAAGAACTGGCCAAGCAAACAGCCGATCTGCTGAGCGCACGCGAAATCACGCCGGAAGCTTTCAGCCGTCAGATTGCTTTTAATGCGATCCCGCAAATCGATGTCTTTATGGACAACGATTACACCAAAGAAGAAATGAAAATGTCATGGGAAACCAAGAAAATCATGGGTGACGACACCATTCTGGTTAACCCTACAGCGGTACGTGTACCGGTGTTCTTTGGTCATGGTGAAGCCATCCACATTGAAACCCGTCAGCCGATCGATGCTGAAGAAGTAAAACAATTGCTGGCCAATGCGCCGGGCGTCAAAGTGTACGGCACCCGCGAGGAATTCCCGACCCAGGTGAGCAGTGCCAGTGGCAACGATGAAGTCCACGTTGGGCGTATTCGCAACGACATTACACACCCGAATGGCATTAACATGTGGGTTGTGTCTGACAACATCCGTAAGGGTGCTGCAACTAACAGCGTACAAATCGCCGAAGTACTGATCCGCGATTATTTGTAAGCTAACGCGCTGAGCGTTCTAAACTTCTGACCAATTTGGTCGATAATACAAAAGCGGGCTGGTTCCCGCTTTTGTTGGTTTTAGCGTTGGATGCTTTTAGACTTACGGCTATAAATTGGTTCGATTAGTAATCAACCTGCAACATTTTCTAGATCGACCCGGGCAACTGGTTTATATTTTACTAAGTGAAAAGAGCCAGAAACTGGCTGATAAAGGCTTACAACGAAGCAAGGTGAATCAAACCTGGCAAGGTTAATCACCAAAGCCGTCCCCGCTGCAGTTACCGGGGGAAAATTGCCAACATAACAACAAACAGGCCAGCCTTAGCGCGCTAAAGTAAGGGCTGGCACCGCGAATGTGAACCGTGATGATGACATCCGGCACATGACGCTTGAGGGCAAAAAAGGAACGCTATGAAATTGCATTTAACCGGCTGCATACTACTGATGATGTTGATCAGCTTAGTCAGCGATCCGGTTGCCGCACAAAATACGCCACTCAGAGGCCCAAAAGACGCAACTAACCAGTATTCTGGTGTAGTGTTCGGGCCCATCGACGCGAATGATACTCTGTGGCGGGTAGCCAGCCGCTATCGGCAGAATCCTAACCTGTCTATCTATCAGGTGATGGTGGCAATTTATGAACTCAACCCGGATGCCTTTGAACAGAACAACCTGAATCTGATGGTAGATGGCGCAACCCTAAAGTTGCCATCCGAGCGCTACATTGCCCGTATCGATAAAGAAAAAGCCCGTCAGAAAGCCGAAGCTGATGATGCCGCCTTTGCCCGCATGGCCAGTCAACCCGGCGACAGCCTGAAAAACCTCAAACCACCGGTACCCTTGGTTAATCAGGATGACCTGACCCAAACCAAAACCCAACTGGAACAACAGCTCAGCCAGATTGACGCCTCTCAGGCCCGTCAGTTTGAAGAACTGCGGGATCAATTTGCTGCCTCCATCGACAGTGTACAGATGCTGCTGGACGATAATCGTAAGCTTTACGAACGCATTGAGAAAATCAATGAAGACCTGAGTGCCTTGCGCGGTCGGGTTGATGATGAAGTTGAAGTGAAGGTGGACGAACAGCTTGCTTTGCAGCGCGAGTTGCGCGAACTGATTTTGAGCGAAAAAGCCGCTAAAGAAGCTGAGCAGTCAAATTCGTTTATGCAAGCCCTGACCAGCCCTATGGCGCTGATTGCAGGCACCGGCCTACTAACGTTTTCTGCCATTGCCGGACTGATTGTGTGGTTAATGAAACGCAAATCAAAGCCCGCAGAAGAGATTACGCTGCCGCCAAAAGAGACGGCGCCTGAGCCCGAGGAGGGGATTGCTGATCTGTCTACCGCCCTTGAGTCTGAGCTAGGTGGTGATGAGCTGTCGGACGAAGAGTTGTTTAACGATGACGATCTGCTTGATGACGTGTTGTCTACAGAACTGGAAGAGTCTCTCAATGACGACGACAGTTTTGCCAACCTGAACGATGACATGCTGGTACCTGATGAGTCCAAAGAAGAGTCCTTCGAGGAAGGGGATACGGCACTGGATCAGGATGACCTCGATAGTCTGTTTGATGATGAATTTAGTAACCAGGAATCTGACGAGGCTATCGATCTGTCGGATGATGATGACTTACTTGATAACTTCGACGAGGATGAAGGCAATGACGACCTGGCCGACTTCTCGGAACAAGCCGTAGAAGATGAGCCAGAAGATCCAGAACAAACCTCAGACGAGGAACTGGCGGCATTGCTTGAGGACCCGGAGCAGGTTTATCAGTCTGAACCGACACCGGAACCCACTCCAGAAGCAGAAGTAGAAGAAGACGGCAGTGACATAACTGATGCCGATGATATCGACGCCATTTTAGCAGCTCAGCAGGGCGCGACAGAGGCCGACGAGTCCGGCGAGGCCGACGAGGAAGAGGCGCCGGAAATCTCAATTGATGATTTACTGGAAGAAAATAAACTCAGCGAAGAAGAGAAAGCCAATTTGCCGGTAGACGATGGTCCGGTAGGCGATGAAATGCTGGAAAAACTGGATGATGAGATCACCCAGCAGTCGCAGGCTCTCGACCGTCTGACTGACAGCATTATCAGTGAGATGGACCAAATCGAAATGATGGGCGATTTGGCGGGCGATCTGGATGATGAAGATGACGAAGAAGCTGATTTGCTTGCAGACCCTGTCGCCTCTGAAAATGCCGAAAGTGATGAATCAAAACTGCAAAGTCTCGACGAGATTACCGAAGATCTTGATGAAATCGATTTTGATAACATCGAAAATGCCGATGCCTTTGACGATCCGTTATCCGATGAATTACTGGCCGAGCTGGAAGCAGAATTGCCGGAAGAAGAGTCAATAGATGAAACGTTAGCTGCAGCAGACGAAGAAATCGATGAGGCGCAGTTTGAGCAGGAAGTCAGTGATGACCTGACAGATGAACTGCTAAAAGAGCTTGAAGGCGATCCAGAAGACGAGCCGGAAAACAGTGAAGACGCACAAGATACCGCGCTGGATGCAGAGGCCGATGACTTTGATGAATCAGACCTTGAGGACGACCTCACCCGCGAGTTGCTCAGTGAACTTGAGCAAAGTGAAGATGATGACGACGTGGTGGAAGTTGAAGCTGATGAGGCAGCACTGACATCGGATGCAGAACAAACGTCTGACATTGATGAAGCGCAGGTTGAAGAGAGCGACGATTTTGACGATCCGTTAACAGACGATCTGTTGGCTGAGTTGAGCGCCGACGAAGACGAGGCGGGCGATGAGGATGAACAAACCCAGGCGCTGACCGAAGAGCTGGATGAGCTGGATAGCGCCGAACCGGCTTACAGCCCGGATGAAGACGTTACAGTGGAAGATACCACCGAAGACACGTCAGATGAAATATCGGAAGGGGTTGAATCAACAGAAGCCGGTATCGACTCTGAAGAGCCAGAGCCAGAGCCAGAGCCAGAGCCAGAGCCAGAGCCAGAGCCAGAGCCAGGTGAAGATACTGATAACACTGACAATCTGAGTGATGACGCCTTAGAGCAAGCCCTGGCTGAATTTGACCGGCAGATGATGGACGACATTCCGTCGTTTTCCGGTGAAACAGAATCAGCAGAACCTGAGCAATCAGACGATATCGATGACGACATTCTCGATCAGGCTCTGGAAGATTTTGAGAGTGAAATCGATAGCTTCGAACTGGAACAGGAGCAGGATGGCGTATTACCGGGAGAGAGTGACACTGAGCAAGAGCGTTCCAGCCGCCCGGGTGATTTCGACGAGCTTGAGGATGTTCCTGGACTTGATGAGTGGCTTAATGACAGCGATTCAGGCGAAGAGGCGGCCATTCTGGATGAGCTGGATAACAGCGAATTTGACGAGTTGCTCGGTGCCATTGACAGCGAGGATGAAGGTGAGTCAGAAACGGATATCGAAGAGCTGGCACTGGATAATCCGGACCTTGATCTAAACGCACTGTTTAGTGAACAGCCAGAAAGTGACGGTGAGCAATCGACAGATGAGGAGCCGGGGGCGGAAGAACCTGCCTCGGCTGAGAACGAATACGTTGATGTAGAAACCCTCATGGCGGAAGCCGACGATGTGCCGGATGCGGAAGATGAGAAAGATTTGGACCTTGATGTCAGTTTGTCTGAGTTCAGCGGTGTCAGCGACGACGATGACGTATTCGATATTGATAAAGACGCAGGACAAAACGCTAACCTCGACCTCGCCCGGGTTTACATTGAAATGGATGATCCGGAAGCGGCCAAAGAGTTGCTTGAAGAAGTTATGACTAAAGGCTCTGAAGCGCAACAGGCAGAAGCCAGAAAACTCATCGAAACCTTGTAATGCAGGCAATGTAATGACAAAGCCAGTGATGAAATTATTGATCTGCATGATGCTGCTGAGCCTGGCATGCGGAACCTTTGCCAGACAGATTGACACATCACTACTGATTGGCACCTGGGGCAACTCTGAAGATGGCGGCAAAACCTTCTGGGGCTACGATAAGTACCTGAAAGATGGCACGCTGGTATCGTGGGGCGCTTATCCTGAGACTGACTTCAGCTATAAAGTACGGGCTGAATATGAAGTGAAGGTGAAGTTCGGTACCTTCTCCTGTCTTACCATTACCGAATCCAGCCCTATTACCGACTTCGTCGGGGAGTTCTGGTGTGATGAAATTATTGAGCTGAGTGCTGAAACGTTTACGTTTAAAAGTTCCGACGGTGAACTCACCACGCTCTACCGGGTACCCTGACGCCTGGCTGAATACCCATTTTTCTGTTTCGGCTTTTCTTTGTTGCAATTCGCAATCAAAATTAGCTACCATCATTCGATTGAATAGTGAACAGCATGCCGCAGCCACGGAAACGGCTGATAACGTTTATCACAAAGGAATGACTTATGCGTTTTATCCCTGTATTACTCATTTCCACCACCTTGTGTCTTTCTGCTTTCCCCACATTTACGCTCCACGCTAAGGCACCACAGGCCCAGCCGCGACCGCTGGTGTCGGGCGAACGGGTAAGAGTGAAAAAAATTACCCGAGATATCACCAGTGCTATGCAGGAGTTGGATAAGAATGGCGTAAAGCCTTTTCAGGATCCCGCTTATGTTAAACGATGGCAACAGTCTTACGAGCGGCATAAACAAGCGCTCGCGAAATACCCTCAGGTGAATGATCCGGATGTGATGGCCGCCAGCCAAAAATTGCAGGAGTTTGCTAACTTAATTCAATTTGGCATTAACCAGAGTAATAAGCAGGTGCAACAAACCGGAAATGTTCAGAGCCGCCTGACAAACATCGAGCAGGCGTTGCGTGAAAATCCGGCGCCAGGCTGGTTACAGGCGCCCTTTAGTGAAGCCCAGGCGAGACAATGGATAAATACTGCAGGGTTGGCTAAAGGCACGGCAGAAAAAGCGTTGACTGCTTTAACAGAGATCGCCCAAACGGCCTACTTACCGGTGAATTCCGGAACAGTACAAAGTGGCGCCAATTATGATAAGCAGGATGTTGGCCGATTAACCAACATGGCTAACACTACCATAAGAAAGGTTAATGATGCGGTCACTACGACCGAGCAGAACCTTCGTCAGGTGGCGGAGATGCAGGGCAAAGAGTTGTTAGCATATAACGAGATTGATCCTAATGACCCATCAGATCAGTCAAATTATTTTCTGAACGAAGGTGCAGAAGCAAAGATGTTTGCTGGCTTTGAGCGTCAAATGGCAATCGCTAACACATTTGTGGCGTACCAAAAAGCGATGGGGAACACGCCTAATAAAGCAATTACCGACAGGGTTGCTTATATTGAGCAGGTGCGGCAACGCTACAGCGCCTTACGCGATAAAATTGTAGGCGAGCGCGGATTACCCCCGGCCAAATCAACCGACAGTGAGCTCATTCGTATTGCCGAAGCGATTCTGGCGACCCCGCGTTATCAATTCGGCCGGCATGGGCCGGTAGTGATTACTACAGAAAACATCGTGCAGCGGGAAAAGGAATTGTCGGAGGAAGAATATAACGACATCGATATCAGTCTGGCCGGAGAGATTACCCTGACCGGAACAAAAACAACCTGGCATTATCGCTGGGACGAATTTAAGTTTGCAACACCGATACTCGATAACCAGACTGGTAAATGGTATCTGTGGTGGATAACCGCTAAGAAATTTCACTCAGGCGCGTCTACCACGCCGATCGGGGAGTGGGTATCAGGCTCAGCAACGAAAGGTGGGGTGATTTTAGAAACAAATTTTTAGCCGCACCAGCAGGCCTTAACGGTTTTTTGGCCGGCCACCATCAAACCGTATTACAGGCCTTCTTCTTCGTCAGAATTTTTCGGCCAGTCATGGCATTAGCATTCTTTACATTCAATATTTGGCGCACAATAAATTCGGGAAATAACATTTCAAACGACGGACGCTGATAATAATGAAAAATAAATTAGTCACCCTGTTAGCCGCGGCAATTGGTCTTACTGCCATCGGCCTGGCATCACCGGGTCTCAAAGCACGGCAAACAGTGCAAACCGAATTACTCGACATCATTAAACAGGATGTCAGTTCATCCGCCCATTCTTATGACATTGTCGAGTCCTTAACCACCGAAGTGGGGGCCAGAATGGTTGGCACGCCGGGAGCCGATGCGGCAACCGACTGGGCGGTGGCAAAAATGAAGGCACTGGGCTTTGATAATGTGTGGGTTGAGGAAAGCCAGGCGCAATTGTGGCAGCGCGGCGACCTCACCGCCAGCATCACCGCACCTTATCCCCATAAAGTAGTCGCTATCGCACTGGGCGGCAGTGTTGGTACCAATGGCCAGCCCATCAACGCTGAAGTGGCCTACTTTGATGATTTAACCGCACTACAAGCTGCGCCACAAGGCAGCCTTAAAGGCAAAATCGCATATGTGGGATACCGAATGGAACGCCATATTGATGGTCATGGCTATGGTAAAGCCGTTGGTGCCCGAGTGGCTGGCGCCTCGGCAGCGGCTAAAAAAGGCGCGATGGCCTTTATTATGCGCTCGGTAGGCACAGACACCAACCGCATAGGTCACACCGGGATGATGCGTTACGAAGAGGGAGTGGTAAAAATACCCGCGGTGGCGTTATCAAATCCTGATGCGGATCTGTTGGAAAATATGTTACGCCGTGAACAGCCAGTCACGTTTTCGTTAAATACCAGCGCCAGCGGCCCAACCGGAGACACAGTCACTATCGCTAATGTTATTGGTGAGGTGACCAGCGCTGAACAACCTGACGAGCTGATTACCCTGGGCGCACATATCGACAGTTGGGACGTAGGTACTGGTGCTATTGATGATGGCATCGGCATTGGCATTGTGCTGGCGGCCGGGCATTACATTGCCGGGATGGAGCAACGTCCGGCGCGCACTATTCGGGTTATTTTGTTTGCTGCTGAGGAAATTGGTCTGGTAGGTGTGCGCGATTATGTGGCGCAACACAAAGCAGACATGCCCCAGCATATGCTTGGCGCCGAGTGGGATTTCGGCAACGGACGTATCTATGAGCTGGAGCCGGGAGTAGGGCCTCAAGCCCTGGCATCGGTGCGTGACTTCGCCAACTATCTGGCGCCCATGGGTGTGGGATTGGCCAGTACTAATACCGCCAAAGGCCAGTCGGACATGAGCTTGCTGGGCGAGGCGGGGCAGCCGGCGTTTAACTTTGCACCAGACGGCCTCGATTATTTCGACTACCATCACACCGAAAACGACACCCTCGATAAGGTGGACCAGGATGCCCTGAAAGTGAATACCACCATTTACACCTTGTTTGCCTGGTACGCCGCAAACAGTGGTGTGGACTATCGTAAGTAAACATAAATCAGCGGGGCAAAGCTGCTGCTTTGCCCTGAATTCCTGCCAGCAAATGCCAATCTTCCGGTTTATGCGGATTGCCCAACGGCTTCGCTTTACGTACACTTACGCGCCTCATAGCAACGCAAAGCAACAGAAGATATGACCCGAATAGCCCTTGGTATTGAATATGATGGTGCCCAGCACTTTGGCTGGCAACGACAGCAGGAAGTGCCCAGTGTGCAGGGCTATTTAGAAAAAGCGCTGTCGACAGTAGCCAACACCACCATTGAGGTGCAGTGCGCCGGACGCACCGATGCCGGCGTTCACGCTACTGGTCAGGTGGTGCATTTCGACTGTGAGGTAGCGCGGCCGCTCAAAGCCTGGACCATGGGCGTCAATGCGAATCTGCCGGATTCGGTTGCCGTGAAGTGGTGTTGTGAGGTCAGTGATGAATTTCATGCGCGTTTTTCAGCAACTGGCAGGCGTTATCGTTACCTCATCTATAACCATAAAATGCGCCCGGCAATTTTGCACCACGGGGTGACCCATGTGCACCGCGATTTAGATGAAAAACGCATGCATGAGGCGGCTCAGGCATTACTGGGTGAGCAGGACTTCAGTGCTTTCAGAGCATCACTTTGCCAGTCTAAAACGCCGTTTAGAAATGTCACCCGGGTAACCGTTACCCGCCAGGGCTGTTATGTGATTGTGGATATCAGTGCCAATGCATTTTTACATCACATGGTGCGCAACATTGTGGGGTCGCTGATAGAAATTGGCAGCGGCCATCAGCCCCTCAACTGGATTGCTACTTTGCTGGCTGGTAAAGACCGAACCCAGGCTGCCGCAACAGCAAAACCCAATGGCTTATATCTGGTGGATGTGGATTACCCTGCCTCTTTCGGTTTACCGCGTGCGGTGCTTGGCCCACTGTTTTTACCGGATAATTAAGCGTCGTGGGGTCGTCCGGTAACTCATTGAGCAAATTAACAGCAATATCCATTAGGCCATGCCAATAAAGCCGTTTATACGTATAAATATTCGTACTTCTTAGACCAGTTTTATTTTTCGCTATTGCGTTGAATATGCTCTAATATGACGCCATATGTGGATAACATCCTTCGTTTATTATTTCATCATCCTGTACCGGGCACGAACAAACATAAAAAGCCGGGTGTAACAGGTTAGCTAAAAGGACATCTCTGGCATGAGCTGGATTCAAAAAATACTTCCAAAGACACAAACTTCCACCAAAGGTAACGTTCCTGAAGGTATATGGACAAAATGTAATGGCTGTCAGGCCGTGCTGTATAAGCAGGATCTGGAAAAGCAGTTGGAGGTTTGTCCGAAATGTGACAATCACATGCGTATTGGTGCCCGTCGTCGACTGGACGCCTTCCTCGATGCCGGTGACCGTCAGGAACTGGCTGGCGATCTTGAGCCGCAGGATGTACTGAAGTTTAAAGACTCCAAACGTTATAAAGACCGTATCACGGCAGCCCAGAAATCGACTAACGAGAAAGACGCGTTGATCGTAATGCAGGGTAAACTTAAAGGCATGCCGATTGTGGTTGCCAGCTTTGAGTTTGCCTTTATGGGCGGCTCTATGGCGTCGGTGGTTGGCGCTCGTTTTGTTGCAGCAGTGAATGCGGCCATTGCCGCTAATTGCCCGCTGGTGTGTTTTTCTGCCAGTGGTGGTGCACGGATGCAGGAAGCGTTGCTGTCATTAATGCAAATGGCTAAAACCTCAGCGGCGCTGGCCAAGCTGAGCGAGAAGGGCTTACCCTACATTTCGGTGATGACCGACCCGACCATGGGCGGCGTATCGGCCAGCTTAGCGATGCTTGGCGATATCAATGTAGCAGAACCCAAAGCCTTGATTGGTTTTGCTGGTCCGCGGGTTATCGAACAGACCGTACGTGAAAAGCTGCCTGAAGGCTTCCAGCGCAGTGAGTTCCTGCTGGAGAAAGGGGCAATCGATATGATTGTGGATCGCCGCGAGATGCGCGATAAGCTGCATGGCGTGCTGGCCAAATTACATCGCCCTGATTAAGTCAGGGCTTTTTATCTCTTATGAGTAAAACACTGCCGCAATGGCTCGAGTATCTTGAGTCCATTCATCCCAGCGCTATTGATATGGGGCTGGATCGCGTAAACGAGGTAGCGCAACGGCTTAATCTTCGTTTCGACTCCCGGGTTATCACCGTTGGTGGTACCAATGGTAAGGGCACCACGTCTGCACTAATTGAAAATGCCTTGCTCCTTGAAGGCCGGTCAGTGGGCGTTTACAGCTCACCGCATTTACTTGACTACCGCGAACGCGTTCGTATCAACGGCGCGTTACCCGACGCCGCGGCCTTTTGTGATGCTTTTGAACAGGTAGAAAAAGCCCGTGGCGACATCAGCTTAACTTATTTCGAGTTTGGTACCCTGGCCGCTATGTTGATGCTGATGGCTGCAGAGCTCGACGTGGTTGTGCTTGAGGTAGGCCTGGGTGGGCGGCTGGATGCTACTAACATTATTACCCCGGATTGCGCGGTAATAACCAGTATTGGTCTTGATCACCAGGACTGGCTGGGTGACACCCGGGAAAAGATTGCCGTGGAGAAGGCCGGTATCATTCGCCATGGCGGTAAAGTGGTGATCGGCGAACCGGAGCCCCCACATACCCTGCGCGAAGCGGTTAAGGCCCTGAATGCCGATGCCTGGTGGCGAAATGACGATTTTAGCATTACCCGAAGTACGGATGGTGGAGTTACTTTTAATGCTGCAGAGCAGTCGCTAAAACTGTCGGATACTGCTATTCCGCTGAACAATGTTGCAACAGCGCTGGCTGTGCTCAAGCATGCTGGCTTCATTGTTAGCGATATGACTATGCAACAGGCCGTTGCCAACACACAGTTGCCAGGGCGGCGCCAGCTGATTGCCGGACAGCCAGCTACCTATCTGGATGTTGGTCATAACCCGCAGGCCACCGAATCACTCGCTGAGTGGCTCGATAGCAAAACATTTGAGCGCCTGCATATTGTGGTGGCCATGCTTAACGACAAAGCGCCCGCGGCTTCGCTGGCCCCTTTTAAGCGTTTCGCGCCGCAGTGGTACCTGGCTTCAACGCACGGTCCTCGCGGATTGCCAGCAGAAAAATTGGCGGCAGCCGTAGAAAATACTCAGCGGCGTTTGTTCGCGGCTGTAACCGAGGCTTATGAGGCTGCTCGTCAGGATGCACACAGCAAAGACCTTATTTTAGTGGTAGGTTCTTTTCATACAGTTGCAGATATCCTGGCGTTACCGCACAATACAGCAAACTCATAACAGGATCACAGGTAGTGGCGGCAGCGTTAAAGAACAGGTTGGTGGGCACTGTTATTTTGGTAGCAGTAGCGGTAATCATATTACCAGACATGCTGGATGGTAAAAAATCCAGCAATGGGGACGTGTTTGTTAATGTTCCGGCAGCACCAGCTAAGAAGCCCATAGTAAACCCCGAGCCATTTCCTGAAGAGCGGGTGGTGGCGTCAGCGCAGCGCCCGGTTGAAATTGTTAATGAAAAGCCGGTGGATGAACCCGATAGTCCCGCTCAGTCAACGCCTGCAACTGACAGCGACAGCACCGCTCAGGTGAACAATTCGCCTAATGATGATCTGGCTCGCCAAACCGTAGTAGAAGCCCCGGAAGAATCTGAGCAAAACAACAGCTGGGTAATTCAACTGGGGAGTTTCAGACATCAGAAAAACGTTAAGCAATTACTGGATAAGCTGGAAAACGCTGGCTATCGCGCGTTCAGCCGGCCTATCGAAACTAGTTCCGGGCCGTTAACCAAAGTGTTTGTGGGCCCGAATCTAAACAAACGTGAACTGGATGGTGCTTTATCACACCTTCAGGACCTGACCGGCTTACGAGGCAAAGTAACCCGCTTCAGCGTAAACAGTTAGTACAACAGGCTCACTCAGGACAGAATTGTTGACAGCCGGTGACTGGATAAAATTCAGGCACTGGTAATCAGACAGACTTCTGGTAGAATGCGCGCGAATTTGACGCGATGGGGTTGGCTATACAGCACAACACATCGTTTACAGGACGGGTTAGAATCTTCAAATGAATTGGCTGGATTACACGATTTTAGGTGTGATAGCGCTCTCTACGCTAATCAGTCTGGTGCGCGGCTTTGTTAAAGAAGCTATCTCACTGGCAGTCTGGTTTGCCGCCATGTTTGTTGCCAGTCAGTTCTATGCCGACCTTGCTGTTTACTTCACGCGCATCAGTGACGAACTGATTCGTAACGGCGCGGCCATCGCCGCACTTTTTGTGGCAACGCTATTGCTTGGTGCCTTGCTGAATTACACCATCAGTCAGCTGGTTCAGGCCACCGGCCTGTCGGGCACCGACAGAGCACTCGGTGCAGTTTTTGGCGCATTGCGCGGTATTCTGATCGTAAGTGCGCTATTATTTTTCCTGGATACATTTACGCCTTCAGCCTCATCAGACTGGTGGGATGAGTCGGTGCTAGTGCCGGAATTTGCAATTATTATTGAGTGGTTTTTTAGTTACGTAAAAGACAGCTCCACTTTTTTAACTCCCGCTTAAATAGGTAACCTACATGTGTGGTATTGTCGGAATAGTTGGTAAAACACCAGTTGCTCAGTCACTCTATGACTGTTTAACCGTTTTACAGCACCGTGGTCAGGATGCGGCTGGTATCATGACGATTGACAACGGTGTGTTTAATCTGCGTAAAGACAATGGACTGGTTAGGGATGTGTTTCACACCCGTCATATGAAGCGCCTCACAGGGAATATGGGGATAGGCCATTGTCGTTATCCCACTGCTGGTTCTTCCAGTTCCGCAGAAGCTCAACCGTTTTATGTAAATTCTCCTTTTGGGATGGCGTTTGCCCACAATGGTAACCTGACCAATGCCCTCGATTTACAAATCGAAGTCGCCAAAATAGCCCGCCGGCATATCAATACCACATCAGACTCAGAGATTCTGATGAACATTTTTGCTCACGAGTTATCGCAGCGTACCACCGGGCTCACAGTGTCACCGAAAGATATCTTTGAAGTGGTGACCAATGTTCATAACAAAGCCCGTGGTGCCTACGCCTGTGTGGCGGCAATTATTGGTCTTGGTGTTGTAGCATTTCGCGATCCTAATGGTATTCGTCCGCTGGCGCTGGGTAAGCGTATTACCGAAATGGGCGAAGAATACATGGTTGCCTCTGAGAGTGTTGCACTGGATGCCGTAGGCTTCCACTTTATTCGTGACGTAGCACCTGGCGAAGCCGTATTTATTACCGAAGCAGGCGAGTTGTTCACCCAACAGTGTGCCCAGGCGCCACTGACTTCACCGTGTATCTTTGAGTTTGTTTACTTTGCCCGTCCTGACTCGTTCATTGACGGTATTTCCGTGTACGCTTCACGCGTAAACATGGGTAAAAAGCTTGGCGAGAAGATTGCCCGCGAATGGGCCGACCTCGACATTGACGTGGTGATCCCAATTCCGGAAACCTCTATGGATGTGGCACTGCAAATTGCGATTACTCTCGATTTACCTTACCGCCAGGGCTTCGTGAAAAACCGCTATATTGGCCGTACGTTTATTATGCCTGGCCAGACCCAGCGTAAGAAATCGGTACGCCGCAAGCTGAACGCGATTTCGTCGGAGTTTAAAGGTAAAAATGTCCTGCTGGTGGACGACTCTATTGTTCGCGGCACCACTTCCGGCCAAATCATCGAGATGGCACGTGAGTCAGGCGCGAAGAAAGTTTATTTCGCCTCTGCGGCACCTGAGATTCGTTTCCCGAATGTGTACGGTATCGATATGCCATCGGCGAATGAGTTGATTGCTTATGGCCGCGAGATTGACCAGATATCCGATTTGATCCAGGCAGACGGCCTGATTTTCCAGGATATCACTGATCTGGTTGCCGCTGTACAGCACGAAAATCCTAATATTTCACGGTTTGAAACGTCGGTTTTCGATGGTAACTATATTACCGGCGATGTAGACCAGGCGTACCTGGAACGCATCGATGCAGCCCGTAACGATCAGGCCAGAAAGGCGCCGGTTGTTCAGGCTGAGTTATCCAACCTGGATATGCATAACTTCGAAGCATAAACTGGTAGCACAGATACTGGAAAGCCGTTCAAAACTTTGAACGGCTTTTTTATTGCGCGGCACAAAATAACGGTAACTTGTGACATTCCCGGAGCAATGCTAAGTTAATCAAGTGATATTCAAGGGACTGAGTCGTGTTTAAACGCTATGACCGGTATAAAAATAGAATTTGTTTAATTGAAGGGAGTAAACAGCTTACCTTTGATGCACTGGAACAACTGATCGATGAGTTTGTAGAAACTTATCTTAGTAGCGCCAGCCGAAAACTGGTATTTATTGAAGTAAACAATAATGTTACGTCTGTTGTCGCTTATCTGGCATGTTTGCGAAACAGTCATGTGGTGATGCTGTTAAACCCGGAAAGCCACGAGCAAAATACTTTGCTTGCAGATAAGTATGAGGCTAACTTGTTTCTCAATACGGTTAGCCACCAGGTTAGCGTGATTTCCCAATCTACGTATTGTCACCAGTTTCATGACGAACTTGCGTTGCTATTAGGAACGTCAGGCTCTACCGGCAGCCCCAAACTGGTAAAGTTGTCGCGCCAGAACATCATGGCCAATACGCGTGCAATTATTGAATATCTGGCACTTACACCTTCAGATCGCGCAATTACCTCTCTCAAGTTTAGTTATTCCTATGGGTTGTCGATAATCAATAGCCACCTGGAAGCCGGAGCCAGTGTTGTGCTTACCGACCATGGCACCTTATCTGATGCGTTTTGGAAGCAAGTAAAAAGTTTAGAAGTGACCAGTTTCTCTGGTGTGCCTTATCATTTTGAAAGCTTTGATGAGCAAGGGCTGGATTTGGCAGACTATCCGTCACTACGGTATTTTACCCAGGCTGGCGGCAAGCTTAGTGCCCGGCTGGTCGGTAAGTTCGCAACGTTGTGTAACCAGCACAATAAACAGTTCTTTGTCATGTACGGGCAAACCGAAGCAAGCCCACGAATCTCTTATTTGCCTCCAGAGCTTGCTTGTGAGTATCCGCAGGCAATAGGCCGAGCTGTTCCGGGCGGGGAGCTTTATCTGCTGGACGATTCCGGCCAGCCGATAAACGAAACCGGAATTGAAGGTGAACTGGTGTGCAAGGGGCCAAATTTAATGATGGGGTATGCTGCAACCCCATTGGAGCTTGCCACATGTAATGATACCGATTACCTGAAAACAGGTGATCTGGCGAAGAAGGTTTGTGGGGATATTTTTGAGATTACCGGTCGAAAGTCGCGATTTGCCAAGCCACTGGGGATAAGAGTGAATCTTGAAGATGTCCAGTTGCTGTTAAAAAATAATGGTGTTAATTGCGCTGTTACCAGTAATAAAAGCGAAATGATCCTTATCGGATACCTCCCCTCACCGGGAGCAACAAACAAAGCGATCATTAAACTTATCCAGGGGCATATTAAGATCCCCGTGACCAGCATTGTTGCAAAACAGCTGGTTGACATTCCCAGACGTTCCAAACGGTAAAGTAAATTTTGTAAAGCTGCGCAAGGATATCTTAACTGTAAATCTGAAGGACGTGACGAAACTTTTTTGGGGACATTTCTCACAAGCGTTGAGCCATCAGCTTGGCCTGGCTAAGCAGAATTGGCAAAGCGTAGAGAGTATTTTCAGATTTCATTTTCCCGCTGCTGAATTTAATCAGTCCGCTTCATTTTATGAATTGGGCGGGGATTCATTAACCTTTATGAAAGTGTTGGTTGATATTGAAGAGTATTTAAGTTGTTCGGTCCCGAAAGACTGGCATGTAATGAGTATAAAAGAACTGGAAGAATGTCATTATGAAAGCGCCTTATAGTCCGGTAGTACTCGAAGGCCAGGTTGTTGCCCGCGCATTGGCTATTCTGGTTGTTGTTGCCACGCATGCTTCAAGCTGGACAATTGGTGGGGGTATGTTAACCCTGCTATTTATCTCCGGTTATAACTTCATCATGTTTTCCAGGGGAAAATCGAATTCTCAATTGGCAATTTATTGCCTTAAATATACGAAAAATATCGTTCTGCCCAGTGTTGCTATTATCTGTATATATTTCATCTGGTATCAGAAGTTTAGTGTTGCTGAAGTATTGCACTACAGCAACTGGGTTGGTACAACCAGCATCGCGTGGATGCCCGTCTGGTATCCAAGTATGATCCTTCAGGTAATGGCATTGCTAACAGCTATCTTCCTAATTTTCAGACCGGCCAGATTTATCGAAGATCATTCATACAAGTATTGTGTAGTGAGTTTTATTGTAGCTTGCCTCTTATATATCCTGAGTGATGTACTCGTTGAAGCGGAATTAGCGGCGGCAGATGCCAGGCTTTCGTTTTCTTACTTATGGTGTTTTACACTTGGCTGGTTGGCCTATTCGATTCATAAATCTGAAAATGCATGGCTTTTACCTGGATTTATTATTCTGACGGCAGTGTCTGCAGCGTTTTTTATTTCCTGGCAAAGCAAACACGAAGCTTTAGTCTTTGTTCCACTAGGGGCTGTTGATCTTTGCTGTACACTTTTGCAGCAGTCTGTGTATCATTTAGACAAGGCGACTGTTTGCAGGTCTAGTGGGCTAAATCAAAAACAGTCAACACAGTATAAATGATACACAGGCGCTGCCCGAAGGGGTCGTCATGAAAGCATTTTACTCATTGTCACAGCCCTTTGACGTAGAACAACTATGCCTTCAGGACTGCTCCGCGATTAAAATGCTTTCATATAGACCAAAAATCGTACAGCAAAGATCAACAGCCCCTAGTCACTTTGTTTTTATATAACCCAAAACTAAAGGTTCCCCAAATACTGTATTCGGTGTTTTCGGTGCTGGCCGGTGCGTCGTTATATATTTTTCTATTTCATATGAGCTTTTTTTATGTGTATCACACCCTAACCGGATGGCGGCATGAGGAAACGAGTTTCCATCTGGCAATGTTTAGTTTCTCTGTCGTGGGGTGCTGTGTGATGTGGCTGGTTTTTACGTCCGGCAGGAAAGCCTGGTTAGAAACGAAGCGAAATTTAGAAGGGTTCAGGCGGGAGGTTTAAACTCCCGCGCTGATTTTAGTGCATATAAACCGGGCCCAGGCCCATGCTCCAAAGAATTACCGAACTTGCCATCAGAATGACTAACAGTACCAAACCGCAGGTAACCACTGAGCTTGAATAAATAAAGCCTTTTTCTTCGGGAATGTGCATCATAATAGGCACACCAGAATACAGCAGGTAAACAGAATAGGATAAACCTACCAGGCCTATTGACATAATAAACCATAATTCAGGATAGAGGCCGGCGAAGCCAACCATAAACAATGGAGTGGCCGTATACGCTGCTAATTCAAGAGACTGGGTGTACGTTGGCGAAGTATCAAACGCTTTTGCCAGTTCATGCATTAGGGCGGCTAAAGCAACAACCCCGGCAATCAGGCCAAAATACATTGCCACACTCATGGCCATGGCGCTTTGCTGAGTGAGTTTGATCAACTCACCTGCGCCAATACTCCAGCCTAAATGTGCTGCCGAATAATAGCCGACAATGGCTGGGATTAGAGCAATGATGGCTATGTGACTTAACGCGTAAAAATAATTTTCGTGGCGTTTATCGATTGTTTGCCATTCTTCTTTTGGATGGGTGTAAATACCCCACAGGTGGTTTAGGATCATAGTCTTTCCCTCAGTGCTGAGAATGTTTTTAATTTGTTATTTATTTAACAAATAATCAACATTTTCAGTTTCATCCAAAGCGAAAACTAAGTCAATATATTTTGATGATAAATTAAACAGGGCAGGGTAAAGCCCACAACAGCAGGGCGATGGTGGCTATGGTTACTTTTTCCCTGCTGCCTCAGAAGAAGGTTTCAGTAACGGCATCAATGTGGCGAACAGAAGACTCATCGCGTAGATGGATGCTGCACTGCCGAGCAGGAAAACATGCAACTGAACACTGGCTTCAAGTAACTGTGGAAAACTCGACTGCAGGTTATTGATACCGTTAATTTCTGCCGCCAGAATAAATGCGGCCTCGAACGTGCCGCTACCAGCTACACCGTGAATAGGTAATACAGAAGACAGATCAGCGCCAACAATACCTAATAACGCGGTGTGAAATGATAACCCCGATATGCCCAGCACAATTAACACAAACGCCGTTAACTTACTTAGCCAGGAACAGAGTGTCAGCAGTGCAATGGTAAAATAGGTTTTACCTGTGGTAGGGAGTTGTTCGAGCGTGTCCCTGATTTTAACCAGTATCGGTTGATGAGCCGAACGAAGTAGCCGCAGGGCAAGCAATTTAAGCAGCTCACTGTACCTGATCACTACAACAAACAGTCCGCAGATAGCCAGTGAGACCAGCGGGAAGTCTCGCCATAACAGCAGCACGCCACCAATGCAAAGCAGACAGAGTAAATCCAATAACCTGAACATAATAAGATGCAGAGAGGCAGTGAGCATTGGTACATTAAATTGCGCTTTCATAAAAATGGGGAAGCTGGCTTCGCCGGTGCGCATGGGCATCATGATATTCAGGATATTATGGGTCAGCGACAGTTTAAACAGTTCACTAAAGCGGCCTTTTATGGTGAGGCTTACCTCAATACGCCAGGTTCGCAGCACATAAGAGAACACCATTAATACCATGGCGGCCCATAAATACTGGCCTGGTAAATCATTAAAACCGCGCACAATGGTATGCCAGCCAACGAACCACTCAACCCCGGCAACGGTTAGGATTAGCAATATCAGGGGCAAGAGGATTTTAATAATGCGCTTCATTAATTATATTATTTCAATGAGATAGGTGACTAGCCCGATTAAAACACTATACCTTAAAGCCCCCGTAGCCGTGAAGTAATTATCACTCCCGTTAGTTTATACTTTAAGAGACTAAATTCAGTGATGCATGGTGTGATAAACTAGCTGGGATTGTTATTAACCATCCATACAATAAGTCAGAGATTTTCAGGTGAATGAATTATTATCACCCATTAATGCATTTTTGAAATGCTCCACGCCGCAGAGCTGGATAGACGAGGCGACGAAACGGGAGAACCTGCCTGTTGTGCTGCTTGACCATCTGGTGTGTGAGCTAAAAGCCGCTCAGTCTGCCATGTACCTCATCCGCAAATACGCCGTGGATAAAGAAAGCGGTGATGCGCTGCTGGCCTGGTTAAAGCCGTTTGAGGACTTTACTTATCGTAAACGGGGCGATTGGCGGGAATTAGCCAACCATGAAAAGCTCACTAAATCCATGATCCCGAAATCCGGTGCGCCTTACAGTCAGGACTTAATTGATAAAATGGTCATGCTGATAAAAGAAGAATTACATCACTTTTATCAGGTGCTGGAAATCATGGAAGAGTATGGTATTGCTTACGAATCGGTTGGTTCCAGTCGCTATGCACGGGGCATGTTGCGTCACGTGCGTACCTATGAGCCTCAGGCGCTTATTGATAAGTTGATTTGTGGCGCTTACATTGAAGCGCGTTCCTGCGAACGGTTTGCCGTTCTGGCCCCTCATGTGGATAAAAGACTGGGTGATTTCTATATATCATTGTTACGCTCTGAAGCCCGACACTATCAGGATTATTTATCTCTGGCAGAGGAAATTGCTGGCGCTGATATTTCTGAGCGGGTGGCATTTTTTGCTGATTTGGAAGCTGAGTTAATTTTATCTTTGGATGAGGATTTTAAATTTCATAGTGGCGCACCGGTATAGTAGGTTTTCAAACTGTCTGCGATTTAATTGCGCAAAATTTTTATACAGGCAAGTGGCACAAGTAAGGGTTTGTGCCATACTCAGATGAAATGAAGTTTCTATTTAAGCCCTGTTATTCATGTTTAATCAAAAATTAAAAGCTGAAATTGCCAGCCTGCAAGCAGAACTGGCGCAATACAAGCGTGCCTCACAAAACCTTAAAAATGATCTCCTTTATTGGCAATTAACACCGACCGGTGAGATCAGGGCATGTGGCAGCAAGAATGAAAGCGTGCTCGGCTCACGTACTGGCAGAATAACCGGGCAGCCGGTTTCGGCAATGGTTGCTGAGAACGACCTTAAATCCAAAACGTTTGGTAATCTGCTTGAAGCTATCCAAAAACGTCATCACTGGTCCGGCAGCATCAATTTAAAAGCTGCACAGTCTGATATTTGCGTGCAACTGATTGTACAGCCCCATTATTCCGCCGAGGGCATATGCGATCACCTGGAAATGTTTGGCACCCCACTGGAAGTTGATACACAATCTTCTTTAAATAATGAGGACGTGCTGGAAGCCCTTGACCGCTCGATGGCCATTATTGAATTTGAACCTACTGGTGTCATCATCAAAGCAAACTCGCTATTTTTACAAACTACCGGTTATTCTCTGAATGAAATACGCGGCAAGCATCACCGTATGTTTTGCCCGAAGGTGGTAACTGACGCTCCGGACTATCAGCAAACCTGGGAGGCACTGGCCCGGGGTAAGTTTATTTCCGGACGTTTTCAGCGGGTTGATAAACATGGCAATCCGGTTTGGCTGGAAGCGTCGTACAACCCGGTAATCAATGATGACGGCAAAGTCTACAAAGTCATTAAATTCGCCAGTAATATCACCCAACAGGTAGAAAACGAACGCCGGGTAAAAGAAGCGGCGGAATTGGCCTCTTCCATGTCTGCCGAAACTGGTGCACAGGCGGATAGAGGGCAACAGTTAATGACCGAAACCGTGGCTTCGCTGGCCTCACTCACTGAGCAAATGACCAAAGCCTCGTCTGAAATCAGTGAACTGGAACAGCAGTCTACCGAGCTAAACAAAATGGTGAGTGCCATTAGCGCAATTGCCGATCAAACCAATTTACTGGCACTTAATGCTGCTATCGAAGCGGCCAGAGCCGGCGACCAGGGCAGGGGATTTGCCGTGGTTGCAGACGAAGTGCGGGAACTGGCGTCACGCACCACAGAATCGACCAAAGAAATCATGGCGGTGTTTTCTCGTAACGATCAGTCAACCAAGCATGCTGTGAGTACCATCAAGCAGGGGCTGGATACCCTGAATGAAGTCGCTCAGAGTGTGGAAGAAACTAAAACCTCAATGAGTGAAATGGCCAGCGGCTCCAAGCAAATTATCAGTGCCGTAAACAAGTTATCCAGACAGTAGAACTTACCGGGCCACATCCGTCCGGGTTTGAGGACTGCGCTGTTTGCGGGCAATGTGGCGTGTGGCGAGCCAGCCCTCATTGGTTTGCTTCACCAATACTACCTTATCGCCGCTCAGCAATCGCTCGCTGGCTTCCATCGGCCGAACTGTAATAGTCTGCAACTGGTGGTTATGATCAAAGACCGTGGCACCGACCATATCGCCCAGAAACTCGCTGTAGCCCACGATAGTAGCAATGCGCCCGGCATATTCCTCACGGGCACGCAGGCTGTTATAACTGCGTAAATGAGGGGCCAGATGGTGAATAACTACGGCAGTCGCTGTAGCCGCTACTATCAGAGTCACTGGGAATAATATGGCCTGTGGGGCATAAGCCAGCCAGTAAGCAAAATACAAGCGCTGGAGCAGCATGCCACTGATGCCAAAAGTGATAAAAAATACCATGAACCAGAAAACAATGGTTACTTCGTATAATTTTAGTGTGTGCGGTACAAAGTGATAGGGTGAAAGTGCCGGCTGACCGTAATGCTGCGGCATATCCAATAAACCAAAAAACGATTTACCGCGCAGCAGAAACAGGCTCTCTATGGCACACAGCACTAACCCAACGATAATGGGCACGCTGTAAATAAAATAAGCCTGGGTAAACAGAAATACCGACATTGTCTCCTTCCCTGATGTCGCGTTTGTCCTATCTGGTAGGGGGCTGAGTCTGGGGTTACAAACTTCACATCCTGTTTGGTTATAGCACATCAGTCGTAAACTGCCAGTTCGGCTATACCACTAAGGTCTTGTTGTCGGGGTGGTTGTCTGCTGGTTAGACTCTGAGTTTTAGAATTCTGGAATAGTGCAAATGGCAATCAGTAAAGGTTATAAAACATTGCTGGATGAAGCGATGCAGCAAGTAAAAACAATCACGTTGGAAGAAGCCAGGGAGCTGTATGAGTTAAGTGAAGCCTGTTTTATTGATATCAGAGACATTCGAGAATTAGAGCGCGACGGTATGATCCCTGAAGCGGTTCACGCGCCGCGGGGTATGCTGGAGTTTTGGGTTGATCCGGATAGCCCTTATTACCGTGAGGTGTTTGGTCAGTCTTGCCCGTTGATTCTGTATTGTCAGTCGGCCTGGCGTTCTGCGCTGGCCACGCTGACATTACAACAAATGGGCTTGGATAACGTTTGTCACTTAGAGGGCGGTTTTAAAAACTGGATGGGGGCAGGCCTGCCGGTTGCCGAAAAACGTGCTGTTAGCCACTCACTAATCTGTTGTTTTTAAAAACTGTCGTTTTTCCAACCGCACATCTACCGGACTAACCCGTAAAACACTGCCCTGGGTATACCAGTCGCCTACTACAATTCGATGCGCGGGTTTGCCGCCAACGGTTAGCGAGTGAATGTTGGGCCGGTGAGTGTGGCCATGGATAAGCTGCTGAACATTGTGTTTTACCATAACGTAAACCACTTCATCAGGCGTGACATCCATGATTTCCGCGGTGAGGTTTTGCTGGTTTTTCTGACTGGTTTTTCGACCCCGCTTGGCCAGCTTGCGACGTAACCACAGCGGCAGAGCACCGACCAGACGGGGCCACCACCATCCCCGGGCTTTTTTCCGGAATTTCTGATATTCGATATCCAGCGTGCACAGTTCATCGCCATGCAGTAATAAGGTTGGTGTGCCGTATAGATCTATCACCTGCTGTTCGGGAAGCAGTGTCATGCCTGCTTTTTTGGTCCAGCCTTCACGGATAGCGAAATCGCGATTACCATGAATAAAGTACACCGGTGTAGTGGCCGATAACGCTTTAAAAGCACTGGCTACCCGTTCAGACAATGGCGTAACATCGTCATCGCCTAACCAGAACTCAAACAGATCGCCGAGCACGTAAAGCGCTTCCGCCTCGGGGGCATCCTGCTCCAGAAAAGTGAGTAAACACTCGGTGATATCATCACGTTCAGCGCTTAAATGTATGTCTGCAATAAAATAAGTAAACGGCATTAATTAGTAGCTTTTAGGCATTAAAAAGGGAGCCTGCAGACTCCCCGGAGCGTGTTCAGTAATCAGGCTGCAATGTGCAGATTATTCACTAATCACTGCTTTTTCGATAATAACAGCTTCAACCGGCACATCCTGATGATAACCGTAATTACCTGTTTTTACATTTTTAATTTTTTCAACAACATCCATACCTTCGGTTACTTTACCGAAGGCACAATAACCCCAGCCATTCATGCTTTCGCTGGAGAAGTTGAGGAAGTCGTTGTCTTTCACATTAATGAAAAACTGCGCAGTGGCTGAGTGTGGATCGTTAGTCCGGGCCATGGCGATTGTGCCGGCTTCGTTGGCTACGCCGTTGTTTGCTTCGTTTTCGATAGGCGCTTTGGTGTCTTTTTGCTCCATATCCGGCGTCATACCGCCGCCCTGGATCATAAAGCCGTCAATCACCCGGTGGAAAATGGTGTTGTCATAAAAGCCGTCTTTTACATAAGACAGAAAGTTCTCAACCGTTTTCGGTGCTTTATCGGCATACAGTTCCAGGGTAATGTCGCCGTGATTTGTTTTAAACGTCACCATAGTGTTTAACCTTACCTTAATTTAGTTTTTGGCTATATAGACCGCTAATGGTAGCCCAAATGCCAGAATGCGAAAACCCCTCTGAAGTACCTATTTGTTTATTCACCTGAAAATGCATTCATAACTGGCTCCAGAGCGTGGTCAGACGGGCATTACAGTGCTAAACTTCGCCACCCCAACCGGTTTAAGAGGAAATTAGGAAATGTTGCAACTGTTTAACACCAAAACCCGTCAGAAAGAGCGTTTTCAGCCGCTGGTAGAAGGGAAGGTGGGACTCTATGTTTGTGGCATAACCGTGTACGACCTCAGCCACATGGGTCATGCCCGTACCTATCTCAGTTTTGATGTGTTGGTGCGTTATCTGCGCCACCTCGACTATGACGTGAAGTACGTGCGTAATATCACCGATGTGGACGATAAAATTATCGCCCGGGCCAATGAAAACGGCGAAACAACCGAAGCGCTTACCGAGCGTACCATTGCCATGATGCACGAAGATTTTGCCGCGTTGAATCTGATTGAGCCGGATATCGAACCGCGGGTGACCGGGCATATGGACGAGATAATCGACGTCATCGAAAAGCTCGTGGCTAAAGGTTATGCCTATCAGGCCGAAAGCGGCGATGTGCTGTTTGATGTGAGCAAGTTTGATGAATACGGCAAACTGAGCCGACAAAATCTTGAACAGCTACAGTCTGGTGCGCGTGTTGAAGTGGCAGCGGGCAAAGACGATCCGTTGGATTTTGTGTTATGGAAAACGGCTAAGCCGGGCGAACCCGCCTGGGCTTCCCCCTGGGGCGAAGGCCGACCCGGCTGGCACATTGAATGTAGTGCCATGAACCATAAGCACCTGGGTGAGCACTTTGATATTCACGGCGGTGGTTCTGACTTAATCTTCCCGCACCACGAAAATGAAGTGGCGCAATCCTGCTGTGCTTTCGATACGCCCTATGTGAATACCTGGATGCATACCGGGATGGTGCAGGTAAACGACGAGAAGATGTCTAAATCACTGGGCAACTTCTTTACCTTGCGTGATGTATTAGGTGAGCACGACGCAGAAATTCTGCGTTTCTTTTTGATGTCGGCCCATTATCGCAGCCAGCTGAGTTATTCCCAGGATAATATCGACCAGGCTAAATCAGCCCTTGAACGACTCTACACGGCGCTGCGCGGAGTAAAAGTAGACAGCGTAACTGACTTAAGTTACGGCGGATACCTTGAGCGTTTTGAACAGGCCATGAATGATGATCTGAATGTGCCTGAAGCTTACTCGGTGCTGTTCGACCTTGCCCGTGATTTAAATAAACACAAATCACAGGGTGATGCCGGTGCAGAAGAAGCCGGGAAACTCGCTGCGGTGCTAAAAGGTATTGGTGGTATTCTGGGCTTTCTGCAGCGCGATCCGGAAGCTTTTATGCAGTCAGGCAATGACGATGAGGTAGCGGAAATCGAAGCCCTTATTAAAGCGCGTAATGATGCCCGTGCTGCCAAAGACTGGGGCGCAGCCGATGCGGCCCGCGACAAGCTTACAGCCATGGGTATTGTGCTGGAAGACGGCGCTGGCACCACCACCTGGCGCCGCCAGTAACAGTAAAGGGTTGTTTCTCATTTGTCTTCCCGGAATTTGCGCAGCAAATATCCGGGACCTCCATTCATGTTATCCGGAAGTCGAAACTACCACTTATTTCCTTTCTCAGTTTAGACAGCCTTCTCAGGTGATCCCGCTCAAGGCCGGGATGACAGAAAAGTTAGGCCGGGAGGTAAAAACACCGTCATCCCCGCATGCTTTTTAGCGGGGATCTCCACACATGTTATCGTGGAGTATAAATATCCGCCTCTGCTAACGCCCTGATCAAACCTCCACAATTAACAATAATGTTGCTGCCGTAGCCGTACCCATCACCAGATTAAAACCTCGTTGCCGACGCGGATTATTCAACCACAGCCGTAATTTTGCCCCGGTACCGGCCCACAATGAAATCGCGGGTAAGCCGAGCAGCGCAAAAGCCAGCATAATCATCGCGCCGGACTCGGCGTAGTCATTGCCGGGCAGGCTAAAGGTGCTCACACTGCCCAGCGCCATCATCCACGCTTTAGGATTAACAAACTGAAATAACGCCGCCTGCCACCAGGTGAACGGCTTCGTTGAACGACTATTTTCACTACTAATGCCATTAACCGGACCTGAAGCTATTTTGAACGCCAGCCAGAGTAAGTAGGCCGCACCGGCAATATTCAGCACCGAATACATGATTGGATAAAGTTGAAACAGCACACCGAGCCCCAGCAGGACACTCAGCAATAACATGGACACACCAAACACGATGCCAAGCATGTGAGGTAAGGTGCGGGTAAAACCAAATTGTGCCCCTGAAGCCAGCAGCATCATGTTATTTGGCCCGGGAGTAACAGACGTAATAAAAGCAAAGGTTGCAATGCCCAGCAATAGTGAGGTTTCCATAAAAGTGCGCCCTGAAAAATAAGTGATTAAATTAGCGTTACAGCGCAGGCTGTTATGATAGTTTGTGGGATTAATCTGTATTTTTTTAGATGCAATCAATCTAGCAACTTGCCATACAGATGATCGATTCAACCAGCTGTATGGTGCAAAAATCCTTAATCTGTATGGTTTTGATTTTAAAAGTGCTGATATATTAAAAAGTGTATGGTTTTCGACATCAAGCGGATACACCGATGAGCAGATATTTGCACCTGGCCACGCGGCTAAAAGAACACATTCAGATGGGCTACTTTGCACCGGGCGATAAACTGCCGTCTGTTCGTCAACTTGCCAATGAGCACGGCGTTAGTATTTCCACCGTGCAGGAGGCTTACCGGGTGCTGGAGCAGGAGGGACTGGTTACCGCTAAAGCAAAGTCGGGCTATTTTGTTGCACAGGCTAAAGAACGTATCGCGCGGCCAAGAGAGTCTAAGCCGCCGCAGCGGCCCATGGACGTATCGCTCTGGGAAGATGTGCTGGCAATGCTCATGGGCCATGGTATAGAGGCGGTATGTGAGTTTCAGCATGCCATGCCGGATATGAGTTCATCTACTTTGAAGCCGCTACTGAAAAATATCTACGAGCTTAACCGCCACCGTCCGCAGGATGGCATGTCTTATGGCCATGTGCAGGGCGAACTCGGACTTCGTGAGCAGTTAGCGCGGCTTACCGCCACCACCGGATGCCAGCTCGATGCAGAAGACTTTGTTGTCACCTCAGGCTGTCAGGAAGCACTGTCGGTTTGCTTAAGGGCGGTTGCCCAAAGCGGCGATGTGATAGCGGTAGAGTCTCCGGGGTTTTACGGTGCCATGCAGGCAATAAAAGCGGCTAACTTAAAAGCGCTGGAAATCCCCACCGACTCACGGGATGGTATGAGTATCGAAGCGCTCAGGCTGGCTATGGATCAGTGGCCGGTTAAAGCCATTTTAGTAACACCAACGGTAAATAATCCCCAGGGCTACGTGATGCCCCTGGCTAAAAAGCAGGCGCTGTATCAACTGGCGCGGGAATACGATATAGCGATAATCGAAGATGATATTTATGGTGATATCGCTTTTGAATACCCGCGCCCTAAAACCATTAAATCATTCGACGAAGATGGCCGGGTACTGCTGTGCTCTTCTTTTTCAAAAACCCTGGCGCCGGGTTTCAGGGTCGGCTGGATTGCGCCGGGGCGATACCGGGATAAAGTGACCCATATTAAATATGTCAGTAGCTCCATGTGCCCCACGTTACCGCAACTGGCGATTGGTAATTTTATCCGCCAGGGCGGTTACGACAGGCATCTACGGGCGATGCGACAGTCTTACCGCAAAGCCAGGGATGTGATGCTCAAAGGCATCGAGGCGCATTTTCCGGCGCATACCCGGGTAAGTTTTCCGGAAGGGGGCTTTATTTTGTGGGTGGAGTTACCCGAGGGTTATGATGCGGCCCGGCTGGCAGAGTTGGCCAAACAGCGCGGGATAGTCCTGGCGCCCGGGCAGATGTTTTCCGCCACCGGCAAATACCGTAATTGCTTGCGATTTAATTATATTGATCGCGACTTAGCCACCCGTGAGCGAAGTGTTGCAATACTGGGGGAGATCCTGATGACTATGGCGCCAGCTGGTATAGTGATGGCTTAATAACGTCCATACCAGCGTTTAGTGCGCTGACAGTACTGGTTGAATTCGTCACCAAACAGCTCAAGCATAAAGCGCTCTTCAGGGACGATTTGGAACCGCTGTAAATAGGCCATCGTGATCAGCGCAAACACCAACCCGCTGGCATCGCGAACAATAAATGCTGCCCCTACCACGCCAACAACCAGGCCCAGGTACATAGGATTTCGGGTATAAGCAAAAATACCGCCATCCACCAGGCGACTGGCATTTTGCGGTCGGTGGGGATTGACGGTGGTCCGCTGCTGCCTGAAGGCCACTACGCCGGCCACACCTATTAAGCCACCTGCCACAAATAACACAAAACCGAAGGGACGCAGTGGGTGAGGCAGTGGCATTACCTGCAGAGCAGCGCAATACCAGGTAAGGCCCAGCGCAGCAATAAACACGACGACTGGCGGTACTTTAAGTTCAAGGTTGTTTAACATCGCTATCGTCCACCACGGGGTTCATTTTCGCCGCTTTCTTTTGCTGTTGCTTCTCAATCAGCTGCGATTTCCAGCGCTGCTGCGAAACATGCCCTTTAATGGCTTCAATACATTCGTTCACCACCAGTAAAAATTCTTTATCCAGATTTTGCTCTTCCGGCGTAAAGTCTTTCAGACCGGAGCTGACAAACTCCTCAATATCCCTGGCTTCAAGGTCGGTAAGCAGGTTAACAACAGAGGCTGTTACAATGTCTGTCACCGCGCTTTCCAGGGTATTTTCGATGGTGCGGCCTACCACCGGCAAATAAGACAGGGTAGACACCTGGGCGTTTTCGCGTACAGCTTTACCGACACTGTCTTTAACGTGGCGCCGGATAACATCGCCATGTTTGCTGTCGTTAATAGACTGGCCAAGATGATTAACGATGTTGGACATCCATGAGCTTATCACCGGTCGTCTCGGTGCTAATACATTTTGGGTGATATCGTCGATGAGCGGCGAGCCGGCGGCAATATCCTGCTGCGCATCGGTAAGCACCTTAACTACAATCCGGTCGCTTAACTCTTCCACAAACACATCGTAATAAAACGCAAAGAACCGATAGATGCCGGTGTCGTTGAGGTCGATAATTTGATTTTTGTGTAATCGGTACAGGATAGAAAATATCCGCAGAAAGCGGAATATCCGGGTGCCGCCTAAGGGAATACAGCCAACTAGATCGTACCAGCGTAAGAACGGAAAAAAGTACCAGCGCAGGTACTCTTCAGTCTTAATGGCAACTATCCAGCGAACGAAAAACTCAGTTAAGAAAATGGCGATAAAAACCAGGTCGACCAGAATGAAGTTTTTGTGGATAGGGTCGTAGAAGTTAACAAACGCCGGCGACCAGGCATTTAAGCTGTCGCGAATAAAGGCAGTGTTATACAGGCCATCAAACAGTAAAAACAGCAGGTTCAGCAGCAACAGCCCCAACATAATAATGTCGAGCAGTAGCCAGGGGCCCTCGTGGCTGTTGCGCAGGTTTTCCCGGTTTATCCTAAACATGGGCCCTCTGTATCGTTGGCGGTTATCCTAAATTGCGTAACCGTGTTACATCCACATGCAGGGTAAGTTTTTGCCCTGGTTGTAAGTATTTCTTGGGATTCAGGTTATTCCACTTGGTGATATCGCTGGTGCGTAAATTAAATTTTTGCGCAATCCGCGCCAGTGAATCCCCGCGTTTTACCGTATAAGTAAGCGTACGCATGATGGCATCGCGCTTTTGTTCGTCACTGGCTTCGTCCACCCAGATCACCAGAGTTTTGCCCGGCATAAGCGGATCAGTTGGTGCCATGCCGTTCCACTTTGCCAGCGAACGCGTACTTATTTTATATTTACGGCCAATATCCCAAAGTGTATCACCGGCGGCCACTTTATGCGTAAGCTGGTAGCTGCCACGTTTCTGATTTTGGGTAGATGCCAGGCGTTGATCCTGCGACAACGTGTAAGCATCCAGCTTTTTCAGTGCAACCGGCACCATCAGATGATCGCCAATACGGATCATGTTGTCTTGCATATCATTGATACTTTTAATCACATCAACGGTAGTGTGGTATTCCTTGGCCAGTTTAAGCAGGCTGTCACCAGACTTCACTTTATGGCGAACCCAGTTAAGGCGCTCTTTACGATCAACCTTCGCGAGTTGGGTAGTAAAACCCTCGGCTTTATCCAGCGGCAACACCAACCGATGCGGGCCATCAGGATCGGTGGCCCAGCGGTTATAGCCAGGGTTAAGCGCATGCAGCGATTTTAGCTCCATGCCTGCCAGTTCGGCAGCAAATGCCAGATCCAGTTGCGAGCCGGTATCCACGGTGGCAATCACCGGCGCATTGTCGATTTCAGGCCAACTGAAGGCGTATGAGTCATGATTTTTTAAAATATCGGCCAGTGCCAGTAGTTTGGGCACATAAGCGCGAGTTTCTCGCGGTAAATCAAGCGACCAGAAGTCGGTAGGTTTGCCAGCTTGTTTATTCCGCTTGATAGCTTTGCCTACACGGCCTTCGCCGCTGTTATAAGCAGCCAGCGCATGCAGCCAGTTACCGTCGAACATCTTATTCAGGTAGGTCAGGTAATCCAGGGCTGCGTCGGTAGAGGCAATCACATCACGACGGCCGTCGTACCACCAGGTCTGTTCTATACCAAAGCGCTTTGCTGTACCGGGAATAAACTGCCACATGCCTGCTGCACGGCCATGAGAATAAGCAAACGGATCAAAGGCACTTTCCACAATCGGCAGCAGCACCAGTTCCAGCGGCATCTCACGGGCTTCAATTTGTTGAATAATATAATACAGGAAAGGTCTGGCGCGTTTCGAAACCCGCTCCATATAAGCCGGGTGTTTTAGGTACCAGTCGCGCTGCACCGCTACGCGTTTGTTATCCGGGATGTCGAAGGCAAACTGATTACTGGCTCTTAACCACAGATTTTCAATGACAACCGGCTCAATGGCTTCCTCAACCGGAGAAATATCTACCTCTACCTCTTCGGTAGGGTGCATTACTTCAATCACACCTTCATTGGCCAGTTCGCAGTCGGCCTGGTCGTTAATATCGGTATGGGCAATTTCGCAGGTTGAACGGTTGTCCTGCAATTCAGTCTCGGCTTGCTCGGTGGTCTCAGTTAACTGGCAACCACTGAGCGAAGCAACAACAAAAAGATGAAGCGCAGACAACTTTAATTTCATTGAGAAACGAACCCTTAGATAATTCAACAGCATACCAGTGTACGCAAATTCGCGCCTCAATGCATCCTGTTGAAGCTAATACTATAGGCGACACCTGCGCCCAACCACTTTATCAACAGTCAGAAATTATCTTTCCATTGTCTCAGATGAGTAAAGACGGCTATTTCGTCAATAAGTTCCACGTTTGATTGACCGGCAACCGATTTTTTTATGGCTGGTGAATTGCAACGCAGGAAAGGGTTTATCTCCAGTTGCGTGCTCAGCAGGGTGGGCAGGGTAGGTGTGTTTTGTGTGCGGGTCTCTTTCACCCAGCTGTCATACGCTTGGAGCGCTTGATTATCTGGCTCGGCCGCCAGGGCAAAATTCACATTCGCCTGGGTATATTCGTGAGTACAATAAATAACGGTGGACGCTGGCAGGCGCTTAATCTTGTTCAGTGAACGATGCATCTGGCCGGGCGTGCCCTCAAACAAACGGCCGCAACCGGCGGAAAACAGCGTATCACCACAAAACAGTGCGTTATGTCCCACAAACGCTATATGATCCAGTGTATGGCCGGGCAGTTCCAGTACATTAAACTCACAACCAATCAGCGGTAGTTTTACCATATCACCCTGAGCAACGGATTTAGTAATGCCACTAATGTGTCCGCCGCGAGGGCCGATTACCGGTAAATCGTTTACTGAGCTGCTTAGTTTAGTAATACCACCGGTATGGTCGTGGTGATGGTGGGTAATCAAAATGGCTGCCAGAGCCAGCTCATTGTCTTTACAAAATGCCAGTACCGGGTCAGCATCCCCCGGATCCACAACGACGGCATATTGCTCGTTGTGCAAACACCAAATATAGTTGTCGTTAAAGGCGGGGATCGGCGTAACAGAAAGATCCGCCGGAAAACTGTCGGTTGGCATAGTCCAGTCCGTAAGTTGTACATGGTTGTTCAGATACTATAAAGTTGTGTGGTCGCATGCAATACGTGCAAGCAGTTTATAACATCAGGCGTTTATGAAATCAGCGTTTCACCCCAAACCGTTACGATACCCGCAGAGCTGGTCTGAATTGCCTGGGGGCGATGAGCTTAAACAGGCTATCGAGGGTGTTTGTGATGATCTTAGCCAGAGGGTGTTTGGTTATAACCTGGTCAAGCTGGGCAATCTGAGTAGCGAAATAAAGTTGCCAGGCTGTGCCATTCGCAATCAGGTTGCACAAACTCAAACGGCCATTGAAAACAGCAGCCTGATTTCCTATTCAGATAATTTGCCCTACATCGAGAACAGTATTGATGGCTTTTTACTGACCAACGAGCTCGATTTTGCCCAGGACCCTCACGAAATACTCCGAGAGGTCGATCGCACAATTACCGCTAACGGCTATGTGATTATCAGCGGGTTTAACCCGTACAGCCTCACCGGCCTTGCGCGTTTCCTACCCATCAAAAAGGGCAATATTTTGCATCAGGCCCGCTTTTTCTCAGCCGGGCGGATTAAAGACTGGCTACAACTGCTTGGTTTTGAAATCGTGGAGCACCGGCATATTTTGTTTTCCATGCTATTCGCCAGTCATCACAAAGGCCAGCCCGCTGCCTGGCAGCAGTGGTGTAGTCGCTATTGCCCGTGGTGTTCATCGGTGTACGTAATAATGGCCCGTAAACGCACTTACCCAATGACCACGGTAAAACCGAAGTGGAAAGTAAAACCCCGTTTCTCTGCTGTAGGCGCGAGTATGCGTGATGCTGCATCAAGGGTGAATGGCAATTAAAAGTTTATTCCCGCATGTACCTCCTCCGTCATCCCCGCATGCTCTTAGGCGGGGATCTCCATAAAAGGTTATTTAAGCTGAGTCAGTGGTATTGGGAAATCCCGGATAAGGCCTTTGGCCTTTCCGGGATAAGAAAAAACGTTAGTTTTCTCTTACTTAACCCGCATGCCGGGTTGGGCACCTTCGTGAGGCTCCAGAATGTACAGGTCTTTACCACCCGGGCCGGCGGCTAATACCATGCCTTCTGACATGCCGAAGCGCATCTTACGAGGAGCCAGGTTGGCTACCATTACCGTGTGCTTACCAATTAAATCTTCCGGTGCGTAGGCAGACTTAATGCCGGCAAATACCTGACGGGTTTCGCCGCCCAGATCGAGTTCCAAGCGTAACAGTTTGTCGGCTTTTTCTACATGCTCTGCATTGGCAATGCGCGCAATGCGGAAGTCCACTTTGGCAAAGTCATCAAAGGTGATTTCTTCGCTAATAGGATCTTTCGCCAGTGGGCTGTTTGGATCTAACTTCGGCTTGGCGGCCAGGCTTTCTTTTGAGTCTTCAACCATGGCGTTAATTTTATCCATCTCTACACGCTGCATCATCGGCTTAAACTTATTAATGTCGTGGTTAGTGAGCACCGTTTGCGCACTGTCCCAGGTCAATTGGTCGTTTAAGAATTCTTCAGCTTTTTCGGCCAGTACCGGCAGCACCGGTTTTAAGTAAGTTACCAGAATACGGAACAGGTTAATGCCCAGTGAGCAAACGTCATGGGTAAACTGCTGCTTGTCGTCCTGCTTAATAGTCACCCACGGCGCATTGGTATCGATAAACTGGTTGGCTTTATCTGCCAGCATCATGATTTCGCGTACAGCCTGGTGATATTTACGTTTTTCGAACAGATTAGCGATGGTTTCAGAGGCATCCTGGAACTGTTTAACCAACTCTGGTTCCAGCACGGTTTCCGATAACTTACCGTCGAAACGCTTGGTGATAAAGCTGGCACAACGGCTGGCGATATTGACCACCTTACCCACTAAGTCAGAGTTTACTTTCTGGGCGAAATCTTCAAAGTTAAGGTCGATATCGGTTACGCCATCACCCAGCTTGGAAGCAAAGTAATAACGCAGGTATTCCGGGTTCAGATGGTCAAGATAAGTGCGGCCTTTAATGAAGGTGCCGCGGGACTTAGACATCTTAGCGCCGTTAACCGTAACAAAGCCGTGAATGTTAACGCCGGTAGGTTTACGGTATCCCGCACCTTCGAGCATCGCCGGCCAGAACAGGCAGTGGAAGTAAGTAATGTCTTTACCAATAAAGTGGTACAGCTCGGCATCGGAGTCGGCTTTCCAGAAACTGTCGAAGTCTACGTTGTTGCTGGTGCAGAAATTCTTAAAGCTGGCCATGTAGCCTACCGGTGCATCTACCCAAACGTAGAAGAATTTATTCGGTGCCCCCGGAATTTCAAAGCCGAAATACGGCGCATCGCGGCTGATATCCCACTGCTGTAAACCGTCTTCAAACCACTCTTGTAGTTTGTTGGCCATTTCTTCCTGAATCGCCCCTGACCGGATCCATTCTTTTAACATGCCTTCAAATTGCGGCAGGTCGAAGAAGAAGTGTTCAGATTCTTTGAGTACCGGCGTGGCACCAGACACAACACTACGCGGGTTCTTCACCTCGGTAGGGCTGTAGGTAGCACCGCATACGTCACAGCTATCGCCGTTTTGGTCTTCGGCACCACAGCTAGGGCAGGTACCCTTCACAAAGCGATCCGGCAGGAACATATTCTTTTCCGGGTCGAACAACTGGTTGATAGTGCGCTTGGAAATGTAACCGGCTTTATCCAGACGATTGTAAATTTCTTCACAGAACGCTTGGTTTTCCGGTGAATGGGTCACATAGTAATTGTTGTAATCAACAAAAAAGTCAGTGAGATCCTGATGGTGTTCAGCGCGGGTCTTCGCCACCATTTCTTCCGGGGTAATGCCAAGCTCCTGAGCTTTGAGCATCACCGGCGTACCGTGTGCATCATCGGCACAAACGCTGTAACATTCATGACCGCGTAAACGCTGGAAACGGGTCCAGATATCGGTTTGAATATGTTCAAGCAAGTGACCTAAGTGAATAGATCCGTTGGCATAGGGTAACGCGCTGGTTACCAGAATTCGGCGCTTGCCGTTAGTCAGATGACTCTGTTCAGACATAGAATAATTCGTTCGGCTAATTGCTATTGGAAATGGCGCAAATACTAGCGGAAAAGCGCTTTTTTTGCATTGTTTTTGTTTGAGTTAATCTTATCTAACCGATAAAATTGCAGGTATTGTATGTTTTTTTCGCGAAAGTCTTCCAAACCCTCGGCGTTGTTACAGTGCGTTGCTGATTATTTAAGCAACTATTTTGTCGTGGATAAAGACGAAGTATTGCCGTGGTGTGCCGAAGAAGAGGGCGCGCTTACCATTACCTTTCCCTTTGCTAATCAAAGCCAGTGGCCGTTCATTGAAGCAGGCCTCACAGAAGCTTTTAAGAGTAAAAAGCTCAGCGCCGGATTGAAATTTAAAACCAAAATTCACAGCGGGCAAACCGCCAAACCACCGGTAACCAATATTCGCAATATTATTGCGGTTGCCTCGGGTAAGGGCGGTGTAGGTAAGTCGACCACCAGTATTAACCTGGCCTCTGCGCTCATGCAGGAAGGGGCCAGAGTCGGTATACTTGATGCCGACATCTATGGCCCATCGGTGCCTATCATGCTGGGAAATACCGGTGAACGTCCGGCAACCGCCGATAATAAGCATATGCAACCGTTGCAGGCCCACGGCTTGGTGGCCAACTCCATTGGCTATTTGGTGCCGGCAGAAGACGCGGCCGTCTGGCGCGGCCCCATGGCCAGTAAAGCGTTGTCGCAAATCATTAATGAAACGCTGTGGCCGGTACTGGATTACCTCATTGTAGATATGCCGCCGGGTACGGGTGATATTCAGCTTACCATGGCGCAACAGGTACCCTTAACCGCAGCGGTGGTGGTTACTACGCCGCAGGACTTGGCCATTGCCGATGCTCAAAAAGGCATTGCCATGTTTAATAAGGTCAACATTCCGGTACTGGGTCTGGTAGAGAATATGAGCTTTTACCAGTGCACAGCCTGTGGGCACAAAGAATACGTTTTTGCTAAAGATGGCGGCAATTTGTTAGCAGAACGCTACAATTTACCGCTATTGGGCGCATTGCCGCTTGATATTTGTATCCGTGAACATGCCGGCTCCGGCCGGCCTTTATTAATCAGCGAACCGGATAGCCCATTGTCAGACGCATACCGGGAGATGGCTCGGGCCGTATCGTTCGAATTGGCTACCACAGTGCCGATTGCCGAACAGCAGGACAAGAATATTAAGGGCGACCCGATAGCGTTTAATCCGTTAACCGATGGCTAATTGGCAAAATGTACGAGATAAGCGGCTATATCCGCTTAAAACACGTTGCCTGAGGGGCGCTGCAGTCGCATAATAGCGCCCCGGTTTAGCCTTAGGAATCCCCCGCAATGCGTTTATGTGATCGCGATATTTATCAGTACCTTCAAGACGGCAAAATTAAAATCGATCCACAACCAGATTACGATCAGATCAGCGGCCTTACGGTGGACATTCGTCTGGGCAATAAATTTCGTGTATTTGAAGATCATGCCGCACCTTACATTGATTTAAGCGGGCCGAAATCACAGGTTCAGGCTGCCCTTGAATCGGTAATGAGCGACGAAATTGAATTGCCGGAAGACAAAGCTTTCTTCCTCCACCCTAAAGAGCTGGCGCTGGCCATTACTCATGAATCGGTGACCTTACCAGACAACATCGTAGGCTGGCTGGACGGCCGTTCCTCGCTGGCTCGCCTTGGCCTGATGGTGCATGTTACCGCCCACCGGATTGATCCCGGCTGGTCGGGCAATATTGTGCTGGAATTTTATAACAGCGGTAAGTTACCACTGGCATTACGGCCACTGATGAAAATTGGTGCCTTGAGTTTTGAGGTGCTCAGCCAACCGGCAGAAAAACCTTACAATGCCCGGATTGACGCTAAATACAAAGGGCAGGCGGGTGCTGTGGCCAGTCGCATTAGTGCCGACGGTAAAGACGACAGCGAGTAAGGTACTCCTGTCGCCTATTTTTTAAAGTCCTCCAATCACTTGTAAATTTATTGTTTAAAATTTACATCTAAAACTTTACTTAATCGATTAAGTTGCTATCTTATTGGCTATTAAAACCTGATAAGGAAGCAACTATGCGCCTGGCTACCGCTTTATATTTGTCTGCTCTCTCACTGCTGAGTTTTGGCTCACAGGCAACTGACGTTTCGGTTACCTCTCCAGACGGTGATATTACATTTACCTTCACCGATGAAAATGATTATGCCCAGTACAGCGTTGATTATAACGGTAAGCAGATCATGCGCCCGGCGCGGCTGGGTTTTGCTTTTGCTAAGGCAAAATCGATATATCGTCACCTGGAGGTCAGTGAAGTCAGCCGCACCAGCGAAGATAACACCTGGGAGCAACCCTGGGGGGAGCAACGTGTTATCCGTAATCACTATAATGAACTGGTGGTTAAATTTACCGATAAGCACGATGCAGATAATGCCTTTAACGTGCAGGTACGGGTATTTGATGACGGCATTGGCTTTCGTTACCACGTGAGCGGCGATGGGCAGCGGGATATCACCCGTGAAATGACCGAGTTTTCCATTATCGATTCGCATACGGCTACCGCTTACTGGATCCCGGGGCAGGGGTATGACCGTCAGGAATATCTGTATCGCGAAACCCGCTTGCAGGATGTTGGTAAAGCCAGTACACCCATGACCATTAAACTGGATGACGGCACCCATCTGGCCATCCACGAAGCTGCGCTGGTGGATTACGCTGGCATGAGCCTCGACTGGCAGGCGCTGGGCCGTTTCGAAGCCGATTTAGCGCCCCGTGCCGATGGCATCAAAGTGCGCAAGCATGGCAATTTCACTACGCCATGGCGAACCGTGCAGATAGCGCCAAATGCAGCAGAGTTAATCAACTCCTACATCACACTTAATCTTAATGAGCCCAACAAGCTGGGCGAGGTTGACTGGATTAACCCGGGCAAATACATCGGTATCTGGTGGGGAATGCATATCCAGAAATACACCTGGGGCTCCGGTGACAAGCACGGCGCTACCACAGAAAATACCCTGCGCTATATGGACTTTGCCGCGGAGCACGGCTTTGATGGTGTGCTGGTAGAAGGCTGGAATATTGGCTGGGATGGTGACTGGATCCAAAATTCCGAGCTGTTCTCGTTTACCGAGAGCTACCCGGATTTCGATATTCAAAAAGTCAGCGATCATGGTAAAAAGGTAGGCGTTAAGCTTATAGGCCATCATGAAACATCCGGCGGGATAACCAACTATGAAGCGCAGATGGAAGACGGTTTTGCGCTTTATCAGAAGATGGGAGTTGAGCAGATTAAAACGGGTTATGTAGCCCACGGTCAGAGCCTGAAAGTCACCGATGAGCAAGGCATTAAACGCCTGGAATACACCGACAGTCAGCCGCTGGTAAATCACTTTATTAACAACATCACTACCGCTGCGAAATACGGAATTTCCATTAACACCCATGAATCCGTTAAAGACACAGGCCTGCGCCGCACTTATCCAAACTGGATTGCCCGGGAGAGCGCTCGCGGCCAGGAATACAATTCAGGCTGGGCAGCGCCTAATACGCCTGAGCATGTGCCAATGCTGGCGTTTACCCGCATGCTTTCCGGCCCGATGGACTTCACGCCAGGTATTTTCGACCTTGACTATCCGCCAATTAAAGGCGGAACCGAAGAACATGGCCGCGTAATATACATGCGCCCGCAAACCACCATTGCCAAACAGTTAGCCGAGTATGTGGTGCTTTACAGCCCGATCCAGATGGCCGCAGATTTACCGGAAAACTACGAAGCACAAATGGCACCTTTCCAGTTTATTAAAGATGTTCCTACCGACTGGGAGCAAACTCAGGCGTTGCAGGGAGAAGTAGGGGACTATGTAGTAATCGCCCGCCAGGAACGTAAAGCGAGGCATTACAGTGGTAACGACTGGTACTTGGGCGCAATTACCAACGAAGATGCGCGGAATATCACTGTGCCACTGAGTTTTCTGAAACCCGGTAAATCCTACGAAGCACAAATTTACCAAGACGGCAAAAAAGCCGACTGGCAAACCAACCCCTATGACGTGGATATCAGTAAAAGAAAGGTCACCAGCAAAGATACTTTAACTTTGCACCTCGCTGCAGCTGGCGGTGCGGCTATAAGGTTTAAACAACTGTAAACAACTGTACCAGAGTAACATAATCCAGTGAGAGCAAAGGCGTCTGGTTGCCCAACCCCAGGCGCCTTTTTTTCGTCATTACCCAATTACCTGTATAACACTACCTTTAGTAACTTCCACTGTGCAGCAGAGCCGCATCGAACGAATATTGTACTGGCACGGCATTACCTATACAGTTGAACTGACCAAAACAACAGGGAAAGATTTCGTGAGCAAACTAACTACGCTATGTGCATTGAGTTTTCTAGTGCTTTCTGGCTGGTCTAATGCAAAGGATTTAAACAAAAAAATTGATGCACTCATGCAGTCCGCGATAGAGGCCGGGGCGCCAGGCTGTAATTTAGGAATAATGCACAAGGGAGAGTTCTTACATAAAGCGGGCTACGGACTGGCTAACCTTGAACTGAACGTGCCGCTAGATGGAAATCAGGTGCACCGAATGGCGTCGGTTTCCAAGCAATTTACTGCCATGGCCGTATTGCTGTTGGTGGAACAGGGCAAAATTGATCTTGACCAGGACATTCATACCTATTTACCTGCATTGCGAGACTACGGCCATACCGTAACCGTCCGTCAAATGTTAGGTCATACCTCTGGTATGGGCGACTATGATCTTATCGCTGATTCGTATGAAGGCAGCAAAACAGAAAACAATACTGGGTTAAAATCTGCCGCAGGTGGCGATTTTCGTTTAGGTAATGAAGACTACCTTACCATCATGGAATTTTATGATGTGGTAAAGCGAGTACCACTAGCCATGCCACCAGACCAGAAATTCCAGTACAGCAATCTTGCCTACTTCTTACTGTCTATGCTTGTTGAAGAGGTTTCAGGACAGACACTTCGTGAGTTTAGCCATCAATATATCTTCAAACCACTCAACATGAAACACACCTTCTTTAGCGATAATCCTGTGGAAATTGTTAAAAACCGGGCCTATGGCTACAAGCAACTCGATAATGGTAGCTATGTTACTGATATGACGAATTTATTTTGGGTTGGAGATGGTGGCTTACACTCTAATTTAGATGATTTGTTGCGATGGAGTGATAATTTTCTGCAGCTGAAAATTGGTAAATCACCCCAGGCATTGATCGACATCATGAATACGCCGAACAGTCAGCAGCAAGCCGGAGAAGGGGTCTTTTACGGTAATGGGCAGTTTATCCATACGTTCAAAGGTTATCAGGCATACTCACATTCAGGAGGGTGGTTAGGCACCGCTACCTATTTCGCGAGATATCCCGAATTGGAGCTATCTTTTGCCATGATGTGCAACGATATTTCTAATGACCAAGTCTTCGAGGCGTTTAATGAGGTTCGCGAAGCTGTGTTTAATACCATTACCAACACTGAATAGCGGATATTGATTATCGCTTTATTGAAAGTGAAGTCTGTACTCTGATGGAATTTTCGACAACCAGAACAAAAGCCTGATAATTGTATGGCTTAACCGTTGCAATCAGACAAAATATGAGTACACTTAGCGGCTCTTTCGGTCGGTGTGTAGCGCAGCCTGGTAGCGCACTGTCATGGGGTGTCAGGGGTCGGAGGTTCAAATCCTCTCACACCGACCAATTCCTCCCCCAATATCAATAGTTTATAGGCTCTACCCCATAAGCGGGGGATCAGCATTCATCTTGTTCGGTTAATTATTCCATCCCATCCACAATGGGTCATTACTCTAATTCTGTAATTTTCGAAGTTTCTAAAACCATACGCTCTTCTCGATATCATTTCCATTTTGTTGTGGAAGCCTTCAGTGATGCCGTTATTTCGGGTAAACCGCCACATCGCAACAATTGGGCTCTACCCCATAAACGGGGGATCAGCATTCATCGCCTTATCTGGACTGCTGAAGTTCGTTTTTCGCTTGTTTAAACTTTTTCATATCCGTGATTAGCTCTTGATATTGTTCGAGTAATTCAGGGTTTTCGGTCAAGAGTTTTATCAAATGCTCAGTGGCAGCTCTTTTCTCATTTTTCACCAATTCTCTTACGCCCGCTGACGTCGGCAAAGGTTCGATTATGCCCCGGGTATCCTGAGCTTTAGGGATCATGGCGATTTGAGTTTCATATGCCAATGCAGAGAGTTCGTATTGTGGATAGCAAACCTTGCGCGCGATATGGCTACCTGATGGCTTTTCTATTCTGCATCTTATTTTGAGCTCTTTTGGGTCTGTTAAGGCATTGTACATGTCGTAAAACGCGAGTTCGGTTTTCACCAGTTGTTTTCGGTAGTAACTCAATGGCCGTTGGCCAACAACATCCACTACTTCTATATCATCTGGTTTCTCGTCACTCTGAGAATGTACAAAAGTGCTAAAAAACAACAATATAACTGGGATTAAACCGAGGCAGGTGGTTAGAGTAACGCCATTTTTCATCGTAACGTCTTTGTCGGTAATCATTATAAAAGTCCTAATCAGCGTTCAGATTATATGTTTCTACCCGCACCACCTTATCGTAGTGGCCAAAGGCAACGTTAACCACGCTGTTTATCATACTGAAAGAACTGTCTGAGTGCGTTGTTTTGGGGTAGCTGTAAACGAACACATAGGCATACTCAGGGGCGCGAGGATAACGCTCTATACCGGAGGGTTCGCCCAACAACCTTAAAACCTGCGCTTTACTGTCGCCATTGTGAATTTTGTTTACGTTATCAGTGTTGAAAAGCGTACTGTCTTCGACAAATGAACTGCCAAACTGATAGCCAGTCAGAATGTCTTGGTTGTTAAAGTTGAAAACCTGATACCGGGTTGCCACTTCATCAGCGCTAACCGCTTTGGCATTGCGATTGTGGTGAATATAGTTATAAACCGTTCCCTGATTTAAGGTGTTTGTAGTTGTTGGTTTTCCCAACAGCCCGATGATATCCTGAGCGGTTGTTTCTCCAGGAGTTACCTGCGGCTCTTCGAGCTTTTGAAAATTTCTGCCAATGGTGGTAACACAGCCTGTAAGCAGTAAAAGAATAAAGATGAAGCCGTAATGACGAAGTTTCAGTATGTCCATGTTCTGCTATATCGGGCAATCAATGTTGCCTATATCTATAGCATAAACTCCTTACTGCCGGTCATTTTTATTAAAAGATATTAAAGGCACTGGGATTAAACAGCTGGATCACGCTGATAAGCTGCATGTTGGTTTCATCCAGGGCCTCTTCGGTGTCGTTCTCTGTGAGTTTCAGGGCAGCCAGTAAAGCCGGGCCAACAGGAGGGTAACCCACGTTAATATCGGCGTTAACATTATCCTGCGCCAGTAAATAGGCTTGTTTTACGATCAAGGCGTCGGTATCTAACTGGCTAAGGTCGGTTTCCAGTAACGAGGCAATAGGGCGATAGATACTTGGTGGTAACCCCCAGTCTTTAATCAGCGCGGCAGAAAAATCGCAGTAGGTAAAGCCCAGGACTTCTTTTTGCAGGTAGAGGGAGGATGTGTCTTTATCGGTATTCAGGCAACGCTTAGCCATATCGGGCGCCACTTTAATCATAGCCAGCTCGCCAATGTTGTGCAGTAATCCGCTAACAAAGAACCGTTCGGACTCCCTGATACGTTTTTTTTCCGCCAGGTGCTTGGCCAGTAAGGCACAGCTTACACTTTGTTCCCAGAAGCGGTCGATGTCGATGATGGTTGTTTCAACCGTTTTGAGCGTGTGCGAAACACCGTAGGACAAGGCTAAATCGTAAGTGGCCCGGGTACCGATTACCTGTACCGCTTTAGTCACCGTTTCGATGGGTGAAGTAAAATTATACAGCGCACTGTTGGCAATTTTCAGTAACTGCGAGGTCAGTGTAGGATCAAAACTTATTATCTCTGCTACGTCATCAATACTAGATGCTTCATCATCGATACAGGCTTTTAACCGGGTTACCGATTCAGGTAATACAAAGACAGATTCCGCTTGTTGCACTAATTGCGCTAGGTTCATACTTCGCTTCACTTCTTGTTCATTATAGTAATCAGTGGCGCTTACTGCTTATCCGTCACTTCAAACAACGCAAACTTTAACTCAGGATACGTGTTCTCTGGAGCATTGAGAATAGGTTAATAACAACTCAGGAGTTATAAAGGATACTTAATCAGCTGTTTGCGACCGGTACTCATCAAAGTCTGATAATTAATATAGTTCATTTTTTACCGGCCAATGGTGCAACCAGTATGAAAATAATTAATTTAAAGTACCGGGCTGGCCGCGCAGGATTGGTGGGTTTGCTATGGTGAGAATAAAGGGTTGTCGAAGCGCTTAACGACAACCCGGTTGGATTACTTTTCCAATACGTAAATATCACCGTCAATCAAGCCCTGAATAGTGAGCTTCTGGCTCGACAACGCATAAAGATAGTTGATGTGTTCAGCCTCAACGGTTTGCCCCGGCACCAGCAAGGGGATGCCCGGCGGGTAGGGGGTGATTAGCGCCGCTGCAATGCGCCCCACGCTTTCCTGCAGTGGTACTGTTTCTCTTTTTCCAAAAAATGCATCGGAAGGCAGCATAGCCAGACTAATGGGCGGAATTTTACTCGGCAGTTCTTTCTGGCGACTACTTTTACGTAACGACACATGCCCGGCATCGAGCTTATTCAGCGCGTTATACAGGCGTACAATTTTAGAGCGCATCCCGCCAAAGGTAAGTAAAACCAGTAGTGTACTGTGGGTAAACTTCTCGATTTCCAAACCCACTTCGTCCATCAGGAAACGATGGATCTCCTGGTTGGAGTAGGACAGCGCAGAGATATCAATAAGAATTTTAAGTGGATCGTGACCAATATTATCGGCTTCAAAATGGCTGAACATCTGCCGGAAGTCGTCTTTGCCTAAAATACGAATACGACTAAATTTAGCTGCCTGTTCCTTAAACTCCCGCACATGATTGAGCAGGTTGTTAATTACCTTAAAGCCTTCCATTTCCAGCTGTTTACGGCACACATCCAGCGACGCAATCAGGTGGTACTGGGGAGAAGTGCTGGTATGAATGGCGTAAATTTCTTTAAAGAAATCCTTGTCGAACTCCGGATCGTTAATGTGAATATATGAAGCCTGCGAAAATGCCGAAACCACCTTGTGAGCCGAATGAGTAACGTAGTCTGCACCGGCATTAATGGCCGAGTACTCGCGGTATTGCGGATGAAACAGCGAATAAGCAAACCAGGCTTCATCAATAAACACTTTGATGCCGTATTGGTGAGCATAATCCACAACCTGCTTTAAGTCGGTTAACAGGCCATCGTAGGTACAGCCGGTCAGCACTATCAGTTTGGCGTCTTTATTATCGCTGATAAACGCTTTTAGCTGGCTTAGCGAAGGCGGTGCAAAAATACCGTATTTAGGATCCAGAATGCTGTCGAGATACAAGGGCAGGGCGCGAGCCTGCACAATGCCATAATGCACCGACTTGTGGCAGTTTCTGTCTACAATGACTTTATCCCCCTCGCGGAGCAGGGTCTGCAGGATAATCTTATTGGAGGTGGAAGAGCCGTTGGTAACAAAGTAAGAGTGGTTTACCTCAAAGGTATTGGCTACCAGGTTCTGCGCTTTACCGATGGCATTGGTGCCGTCGGATAAAGACCCTAAAGAGTCCACACTGACCGACAAATCACTAATAAACATGTTACGGCCAAAGAACTTATAAAAGTCGTTGATGTAGCTTGAGCTGCGGAAACTGGCACCACCACTGTGTCCCGGCGTGTGCCAGGAATCGTTGGTTTCCACTGCATATTTTTTATAAGCCGTCCAGAAAGGGGTTTCGCTGCGATCGTCATAGTCATTAATGATATAAGCCAGACAGGACTCCGGATCCGAGGCAATATCATGCAGCGCAAAAAATGCTTCAATTTTGCTCGAACGACTAACGATATCAAAACCCACCTCATCTTCACCGGTAACGTACACCGGTACTTCCAGACGTCGGGATTTAATCGCATCAATAATGGATGAATCGCGCAGACTGTCGCCAAGGGTTTCCCAACTGAGTAACACCGCCTGAATATCGCCATCGTTGTCGAGCTCGGTGACTGCTGCAGATTCAGAGTTAACGGCCAGAAACTCCAGTGATAAATCGCTGCGGTCGAGCACCGATACTACCGACTCCAGGTGCTGTTGAGTGGTGATCAGCCGGGTTTTATTGTGATCAATAATTAACACTTTTAAACATGGCGTCGCTGTCACAGGTGATCCTTCTTCTTTGATTGCTAAGGCTATTTCAACCCAAAGCGGTAATAATCTGGTGCAGTTATATGCGCGTAATATACGCTATTTTTCACGCTTTAAAAGCGCACAATAACGAGCATCATTAAAAAGCGCAAACCGGCTTCAGGCTTGTTGAGAATGAAGCTGAAGTCTAAGGATAATAAACTCCGCGGGCCGTACAACCGCCATACCAATTTCAATGTTCATGATCCCCTGATGTATATCATTGGCTGTCATGGTTGTACCCAGGCCACAGTGTGCATAAAACGCTTCATCAGAGCGGGTGGCGGTTAGTGCTCCGAGTTTCCATAAATTAACGAGGAATTGCTCAACTGAAAGGGTAACACGGGCCCAGGTATTAGCGTCGTTAGGTTCAAAAACGGCCCAGCTTAGCGACTTTTGCACCGACTCTTGGACCATGTTGGCTAATCGCCGGGTGCTGAGGTAACGCCACTGGTTATCGTTGCCAGCTAACGTACGAGCACCCCAAATACGAACGCCACGGCCGCTGAATTCGCGGATTGCATTGATGGATTTACCGGTAGAGGTATCGGTATTTAACACTTCGTTCGCAGTGTCAGAAATGCTGACCATGGGTTGGCTGATGCCGCGCAGTTGCACATTTGCCGGGGCTTTCCACACGCCTTCACTGGCATCGACCAGGGCGATAGCCCCGGCTACCGCCACCGAAGCCGGTAAGCAAACGTAAAGGTCAGCCAGCAGAGATTCAATTACTGTAAATTGCTCAGGGTTGTCGGCTTTCACCTGGCTGAGTTGGGTTGTCTTGCCGTTATCAAGGCTAACCGTTATGTGTTGCTGGTTACGGGCCGACTGCCAGCGTTGAGTGGTGGTTAAAAAAGGGTAATAGCAGGCGCCAAAATCGAGGTGATTGTTACCAAGGTTGGCTCGGTTGGTGCTTAACCGGGCGGTATTTAGCGATTTATCTCCGTCGGGCAGGTCAAAAAGTGCCATACGGTCGGCTAATTGGTCGCATTGCGAGAGCATCAAATTGACTATCTGCTGGTAATCGGCTGTTGCCAGCAACACGCTTTCAGGTGCAATCAACAGCGTTATTTCATCCACCTTCGCCGCTGCCTGCACGCCGTCAGATAGAGCAGACAGCGTAAGGGATATTTGATAGTTACCTGTCGATACCACGTAGCACTCACCGCCGCCATTATCAAAGAAGAGTCTGATGGCATACCACAGCATCTGGCGGGGCAATACTGGCGATGTATTTTTCAATACCATTCCGCCTGATGTGGATGTGAGTTCCAGATGCAGAGGCTCTGCTTCACTTTGACCGAATAACCGGCAGTACTGCTCAAAGGAGGTGATTTTCGTGGGAGTCAGATGTAAATCGCCATCTTTTTTACGCGCGGCGTTTTGCGTATAGCCAATAAACGCGGGTACGGCAGTAGGAACAGCAACGATACGGGTATGAATCGTGGGGATTTCCTGAATGTAAACGCCGGGATGCTTAATGTTGGGCATGGTCTATTCCATGGGTTGTTGAGTCGAATATCGCCACTGTACAACGCAACCAGCTTAGAAAAGATAGCATAACATGATGTGGTTGGCAGATTAGCCGCAGCGTTTAAAGTCATTCCCCACACTCACGAAGGTGAGAGATTTCATCACAACATATCACCAGCTTTGTTTAGATGAATAGCCGTACATGACGTAATGAAGTCCCGCGTGATGAGATATCCACTTAAGGAAAATACTTATGAAAATACTGGCACTGCTTTGTTTACTTGTACCCGGGTCGGCTTTGGCTGCAACGCAATCCATCGAGATCACCGATAAAATCAAACGTGAACGTACCGATAACACTGATACTAAATTTTTTAGTAAGTTCGCCCAATGGGGCGATAACGAAATCCTCGCTCGCTACACCGATACAAACGGAACCCGGCGTCATGCAGATGTAAGCCTGGGATTTCGCTATCTGATGACCAATACCCCGGTACCGCAAGGTAACGAAGCTGAGTATGCCGTGGCTATAGCGTATCAGGGCGAATTTGATTTTTTTGCACTTACACGTAACTCCAGTCCGGTGGTCACCACTCGGCATAACCCAAGTATCATTTACACCAGAATGTGGGATCCAATTAAAACAGGCTTATCGTCATGGTTTTTATCGCTGGAACATGAATCCAATGGTCAGGTGACCGACACCCAGGAACGATTGCAAAGTGAGCTAACTGCCTTTGCCCTGGATTACGAGGGAGACGAAGATGTGTCAGCCGCTGATATATTTGAAATGGCTCAGCAAACCATTAGTCGTTCTAACAATTTCGTCGCTTTTGGTGCCAATTACCGATTAGGTAAAGATAGTCATAAGGATTGTGCCAGTCGTTTCAATTGTATTGCTATCTTCACTAAAGTAAGACACCAACTCGATAAAGAACCAGAAGACCACATTTGGTGGCGGGAAGGTGGATCCGCCGAATTAAAAGACTATGTGGGAACTGAAATCGATATCAATGCGCCATTGCGTATGGGTAATGTAGAGACTGCATTGCGTATTACTTATCGAACCGGCCAGTTAATAGGAGGCAGTCCTTTTAAGCGGCACTCTGTTGATGTGCGTTACTATGTAGACGTTCCGGTAGGGCGGGGAATAGCCAGCCTTTTTAATTTACCGAAACTGGAACTGTTTGCAGTACCCATGGTGATCCGATATCACAATGGGTACCTGGACGAGCTTTATAATTACTCGCAGCGAGTGAGCTATCTGGCGCTCGGTTTACACGCCAGATATTAGTCACAGTGTCTTGACTAACAGTCGCTGTCTAATACGGTGATGGTGGGGCTGGCTCCCTGGGTTTGAGCTTCTTCGTAAATCACTTTGCAGCTCTCGGTTGACCCCACACCACTGGGCAGGATCGCAAACTGATCGGTTTCGGTGACTGCGGCCGGGGCCGAATCAGTGGATACGCCAATGCGGAAATCGGTGTTGTTACCACTGCCACTGCCGTTGATATCGGCCCAGGCGCTGAGGTTTGTCACCACATCACGAATAGCCGGGTACCCATATACGGTGTAAACCGTACTACCATTAATTTGCAGGTTGTCGTCATCAGAGCGCTGAATACCAGCGATGGCCGCTTTAGCATACACCAGTTGTGAACCACCCTGCAGGGCAGCTTTAACCCCTTGTAGTGTGGCTCTTCGGGCATCCCCCTGAAAATCAATAAATCGTGGTGCGGCGGTTACCGCCAAAATACCCAAAATGACAATAACCACAATCAGCTCTACTAAAGTAAACCCTTGTTGTTTCATGTTTAATCCCTGACTACCTGGTGAACAGCTAAACGTGGCTGCTATTAAATCTTATCCTTAACTAAAATGCCAGAGTCTTAATCGCTGCGAACGCTTACCGCTTATTCAGTGAGTTATGCCATTTTGAATTGTAACGTCGGGTGCGGCGTTAATTTCCAAGCTGCTGAGTTAACCACGCTCACAGCGGCGCCACATCAGGCTGCGCTTTTCGCCGTTGGCTGACTCTACGTAACGGGTATTTAAGCATGATCCTATCGGGCAGGGAGGCCAATGGTTTACTCTTGCAGATTACGCAAGGTAATTGTGGTACCGGATCTTCTCCTTCATGATGTGGTTAACCGATAGTAACCTGGCTTTACGTTCAAACAGATTCAACCGGCCTTTCTCGTCATCAGGATTTATCTTCGTTGTTCTTGCCCGTTTAATGGTTTTATCGTGGTTTGTCTGGGGGAACATCACGGCTGCACATTTGTAACTGCCTGGTTAACCCGGTAGATTGGTATAAGATGCTTAAAAAAAGGACAAACATGTCAGGCACTCGCTCTTATAATGTAGTGGTATTCGCCCATAACGAAGCGCGGCGGATCACCCGCTGCCTTGAGAGCATACTGGCGCATGCCACTGAGGGGTTGCAGTACATTTATGTGTTGGTAAATGGCTGTACCGATGACACCGCTGATGTGGTGACCCGGCTAAGTGCAAACCAACCAGAGGTGATTGGCGTGTGGCTGGACAGGGCCGATAAAGCCGCCAGCTGGAATCATTATGTGCAAACGTTATCCGGCGATGCGGATTTTCATGTGTTTGTCGATGGTGATATTTATCTGGCTGACAACGCGTTGCCTGAACTGTTAGCGCCGTTACAGAATACTTCCCATGTTCTGGCTACAGCGGCGGTGCCGGCCAATGGTCGCAGCCGCGTGAAATGGCTCACTAATATGCAGCGTTGGGGGCGGCTGGCAGGGGCGCTTTACGCCCTGAGAGGTGAGTTGGTAAACGAAATTCGCGAAGAGTCTATCACGCTGCCCGCCGGTCTGATTGGCGAAGACTTTATAGTAACCTGCCTGACCAAAGGCAGCATTGAATACCAGCAGTTGTTTGCGCCCAGTAAACGGCTTCGGGTAGTGCCTGCGGCGCAGTTTTATTTCGACGGTCTGCGCGTTACCAACTGGCGGCACTGGCAGGCCGCGCTTAATCGCCTGGTGCGCTATCAGGTTCGTGAACATCAGCTTAAATTATTGTTCCATTACATGCAGGATAAGCAACCCTCACAGATGCCGGGTGAAATTACCGCACTTTACGGCGAACTGGCTCACCTTATCCGTTACCAGTACCGGGGCCGTAATACACCGGTAGACATGCTGGCAATTCGGCATATCAAAAGGCAAAGCTAATACTGCATTACTGACGAACCAGGACGTTAGCATGATCGAAGATGCGTGCGGGTTGCTGTTTGATAAGTTCCAGGCTGCTGTCGGATACCGTAGACCGAATGCCGGTAATGCCCATCCAGGTATCGCGACCACGGCGTTTGGCACCGTACAACGCCGCATCGGCAATGCCAACGGTGCTCTGCCAGTCAAAAAAGGTAAAGCGGTGCTGGTGCAGAGGATAAGCGGCGAAGCCTACCGAGCAGGTTACCTTTAGTTGCGTGTGCCTGTTAATACTCATATCACTGCTGTTCACTGCATCGACTATACGCTCGGCCAGCAGATAAGCTTCTTCCCGAGGCGTATCCTGTACTACCGCCAAAAATTCCTCGCCACCCCAGCGCACCAGATAGTCACTGTCGCGGAAAATGGCCGACAGCCGCTTTTGGGTTGCTACCAGTACCGCATCACCCGCCTGGTGGCCATAGTTATCGTTAATGCGCTTGAAATGATCCAGGTCGATAATAAAAAATAATGTATCAGACTGATTACCCGGGGGCGTATTGGTGGCCTGGCAGTCTTTGTAGTAACGATTTATGCGGCTGATATCCCGCTGTATGTTCTGGTTTAAGAAACGCCGGTTATGTAAACCGGTTAGTGCATCAGTTAAGCTGGCTTTTTCAAGGGCAAGGGCCTGCTCACTGAGTTTCTCATTAGCGCTTAATAGTTCAGCCGTGCGTTCGGCAATTTTTTGCTCCAGCACATTTTGGCGGTGGCGGTAATGGCGCAGACCTAACTGATGCAAAACAAAAATAGCAATGGCCAACAGCAACAGGCTGGCCATGCTGGCATAGATAGTCTGATACCACGCGGGAAGCACAGTAAATCGCTGGCTGAGCGTTGCCTGTTGCCAGGTTGTGCCGTTGTCGGAGTATTGCAGTTCCAGTACGTACTCGCCCGGGGCCGGATCGGTGAGCGTAACAATGCGGTGGTCAGCATCGAGACGTGTCCAGCTGTCCTCACTTGTGGCCAGGCGATAGCGGTATTGCAAATGATCCGGGTCAAGGAAGTCCAGTGCGACAAATTCAAATGAAATACGTTTGGGTTGTGCACTGATTTTAATGTGCGCCTGTGTGGCGGCCGGGTGAACCTTGCGGTTATCCGCAGTAATGACTTCCAGTTGCGTAAAGTTCAGGGCTAAAGGCCTAATATGGCGAGGTAATTCTCCCGGAGAGATGATAGTCAGGCCATTCTTACCGCCAAACACCAGATCGCCCGCCGCTGTCATTGTGGCAGCAGCACGGGAGTAAGGGCTGTTTACGGCAACAGGTCCGGCGGTTATCACACGTAAGTGTTTTTGTTCAATATCGATGGCCGCAATCCCGCGCGATGTGCCTACCCATACCTGATTATCACTCTCACCGGCGATGGCTATAACATTGTCGCCGGGCAGGCCAACGGCAGTAGTGAATTCAAGCCAGTGATTATCCGTGGTGAGTACAAACAATCCGCTACCGCTGGTTGCCACCCACAGTTGACCGAGACTATCGGCATATAAGTCGGCAATAAATTGTTGCGCCAGACGCGGATGGTTTACCGCTTTAATATCTCCACTGTTAAGCAACCCATTGGTAAGCTTGCCGTGCAGTAAGCCTTGCCAGCTACCGACCCAAAGTGAATCAGCTGTTGCCAGCAGCGATGCCACGCGACGCTCACTAAACTGCTCCGGCAGTAACTGCACAGTTGGCTCAGTCGCTATCGCTGGCTGTTGCCATAAACCATCGGTACCACCTATCCACAATGCCTTGGATGAGCTGGCCAGAGCGGTAGTAAACGTAGATGCATTCCTACCGTCTACGTTTAGTGGTAAAGGCTGTTCACTTCCTGGGGGGATAATCACCGATGCGAAATTCGCCGAAGCATAAAGAGTATCCGACGGATCAGCAAATAAGGTTTCCACCGGATCGGTGCCGTTTTGCCACAGTTGCCGGGTGCTGCCTTGGTCGGCAGTGAACTCTTCCAGCCCCTGGTCGCCAGCACCGACAATGAGTTTATTCCCGACTGCCTGAACCGCATGTACTTTCCGACTCTTCAAATCTCCGGGTTGCCCGCTGTCACCAAAAATATGTGAAACGGCAACATTGCCGGCATCATAAACATTAAGCGTGGCGCCACTGCCAATCCATACTAATCCTCTGGAGTCATAAAATAACGACCAGATGTAATTATCGCTCAGGCTGGCCGGTAATAAACGGTTGTGCCGGAAGCGGCGCGTCGATTGGTTCGCTAAATTAAACTCAATCAGCCCATCACCAAAGGTACCTATCAGCAATACATCGGGGCGAATTTCGGTAACCGCAAACAACCAGGGGCTGGCATCCTGAGCGAGGGTGTAATGAGTGAACCTGGCCGCTTCAGTCTGAACAAACAAGCCCTCGGCGGCAGTGCCTACCACAAGGTTTCCGGTCGCCGTGGTGGTAATAGTGCTGACCCTGATACCTTCAGGGAAGTGCGGTTCAGCTTGCAGTGGTGCAAACCGATTATTGCTCAGTTCACTGCGGTATAAGCCTTTGTCGGTCCCCACCCAAAGCGCTTTGGCCGGGGTTACATGGATAGCATGGATCCGCGCATCCGGCGTAATGTGAAGTTGGCTAAGTTGCTCTGAAGCCGTATCAAACTGATATAGCGCGCGGTCGCTGGCGAGTATGACAAGGTCTGTGTGTGGCAAGCTAACTAGCGCGCCAGCCTGCACGGTGATGCCCTGCAGCTGGTTGGGAGCAACAGCATTAAACGAGCTGGTGCCAGGGATGAGGCGGTACAAGCCGTTGCTGGTGCCAATCCAGATACGACCCCTGGCATCGCTGAATCCAGAGTTAACCTGAGGGGCGGTAACCTCGTCACCGGTACTTTTAAATTGTGCGGGTATCAGCGATTGTGAATCCCAGCGCCACAAACCATTAGCTGCAACTAACCAGATAAAGCCCTGTTGGTCTTCCAGTATGCTATCTATTTGCCCCTCTAGGGGCGTGGAATTGCCCAGCGGCGACAGAAACACCGGCTGCGCACGGGATTGCCATTGATTCTCGCTGGCGTGAACTGCTGCGCAAACGTATAGCGCAAGCCAGAGGAGGTTCAGAGGTTTCAAAAGACGTTTAGAAATAGACAAAGCACGCACCACATTCATCACTACTTTGCTTGCAAAATACCCGGCGACAAACGGCGCATTTACAACTGTCGGAAAATTAGGCCTTTAGTATAAGGTGTAATCGTGTGCGTGCCAATCGCCAAGGTAAGGATTACCTGCACAATCGGTCAGCTTTTTACCGGATCAAAAACCTTACCTCAGGCGCTGGTATTGGAAAATGATCAGACATAGCGAAAAACCAGTACAAATCGGGTGTTTTGTATTATTTAAAGGATTGGTATGACAGCGAAATCGAATTTAGACGAGTTTAACCAGTGGATTGAAAGCCGGTACCCGCATCACCCGGAATACTTGCAGGCCACCAAAGAGCTCGCTGCCGATGTAATGCCGATTTACAATGCGCATGCAGAGTATAAGCGCTATAACGTACTTAAACGTCTGAGTGAGCCCGAGCGGGTAGTGCATTTTGCCGTACACTGGATGAATGACAATGGCGAGGTAGAGGTTAACCGGGGCTGGCGGGTGCAACACAGTGGCCTGATTGGCCCCTATAAAGGTGGTTTACGTTTTCATCCCACGGTTAACGAGTCGGTACTGAAGTTTCTGGCTTTTGAGCAGTCTTTTAAGAATGCGCTGACCGGCTTACCTATGGGCGGTGCCAAAGGCGGCTCGGAGTTTAACCCGAAAGGCCGCAGCGATAACGAAATTATGCGTTTTTGTCAGGCTTTTATGGAGGAATTGCAGCGCCATATTGGCCCGCGTACCGACGTACCTGCTGGCGACATTAATGTAGGCGCCCGCGAAATCGGCTTTCTGTATGGCCAGTACCGCCGCATGCACAACGAATTCGGCGGCAGCCTTACCGGCAAAGACATCGATTTTGGTGGCAGCCACGTGCGTACCGAAGCCACAGGCTTTGGCTTAATTTATATGCTGCAGTGCGTACTGAAGCATCACGATGACAAGATTGAAGGTAAGCGGATAGCTATCTCGGGTGCCGGTAATGTAGCTTTGCATGCAGCGCTCAAAGCCGCTGAGTTAGGTGGTACGGTGATCAGTTTATCTAACAGTCGTGGCAGTTTAATCAAGGAAGAGGGCCTGAGCAGTGCTGATATTCAATGGGCCATTGATAACCGCATGAACGAAGATAATATTCTTACTGCGCTGGCTGAAAAACGCGGAGGGAGCTGGTTAAGCGATGAAAAGCCCTGGGGCTGCGGCTGCGATGTAGCATTGCCGTGCGCCACCCAGAATGAACTGGATGAGCCATCGGCAAAACGTCTGGCAGACAACCACTGTAAATACCTACTGGAAGGCGCCAACATGCCGACTACCCATGAGGCCAAAACGCTGATCGCCGATGCTGGTATAGTGTTTGTACCGGGTAAAGCGGCGAATGCCGGAGGCGTTGCAATGTCGGGTATGGAGATGTCGCAAAATGCCGCTTTTGAGCGTAAAACCTTCGCCCGGCTTGATGACGAACTCAAAGCCATTATGACCTATATTCACGACCGCTGTGCCGAAGAAGGTAAAGAAAACGATAAGGTTAATTATGCTAAAGGCGCAAACATCACCGCCTTCAGGCAGCTTGCCAATGCCATGGTGGCTCAGGGCGTTTAATTCCCTTAACAACAGGCATAAAAAAGCAGCGCAATGACGCGCTGCTTTTTTGATCGATTTGCTTATGCCAAAGTGTGTTTACTCGGCGCTCAGAGACGCCATGTCGATAACAAAACGCTGTGCCAGATCGCCCTTAGCCAGGGTTTCAAAGGCGCCGTTAATTTCATCCATTTTAATCATTTGGCAGTCGGGATAAATACCGTGCTCCGCGCAGAAATCCAGCACTTCCTGCGTTTCCTTTATGCCACCAATTAAGGAGCCTGCGACCCGGCGACGCCCCATTACCAGTGGTGGCGTCATCAGCTCTTCCATCGGGCCAACCTGACCTACAATAACAATAGTGCCATCGATGTCCAGAAGCGGTGCGTATTGCCCTACGTCGTGCTTAACCGGTGCGGTATCGATGATCAGATCGAACGAGTTAGCAGCGGCTTTCATTGCATCTTCATCAGTAGATACCAGCATGTCTTTAGCACCCATGGCTTTCGCTTCCGCTTCTTTTTTGTTGGAACGGCTGATGGCTGTTACTTCTGCGCCCATGGCGGCAGCCAGCTTAACGGCCATATGACCAAGACCACCCAGGCCAATTACGCCAACGCGGGTACCTTGTTTAACCCCCCAGGTGCGTAGCGGAGAAAAGGTGGTGATACCGGCACAAAGAATGGGCGCCGTTTTCGCCAGATCCATGCCTTCTGGCACGTTCAGAACAAACTCCTCACGCACTACAATGTGCTTGGAGTAGCCGCCCTGGGTGGTGTCACCCGAGATTCGATCCGGTGCACCGTAGGTAGGGGTCATGCCGTTACGGCAGAATTGCTCTTCGTGATTGTGACACTGGTCACATTCCTGGCAGCTGTCTACCATGCAGCCAACCGCCACATTTTGACCCACTTTATAGTTTTTCACATCGTCACCAATAGCGGTAACCGCACCAACAATTTCATGCCCCGGAATTAAAGGGTAGGGTTGCGGACCCCAGTCACCGTTTACCGTGTGTAAATCTGAGTGACATACACCACAATATAAAATTTCAATTGCAACATCATTGGCGCGCAGATCACGGCGCTCAAAATGATAGGGTTTCATGTGAGCATCGTTGGAGAATGCAGCGTAGCCAACTGTTTTCATAGTGTTACCTCTTTTTCTGGTCGTTAAAAAGTGCTTTAGTAGCCTGCGGTATATTATGCAGTATGATGCAGAAGCCCACGTGCCTGATCCTATCTGGCTATTGCCTGATCGTGTGGAATTAGCTTTAACTGCCTGTATCTGTACTGCCAGAGAGAAACTTTTGATCAGTATTTTGAAATAGGTATATGCAAGAGAATCTGCTTTAATAGCGCGCAAAATTTTCAGTAAATATGTGACTATTCAGAGGAGATACCAGTGGTTTACCGCAATCAGCAAGTACTTTTAGAACAACTTAACAGCGCGCCGGAGCGCATCGAATTTCAGGATATCATTGCTTTTATCGAAGCAAACTTCATCTTTACCCCGACGGCATTTACCAATGGAAAAGTGCAGAATGACGCAAATCAGAACAATGGTTCCTGCAAACTACTGGCACTGGGTCAATACCTTGAGCTGACCAACGAACAAACCCTGGCACTCTTTGGCAACTACTACCGTGACGATGTACAGGGTAACCCTGCTGGTTCAGACCATGCCAATATTCGTAATTTTATGCAAACCGGTGCCGAAGGCGTGACATTTGAGGTGTTTCCGTTAGCGGCGAAAAGTTAGCCGGTGATAATGCGGGGGTATCTTTGCACTGTAAGTTAGCGCCGCTTTAACGTGCTTTTTTGTGAGTCACTCAGCCAACATTACTACATTTATATGATGTTTTATCAATGAGATAGATCTAAAATAGCTATAAGATGCCGGTGTTCTAAGTAATACTGGCCTGTTTCGCTTACTTTTGACGCGTTGTATTTAAAGGTTTTGCCCTTGTATTCATCTATTAAAAAGCATTGGATCCTGGCTATTACTTGTTTGGCTTTATCCCGCTGGGTGATGGCCGGTGAAACATTTACGTTTGCGGCCGAAAACAGCTGGCCACCGTTTGCCAGGGCCGATGGCAGAGGGCTATCGCGTGATATTATTGAACAGGCACTTTCCTACAGCGGGTCAACCGCCACATTTATTACGGTGCCCTACGCCAGAGCATTGAAAATGGCCGAAAATGGCCAGGTAGACGGGGCGTATAATGTCACGCTGCAAAAAAATACCCTGCAACGATTCGTATTTGGTAACGAGCCGTTGTTTCAGGCCAAAGCGTCATTCTATTACCCCCGGGGCTCAACCTTTGATTATGCCAGTGTAGATAAGTTTCCCGGTGGCATAAACATCGCACTGATTACTGGCTATGAATATGGCGACCGTTATGAAGCTCACCGGAAGCGATTTAAAGAAGTAAGGGTGGCCAATCAGCGCCAGATAATCAATATGTTGCTGGAAAACAAGGTGCATATGGCGATAATGTTCGACGATGTGGCTTCTTACACGCTGGCCACCATGCAATTACCACAGGACGCGATCCGCAAAGGTAAGCTAAATCATATTAGTGATATCTATGTGGCATTTTCATCCAAAGCCGAAAATCTCGAAGCCAAAATTAACTTGTTTGACGAAGGTCTGCGGCGCCTTAAAAAAACGAACGGAATTATTAAGTAAATTATTGCTTTATCAGAAAAAGACCACTTTGTTCCGGCCCTGTCGTTTGGCTTTGTACAGTGCTGAATCGGCGGCATTTATCCAATCAGTGATACTGACAAATGCGCTGTCAAACTTCGCTATCCCTATGCTTACTGTTATTACACCATCGATACCATCAAATTCGAAACCAGCAATATTCTTACGAAGTCGCTCGGCTATTTCGTTGGCCTTTTCAATCGGAGTCGCAGTCAGAATAAGGGCAAATTCTTCGCCGCCATAGCGGCCGGCATAATCAGACTGCCTGATCGATTCAAGAATGAGTCTAGCGACCTGTTTCAACACAGAGTCGCCGGTTGTGTGGCCGTACTTATCATTAATTTGTTTAAAATGATCGACGTCTATTAGCAATAAACAACTTTCAGTGTCCGGAGATTGCCGTTGTTGCCCCAGAATGTGTTCCAGACATTCCTGCCAGTAACCTCTATTAAACATTTGGGTTAAACTGTCGCGCTGACTGAGTGCAACAAGGGTATAGTGGATTTTGCGCTGTTTAATCATCAACACAGCCAGCACGGCTAGAAGGAGCGAAATTAATGCGATCGCGCCAGTCAGCAGATTATTACGGAATTCTACCTGGCTTAAGTTCTCCTCAGAATCTATGTAAGCGAGGTGTTCCTTCTGCCGCAAGGTGTTAATCTCACGCAAGTAGTTCAGGCGATCAACATTTAGAATATTGCGGTAGCTTTGAAATACATCGGTGATTTCAAGCAATGCATTGTCAAAATCTTGCTTTTGCAACTGAATTAATGCTTTGATCCTATTTATATCGGGTGGCGGTTCAGCTTCATAGACATTGAGTTCGCTTAAAATTACAGCCAGGGCACTTTCTGCCTCAGTAAGGCGGCCAAGAATGGCTAGTTGTTCTGCCTCAAGTAGCGATAATTGTAATTGCCACCGTTTCGACACGCTGTTTTGAAACGGGCGGGCTCGTTGAATGAGCTGCAAGCCTTCCTGTGAGTGACGAGCCAGTGTCAATTGCTGGGCTTTTTTCAGGTAGGCAAAAAATATTTCAGAGGGCACGCCAGTACTTAAGGCATATTGCAAGTAATGGTTAGTAAAAGGTTCAACCAGGCTTTCATCACCTAATACATAAAGTATATAACTGATTACATTGTAATAATGAACAACGTACTTTACGGGAATATTATTTTTATCAGCGAGATCAAGGTATTCATTCAGAAATGCAAATTTCATTTCCGGTACGTCTTCTACAACGTAAGACATGTGTAGAGCGAAAGCTCTATATCTGTACTTTCAGTTTTGGATTTTTCTGACAACAACAGATTAAGGGTTAAGGCCTCTCGGCTACGACGGTCCAGCCAGGCTTTGAATAATGAATAGTAAAACTTAACATCGTTTTGTTGCTCAATCGGGAGTGCGGCGTAAAACTTATCTAACTTCTTTAGTCGACTATCCCGGCTCACATTATTAGCTTCAGCGATAAGTACCAGTCGGGCAAAATTTGCGTATCGAGGATTGGGTAGAGGCCGTACCAAAGCGAGTAAATCATTGGCGTAATTGATTACCTGGATAGGCTCGTCAAAGGAAAAGTGGAGGTAAATAAGCGTTTTGTACAAGTTTATCTTTTCATGGAGAGGCAACGGCTCCCCTTTGAGCTTATTGCTCAGCACCGATATACCTGCGTTATAGTCTGTAGCAACATGACTTTTCAGTCGTTCCAGTGTCGCCAGACCAGCCTCTTTATACTCCAGCTCCTGACGGACAAGATTAAAATCGCTCACGTTGCTTTGTACGGTGAAAGGCATTAGCAAGCAATAAAAAGATGATACCCAATACATCAGACGAATAGGCTTTAAATACCCTGGCATATAGGATCCTTTTGTATATGCATCGCTGTGTGACCACATCGAAACTATCGCATTGTTACTTTTCAGTGTAGTGGAAAATTTGTTTTATTAACATAAATTTTACAATTTGCTTGGGATAGGGTGGATGACGCTTGCGGAGCTTTTTTATGCGGTCAAATAATAATAAGCGTATTTGCGACCGCTACTTTCGATTACTGGTTTCTCTTTTACGTTAATTTAATAATAGCTTAACAACGCCGCTTTTATTCTTATCCTGTTGTTCGCTTTTATTTGAGGAATTAAGAGGTTTTGATGGCATCCTGCGCGGCACGGTTTTTGTTGATTGTTTTTCTGTTTGTGTCATTACCTGGTTATGCACAAGTGCGTGAGCGGATAAATTTTAATGAGGACTGGCGGTTTTATAAGTACCCCGCAGCTCAGGAAGCTGATGGGCTAATTTATGATGTGCGCCCGGCTATTAACGGCTATGATGATTCGATTAACGCCGATGCTAAACCAACCGACGCAGCAGCAGTTGCTGCCTCAGAGCGGGTACTCAAGCCATGGATACTGCCTACGGGCAATGCGTTCATTAATGATAAATCTCACCAACATCAACGGCCTTCCGGAGAACCTGGGGCAGACTTTGCCTTTGTACAGACCGATTTCGATGACAGTCAGTGGGAAGCACTTAACTTACCACACGACTGGGCCATCGAAGGACCGTTTTACGCCGGTAATAATCCGGAAGTAGGCGGCGGTATGGGTCGCTTGCCCAGTCACGGTGTAGCCTGGTATCGCAAACAGTTCAAACTGGCTGATGACGATGCAGGCAAGCAGATCTACCTGGATATTGATGGGGCTATGTCTTACTCCATGGTGTGGCTTAACGGCCATCTGGTGGGAGGCTGGCCCTACGGTTACAGCTCCTATCGGCTGGATCTCACGCCTTATCTGAATGTTGAAGGGGTTAATCAACTGGCAATCCGTCTCGATAACCCCAACAACTCCTCACGCTGGTACCCGGGTGGCGGTATTTATCGAAATGTATGGTTGGTAAAGACTTCTCCCGTGCATGTTGAACAATGGGGCACACAGGTTGTTACTGAAAACGTTAGTACAAAATCGGCCGATGTGAAGTTAACGCTTAATATAAAGAATACCCAAATGCGAGGGCAGGCAGTACGCCTGGTAAATGAGATTTATCAGGCGAGTAACGATGGTAATCCCACCGGAGCATTAGTCAGTAAGTTCGCAACCAGACACGCCATGATAGCCGGAAATAACAGTGAAGCTGTGACCAATCTTGTGACTGTATCCAATCCCAAATTATGGGGGCCGGTGCCGACACAAACGCCGCATCGTTATGTGATTGTGTCACAAGTTTATCAGGGGGATAAGTTATTAGATGAGTATCATACGGTCTTCGGTATTCGTAAGATTGAGTTTGATCCCAACCAGGGGGTGTTGGTCAATGGCGAACATATTGCGCTGCAGGGAGTTAACCAGCACCACGATTTAGGGGCTCTGGGCGCAGCGTTTAACGTGCGTGCAGCGCAGCGTCAACTAGAAATCCTCCAGGAAATGGGCGTTAATGCGATTCGGATGGCGCATAATCCACCGGCGCCGGAACTACTTGCGCTTACCGATAAAATGGGCATTCTGGTGCTCAATGAATCCTTCGATAGCTGGTACAAGAAGAAAACACCTCACGACTTTCACCTGATCTTTGCCGACTGGCACGAACAGGACTTGCGTGCTCTGGTGCGCCGCGACCGTAATCATCCGTCGGTTATAATGTGGTATATCGGCAACGAAGTGGGCGAGCAGTACACCGGGGAAGAAGGTGCAGAGGTCGCCCTGAAACTGAAGAGCATAGTAAAGCAGGAAGATCCCACCCGTCCTGTCACCGCTTCGAAAAACTGGGCAAAAGCCGACTTTCCGTTTTCGGCTGCGCTTGACCTGATTAGCTTAAATTACCAGGGCGAAGGGATCCGTCAGTTGCCTGAGTTTGAAGGAACCAACCGCATTCGCACGCCACCGTCCTATCCGGCGTTTCACAAAGCACACCCCGACAAGGTTATTTTATCCAGTGAGACCGCTTCTGCTTTTAGTTCCCGGGGGATCTATTTGTTCCCGGTGACACCCGAGATGAGCGCGCCAACCCGGGACGGGCGAGGCGGTGATTCCAGCATTCATCAGGTGAGCTCCTATGAGTTGCATGCTGTGGATTTTGGTTCCTCGGCCGACAAGGTGTTTAAGTACTTAGACACTCACCCCTATGTAGCGGGACAGTTTGTGTGGAACGGCTTTGATTATCTGGGCGAACCCACGCCTTATTATTCTTCACGAAGTTCGTATTCCGGTATCATTGACTTAGCCGGGTTTAAAAAGGACCGTTTTTACCTGTATCAGAGTCAATGGCGGCCAGAGTTACCTATGGTACATATTCTGCCGCACTGGAACTGGCCCGAGCGAGTTGGCAAAGTCACACCGGTACACATTTTTACGTCCGGCGACGAAGTGGAGTTATTCATAAACGGGCAATCAATGGGGCGTAAGAAAATGGCAGAGTTAACTTACCGAATTCGTTTTGATGATATTCGCTACGAGCCTGGTGAAGTAACAGCTGTTGCCTATAAAAATGGCCGTAAATGGGCCGAGCAGACCATTAGCACCACGGGCAAAGCTACTGCTCTGCGCCTGACCGCCGACCGTGGAAACATTGCCGCAGATGGCACAGACCTGTCATTTGTTACCCTTGAGGTCATCGACTCAGCCGGGCGCGTGGTGCCGACAGCCACTCACCAGATTGCGTTTTCAGTCGATGGTGCTGGCCAACTGGTGGCTACCGACAATGGTGACTCAACCAACTTTACGCCATTTCCCTCTGCCACGCGCAAAGCGTTTAGCGGTAAAGCGCTGGCTATTGTTAAATCAGCCAGATCGGCGGGCGACATAGTCGTAACAGCGAAAGCTGAAGGGTTATCTCCGGCCACAATAACGATATCTGCCGAATAACTTTATAATACCGCACTGTGTACAAGGTTCTTAATCTGACTTAACTGGTTAAGTCAGATTAAGAGTCTGTTAAGTTTATGACAGCAACAAAGCGTGTTGGGTAGCCATCATCCGGTGGTACGCCATACAAACTTTTATGATTCAGAACGACAGGTAATAGGCTTCTGTAATGTATGCCACTATTTCTTCGCTTCCTGCAGGTTGCTATTTTTGTGAGAGTTTTCTGTAGCTTGGTAAGCAGGGGAGCGGTTATTAACCTATTAACATTAAAATAACACTTGCGAAGCGGAGCGAATTATCCGATTATTAACTTAATCGATTAAGTTTTTTGTGAGTAGTGTTATGAATCGTACAAATGACGTCCAGTTAATTACCTACGTAGACCGATTAGGCGGTGGTGACATCAAGGCGTTAAATGCGCTGTTGAATAAACAATTAAAAGGCGTGTTTGGCGGGGTGCATTTGTTACCCTTTTTCTATCCTGTCGATGGCGAGGATGCCGGTTTTGATCCCATTGACCATACTGAAGTGGATAGCCGGCTAGGCAGTTGGCAGGACGTTGGTGAGCTGGGTGAAAACATGGACATCATGGCCGATATGATTGTTAATCACATGTCGGCTCAGAGCCCTCAGTTTCAGGATGTGCTGGCAAATGGTCAGGCATCGCCGTACTGGCCACTATTTCTGACCCGCGACAAAGTCTTTGCCGCAGATGAACAACAGGATATCGCCAAAATCTATCGTCCACGCCCCACGCCGTGCTTCACCGATATTACCCTGCAAAATGGCAAAATCGTACCGTTCTGGACGACCTTTACCTCAAACCAGATCGACATTGATGTTACCTCGCAGGCGGGTCAGGCGTACCTTGAAAAAATCTTAACTGCGTTTGAGCGCAATAACGTGGATCTTATTCGTTTGGATGCCGCTGGCTACGCTATTAAAAAGCCGGGTACCAACTGCTTTATGCTGCAAGAAACCTTTGATTTTATCGAAAACCTCAGCCAGCGAGCTCACAGCCGCAACATGAAGTGCCTGGTGGAGATCCACAGCTACTATAAAACCCAAATAGAAATCGCCAGGCGCTGCGATATGGTGTACGACTTTGCCATGCCACCGCTGGTATTGCACAGCCTGTTTAGTGGCGATCCCTCAGCACTGGCTAACTGGTTACAAGTTTCGCCGCGCAACTGCGTTACTGTGCTGGACACTCACGATGGTATTGGCATTGTGGATGTGGGCCCGGAAGGTGACAAGCCCGGGTTACTTAACGCCGCTCAGATTGATGCGCTGGTTGAGCAAATTCACCATAACAGTAATGGCCAGAGCCGCGCGGCCACCGGTGCAGCGGCCAGTAACCTTGATTTGTACCAGGTCAACTGTACATATTACAACGCGCTGGGCGCCAATGACCAGGCTTATCTGATTGCCCGTGCCGTGCAGATATTCTCACCGGGGATCCCACAGGTGTATTACGCCGGACTCTTTGCTGCCGAAAATGACATGGCACTGCTGGCCAAAACCAATGTGGGTCGAGACATCAACCGTCCTTATCTGGATGAACAGGCAGTCAGCAAGTCGCTTGAAAAGCCGGTAGTTAAAGCGCTGATTGCACTGATTCGATTACGGAATTCGCTGGCCGCGCTGGCAGGGGAGTTTAGCGTTTCACAACAGGAAAATATTCTGCGTCTTAACTGGCAGGCGGAGCAGTCTGTTGCGCAGCTAACAGTTGATTTTGCTTCACTCACGGCATCAGTTACTTATGTTGATAATGATATCGAACACCACGTTGATGTTTCTGTTGATGGCCTGACACTAATCACTACGGCCTGATCTTATTTTCCCACCTGCCGGGTCGCTCTCGCGGCCCGGGTATCGTTCTGGCCTCAGTACTTACCGGCTTGTGACATCACTGATCTATTTTTTACCTGCACAGGTACTAAACTCAAACTCAGGGAGTGGCTGTTTTGTAACCGGTTGCACTCTGCAAATAACTACCCGACCGGGGTAAACAGTGATGGAAACACCGGAGGCGCAATGTACGGCTGTGTTAAATACCTGTTCATTTTATTGGTTTTTGTGGGCATCAGTTACACGACAAGTGCACAAGACTCACCAATTGAAGTGACTGCAGCCTATCCGGTGGCCAGTCAGAAATATCAAAGCATCACCCTGAGTGGCGCAGTCAGCTCCGCCAATGATGCTTTTCTTGCTCCGCTACAGGCTGGCCTTGTGGATAAATTGTTTGTGGAAGTGGGCGATAAGGTTCAGCAAGGTCAGCCATTGCTAACACTCGACAGCAAACTAGCAGAACTGGCCCTTCAACAAGCCGAGGCAGAGTTCGAAGTGGGTACTGTTGCTTACCGCGAAGCAGAACGCCTGCTAAAGGAAGTGGATGCGCTATCTCAACAACAGCTTGCTGCCAAAACCTTATATCAGCAGCGCAAAGCCGAAGTGGCCAACGCCAAAGCGGAACTGGCCAGACGAAATGCCACCCTTGCTCTGCGCACAGAAATCGTTGCCCGCCATACGTTAAAAGCGCCGTTTGATGGCGTTATTTATCAGCGTGTTGTTGATGTGGGCGAGTGGGTGGAGCCAACCACTGCCGTGCTTGGTTTGGTTTCTCAGCAGGCAAAACGCCTTACCATCCAGGTGCCGCAGGAATATTACAGTTACTTTACCAGCCTCAATAGCGACATCAGTATTCATCCGGATACGGGCCTGCACGACACCATTACTGGCAAACTGGAGCGCCTGGTTGCCGCGTCAGGCAGTCAGGGCCGCAGCTTCACCGCGCACATCGCGCTGCCAGAGACTACCGACTTGCTGGTGGGGATGTCTGCCGAAGCAGAAATCATGCTGCCGCAACTGGAAAACAAACAATTGTGGTTACCGGCCAGCGCTATCAGGCAGCATCCCGATGGTGGTGCCAGCGTGTTTGCTATTCACAACAATAAGGTCAGCCGGGTACTGGTGAATATTGTTCGTCAGCAGGGAGATGCGGTGCTGGTAGCGAATGCCAGTGCAGATCAGTTATACGCTATCTCTGGTGTTTCACGGTTGTATAACGAGGCAGCAGTCACCGTGACCAACAGGTCTGAAATCAATGATTGAGGCAACGGTAAAGCGCGGCATTTTAGTTGCCGTAATCGTTGGGATTAGCTGCATTATTGGGATTGTGGCGGCGCTGTCGATTCCGGTGCAGATGATCCCGGACCTTGAAGTCAGAACCATCACCGTGCAAACCGGCTGGCCAGGTGCTACACCGCAAGATATCGAAAAAGAAATCCTCATTGAACAGGAGCGTTACCTGCGCAATATTACCGGGTTAAAACGCATGATCTCCTATGCCGAAATGGGCGAGGGACGGGTGGAGCTGGAATTTCCCTTTGGTGTGGATGTGAACGAAGCCTTAATTCGGGTTAGTAACGCGCTGAGTCAGGTGCCTGATTACCCGGAGAATGTCGACCAGCCCCAGTTATTCTCCGATTCCTTTTCCAGTAACGCCTTTATGTACTTTCAACTGATCCCCGCTGAGGGCAATCCCATGGCGCTGGATATTGATATGCTATACGACTTTGCCGACGAGGTGGTTCGCCCGCAAATGGAAAGCGTGGAAGGCGTATCGCAAATTGAAATCAGCGGTGGCTCCCGTCGTCAGGTGCAAATTATGGTCGACCCGGCAAAGCTGGCGCAGCGCGGTATCAGTCTGATTGAGGTGCGCAATGCCATTACCCAGCGCAACCAGGACTCCTCCGCCGGTGATATTGAGGCTGATAAAAGCCGCTACTTATTGCGTGTGGTGGGGCGTTTTGAGCAGTTAAATGAGCTGGAAAATCTTATCATCCGGCGCATCAACAATACCTACGTGTATTTAAAAGACGTGGCCGAAGTAAAACTCGATCACTTTGAGCGGCGCCAGCTTTCCTATGCCAATGGCGAACGAAACCTCGGGCTTGCGGTGCGCCGCGAAACCGGCTCAAACGTAATTGCCATTAAGCAGCAGATCCTGCCAATTGTTGATGAGCTTAACGAACAGATATTACGCCCCAACGGCCTTAAAATGGAGCTCTTTACCGACGACGTGCTGTATGTATCCAGTTCGTTGCGCAACGTGCTTGTTAACCTGGCGTTAGGGGCAGGGCTGGCTACGCTGGTGATGTTTTATTTCCTGCGCTCGGTGCGTTCCACGCTCATTGGTGTGATGGGCATCCCGCTGTGTACCATTGCCGCGTTTATTGCCTTACTGGCCTTTGGCCGCACTATTAATGTTATTTCCATGGCAGGGGTGGCTTTCGCCATCGGCATGACGGTAGATAACACCATCGTGGTGCTTGAGTCCATTGTGCAGTTTCGGCGACAGGGACTGAGTAAATATAAGGCTTCGGTAGAAGGGGTTAAGGATGTGTGGCCAGCGGTGCTTGCCTCTACGGTAACCACCATCCTGGTGTTTGCGCCTATTTTGTTTATTGAGCAGGAGGCCGGACAACTGTATTCCGATGTTGCCATTGCTATTGCCGGGGCGATATTCGCCTCTATGCTAGCCGCCATTTTCGTTATTCCGGTAGCCATGGCCCGCCAGCCCAAGCCCGAAGATAACGATGCCAGCGGCCAGCAGTGGCTTACCGCAAAGTGTCTGGGGCTGGTTTCGGCGGTTATTGCTTCGCGTCTTCGGGCGCTGGCAGTCGTCGTGGCAGGAGCGGTGTTGATATTAGGCAGCGCCTGGTGGCTGATGCCTGCGGCTGAATACCTGCCGGAAGGCGAGGAGCCCAAAGCTTTTTCGACCATGACCGCGCCGCCGGATTATAATTTATCGGCCATGCAGAAGATTGGCGATGAACTCAGGGCATTCTTTACTCCATTTGTTAATGCCGATCCGGAAGCTTACGGGCGTGGAGAGGCAGAATTCCCGGCCTTACAGTTTTATAACATGCGAGTGAGTATCGGTAGTGTGTGGATGGTCACCATGCCGGTTAATCCCGACGAAGTGGGCGATATGATGGCGCTCATTAACGAGAAGTTTGAGAGCTACCCCGGCATGCGGGCGTTTTCCACCAAAGGGTCGATTATCTCCAGTAACGATGGCGGTACCCGGGCGGTGGCGGTAGACTTTTCCGGCAGCGATATTAATGCGCTATACCAGGCGGCCAATGCGTTATACACCAAAGCGGAGAGTTATTTTAATAACCCCCAGATTAACTCTGACCCCGGCTCGCTGACTCTTGAACAGCCCTTTATTGAAATTCGCCCGGACTGGCAGCGACTTGCCGAACTCGGCATGAATGGTGATGATTTTGGCTACTCGGTGGCCGCTGTGAGCGACGGGGCCTTTGTGGACGAGTTTTTACTTAATGACGATCAGGTGGATATGTTTTTGTTCAGCAATGCCGGCAATCAGCAGAGCATTGAGCAACTTGCCACAACGCCCATTCTTACCCCGCAAGGTACCATTTTACCGCTAAACGCCATTGCCACTTTGCTGGAGAGTAAACGCAGCGACACGGTGCGCCGGATCGATGGCGAGCGTACGGTTTCGGTATATGTGATTGCCCCGAAGGAAGTGGCGCTTGAAACGGCTGTTAACACGGTTAAAAACACCTTATTGCCGGCATTGCGCGATAGCGGCGCTATCCCGCAAAGCGTGAGCACCCGTATCACCGGTGCGGCCGATCAGCTCGCCGCCACGCAGGAAGCCCTATCAGTAAACTTTTTGATTGCCATTGCGCTGTGTTACCTGTTGCTGGTGGCCATCTTCAATCACTGGGGCTATCCGGCGTTTATTCTCACCATTATTCCTTTGGGGATGGCAGGCGGCCTGTTGGGGTTAATCGCCAACAACGCTTTATCAGCCATGCTCGGCGGTGCTTACCAACCCTTTGACATGATCACCATGCTGGGCTTTTTAATTTTGCTTGGCACGGTGGTGAATAATCCTATATTGATAGTCGATCAGACCCGGCGATTACTGGCCCAGGGCGAAGCTTTGCACAGTGCAGTAAAACAAGCTGTGGAAGTGCGTTTACGACCAATAATGATGTCTACCTGTACCACTATCTTCGGGCTGGCGCCGCTGGTGGTGATCCCCGGAGAGGGGACAGAGCTTTATCGCGGGGTAGGGATTATCGTACTCAGTGGTATTTTTGTGTCCACTTTGTTGAGCGTGACATTTTTACCCGCCGTACTGGTAACGGTACTGGCCCGGCTTGCGCCTAAAGCCAGTACCACTGCCGATTAGTTGCCCAGGTGCGCCTGGAACTCTTCGTAGGTGCCGTCGAAGTGAGTGATTTGCTTATCTTTTATTTCGATCACCTGAGTGGCCAGTGACTCAACAAATTCACGGTCGTGGCTAACAAAGATTACGGTGCCTTCAAAGGCCATCAGCGCAAGGTTAAGCGCCTCGATAGACTCCATGTCCAGGTGGTTAGTGGGCTCATCCATTACCAGTACGTTGATGTCCTGAAGCATGATTTTACCAAACAGCAGGCGGTTCTTTTCGCCCCCTGAGCACACGCTGACTTTCTTGTTAAAATCGTCTGAGCCAAACAGCAGGCGACCCAGCATGGCTTTTACCTGCAGATCATCGTGTTTCGGCTGGCGCCATTGTGACATCCATTCAAACATGGTCATGTCGTTGGCAAAGTCTTTTGAGCTATCCTGAGGAACGTAACCTACAGCCGCATTTTCGGCCCACTTTACCGTACCTTCTTTGGCGGTTTCATCACCAATCAGGCATTTTAATAAGGTAGTTTTACCGGCACCGTTTTCACCAATAATGGCCAGTTTAGCCCCTGCTTCCAGCAGCAGGTTTCCGCCACTGAACAGGTGCTCACCAGTGTAGCCGTGACCGAGCTCTTCCAGGGTAATGGCTAAACGGTGGAGTTTTTTGTGCTGTTTAAACTGAATATAAGGCTTACGACGGCTCGAAGCCTTAATGTCGGCCAACTCGATTTTCTCCAGTCGCCTGGCCCGCGAGGTGGCCTGTTTTGCCTTCGACGCGTTGGCAGAGAAGCGTGCGACGAAGCTTTGCAGTTCTTCAATTTCTGCACTCTTCTTGGCATTTTCGTTTTGCAGTTGTTCCTGTACCAGTGCCGCCGCTTCTACGAAAGCGTCGTAATTGCCCGGGTAAATGCGCAGTTCGCCGTAATCAATATCGGCCATATGAGTACAAACCGAGTTTAAGAAGTGGCGATCGTGGGAAATAATGATCATGGTGGACTTTCGCTTGTTAAGCTCTTCGGCCAGCCAGTGAATGGTGTAAATATCCAGGTTGTTGGTAGGTTCGTCGAGCAGCAGTACGTCTGGTTCGGCAAATAAGGCCTGGGCCAGTAGTACACGAACCTTGCGCCCTGGCGCTACTTCGCGCATTAAACCAAAGTGATAGCTTTCTTCAATACCGGCAGAAATTAAAATGTCACCGGCGCGGGACTCCGCGGTGTAACCATCCATTTCCGCAAACTGGACTTCCAGTTCGGCCACTTCCATGCCCTCTGCTTCGGTCATTTCGGCTTTGGAGTAAATTTCGTCGCGGCGCTGTTTTACTTCCCAGAGTTCACGGTCGCCCATGATCACAGCGTCTACTACGCTCATATCTTCAAAGGCAAACTGATCCTGATTCAAAATACCCAGCTTGGTGCCCGGAGCCAGCGACACGTTGCCCGCAGTAGGGGTTAATTTGCCGCTCAGGATTTTCATCAGGGTGGATTTACCACAGCCGTTAGCGCCAATCAGGCCATAGCGATTGCCGTTGCCGAATTTAGCAGAAATATTTTCAAACAGTGGCTCAGAGCCAAATTGCATTGTGATGTTGGCGGTAGTAATCAAAACAGATCCCGGGATAGATAAAAATTGGCGAACGCCAGTGAAAAGGCATTAAAGGCGCGCAATATAAAGAAACATTGCTGGACTGTCCAGCTGATGTGGCGTTTTATTGACCGCATTGGTCGTAAGCCCGCAATCTGCGGTTTAACGCGATGCGTTGGGCTGCCTGAAAAATACACTCCTTTGCCGGGTTTATCCGTTACCCGCGCATTTTAGCTAAACTTTAGTATAACAACCAACTTCGCGTTACTTTTTTGTAAGGGGGCATTCCCGCCAACCGCAAAACAGCTATATTCAATTCACAGAGCAACACTTACCTGCTAATTGCCACAACAAATGCTCAACAAGCTCCCAAACCATTGTTCAGTCTGATGCGTTAACGGCATTACCCCAGACAAGGCATGACAACAATAGAATGAAAAAGCTTACGAATACTTTACGCAAGCCGTCCAGATTAAACTTTAAGTGGCTCTACCTATATGTTTTTAATAGGGGTTATTTAAAATAATGTATTGATAAGGAATAAATCACCTTTCACACAGTTTTAAAAAACGCACCCGCCATAGACTTTAGCTTACCGACTTTCGGAAAACGCTGACTCAGGCAGTAAATGTCAGCAATACGTTTAAAAAATATGCAAAGGTGAAACGATGAAAGCTCTTATTCTGACAACTGCTCTTACTACTGCGTTTGGTATAGCCTCTGTTAGCGCAGCTCCATTCGATACCGTGACAGAAAACAAACTGGTTGCGGTTTGTAAGGTGATTCAGAGTGGCAATAAACTCGAATTGCTAAAAGTGATGCGTCAGCACCGTTTAAGCTACGATAAGGTTATTAGTGATCTGCGCTATAACGGTATGTCAGTGATTGCGTTCGCTGAGCGAAACAATAATGATGCAACCGCCAATTATCTGGCCTATCGAGAGGCATCAACTCAGCAAGAGTTATTGGTAAAAGTGGAAAATTAGTTAAATGGTGTTGTAGCAGGAGCCGGGTTGTATTCCCGGCTTTTTTTGTATCTGATGCTTCAGTCAGTGAGCGTTATCAACTCCGATATAGGCTTTAGTACCCGTATACCTCAGCCCTTGATTACGCCTGCAACGCTGTGGCGCAACACTTCAAGCGAATGCGCCTCAAACCAGGGATTGCGGGCCTGCCAGCGATTGTTACGCCCCGATGGGTGTGGCAGCGAGTAAACATTGCCTGATGACTGTGTGGTGGACCTTACTGCCTCGGTTAGTGTTTTATGTTCGGGTAAATAATACTGCTGAGCATAGCGGCCAATATATAACGTGAGTGCGGGTTTTAAGTGCGCCTGCACTTTAGCGTGCCAGGTAACGGCGCAAATTTTAGGCGGCGGCGCATCCGCACCATTTTTATAGCCGGGAAAGCAAAACGCCATAGGCAGATGGGTAAAGACCGGCGAATAAAACTGCTCGCGGTTTACGCCCAGCCAGCCACGTAGCTTATCGCCACTGGCGTCATTCCAGGGTTGGCTGCTGTCGTGCGCTTTTATTCCCGGTGCCTGACCAATAATTAAGATGCGTGCCTGCGCCTCAATTTGCACAATTGGCCGCGGTGGATAGGGCAGGTTACCGGCGCACAGTGTGCAGCTTCGAATCTCTGTCAGCAGCGAGTCGGCAGCGCTTGTCATGGCTGTCCTCCCTGAGCGATAGTAGTGAGATCCTGTTGTAGCGACTGAGTAAGCCAGTCAGTCATAGAGCGAAGGCGTTTGGTTTGTAGTTTTACCGGTGCATACAGTAAGTGTACTGGCAGTGGGTGAGGTTCGAAGTCGGGTAATAAAATCTGTAAGTCGCCGCGCTTAACGGCGTTACTTACCTGATAGTGTAAAAAGCGGCAATAACCCACGCCAGCAATGCAGGCGTCGAGCGCAGCATCTACCTGATTGGTTATTAAGCGAGGTTGCATGGCCACCGACATCAGTTTAATGCCATGCTGAAAATGCCAGTCTTCCGGGTTATCCAGCACACTTAAATGAACACAGGGCTGGCCAGCGATATCCTGCGGGTGTTCAGGCGCCGTCTGCCCGGCCATAAAGTCTGGGCTGGCGCACAGCACATGACGCATTGAGCCTAACTGTCGCGCTACTAAATCATGGTTGCCAATGCGACCAATGCGCAGGGCGATATCAATCCCTTCACTGAGCATATCCACCGGGCGATCGAGTAATACCAGGTTGACCTGCATTTTTTGGTACTGGTTAAGGTAGGCGTTAATTTTAGGCGCGACATGGCGTTTACCAAAGGTCACCGGAGCGGTTACCGTTACTTTGCCCAAGGGTTCGGCCTGACGATCAATAAGCATGCTTTCGGCGTCATTTACTTCGGCCAGAATAGTGCGGCAGCGCAGATAGTACTCACGCCCCTCATCGGTAATGGCAATTTGCCGGGTATTGCGATTAAACAGTCGCACTTTCAGGTGGTCTTCCAACGCAGCGAGCGTGCGCACTACCGAAGTAAGCGAGGTTTCCAGACTGTTGGCTGCCGCCGTTAAGCTGCCCATATCAGCAATCTCAACAAAGACTTTCATGGCTTTTAATTTGTCCATATTGGCCTTATTAGTGCGAAAAACGGTTTACAGAAATTAAATATCGCATATTTTTTGCGAAAAACAGACAAGTTAAGGTGGTTTTGAGTGATTTAACCTTCTTTTAACATGGAGAGAAAGCATGAAATTGTATGATCTTGAGCTGTCCGGAAACTGTTATAAAGTGCGTCTTTTCGCCGCCCTGGCAAATATTGAGCTGGAAATTGTGCCAGTAGATTTTATGGCTGGTGAGCACAAAAGTTCAGTCATGCTGGCGCTAAACCCATTTGGCCAGTTACCGGTGTTAGAACATGGAGAAGTCGTGTTGCGCGACTCCCAGGCAATGCTGGTTTATCTTGCCCGCCTGTATGATTTAGAGAGCTGGTTACCTTCCGACCCACAGCAAATGGCCGAAGTACAGCAATGGCTGTCTACTGCCGCCAACGAAATTCAACACGGCCCCAATGTGGCCCGTTTGGTAGATAAGTTTGGTTTTGAATTTGATAAGCCCACCGCACTGGATATTTCAGCGGGTATTCTGACCTTACTGAACGATCATCTGGCCGAGCATGACTGGCTGGCGCTCGAGCACCCAACTATTGCCGACTGTGCCGTGATGCCATACGTAGCGATTGCGCCAGAGGGCGGTATTTCTCTGGATGATTATCCGCATATCCTGGCCTGGATCGATCGCATCAAGCAGCTCCCTGGCTTTATTGGTATGCCAGGGCAGATCTAAGAGGGATAGAGTTTGTAACCGTTAAGAATGGTTACAGGGTTTATTACATGGTTGAGTGAGCAAGATTATTATCATGCTTACTTTCAGAAAAACCTCCCGAAACTGTGGGAGGTTGTTATAACAATAAAAAGTATTTTAATTACAGTATTTTGTGTTGTTATTTCGATGTTGGAAAATTGCGCTTGGCACAATAATGATTTGTAAGGATTAGGCCGGACATATAACTATTTATCAAATTAATGCCAGGTATTCGCTCGTTTTTTGGATTTTCTGTATTAATTGTTGTATGTTTCCAATCATAATTACATTTAATCGTACCCTTCATCTATTACAAAGCGTGGTAAATACTTATGTCACAACAAGATAGCAATGCTCTGAACACTTCACGTGATGATAACGCAATCCAGGATCTTTCGATTGTTGAAGAATTAGCTGATGCAAAAAAAGAAATCAATGATCTTAAAATGCAGATTATGTGGATGGAACGTCATTACGAATAGGGTTTAGCTGCCGGTTATCACCGGTAACGTATCAAACCACCTTTCAGCGCAGCGACAGCATTCATAATGCCTTGGCTTATTAAGTCTGCGCTTTAAATCCAAGTCAGACTATGGTTTTTACTAGACCGGTTAAATCTGTCATCCCTGCATCGCAGAGCGATATCAGGGATCGCCTCAAAAGTCTGGCTCACCATCAACAGTCCGTCCTCTCCCATCCCAAATAAATCATTGGAAACTAGCTCATATCCGAGTGTAAAGTGTTGTTATCAATAAATTAGTAAAGAATTTAGCAATGAGTGGCACTGCGAGTTATTGTGAATTCTCTATAATAGGCTGCCAGGCATTTTGATGCATAAGCAATTAATATCATTTCAAGTAACTAATTGTGACAAATTCTTTGCAAAATTCTGGTTAGGTGCAATTGGCATCACGCTTATTCTTGGTGCTCTAACTTTCAATTTTGTCCTGATAAGCATTTGTTCTGTGATGCTGTTTATAGGTATTTACTATTTCAATAAAACTTTATGGTCAGTGATGGATGAAGTTTGGGACTGCGGCGATCATCTAGATGTAATCAAAGGACAAAAGAAGCGAAGTATTAGCCTGAACAATATTTTAGAAGTTTCTTCTACCTATTCAAATCATAAACACTTAATCACAATAAAAACCATTTGCTCTGGTAAATTTGGCAATAGCATTACTTTTAGGGCAACTAAGGGCTATCCATTCTTTAAACACCCTAAGGTGCTACCTGAACTTAACCAGCGTATACGAAATGCTAAACAAGAAAGTTAAAAAAGAAATGCCATAACCGGGCAAAAGCTGAGTAAGCGAAAGAGGGACCATCTGTGCTATTAGCGGAATTTCACCTGCAAGCGGTGAATATCATTCAGATATTAAGCCTGTTCACCGGCTTGCTGGGGATTGCTTTGCTGGCGGGCGAACGGCGCTATAACGGCCTTATTCTTGCGCTGTTAATGCAGAGCCTGATGATGGGCTTTAACTTATATGAAGAACTCAATGCTGGCGCCGTTGGCTGGTACATTACCCCGGCTTTCAGCCTGTCTTTGGGGCCCATTTTTTATCTTTTAGTGCGGGTGTTACTGGTTCCCGAGCAACCCTTAACATATCGCGACAGCGCTCACTTTTTGCCAACGCTGATGGCATTACCTTTAACGTCCTATCTGCAGTGGATGTTGCTGGCCGGCGCGCTGAGCCAATTGATTTACTTTGCACTGGCATTCAGGTGGTTAAAACGCTATCACGCAGCGATGGCCGAACGTGAAGCCGATACTGAAAGCAAAGGCTTGCACTGGCTGTTCAATACACTGGTGGTACTGTTGGTATTGCTGATCCTGGACATGGTGCGGGTGAATTTGCAGGGCATTACTACCGAGCCTTTTCGCAGTTCCTGGTATTTGCTCGACCAGAGCGCGTTTTTACTGGTGTTGTGTGTTGCTATTGTCGGGCTTATCAGGCAACCCGCGTTGTTTAACGGGCTCAGTGAGGTTGAGCAAACCGCTGCCGAGCCAGCACCCCACGAAGACAATCAGGCCACCGTTATTTTTCAGGCATTGGATAGTCAGATCCGAGAACAACAATGGTATTGTCAGCCGCGTATTTGTTTGCAGGATATTGCCGGTTATACCGGTCTTTCGGTAAAAGACATTTCCTGGTCAATTAATACCGGTGGCGGCATAAGCTTTGCCGACTACATCAATCAACTGCGTATCAACCGGGTGGCTGACTTAGCCAAGTCCATGCCAGATAAAACCTTGCTTGAGCTTGCCATGGACGCCGGCTTTAGTTCTAAATCGTCATTTAATGCAGTATTTAAAAAACACACCGGTAAAACGCCTGGCCAGTATCTTACGCCTTTACGGGCGAGGGATTGAGCGCAGCAGTGCAGGATTTTTGAGGGTCCAACATAACGTTTAACAGGTGCAGAATCCTGATTCTGGTCGCCCACAGGTCAGCGTTGGCGCAGAGTAGCTCCATTCAAATTACATCGGAGCACTCCATGAGAACCTCAAGCGTTAATTTTATTCCCATCAAAGCCATTGGCCTGTCGATTTTGTTTATCTGCAGCATTCTGTTGCTGTCGGTTACCGCCCTGGCAGTTTATGTTCATTACGAACATGGCAGCACCGCCTTAAACCTGTTTCGTCCGCAAAGTCATATTCTGACTAATGTGAATGTGCTAACGCTGGAAGAGGAACCGGTATTGAGCGAGCAGACGGTCATCATTCGAGATGGCGTGATTGAAACCGTGCAATCAGCAGCATTACCACTACCTGAGGATTTACCGGTAGTAAACGGTAATGGCCGCTTTTTAATGGCCGGTCTGATAGATTTACACGTGCACGTGCTTGACCGCAGCTATGCCAAAATGGCCCTTGCCACCGGGGTGACCACGCTGCGTAATATGGGCGGCTATCGCTATCATTTAAAATGGCGTGACGAACTGGAGCAGGGCGACTGGTTTGGTAGTCAACTGGTGCTCTCGTCACCCATTTTTAATAGTGTGGAGCAGGGCGATCCTTTATCCCACTTTACAGTGAATAGCCCGCAAACGGCTCGTCATGCTGTGCGTAACTATATCAATCAGGGCTATGATTTTATCAAAGTGTACGAAGGGCTCCATGCCGAGGTGTATGAGGCGGTGCTCGATGAAGCGATGCAGCTTGGTGTATCGGTGGCTGGTCATCCTTCTTACGATTTGATGCAACAAAATCTGGCCGCACATGCCAGTCTGGCAAGTTTTGAACATGTAGAAGAAGTGTTCGACGGTTTTTTAAACCAGCAACGTAACCCCCAAGGAGTCAAGCTCGCCGCTGATTTTTTGCGTGAGCATCAGGTACCACTCATTCCAACGCTGGCCGTAAATCAGGAGCTCACCTTGCTTAGCACCCAAAAACAGGCTTATCTGGCGCAGCAGGATATCAACGCGATAAATCCGTTTGCGCGCATGGTTTATGAGCAGACTTCCTTTCAGCGCTGGTTAGGGGCATCTGCCGAGCTGGGCGAGTATAACCGCGAAGTGGATGACTACCTCAATGAGTTAACCTTCAGCCTTTATGAGCAGGGCGTAACCCTGGCGCTTGGCTCCGATGCCGGTGCGCTGGTGGACGTGCCGGGGCCGGCAACTATTCGGGAGGCGTTGCTGATGATTGCAGCCGGTATTCCTGTAAAAGAGGTTTTGCGAAGTGCCACCATCAATGCAGCAGAGGTATTAAACCGCAGTAATGATCTGGGCAGAGTGGCAAGGGGGTATCGCGCCGATTTGGTGGTGTACAACCAAGATCCATTGTCTACTCCTGACACGTTACAACAACCACAACTGGTTTTTCAGAATGGCCGGTTATTTACCCGGGCAGAACTAATGACGCTGCAGAACGAAGGTCGTCAGCACAGTTCGTTGCTGGTAAGTGTAAGCAGACATCTGATTCATCTTTTGCTGGACTGAAATGGCTATGCCCGCTTTACAACCGAATCAAAATAAACCATATTGGTGCATTGAGCAGTCTTATTCGAGTCGAAAAGATGTTAGCAAGTATAAGTTTCGCCCAGCGTCAGCGTTTGGCCTACATTGATTTTTGTTTGTTGTTTAAAGGGGCGATCTACCGTCAGGATTTGATCAGCCGTTTTGAAGTGGGCTTGTCGGCAGGCTCCCGTGATTTTAATTTGTATAAGGAAATGGCGCCAGACAATCTGGAATATGATTCCCGGGAAAAACGCTATTTTCAAACCAGCCAGTTTAAGCCGTTATTTGAACATGACGCCCAGCGTACGTTAACTAAACTGGCCAATGACATTTCCGATGGGTTTGATGCCATTGGTGATATTCACTTTCCGGTGGAAGCGCCGTCGAGCCTCAATGTGCCGGATATTTTTATTGTTGCAAAACTGGTTCAGGCCATTTTGAATAATCGCGCAGTGAGTGTGATTTATACGTCTTTGTCGAGTGGCTCTGCTGCCCGGGAGCTGGTGCCGCATGCGATTGTAGATAATGGCCTGCGCTGGCATGTGCGCGCGTTTGACCGCAAAAGTCAGAGTTTCCGTGATTTCGTGCTGACCCGTGTCAGTAAGGTTACATTAAAATCAGAACCCGCCGACAATGAACTGGCTGAGTATGACAGCGAGTGGCATAGGATGATCCCATTACAGCTGGTGCCGCATCCAAAAAACGTGAGTTTTCCCACTGCCATTGAAATGGATTACGGAATGGAAAACAGTCAGTTACTGATAAACGTGCGGGCCGCCATGGCGGGTTATTTACTGCGCCGCTGGAATGTAGACTGCACCGAGCGCGGCACGCTTGAAGGAGCCGAGTATCAACTGTGGTTACAGAACCGGTTTACGTTACGCAATGTGGATAACCTGGCCATAGCGCCCGGCTACGCTGAGCCGAAATAAGCGGCTATGTTGAGTTAGCATTAGCGGGTGGCGGGAGCCCGGCTCCGGCCGATTGATTAGCCTGCCAGGCTGGCACGAATTACCTTTTTGTTGATTTTGCCAACCGACGTTTTGGGAATATCATCCACCAGGGTGATGTGCTCGGGCACCGCCCATTTTGAAATATGTCCGGACTCAACGAACTGCTGCAGGTGCTGCTGAATATCTCTGGCGTTAAGCTCGTTGCTACTGGCAACCACCATGGCATGAGGGCGCTCTCCCCATTTTTCATCTGGCATACCCACCACGGCAACCGCGGCAACATCGGGGTGCTGACTGATAAGATCTTCCAGTTCAATAGACGAAAGCCATTCACCGCCGGTTTTGATAACGTCTTTAATCCGGTCCTTTATTTCTACAAAGCCATCGGGATGCACGCTCGCCACATCGCCGGTATGCAGCCTTCCGCCTTCCCAAAGCTCTTCTTGCTTGGCTGGCTCTTTATGATACCCCTGGGTGAGCCAGGGTGTTTGTACGGTGACTTCTCCCACATCACTGCCGTTGTGTGCCGCGGGTTTGCCGTCAGGTTCTTCAATGCGCAGATCAACCAGGTTAGATGCCACGCCGGTAAGGGTTCTGTATTTAAGCTGTTCCTCAGCCGGCAGCGCTCGCTGCGCTTTATTTAAATGAGTAACAGTAAGTAGCGGGCAGGTTTCTGACATGCCGTAGGCGGAATAAATATCTGCTCCTTTTTGCATGGCTGCTTTAGCCAGCCCTTTGGGCAACGCACTGCCGCCAATGAGGATCTTCCAGCCGTCCAGGCGTGTTTCGTGGCCTTTCTCGCAGCCCAGTAGCATTTGCAAAATAGTCGGTACACAGTGCGAAAAATCCACCTTGTATTGCTTAATCAGGTCTACCAACAGGTTGGGCTCATATCGGCCCGGATAAATCTGCGTGCAGTTAAGCATCACAGCCGCGTAGGGAACCCCCCAGGCATGTACATGGAACATTGGCGTGATGGGCATATAAACCGAATTGGATCGCAGCAGCGGCAAGCCTTCGTAGCTGCCCAGCATGCCCACCATGTTAATGGTATGCAGCACTAACTGACGATGGCTGAAATACACACCTTTGGGATTACCGGTAGTGCCAGTGGTGTAGAAAGTGGTAGCGATACTGTTTTCATCAAAATCAGGGAAGTCGCAATCGCTGCTCTGTTCTGATAACAGTGCCTCGTACTCGCCAAGCAAGCTTATATTGGACGTGGCGGGCGGTGTGCCGCCGTCACTCAACCGAATGTACCCTTGTACGGTGGGTAGCTCCGCCGCCAGCTGATCGGCAAGGGGGAGAAAGTCATCATGCACCAGCACCAGTTTATCTTCGGCGTGATTCATGGTGTAGGCCACCTGTTCGGGTGACAAGCGAATATTCACATGATGCAAAATGGCACCCAGCATGGGCACAGCAAAATAGCATTCAAGGTAGCGGTGACTGTCCCAGTCCATCACCGCGACGGTATCCCCGGCTTCTACCCCGGCCGCTTTCAGCGCATTAGCCAGTTGCTGTACCCGCCGGGTAAACTCACTGTAACTAAAAGATTGCTCACCGCGGTAAATGATCTGGTTGTCTGGTTCAAAGCGACCGGCTGAGGCAAAGATTTGTTTAATCAGAAGAGGGTAGGCGTGGGCATTCTCGGCCCCTTGAAGAATTTTTACAGGCATTACGCGGCTCCGGTGTTTAACGGCTGGATTTGTAATAGTGTTGTTTTAAAAATGTTAACAATCAAGAGAGTGGCGTGTTAGGATTTGTAATTGGCGTATAAAGATAAGTATGGCTGTGCAACCTGTACCAACAAATCTCAGGAAAACCGTGTGAAAGACTACAATATCGCGCAATCTCATAGTGTTATCGGTAGCTGGCCGCTGGTCATCAGCAGGGCAATGAACGCTTATCAGCTTGATGGTCAGAGCCTGCTCAGGCGTGTAGGGATAGACCCTGTCCAGGCTGCTCAACCCGAAACCCGTTATTCTCTTGCCCAGCTTAATCGCTTGTGGCGTCTGGTAGAAAGTCTGACTCAGGACGAAGCGGTAGGGCTAACCGTAGCCCGGTTTGTCCGGCCCACCTCATGGCAAGCGCTGGGATTTGCCATTTGGGCCAGTAACACGCTGATGGCGGGGTTTGAGCGGCTGGCTGGTAATTTTCGGATGTTTGCCGACTACGGCACTCTCAAGGTTTGTGAGGCGGATAATCAGGTCGATATAAGCCTGCATAAAAGCCTCACTGTAGAATACTGGAGCGCGGCGGAGACTGACGCGTTTATGGGCACTTGTATGCTTACCGCCAGACATATTTTTGAGCCTGGCTTAGTACCGTTGCAGGTATCGCTGGATCGACCGCAACCTGGAGATCCAACGCCCTGGGAGCGGTTGTTTAAGTGCCCAGTGTTTTTTAATGCGGCCTACAACACGATATCTTTTAGTGAAGCGGTGATGCATCAGCCGTTGCTAACCGCCAGTCCGGAGCTCGCGGCACAAAATGACGCGCTGGTAGCCGACTATCTGGCGCGCTTTGATCGCAGCGATCTACGTGGCCAATTGGAGTCATTGCTGTTAAATCATCTGCCACTTGGCACGGTATCCCTTGTGCAGGCCGCACAACATCTTGGGCTGAGTTCACGTACCTTGCAGCGACGACTGGCCGACAAAGGCAGTAGCTTTCAGACTGTGGTGGATGCTCTGCGCAGCAGGCAGGCGTTATTATGGGTAGAAACCGGTCATTTACCCTTAAGTGAAGTAGGCTACCGATTGGGATTTACCAATGCCGGCAACTTTACCCGTGCATTCAAACGCTGGTATCAGCAAAGCCCGAAACAACGACGCCGGCAGGCATTGTCAAACTAGGGGCTGTTGATCTTTGCTGTACGATTTTTGGTCTATATGAAAGCATTTTAATCGCGGAGCAGTCCTGAAGGCATAGTTGTTCTACGTCAAAGGGCTGTGACAATGAGTAAAATGCTTTCATGACGACCCCTTCGGGCAGCGCCTGTGTATCATTTATACTGTGTTGACTGTTTTTGATTTAGCCCACTAGACCTGCAAACAGTCGCCTTGTCTAAATGATACACAGACTGCTGCAAAAGTGTACAGCAAAGATCAACAGCCCCTAATATCACAGCCGTTTATTATCATAAAGAATGATGAATATTTGACTCGTCTGGCTTGCAGCAAATCACTCCTGTGCATAAAGTGATAAGGAAAGCGTCGTATATAGCAGCCCGGGAAGACAATTTTGTTGCGATATTTCATGATTATGTTTGCGGTTTTCGCCTTATCTTTTGGCTGGTCAGTGGCAGGGGAAACAGGCACAAAGAAGGTAATTGTTGGCGCTCAGCTAACAGGGCTTTTCCACATTCCCGGCGAACATGAAGGCCCCGGGGTTTACCATGAAATTTTACAGCGGGCACTGGTAGAAAGCGGGTTGGACGACCAGGTTGAGTTGATTGTTATGCCCATGTCGCGGGCCAAACGCGGATTTGTTAATAAACAATATGCCTGTTATGCGCCGGGTATTACCAGTTTCGACCTGGAGGATACCAGCCTCGATTTGCAGGATGTACTGATCAGTGTACCGTTAAATAAGGCCATGGTGAGAGTCATTTCTCGCGATGAACAGCATATAGTACGCCAGGCCACTGACATTCCCGATCATGCCGTGTTAAGCATTGTGCGTGGTACGCCTTTAAGTAGTGACATGCTGGGGATCGTTGAGCGTGTGATGCACATTTTTGAAGTCAGCAGCGAAACGGAAAATGTGCAGATGCTTATTGATCATAAAGTCGATTACATCTTTTCTTTTTATCCGGATGTGTTGTTTGCCTACGAAGAACTGGGGATGGCTGAACTGCCCTATGCTAATGCATATTCGCCGCTGACCATGCACGATACCCTGATTTGTCACCCGGGCCACAAACCCCTGTTTAAAGCTATTAACCAAAAGCTCGAGGAGTTTGCCCGAAGCGGGGTATTAAATGAGATGCTGGGCGACTTAAACATGTTTACCGAGCCTCAAGAGCCCGGTATTCAGTAATGGCGTTAGTCATTTTGATTTTTTAACTGTTCTTCTGCGTAGCCCTTTGGCGGCGGTGTCCAGCCTCGTCGCTTGGAGTGGTTGTCGTGCAGATCCGATTTAAGCGCGTCATCAATCAGTTGTTGTAACTCCATAAACAGCTCGCGATAGTTATTATCGAAACGCTCGCCACTGGCATCGTCTTTCCAGGCTTCGTAAAGTACGTCACTTTGCTGGGCTTCTATATCGCGGTAGGCATGCTTTTGTCGCTCGGCCTGAAACGGGTGTACGCCCAGTGAACGTAGTGCCTGAGCACCCATTTCCAGCGCCGAATGATAGGTTTCGGAAATCAGGTAATCGGCACCCGCCTGGCGCAACCGGTAGCCATGGCCACGGTCGAAGGCACGCACCAGCAGCTTAAGCTCAGGATGGGCTAATTTTACGTACTTTACCATTTCAACGGCGGTTTCCCGGTCGTCTATAGCAATTACCATTAAGCTGGCTTGTTCAATGCCTGCGGTGTCGAGCATGCCCGGTTTTGAGGCGTCACCAAAGTAGGCCTGGGTGCCTATCTGACGCATCAGGTCGACTTGCTCTGAACGAATATCCAGGATCACGGTTTTAAAATCGTTAGCCACCAATAAGCGGTTTACGATTTGCCCGAAACGTCCTATCCCAGCAATAATTACGTTGCCTTTATCGTCTACCGTGTCATGCTGGCGGCTGCCGCTGCCATGCATGTAACGGGGCATAATCACCCGTTCAAATAAAATAAACAGTCCCGGTGTTAAAAACATCGACAAAGCCACCACCATTTGCAATAACGCAATCAAATCGGTGGCCAGAACGTTGTTCTGTGCCGCGAAGCTAATTAATACAAAACCAAATTCTCCGGCCTGGGCCAGGCTTAGCGTTAGCAGCCAGCGATTACTGCCTTTTAAGTCAAATAGCAGAGCAATCACAAACAGCACCAACGCTTTAAACACCATCACCCCGAGGGTAATACTGATGATCAGGACCCAGTTTTCGGTGAGCGTAGCAAAGTGAATACCAGCCCCCACAGTAATAAAGAATAGTCCCAGCAGCAGCCCTTTAAAGGGTTCAATATTGGCCTTAAGTTCGTGACGAAATTCACTGTTAGCCAGCACTACGCCGGCCAGAAAGGCGCCGAGGGCAGGGGAGAGACCAACCAGTCCCATTAAAGCTGCAATGCCGATAACCAGCATCAACGCCGTAGCAGTAAAAATTTCACGCAGTCCCGAGGATGCCACAAAGCGAAACAGCGGCCGGCTCAGGTAATGACCGCCAACGGTGACAAACGCTATGGACGCGATAATAACTAACCCGTACAGCCAGCCAGGCAGCCCTTCCACCAGACTGTCGCCATGGCCGGCGTTCTGGCCTGCCGTCTCATTAATAGCACTCGCCAGCTCGGGTAAGGCCAATAGCGGGATAAGCGCCAGCATCGGAATAACGGCGATGTCCTGAAATAACAGAATAGAAAAAGCGCCCCTGGCTCCTTCGGTTTGTTGCAGGCCTTTTTCCTGAAAGGTTTGCAGTACAATGGCGGTGGAAGACAGCGCGAAAATAAGACCAATAGTCAGCGCCACCTGCCAACTCAGGCCGGCTATCATGGCGATACCGGTGATAACTGCTGAGGTAAGCAGCAACTGTAAGCCGCCCAGGCCCAGTAAGCGCAGCTTCATATTCCATAAGGCTTTGGGTTCAAGCTCCATTCCCACTAAAAACAGCATCATTACCACGCCAAACTCGGCAAAGTGTTGAATGGCGTTGGTTTCCTCACCCACCAGACCGAGCACCGGGCCAATAATAAGTCCGGCTATTAAGTAGCCCAGAACCGAGCCCAATCCGAATCGCTTGGCCACCGGCACGGCAATAACCGCCGCCAGTAAATAAATAAACGCCTGAAGAAAGTAACCGGTCATTGGTGCAGATCCTGCTCGTCAAAATAGCGGGTGAGGTTTTCCAGCTGCCGCGCTTTACTGATATCCAGTTCGTCTTGCGCCAGGGTATCAAGCAGCTTAGTCCACAGCGCTGAGTGCCGGGTGATACGGTGCTCTTCCTTTGCGGTGCGGGAGCCAAATAAGGCGAAAGGGGCCAGGTAGGTTAACTGGGTAATACTGGCCATTTGCTCCAGTGGCTGGAGTAACTGGCGCAGAGTAAAGTGATTAAACCCATCGGTCTGGTAGGCTTCTTCGCGCCCGCCAGCCGACACCGCACACAAAAATTGCTTCCCCTTAAGTGCATCGCCTCCTTTGCCATAGGCGAATCCGTATTCAAGCACCAGATCCTGCCACTCTTTTAACAGGGCCGGGGTGGAGTACCAGTAAATGGGAAACTGAAAAATAATCACATCGTGCTCAAGCAAGCGCTGTTGTTCACGCTCGATACTGATATTAAAGTCCGGATACTCAGCATATAGATCTACAGCCGTCACTGCCTTGTGCTGTTTGGCGGCGTTAAACAGAACACTGTTGACCTCCGATCTCGCCTGCGAGGGATGCGCAAACAATAACAGGATACGGCAGGGGGGCGAGCTTGCTTCAGTAGACATTCTGGGTCCGGTACATAATTGAGTCTGCTTAAAATGTGGCTTTTATCAGGGTTATTCAAGTCTTATCACAGGCTATCATTCCCCTTCCGGTTGTAAAACTTATCAAAGAATTGGAAATGAAAAGAAACGGCCTTGTAAAGGCTGCCTGCGGGGCGTTGGATCAAGTAAAAAATGGCATAACTTACACGTATTAAGCATAGAATTACTTTGCATACATAACGTATAATGCAAGCCATCAAATAAAAAAAGCAATAGTCCTTCCGGATAAGATTACGCTGTTCAAACAGTGAACGGTTGGTTCTGTATTCCTACAAAATATACTCGCGTTTTATTCGTTTACTCTGCCAGGTTAACAACACCAGTTTAAACAGGCGCACACTCATTGATTTAACTGGCTTCGGCCATGTGTTTAAGGTTGTTTATGTCTGCACCACAAATTAAACAGGGCGCAGCGGTCTGGCCTATTCTGGCTATGGCGCTCGGAACTTTTGTTCTTGGACTAACCGAGTTTTCGGCAATGTCCATGCTGCCCTTAATTGCTGAATCATTCAGCGTCACTCCCTCGTTGGCAGGTAACGTGATCAGTGCCTATGCCATCGGTGTGGTGATTGGTGCGCCATTGTTTATGTTGCTGACCAATAAAACTAATCGTCGCACCGCGTTAATTGTGTTTACCGGCATGATTTTGCTGGGCAATGGGTTAAGTGCGATTGCTTCATCCTTACCTGAGTTGGTGGTTTACCGGGTACTCTCCGGATTACCTCACGGGGCTTACTTTGGTACGGCGTTGCTGGTTGCGTCTGGCATGGCACCTAAAGGTAAACGTGCAACCTATATGTCTAAAGTCTTTGCTGGTCTTACTATTGCAACCATCGTGGGCGTACCCATGGCAACTCTGGTTGGTCAAAACCTTAGCTGGCGGGTGTGTATGGCCATTGTGGCCGTGCTGGCACTGATCACCATGTTTTTGATTTACCGTCTGGTACCCAGCAGCCCGGTAACCAATCCAACCCGGTTGCGCGAAGAATTCGGCGTACTGAAAAACAAACTGGTGTGGTCTATCTCCGGCATTATCTTTGTTGGTTTTGGTGGCGTGTTCTGTATTTATACTTATCTGGCAGACACCATTATTAACGTAACCGAAACCCCTGAAGTGACCATTTCCATTGCCATGATGATGTTTGGGATTGGCACCACAATTGGTAACCTGGTGATCAGTAAACTGGCCGATCACTCGCCGTTAGCCACAACGGGTATCGCCCTGTTATGCAGCGTTGCCATTGCTATCATGTACGTGTTTGCCGCGACAAATATCTGGTGGTTATATGTGACGGTATTCCTGCTCGGCGCTAGTGTTGGTTTGGCAGCCGTGATTCAGTCGATGTTGCTGGACGTATCGCCCACCGGGCACGCCATGATCGGCGCACTGGTGCAATGTGCCTTTAATACCGCCAATGCTATCGGCCCCTGGGTAGGCGGCGCTTTGCTGGCTTCCGGCGCGTCGTTCAATGAAACCGGCTATGCGTCAGCAATGCTGTTTGTGGGCGGCTTTATCATGTGGGCCCTCAGCTACCTGCAGATGCGTAATCGTAATATGTTGCCAGCAGCGAGCTAACCGCCATCAATAGTTAAAGGGAGCTTCCGCTCCCTTTTTTATGATTTGATCAACAAGTTACTGGCGTAACTTGTAATGCCGGTGTGGGTAATTTGTAAAAGTTGTAAAGCCAACCACGGTTTTCTTAAAATAACCCCACATTTACTCTTAGAGTTATTGCATCCTGATGAAATATCAGGTTACTCTGAATGAGCGAAATCGATTAAGAAACGCCTCAGACGGGAATAATTACAACAACCTGTCGATTGATATCTGGTAAGAAGTAATAACAATAATTCGAAAGATTACCCTGTCAGTTTCGCTATAAAAATCCAATTTTCTTCAACGTTCGGTGTTTAGCTGAATGACTTAGGACCTTGCCTTTTTGCATTAATGCGATGCGGTATTAAATTGAGTCTGGGCATCGATATTCGATGGCAGATACGTTGCAAGGAACTCTCATGCAAGATGAATCGCTGGACAAAAAGTCCATCTTTTCCGTATTTACAGAATATAAGTCGTCACTTGCCAGAGTAGTAAAACGCTACTTACGAAAAGAAAGTGATGTAGACGATATATTGCAGGAAGCGTTTCTTCAGACCTACGCTGCAGACCGTTCAACACCAATCCAATTGCCTAAAGTCTATTTATTTAAAACGACCAAGAATCTGGCAGTGCGTGAAAACTCAAAAATATCCACAAAATTAACGGAATATATAGAGGATTCTGCCGACTCGGTTCTCATAAGTGATGATAAGGATGCATTTGAGTTGTTGTCTGAGCAACAGGAACAAAAACTGTTGCTCGAAGCAATTGCATTGTTACCGGAGCAGTGCCAACGGGTGACTAAACTCCGGTTAATAAATGGTGTTAGAATTAAAGACATTGCTGTCATGCTGAATATTTCAGTTAGTACCGCAGAAAAACATATAGCCAAAGGGCTCGAACGGTGCGATGAATATGTGCGTCAGGCATTAACGACGGCGATTCAGCAACAAGACAATGTAGATAACAAGCAAAAGCAGAGTAACTGATAATGACTCAGGTGGTTAACTTTCCATCCACAGAAGATTCGGTAAGCCGGACTGCTGCACTATGGGTGGCCAAAATGGACAGTGGCGAGCTTGATGCAGAGGAACAACGGGCATTAAATGAATGGATAGCACTTGATCCAACCCATAAAACAGAGCTTATTCGCTTGGCAAAACTGTGGGACAAAATGTCTGATATCGGCCAAAGAGAGGCCGGTAGAGAAAGCCTCTCTAACGAGACACCAATAAAAAATACCAAGCGTGGCAGGTTTAGAGAGTTTGCATTAAAAACAGCAGCCTGTTTAGCTATTGCGCTAGCAATTCCAACGGCTGTGTATGTTCAGGAACGCTCTTCGGCATTATCGACAAATGGCCATTTTCTGACCGAAGTCGGGCAACAGCGAAATCTTGAATTAGCTGATGGCTCGGAGGTTTTCCTGAATACTAATACGGTGATCGATGTTGATTATACTCTCGACCGTCGGGTGATTAATCTGCTTAAAGGTGAGGCAAACTTTGACGTCGCACCGGACAAAACACGACCTTTTGTGGTTAAGGTAAAAAATGGCGATGTCCAGGCGCTGGGTACCAGTTTTTCGGTGCGGGTGGCTAACGATCAGGTTAACGTTCTGGTTTCACATGGTACTGTCAGAGTCAATGCCAGTGATAATGCGCCGGATGCTTCTTCTCAGTCAACAGATCCTGCTATTAAAACGCGCACCTCTGTTGTGGTGGGTGCTGGCAAGCAGGTTATTTTTAATGAGAAAGCCGTTGATTCTGTGACTCAGCAAGATGAGGTTTCACTGGCTCAAAAGCTTTACTGGAAAAAAGGTTTTCTGGCCTTCGACGATGAGAATTTGTCGTCGGTGGTTGAGGAAGTTTCACGCTATACCAAATACAACATCGTCATTGCCGATCCCGATATTCGCACTTTGCGAGTCGGTGGTTTTTATCCGATTGATAATCTTGAAACTGTATTTACCTCGTTAGAGATGAATCTTGGTCTCAGGGTTAAAAAAGTGGGTGAAAATGCTTACTACATTATGAAATCTTCATGATTGTATGAGCAATTTTTAGGCTTCAAACAAAAATATTATAAATTATTTTATTTGGAGTGGTGGTTTTTTTCTTTTCGTTTCTCTTAAGAGGTAAGGCTAGGTCGTCAACGGTAGAGACTGTTTAGTCTTTGTGAACCATTGAGCGGTTTAGCCCAGAGTGGGAAATTAGTTGATTAGTAAGGTTTGTACATTAATAGCGTTGGTCCTGCTGATTGGATGTGCCGCATTATGTCCCGTGCGAGCGCAGTCATCTGCAGAGCAAAATGCGATTTATTTCGACATTCCTGAGCAGTCAGCCAGTGACGGGTTGCGACGTTTTGCGCAGCAATCCGGATTGGCATTAATTTTCCCGCAAACACTGGTGGCCGAATGCACAACTAACGCATTACAAGGTCATTACCTTATCGAAGAAGGCTTAAAAAAGTTGCTAGCCGATACCTCCTTACAGGGTATTGTTCATTCTGGTTCTACCCTGGTGGTAAAACCAATGAAACCGGCACACAAGCAACAGCAACCTTCTTCTGACAACTTTGAGAGAACAGAAGAAATGAAAGGTTTGAAGGGAACGCTTACAGTCGGGGCGGCCGTTGCTGCTGCACTCGCATCCTCACAATTATCTGCGCAAGAAGTTGAAGAGGCTCAGGAAGCCAAAGCAGGTAGTGAATTTGAGAATATTGTTATCACAGGTGTTCGCGGTAGTCCGCGATCTGTCATCGAAAGTCCAACGCCCATTGATGTGTTCTCCAGCGAGCAATTAGAGCGTCAGGGTCAAGTTGGTTTGTTTGAATCTTTACGTTATCTGGTGCCGTCTTTAAACCTGCCACAGCGCGCTGGTGGAGGCACAGCAACATTTATCGCTTCAGCCGGACTTCGAGGCTTAAACCCAGACCAAACTCTGGTATTGGTTAATGGTAAACGCCGTCATAAAACCTCGCTTATCAATACCAGTACCGGCTTATTCAGTGGTTCTGCCGGTGTCGATTTAAACATGATCCCATCGTCAGCCATTAAACGGATTGAAGTCTTGCGTGACGGTGCATCAGCCCAATACGGCTCAGATGCCATTTCTGGTGTAGTCAACATCATCCTCAAAGATAACAATGAGGGAGGTAAAGTGACTACCAGTACCGGCGCTAACTTTGACCGTGGTGATGGTGAGGTTAAAACACTGGGTGTAAACAGCGGCTTTAACATTGGTGATGATACTTTCGTTAACTTCTCATATGACTTTAACGACAAGAAGATCTCAAACCGTGCACGCCCGGTAGCTTTGCCGGAAGATGGCGGGCTGGCCTTTTTCCCTCTGTTGGATGATGGCAGCTACGACCCGCGTGAGTACACCATGGATCGTCTGATCACCAAGAATTTTGGTAATTTTCCGCAAACAGTTAATTCCTTCGCTTTAAACGCAGGTATGGAGTTGGATTCGGCACAGGTATACTTATTTGCTACCTACGCTACTCGTGATTCAGAATTAATTTTTACTTACCGCCGTCCAACCGATGCGCGTAATGTGCCGGAGATTTTTCCATTTGGTTTCCGTCCGGTTGAAGAGATCCGCGAAGATGATTTTGAAGTGGTAGCCGGGGTGAAAATGTACGCCATGGGCTTCGACTGGGATGTCTCGGCCAGCTATGGTTCGGATAAAGCAGACTGGCACAATCTTGAGGGGCTTAATGCTAGTCTGGGGGTAGCCAGTCCCACCTCATTTTTCTTAGGTGAAATGAACGCTGATGAAGCCATTGCCCAGTTCGATGCGACACGCGCTATCCTGCTTGATGGCAGTGACATGCAGTTTTCGTTTGGTATGCAATATCGTTATGAAGGCTTTGAAATTGTCCGTAGTGAAGAACTGAGCTATCTCGATGGAAATACTGGTGCAGCGCCTGGCGCCCAAGGCTTTCCCGGTTTTGAACCTGAAGCTGAAAACGATGTGTCGCGTAATAACATAAACGGTTACGTGGACGTATCATGGGATGTCACTGACAAGTTATTTGTAGCAGGGGCTATGCGCTACGAGAGCTTTACAGACTCTGCCGGTAACGAAACACTGTTTAAACTTAATTCCCGATATGAAATCACTGATGAAGTGGCATTCCGAGCTTCCGCCAGTACTGGTTTCCGCGCTCCCAGTATACAACAGCTTGGTTTCCGGGGTAGTCGTGGTCAGTTTGTTGATTTGGACAATGATGGAGAGGCAGAAACCATTGTCTTGCGCCAAACATTACCTGCCACTGCACCTGCGGCCCAAGCTCTGGGCGCAGAACCACTGACACCTGAAAAATCTACAAACTTCAGTGCAGGCCTGACATTCACCCCGGCTTCCAATCTCTCGGTTACCCTCGATGTGTACCAGATTGATGTGGATGATCGTATTGCAATGTCCACCCAGTTTAATCGTGGTGATACTCGGGCGGCAGATGGTGGCGGTTCAATCGGTGATCAAATTTCACTGCTTCTTGATGCGGCAGGCTTTGACCAGTCGTTGGGTGCAGTAAACTACTTTACCAATGCCATTGATACGCGAAGCCGCGGTGTTGATGTTGTTGCGACCTGGTCACCTGAACTCTCGTACGGCGATATCACGTTAAGCGGTGCCTTTAACTACAATTCCGTGGATGTGGTGCATGTGGATGAGAACCCGGAAGAGCTCTCGGGGTTAGTATTAGCCGATGGTTCGCAGATTGAACAATTTGATCGTGCACGACTGGGGACTTACACCGATGCAGTGCCTGATTACAAGTCAACATTTTCAGCCAATTATTCCGTTGATGGCTGGTTAGTCAATGCCCGTGCAACCTTGTTTGGCCCATGGAAAGTCATTGCCGCCACAGCAGAACAGGATCGAGACAATGATGCTCAGTGGATCGTTGATTTGGAAGCTGGCTATGTGTTTGAAAACGGTGTTGAACTGTTTGCCGGGGCGAATAATATCTTCAATACCTATCCTGAAGAACGTTCAATGAATGCCTTTGGTACAGGCTTTTACGATACCTATTCACCCTATGGATTCACGGGTGGAAGCTGGTACCTGAGAGCAGCCTACGCCTGGTAACCGGATGAGCTTCGTAAGCGGGGCCGAGTGGTGCCGCTTTTCTCCTTTTCAATAACAAAGAATTCAATTATGACCCATTTAAGAAAGCTAGTATTACTCGGCGGTTTGCTGAGTCTGCTATTAGTCGGCTGTGATACTTCAACTTCAGGTTTGGCAGAACCTAGGGCGACAGAATCAGCTCAACAAGCAAGCGGTACCGAAATAATCTGGGACAAATTTGGCGTCCCTCATATCTATGGTGATGATGCCGCTTCAGTATTTTACGGCTTCGGCTGGTCTCAGGCCAAGAGCCAGGGCGATGTTGTACTACGATTATATGGCCAGGCCAGAGCTCGTGGTGCAGAATACTGGGGGGCGGAATATGAAGATACCGACAAATGGTTACTTGGCAATGACGTACCCGAGCGAGGCAGGCAATGGTATGACCAACAATCTGACGCATTTAAACAAAACCTGGATGCTTTTGCTCAGGGAATAAATGACTATGCCACAAAGCATGGTGACACCATTGATCCTGAGGTGCTAAAAGTACTGCCGGTATCGGGTGTAGACGTGGTTACCCACGCGCATCGCCTGATGAATTTTATTTATGTGGCGAATCCGCGAAGAGTGATTGGTAATGCCGCGCCACCGGTGAAATCTGGCTCCAATACTTATGCTGTGATGCCACAAAAATCCAAAAGTGGTAATACACTGTTGTTACAAAACCCTCATTTACCCTGGGTAACCGGATTCTTTACTTACTATGAAGCACATTTGATTGGACCGGATTTTGAAATGTACGGCGCAACCCAAGTGGGTTTGCCCGTTATTCGCTTTGCGTTTAATCAGAATATGGGGATATCCAATACCGTTAACGGCATGCTGGGGGCAACCTCTTATCATCTTACGTTACAGGATGAAGGTTATGTGTTTGATGGCGAAGTGCGTGAGTTTGAGTCGCAAACCAAAACCTATAAAGTACTTCAGGAAGATGGGGGGTTGATTGAAAAATCACTGCTGGTTAGGAAAACTGTACACGGTGCCGTTTTTGAGCGGGATGATGGTGAGATTATCGCCCTGCGCGTAGCGGGTCTGGATCGCCCCGGCATGCTGCAACAGTACTTTGATATGCTTCAGGCCAAGGACTTTGACGAGTTTCAGACCATTATGAAGCGCCTGCAAATACCTACCTTTAACATTACATATGCAGATAAAGCCGGTAACATTGAATACCTCGATAACGGTATTCTGCCCAAACGTGATACAGGCGATATGACGTTCTGGAAAGGACTTGTACCGGGGGATACTTCTGAATACTTGTGGGATGAAATCCACAGTTATGACGAATTACCCAAAGTGATTAATCCGCCCAGTGGATTTGTGCAAAATGCTAATGATCCACCCTGGGTTGCAACCTACCCACCAGTATATAAACCAGAAGACTTTCCTGATTATGTTGCGGTTAAGGGGCCTATGTCGTTCCGTGCTCAACAAGCAGTAAAAATGATGGTGGAACGCGACAAGTTAAGCTTTGATGATTTTGAAGAAATCAAAACATCTACCTATGCGCTGATGGCTGATCGTATGTTGGATGAGTTGCTGGCTGCTGCCGCTGGTGATGAAGATCCTGATATGCAGGCTGCGGTTAAATTGCTCTCTGAGTGGGACCGCACATTCGCTGAAGACAATCGGGCAGGTATGCTGTTTGAAGCTTTTGCTACCGAATTCTCCGGTCCGCCACCACGTTTTCTTGGCAAAAATAATTATAAAACGCCGTGGTCTCTGGATGCGCCCATTACTACACCAGTTGGTCTGAACGACGCTGCAGAAGCCGTGGAAATGTTACGGGTAGCTATTGCGAAAACCAAAGAAAAATACGGCAGGATTGATCCGCGCTTTGGCGACATCAACCGCTTCATTATAGAAGACGTTAACTTACCCGGTCACGGCGGTTTCGGTAATTTAGGCGCGTTTAATGTAATCACCTGGATGGATCCGGATGGCGATGGGATTCGCGAGCCATATCACGGTGAAACCTGGGTTTCTATGGTTGAATTCTCCACACCAATCAAAGCAAAAGGGATGATGGCGTACGGTAATTCACGTCAGAAAGGCTCGGCGCATTATTCAGACCAATTGCAATTTCTGCATAACGATGAGTATCGGACGTTGTGGCTGCAACGCAGCGAAATTGAAGCCAATGCTGAAGCAAAAGACGTGCTGACTCAACCATAGGAACAACACATGAAAAAGACGATGATTAGTCTCTGTGTTGTGACCTCTTACGCTGCCTGTGCTCAGGCGGCGACAACGCAGAGTTTTAGCTCGGTACAAACCGACATGTTTGCCCAGAAAGGATCGGTATCTCAGGCATGGGGAGACTATGATAACGACGGTGATCTGGATTACTTGATTTCAATTAAAGGCGGCGAAGTCAGATTGTATCGCAATGACAACGGAATGTTCGTTAGCGTTGGCGCTGAACTTGGATTGCCCGTTTCTGGCGATCAAATTCGCGGCGTGTCCTGGGGCGATTATGACAACGATGGCTACCTGGATATTATTGGCGGCTCTAATGAATACCCTTTTGCCAGCCGTTCCTATGTCTGGCATAACCAACAGGGTAAGGGCTTTAAAGAAGTTGGCGTGGAAACTGGTCTGGCGAATCATGGCCGCATTAGTCGGCAAACCAACTGGGTTGATGTGAATAATGACGGTCAGTTGGATGTGTATGCTGCTGACCGTGCCGGCGCAAACGCGTTATTTTACAATCAGGATGGTAAGTTTATCCCGGCTGGATCTGAATCAAAAGTTTATGACGTGCGCTGGACAGTAGGCGCCTGCTGGTTTGATATTGATAGCGATGGCGACCTGGACTTGTTCCTCGCTAATCAAAACGGTCAGACCGATGCAGTGGCCCGTAATGATCAAGGTATATTCACCGATATTGCTAAAGAGCTGGGGATGGAGCAAAGCGGCCGCTCTCGCGCCGAAGGTGGCGTAGGTTGTGCCGTTGGTGACTTTAATAATGATGGCCATCTGGATTTGTACGTGGCGACCTACGGACTAAACCTGCTATACCAGAATAATGGTGATGGTAGCTTTACTGAAGTTGGTAAAACCATGGGTGTCCAGGAGCCGGATCATACGGTGGCGGCAGCCTGGGGCGATTATGATAATGACGGATTGTTAGACTTAATTGCGGTGGGATATCACAAGGTTGATGGGGTTTCAGAACCCTATGGCAAGCTATATCACAATACCGGAAGTGGCTTTGCTGTGGATGAGCGTTTCCCTGAGCTGATAACCGCCGGTGATCATGGCGTTGAATGGGTCGACTACAATAATGATGGAGCGTTAGACCTCTCGGTCACTGATGGTTATGGCGATACCGGAGGCCATTTTGTATTCCGTAATCATTTGGAGGATGAGGCTACAGCCCGTATGTTATCGATTCTGGTGACTGACAGTAACGGACATTATACCCAGGCTGGTGCTGAAGTACGCTTTTACAATCAGACCGGCGAGATTCTGGGTACCCGAATGGTATCTACGGGCGGTGGGTATAATGCGCAAAGTGCGCGTCCGGTTTATTTTGCTGCGCCTGAGCTGGCACCGGTGAAAGTAAAGGTCCGGTTTATGGGGAAGGCAGAACCTGTCGAGGTGACTCTGTCGCCTGATGAGTTTAGTCATCGACCCTATGTTATCCAGCGGCCAGAATAAGTGGTGAGGAAGACCACTCGGCTAATTTCAGTATCTAATGAGTCCCTAATTGTCTGTTGAATGATTCAATAAGGCAAGGTTGTGACTGGCCTGGCTCGCCATTATGGCTCGCCGTAATGGCGAGCCGGGCCAGTCACACATTTAAACTTAAAACGCGCTGGGATTTAAGCCGCCATCCAGCAAAATGTTCTGCCCGGTGATATAGCCGCCATACTGGCTGGCCAGAAAGGCACAGGTATTACCGAACTCTTTAGGAACGCCAAAGCGATTAGCCGGTACTTTAGCGGCGAGTTCTTTGGCTACCGTTTCTTTGTCGTTACCGGTTTGGGCCATGCCCGCATTTAATACGCCATCTAACCGGTCAGTAGCAAAGTAACCCGGTAAAATGTTGTTGATGGTAACGTTTTTGTCGGCCACAGTGCGGGCGATGCCGGCTAAAAAGGCTGTAAGGCCTGCGCGGGCGCCACTGGAAAGGTCCAGCCCGGCAACCGGCATTTTTACCGTCATCGAGGTAATGTTAATGATGCGGCCAAAGCCACGTTCTACCATGCCATCCAGCACCTTTTGCACCAGGTTAATTGGCGTTAGCATGTTCATATTGATGCCATCCACCATAGCCTCATTGTTCAGTTCACGAAAGTCTTTGAGTGGCGGTCCGCCGTTGTTATTCACCAGAATGTCCGGTGCAGGGCAGGCTGCGAGAAGTTTTGCCTGACCTTCTGCCGTGCTCACATCACAGGCAACGGGCGTAACGGTTACGCCGGTAGCGGTGGCAATTTCTTCGGCTACCTGAGCCAGTCGCTCAGCGTTTAGCCCGTTGATCACCAGATTAACCCCGGCTTCTGCCAGTGCCTGAGCGCAAGCCCGGCCCAAACCTCGGCTTGAGGCGCAGACGATGGCCTGCTTACCTTTAAGTCCTAAATCCATACAACCTATCCTTATCTGTTGTGACCTGTTGGCATAATGCCAGCAGGCTGATAAACCATAGTTACTCATCTTACCGGCTTGCTGCGCCATGAGAAGGATCTCTGTCGTTATTTTAGGCGTAATCAGCGAGTGGCAATGATAGATAAACGCTGAAGTCAACGTTGCTATCGCCGGGGGACGTGATAACGGTGAGCTCACCCTGATGAAACTCAACAATACGCCGCGCCAGAAACAGGCCCTGACCAATACCCAGGGGAGCCGCAGTGCTCTCTGATTCGGCTGGCGGGGGAGTCACTGAGGTATTATTGGTTTGATTACTGAATCTGAGTGATTGTTGCTCAAGTGAAATCCTCAGCGTGTTATCACTGCCATGATAGTGGGCATTTTCTATCAGGTTACGAAACAGCAGGTAAAGCAGGGTGTCGTTAGCGACCACCTGATAATTATCGGGCACTTCAATAGTAAGCTGAAAATCGGGCCGCAATCCGCTTAGTGATAAGGTCATGGTGACCTCTTCTAACACACTCAGCACGTTAAGCGGGCACTTGTTGCGGCTTTCTTCCCGGGCCAGGGCGGTCAGTACATCCAGTGTTTGGGTGAGTTTATTAAACTGGTTTCGAGCCTGTTTTTCATCGTCGTGTGATAACGGACCGCTTTGATTAAGGGTATTTTGCAAAATACTGATCGGGGTTCTTAATTCGTGGCTGATATCCCGGGTAAACTGGGTTTCGCGCTCAAGCAGGTGGGTGAGATTGTGCCACTGTTTTTCGATGGCGCGGGCTAAAAAGCCCACTTCGTTATCCGGCAGGCTGGCGGTAAACCCGGCCGGAAATAACAACTGCGGGGTATCGTTTTCTACCCGTTGACGTAAGCGGTTAAGTGGCGCGACGATTTTCTCAACACGGCGCATCAGAAGCCAGGAACACAGGGCAAAAATCAGTGTGCCCAGAAAGGCGACCCCCGCGACATTTAGCGGCCAGACCTTATTGGTTACCGTAAAAGCATCCACTTCGGCATACAACAGGGCTCTCTGTTCGCTAAGTTGCAGCGTTACAATGTGAATGTTGCCAGCCTCGGTAATAAACTCAATCCGTTCCGGCTCCTTGCTATGTAACTGCTGAACGGATGGTGGCAGTTGTTGCCAACTGTTAACGATTTTCATCCATGGGTAGCGGGGCCGGGGCAGCGCACCAGTAGCCTGATACTGCTGTTCCAGATAACGCGCCTCGCTTCTTATCTGCTGGTTAATGACATTGTCTTCAATAAGGTAGCCGTACAACTGGGTGAATCCGGCAAAAATACACAACAGCAGCAGCGTATAAAGCAAAAACAGCCGTTTTATTTGTTGGCCAATCTGTTTCATGCCGACGCCTGCAGGCCAAATCCTACGCCATGAATGGTTTTAAGCATGGGAAAGTCGAAGGGCTTATCCAATTGCTGGCGAATGGTATATATGTGCGATTTCAGCACGTCACTGTTGTGAATATCATTCCCCCACACCCGCTCGATGAGTTGTCGCCTGCCAAGTGGCATAGGGTGCGCCTTGGCCAGTGTTATCAAAATTGCCTTATCCGTAGCCGACAGGTGTAACACCTGATTCTGACGGCTCACGGTATTGGTGATTAAATCAATGGTCATCTCACCAATCACCAGCTGTTTGGCCTGGTGCAGTTCGCGTCGTCTGGCCAGCGACAAACATCGCACCAGCACCTCATCGGGCTGATAGGGCTTGGTTACATAGTCATCGGTGCCGGCAGCAAACCCCGCCAGTTTGTCGCTCAGCGCAGTGCGGGCTGTGAGCATTAATACCGGCAGTACAGACTCAGCCGTTTGCTTTATGCGACCGCACAGTTCAATACCGTCGGTATCGGGTAACGATAAATCAAGGATCACTACGTCGTATTCAGTGTCTGCGACCCGCCTGATAGCATCTCTGCCAGTGCTTACCACGTCAATAATGTGACCGGCATCAGTTAAAAAACGCTCCAGTTGCGCTGCCAGCACGGTATCGTCTTCAACTATCAGTATGTGCAAAAACTGTTTCATAGGGTGGTAAGTGGCGGTTTCAATACCTTAAAAACTCTCACAGCCGATGCGCTAAAACAAGTGATTGTCCCGCTGCTTTTGCAATCTTGACCTTTTCTTGAAGTTTGCTTTGCTAAGGTTGGCCACATTACTCAACAGCAGGAATAATTAAGCAATGAGAACAGGCATTATAGTGATATTGCTAGGCAGTTTATTGGGTTGTGGTGGCATGAAAGACTGGATCCATCCGGATGTGGATAAAGCCTTTACCGGGCAAACTTTCATGGCGCAGCAGTTACAGCAGGATCTGGATTATCTGGTGGCTACTATGAGTCGCCGTCATCCGGCTTTTGAGCAGTATGTCGATAGCGATGATCTTTCTGCTCAGGTTAAGCGTCTCAGCGCTGAGCTTAAAGATAACATGACCCGAAAGCAGGCATTTGCAGTGCTTGGTCAACTAACGCCGTATTTTAATGACGGCCATTCAATTTTGTTTCCGCTACTGGCCGAATTTACCTATGCTGAAGAAGCTGGCGTACAAACCTTTCCGTTCGGGGTGAACATACGCGATGGAAAAATACGCCTGGCCCACACTTACCAGCGTAGTGACGATCAGAAGACACTGGCCGCGGGCAGTGAAATTATATCCATTGACGGTCATGCAGCCAGCGAAATTATTGCTCGTCTCACGCCACTGAGCCACGGCGAGTCGCCGGCGCTGCGCGAGAGCATGCTGTCGCTACTGTTTCATTACTGGTTATTTGCTGTATTTGACGTAAAAGGCGATATACAGCTTGCACTTAAGGATAACGGCCAAACCACCACGCTAACGCTGCGAAATGACCAGCAGTGGGAGCGGGCAGGCGCCGGGCAGGATGATAATGAACTGACATTTATCTCACCGCAGGTAGCCTATTTATGCATTGATTCGTTTGACGTAGATACTGAGCAGGCGGCTTATGATGCCTTTATCGACGCATCCTTTGAGCAAATCCGCCAACAGGACGCGCAAACCCTGATTATTGATATCCGCGGCAATACCGGCGGGCAGTCGGATGCCGGGGCACAAATCATTCAGTACCTTACCGATAAACCGGTGCCGCAAGGCTCTGTAGCTATCGAAAAACTCAATAGCGATACTAACGGCTGGTTTGGCTACCGGGGCGAACCGGGCGAGGTAATTGAGTTGAGTGTTGAATCTGATGGCATGATTGAACCGGTAGAGCCATCACTGCAATTTAAGGGGGATGTGTGGGTGGTTATCGATCGCATGAGTTATTCTGCGGCTATTTTGTTTGCCACCACCATTCAGGATAACCAGCTTGGCAAACTCATCGGCGAGCCTACCGGAGGTTTTGCTAATCAAACCGGTAATCTTACGCCATTTTATTTACCCAACACCCGTTTGTTGATGCTCGCGCCTGGCCGATTTATCGTACGCCCCTCGGGCAACAAAGCAAAGCAGCCGGTAATGCCAGACGTCAGATTAACCGATGAAGCGCTGGCCGATCCGCTGCCTTGGTTAAAGACTCATCCGTTGCCATCGGCATAATTAGCCCAAATCAGTATGTTGAGGTTGCTTACAGGCTCAACTTTCTGAAAAAATTCCGTATACTGGGAAATAGATAAAGTCCGACTCCTCGTGCAAACCATCTTTATCTGTAATGAAGCCAGCGTAAGACTGGTTCTGACAATCAGGAGTACCCTATGCCTGCCCCGATAAATACATTCAAACAGGCAATCACCGGTAACACAGCGCAAATTGGTTTGTGGCTGGGACTGGCGAATAGTTATACCGCAGAATTACTGGCCGGTGCTGGTTTTGACTGGCTGCTAATCGACGCGGAACATTCACCCAATGACCTGCGAACCATTTTGGAACAATTGCAGGCCATTGCGCCTTATCCTGTGGTGCCCATTGTGCGCCCGCCCTGGCCGGATGCCGTGCGTATTAAGCAAATCCTGGATTTAGGCGTGCAAACTATTCTGGCGCCCATGGTCGATACGGCGGAACAGGCTGTTGAAGTGGTTGCGGCCACCCGTTATCCGCCTGAAGGGATCCGCGGTGTTGGGAGTCCGCTGGCCCGGGCGTCGCAATTTAATCGTACCAGGGATTATCTGGAAACCGCTAACCAACAGGTTTGCGTGCTGATCCAGATTGAAACGGTCACTGGTGTGGAAAATCTCGATACCATTCTTGAAGTCGATGGCGTGGATGGCATTTTTATTGGCCCGGCGGATTTAAGTGCATCCATGGGTCACCTTGGCGATCCGGGGCACGATGATGTGCAAAAGGTTATCGAAACCAGCATTGCTAAAATCGTCAGGGCTGGTAAAGCGCCTGGCATTCTGATTGGTGATAAACAATTGGCATCCCGCTATATTGAGCTCGGCGCCATGTTTGTGGGGGTAGGGACCGACACCGGGTTACTGCTCAATGCCTCGGCGGCACTGGCTGAGTCATTTAAGCCGGAGTTGGTTACGCCAGTGCCACAAACCGGTAAACGCTCAGTTTACTGAGTACATCACCCGCTACTCAGTATTAGGCTTAAGCAAGGCGCGCTTTACTGGCTAAAAATTCGAATGTCGGGGACGGGTAATTCCAGCAAGCTGGCGGAGTGTCTGAATCACTGCCCAGCCTGCTCCTCCTCGCCAATCTCCACGTGTAACAGCCCTTTATAAGCTGAGGGGACTTCGGAAGCTGAGCGCTTTAAGCGCCGGTTGGTATTCACCGCGCGAAAAGTGCACAATGGCCAGATTAACGTTGAACCACGAAGAGAGTGGAGCAAGCTTAAAGGCTTGCTGCGTGCGGGAAAAGGCAGCAGCAAAATCAGGTGCGAGCTCTACAGGCTGTTTAGTCAGTCTTCAGCCCCGGCCTTGTCGGGTCTATTTCTTGGTTGGCGAATGTTTTTGCAGCTTACGCTGCAGGCTGCGCCGGTGCATACCTAAGGCTTCTGCCGTTCTGGAAATATTTCCATCGTGTTCGGCGAGGATCCGCTGAATATGTTCCCATTCTGCCTGAGCCGCTGTCAGCGGTTTATTTTCCACTGTTGTAGTTGCCGGTTGTCCCTCAAGTTTACTGATAAGTTCATTAAAGCTGGCAGGCTTGGCCAGGTAGTCTGTGGCGCCGCGTTTCATCGCGGTAACCGTGGTGGCAATACTGGCGTAGCCGGTCATGATGATCAGGTGTTGTGGCTGATAACGCTCTTTTAGCGCACTGATAAACTCAAGCCCGAGCTCATCGTCAATCATCATATCCAGTAAAATGGCATAGCAGGGCTGTGTTGGTGCCGCAAGGGCAGAACTTGCCTTTGTAAAAGTGGTTACCGAGTAATTACCGGTTGCTATAAAGCGCCGTTTTAATACCGCCGTGAGGCGGGTGTCATCATCAATAATCAGCAGTGGCTTAGTCAACTGTGTCCTCTCCCTTAGCTAAGGGCAGCTCAATGACCGTTGTAACCTGATTGCCGCTTTTCTCCCAGCTGACCTTGCCGCCATACTTTTCAATGGTGGCGTTCGATAACACAGCACCCACGCCAAACCCGGACTCACTGTGAATAAACCGGGAGCCCAGCAGCTCTTTGGGGAACACGGTGTTGTGATTGACAGGATTGGTAACGGTTAATCGTAACAGTCCGCTGTCAGCCCCTATACTGAATTTAACTGCCTCGCTGTCAGCAGCATCACAGGCGTTAATAACAATATTGGCCAGTGCCGGGATCAGCGTTCTATCGCCCTGAATACTTACCTGGCTGGGTATTTGCTGTGGCCAGTTTATTTGGGCCTCCGGTCGCGCCAGAATAATCAGGTGACGAATAGCGCGTATCAGATTAACCGGTGAAAACTCGCTGGTGCGGGCTTCACGCACATCGTCGGCCACGTCCCGCCAGTTTCTTAGTAGTATTTCTAACTGCGAATACTGATTTTGCAGTGCTGTAAGTAGCGTTAGATCGCGGTTTTCGGATAGTTCTTCCAGTATTAACCCCATGGTTTGTACCGGCGTTGCTGCATCATGGGTAAGCTGGGCGGCGGCGGTGCCAATGGCCAGTAACTGCTCGTCTCTGAGCTGGCGTTCCCGGAGCTGCTGGATGGCCGCGGTTTTGACGCCCAGCTGTAAACGGAAATAGAATATCACCGTGGTAACCAGCAAACTGGTTAATATAAAACTGAGCACCATGCCCTGGGCATGGCTTTGCATCATCGCTGAGTGGTGGCCGGTGGCTGGCATGATGAGCTGCAATGCCTGGCCCAGAATACTGATGGCCAAAACCACAAAGCCCGCCTTAAAGGGCAGCAGCATCAGGCTTAACACCAGGGGGACCAGCAAAATACTGCTGAAAGGATTGCTGGCGGCCCCGTTCAGGGCAATGGAAAGATTGATCAGGCCAATCTCCAGTAACGCCAGCAGTAGAGTAATGCCTGTGGGAATACGACGTCGGCCGAAAATAAGCAAAAACAACAGCAGTAACATGTCAGCACCTGTTTAAATCATTGGCGTGAGTATACCGAAGTTTTGCGAGCAGAGGTTGACAACGCGCAACAGAATAAAAAGAAAGGGTGTGGCATTCACTGTCCGCAACAACCAGTGAGCCAAGCGGCCACACCTCTTTTCAAGCCGCTAAAACTGCCACTGAACGCCGGCATAAACAGCGCGCCCCATGCCTGGCACCGCAATACCGTATGGAATACCGTTGAGGGACATAGTCATCCCCTGACCGGTGTAGGCGCCGCCGGTGGGATTGAAATAAAACTTATCAAGCAGGTTTTCAATGCCAGCATCGATTCTGAATGACTGCCATTGATGACTTACCTGCAGATTCAGCAACCCATAGCCCGCAGTTTGTATTTCATTGCGGATTTCAGAGACTTTTTCTTTGCTGCTTGCCAGCACCCATTCCACACTGCTGTGCCACCCATTAACCCGATGCGATAACGTTAACCTGCCCTGGACCGGGATCACCTGATACAAACCTGAGCCGGTATCTTTATTCTCTGCGCTGGTGGCACTCAGGCTGCCATCGAGTTGCCAGTGGCCAAATTTGGCGTGACTGAAATGCCATGTTCCACTCACGTCGGTTCCATAAATACGGGCCGACTGGTTTGCATAGCGAAGTACATTAAAACTATCCGGCATCCACATAGAATTGCCGGCCACCGCATCTATGTAATCAGCAATATAAGTGTAGTAGTTAGTGATGGTAATAGCGTTTTGCTGCGCATCCTGCCAGGTGATACTGGCCGAAACCGTATGAGCTTGTTCCGGTTCCAGAGCGGCATTGCCCACGTAACCATTGCCATCGCCAACCAGATTGTTCATACCGGCTGCCATCATCCAGGATGACCACGTATACTTTTCATATAAATTGGCTGATCGCACTTTGTGCGCGTAACCAAACTCAATGTGAAGTGCGTCATTGGCCTGGTAGCGTGCAACAAGGGTGACATCAAGATTGTGGTCGGTGCTACTGCGCGATCCGGAATTAAAAGCCGCAGCCTGCATCATTTGCATGCCTGGCGCGCTGGCGCCGCTGGCATACCCTTCCACCTCGCCGGTTTGCATGGCCACATTTTCATAGCGCACGCCATACATTAACAGCCAGTTTGCACTGGTAGCGTGCTCACGCTCGGCATAAAGAGCAATGCGATCCCGCTGGCCATCATTAATATTTAAAAATGTGCCAGGGCCCATGCTGCCGCCGGAGGGCGTCCAGTAGTCGTCCAGTGCGTATTGCTGCAGGTCAAGGCCAACCCGCAGCACATCGTTTGCGGCAAGATCGTAATCGGCTTTTACTATCAGGCCATTGTTATCAGATTCACTGTACATTGGCATACCGGCAGCGCAGGTACCTTGCGGATCGCCCATAAAACGAATGGGTGTGCATGGCACACCCATCATTGCATTGCTGCCATACCAGTATTGTTTGTCCGCACCGAAATTCATCATGTGCTCAACTTTTTCATGGTATAGGCGAGTGGTCAGCTGTCCCCAGTCGGTTTCGCGGTGCCAGGCCAGATTGAGATTGATTTGTTCATTATCCAGTAAGTCCATGCGCTGATTGGGGTAGAGCTGTTGTGGCATGTCCTGATAACTCAGCCTGGTATCAATGCTGTTATTCTGGTTGAGCTGCCAGGCAAAGCGCAGAGAATGATTTTGCGTTTCATAGGCCGATGAACCCACTTCATCCAGAGCAAGCTGATGGTCCGGGCGTCCGCTGGCGGTCTGGGTTTTAAACCTACCCGCGGCTGTATAGTTGTCGGCCTTACTCCAGTTACCGGAATAGCTCAGCAAAGTCGTATCGGTGAGATAACTGATCTGAAGGTTTGCACCGCGAGCATTATTGTTGCTACGGTAAAAACCGCCAGCTTCGCCGGAAAACTCCGCACCGGCACGGGTGAGAAATTCCGCTGGCAGTGACTCGGCGATAATAGAACCGCCAAGACTATCACCGCCAACACTGACCGGCGATAATCCGGCATATACCGTTAATATGCCCACATCATTTGGTGCCATGTAGGAAAGGGGCGGGTTCATATGATTGGGGCAGGAAGCAATCAGATCCATGCCATTTACCTTTACCCGCAGACGGTCGTCAGCCAGGCCATGGATCGCGGGCAGGCTGGATAATCCGCCGGTGGCATTTAAATGCACACCGGCTATGCCGCGTAACAGGCTGGCGGTATCGGCACTGGCAGCGCCCTTACGGTTAATATCGTCTTCACTAAGCACAGCAGTATGTGCTGCAAGCGACTGACCGATACTGCCTGCCACAGTAATGTGTTCTAAAACCTCATCATCAGACGAGTGGCTGGCGTAAATTGGTAAAGAGAGTGAACTGAAGGCCAGTCCAATCGTGATGGCAAGCTGGCAAGGCCGCCACCGAACAGGCAAGGGGTGTGTCATTATTGCTCCTGAGTATTGTTATCAGGCGTGTTGTTTTATTTGGTCACTATTGGCCTGAGTTCAGCAATGATAGCGAAAACAGGAGGTTAGCCAATGCGGCATATTGTCGCACCGGCCAGCTTCTTGGTGGCAGGAAGCTTAGCGTCGCGGGAGCTTAATGTACTGACAGACACCTACCTGTTGCTGACAACCTAAACGGATCCCGCGGGCGAGTTGCCGCTGATTGAGGTGATGTTGCTCGATGTCAGTGACTGGCGTATCCGGCGTGCATTGTAGCCGGCATTTTCCGCAGGTACCGGCACCACCGCATTCTGAGGGGAGATGGATGCCATGCCTACTAAGGGTAGTAAACACGGTGTCGCCCGCCCGGGCTGGTAAGCTGTCGGGGTCGGCACCAGAAACAAAACTAACGGTGAGGGTACAGGGCGACGCCTGCTGCTGAACCCGGGGGCGCGAGCGACTAATCAACAGATACCCGCCACTTAATGCCAACAGGCTCGTGGCAATGGCAAAAATGATGATCAGAGGGTGATTAAAAAAGCCGGTGCGGGTGTAATCTATAAAATGCAGGGTATACATCAACTCATCGAAGCGTTGCCGGTCATTGGTGTGCCGGATGACATGACCGGTTAATGCATCGAGATAAACGGCTGTATTGAACTCATCGGCAAACCTGACCTGCCATAGCGGATTTTGCTGGCGGGGCAGGTCGTCTATCGGCGGTTTCAGTAGTACTGGTTCACCTGCCCGGGCACTGCCTGCGTAGGCCTGGTGGGCTATAGTGGCCACTTGTTCAGCGCTGATTTGCCAGGAAGTACCGGTGATCGCATCGAATAGCCGGCGATGATGAGGAAAGTAAGTGTGGAGCGGTTGATTGTATTCAAACTGATAATAGGGAGCACCGAGCACCCAGATAACCGAAACCGCCAGCGGCGGTGGGGCATCTATAGCCTTAAGTGGATAAAGTTCACGGCCGGGCAGATAGCCTTCATGCTGCACTGGCTGTCGGGTGGTAATATTGTCGGCACTGTTCATCAGGCTGTTAAAGTAAAAGCCGGTAATCAGCCACACCAGCAGTTGAATGCTTACCAGCAGAGCCAGCCATTTGTGCCAGTTGGCCATCACTAAGCGGATCAAAATGCGGCCTTTTTGCGTAGGGTCAGGCGCAGCAATAGCAATGCCAAACCGCTTCCTGCTGCCAGTATAGAGAGCAGCGAGACCAGTCTTAACCAGCCGTTGGTGACATTTTCACCGTCGTCATAGTCCATGATATGCAGTCGCCACATCCAGTCGAACAGGTACCAGTAGTTATGTCGTCGGCGGATAATACGCCCGCTTTGTTGTTCGATAAATAACGTGGACGAAGCAAAATCGTCGAAACTCACTACCCAAAGCGGGTTTAAAGCACCGCTGGCATTGCGACTAATTAATGGAGAAATAGTGTTGATTGGTGCCTGGCCAGTATACGCATTATCAGCAATTTGCCTGGCCTGAGCCTGACTCAGTAAGTCCAGCGGGGCACCGGTTACGGCATCAACCACATGAATGGCACGCTGCCCGGCGGCTGAAGTAAAACGGTACACTGGTTTTTGTAATAACGTGACCAGCTTAATATCGGTCGCATCCGGGTAATCAGCCAGTAACTGCGCCGTTGAATAGCCAATGTCTTTAAGCCCAAGCGTGACTGACTGCGGGTGGGTAAGAGGTTCGCCATGGATAAAATGAATATCCAGACAAACCATATATAAGCCGGTGATGGCCCACAAAATAAACTGTACGCCCACCAATCGCATCAACCATTTATGTAGCGTTCTTATCTTTTGTATCACAAATTAACAGTAGTGGCCCAAAAACGTCAGAAAACCACATATCAACAGCAACTGCAATTACGTTTATGTTTTTCCAGTTTACCCACACCGGGATTAAAGGTGTTGGTAGGATCAATACGCTGGTAAAAGGCAGCGAGGCCTTCTTCTGCTTTATACAGGTGGCCAACGTTATGTTCCGCCGGGTATTTGGCGCCACGACTGTCCAGAATACGTAGCATCTCCGCCTTAACTTCTTTGGCATCCACGCCCTTTTTCAGGACATAATCCTGATGGAAAACGTGACAGAAGAAATGCCCGTAATACAGCGATTTGTCGATTTTATCGGCAAGTGAATCGGGCAGTTTTTCTACCCAGTCATGCTCGTTACGACGCAGGGCAATATCCAGCGCGAGAATGTCCCCCACCTCTTTCTGATGAAGCAACTGATAGCGCACAGCCGCACCAGCGGCAGCAAAACGATGTAAAAAGGCACTGCCTGACTCACGCTCGGTGCATTCGAAGAAGCCGCCTGCCTGTTCGTTGTTGTCAAAAAATGCCGGTAAAAACGCCTGCGCTTCGGCAATGCCTTCATCGCTCATTTTGAGGATCAGGTGATGCTCATACTTTTCACGGTATTCAAGCATGCGGTCGGGCAGGTGTTCGCGTAGTAACCCGGATACACCTTGCATGAGGCGGTCGGTGAGGAAGTCAGGGATGAAAGAAACCTTATTGAGTACTGCGTCGATACGGCCTTTCAGGGCGAACATTTTGGGTAGCCGGTCGGTGCCCAGATGTTTTACGCTGAGAAAAGTATCTTTGCCGTATTTGGCCGCAATATCAAAAATATCGCGGTGAATATATTCGCCCACTTCCGGCAGATGAGTAAATTCAGCCAGAATGTGGCGTCGCAGCCGGGTTAATGTATCCGGATTATTGGTGCCGATATAAAAGGTCTTTTCCTGTTTAGCTACCGCAAAAGTGTCCAGTCGAACAGCAAAAACCGCCAGTTTGCCGGCACAGCCACTGGCTTCGTAAAGTCGGCTGGTATCAGCGTTAAAGCGGCTGGGGGTATTGGCATCTACATCGCGCAGTCGCTCGGCGTAATCCGAAGCGCTGGCTTTTTTGTCACTGGCTGTGGTGGTGTGATCAAAGTTGCCGTTTTCTAAGTTAGTGAGTATCTCCTGTGGCGTCTCGCCAAGCTCGATATCCAGGTGATTGACCAGCTCCAGCTTGCCTTCGGCGGTGACCTGAGCAAATAGCGCAAGCTCAGTGTAAGCCGGACCACGCTTAACCAGCGCACCGCCTGAGTTGTTGGCAACACCGCCCACAATGGATGCGCCTAAACACGAAGAGCCAATCACAGAATGAGGGGCCCGGCGTAACGGTTTAAGTATGGTTTCTAGTTTATGCAACGTGGTACCCGGAAAGCTCAGTACCTGTTCACCATCGCCCAGTACCACCAGGTTGTCCATGGCCAGGGTATTAATCACCACCACTTCACGGTCGTAGTCATTGCCGCTTGGCGTAGAGCCTTCGGTAAGGCCGGTTTTGGCGGCCTGCATGATAATGATGCAGTTATTATCGACACAGATTTGCAGCGCGTGCCACAGGCTGAGTAATGTATCGGGAAATAACACCGCCAATGCCGTGCCTGAGCCGGAACGCCAGCCCGAGCGATAGTGCTCAGTGCGCCGATCGCCGGTGGCTACCTTGTCCTCACCGAGGAGCTGGATAAATTGCGAGAGGATAGGGGAATGGCTCATTGTGTTGCTCCTGTACTCAGACCCGGAAAAATCATTATTGCGAAACTGTCTTGCATTGTCAGCCCAACGGACCGGATATATTCAGGCCATAAAGCGCCAGCATTAAGATAGCGCCGGATAATGCCACATAATAAAACGTGGGTAACAACGTTTTACGCAAAGTGGTACCTTCCTGACCCAGCAACCCCACCGTTGCACTGGCTGCTACCACATTATGGATAGCAATCATGTTGCCAGCGGCGGCCCCCACGGCCTGACCGGCGATAATCAGTGCCGGCGACAGATTAAGGCTTATGGCCGCCTCAAACTGAAACTGGCTGAACATCATATTCGATACCGTGTTAGAGCCGGCAATAAAGGCGCCTAATGCTCCTATAGTTGGGCTGATCAGAGGGAAGGCCTCGCCAAACAGATTGGCAAACAATAAGGCGCTGCTCATTGGCATACTGGGCAATTCGGCTAAATTAACGCCGGAATTAATGAACAGGCGCACCATAGGAATGGTAAACATCAGCACAAAGCCGGCCCCTACTATGGTTTTGCTGGAATCTTTTAAGGCGGTAGTAAAAGTGTGCTGGCGGCTCTGGCCATGACTTTGAAATACAATGGCTACCAGCGCAGCAATCAGTAGCAGGCCGCCGGGCAGGTACAGAGGGTTAAAGGCGGCACTCACACCAACTTCACCGAGAATGTCGGTTATGCCAATACTAAGACCACTGAGCAGGGTTTTGACCTCGCCTGATACCCGTGAAATCACTAACAGCAGTGCCACCAGAATATAGGGTGTCCAGGCTTTAAACTGCGACATAGGCTGTTTGCCGACGTAATCGTTGGCATCTATTGCCAGCATCCCTAACCAGGCTTGCGGCCATTCGGACTTCGGCGCAAAATCCCACGATGTACGAGGCATCAGAAAGCCGCGCTTGGCTGCGTTAACGACTACAAAGAGGCTGAATAAGCCGCCGATTAGTGAAGGGAATTCAGCGCCCAGAAAAATGCCGGTCAGGGCATAGGGCAGGGTAAACATAAGCCCGGCGAACAAGGCAAAAGGGGCAATAGCAAAACCTTCTTTCCAACTGCGGTTGCGGCCAAAAAAACGCGTAAGGAATATTACCATTAGCAGTGGCATCAGGGTGCCAACGATGCCATGGATTATAGCGACCTGGGTGGTAATTAACTGGATAAACTCCTCCCAGCGCCAGCCTTCCTGAGCCAGCTGCTGGCTGATGGTGGCGGCGTCGAGCCCGTTATTAACGCCAATAATAATCGGCGTACCTACCGCGCCAAAGGAAACCGGCGTACTTTGTACCATCATACCAATCATTACCGCAGCCAGCGCCGGAAAGCCCAGCGCAACCATTAGCGGTGCAGCAATCGCTGCCGGCGTACCAAAACCGGATGCCCCCTCTAAAAAGGTACCAAAACACCAGGCGATGATGATTGCCTGCACGCGGCGATCGGGGGATACCTGAGCAAACCCCTGACGGATGGTTTGAATAGCACCGGTATGCTTAAGGGTATTGAGCAGGAAGATAGCGCCAAACACAATCCACAACACAGAAAGCGTTACAATAAGTCCCTGAATAACCGAAGCCGCCACGCGCTGCCCACTCATTTCCCATACCAGCAAGGCCAGTAAAGCGGTGGCTGCCAGTACGGTGGGCATGGCTTTTCGGGCTGGCCATTGCAAGCCCAGTAACAGCAGGGCGGATAGCCCGATGGGTAATAATGCCAGCAAGCCCAGCGTGACATCACTCATAGTGTTTCTCCTGAATTGGTATCATCCAGGGGATGATATTGTGCAGATAGGGTACATTTTTTCCGTTATAGCCTGCTACCAAAGTGCCATGTTTCGACAGTGTAGTAATAATGTAACAGACTTTATTTTATGCAGTGGACTCTACAATTGTGCTGACTGTTAATCTATATTCAGATCCAATATGATTGTTTCCTTTTTTGCATAAATAAACGAGACCGGACACGTAAAATGGTAAAAGCAGATGACATGTTATTGTTTGTCCATGTGGTGGAAGAGGGCTCTTTTTCCAAAGTGTCGGCAAAGTATGAAATAACCATGTCGGTGGTCAGTAAACGGGTGGCACGGCTCGAGAAAGCCCTTAATGTGCAACTGCTCTATCGTACGACCCGCAAGCTTAGCCTGACAGATGCTGGTCAGGCGCTATATAAAAAAGCCAAACTTGCTCAGCAGGCTTTGCAGGATGCCGAAGACGTGGTCGCCGGTTATAGCAGTGATATTCGCGGGCGGATTAAAATAACCATGCCGGTGGTGACGGCCAATCTGGTGCTTAATCAGGCATTAGTCGAATTTTGCGAACAATATCCGGGCATTGAAGTGGAGCTTAGGGTGACTAACCGGGTGGTGGATATTCTCGATGAAGGTTTCGATCTTGCGATCCGCACCGCTAATCTGGCCGATTCTTCGCTGGTTGCCAGACGGCTGGTGGACTCCAACTGGGTAGTCTGTGCCACGCCTGACTATCTGCAAACCTACGGTGCACCCGAGCACCCCGATGAGCTGGAGAAGCACCATTGCCTGCTCTACAAATATGAAGGTACCAAACCTGAAGCCTGGTTGTTTAGGGTCGATGGCGAGGACAAACTGATGGTGGTAAAAGGGCGGTATCGCACTAACACCCTGGACACTCTCAAGCATGGCGTGCTGGCCGGTTTTGGCCTGGCTTACTTACCCCGTGCCCTGATCCACGAAGAGCTGGAAGCAGGCAAGCTGGTGTCGGTATTGTCGCCCTATGTTGGCAAAGAGCTGGGCATTTATGCGGTGTACCCGGGCTCACGGCAGCCCGACAAAAAGCTCAACCTGCTGGTTGAGCATTTCCGTCAGGCGCTGCAACGTAAAAAGCAGTATTTTGCTTAAAACGACATTTGTGCAGAAACCTGCAGGTAGTCTGAATCCACCGCCAGGATCCCCTCATCGTCAATGGCGTAGTTGCCGTATTCGACGCCCACTTTGAGGTGTTGGTTGACCTGTTTTATCAGGTTGACGCCCCACTGTGAGCGTTTCTTTTCCAGCACATCCGTTTCGGCTGCACCGTAATAAGCGGTTGAGCGCAGGCTGTCATTCCAGTGATGACGATAGGAAAAGCTGTAAGCCAGGGTTTGTTCCACTTCGGTTTCGTCGGTGGCCGGGTTGATGACGATATCCGGTGTCATGGCTGCCGAAGCATAACGTCCGGGCTCACCGCCAGTGATTTGAAAACGAAAATCATCGCGCTCAAAAACCTTGAAAAAACCGGCAATATTCGCGGCAAAAGCGGTTTCATCAATACCGCCCTCATCGACCTGGCGGACCATACCGGCAAGGGCAACCCAGCCCCAGTCGGCGTTATGGGTATAGCGGGTAATAACATCAGGGACAGACTCATCCGGGTCGGCATCGTCACCACTTAAACCAATCGCACTGGATGGGGTGCCAATGTCACCATCACCCCAGGTTTCCGGATTTTCCAGAGCAAATTCCCAGCTGCCATAGGTATATCGAACCAAAACCGCACGCATAAAGGCTTCACCAATAAACGGGCCGCCAAAGTCCAGCGTTTCGGGCATGGAACGCACCGGCATAAAGGTGCTCCAGGCCTGGCCTGCTGTCCAGTTCTGATAGGTAAAATAGAGGTGGCGCAGCCGCGGATTTGAAGAATTGCTGATGATTTCGTTACCGCCACCGCCGTAGAAGTCTATTTCTACGAAACCGGTAATATCACCGTAATCGACTTTCAGGTTAACCCGCGATTCCCGCACATTGAAGCCGGTATGGGAGGTGTCGGTAGGCTCACCGCCAGGGTAGTTGGCAACCCAGTAATCCTGATAAGCGATGTCGCCACTTACATGGCGGATGTCCATTTTGACATAACCACCGAGAGAGACCACAGCTTTATTGTCGCCTTCGCCTTGTTGATAAATGTCGATGGCGGCAGCCGGGGGGGCGAGCCACGCTGAGGTTAACCCGGCAGCTGCGAGGGCTTTTAAGTTGAATGCATGCATAGAAAAACCATTATTTTGAGTACGAAAAATAAGCCACGTAATGTACGAATAAACCCGGTGGCGATATATGCTTAATGAAGAACACATTGTTTCTAAAAATGCATAAATGAACCCGAAGAGAGTCATCATAGAAGAAACGCCTGAATGCTGACTTCAGGCATGCAATCAGTTTAACCAAAAGCAGATAATGCATACTGATGCAGGTCAAAAAAGACACTGGAATCAACGGCGTTCATTTACACGCGGCAAGCATAACGATTCGATAAACTGCTGTCGTCCTATTCTGCAACAGTGGAATGGGTTTGCTTAAATGCTCACCAGTTATGTAAACGAGTTGGTTGAATTGTCATAATTTCCTGTAAAAACATGAGGTAGACGATAGTTTGCAGCGCAATAATCATTGTACCAACTGGTTATTTAGGTAATATATCCACATCACAATCTCAACCGCTGAAATGCCTACAGTGAATTTACAAAGTCAGGTTGCTCTACTGGAGTTAGAACCACAGGAAATAAAGCACGCCAAAGTTATTTCGGGGGTGTCTCCTTATGTGCTGCGCAGAGTATTTGGTTTCTGGATGGTATTTGTAGCGGCAATTGGAGGTTTGGTTACCGTAGCGCCTGATTTGTCGCAAACCTTTATCGTTATGACCTTAGTGGTATTGTTGTTATTTACTTTTTTGATTTTTTATCAAAGTCGCATCGCTGAAGGCTGGCCGTCAGTCATTCACTATCATAATGCGATTGGTGTAGTGCAGGACCCGGTTGCCCGACGGTTTTTGTTTGTTGCCGACAATCTCATTACCGATGCTAAGCCCCATGTGTTAACACCCAACAAAAAAGCGGTAGCAATTCACTTCGACGATAGTCAGTTAACCAAAAAAGAAAAGTCTTTGTTGGAGCAAGCCATCTGGCCGGAAGATAACTGTCTGATTGCTTTGAGCTACTTTAAAAAGCGTGAAAACATTTGTGCTTCGGTCAGAGAGATAGCGGGTGTAAATTAATCTTGTACTTTTGGGTAATATCTTCACAGTGTCGAGAATTCGCTACACTTTAGCGGGCGTCTCGTGTCTCCTTTTTAAAATAAGTTCAATAAAATCAATTATTTAAATTTTGGCCTGAATATCGCAATAGTCACTTCGAATTCTCAAACGGAGCGACATTATGAAACGTTCAGTACTTTCTTTAATGGTTGTAGGGGTAATTGCGGCGTCAGCCGCGGGTCCGGCTTTAGCCGATTCTAAGTGGGAAGATAAGGCTAAGGATGCCTGGATAGATGGCAAGGCAGAAGCGACGCTTCTGTTTAACACTCATCTGAATTCTTTCGATATCAATACCGACGTACAGGAAGGGGTGATCATCCTGACCGGTAAAGTGGACAGCAGTGTAGATAAGAAGCTGGCCGAAGAACTGGTAACTGGCATCGACGGTGTTGCATCAGTTGATAATCGTCTGACCATCATCGAAAGCGATGATGAGGAGATGATCAGTGAAGAAACCTCCAGTGATCTCACCGACGCCAAGATTGCTACCGTGGTGAAATCCCGCTTGCTTATGGATACTGACATTTCTGGTCTGGACATCGATGTAGATGTTGAAGACAGCGAAGTGACTCTTAAAGGTACCGTAGGTAGCGAGGCTGAGCGTGCGTTGGCAGTGGAAATTGCTAAAAACGCCTCAGAAGTAAAATCTGTAGACGACCAGCTTTCAGTGGTCGAATCTGAATAAATCTGTCTGCGGTTGGTCGTGTTGACCAACCGCTTTTTTTGCATGGAACTGCACATGAATAATAGCGATAACAACTCATCAGCAACTCACTCAACACCGGGCATTTTTAACTGGTTTGCGCGCTATGAAGAAGCGGCACATCCAAGCCAGTACGAAGTAAATTTACCAGCAGCTGATAAACAGGAAGATGATTAGGTAGCCAACTGTGCTACCAGTGCAACATCCATGAGGGGCAATACCAGCAGCGACGTAGTCAGGGGCTATTTTGCTTTTTTCTACGAGCACTAATCAATCAGACAACCGTGGTGATAGCGATGCGAAATTTAACTAAATGGGCATTAGGATCTCTACTGGTTTGCAGCGGTGTTTTGGCAGCCAGTCAAACAACAACAGTGTCTCAATCGGTCAACCGCTCGGTATCCGGGTGGATGAGCAGTGAGGCAGCTATGCAGGCAACTTTGCACTCAGAGGCGCTTACCGATCTTGAGCAAAGCGTTGCCACTACGCAGTTTGACAGTGCCAACCGTATGCATGCATTGCGACTCAAAAGAATCATGTTCTATATTTCCCAGGCACGAGCTTACGAGCAACAGAACTGGCAATACAACCGCGACGATGCGGTGCAGCGGGCAAGTAATATATTGCGTCATCATCAGATGAAAACCGGACAAGGCAGTTATGTATTATAGAGTAGTATTTTCGGCAGCGCTGTTGGTGCTGACGGGCTGTTCGTCGGTACCACCGCCGGCTCAGACAGAAGAGGCGGCTGCTCAGTCCCGCGAAGTCAGCCCGTCTCAGTCTACCAAAAAAGAACAGTTAAGCGCTGGTAAGTCGGTCACCATAACCACCTCGCAGGGCGAGATAAATGTTGCCCCTGCAGTGGTGTCGGTGGCCAATGCGCCAGCGGCTATTCCGGCCACCGCGCCACAATATTACGATCCCTGGGAAGGGTTTAACCGTTCTGTGTTTGCGTTTAATAATGCCGCTTATGAATACGTCTTGATCCCGGTAAGTGACGGCTACAAAGCCGTGGTACCTCAGCCGGTACGTTCTTCGGTAGGCAATTTTTTTGCTAATTTGCGCGAGCCCCTGAATTTACTGAATAACCTTTTTTCCGGTGAGGTATCAGACGCTGGTTCCAACCTTGGCCGTTTTTTAATTAATTCCACGGTAGGATTACTGGGGTTATTCGACCCCGCTACCAACTGGTTTGAAATTGAGCCAAAACGACGCTCGGTGGGTGACACCCTGGCATCCTACGGGGTGGGTTCAGGCCCTTACCTGGTGCTACCACTGCTCGGTCAGAGTGATGTCAGAGGCGGCTTTTCGGTGTTAACGGAAGGCTTTATCCATCCGGTAAATCACATTGCAGACGCGCCGCAAAACTATCAGCTCAGAGCCTTTGATGGTGTGGACGATTTTTCCGAGCAGTCACAAACCTACCAAAACTTGTACGAGAAAGCCGACGATCCCTACTTGTATTTTAGAAATCAGTATCTACAGGGGCAGGCCAGGGATTTAATGTATGAAGACAACACTGATCAATAATCTTGCTACCGGCATCGTGCGCTGGCGTTGGTCGGTGGTTATTGCCTTTGCTGCCTTACTGGCGCTGGCGCTGACCGGAGTTGGTAAATTTAAAATTGCCGCCTCGGCTGACACCTTGCTGGTAAAAGACAATAAATTGTATATCCAGACACAGGTCGCCCAGCAAACCTTTAATCCCGACGAATTTATCCTGCTAGCCTATGAGCCACTTGAGCACGACGTGTTTAGTGACCAAACGTTCAACGACCTGAGCCGCTTACAGCAGGAAATTAAACAAATCCCGCGGGTGGAAAGTGTCACATCGATATTAACCGTGCCGCTTATCGACAGTGCTGATGCACTATCCGGGCAAACTAAGGTTAGCGAGCTCACCTGGCAACAACAGCGTTATTCTTCCGTCCGGATGAAAGAACTGGTCAGCGGACACCCGATTTTCACCGATTTACTCATTAACCGCGACAATACGGCGACCTCTATCCAGATTGTGTTTAAACCCGATCCGGAACTGGTGGAAATAGAGCAGCAAATAACGGCCATTCAGGCGCACTTGCTTAACCGTGAGCTGAGCGAAGATGAACAAGCGCAACTTGAAGCCCTTAAAGCGCAGGCCGAGCCACTGCGGGCGGCTCTCACCCACGCCCGTAAGCAGGAAATTAATCTCTTAAACGAGATTACCCAACCATTTAATCAACGGGCCAATACTTATCTGGGAGGCTCTTACGTGGTGGGTCAGCACCTGATTGACATTATTAAATCTGACCTGGTTATTTTCGGGCTTGCTATTGCACTGGTAGTGGCTTTGTTACTGGCTATCTTATTTCGCCGGGTTAAGTGGGTGGTATTTCCGCTACTAAGCTGTGGCCTGAGCGTGACCCTCACTATTGGCGCGTTGGGTTGGGCAGACTTACGGGCCACGGTAATTTCGGCTAACTTTGTTGCGTTGCAGATTATCCTGACGCTGGCAGTGATGATCCATATGCTTGGCAGCTACCGCTATATTGCCCGGGAACACGCCGATAGCGGTCAGCACAAACGGGTGGAATTGATGCTCAAAGACAAGCTCAGCCCTTGTTTTTTTGCTTCGCTGACTACCAGTGTGGGTTTTGCAGCGTTGCTATTTAGCGGCCTTGAGCCGGTCATTTCTTTTGGTTTAATGATGCTGATAGCGATGTTGATCTCGCAGTTGGTGAGTCTTATTCTGTTCCCGGCGCTGCTGGCGTTGTTACCGGCTGGTAGCGAGGCGCAGGATTACGGCTTTATACGCACACTGTTACGCCGTAGTCGTCAGCTTACTCTCAACAGACCAGGACTAACGATTGCCGGTACCGCCCTTATTTTTATTACCCTTAGTGCTGGTATTACCCGGCTCAATGTAGAAAACTCATTTATCGATTACTTTGCTGATGACACCCAGGTACACCGTGAACTGGCGTATATTGACAAGGAGTTTGGCGGCACCACGGCACTGGATATTATTCTCACGGTAACCGATAAACCAGACGATCCGTCGTTAATTATTAGTGCCGACAGTGTCAATCAATTGCAATTGGTACAACAGGCAGTAACCGCTTTTGAAGCTACCGGTAGCGTAACGTCGCTGGCTAACTTTACGGCGCTGGCCACCCAGCTTAATAATGGCCGACCACTCACTGAGTATGAACTGACCAGCATTTATTATTTGCTTAACGAAAAAGTAGTAAACCAACTGGTGGGGGCTTATTTTTCCGAGCAAGACCAGCGCTTACGCATTGCGATTCGAGTGCAGGATACTACCGAGGGCCTCGATCGCGAGCAGTTTCTGAATAACCTCAGGCAGGATCTGCAAAGCGTGGGAATAGCCGCTGAACACTATCAGTTAACCAGTCTGTTTGTGTTGTATCAGGATATTCTTAGCCGCTTATTTGACTCACAAATCACGACTCTGGGACTGGTTTACATTGCACTCGGACTGGTATTTCTGGCGATTTTCCGCTCGCTCAAGGTTGCCCTAATTGCGCTGCTGCCTAATGTACTAACGACTCTGGCGATTCTGGGCGTAATCGGCTGGGCGGGGATCCCACTGGATATCATGACCATCACCATTGCCGCTATCGCTATGGGGATTGCGGTGGATGACACGCTGCATTTTGTTCACGGTTACATGGCAGGGTTAAAAAAAGGCGAGGGGCAGGCTGAAGTGGCAGCCGGTGAAGCTTTTAAACACAGCGGGCTGGCCATTTTGATGACCACCACGGTAATTGCCGTAGGCTTTTCTTTATTCGGTTTTTCTGACTTCCTGCCCAGTGTGTACTTTGGTTTGTTAACCGCGCTGGCAATGATCATGGCACTGGTGGCCGACCTCACCTTACTGCCTGCGTTATTAAACAAGCTGGTGGCAACACAATCGGCGCCGGCTCAACCGCAAGGAGATAAAGCAAATGTCTGATGTATTGCGTAATGGCTGGCTAAAAGATATTTCAGCCCGTTTTTTCGCCGGACTCTTTATGTGTGTATCCGGCACAATGATTGTGATGGCGGGGCTACACTTTTATCAGGGGTTCGCGCCGGATAAGGATTTTGTGTCGGCGGTCATTAAGGCGGTTAATGATTTATTTATTGCCCTAGCTACCTACGAGCTGGCCTTGGGGATTTTTAAAGAATACCGGCATAATCAGAAAGAAGATCTGTTTATGTCCATACGCCGCACGATAACTCGTTTTGTCAGCGTCGTGGTGATTGCCCTGGTACTGGAAGGGCTGATTATGATTATCAAATACAGCCAGCTCGACCTTGCCGGTAATTTATTTTATCCGGTGGCGGTAGTGGTGGCGGCCAGTCTATTACTGATGTCACTGGGGCTGTTTCTGCGCTGGTCGCGGGATGTGTAAACACCAGGCGTCATTGAAGTCGTAGAGTAATTCGGCTATGGTTATGTTTATTAAGTCATTTTAAGGAAGGAATGATGCTATGCGTAAACCATTGTGTTACTCACTAGCCCCCTTTGCACTGGCCTTTTTGTCAGGTTCATCTTTAGCGCAAACAGAGACTCCATCAGCAGCCCCCTTAGCTGAACATATCGCGACGGTCATAGAGGCTCAACCGCTTAAAAGGGTCGATCCAACCTATCCGTCGATGTCGGCCAGAAAAAGCCAAGAAGGCTGGGTCAGGGTGAGTTTTGTAATCAACAAAGACGGCGAAGTGGAAGCCCCTGTAGTGCAGGATTCCAGCGGTTTAAAAGCCTTCGAAAAAGCCACACTGCGAGCGGTTAAACGCTGGCAATACAGCCCGGCTACGCAGGATGGAGAAGCTATTCAGCAGTGCAGAAATATGGTGCAAATTGATTTCAGGCTGGCCGGTTCTGCGGGGGTTACCCGCAAGTTTATGCGCCGTTATAAAGCGGTTTCAGAGGCTATTGCTGATAAAGACTTGCCGCTGGCCGCCGAATTAATCGCCGAAATGAAAGACGATCAGTTGTGGAACCATACCGAGAGTGCCTACTTCTGGCTGGCCGATTCCTATTTTGCCAAAGCGACAGATGACACTGCCCGGGAGCTAAAAAGTGTGCGCCGTGCACTGGCGGTAAACACCGACGCGGTTCGAACATCGACTAAGCAGTATCTGCTTGAGCGTGAATTTGTCCTGGCTATCGCCCAAAGTGAGTACAACGAAGCCATGAAAGCGTATGACAAACTGGAAAATCTGGCTGATGACAAACCACAACAGCTGGCGCAACTGGCTCCGTATGCTGAAAAAGTAAAAGAACTGGTGCAGGGCAACGAACCTATGATCCGTAAGGCAAGCATCGATGAGGAAGGGCGGGTATTTCATCAACTCAGTCGCAACGCTTTTGCACTCGATATTGCCGAAGGTGATTTGGATGAAGTCCAGATCCGCTGTGATAATAAACTCTCGCGCTATACCGCAGTGAGTCAATCACAATGGCACATCCCGTCGTCCTGGGGACAATGTTCCGTGTACGTGTCTGGCTCGCCCGGTGCGCAGTTTGAAGTGGTTGAGATAGGGGAATATATCGGCGAAATTTAATTCGCCGATCGCTTAACGCTGCCAGGCCGGAATATCTTTCACCTCTGCCGCAAAGGCCTTGATGTCGTTTATACTTTTGCTGGTATTCACGCGCTCAGTGGATGCTGGTTGAAATGCCAGGCTAACTCCCTCGCGGCGAGCTGTTTTGGGGCGAACCGGGCGTCGCGTAAAGCCACCGCCGCAATTCGGGCAAACATTACTCAGTAAGTCATTGACACAGTTTAAGCAAAAAGTGCATTCGTACGAGCAAATCATCGCTTCTGTCGCATCAGGCGGCAGATCGCAATTACATCCTTCACAATTAGGCTTTAAAATTAGCATAGAATTTTCCTTAATTTATTCATAGTAATAGGGTTATTTTCTTCTTCTCATTTAGCGTACACTACAGCTATCTAACTGTATTCGCCTAGGTTTATGAACAAAATACTTTTTTCCCTGTTGCTGGCTGTTATCTTCCAGCACTACGTTTACGCCGAAACAGTGCGGGTTGCAACCTTCAATGTCAGTATGGAGGCCAGTAATTATCAACCACAGGGCGCCTCAGAACACTCCGGTGAAGTATTACTGACCTTGTTAGAATCAGGTGAGCATCCGCAAATACGGAATATTGCCGAAATTATTCAACGGGTAGCCCCCGACATTATTCTCCTCAATGAATTCGATTATTACCCTAACTCAATACCTACAGCCGCTGCATTGTTTGTTCGAAACTACCTGAATAAAAGTCAGCAGGGCCAGCAAGCGATTGATTATCCTTATCAGTTTACTGCGCCAGTAAATACAGGGGTGGCTAGCCCCTTTGATTTGGACAACAACGGTGAGAAAACCGGTAACGCGGGTGATGCCTATGGTTGGGGAATGTACCCTGGTCAGTATGGTATGGCGCTACTGTCGCGCTATCCGATTGATGTGGCCGCGGTGCGCACGTTTCAGCATTTTTTATGGCAGGACATGCCCGGCGCCCTGCAAATCACACAACCAAACAGCGGTGAGCCGTGGTTTACTCCTCAGGAGTGGGCAGCGGTAAGGTTGAGTTCAAAGTCACACTGGGATATTCCGCTAACCATTAACGGTAAAAAATTGCACATTCTGGCCATGCATCCGACGCCGCCTACCTTCGATGGGCCGGAAGATCGTAACGGTAAGCGCAATCACGATGAGATACGGCTGATGGCTGACTACTTATCGCCTGAACGAGCAGACTATATCTATGACGATAAAGGCAACAAGGGGGGCTTTGATGGCCAGCGGTTTGTTCTGGCAGGTGATTTTAATGCGGCTGATATTGGTGATAAGTATCGGCCAGGGGTGATTGAACAATTAACCGAACATCCGCTGGTTAACAGCAGTGTGATCCCGCAAAGTGATGGCGGCAGCGAGTCGGCAGAGCAGCCTTACAGCAGCCGTTTTACCGCTTACTGGGGCGCTCGGGCCGATTATGTGTTGCCCTCCAGAAAGGGGCTGACAGTGCAGGGTGGTGGTGTATTCTGGCCGGTAAAAGCATCGCCTTTATATCGGCTGGTGAAAGACCGCCAGAGCAGTTCCGATCACCGCTTGGTATGGATGGACATTGTTCTTGACGAGGATTAAAACGGTATCGTAAAGATTGCTTCAGGGCCGTTAAAATTTGTAAGAAATGATACCCCAAAATTAGCGGCTCTGATAAAATCACCGGCATCAGGATTTACCCGCACCGCTGAATTTCAGTTCGCTAGTTAACCTCAGCAATGTGTGCTGCGGGCATATCCTTTTTCTTCTCTGACAAGTAAGTTTTTCCAACGCAGGAGGCCTGGTTTGGAAGTGTTAATTGAGCGTATGATGTACGCATCCCGGTGGTTACTGGCGCCGATTTATTTTGGTTTATCGCTGGCGCTTGTTGCCCTGGGGATTAAGTTTTTTCAGGAAATATTTCATCTTTTACCCCACGTACTGGAAATCAGTGAAGCCGATATTGTGCTGGTAGTATTATCGCTGATTGATATTGCTCTGGTATCCGGCCTGATCATTATGGTGATGTTTACCAGCTATGAGAACTTTGTCTCCAGCATCGATTTAAAAGAAGGGACAGAAAAACTGGCCTGGCTGGGTACGCTGGATACCGGCACACTTAAGAGTAAGGTGGCAGCATCGATTGTTGCAATATCATCGATTCACTTGCTGAAAATTTTTATGAACGCAAAGAATATCGAGAACGAAAAGCTCATGTGGTATGTGCTGATCCATTTAACCTTTGTGATTTCAGCGTTTGCCATGGGCGTGCTGGACAAGAAAAGTAAACAGCATTAAACGCAAAAAGGGCATTGTGCTACCACTTTTGTAGTAACACAATGCCCTTTCATTATGAGTGCGGATTAACAGTCTTTGTCTTCTGCATCTACGCCTTCTTTAACATCTTCACAGGCGTCTTCCACTGCATTACCGGCATCGGTTACTGCTTCATCGATAGCTTCACCGGCATCTTCGGCTTCACCGTCGCCACATGCGATAACAGAACATGCAAAAGCAGCGATAACAGTCATTTTAAGTACATCAAGTAATTTCAACGTTTTCATAATAATCTCCCTGATTGGTTATTGAGTTTGTGATTGACTAGGCTCTTGGGGCTTTGCCGCGAAGCGCGCCAGCAACCAAAGAGATAACCAGTAATACTACAAATAAGAAGAACAGAAACTGTGCAATACCAGTTGCTGCACCAGCGATTCCACCAAAACCGAAAACTGCTGCGATAATGGCAATGATAAAAAATGTAATTGCCCAACCTAACATGATGTCTCCTTTAATTTCATCTAATGTCACAGTGATATATGCTTATCTTGTGCCAATGCATAAGTTATTGATTTTTAATGATATAGGTAAGCCTCTTCGGATTAGTTACCAAGTCTTTGATAATTCGTTACAGGAGTCAGTGCATATTTTACAGACCAGTATGCTGTGTTAGGCTGACATCATCGCCGATAAGCTTTAGGATCGGTCTATCATTGCTTAATTTCACCCGGAGAACCCATGGCCAACAGTCATTCCGCCTTTATTGGTCTTATGCAGCGCGCCCGAAATGTAAAACGCTGGCCGCTGATGGCGCAGTTTCAGTCTGAAATGCTATCTACCCACATTTATGAAGCGTCGGTCATTGCCCATATGCTTGGCGTAATCGCCAGGGAGGTCTATGGAGAAGCCATTGAACCCAACCGGGTAGCCGCCATGGCGATATTTCATGAAGGCAGCGAAATTGCCGGCATGAGTGACATTCCCAGCCCGGTAAAATATCACGACCCGGAAACCACTCAGGCGATTAAAAAGCTTGAGCGACGGTTTGAGCAAATGCTTATTAAAACGCTGCCAGAACCGCTACAGGCCTGTTACGAGCCGCTGATTTTACAAGATAAAAATGATGTGCACGTGCGCCTGGCCAAGGCGGCCGATGTGTTGTGTGCCTATCTCAAGTGTGATTATGAGCTGGCTAAATCAAATCACGAGTTTTCCAATGCCATGGAAGAAATGGAGATTCAGCTAGAGCGATACCGTGAGATGCACCCCTGTGTGGATTATTTCTGCAAAGTCTTTTTAGAAGATGCCAAAGGCACGCTGGATGAACAAACCAAGGACTTGGACTGGGTAGAAAATGCCAATCAGGCAAATTTAAAAGCAGCGGAATAACATCTGAAATGTTCTTTATAAACGGCGCCTACCAAGCGCCGTTTTAGTATCAGTTAGATTCTGCTACTGGTAAAGCGGGTGACAGGTCTTGCTGGTCTTTAACAAAGGTTTCTTTTACGCGCTGTGACATCAGCATGTAAGGGATCCAGATGAGAGCACCAATCAGCGTTCGTACAAACTCTTTGGTCGTGTCAGGATCGAACATGGGCTCCTGCGGTAACACAATGGAGACTAACCAGGCATCAGCAGGAATGAACACCAAAGAGGAGAGCACAATGCCAATGTAAAATGAGGGAAACAGCCAGTGGCGGGTGAAAAACAGATAAATTAAATAAAGCGAAGCCAGAAAAAGCCCCACATTAAAGGTAATTTCACCAATTAGTAAAGGCCCCCATAAAGGATGATACGCCGCAGAGTCGGGATTGGTCAGTGCATCCCATATGTCACTTTGTAGAAGTGGTTCATAAGCGGGGACGGTATTCATTAATAGCCGAAACGGGGTGAATACCACGCCCAGACCTACTAAAATCAGCCAGCCACCCAGGCCCTTTTTCTGTGTTGACGGGGTGTCGTTTTTTGCATCCATGTTTGGGTTTTCCTTTGCTACTCATAGCCCTGGTTTACTGATGATAAAAACGGAAAGGGCTAACTACGTATCAATAGCTTACGCCATATTATCGCCGCTGTCGCGATAAATTTACAGCGCCGGAGCAGGGGATGTTGTGACTGGTTCGGACGGTTGTGTTGTCTATAAATGGGGCTGTACCGGACTACTTGTTCGCCACTATTTATCCGGGTGACCAGCAAGCTCACGACCGAGCTTTTCCAGGCACTGCTGATGGCGGGTGGTAATAGTGCGCAGGTTTAAAGACAACGGGGACGGGGGCAGTGAAGTCAGGTTTTCTTTGAGACTCGCCAACAGTCGTTGTTCGATATCAATAAAATCGCGAACATGACGAATTGAAGGGTAGTGCTCAAGCATTGACTGAAATTGCTCTTTCACCTGTGCCGGCAGTGTATAATCATGACCGCGATTACCCTCGGCCTCCATCAGTCGCAGGGCGCGAAGCTTCTCGGCTCTGAGCACCCGTAAGCACGCGCGTTGTTGCGGCTGCTGATTGCTTTGCTGAGCGGTTTGGTAAAGCTCAGCGCCCCTGTTGAACAGGTCTTTAAACATTTTAATGGCACATTTTCCGGTGTTCGACATAACCACAGTTACACTTTATTTGTTTGACCTTTGAAGACGCTTATCTTATTTCGATAGCGTCTTCTGGGATCGGTTCGAAGCGACCATACTGGATGGTCATAGCATAGAATTGCATGCCAGCTTCAGAGGTATCGCCTGAAACAGGATTGGGCGTAGACACTTGCTCACAGCCTGATACCGTGCACTGCTGATTAGAAGGCAAACTGGAGGTAGTGACATCACCAGTCACTGCTCCATCAACAGTTTGAGACTGAGGGGCAGCAGTGATTACCTGTTGGTCGGCCATTGACGGCATAGTCACCGCTTCGCTTGAGACAATGCGATACCAGTTGTAATCACGTTCCAGGCCAATCTCTTTGGCACGTTTTTGACTGTATTGCTTCATGGTCTCTGCACTGGTCGCACTATTGGCTTTGTAAAGAATTTTGAATTTCCCCTCAGACAGGCGGTGTGATGAATAGCCGACATCACGGGCCGACTCCGCCGCCTGGTAGGGCGTTGCTGTAAACCCGGAGCCTGCGCAGCCGGTTAGCAAACAAGTGGTTACCACAGCGAATACCAAAGCTCTGATCAATACTGCATCGCTGAATAATCTGATTAATAGTTGTATATCCATGTTGTTTTCCTGTTTGCATCATCGTCAGTAACCGTGTGGTGAAAAGCTTTGATTTAACAGTTACTGACCGAATTAACCTGTGCTTACAGGAGTAGTTGCAACGCTTATGCCATTAATTAATTTTCACTTAAGGTATTGATATACAGTGTTTAATTTTTATTATTATGCAAATAAAGTAAACAACAATGGGAGAATGCAGTGTAAAACTTGCAAGGGGTTACCCGCAAAAGTTCAGCACTGCCAGATCGGCTTTACTCACAGGCTTGAGTAACACCTGGGTAACCGGTAAACCCTCGAGCCGGGCTTTATCCGGCTCGGCGCCGCTGATAACGGTCACTTTCAGGTTGGGGGCGACTTCGGTGATTGCCGCGGTTAGCTCGTAGCCGTCAGTATCGGGCAAATGCAGATCCATTAGCACATGAGCATAGTGTGCCGGTGCATTGGCAACCTTTTCCAGGGCCTGCTGGCCGCTAAGTGCGATATCCGCCTCATAACCCAACGAATTCAGCAACAGGCACATTAATTCGGCCGCGTCCTCATCATCTTCCACTACCAGTAAGGATGACTTCTGCTCAGCAGTACTCACTTCTTTAGGGGCGGAAGGCGGGACGGCTGGTAACAAGAAGGTGCTGAGTACTTCACTTAAGGCTTTACGATCGATAGGTTTGGCGATCACGTTATCAAAACCCTCGGCCAGTAAGGATTCTCTGAGTCCTTTTCGACTGGCTGCCGTAACGGCTACTACCGGCGTTTGAATGCCGGAGGAGCGCATAGCTTTTAAACAATCAATGCCATTCATCACCGGCATATGTATGTCCATCAACACCAGGTGGAAGGGCTCACCCTTATGCTCTGCACTGCGTATTTTTTCCAATGCGTCGGCGCCGTTCTGTGCATAGGTTACCTGAGCCTGACTCATGCTAACTAAACGGCCGGTGAGGCGGCGAATTTCACGTAAGTCGTCAACAATCAGCACCCGGCCATCGAGGTATTGATTGATTTTAAATTGGGCTGGAGGCCGCTCAGGCGCCTCCAGGTTCAGGCGAATAAGGTTCTGTTCGGTGCTGCCCTCTGCGTTAATACAAAACCAAAAGCGACTGCCTTCGCCCTGGGTGGATTCCACATTAATTCTGCCCCCCATACGACTGACTAACTCATTGGAAATGGCCAGTCCGAGCCCGGCACCACCATGGTTAGCGTGGATCAGATCCTCAATTTGCTCGAAGGGTTTAAAAATGGTTTCAAGCTTGTCAGCGGGCATGCCAATACCGGTATCTTTTACCGCAAAGCAAACCCGCCCGCTGTCTTTATCGAATTCTACGTTGATTGCCACTTCGCCCGTGTCGGTAAATTTAATCGCATTATTGACAAGATTAATCAGGATTTGCCGCAGACGGGTTGGGTCTACCTTGATATATTCGGGGATTAGCGAATTAGCGCTAACTGTTAAAACCAGGCCTTTTTCACTGGCCTGCATAACCATCAGACTATAAAGATCGGTTAAAAAGCCGTTCAGGTTAAGCGTTTGTGGCACCAGTTCTAATTTGTTGGCCATGATCCGCGACATATCCAGCAAGTCGTTGAGCAAGCTAAGCAAATGTTTGCTGTTATTAAAGATGGTTGAGAGTTCAGCGTTAATTCGCTCATTACCGGGACTGTCCAGTAACAGCTCGGTATAACCGAGGATGGAGGCCAGCGGGGTTCTGAGTTCGTGACCAAGGTGGGCGAGAAATTTATCCTTGGCTTTGTTCTGCTGCTCAATGCGATTACGTTCTAATCGCTCGGTTTCAATTTCGCGACGTACCAGCGCGTAGCGAATAGTCCGCATAAAACGCGGGGTGTCGATTTCGGCTTTGGTTAAAAAGTCTTCGGCACCGGCGCGCATTACCCTATCATCAACAATATTGTCGGCCTGGCCTGTGAGTACCACCACCGGAATAGTTACCGACAAGCCTTTGAGCTTTTCCAGCACGTCCATGGCATTTTCCTGGCCCAGCAGGTAATCGAGCAGACATAAATCGAATGCATTGGTTTGCAACTGCTCAATGGCTTCATCACCGGTTTTGGCCCACACCAGCTCGAACACCGGCGACTTACACTGAGAGAGTGAGTCAGCGGTCAGAAAATAATCATCTTCATCATCTTCAACCAACAGTATGCGAACATGGTCTGTCATGGGTCATTACTACCTATTTATTGTGGGGGAGTTCAACAAATTCTATCCAGTAGCGACCTATAGCGCGCATCAAATCTACCAGTCCTTCAAAGTTGACCGGTTTGGTAATGTAAGAGGCTGCGCCGAGGTCGTAACCGCGGATCATATCTTCCTCTTCTTTCGACGTTGTCAGGATGACCACCGGTATACTGCGTAAATTGGGATCGGCTTTGATATGTTGCAAGGCTTCACGGCCGTCCATACGCGGCATGTTCAAATCCAGCAATATCAGACTCGGTCGGGGAGACGTGGCCGGATCGGCAAATTTACCTTCCCGGCGCAGATACTCCAGCAGTTCAACACCATCTTCTACACAGTGTAAATTGTTTAGCACCCGACCTTCTTTTAACGCATCGAGCGCCAGCAATCTGTCGTCTTCATCGTCATCGGCCATTAATATGGTTATGGGTAAGCTACTGTTCGGCATGACTTATTACTCCCTGTTGTTGCAAGTTGGTAAACGGCTGGCCGTCTTCTGGCAGATACAGTTCGAACCTGGCGCCCTGGCCGGGTTCACTAAAAGCTTCGATGGTACCGTTATGGCGTTCGATAATGCGGCGGCAAACCGCTAAGCCGATACCGGTACCTTTAAACTCTGAGCGCCCGTGCAAGCGTTGGAACGGCGCAAATATTTTCTCGGCAAAGCTTTGTTCAAAGCCGATGCCATTGTCCTGTAATGACAATTTAAACCAGCTCAGACCTGGCAGCAGATGAAGGGACTCGGCCTGCTTATCATCGATAGCTTCATAACGTAAGGTAATAACCGGTGGCTGGTCTGGTTTGGTAAATTTCAGTGCATTAGACCACAAATTTAAAAACAGCTGATTCATTTGTGAGGCGTCAGCTTTCATTACTGGCAGTGAGTCGGTATGAATTTCTGCCTGCTTTTCTTCTATGGTAATTTCAAGATCTTCCAACACGGAGGCGACGATGGTATTTAAATCGGTATCCTCAAAGTCTTTGCCGCGGGTAGTTACCCGGGAGAATGACAATAAATCACTGATTAGCATAGACATACGCTCTGCGGCATTGAGCATGCGATTAAGGAAGTCCTGACCACGCTCATCAAGAGCATCTTTATAGCCGGTGCTGATGCGATTGCCAAAGGCGCGAATTTTGCGCAAGGGTTCCTGCAGATCGTGGGAGGCAACAAAGGCAAAATCTTCCAGCTCGCGATTACTGCGTGACAGCTCTTCTGCGTAAACCTGTAGCTCTACGGTGCGCTCTTTTACCCGAGATTCTAATACCAGGTTATGTTGTTGTAATTCGCGTCTGTGGCGGATGGTTTCCCGGATGTTCATGCGCAGTAACATAAAAATACTGATCACCAGCAAGCCGGTGGTCAATGAGGAGATTATCAGGTTTGTGACCGAGTCGGAGCGGAGTTTGAGTAACGAGTCAATGTGGTGTTTCTGTAATTTGTGTTCTTGTGCGGCGATTTGCTCAAACACAGTCTCAAACTTATTATACAGTTCGAGGCCCAGATCAGACTCAAATATGGCAATGGCTTTATCCTTGCGACCCTGACGCGCCAGCTCGACCGTTTCAATAAGCTCTGACAGTTTTGCTTTGGATAGATTTATCAGTTGCTGCAGGCGCTCTTCCTGTTCGGCGAAGTCCGAACGAATCGCGTTAGCTTCTACCTGCTCGATAATGGTGTTAACTTTATTGAGTGTTTTCTCGTAATCATCCAGATAGGCTTCCCGGTCGGCGAGCAAATAGCCGCGCTGGCCAGACTCGGTTCTGAGGACAGCCAGGTGCAGGGTATTAATTGAGTTAATCACCTGGTTGGTGGTAAACAACCGCCGTTCCAGTAAGGCAAGCTCATCCATCGTGTGGATGGTATAGGTGGAGTTAGCGGCAATAACAATGATAACCAGGGTAACCAACAATATCGACGAAGCTGTATTGCGGATAATGGTTTTCATTCTGTGGGACTGCCAGCGTCGTTTGAGTTAGGGGAAAACTGCGCTACCAGATCGCTCAGACTATCACTGCAGTCTTTACTGCCAGCAATAATTTTATCCAGTGCCGTCAGGGCTTTATCCTTTGGTACGGCACCTTCAAGAGCCAGTTTAATAAGCTCTGACTGCATAGTAATGCGATTTAACGGGCGGCGCGCGTCGTGCACCGCCTTCTGTAATCGTGCAAATTCACCTTCATCCATATTGTATTATTCCGAATCACTGTTTAGGTCGCCGTAGGCATGTAATCGGTTATACAGGGTTTTGGTGCTGATCCCAAGCATTTCCGCTGCGGTGGTTTTATTGCCATCCACTTTTTCTAAGGTCGCGTAAATTAACTCTTTTTCGACTTCTTCGATGGTTCTGCCTGCCTTCAGACCAGTCGATAGCGTTTGCTTCTTAGCAAAAGGTGATTCAATGGTTTTGGGTAATTCGATATCGCTACCTTCCGGATCACTCATGATGGCTGCACGATGTACAAAGTGACGCAATTCACGCACATTACCAGGCCAGTCGTAGGCTTGCAGCTTTTCTAACTGCACCGACTGCCAGCGAAACTGACTGCCATTTTCCTCGTTAAGCTGGTTGATAAAGTATTCTGCCAGTAGCGGAATATCTTCCTTACGTTCCCGCAGCGGCGGGATCGTGATTGGAAATACGGCCAGACGAAAATAAATGTCTTCGCGCAGTACCTTGCTTTCGGCGATTTCTTCCATGCTGCGGTTTGTGGCCGAGACAACCCGGCAGTTTACCGGCATCGCTTTAGTGCCGCCCACCCGGATAACGACTTTGTTTTCCAGTACCCGCAATAAGTTGGGCTGCATGTCGATAGGCATCTCGGTAATTTCGTCGAGGAAAAGGGTACCGTTCTCTGCTTGTTCAAAAACGCCTTCCTTGCGGCCTACAGCACCGGTAAAGGCGCCTTTTTCGTGGCCGAATAATTCACTGCCGATCAGTTCTTTTGAGAACGCGCCGCAGTTAGTGGCCACATAGGTGCCTTCGCAGTCAGAGGCCTCGTGAATCGCGGCAGCCACCACTTCCTTACCCACACCACTTTCGCCAAGCAGCATCACATTGGCTTTGGTTTTACTGACCCGGCCAATGAGTTTGTACAGCTCCTGCATAGGGGCTGATTCACCAATAAGCTGACCAAAATGCCTGGTAATAGCAGAGGTTGAGCGTTTACTGGCGGGTTGCTTTTTACCCTGTAGTACCGACTCCAGATCTTCCCGTTGAATGGGCTTTACCAGATAATCGATGTTCGGGCCGCACATGTCCTTGATAATCCCTTTTACCGAAGGGTGCCCGGTGATCAGGGTGACCCGGGTATTCTGTTCGGGCTGCAGCGATTCCATCAGGTGCAGACCTGAGCCATCGGGTAGCATAAAATCCAGCAGGATATGGTCAAAGGATTCTTTTGAGAGCCACTCGCGAGCTTCGGCGAGGGTAGACGCGGTTAATACTTCGTGACCAAGAAATTCGATGATTGTGCAGGCTACGTCGGTAAACTCCGCATCATCATCCACTAAAAGTACGGTTAACATTGTCGCATCCTTGTATGTTGATTATTTAGCCAATTTAACTGATACGACAATGGGTTACATTAAGATCATCAGTTTTTAATTGAATTACAGGGTGAGTTGTTATCCAGTGAGTCGGCGCTGGGTAACAGCATGGTTTGATAACGTAACTCACCAATGAATGCCCGGGCAGCCGGTCCAAGCCGATCGCCGTCGGCAAAGCACAGGTGGAGCATCGCTTTACGGATCCCGCCTTGCTCCATGGGGAGGGGTTTTAAACTACCATCTTCAAGTTTATCGCTGATAATTGCAAGGGGTAACCAGGCAAAGCCCAATCCCTGACTGATTATATCGATAGAGGTGCGCACATGACTTACTGTCCAGCGCTGTTCTGCGCCAAGCCAACCAGACTCAGCTTTACGCTCCGTCGAGGAGTCGCGAACCACAATCTGGCGATAACCTTTAAGGTCACCCAGCGTCAGCGTGCGATTTAGCTCGTGCAGTGGATGGCTGGGGTGGGCAACGGCGATAAACTCAATATCGCAAAGGTCCTCACTGAAGCCATTGGGGTAGGGGAATGGCGAAATACCAATATCCACTTCGCCATCCTTAAGTAGGGTATTGGCGCCGTTTAACACTGTTTCCATCAGTTCGATGCGCAGTAACGGGTACTCCTGGGATACTTTATTGAGTGCATGGTAAAGCATTTGTGGCGGAAAAATAATATCCGCCGCCACGCGTAAATAGGTTTCAATGCCTGACGTAAGGCTGCTGGCCACACTTTCGACTTTGTGGGCCTCTTCGAGCAGGAAACAGGCCCGGCGGTACATCAGCTCACCGGCTTCTGTGAGGGTGACGCGACGCCCTTCATTAAGGAACAGGGTAAGGTCGAGGGCGTGCTCAAGTTTTTGCACCGCGTGGTGAATGCTGGACTGACTTTTATGGACCTGTTCAGCAGCCTGATTAAAACCGCCCGCTTCCACGACAGCTTTAAACATGCGCCACTGTTCAAGGGTTGCTTTTAACATACCGGGTAAACTCCACGAAAAACTGCCTTCAATGGCCAGCTTATTGTTTTTTGCGAGCTTACACCGGTTGGTAGATTAGTTAAACGCCTTTTGAATGGTCGGCACGTCGCAGGTCATGACGGCTACATGCTGGTAGCCCATTTTTGCCAGTTGCTCGGCAGCGAGCATAGCCCGCGCGCCGGAGGCGCAATGCAGGAAAATCGGTGTGCCGGGATCCTTAACCAGTTCCAGCATTTTCATTTCAAGGACACCGCGGGGGATATTAATCGCGCCGTTGGCCGGGGAGTTAGCATGCTCTGCAGGCTCTCTAACATCAATCACATAGCCATTTAGCTCTGCTCGTTCTCTGGCTGCTTCGGCGGCAGTAATTTTTCGTGGTGCCGGATCAATGGCTGCTAAACGTTCCGGAATAGTTAATAGCATGATGACCTCTTCTATACGGTAATTATATTAGTTAAAGCTAATGTTAAGGATTGTTCTTGTCAACATGAATCGATAATGAGACAACTACGATCATTTTTGTGATATTAAATGATAACCATTACTTGCTTAGGCGGGCCGTTTGACGTTCAATATGCCCATAGCGTGAAGTGAGCCTGAACACGACAAGGTAGAAGCTATGGACCCAATGCAAATGCTGAGCCGCTCCGAAGAAGCGGAGCAATTTCTAAAACAATTATCGAATAAAACCCGGTTGATGGTGCTTTGTTCTCTGCTGGAGGGAGAGCGCTCGGTGACCGAGTTACTCGACGACGTGCAGGTAACCCAACCTGTGCTTTCGCAGCATCTGGCTTTGCTTCGCGAAGCCGGGTTTGTGGCCACCCGCCGTAGCGGCCAAACGATTTATTATCGGTTGGCGGACGATCGTATTATCCAAATCATGAATCTGTTGTACGGTTTTTTCTGTGCGGACGACTAGTCCGCACTCAGCGCACCCTCAAGTTCTTTCCTACTGATATCCAGTTCAATGGCGTGACCTGCCCAGTCAATTTTTACAATATGACGGCAGTCTACTTTTACCCGTTTACCACCGGGTAGCCAGTCGTTCAGATTTATAATCAGGTGGCTGACGGACCACTGCGGGAGCTGGATCACAAAATCCTCCACATGACCTGCCTGGCCGTCACTCAGCGCGATGGTGTATCCGGTAAGTTCGTCGCAGGAGCGCAGGTGCGAATTGTCCTCCTCTGGTTGTGCATGCTGTCGGGAGAAATTATCTACCAGCTCCAGCGGGTGCGCATATTCGCCCCAGGCACCCGGGCCCGTCCAGTAGTAGCCGTAGCCGAAATACTGGTACAGCAATGATTCGTACTCACGTGACACGGGTTGATGTTCTTCAAGTGAGGGACTGTTTTTCAGCGCTTCTTTAGTAAGAGACACGGCCAGGGTTTTTTCATCGGCTTGCAGACTGTCGATAGAGACTGGCGTAATTACTACCTTACGACTTAATGGCAGCCAGGTGTTAGTATCGGCAACGATATATCTGACGATCCATTGGGCATCGTCAATCAGTACATCCTGACAGTCACCAATATCACCGTCTGTTGCGTGAATTGAATAGTTGCTTAACTGCGAGAAACGCGTTTCCATAATAACCTCCTTGCTTAACTGACCGGTACCACCGGGCATTAATTTATAAGGTGTGGAGCGTAGGACGGATCACCCAAACACCGGTTGGCCGGTTCGATCGCATCGTTAAAAGGAGTGTAGACAGAAGGAATCAAAAAAGACAGCCGGCAGTCGGGAGACTGCCGACAGGTGTATGCTGAATGACGGGTATACGGCAGTAACAGTTAAGCTACGTCAAACTCGTCGTCAGAGTAATCCTCGTCATAGTCAGATTGATTGCTGGCTGAACTATGCAGGGTATAAAACTGTTTGCGGTTGCGCGCCAGCCTGATGTATTTCAACCAGGCTTTTTCCAGCAAACTGCTGGCTTGCTGTTCACCTTTCAGCACCGCGATAAAACGTTGCTCTTCGGCGTTTTCCGGGCTCAATTCACCAGACTCCAAACCGGCCAGGGTTTTGCCATAGGCACTTAATACATCGGCTTCGGGAATACTAAAGTCACCTGACTTACGGAAACCGTAAGGAAAGTGTTGGCGGTCAATAAACTGCTTAGCAGGTACACGTATATCTGTCGTCTTCATGATACGAATTCTCTTAGTTGAGTAATTTCGTGCACTTTTAATTTATAAAACTGCAAATGAAAAACAAAAAATTTTTACCTTCACAATAAAAAAAATTGTTTCACAAAACTGCCATCTTTCGACTCATCAATTGCACATTCATTAGCAGTCATGGCAAGGGCTTTACAGCCCTTAATATCGCTGGCGTGAGCTGTCATAGGTGAGGGCTGTTAAGTGAGGTAATATGTAAATTGGTTAAAAAACACTCAGAAATAAAGTTTTTCGTGACGATAAAAACTTTTCATTTCCTATTTTTTTACAGCGAGGAATAATAACTGTGTTAGTGTTCAACCAACCCAGAGAAGACAATGAGCAAAGACTATCGTTACCAGCGGGAAGAATGGGACTCGGTAGATGACGAAGATGGTGGCGATCATCGCAAAGACCATAAACGTCAGCAATCTATGAAAGACAAGAAAAAGGCGATGCACCGACGCGATAAACAGCGACGTGCTCAGCACGATAGCTTCGAGTGAGCGCCAAATAAAACAGGCCACCCGGCACGTTTTATTTTACTTTATTGAAAACTTGTGCCAGCTTATGCGTATCGACGAGAGTCATAGTACGTATAAGCATGGACATTCGTTTTTTAACCACATTTGTAGAAGTAGTCAAAACACGTCATTTCGGCAAAGCTGCCGAGAATCTCTATTTAACCCAATCGGCAGTTAGCGCCAGAATTAAGCAGTTGGAAGAATATTTCCACACCACTTTATTTGTGCGCCACCGTAATAGTATTCAGCTCACGCCTGCTGGCGAACGGTTGTTGCCTTTCGCTGAACAGCTTAGTGCTACCTTGCAACAAGCAAAGCAAGAGTTGCAGCGTGAAGCCGGTGAATATCTGGTGTGCGGAGCCGGCCAGTTAAATAACGAAATCTGGATGCCTGAATTGCTTCGCCAAATTCATGAGGCGTTTCCCGAATGGGCAATTAAAGCCGAGGTGCTGCCGTCTGAGCAGATTTCCCGGCAGTTACATGACCGCAGTGTTGATATTGCCTTTTCCAGTGAGCCGCTTAAGTCTGAAGAATTTACCGGGCAGCTATTGAAGGCGATGCCGCTGGGATTGTTCAGTATAAATCAGGCGGAAGTAGACACCGGGCCCGAGCAGTTTGTGTCGATAGACTGGGGCAGTAAAGCTCGCGACGAGCTACTGACCCGGTTTGCTGAATATCGCGATGCGAAGTTTACTACCAACTCCCTGCGTCTGGCCCTGGCTACATTGCAGCAAGAGGGCGGTGTAGCGGTGTTACCGGTTGGTCTCGACTGGTCTCAGTGGGGGCTGGAAAATGTGCGCTGTATTGATCATTTCACACATGCACAGTGTAAGCTTTATATGTACTACATGAAGTCTGTCAGACGAACGATAGTGCCTGAGGTAGTCAGTGTGGTGAGTCAACACTTTACCCAGGAAGTATAACAACAGAGCAACATGCTCAGCCTGAATTGAATAAAAAGAGAACTATAATGCTGAAAGACGACGAGTTTATTAGTCAGAGCCCGGAACAACGCCTGGCCAGCTTTTTTGCAACAGTAAAAGAGCAGGGGGAATTATTTATCCTTAATGATGACGACGGCTGCGTGATGCTGACCTCAGATGATGAAGAAGGCGTGCCTGTCTGGTCAACGGCCAGCCTGGCCAGTATGTGGGCCGATCAGGAATGGGCCCATTGTGAACCGAAAGCGATTAGCCTGGATGTCTGGCTGTCGCGCTGGACTTCAGGTCTGTCCAAGGACTTTCTCAACGTCATTATTGCTCCCATGCCGGCTGAGGAAAGTGAACTCATGGCACCGGAAGATTTTGCCGATAAGCTGGCCTGAGCTGAACCATAATCTGCAATAACCGTAATAAATACCAGGGTGTGTTGGCTTTGCTGATTAAGGTCAATAACATCCTCGGTACATACCGTCATAATCGCGACTTTGTGATCGCATAAACGCCCGTCGGCACTGATGGCCGCGTCACGAAAAAACAATATCGCAGACCACAATTATCAGGCAGCAAAACGCTCAGGAGGAGACTATTTCAAGCTTATCAACCTTAACACCCGGTGCAAATGATTTATGGTTTTTACCCCTGGGCGGAACGGGTGAGATTGGCATGAACCTCAATTTGTACGGCCATGACGGTCAGTGGTTGATGGTGGATTGTGGGGTTACGTTTGATGAACCTTTGGTAGCGCCGTATCTTAATCAGACTACTGGCTCCAAACACCATGTTGTGGCCCCGGATCCGTCTTTTATTGTTGCGCAGCGAGAGCAACTGGCTGGCCTGGTCATTACCCACGGCCATGAAGATCACGTAGGTGCTGTGGCGGCATTGTGGCCACGGTTACGCTGCCCGGTTTTTGCAACGCCGTTTACGGCAGAACTTTTACATCGCAAGCTGGGCCAGGTGGGTCTGGCTGGCAAAGTCCCGGTTCAAATCGTCAATCCGGATGCCACGCTGACCGTTGGGCCTTTTGTGCTGTCATGGCTGGCTATTACCCACTCTATCCCTGAACCCCAGGCGCTGTTGATCAGCACCTCTGCAGGCACCGTTTTTCATACCGCGGACTGGAAGATTGACGCGCAGCCAATTAGCGGTAAGCCATTTAATGCCAATCTATACCGGCAACTGGGTGAAACAGAATTACTGGCATTGGTTGGCGACTCCACCAACGCGATAAAGCCCGGCTTTTCCATTTCCGAACGGATCTGTGCAGAGGGCCTGAATACGGTAATCAAACGTTGCAGTGGCAGGGTGGTGGTGAGTTGCTTTGGCAGTAATATTGCCCGCCTGATATCACTGGCGCGTATTGCTCAGCAAACCGGGCGTTACATGGCGTTGCTGGGGCGATCGCTGGAAAACATGCATGGCGTTGCAAAGAAAACCGGTTACTGGCCGGACGATCTGGATGTATTGGAAAAGGCGCATATTGGCTACTTGCCTGCGAATGAAGTGCTGGTGGTGGCAACCGGTAGTCAGGGCGAGCCCAGGGCTGCGCTTAATCGAATGGCCATTGATGCCTCACCTTATTTTGAGCTGGAGGCCGGCGATACGGTGATTTTTTCCAGTATTGTGATTCCTGGCAATGAAAAAGCCGTTGAGCGCCTGCTTGAGAAGTTGCGTAAAAAGGGTGTTCAGGTGGTTTTATCCGAAGACAGCGACGTGCCCATTCACGCCAGCGGCCATCCTTGTGTCGAAGAGTTGAAGCTGATGTATCAGTGGACAAAGCCGCAGATAGCCATCCCGGTACACGGTGAACCAGAACACCTTGAAGCTCATGGCGCAGTGGCCCGTGAGATGGGCGTAAAGCGCACTTATGTGGGCCGCAATGGCGATTTGTACCTGCTAGCACCGCAACCCGGTATCCGGCGTGCCAAGGTGAAAGTGGGTCGGATTGCTATTGAACAGTCCTGACTAACCCTCCTTAATACTCCCCGTTGGGCATACCGGACAGCTGACCAAATGAATAGCTGGTAGCGAGGCTGTCTGGCAATTACTGTCTGATATACAATAAGTTTTCCCGGGAATTGGTATAATATTGCGCTTAAGCTGCATTTTATCCAGCTAACGAATACAATAAGGGGCGTTTCTATGCTATGTATAAGGGGCTTGGCATAGCTTGTACGCCCCGGGCTGTCTCGCTTCCATAATTCCGTAAACAGATAAGAATACTCCGAACCAACGGGGAAGGTTGAATATATAAATGGTTAGTAGTTGGTTGTTCTTTACAATGTCTCGCTGTCTGCTGTTTTGCTGTCTGTTACTCAGTATCCCGCAAATTACTCTGGCGGTAAGCCTTAGCGGTGAGCCATTGGTAACCAATCCACTGGGTACGGTGTTATCGACGCAGCAAGGACTCAAACAGGACAGCATCCAGGATCTGCTAATCGATAATGATAATTTTTTGTGGGTTGCCACTGATGGCGGCCTTGACAGGTTTGATGGACATCGGGTTGAGCATATCACCGGAGAAAACGATCTGCTCGCATCAACCCCCATTCAAAACCTGTTCCTGGATAGCCGCAACCGGCTCTGGATAAGTACCTATTATCGTGGGTTATACCGGTTGGATCTGGCCACCAATGAGCTTCGGCTCGTGGTCGAGCTGCCACAATTAGAAATTGCTGAATATAACCAGACCGCCGAACAGTTTATCGAGTTGGCAAACGGCGATATGTTGCTGTTATTTGGTGAATCCCTGGTGCTTTATGACACCAGCGCTGACAGCCACGAAATTTTGTACCAGATTGATGTACACGACGAGGACCGTATACCCTACCTCAGAGACATGCTGTTAGTGGATAACCTGCTGCTCGTCGCCTCTTCCGAAGGATTAATGTTGGCTGACTATTCGGCGCAACAACTCGCTTTCAAAAAAGTTGAGCATCGTTTCAACGTAGAATTAAATGTGGATAATGCCAATACCAAAAGCCTGTTGCTGGATGACAATGGTGAGCTGCTGGTTGGCACTGTTTCAGGCTTGTTCAGCATGCCATGGGAATCCGTTACGCAGGCCTATCGAGGCGATGGTGTGTTGAAAGACAGCAGTCTTATCATCCACCAGCGAAATATCTGGGAAATTAAAGCTCAGAACAATCAGTTAATCTGGATAGGTTCAGATATCGGGCTGCTGCAATTGCAACGAAAAGATAGCGATTGGCAAGCGTCATTCGTGTTAGAGCCATCCACCGGCGAAGTGGCCTTGTCCCGTGCGGATGTGCGGGCAATAGCCCTGACCTTCGATAACAATCTGTGGATTGGTTCCTATTTTAATGGCGCCTTGTTCTGGTCGCCGAATAGCTTTAATTTTAAGGTGCTGCAGAACCAGGGTAACAAGAGGCCGCTAAGCGACAATGTGATTTGGTCGATCCTGGAAGACAGCGACAATACATTATGGGTTGGTTCAGATAATGGTCTGACCCACTACAACCCCGTTAGTGCTGAAAGTCAGTTTTACATGGTCGCTGATGGTATACCAGAACCTTACAGTATTCACACCATTGTCAAGATTATGCCAGCGCACGATCCGGACAAATTATTACTCTCTACTTTTAATGGCATGGTGCTGTTTGATAAGCAAAGTGGTGAATATGAAAAATTAAATTTTGGTCTGAATGATGAGGAGGCTAGCTTTGTCTCCGGCGCGTCATTCGGGCCCGACGGCAAATTATATTTTTTCGCCAATCATTTATACCGTTATGATTTTGAAAGCGAATCGCTAACGAGGTTGGACACCCTGGAAAACCAGGTTGTGCTCAACCTGGTGATGAATTTTATCGGTATCAACCCGGTTAATGCCGAGGAAATGCTGGTAGCCACCTATGATGGTTTGTGGACCTTTAACATTCACTCTCAGCAGGCCAGGCAACTACACCGCTTGCCTGAGCGGTTAGTCAATACTGATCTTTGGCCCGATGTCGTTAACCTGGACGGTCATATTTTATGGGTTGGTTACCCGGGATACGGTCTGGTTGGGTTGGATGCCCAGACGTATGAAGAACGCTATCACTTCGGTCGGGAAGCATTAGGGCAGGCGGTGGTGTTATTCGATTTGTTAGAAGATGATGACGGCTATTTCTGGTTCAGCTCGCTAGACGGGATCCACCGCTTTTCGTCAACTGAACTTACCTTCACTGAGTATGAATATGGTCGGGAACTCAGTATCGCCGAATTTAATCTGGGGGCAAATGCTAAATTAAGCGATGGCCGAATGGTATTTGGTTCGCCTAAAGGCCTGGTGTTTTTTGAACCGCACAAATTAAATCAGCTCAAACAGTCTGAGTTTTTGTTGAGTGAATCGCGGCAAATGGTGATAACCGGCATTGAGTTATCGTCCCGTAAGCTAAAACTGCCCAAACTCAACCTGGCTAATACTCATCTGCAATTGTCTCATGATGACTATGGGTTAACCATTGAGTTTTCTTCCCTGCAGTACCAAAAAGACACAGATGCGCAATACAAGTATGTGCTGAGTAAGGGTAAACAGATCCTCAGTGAAGATATTACCACGGATACCCGGGTAATCTTACCTTCGCTTGCGGCCGGGGATTACCGCTTTGAGGTGATGCCAGCAACACAGGCCAGAGAGCAAACACTGTTGCCAGCCAGTCTGACTATTCATATGGCATACCCCCCGTTTTGGTCGCCGCTGGCTTATACGCTTTATGCTCTGGTAGTGGTGGGCTTGTTGGGCGCTTATTTGGTCAGTCGTCATTTGCAGTTACTACGCCTTAAGCAAGCTCAGCAGCAGGTCAAGCTGTTTGGCAATGCCTTTCGTCATACCAGTGACTGGGTGGTCATTTTCGACCAATCCCATTTGCCTGTGGCGGCGAACCCGGCGTTTGAGAAGACGTTTGGGATCAATGACAAGGAACGACTTGATCGGCAGCTTTACCGGATATATCAACAGGTACCAAAGCTCGAAGCACAGCTGTCGGGTCATCTTAAACTGTTAACTGACGAAGCCGTGTGGAAAGGGGAAGAGCGCATTCAGACGCCCGACGGTCGTCACTACGACGTGTTAATAGACATTAATCGTATGGAAGACGAAAACGATGCCAGTGATATTCACTACCTGGTGGTGATATCTAATATCACCGAGCAAAAAAATGCTGAACGAAAGCTGGTAAAAATAGCCAACTTTGACAACCTTACAGGCCTGGTGAATCGCAGTTTGCTGCTTGACCGCCTGGAACATGCTATAGATTCCGCTGCGGCTCATGATCACACCGTTGCGGTATTGTTCGTTGACCTTGACCGTTTTAAAGGGATTAACGATTCGCTGGGCCACGACTATGGTGACAAACTGCTCAGAGTGATTGCCAATCGTATGCTTAATCAGGCGTCGAAGAGTGATACGGTGGCCCGTCTGGGCGGCGATGAGTTTGTCATTGTGATGGAAGAGGTCGAGAGCGAATCAGCGGTATCGAGTTTCGTGTCGCAGCTGATTGAGTCGATTGAAACCCCCATTTCCCTGGGTAAAGAAGTGCTGCGGGTGTCCTGTTCGGTAGGGATTTCATTTTTCCCTGATGATGCGACCGATCCGGCAGAACTGCTTAAACAGGCCGATGTGGCCATGTATACAGCGAAAAAGAACACCCTGAGCGCGTTTATCTATTACACCAAGGAAATGAACGAGCGGGCAATTGAGCGGCTGGCACTGGAAAACCGGGTGAAGTCAGCCTATGAAGAACAGGTATTTGAAAATTATTACCAGCCCATTGTTAACCTGAATTCCGGCAAAACTGAAGGCGTTGAGCTGTTGTTGCGCTGTTTTTATCAGGACGAATGGATATCGCCGGCGGCGTTTATACCGGTTCTTGAAGAATTGCGCCACATAATAGAATTAACACGCAAAGCAACCGAAACCGCCATTAATGACCTGCAGCAGTGGTATGCTGAAGGTTTCACCGGTTATGTTTCAATTAACTTATCTGCGCTGCATTTTAAAACCCATTTCGATTTAGAGTTTATTGAACAGCGTCTTAAAAAGGCTGGCTTACCGCGCTCGGCGCTGCGCTTTGAAATTACCGAAGGTGTGCTGATTGATAAATCCGATGAAGTCTTGCACGAACTGCAGCGGATCCGAGATGCGGGCTTCAAGCTCGCGCTCGACGACTTCGGCACCGGCTATTCCTCCTTAAGCTACCTGCGTCGCTTCCCGCTTAATGTGTTAAAAATCGACAAAAGTTTTATCGATGACGTGAAAGAAAGTGAAGAAGAAAACGCCTTAGTGCAAACTACAATCAATCTGGCGTTGAGTTTGAAAATGGACTGTATTGCAGAAGGCATAGAGTATGCGGAGCAGGTTCAGTATCTGCTTAATCACGGTTGCTTCAGGATGCAGGGGTATTTCTTTTCGCGTCCGGTCAATGCCGTTGAAGTAAAACCACACTTAATGAACGAATGGCAAACATCTACCCTCGCGTTTAATCCTAATATTTGATTCGTCAATAAAGCCCGGTTTACCAACCGGGCTTTTTGCGCTGTTATGCTGTTTTGATATTTAATGGGATGGGCAGGTTACGGAAGCGTTGTCCGGTGGCTGCAAACAGAGCGTTAGCTAAAGCAGGGGCTGCGGGCGGTGTTGGAGGTTCACCTACGCCGCCGGGCAAGGCTGCTGTTTCGATGATTTCCACGTCAATACTCACCGGCGTTTGCGGCATACGCGCGACCAGGTAGTCGTGGAAATTGCTCTGCGTGATTTCACCATTAAGTGCGGTGAGCTGGCCGATTGCACAGCTGATACCATAAATCAGGCCACCTTCGCATTGCGCTTTTACATGATCGGGGTTGACCACGATACCGGCATCAATAGCAATGTAGGCTTTAGGAATGGTCCATTCACCACGATTGTTGACCTTCACCTCAATAACCGCCGCTGTGTAGCTTAAAAATGAGCGGTGTGCCGCCAAGCCGAGATAACGGCCTTGCGATTCGCGCTTATCCCAGTCTGCCATGTTAGTTACTTTATTAATGACATTTTTCAGTCTGGCGGTATCCACCGGGTAGTCGTTGAGGTCGTCGCCGTAATTGCCGTATTGGGTATTACTGGCGGCAAAATCAATGTGTCGGTCTTTACCAATCAGTTGTAGCAGGAAATCCTTGTGGTCAACTTTGGTTTGATGGGCCAGTTCTGCCACAAAGGATTCTTTGGCAAATGCATGGTAGACGTTGGCCACACTGCGCATCCAGCCAATACGCACATGAGCATTGGCTTCACCACGCTCCAGTTGCAGATTTGGTACATCAAACGGTGTATCCCTATGGCCCAAATCCAGTTCGCCGTCGCTGGGCTTATTAGCGGCCGGATTAAAGGTGGATGAAATCGGGGGGAAGACGGTTTTATGGTACCAACCGGTAACGTGATTATTTTCATCCAGCGTTGCGCTTAAGCGCTGACCACTGACCGAATGGAAGTAACCGTGTTTAATATCGTCTTCACGGCGCCATACAACCTTAACCGGCCGGCCAGCTTGTCTGGCCAGCAGCGCAGCCTCAACAGCAAAGTCCGGTTTTGCCTTACGGCCAAAGCCACCGCCGAGTAAAGTAACGTTGATGGTGACGTTTTCAAGCGGTAATTTAAGGGCGCCGGCAACTTGCTGACGCGCCGTTTGTGGTGATTGCACACACGCCCAGATTTCAGCGCTATCGTCGGTAACCACAGCGGTAGCGGCTGGCGGTTCCATGGGCGCTTGCGCAAGATGCGGCGCATAATAACTGGCATCCACCACTCTTGCGGCATCGGCAGTGGCCTGTTCAAAATTCCCCAGTTTACGGATTACCTCACCTGGTTTGGCGGCGTTATCTAACAAAGCCTGCTGGTAGTCGTCGGAATTGTAGCTGGCATGTTCGCTGGTTTGCCATTCGGTTTTCAGCGCGTTGCAGGCCTGCCAGGCCAGCCAGGTATTAGTCGCCAGCACCGCAATCCCCCCCAGAGGGTTAAAGAGCGCCGGAGCCGAGGCTGCCGGCATATCGATAACATCGACCACCCCCGCCATTTTTTTCACTTCAGCCTGATTTGAGGATTTTACACTGCTGAATAATACGGGCGGGCGTTGGATAACTGCATAAAGCATGTTGTCCATGACCACGTCCTGACCATACACGGCCGTGCCGGTGGTCATGCCGGTTAAATCAACGCTGGGCACGGCTTTACCAATTTGTGTCCACTTATCGCGGGATTTCAGTTTTAAATCACTTGGCTTGGGGACCGGTAATTTAGCCGCGACGGCAACCACATCGGCAAAGGCTACTTTGCGGCCGCTGGGTTTATGCACGATAAAGTGCGATTGCGTCTCACATTCATAGGGGTCGACCTGCCAGCCTTTGGCTGCAGCCGTACACAGCATCAAAGCAGCGGTGGCCCCCGCTTCGCGTAAACGCTGGAAATTGCGGCGAACACTGCGGGAGCCATCCGTATTCTGATCGCCATATTTGGCATCGCCGGTGGCCTGTTTTATGGTAACGTGCTGCCAGTCGGCGCCAAGTTCTTCCATCATAATTTGCGGAATACTGGTACGTACCTGTTGACCCATTTCTGAGCGGTGACAGGTTATTTCCACTTTACCGTCTTCGGCAAAACTGATGAATACATTGGGGGCAAAACTGTCCGATTCCGGCGCATTGGCAAACATTGCCTGCGGGCGGGTGGCTGGCAACAGGGCCAGACCAAGGGTAAAGCCCGTGGCGGTAACACTACGTTTCAGGAACGTGCGGCGGGATTGGGAAACGGTTGAATCACTCATTTGGTCACCTTTACAGCGATCGACTCCGCCGCTGATTTAACTGCAGCGCGAATACGTGGATAGGTACCACAGCGACAAATATTGCCCGCCATGTGGGATTCGATTTGCTCGTCAGTCACTGGTTGTTGTTTATCGACCAATGCAGCCGCCTGCATCATCTGACCACTCTGGCAGTAGCCACACTGGGGGACGTTATGTTCACGCCAGGCTTGTTGCACCGGATGGGAGCCATCTTCAGAAAGGCCTTCGATAGTGGTGATGGGCTTATCACCAATGGCTGCCATGGGCAGTTGACAGGAGCGGGTAGGTTCGCCGTTAAGGTGTACCGTGCAGGCACCACACAGGGCCATACCACAGGAATACTTGGTGCCGGTCATCTTCAGTTCATCACGAATGAACCAAAGCAATGGCATACTGGGATCCCCCTGATAGTCAAACTCCTGTTGATTAATAGTGACTTTCATAACGTTCCTCTTTTTATCCCTGACGATAGTGTCGTTAAGTGGGATTAGATCAACATGTTCACGTTGATGATTCAATAAAAACGGGTTAAACGGCGGTACATCACGACTAGTCTCGCCCGGTCTATGCAACTGTTTTAACCCATTTCACCACAATTCGTTAGCTTTATTGCCCTTGTTTTTGTAAAGTCTTTGTTAAGTATTCTACAAATAATAACCAATAGATATAAAAGGTGGAAACGACAATGTCAGATGCGTCTGCAGATCCCACAACTTTTCAAATAATGTCGCCTCTCGAATGTTTTTATTACCGCGAACAACATAGCCCGGATCATCCTTGTCTTGTGCAACCAGTAGAAGGTCGTTTTCACACCTATTCCTGGGGGGACGTTGCTACTCAGGTGCGTAAGCTTGCCTGGCGCCTCAACAATATGGGCCTGGATAAAGGTAGTCGTATTGCGATTTTGTCGAAAAACTGTGCTGAGTGGGTGATGGCCGATTTAGCGATTATGCTGGCCGGGCACGTGTCTGTGCCAATTTTCGCAACGGCTGGTGAAGATACCATTCGTTACGTGCTCAGCCATGCCGATGTGAAAGTTGTCTTTGTTGGCAAGCTGGATGACGGCCCGAAGCAATCGGCTGCCATAGATGATGAAATCACCACGGTTTCCTTTCCATATCCTGGCGTTAAAACGACTTACAGCAGGGCGGAGTTCAGCCACTGTGACAGCTTTACTGACAGTCCAACCCCTGGGCCTGATGAGTTAATGACGATTATCTATACCTCTGGCAGTACCGGTAGTCCTAAGGGCGTTATGCATTCTTACAGCGCCATGGCCTGGGCTGGCGCTCAGGCCAAAACCGATCTGTCGCTGGGCAAAGAAGACCGGCTGCTCAGTTATTTGCCGCTGGCACACATTACAGAGCGGGTATTAGTTGAAATGGCCGCGTTACAATCGGGCATGACCCTTTATTTCATTGAGTCACTGGATACCTTTCAGCGTGATGTGCTGCAATGTCAGCCGACCTTATTTGTGTCAGTACCGCGGCTGTGGACCAAATTTCAGCACGGTATCCTGCACAAATTACCACAAACTAAACTCAACATTTTGCTGCGCATACCGCTGGTCAGTAGTTTGATTAAAAACAAAATTCGCAAGGGACTGGGGCTATCGCAAACCAAGCTGTGTGCTAGTGGCTCAGCGCCCTTACCGCCGGTGATCACTGCGTGGTTTGAAAAGCTGGGCATCGAAATTTGTGAAGGGTGGGGGATGACAGAAAATGCCGCTTTGGGGACGGCGTGCCTGCCGTTTCGCAAAGATAAAATGGGTTGTATTGGCCGCCCCTGGGGAGGTGTTTCGCTCAAGTTGTCTGAACAACAGGAATTATTGAGTAAGTCACCGGGCAATATGATGGGCTATTACCTCGATCCGGAGCGAACGGCCGAAGCCTTTACCGAGGACGGCTATCTGCGCACCGGAGACAAAGCCATCGCTGATAGTGATGGTTATTATTCGATTACCGGTCGCATTAAGGATATTTTTAAAACCGCTAAAGGTAAGTACGTCACACCGGCACCCATTGAAGCCAAACTGATGGAAAATAGCGTTATTGAGCAGGTTTGTGTAACGGGGGCGAGTTTACCTCAGCCGATTGCGCTACTGGTGTTATCTGAAGATGCGCAGGAACAATCAAAAAATCAGATTACGGCTTCCCTGCAACAAACGTTGAGCAAAATCAATGGCGGGCTGGAGAGCCATCAGCGACTCGATCATCTGGTTGTGATGGCTGAACCCTGGACCATTGAGAATGACCTGCTGACACCAACGCTTAAGGTAAAACGTCATGTGCTTGAGGAGCGCTTTCCCGAAGTGATCCATCAGGCCTATAATGACAAAGTCGTATGGCAACATCATTCAAACTAAGGACTGAGGAGATATTATGAAACCTGGCAAAGGACTGTTATTAGGCTGCTTTTTGATGGGCTTTTCGGCCTGCGCTCTGGCCGACCTCGCGGCATTAAATGACGCCGCCAAAAGGCTCTGTGAAAAAAGTAAGGTTTGTATGCAGCAGGAAATGGCGGCCAGCGAAGATTTGCCGCCGGGTATGGCAGCAATGCTTGATAGCATGATGGGGGAGTTGTGTAAGCAGTACATGTCGATAGCCACGGTGGGCGAAAATCATGAGATCATTGAGCCGGCAACAGCGTGCCTGAATTCTATGGCAGATAAAAGCTGTGATGATCTGTTAAACGGTGAAGAAACAACTGCTACCTGCCAGCGCTATGAGCGCGTGGCGGAAAACTACTACTAGGCAAAAGCAGAGTGCACCCTATCCGTTGCTATGGATAGGGTGTGGGTATTCATGCGGGGTAACGCTGCTGTAAGCCCTGATAAACCGCATCGGCATAATCCGGGTTGTTGATGTCCAGAGCATCCAGTACATCCACCAGGTGCTCATTATCTTCGCGGCCCTGCCAGGTTTTCTGATAGGTGCCGGCTTTGTAGCCATTATCCTGACGGAAAAAATTCAGCACGTTTTTACCGACATACTGGCGGTAGAGTTCGTCACCAGACATTTCGCATTGTGCAACAATATGCATAAACAATGGCACGCTGAATCGTTTCGCGGCACACAGGCCCGCCATTAATTCCAGATTATCCAGTAACGCCTGCTTTTCAATGGCATAGTCTTTACCGTCAAAAGTGACCATAGGCTCGGCTTGCTGAGCGAGCTGGGCCGCCAGTGCGTGAGCTGTTGCCTTAACATCACCATTGTAATCAATGATGCTGGCCGACAGGGCAAAGTGCCAGATATCCACCAGTTCCATTTGCAGTTGCGGCAGGTCTTTGTGTTGCGCTTTCCACCATTTCCAGCCGTGGTGTTCGATTGCCTCCACCGACTCCACCATCGCGGCGCGTAAATAACCATATCCGGCGGTTAACCATTGTGGGTTTACTTTGCAGTTCATTTTATTCTGCAGCGACAACATGGTGTTTAATTGTTGTTGAGTAAGCATAATTTACCTAATTTTGGGTTGCTGTCGGAGCGGCAATGCGCAGCGGGAGGCATGGATTGCTGTCCTGATTGATAGGCGGCTAGTCTACCACGGAGGATTAGCGGGATGAACGCTGGTGTACGCAAAATCACTATTTTGGCTGGCAGAGGGGCAATGGCGATGCACTTTTAATGAGCGCGTGCACCAATATGAGGAAGCATTAGAATTTATACGATTTGCGTTATTTTTGTAAGTTGTTGATTTTTAATATTTTAAATGTTGGCATTTATTCTGCAATGCCATGGTTGTTAACTGCGCTGGATTCTGGCGCTAACTTTGGCCGGTGCCAGGCAACGCCGGCTCAAAGTTGTCAGAATATGGCCCGTAACCTTCCCCATACAGATTTTTCGTGTCCTGAGGTCTGTATGGGTTTTTTTATGTCCAAATTCTGCTGCGCGATAATATAGCTTACTGCACATATTTTGGCCAGTTAATTTTCCCGCATATTTCTAAATTCATCCTTAAGGTGCATACTAGGCGTTCATTCGGTAACAGGAACACCGACGCTTTGCTCACTCTTTATCCGTCAAATAAACTCGAACATTTAAGCTTTTTGCTGGCCACTTTACTCGACCGCCAACCTGCAGCAGGTCTGAGTCCGGATGTGATCCTGGTAGAAAGCCCCGGTATGCAACACTGGCTAAGTATGGAACTGGCCGCCAGTCGTGGTATCGCCATGAATATTGACTACCCGCTACCGGTCCGCTTTATGTGGGATACCGCCAGAGCGGTTCTCGGGCCCGACGCGGTTCCCAGGGAGTCACCGTTCCGCCGGGAAACTTTGCGTTGGCGAATTTACGACTTGCTGACCCAGCCAGAGCAATTGGCTCACCCGGCGATGTCGCGGGTGTTGCGGTTTCTGGATAAGAGTCAGGCCAACGGCAGCGGCCATTTACAAACCCTGCAATTAGCCGTAGCGCTGGCCGATTTGCTCGAGCAATATCTGTTATACCGGCCTGACTGGCTGCTGGCCTGGGAGCAACATCAGCAGGTGGTGGCAGAAGACGCAGACGAAGTCTGGCAGGCGCATATCTGGCGGCTGCTGGTGAGCGATACGCCAGCGCATCCCGCGCGTTTGCACGAGCAAATGGTCACCGCCTTACAACAGCCTTCTAAAACGGTAATTAAAGCGTTACCGAAACGTATTATTCTGTTTGCCATTAATACCATGGCGCCGCAGTTCGTGGCTTTTTTGGATGCGTTGGCGCAATGGGTGGATGTGCACCTGTTTCACTTAAACCCCTGTGTGAATTACTGGGGCAATCTCGCCAGCCGCGGTGAGCAGGCCCGCATTCTTCGTGAACAGGGGATTACGGCCTGGCTCGAACAGGCGCAGGAAAATCCGCTGCTGGCGAATCTGGGGCGACAGGGGCGGGATCTGTTTAATCAGTTAACCGAACTGCAAAGCTATGAGATCAGCGCCTTCGATATGCCTGCACCGGATGAACAGTCAGCCCGGATGTCGATGTTGAGTCAGGTACAACATGACATTCTTCAAGCGAGTAATGGCAGCTCCGACTTTCGCTGGACGCCCGGTGATGACAGCATTCTGATCAATTCTGCTCACAGTACGCTGCGAGAAGTGCAGTCTCTGCACGATTATTTACTGCAAAAATTAACTGAGGATCCGGCGCTGCAACCGCGGGATATTCTGGTCATGTGCCCGGCTATTGAAGAATACGCCCCGGCTATTGAAGCGGTGTTTGCCAGAGTCGGTACGCAAAACAGTGACGATGATGCCTCGCCGCGACTGCCTTGTACCATCGCCGACCGTTCGCCACTGGATGCCGATCCGCTGGTAGCAGCATTTTTGTCGTTACTATCTTTACCCGACAGCCGTTTCAGTGTCACGCAAATTCTTGAGTACCTGAGTCTGGAGCCGTTACAACGCAAGTTTAGCCTCACTGAAGAGAGTCTCACGGTCATCGAGTACTGGCTGGAACGAGCCAATATCCACTGGGGACTCGACGGCAGGCATAAAGCACAAGTCACGGAATCTGCCGTCGACAGTGATATGTACAGCTGGCACTGGGGCTTACAACGCTTATTGCTGGGAATGATCAGCGAAGATGCCACACTATTGCTGGATAACTGTGTAACGGTGCCAGACGTAGAAGGGCAGGAAAGTGTGGAGCTGGGCAGGCTGATGCTGATTGTAGAGCAACTGCAAATTCACAATCGCGAGCTAGCCAGCCCACGAACGGCTGATGATTGGCAGGTGTATTTAAATACCCTGCGGGAAGATTGCTTTATCCCGGGCAATGACGATATCGACAGTTGGGAGAGCATAGGTAAAACCATTGCCGACTTAGCCTTACAGTGCCAGCAAGCCGGTTTTACCGGGGAGCTGAGCCTGGCCGAAGTGCGCGATGTGTTAACCAAACGCTTTGCCACACCGGATGCCGGTAACCATTTTATGACCGGCCAGGTCACCTTTTGCTCTATGCTGCCGATGCGGAGTATTCCCTTTAGCGTGATTGGCATTCTGGGCCTCAATGACGGGGATTTCCCGCGGAGTAACCCGCCGGGCAGCATCAATATGATGGCTCGTCACCCGGGGCGCCTGGGTGACCGCTCCCGCCGTCAGGAAGACCGTTATTTGTTTCTGGAAGCATTAATATCAGCCCGTCAGGCCCTTTATCTGAGTTTTCAGGGGCGCAGTGCGTTAAATAATGCTGAGCGTCAGCCCAGTCTGGTGCTGCAGGAGCTAATGGACTTTCTCGGCCAGGCTTACGGCTGGCAACAAGAGGCGGTGCGACAATTGCCGCTGCACCCGTTTAGTCCGGCGGTGTTTAATAGCCCACGCCCGGCATACAGCCAAGGCTGGTTCCGGCTGGCACAGTCCATTACCGGGCGGCAGACTGAGCAAACCGACAGCGTTATTGAGGTGTCGGCTACCAGCCATCAGACCCGCCAACTCAGCGCAACCGACATGGCACGCTGTTTTGATGATCCACTGGCCTGGCTGGCCAGGCAACTGGGCCTCAGACTGGAACTCGATAACCGCCTGTTAGAAGACAGTGAGCCCTTTGAAACCAATAAGCTCAGTCGTTATCAGTATGTGGATGAACTGGTTAACAACCCGGCCAATACCAGTGCCGACCAGCTCACGGCAGAGTTTTTGTTAAGTGGTGAACTGCCTGATACCCCTATCACCCGCGCTGAGCTGGCCAGTTGGCAGGAGGCCGCAACGCTGCTTAATCAGGCTGTGCCCGGTGGTGATGAGCACCTGTTAGCGTGCCGGGTGAGTTTAAGTGACTGGCAATTGTATGCTACCTGTTATCAGCAGGGCGAGACCCTGGTGGCTTATCATGTTGGGCAGCACCAGATAAGGCGTAGCTTAACGGCCTGGCTGACCATGCTGATTGCCAATAGCCAGGGCGTAACGCTGCCGCTGACTCTGCATTATATCGACTGGAAAAAACAGCCACTGGCACTGAAATCAGAAACCTATCAACCTTTAACCGCTGATGAGGCCACTGCACAGTTGCACAGGTTCATTAAGGCGATAAAGCAAATAGAAGCGGGGCCCAGTTTGCTCTATCTGGCGGTGGCCGAAGCGCTGTATAAGTATGCCGGCATGAACACCGACAGTGACGACTGGCATGAGAGTAAAGAAATTGCCAAACGCTGGGATGACATCACCGACAGCAATAACCCCTACAGCAAGCTAGGCAGTAACGGTTACTTTAACTGGTTTTACAATTATATTCCGCCGGCTTCGCAACTGCCTCTTGAGCAACTGGCCGATCTGTACTGCGCTTTTCTGAGCAACTTTAAAAGGGGAAGAAAATGACCGCACAACATCTGGATGTCATTAATCTGCCCCTGCGCGGACGCCACCTGATTGAGGCCTCCGCCGGTACCGGTAAAACCTTTAATATTACGCGGATTTACTTACGTTGCCTGCTTGAGCAACGCCTCACCGTGCAACAAATTCTGGTGATGACCTTTACCAAAGCGGCCACCGAGGAAATACGCGGTCGTATTGCTGCCACGCTGCGGGACGCCCTGGCATACTGGCAGGCGCGTAGCCTGGATAAGCCTTTCGACTCAGATCCAGTGCTCGACGAACTTTATCAGCGAGTTGCTGCTGAGGAAGCGTTAGCCTTACTGCAGGCAGCCCTGCTGGAGCTGGATGATGCGGCCGTGTTTACCATCCATAGCTTCTGCAATAACGTGTTATCCGATATGGCGTTTACCTCTGCCGCACCGCTGGAGCTGGCGCTGGCAACCGATACCCGGGCGATGTATTTGCAGGGCTGTGAAGACTTTATCCGTAAAGTCAGTCGCGATGAGGAAGCCTTTGCGCAGCTGGCCAGTCATGGCTGGCATACTCCCGAACAGCTTTTGAGTGATTTTCTGCCGTTAATGGAGTTTGCTAAGGCGCCGCACATAGCTTCAGAACAACAAATTAATGAACAGTTCGATGCGGCGCTGAATAAGCTTACCGAGCAATATCAGCCGCAGGCAAGAGCGTTGTATACCGCATGGGTGGATAACGAAACGCTGTTTTTAAGCGCCGTCATTAATAAGGATGAAGAGCGGGCCAGAGAATGGCAGGTGATCCTCGACTGGCTGCAAAACGGCCCGTTAACGGATATCCCTGAAGAGTTAGGTAAGTTTATCAATGGCAATCGCTATCGCGCCAAGCGCGAGGGCATTGCCGAGGCGAAAGCCTTGGTTGAACCGGCTAAAACCTTGCGTACAGACTTAACCAAAGCCGTGGATAAACTGGCTAAGTCGCGTCAGGCGCTGCTTGATAAAGCGCCGGTCTATGCGGTGGTTTGTGAGGCGGTAGCGTTTGTGCGGGATTATGTCAGCAAACAAAAACAGCGCTTAAGTACGGTGGATTTTAACGATCTCATTCGCTTGCTGGCCGCACAAATAGACGCCCCGGATTCGCCGCTGTGTGTGCAACTGCGCCAGCGCTATCCGGTGGCGCTGGTGGATGAATTTCAGGATACCGATGCCGATCAGTATCACATTCTGGCTAACGTTTATCCCGGGCAGGGTGGTGAGTCTCAGGTGTCGACCACCTTGTTAATGATAGGCGATCCCAAGCAGGCCATCTATGGCTTTCGTGGTGGTGATATCTTTACCTATTTACAGGCCGCGGATCAGGCGGAATATCGCTGGGTGATGGATACCAACTGGCGGTCGGTAAAGCCCATGGTGGATGCCTATAACCGATTGTTCTGGGGTGCAGCAATGCGTCAGGAGCGCCGTGACCTGTTTAACTTTGGTATCACTTATGAGCCGGTTAATGCCAGCAGTGGCGCTAAAGCGGCTAAGACGCCGCTTGTAGATGCTGCATCAGACCGAAGTGCGTTAACATTTATTGCCGACGAGCCCGATGAAGACGCTAGTAACAGTAAAGGCGCTACCCGCCAGCGCCTGGCTGATCTACTCACCCGGGAAATCGTGCGTTTGCTGGTTCAGGCCAAGCTCGGGCAGCGTAATGTACAGCCCGCTGATATTGCGATCCTGGTACAAACCGGTAAAGAAGCCACCATTGTGCAGAGTGCTTTAAAAACGGTGGGGCTACCCTCAGTGTATTTGTCTAACCGCAACAGCCTGTTTGCCAGTGCCGAGGCCGCCGATACGCTAATGGTCCTCAATGCTATCTGGCATGCCCATGATTTACGCCTGGTCAACGGCATTATCGCCAGCCCGTTACTGGGCCTTGACCGCCAGCAGATCCAGACGCTGCTCACCGATGAATACGCCGGTGACTGGGATGCACTGTTATTACAGATTGCGCAGTGGCGGGAGATTTGGGCACGGCGCGGCGTTATGGCGCTGCTGCTGGCCATGCTGCAAAACAGCTATCTTCCGCACCAACAGGAGGCCGAGCGCAGCCTGACCAATTATCAGCATCTGGCCGAGGTGCTCGAGGAGACCGCCAGAACCTATAATCAGCCCGGCCATCTACTTAACTGGTTACACCGTCAGGTACGTCAGCCAGAGCAGGCTCAGGAACACATTCAGCGCCTGGAAAGTGATGCCAGGCTAATTCAGATTGTTACCCAGCACGGCTCGAAGGGCCTTGAATATCCCATTGTGTTTGTCCCTTTTGCCAGTGAATACCGTGACCCGGTGAAATTTGGTAACAGTCAGTCAGAGGTATTGCGCTATTACGATCCGCACAGTGCCAGCCAGCAAATGGCCCTTGGTGCAACCCCGAAGGTGTTGACACGGGTGCGCCGCGAAGGCGAAGCCGAATCCATGCGGTTATTGTATGTGGCTATCACCAGGGCATCTCATCGCTGTTATCTGGGCGTAGGGGAAGATAAGCTCAGCGACCAGTCGGCGTTAGGACAAATCATGCGCCGTGTGGATTTTGATGACTGGCGTTGTGCCATAGAGGCGCTGATAGAAGAAGGCGACGGTCATACCGCACTGATAAGTGAAGTGCGGGAAGAGACCTTGCCGGCGGCGCAAATTGATGCGGTTAAGCTCCGGTGCGCAACCTTTGAACGAGCGCTTGAGGATAACTGGCGATTGTACTCATTCTCGGCAATTACCCGGCAGGCGGTGCATACCACCTTCCGCCATCGTGAGGCAGAAGCCGTAGCGGCAGAGAATAATACTTTGCCGGTAGCCGCTAAAAGTGAAGCACTGCGTTTTCAGCTTAAAGCAGGCGCCCAGAGCGGTAATTTGTTACACGACATTCTGGAAGTGACCGACTTTAGCGCGCCGGACTGGGCGGAAACGGGAGCGGCGGTTGCCAGCCGTTATGGCATTGATGAAGCAGATCATCAGGCACTGTTTAGCTGGCTCGACGAGGTGCTAACAACCCCCCTTGAAATGTCCGCGGCAGGGCCGGTAAAACTGGCCGATTTGGCCATGGCCGATACACTGCGTGAAGCGGAGTTTTATTTCCCTCTGCACCAGGCTGATCGCCGCGCCGTGGGCCGAATTTTACAGCAACACCGCCAGTCTCAGGGTGATGAAGCCTTACCCGCCGTGCTCGAAGGCGTCAGGCTGGAGGGCATGATGCATGGTTTTATCGATTTGATTTTTTGCGTCGACGGCCGCTATTTTGTGGCTGACTATAAGTCTACCATGCTGGGCGATAGCCCCGAAGACTATCAACCGCATAAACTGAATCAAAATAACCAGCAGCATTATTACGACCTGCAGTATCTGATTTACAGTGTGGCCTTGCACCGCTTCTTAATTCAGCGCATCGAAGATTATGATCCGGATAGCCATTTTGGTGGTGTGGCCTATTTTTACCTGCGCGGCATGTCTGGCGATTTTCCGCCCGGAAGTGGCGTGTTTTTCCATCCTTTATCCGCCGATTTGATTGCTGAGATGGAACGGGCGCTAACCGGTAAAGTTATGCAGGAGGCGCTGTGATGTTTGCCAGTTATTCCCTATGTACCGCACGCCTGGCGGATATTGAAGCGATTGATTATTTCTTTGCCCGCGAGCTTACCAGGCTGGTGGAAAGCAGCAACGAGACCGACTTTTGTTTATTGCTGGCGCTAAGTCGGGCCCAGCGAATGGGTAACAGCTGTTTGATCGTAAGCGAACTGGCCGGTGAACACTTTTTTGCCTATAGCGACGAGCCCGACAGCGGATTTATCTTTGCTCAGCAGGATGAGTTGCTATCGTGTGCCGAAGCAATGGTAAACCACCCGGGCATGGCCGGGCGGCTGCATTGGTATAACGGGCGCCTTTACACCGCCCGTTATTGGCAGTTTGAACAGCAACTGGTTGCTAGCATTGCTGAGCGAAGCACCCCCGAACCGCTAACAGACGAGCAGACGGCCGCGTTATTGCAGGCCTGGCCAAGCCTGTTCCCGGTGCAGCAAAGCGAGCAGCAGGACTGGCAACAGGTCGCAACTGCACTTTGCATTAACCGCTCCTTTGCTATGTTATCGGGCGGCCCCGGTACCGGTAAAACCTATACCGTGGCCCGCTTACTGATGGCGCTGCAGGTTGCCTGGCAAGGCACATTAAACGTAGTGCTCACTGCGCCTACCGGCAAAGCCGCCCAGCGGCTCACTGAATCAGTGGATGCGGCACTGGCGCAATTTGCCGGTCATCCTACGCTGGCCGCGTACAGCAGTGCTATGCAACAACCGGCAATGACCTTACACCGCTTACTGGGTATGCCGCGCTGGGGAATTCAAAGCCGCTTTAACCAGTATAACCCGGTACCGGCGGATGTGATCATTGTTGATGAGAGCTCAATGATAGATCTTGCCTTAATGACCCGCCTGTTCCGGGCGCTGGCACCGCATACGCGGGTGATTTTGGTGGGCGATCCAAAACAATTACCGTCGGTAGAGGCAGGGAATGTACTGGGCGATATTATCGCCGCTCTCGGCGCTGACTCAACGGATAGTGTAGATGAAGCATCTGCCCGGCAGTTTGCCCGCCTGTGCCCGCATTTACCGCCATTATCGGTAAGCAATGACAACCAGCCGGTGGCCATGCACTTTGCCCTGCGCTGGGCCCAGCGCTTCAGTGGGCAACTGGCTGAGGTAGCCAGTGCTATGAATAACGGCCAGATTGACGAAATCTGGAATGAGTTAAGTGTGCTTGAGGCCAGCCAGATGCTCGGTGTAGAAGGCGTGGCTACCAGCAGTTTTAGCGCGCTGGATAACCACTTTGATACACTGGCAGCAAACTGGTTTGGCGCCATTAGTCAGGCTGGCTCACTGCCTGAAGCCATGTGCCATTTGCAGGCCGGGCGTTGGTTAACGCCATTCAGGCAGGGAGACTGGGGCGCGCTGGCGCTTAATCAGCGCATTGAACGATTAGTGTCGCCAGGCGATAGCCGCGGCTTCTATAAAGGTCGGCCAGTCATGATCACCGAAAACCATCATGGCCAGCGCCTGTACAATGGTGATATTGGTTTGATCTGGCCAGATGAGCGCGGCGTGCTTAAAGCCTGGTTTGCCGCACAGGATGGTGCATTCCGGGCAATACCGATTATGCGTTTACCCCAGCACGAAACCGTGTATGTGATGACCATTCATAAATCCCAGGGCTCCGAATTTGACCGGTTATTATTGTTGGTGCCGGAAGCGCCTTCACGCCAGGCCGCCGGCCTGTATAGTCGTGAACTGGTGTATACCGGCCTGACCCGGGCTAAAACCGGAGCAGTGCTGGTCACTAGCCAGGCGATTTTGCAGGACGTTGTGGCCCGCCGTCAGCAACGCAAAACAGGCTTGCCGCAACTCCTTGCCGGGGCGATTGGCGTTAATCGCTGAGTGGCACCTCAGTGAGGTGCTGCTGTCGTTTGGAAGTGGTAAGTTGGTTATGAATATCCACGAAATACAGTAAACAATCCGATTTGGCGATGTCACTGCGTGTGGTCACCATAAAAAATTTCAGCGGCCGTGTGACCGTGAGTTCGTTGTTATCGGCACAAAAATAGTCGCTAAGAAACTCCTGGGGTTGCTGACCTGACAGTCTGAAGTGTTCCAGCCGGGCATGATCGAGCCAGCCTAATACTTCACCGGGGCGGGTAATGCCAAAGTTTCGTTGTTCGATATCCTGGCGGATAGTGACATTAGCGCCAAACACGGGCCGTTCTGCATAAGCCAGCGTGGCATGGCGATGAATCTCCAGACGTTTGGGCTGTTCCAGTAGTTCAATATCCTGACGCGGGGCAAAGACATCCTGAGCTGTCAGATAAGAGCGTAAGCCGTTGTAGGCATTTAAGGTGGCCAGCTCATCCATGGCACCCCCGGACTCGATGGTAACGATGGGACAGCAAAAAGGGACTTCCATCAGTGAGCCAAGCTCAATATCGGTATGAATAAACCAGCGGGTAAAGTGCGAAGCAAGTGCTGTGTACCGGGTACCCAGTCGGGTGGAAACGCTGAAAGCCGGTCCGCTGCCGGAGGTATTGTGCACATCAACAATGGCTTCGGGGGCTAAATCCACTAGGTAATCCAGTACCTGCTTGGCCAGTATACCCGGCGCATCGGTATAAGGCGGTTTGAAACACCGGTTAATATCCCGGTAATCGGGTAGTGCCCGATGGGTAAACAGGGGGGCATGCAGGGCGGCATCTACCGAAACCACTATAAAGGTGGTATCGGCATAGGGTTTAAAACCTTCTTTTAACAGGCGGTGTAAAGCCTGAAAACCAGACGGCTCATTACCGTGTAACAACGTTGTGATTGCCCGTTTTTGGCGGGTTCTGCCGGCCATAAATATAATTGCCGGTCCGCCCAGCATCTGCAGAAAACCAACGCTGGACTCAGGAATTTGCTGCGGCGTCGGCGCATGCAGTATTTTAAAGCCGGGCAGAGCAGGTGTGGCTAGTCTGGCGGTTCCCATTGCTACTCCCAGTAGGCCACAGGTTCACCACTGTGGCTCAGTTGGTAGTACCGGCGACAGAGTTCGCCCAGTACTTTTGATTCAGGATATTGGCTCATTAAGGTTTTGTAGGTGTTTAATTGCCACATAGCGCCGGTTTGCCGCGCGGCCAGGCGATGTTCGATAATACCCAGGTAATTATCCCGCTCTTCGCGACTAACGCCGATTTTCGCCAGTCCATCGTCTGCCTTACCGATGAGATCAGACAGAATTGCTGTGACTTTATATTCCTTTAACTGATGCTGATGTTTTTGCGGCCACAGGACTTGTGCATTGAGACCAGACTGGGCGCAACGGTAAAAGTTGTATTCGGTATAACGAAAGGGCAGACGCTGTAAATACTCTTCAATATGATCCGACAGTGCCTCAACCAAACCAATTTGTAAGGCAGCATTGGCCAGCATATCCTGATTGGTTGGGCCCGCAGGCAGACTGCGGTATTCAATGCGTACATGACCGTTTTCACCCGGTTCGAACACCGCGCGATTCCAGCTCCATACGGTACCGTGATGTAAATTGAGTTCGGCAAAAGGCTTGCTGGGCCCGTTTAAACGCTCAGAGATTACCGGCAGTACTGCCGGGTAAAGTGCTACGCTTTCGGTCAGACAATCAGTAATTCCGTTGCGTAACCAGCCTTGACCATAGCTCACCCGGGCTGGCTGGCGCCATTTTCCGGCCTGGGTATCGCGGTAATCGATCGCTTGTTTGAATAGTGCAATGCGCGTTTCCTGCCACAGCCGTTTGCCCATAAAGAACGGCGAGTTTCCGGCCAGAGCCAGCACCAACGGTGAGATAAGCTGAGCGGCGTTATAACAATCGGTAAACCGGCTGTGCGCCATGCGGTGATGCAGTTGAAAAGACGTATTAGCGCCTTCCAGCGTGACATCGTCACAGGAGGTTCGCACTGCATCCTGGCCATGAATATCAATGTCGAATGGCCCCCCGCTTTGCTCGCTAAGTTCCTGAGTAAGCGCTTTGTAACGCGGGCGATTGGTTAAGTAGTCGGCAGTTAAATGACTACCAGTAAGGGTAGGTAAAATCCCAATTGCCATAGCCTGGCCATCGAACAGGCTGGCGGTTTGGTCGACTACCCGACTGGCTTTGTCTAACTGTTGCTGAAGCTGCGAAAAGGGCGTTCCGGTTGCATTGACAGGCTTTAGATTAAATTCCAGATTGTATTGATTTAGTTCTTCCTGAAGGCCTTCGATTCGGGCTTTATCCAAAACCGCTTCAACAATTGGCGCGGGATTGAACTGGCGATTAACCAGATAAAATTCTAACTCGGCACCGAGACTGACTTCGTCGCGGTTGTAGCAGTCGCGGCTGATCTCATGTTTGACCTCGCACAATTGTGCCTGCACCCGTTGGTCGAACAGTGCACGTTGAGCGTCTGTAAAATCATGTTGTTGAAAATTTAGACCCATGCTTTCTCTGTGTCAGTTAACAATATTAAGTGTAGCCTATCGCTGAGCAGAGTAACGACAGGCGGCAGAATGCTCCTTGATACAGATCAAGCCAGATCACAACTGGCTGAACGGCATAGTATTGTTTGCGATAAATCAACAATCGCCACGGGCGATTGGTCGGTGGTAATAGCGGTTTGGTCAGTCGTGACTGGATTTATGCGCCCGGTTTGGGTAGCGTAATACCAATAATAATGTCAAAAACCGGAGGGAATCCCGTTGCGCGTTTATGTTCTGCTAGCCAGCCTGGCGCTGATGGCTGTTTCGCCTGTATGGGCGGAGACCATCGCATCCTTTACCAAAGATATGCAAAAGCAAGCGGGGTTTATTCCCGTGTATTACAGCAGTGAAGACGATAAGGTTTATCTGCAAATTGAAGCGTTGGATGATCCATTTCTATTCCAATCCAGTCTGCCCCATGGTGTAGGCTCCAATGATATTGGCCTGGATCGCGGTCAACTGGGCGCCACGCGTTTGGTGCAGTTTGAGCGCTACGGCAATAAGCTGTTGCTTAAGCAACTTAACACCGAGTACCGGGCGAGTGCCGACAATCCGGCTGAGCGAGCCAGTATTGATGAGGCGTTTGCCGATTCGGTTATTGCCGGCTTCACCATTGTGGCCAGTGATGATGACAGCGTGTTAATTGACTACACCAGTCAGTTACTGAGCGATATTCATGGTGTTGCCGAACGTTTGAAAGGCCGTCAGCAAGGCAGTTTTAAAGCCGATCCGCAACGCAGCGGCGTGTACCTGCCGCGGACCAAAGCGTTTCCTTTAAATACTGAACTGGAAGCACTGGTTACCTTTGGTGGCAAAGGCACCGGCGCGTATTTACGTCAGGTTACACCGGATGCCGACAGTGTCAGTGTACACATGCATCATTCTTTTATCGCCTTACCCGACGATGGCTATGCGCCGCGTAAATTCCACCCGTTTTCCGGCTACTGGAAACACAGCTGGCAGGATTACTCTGCGCCCATTACCGAACCTTTGGAGCAGGCTTATATTCGCCGTCACCGGCTGGCCAAAAAAGACCCTTCAGCTGAGGTCAGTGAAGCCATTGAGCCAATTGTTTACTATCTCGACCCCGGGATACCTGAGCCCGTGATGAGTGCCTTACGGGACGGTGCGAGCTGGTGGGACCAGGCGTTTACCGCGGCCGGCTATAATAATGCGTTCCAGGTAAAAGTATTACCCGAAGGTGCCGACCCGATGGACGTGCGTTACAACGTCATAAACTGGGTACACAGAGCCACCCGGGGCTGGTCTTATGGCTCGTCTGTGGTGGATCCACGCACCGGTGAAATCATAAAAGGCCACGTTACTCTTGGCTCGCTGCGGGTACGCCAGGATTACCTGATAGCGCTCGGGTTAACCAGCCCGTTTACCGGTGACAGTGAGTCAACCGAAGAGCAAAAAGCAATGGCGCTGGCACGCATTCGTCAGCTATCTGCTCATGAGGTAGGCCATACGCTGGGTATCGCGCATAACTTTGCTGCCAGCGAAAATGGCCGCGAATCGGTGATGGATTATCCGCATCCGAAAATCGAAATTAAAGGCAATCAGCTGTCGTTAGCCAATGCCTATGATAGCGGTATGGGAGAGTGGGATAACTATGTTATTGCCTACGGTTACCAGGACTTTGCTGAGACTACAGATAGTGCTGAAGCGTTGCAGGCAATGGTGGTTGAAGCGCGCAAGGCCGGACTGAAATACAAATCAGACGCCGATAGCAGAGCATCCCGTCACGGCTCATCCGATGGTCATATGTGGGATAACGGGGCTAATCCGCTGGCCGAATACGATCACTTGCTAAAAGTGCGTGAAATTGCACTGGGTAATATGGGCCTGAACACCATTGCCTCAGGCAGCAGCCTGTCGTCACTGGAAAATGCGCTGGTGCCGGTATATCTGTTACACCGTTATCAGCTTGAGGCGGTGGCCAAGCAGGTGGGTGGTGTGCATTATTTCTACGAGAATAAAGGCGACCTGGATAAGCCCATGGGGGTTAAGGTGGTGCCTTCAGAAACCCAGGTTGAGGCGATGATGCGCTTAATTGATGCATCGAGCGCCGAGGTGCTTAAGATGCCTCAGCATTTGCTATCCCTGATAACGCCGCCGACCTTTGCAGAGGCAGAAACCCGCGAACAGTTTAACGGTCGGTTAGGCCGGGTGTTCGATCCGATTTCTGCTGCCGAGAGTGCCGCGGCATTCAGCCTGGAGCTCCTGTTACACCCTGAGCGATTAAATCGCCTGGCTTATCAGCACAGCCGTCAGACCAGCATTCCCGGTGTTGATGATTTGATCCGCAAGATTTTTTCAGTGCATTTCTATCGCCAGCCTGAACCCAGTGATAATCTGGTGGCCCGCTTGCAAATGGTGGCACTCCAGAGTGTGATGAGCTCACTGCAAAATGATGCTACGTCACCGGAAGTGAAGCTGGCGATCACCGCCGAGCTGATGACGCTGACAGAGTGGCTGGAAGATGAAGATGAAGTGCCGGGTTACCGGGCGCTGGAGCATTATCTGGATCATTACCTTGAGACCGGCGACTGGCAGATGGACTTTAAAGTGATGCCATTGCCACCGGGTTCGCCAATCTGATCAGTCGATTTACTTAAATCAGAAGAGGGCTTGTTAGCCCTCTTTTTTATGCGTCCTGCTGTTGGGTGAGGTAATAATACTCGGTGAAGCATTTGTACAGCTGGGTACCACTGAGTACCGAGGCTGAAGGAAAATGCAGCATAGGGATCAGATCGCAGGGCGCGAGGATATCGTGGCTGCCTTTATCATTATCCAGCTCGTCGATGTTCAAGACCCGGGCCAGTAACTCGCCCTGTTTTACGTGCTGACCGGGCCGAGCACAATATTCCACCATGCCTCCCCAACTGGTAAACAGGGTTTTATAGTCTTTAAGTGCCACGCCGATACGGTCCATCACTGCCGGACTAACCTGACTTTCTGGCAATAAACCCTTTACCGTCAAATAACTGATAATGCTACGGGCATCAATTTCACCTTCGGCAAAATCAATCACTTCCTGACTGCCCATTTCCAGCGTAAACGCCTCAATGCCAAAATCGATATTGCGGTTATCCCGTTGATTAAGGCTGTCGGTGAGGGTCCACCAGGGGCAAAAAGTGGCTTCATCCAGGGCGCCGGCAAAAACATTGGGAATAATAATACAATGGGGAAAGTTAAACGCCTTGGCGCTCTCGCGCGCATATTCCGGAATATAAATGTGGCGGGTTGACACCGGCCCGTTATGTAAATCCAGCACAAAATCGGCATCCAGCGCCAGTTGTTGTAACCGCAGATTAAGTTGTTGAGCCAGGCCCAGTCCCCAGGGGCTGGCCAGTTTATTGGCGATGGCAGTGCGTAAATGGTCGCGAAAGCGCTGTTTAATTGAGGTCACTGATTCTTCCGCAGTAACAGTGTTGACAAAGGCTGCTATCTGTTCGGGATCGTAATAATATCCGCGGTTCCAATTGGTGCCGTTTACCGGGTCAAACCGGCCTAGGGTATATTCTCCGGCCTTGATATTGGTGCCCACCGGATTACAGTTCGGCACCAGCACAATTTCACCGCAAATAGGCATTGCCTGCAGCCACTGAATAAGATGATAGATCACCACATTGCCCTGAACTTCGGCGCCGTGAATAGAACTTTGAATATACACTTTCGGTCCTGGCCGCTGACCTTTAATGTGATAGACCGGCACATTCATGCTGCGGCCTGAAGCATTCTGGGCGACCCGAATATGTTGTTTATTTACCTGATTGAGCATAACGATTCTTTATTTAGTGGTTTCTGTGGGTTGGCAAACCGTGCACTGCGGATCGGCAGGCACCGTAAATTGTTGCCAGCTAAGCGACAGGCCATCATATGTGAGTAACTGGCCAGCGGGCAGAACCTGTTTGCCCATTAACCGAAGCAAGGCGATGTGCGCCTGTTGAGTACCAATGGTGGCAACCACCGGAGCAAAGATACCGGCTTCCACACAGGACAGCTCTTGTTCGCTGAATAAGCGCGTAATGCACTGGTAACACGGGCTGTGATTAAGCGGATCAACCATCAGCAATTGACCTTCAAAACGAATGGCAGCACCACTTATCAGTGGCCGTTGCTGTGCGTAGCATATGGCATTAATTTGCTGGCGACTGGCTGGATTATCGGTACAATCCAGGACCAGATCTTGCTCGTTTATCGCTTGCCGTAGTGCCTCATCGTCAAGTCTTGTGGTAACCGTCCTGATGCGGCAGTCGGGGTTGAGTTCGTGTAATCTGTCGCGGGCGGCATGTACTTTAAACTGGCCAACCTGAGCACGGCTAAATAATATCTGCCGGGGCAGGTTGGATGCTTCCACCTTATCATCGTCGACTAAGGTAAGCTGACCTGTACCACTGCTGCATAACAGCTGGGCAGCCGGACAACCGAGCCCGCCAATTCCGATGATCAGCACCCGGGCTTTGAGCAATGCTTCCTGACCCTCCAGGTCAATTTGAGGCAGCACAATATGGCGATTATAAGTGACCGCCTGGGGATAGCTTAGCGTCTCAGCCATAGTTAGACTTTTATCCTGTTATATTTCAACGCATAATGTACCAATTCGACAGCCTTGTCGCAGCAGATTTTTAAGGACCATCATGACTACCGCTTCCGAATCACTGGCAATTGCCATATTAACCGTATCAGATACCCGTACCCTGGATACCGACACCTCAGGTCAGTACCTGGTTGAGGCTGTAACTGAAGCTGGCCACGCTATAGCCGACCGCCAACTGGTTATTGATGATATTTACCAGCAACGAGCCATCGTATCGGCGTGGATTGCTGACCCGGCGGTAGAAGCTATTCTGGTGACCGGCGGTACCGGTTTTACCGGCAGGGATTCAACGCCCGAGGCGCTTAGCGTATTGTTTGATAAAACCGTCGACGGCTTTGGCGAATTGTTCCGCTACCTGAGTTTTCAGGAAATTGGTACCTCCACTATTCAGTCACGGGCGCTGGCCGGTTTTGCCAATCGTACTGTTATTTTTTGTCTGCCTGGCTCGACCGGCGCCTGTAAAACGGCCTGGCAAGGTATTATTCGCTCCCAGTTGGATGCCAGCTTTAAGCCATGTAACTTTGTTGGACATTTAAAGGGCAATCACTAGTTATGCAGTTGTCTCATGTGAATAAACAGGGCGAAGCCAACATGGTGGATGTCAGCGGTAAAGCGGTAACTACCCGTGAAGCCATTGCTGAAGGTGAGTTACACTTAAGTGCTGAGGCGCTGGCGCAGGTTAAAAATAACAGTGCCGCCAAGGGCGACGTGCTGGCTGTGGCCAGAATTGCCGGTATTCAGGGGGCGAAACAGTGTGCCAGCCTGATCCCACTATGTCATCCCTTAGCGCTGAGTAAAGTGGATATCGAGTTCACCTTGGATGAGCTGAATAACCGCATTATTACTCGTTGCCGCTGCAAGCTGAATGGCCAGACCGGCGTGGAAATGGAAGCGCTGACCGGCGTTAATGTGGCGCTATTGACCCTGTTTGATATGTGTAAGGCGGTGGATCCGGCTATGCGAATGACCAATGTCCGAGTGTTGCACAAGCAGGGCGGTAAGAGTGGTCTGTGGAGTCGTGATGAAAGTTAAGTTTTTTGCTCAGATCCGGGAAGTGACCGGCACCGAATCGCTGGACATGGCGGTACCGGCTGATGCCACCATAGAAGGGGTGCGTCAGACGTTAATGGCCAGAGGTCCGCAGTGGCAGGAAGCGCTGTCGGCCAATGTGCTCTGCGCCTGCAACCAGACACTTTGTGATGGCAGCAAGACGGTGTCTGAGCAGGATGAAGTGGCGTTTTTTCCACCGGTTACCGGAGGGTAGAATGTTTGCACGGGTCTGTGAAGCCGATTTTAGCCAACAAGCGCTGTACGATGAGCTTTGTGAACATAACCAGGCCAGTCAGTCGGGCGCCGTGGTCACCTTTACCGGCCGGGTGAGAGATTACAATGCCGAAGGTGGTATCGATGGCATTGAACTGGAATATTATCCGGGGATGACCGAGTCCGCCCTGCAGCAATTACTTGAGCAGGCAACGGCGCGATTTGAGCTTACCAATGCCGGTATTGTGCACCGGGTAGGCAAATTGCCCAATCAGGCGCAAATTGTCTGGGTGGGCACCTGCGCAGCTCATCGCCAGGATGCTTTTAACGGGGCGTCGTACATGATGGACATGCTCAAACAATCGGTACCTATCTGGAAAAAAGAATGGGCAGGAGACATATCAACCTGGGTGGCTGCTAAAGGCACCGACAGTGAGGCGGCAATGCGTTGGCTGACTGATGAAAAGGACGACTAACCGGCAATGAACCAAGTTATGCAGTATGTGTGGGCATTCATTGTTGTTGTCTGCGCAATTCCGATGGCCCACGCTGCGCCATCTATCAATGTAGCAGTAGCAGCCAATTTTGCGGCACCACTGCAAAAGCTGCTGCCCGAATTCGAAGCGGCTTCCGGTATTAAGGTGCGAGTAAGTGTTGGCTCTAGCGGCGCATTATTTGCGCAGATCCAACATGGCGCGCCTTATGATTTATTTTTGTCTGCCGACAGTAAACGCCCCCAGGCGCTGGTCGCCTCAGGCAGGGTGACTGTATCAGCGGTGCAGACCTACGCGGTGGGCCATCTGGCACTGGTGGGCAACATTAACGGTCTTAGCGATCCACAGTTAATGGCGGCGGGCAACAGAGTCGCCATTGCCGAGCCAGACATAGCCCCATACGGACGAGCAGCTAAACAGTTGCTGGAGCAGGCCGGACTGTGGGAACAACTTGCGCCGCGGCTTATTCGCGGTACTAACATTCAACAGACACTGCAATTCTGGCAAACCGGCAATGTGGATGTGGCGTTTATTGCTGCTTCTCAATGTGTTAGCTATCAACTGAGTTGCCAGACACTGCCAGATACCTACGCGCCGATTATTCAGCAGCTGGCGGTCACCGGTCAGGGTGAATCGGCTGTAGCTGCCGAACAGCTTGCCGCATTCCTGCGCAGCCCACAGATTCAATCGCAACTGGCAGATGCCGGGTATGCGCCGCTCACGTCAGACTTCACTGCAGGAAGTCGTTGAGCGTGGAATTTTCGGCAATCTGGCTTACCCTCAAACTGGCAGGGCTATCAACGTTACTGCTGATGCTGGTTGCTATACCAGTGAGCTGGTGGTTAAGCCGCTGGAACAGCCGCTTTAAGGCAGTAGTGCAGGCTTGTGTGGCATTACCGCTGGTGTTACCCCCTACGGTGCTGGGTTTTTATTTTCTACTGGCGTTTGCGCCCGGCAGCCTGATTGGTGAGCTTTGGTTATCCGTAACCGGTGAGCGCCTGGCATTCACTTTTGAAGCCCTCGTATTCGGCTCGGTAATTTACTCATTTCCCTTCGCGGTGCAGCCACTTTACGCCGGCTTCGCGCAGTTACATCCGCACTACTTACACACAGCAAAGATGCTCAATTTACCCTGGCACGTGCGTTTGCAACGGGTTGCTTTACCGGCGGTAATGCCAAGCCTGCTGATTGCTGCCGGGTTGAGTTTTGCCCACACGGTGGGCGAATTTGGTGTGGTACTGATGATTGGTGGCAACATACCCGGAGAAACAAGGGTGGTGTCTATTGCGTTGTTCGACCAGGTGGAATCACTCAATTATGGCAGTGCTCACCAACTGGCGGCTGCATTACTGGTATTCTCGCTATTTTTGCTGATTGCCCTTTATTGGCTGCAGGGGCGGCGGAGGCTTAAATGGAATGTCATGTAACGGCTATATCCAGCCAGTTTGGGCTGGATATAGCGCTAACGACTGCTGCTGAGCCAGATTGGCTGGGTATCATTGGCCATTCCGGTGCCGGTAAATCTACCTTTTTGCAGGCGCTGGCCGGGTTTAACTCGGCCGCAAATGTGACCGGTCGCTGGCACGATAGAGATCTTAGTCAGCCCGAGAAGGCGGTGCTGGTGAGTGCGCAAACGCCACTGTTTCCGGCGCTCAGTGTGGCAGGCAACCTTGAACTGGTGGCCAGGCATAATCAGCAACTGGCTAATGTTAAGACCATTGTGGCGCTGTGTGAATGTACTGCATTGATGTCCCGGCAAACCAACGAGTTGTCAGGCGGCGAACTGCAGCGGGTAAAGCTTGCCCGGGCGTTGCTGGCCAACCCAACGTTGTTGCTGTTGGATGAGAGCTTCAGCGCAATGGATCGCGCTCTGCGCTTTGGCATTTTACAGCAACTAAAAGCTTACCTGGGCCAGCGCGTTAAAGTGATCATGGTGAGCCATGATATCAACGACATCATAGTGAGTTGCGATCATTTAGGCATCATAGAAAGCGGCCATTGTGTGGCCTGTGGGCCACTCAGTGAGATGCTTAACCGGTCCGCCCACATGACTAACCATTCACTGCCTTTAATCAATGTACTGCACGGTAAGATAAAAGCGAAAAATAAAGGGGTTAGCCGGATATCCATAGGCGAGACATCGGTTAACGTGGTGGATGAATCGGCTATCCCGACAGAACACTCTGTGCGGCTATTAATCCCTGCCAGTGAAATAACGCTCGCCACTGACAATAGCTCTGCGCTACACACTAATTGCCTGCAGGGCACTGTGCAATCAGTAACATCTTATTCAGCCACACAAAATGCAGTAAAAATTATATGCGAGGGACAAGAATTAGCGGCGCTGCTGGATAACTATGATAGCCGGATTAATCTGCTGCAGGAAGGGCAGTTGATATGGGCATATTTCAGTGGTCAGCAAACGCTGGCTTGATCCTGCGTAACATCAGCATGGCCGATTTTGCTGCTCAGAACTGCCATGAATCCGCGCTTTACCGGCCAGTTTAGCTTCGTAAAGGTACAAGTCGGCCTCACTCAGCAGTTGCTCAAGGCCAGGCGTATTACTCGGCGGTGATATTACATAGCCGGCGCTGATGGTGACCTTCGCAAGTGGACTGGCTTCGTTATCGATAGATAAATTAGCCACGGCGTCTACCATACTCTGACCGATATTCCGGCATTTTTCCGGTGTGGTGTCGGGCAAAAAGACACTAAATTCTTCGCCACCAAAACGCACTATACTGTCGTGAGGACCAGGTAATTGCTCTTTTAAGGTTTGTGCCACGTCAAACAGACACTTGTCGCCAACCACGTGACCGTAACGGTCGTTGAAGCCCTTGAAGTAGTCAATATCAATCATGATAACGCCCAGAGATTTACGCTCCCGTGACAGACGTTTAAGCTGTGTTGGGATTTCGGTAAACAAATAATAGCGGTTATACAGCGCGGTTAACTGATCCTTAAAAGTCAGTTCGGTTAACAAATCCAGGCGTAACTTACTTTGCAATATGTTTTTTACCCTGTGAACCAGTGTCGAGGCAATAACCGGCTTTCTGACATAATCCGAAGCGCCGGCCTGCCAGCACATATTCTGGGTTTCTGCATTGCCCTCACCGGTAATAAACATCACCGGGCAAGCGGAAGTGGTGCGGTGTTGCTTTAATTGTTGGCAGAGCTCTATGCCGTTTATACCAGGCATATTGATGTCGAGAATAATGAGGTCCGGCGGTAGTTGTTCGCAAAAGCCGATCACCCTGGCCGGGTCGTGAAGAAACTCGCATTGCACCATATCACTTAAAATAGTCGTGACTACCAGGCAACTGGATCTCTCGTCATCAACTACCAACACAGTGCAGTCAGCTAAACCTTTGCTGGCATAAACAGATGCTTCCAGTGTGGTGTATCCGGTTGTCTGTGTCATAGGGTAGTACTTTGCTGCGTAGTGATTGTTTAGGTGGCATGCCTGTGGCGAAGCGATACCTCACCCCTAATGACTTCCCGTGTCGGTTGACTATCCGGCGGCGCTCTGGTCTCTAATTCCCTGTAAGCTTAATTAAAGTTTACATGATTACATTTAATTTACAATTGATGAAGTTCAAAGTCAGTATTGATCCAAAATCATCGCTACTCTGGGAATTTTTTCTTCCAGTTATCGTAAATACGTAAATTTACACTAGGGGCTGTTGATCTTTGCTGTACACTTTTGCAGCAGTCTGTGTATCATTTAGACAAGGCGACTGTTTGCAGGTCTAGTGGGCTAAATCAAAAACAGTCAACACAGTATAAATGATACACAGGCGCTGCCCGAAGGGGTCGTCATGAAAGCATTTTACTCATTGTCACAGCCCTTTGACGTAGAACAACTATGCCTTCAGGACTGCTCCGCGATTAAAATGCTTTCATATAGACCAAAAATCGTACAGCAAAGATCAACAGCCCCTAGTCTTAAAAATACGCTTCGTAAAATATTTGCGAACGGGTGTCAGACAGCTTCTTGAAGGGTTTAGCGTTTGAGAAAAGTATCAGTCAGGGCGTATTCACTTGCTGCAGCCGTTATTAATGTTGTGGTTGCCATGATCGCCGACCATCACATTTCAGAATCCTATAACCAGGCTGTGGTAGAGGATTTGCAATTAATCAGCGTGAAGTAGAGGCACTGCTCAGAAACGCGTATGCCTCATATCGAGATGATGTATTTTTCTTGTATTCGACGCCGCCCATAAGTGGTTTAACCCGGGCAGCCAGAAATAACGGTCTGGACCCGTTAGATAATACTACCACCTTACAATGGCAAAACCGGCTGACCAATATCTTTCGCGGTTTTGTGGAAAATAACCGGGCCTATTACCAATTACGGTTGCTCGACCAGCAGGGTAACGAAACCATTCGGGTAGAGCGTAGCAACGGCAGAGTGTCTGCCGCCACTGCAAGCGATTTGCAGGAAAAAGGTGACCGCTATTATTTCACAAGCACTAACATGCTTGCTGAAAAACAGCTCTTTGTATCCAATATAGATTTGAACCGCAAATATGGTCGAATCGCTTTCCCTCATCAACCCACATTACGCCTGGCATTACCCATTTATTCTGCAGGCGAGTTTTTTGGTGTACTTGTCGCCAATATAGATGTAACAGATTTACTGGGCGCATTGGATGTCCTGGTGGGTGACCATTTGGACATTGTGCTGACCGATTATGAGCAATACTTTATTAAACATCCTCAGGCAACACTGGTTTTTAGTCGGGACCTGGCGCCGGAACGTACATTTACCAGTGAGTATAAGGTTACTGCCGCTGAAATCAGCGGTTTAAAGCGCTATGTTAGTTTAAGTGCCGGGATCTCAGAGTTGGGACTCAGCAATGATATTTTTATTGCGGCGGGAGAAAACGGCTTGCTACATGCCTATATTCTGCTGGATGATAACTATTACCACAGTCAGCTATTTAACCGGCGACTTGAATCGATGGCGGGTTTAGCGGCGGTGTTGACGCTGGCCTTATTAGCGCTGCAGTACCTGGCACGTAATAACCAACGATTAACCCAATTACTCGCTGCTGCCGAAGAGGCCAAGGCTGCTGTAGATGTTGCCGAGGACGCGGTAATTACGGTTGGTAATGACTGGCGCGTAAATACCCACAATCAGTCGTTTGAAAGTATGTTCTTGCTTGGGGAACAAGTCGTCACGGGTCGGAAATTTACCGACCTGCTAAGGCAATTAGGCGGCGAAGAAGTGGCTGAATCTCTTGAATCACACCTTGGCACAGGCCTGAGCGGCGTGGAATGGTTACATCAAAGCAAAAATGGCACTTGTAAATGGTATCACTGCAAAGTCAATAAAATAGATAATCCGCAGGCGGAGGCTGCTTATGCAGCGGTTATCCGCGATATTACGGTAGAAAAAGAAAGCCTGATGAATGTGGCTGAGACTAACCGAAAACTGGAAGAACAGGTAGATCAGCGTACCGAAGAGCTTAAAAAAGCCCGTGACGAGGCGCTGGAACTGAGTCAGCTTAAAACAAATTTTATTTCTACCATCAGCCATGAAATGCGCACGCCGCTTAATGGTATTGTTGGTGCTACCACATTGTTGCGTGGCGAGGCGCTCACTCCCAAGCAGACCCAACTGCTGGCCATGGCAGAAGGTAGCGTGGATAATCTTAAGCGATTGATCAATGACGTTCTGGACCTGTCTAAAATAGAGGCTGGAAAACTGGAACTTGAGTTTCAGAATTTTAACCCCGAAGCCCTTATCGAAAGTATTACCAGTACCATGTCAGTGGTAGCCAGTCAAAAAGGAATTGGCTTTTATATTGATACTAGCGAATTAAAATTTGCCTTAGTTCACAGCGATCCGCACCGGCTCACCCAGGTGATCAATAATATTTTGAATAACGCGATTAAGTTTACCAGCGATGGGTATGTGTTACTTACCTGTCGGAGCGAGGTGGAGCAAAGCAATGCCGTGCTAGTGATAGAAGTCACCGACACCGGCAAAGGGATATCACCGGCACAACAGGAGAAATTGTTTACGCCATTTAGTCAGGCCGATGAGACTATTGCGGCCAGCTATGGCGGCACTGGGCTGGGATTGTCGATATGCCGGGAGATCCTGTCGTTGCTCAACGGCTCTATTGCCGTCGAATCGGAAGAGCAGGCGGGGGCGACGTTTACTATTCGCGTTCCCCTGGAAATATGGCAACTGCGAGAAGGGGAAGCACCGAGGCTGGATGGCAGTAATGCTGGGGTAGTGATTAATAGTGAGCCGCTGGAAACCGTACTTAAACAACTATTAGTGTGTATCGGTGCAAAACCGTTGGTGTACCATCGGATGCTTTCCCTGACCGAAGTGCAGTCCTGTACTTACCTGTTTATTGAACAAAGCAGCAGTTATTACAGTGCTTTTACCCATTTCTGGTCGCTTTGGGTGGCTGAAGAACAGCCCCTTCCATCACTGTTTGTTATTGCTAAGAGTGCATCGGCTGCCGATCACAGTGTACCGCAAGCGACTATTCTGGTTCAGCCATTGTATCGGTCTGTTTTCCTTTCCAATGTGGTTGATAGCAGAGCGAAAAGATCGCCATTATCTGCTAACTGTCCTGACAGCAGGCGCAGCTCTGATGTGCCAGAAGAGAGCTCTACAGCCACGGTGGATATCAGTGCAAAGTATATTTTAATTGTTGATGATAACGAAATTAACCGGCAGGTTGCTGAATTTATCCTCGAACCTTATGGGCCAAAAGTATTCAGTGCCGTCAATGGTGAGGACGCCATTGAGCAGTTGCGCAGCAATCCCGATATTAATCTGGTCTTGATGGATTGCAATATGCCGGTGCTTAATGGTTATGATGCTACCAGAGCTATCAGAGAAGGAAAGGCTGGTGAACGGCATCGCCATATTCCGATAATTGCATTGACGGCCAACGCCATGAAAGGCGAGAGTGAGAAGTGCTATGACGCCGGTATGAATAATTACCTGACCAAGCCTATAGATGCGAGTGAGTTTATTAACAAAGTGAAGGGCAGTCTGGGCTCAAGCAGCGCGGCAAAGGCCGCCAAGCCAAAGGTTGAAGAGGCTACTCAGACCCTCTGGCAATGTGATGAGGCATTGGTGCGACTGGACAGCAATAAGGCGTTGCTCAAAAAGTTATTGTCACTGTTTATCAGTGAGAGTAATGAGAAGCTTACCACCTTAGAGCAGGCTATAGCCACCGAAGACCGGGAAAAAGTACGTTTTACTGCCCATGCCCTGAAAGGTAATGCTGCAGAAATAGGCGCTAACCTGCTCAAAGAAAAGCTCAAAGAACTGGAAGATCAGGCACAAGCCGCAACACAATCTGAAAAGCAAGCGGTTTACGAGCAAATTGTCCGGCAGATGCCTGCGCTGCAGGCGCAATTTGAACAGTTTATTAAAGATGATTAATCATCCCGTCAATTTAATGTCACTCGTCAAAATAGTGACTACTAAAGTTGTATGGCACTTTGTTAACTTAGCGTATATAACTTAACCGATATGTGCTTTTTGAGGTAGTGCTGTGAAACACATAGATCAGTGTTCAGTGTTGGTTGTCGATGATGATGAAATTACTCGTCTGATGCTGATTGCGGTGTTAAGCGACATTTGTCATTGTGAAGCGGCAGGCAGTGCTCAGGAAGCGTTTAACTTTCTCGCCGTTCATCCGGTTGATTTAATCGTACTGGATATTCAGATGCCGGATATGTCGGGTCTGGAATTCTGCGAAAAAGTCCGCGCCAACAACAACTTTGTTAAAATCCCCATTTTGTTTGTTACCTCTTCGGTTGAGCGTAATATTCAGGAAGCATGCTGGATTGCTGGCGGCAGTGACTTTGTGAAAAAGCCGGTGATCAGCAGCACCCTTAAGCAGCGTGCTGAGAATTTACTGAAGAGCAAAATTGTTGCCGACTCCATGTTTCATACCGGGTATGACGATCCGCTTACCGGCATGAAGACAGAGCATTACCTGATGCAGGAGGTAACTGGTCATCTGCATTACTGCCAAATCAATAATCAGCCATTTTCAATGTTGTTGATCAAAATTGCCGGTATTGGTGATATTAACGAACATCAGGGGTTTCATCACGGCAACCAGGCTATTCAGGCTGTTGCCCGCGTAATTGAGGGGCAACTTACCTCGCCGCTGGGCAAGTGTTGCCGTATCAGTGGCGCCACTTTCGCTATCAGTTTACCCAATGTTAATGAACAACAAGGGCTGAGTTTCGCCGATAAGGTGAGTAGGGCAATGGGCAATTATCTTTTCAGCAGTGGTACAAAATTACCCTTAACCATTCGTTTTAAATCATCCATAGCCAGTTGCAGTGGGGATGATGGCTTCAGTTTGGATGAATTAATGGGGCAGTGCGTTGCATCACTGGCCGCGAATTCGGTTGGTAATTATTTAAAGCCTGGCAGACCAGGCTAGATTACCCGTGAATAACGGCGCTGGTGAACCTCTCTGGCCAGGTAGGCGTCGAAAGACATACTGATAATGCGTATCAGCAAACGGGCTTGCGGGGCCACTTTGATATGCTGCGCGGTTACCGATACCAGGCCATCGTCGATAAACGGATACAGGGCTGCAATGGCATCGGCAAAGTAGGCATTAAAATCAATTTCCCACTCTGATTCGATATCGCAAATAGCCAGGTTCAGATTACACATCAGTTGCATTATGACCTGTCGGCGCAACATGTCATCGCGATTTAATAACACACCTTTGGTGGTTAGATTCGCCGGTTTATCCAGCGCCGCATAATAATCGTTAAGGGTTTTAGGGTTCTGCCCGTACATATTGTAAACGGCCGAGATAGACGAAACGCCCAACCCAAGCAGGTCGAGATCCCCGCGGGTGGTGTAGCCCTGAAAGTTGCGGTGCAGCTCACCCTGACGTTGGGCGATGGCAAGTTCGTCGTCGGCCTTAGCGAAATGATCCATGCCAATGAGTTCGTAACCTACCTCACTGAGGGTAGCCATGGCCTGTTTCATTAACGCCAGTTTAAGCTCGGCAGAAGGCAGCCATTCGTCTTTTATTTTACGCTGCGCCGCAAAACGCTCGGGCAGGTGGGCATAACTAAATAGTGAAACCCGCTCCGGCTCCATGGCTTTTACCGCCGCCAGGGTAGTCTTAAAGGTATCTTCGGTTTGATGAGGCAACCCATAGATGAGGTCGAGATTAACGGATTCAAAACCAACCAGCCTGGCATGCTCTACCAGACTGGCAATATGCGACGTACTCTGAACCCGGTTAATCGCTTGTTGCACATTATAGTCGGTGTCCTGTACGCCAATACTGATGCGGCGGTAACCGGCGTTAGCAAGGGCGCTGATGTAGTCGGTGTCGACGGTGCGGGGATCGATTTCGATGCTACACTGAGCATCGTCAGCAAAGTTGAAGGCGTCTTTTAACAATGCCATTAAGCGCTGATGTTGCTCAGCCGACAGAAAGCTCGGTGAGCCACCGCCAAGGTGTAACCGTCGTACTGTGTAATGCTCAAAAGCAGCGGCTCGCAGGGTAATTTCTTTACTCAGATAATCCAGATAGCGGTCTGCCTTATCGGCGTGGCGGGTAATTACCTTATTGCAACCACAGTAATAGCACAGTGAATGACAGAACGGGATATGCACGTATAACGATAAATCCTGCGCAGGACTGGTTTGTGCCGCCGTCAACAGGGTAGCATCACTCACATCGTTATTAAATTCCAGAGCGGTAGGGTACGAGGTGTATCTCGGGCCGTTGATGTTGTATTTGTTAAGTAGCGCCGGGTCAAAGAAATCGATAGTTTGCATAGCCTGAATTCATCTGTTTATCGTTATGGGAACCGGATAGTCCCCGATAAACCGTAGCATACAGACTCTGAGCAAAGACGATTTGATCTCGTTCAATAAAAGGCGGCGAAGCAGGGTTTATACCCGGTGAGAGGGGAACACCGGGTAATCAACTGTCGTGATTAAAACTGGGTTCTGAGTGTCATGCCCCAGGTGCGTGGCATGCCCGGGTAAGCCATAATCTTGCCCGCCTGAACCGGCACGTCAAAGCCATTTTTAGCCACGTACTCGGTATCAAACAGGTTTTTACTCCAGACAATTAACTGGCTGTCCCATGCCGGCATTTCCCACATCCAACTGGCGTTAACCAGGTCGAAACTGTCGAGGTGCTTATAGGGATCGTTGGTGTCATCCATAAAAAGATCGCCAGTGTAGAGATAATCCACGCGCACCGTGGTGGGGAAGTTAAAGACGTCAATATAATGCTCAAGGCCCAGCGTGTAGCGGGTTTCCGGTTCAAAACCGATGCGGTCTCCAGCCCTTGAACAATAGGGATCTTCAGGGTTTTGACGACCCGGGTCGTCAATGCCGGTATGCCAGGTATAGGCAACCCAACAGGTGCCATTGTCAAACTCGTCAAAGGTTGCCAGTGTGCGGGCAAAGTTTAACGATATCTGGGTAGAGGCAACCGGTAACCAGACCAAATCAAATTCAACCCCTTTGGTGCCGATACTGCCAGCGTTTTGTAAATTGAAGCCAGTACCGGTAAAGGTGGATGCCTGAAAGTCGTCGATATCTGTTTTATGAAGAGCAAGGTTAAAGCGTAAGTCGTATGCAGGGAATTCCTGTTTCAGGCCCAACTCCCAGGCGCGGGAAGTTTCGGCTCTGAATACCGGGTCGAATCCGGGCGCTATGCGGTCGGTATTAATACCACCAGACTTAAATCCGTTTGCCCACGACAAGTAAATCAGGCGTTCATCACTGGGCTGGTAACTAATTTTAACCGTGCCGGAAACGTTGTCGTCGGATAAGGATTCCTGCATGGCCGGTCGCGGCAGGATGGAAGCCGTATTAAGAAAGTAAAAACCCCAGCCCGGATTTTGAAACGGTGCGATGGCAGCCAGTGATTCCGCATCGGGCATCTGCATGGTGGCCAGCGCTGTGGCAATATCGGTTAAAGCCGGTACCGCGGCATAGGGGTTAGGGATATCCTCTGCTTGAGTAGGTAAACCGTCGATACCCGGACCAACTTCGCTAAATTCACCACTAAGTGTTTTATCTTCGGTGGTCCAGCGGATCCCGGTTGTCAGGGTCCAGTGTGGCAAAAACGTCCAGTCTGTCTGGGCAAATACTGCATAGCTGTCTTGCGTCTGATCGGCATTGTGTGGAAACTCGGTGCCTCCCGGCGTGGCAGGCGCCGCCGGCGCTATCAGGCCACCACTTAATGTACTGAGCGTATTAATCCCTTCAATAAGAGGCTGGAGTTCGGCTGCGCTGACGGCAAAAAAGGCCGGAAAGTCACTGCCAATTAGATTATTGAAATCGAGATCAAGGCGTTGGTGAAAGTAAAAGGCACCGGCAATCGCAGTTAACGAGGGCGAGGTATAGTGAACCCTGAGCTCCTGGGTGACCGCTCGTTGGGCCGAGTCATTAATGGTGGATAATAGTTCGCCATCGGAAAAATCAGAGTCGATATAGTCGAAGCTATCAAATTTTCTCAGAGAGCTGACAGACACCAGCGTTAAGGCATCGCTGATCTGCCAGTCAATCTCTGCTGACAACCCCCGATCCTGCATGGCTGAACGCGGCGTGGTACTGAGTGCCGTGGTAAAATCGAAGTATTGCGCCTGAGCATATACCTGGCCGCCAATCAAAGGTGATGCAATAAGGCTATCGGTACCAAATTTACCCGCAATCTCGTTTGCCTGGGCATTGCCCTGCCAGGTGAGCGCCGCACAACAGCGCTCGTCAAGCTCCGCATAATCGGCGATTACCCTTACCGATACGGTATCTGTGGGCGTATACAAGGCTTGCAGGCGAAAACCGGAGCGGTTGCGGTTATTGAGGTTTTTGCCTGGGTGAGTCTGGTCGGTTACCCAACCGTCACGGCGTGCGGTAAAGCCGCTCGCCCGCATGGCCAGTACATCGTCAATCAGAGTTACCGACTTTGCGCCGCTGATATTCAGCGTATTGTAATTGCCGACAGTAACCTGAAAAAAGCCCCGGCCATCAAAGTCGGCATTAACGGTATTAATAACCACCGCACCGGAAGGCGTATTTTTACCAAACAAGCTGCCCTGTGGCCCTCGCAGGACTTCTACCGACTGGATATCCACCAAATCGTTAATCACCGAATTCTGGCGAGCGCGATATACGCCATCGACATATAGCCCTACCGAGGACTCAAAACCAAAGTTTTGCGACGAGGTACCAATGCCGCGAATGGCGAAGGCACTGTTGGTTGCACTCTGGCTTTGAAACGCTGACAGGGTAGGCACACTGCGTTCGATGTCAAAAATATCGAAACTGGCTTTTTCCGCTAATTGCTCACCACTCAGAGCGGTAACGGCGACCGGCACTTCCTGTAAATTTTGCGAACGTTTTTGTGCTGTAACTTCTATAGTTTCCAGCCCGGACTCAGGTGTTACAGAAGAAGACTGAGCAAACACTGAAGAAGAGAGTATCACGCTAGCAAGCAATGATATTGCTGGCACGAATGTTCGTGAGTGGCACGAAGACTGAGGTTGCTGCTTGAGTTGCATAAATAGCCCTGACTTTTTATCGGCAGTAATTGCCGCATAGTGTAGTGACAATTAAGCCTGAGGGGTAGTCAATGAATGCAACAAATTGTGATAACTAATATTTGGTACAGGGTCTGCAGGGCAGCTGTTTACCGACCGGCTTGTTGTCCCGGCTGTTGATTATCGCTGTTGAACGATATTGCTGGCGCCATAGTGAGGGCACTTACTGATTTATTATTTTGCTTGGTGTATTTGTTGAGTAACTGGTCAACCGGCAAACGTGATGAATCGGCACGGAGTTTTTTAACCAGTTGTGGCGCGTTGGCAACAGAGGTCGATTGGATATTATGTTCATTGGCCATTGCCGTGCCTGTGATTAATCCGCAGGTAAGCAGGCTCAGGGTAACGATTTTAATTTTCATACTACGCTCGCTTTTATTGATCTCGGTCAGCAACGTGTTCATTACACCTTAGTTGAAGAGAAGATGACACACTGAGAATCATACATTGGTATTTGAAGTTATACGTTATTGGCGCAAGCGTATGTTTGTTGGCGAGTTATCGAAAAAAGGAAAGGCGCCCTGAGGCGCCCCACCGCAGAGCCCGGAGCTCTGCTACCATGTTGAAATGTTTTCATGCATGGCTATCATGAATTCGTTTATGACCCTTACAGACGGGCCATGACTTCTTTGGCAATGGCATTGTCTTGCAGGCCGTTGTCGTTGATCCAGGCTTGCAGCGTTTTGCCATCTTGCTCAGGTTCACTTAAATCACGACTCGGCATCTTTTTCACCAGCAGTGTACCCACTTCAATAGCGTTATTTTGCAGTGCGGTGCGGATAAGGCTTTGGCCATTACAAGAAATACCTGTGTAGTAGTCGCGAAGTTTCAAACGGTAGTCAGACTGCACGTCGCGCATTTTTTTACGCAGTTCGCCTTTATCATCGGCACTTACGATGGTGCAGATATTTGCCAGCGCCTCTTCCACGTTGGCGTGGGCCGTAGCGTTAATTCCGAATGAAGCAGTTAATACAAAAGCAGCAGTTTTAGCAAATTTCAACATGGTGGTAATCCTATTAAGTTTAGCAGTCTTAAAGTTTTGTTTGGTTTGTTTTATGACGCTATTACACCCCAAACTAACAATCGCTTAAACAGCAGGGCTGATACATTGGTATTTATTCTGATACCTGGATTTGGCGTAGCTTTACTATTAAAAATCAGTGAGTTGGTTTTATATTTGCTTTTTAAAAAGGAAAAAGGCGCCTTGCGGCGCCTTTCCAATGCAGGGGACTGCTATGCTCCCTGCAACCATGTTGAACAGTTTACATGGTTATCATGAATAAGGTGGAAGGTGTCTTACAGACGATCCATTACTTCTTTGGCAATCGCGTGATCCTGCAGACCATTATCGTTGATCCAGGCTTGCAGGGTTTTGCCGTCTTTTTCTGGTTCACTCAGGTCCCGGCTGGGCATTTTTTTCACCAGTAACGTACCTACTTCTACCGCATTATTTTGCAGCGCGGTGCGGATCAGGCTTTGGCCGTTACAGCTAATGCCTGAATAGTAGTCGTGCAGTTTTAAACGGTAGTCAGACTGCACAGCACGCATTTTCTTACGTAACTCGCCTTTGTCATCGGCACTTACAATAGTACAAATGTTGGCCAGGGCTTCTTCCACATTAGCGTGAGCAGTGGCGTTAATACCAAAAGAAGCAGTTAATACAAGAGCAGCAGTTTTAGCAAATTTCAACATGGTGGTAATCCTCAATAGTTTAAGCAGTCCGAGCGGGGGATAATGTGTTGCGTCCCTTAACTCGATGACTCTATTAAATCGAAAGTATAAGGCTAATAAAACAGCAATGGTGATACATTAGTATCGGTTATCATACTTTTTCTACTGGAGAGATATCCGATTCAACATCAATGGGTTAGCGATTTTTGGATGGGGCTGGAAAAGGAAAAAGGCGCCTCTCGGCGCCTTCTAAATGCAGGGGACTGCTAAATTCCCTGCAACCATGTTGAACTGTTTACATGGCTATCATGAAAAGGGGACGTTAACCGACCTACAGGCGGTCCATTAGCTCCTTTGCAATGGCATGATCTTGCAAACCATTTTCGTTGATCCAGGCTTGCAGGGTTTTGCCATCTTTTTCTGGTTCACTCAGTTCCCGGCTGGGCATTTTTTTCACTAAAAGCGTACCGACTTCCGTTGCATTATTTTGCAGCGCGGTGCGGATTAAGCTCTGGCCATTGCATGAGATACCTGAGTAATAGTCGTGCAGTTTTAACCGATAGTCAGACTGCACAGCACGCATTTTCTTACGTAACTCGCCTTTGTCATCAGCACTTACAATCGTGCAAATGTTGGCCAGTGCTTCTTCTACATTTGCATTCGCAGTGCCGGTAAACGCCAGCGATGCCGTTAAAGCGAACAAAGAGGACTTAACAATTTTCAACATGGTTAGCTCCTTGAATAGTAAGTTGTAAATAAAGTTAGGTGGTCAATCAGTTGTTTGTTTTGTCGAATTTATTAAAGCCCTGGCTGCAGGATTGGTAAATTGCGCCGACGATACATTGTTATAAATGTAAATACCTTAAACCGTGATATATTCCCTATTATTCCACTTAACTATCTGAAATATATCAGGTAAATGACTTGCGGTGGGCGTTATTGAACGAGTTCAAAAAGCAACGAATTACTGGCTTGTAAAGTGACTATTGCGGGCCTTGCAAGTGCTGCGAGGCCCTGAAGGGGAGTTGTTTCAGGCCGCGTGTTGATTTAACGGGGGCGTAAGAAAAGCCTGAGCGATATCGATTAACTGCTGGCGTACCCAGCGGTGAGCCGGATCTTCGTTGGCACTGACATGCCAGTACACGTAATAATCGAGAGGCTGCAAAGCGAAGGGGAGTTCACACACAGCCAGATTGTAATGTTTGGCTAAATGCGACGGTAAGCAGGCAAGGAGGTCTGTTTTTACCAGTACGCTGGGGATAGTAAGAAAGTGGTGACTCTGCATGGCAATGCGCCGCTGGTAGCCCAGCTTAGATAATTCAACATCCACCTCACTGGCCTGTTCCTGGCGTTGGGAAACCTTTATATGGCCATAAGCCAGAAAACTCTCCATGGTCATCGGTTCGCTGAATGCCGGATGTTCCGGGCGGCCAACTACCACGAGACGATCTTCGGCTATTTTATGACTGGCCAGATACTGATCGGTAAGTGTTTCGCTGTCGGCATAAAAATCGAGTTGACCGCTGGCCAGAGCGTTGACCACGTGTTTTCTGTCTACATCGTAATTTGTAATGGTTATAGCCGGAGCCTGCGCTTCGATTTTGGCAATAAGGCGCGGTAATATACTGGCTTCGAAAAGGTCACGGCAGGCAAACTGAAAGGTTTTTTCAGCCACTTTTGGATTAAACTCCCGGCTTTGTAAAACACTGGTTCGTAGCAACTCCAGTGCCTGACGGGCGGGCCCGATAAGATTCTGTGCTACCGGCGTTGGGCTCATCGTGTGGCCGGTCCTGACAAATAACGGGTCGTTAAGCAAGTCACGAAGCCGCGCCAGTGAATTACTCACAGCCGGTTGCGTAATGCACAGGATGTCTGCGGCTTTGGTTAGATTGCCTGCCGTATAAATGGCATCGAATACGGCAAACAGGTTCAAATCGATTCGGTTTACATTCATTAAGTGGACCAACCAGTTAATAAGCTTCTTCTATTATTACTTAAATTAATGAGAAATCAACATTTCTATTACAAGTGATGATTGTCAGACCAGTAATAAAAAGCCCGCGCTACTCGTTAAAGTCACGCGGGCCAGTAAGTAGGGAAGCCAAAATAGTTAGGGGCTGTTGATCTTTGCTGTACGATTTTTGGTCTATATGAAAGCATTTTAATCGCGGAGCAGTCCTGAAGGCATAGTTGTTCTACGTCAAAGGGCTGTGACAATGAGTAAAATGCTTTCATGACGACCCCTTCGGGCAGCGCCTGTGTATCATTTATACTGTGTTGACTGTTTTTGATTTAGCCCACTAGACCTGCAAACAGTCGCCTTGTCTAAATGATACACAGACTGCTGCAAAAGTGTACAGCAAAGATCAACAGCCCCTAGTTAGACGCTTCTTCAGCTGCTTCTTCTATGCCTTCGCCGGCCGATTGAACATCTTCGCCAACGCCTTCTACGGTGGCGCATCCGCCAAGAAAGCCCAGGGCGAGAATTGAACTGAATAGTGCAAGGTAGCTTAATTTACGTTTTAACATGGTGAATCTCCTAGTTTTCGTCAGGTTCACTGGTTTTTTGCTGGTGATTGTTATCGCCTGAGTGTTGCTCCGACGATGATGATTGAGGTTTCGAACGGGATTCGCTTTGTTTAGCCGCGTGCTCATTGAGCATGGCACTGAGCTTCTCACCACCTTTGGCACCAAAATCCAGCGTACGAATAGGGAATGGGATCAGGATATCGGCTTCAGTCAGTGCCCGCTGAATCGTCACAATGGCTTCGTGTCTGGCGACCATAAAGCCCGGCTCGCCAGGATAATCAATCCAAAACCAGACCAGCAAATTGATACTACTGTCGCCAAAAGACTCAGCCCACACACCGGTTTCATCTTTTCTGATCACAAAGTCGAGTTCATTAATGGCCTCGGTTAATACCTCGGCGGCTTGCTGAGGGTCGTCCGCATAGGAGATGCCAACCGGTACTTCAATACGGCGATGGCCATTGACACTATAGTTAGTCAGAATGTTTCTGAATAAAATTTTATTCGGGATGATTTCCCGCTGCCCAAAGAATGTCATGACATGGGTGTTGCGCAGGTTAATAGCCTCTACGTTACCAAATACACCTTCGGCCTCAATGACATCTCCAATCTGAAAAGGTTTACGCACCCCCATGGCAATCCCCGCTATCAGGTTTTCAGTAATGTCCTGAAAAGCAAAACCAATGGCCAGGCCCACAATACCGGCACCAGCCAGTAATGAAGTCACCGTTCCGCGTAGTCCGATAAAGTCCAGTGCGATGAAAATACCTGCCGTTGCAATCGCGACTTTAATAATGGAGGTGAGTAATCCCACAATTTGCGTAGAGTCAAAAGTGCGTGACAACACGCGGTGGGCGAGGTTACCGATAATTTTAGCCAACAACCCAAAAGCCATGGCAATAAATATGGCCACAGCAATATTAGGCAGGTGTTTGATACTTGCTTCGACCCAACGCTCCAGCTTTTCATTGATAAGTTGCCAGAACGTATCGAGTTGTAGTGCTTTCATAATTCTCCACAAAAAGAAGGTCAGTCATCGGATGAATCTTTTGAAACGGTTATTGCAAGCATTGCACCAGTGATTGCGGCTGTCTAACTACTTGATTTTCAGTTGATTTATGAGCGAGTGAAAAAGGGAGAAGCGTTATATGAGTAAAATTTTCCTGCTTATCGCGAAAGGATTACCCTGCTGCATGGATTACTTTACAGTAATACCCGTAAAGAAATAGTCCGAGCCTTTGTGAGGAGCGTGACATTCGTTATGGTAGTGGGTGATAACAGTTAATAAGGACTTCGCATGACCACCAAGCTAAATGATACAGATATCGCAGAGCAACTGGCCGCCTTAAATACAACCTCTGTAGCAGGGAGTTCCTGGCAGCGCGATGGTGATGCCATTACCTGTACGTTTACTTTTAAGGGATTTATCGGTGCGTTTGGCTGGATGTCGCAAATCGCTATCTGGGCAGAAAAGCTAAAACACCATCCCGAGTGGTTCAATGTTTACAATAAAGTTGAAGTCAGATTAACTACCCATGACGTAGGCGGTCTGAGTGAACTGGACTTTAAACTGGCGCAAAAAATGAATCTCTATTTTAAATAAATAAGCAATAAATAGTACGCTAAATAGGCGTTGTGGTGGGTAAATAACCGGTTGGTCAAAAAATTGAAACAATTCACCAAACAGGCCTTGCCAACCTCTAATCCCTATGTATAATACGCACCACTTGAACGGCACAGCGCAATACGCGGTCCGGTTCAAACCAGTTCAGACGCGGGATGGAGCAGTCTGGTAGCTCGTCGGGCTCATAACCCGAAGGTCGTAGGTTCAAATCCTGCTCCCGCAACCAAATAATCGACGTTTGTGAAAACAAGCAGTTGATACCAGAATAAAACGCAGCAATGCGTCGCTAAGAATATCACGATAAAACGTGCAATGTTTCAGACGCGGGATGGAGCAGTCTGGTAGCTCGTCGGGCTCATAACCCGAAGGTCGTAGGTTCAAATCCTGCTCCCGCAACCACCTTTAAAGCCCTGGTTTATGCCAGGGCTTTTTTGTAAGCGCATAAGGGTCCAGTTCCAGGTCGGATTCACCGCTTTCATGCAATATCATTCTGCTGTTCGTCGCTGGTATGCCTAATCTTGTTTCATCACGTAAATTGTTGAACTCTCACAACAGAGTGCGCTAAACGAAAGCCTTAAACGCTAACCCAAGAGCTAAATCTATTCCGCCGTCGACGCTTAGGTCATGACTAGAACGAAAGCCCCTGTGCAGAGCGGCATTTCTGTTTAATTTTTTTCTTGAGTTGTGATCGATGCGTAATCAATAGATACTCTAAATAAGACGTTATTTTTTGTGATAAAAGTTGCTCAGAATGGATCTGGCAAATAAAAAATATGCTGTGACTACACCAATAGAAGCCTTACTGCTAGCCTCTATAATACCTGTACTAGTTTTGTCTTTGGCCTCATCGGAAGCAATGTTCATTGTTATCCTGATTGCAATCCCTTTCAGTCTTTTTTGTATGGCGTTGATTGGTGCACCACTATATTTTCTGTTGAAGCGCCACAATCTACTTAATTTCCCTTTATGTATTGTCGGAGGAGTGTTGTGCTCTGTGCCGGGGAGTATGGTTTTTTCACCGTCTGGCTTACCGGTTGAATTTAGCCTTTCAAATTACATCAGTTTTTCATTGCTCGGTAGCGTCGGAGGATTCCTATTTTGGGCTGTGTACGCTCGGGTATTTGGCCGAGAGCAAAGCAAGCTTGGTTCAGTGTTTGGGTTTGTGATTTTAGCAAGTTTATCTGCTGCACTTTTATATGCGAACCAATTTAAAACTATTGAGTACGTTGATGGGAAAACATTAACCAAAGGCGTGGCATTTGTGGATTCAAATGAAAGGTTGGTGCCCATAGAAGTTGAAGGAGAGAAGTTAATGGTAAGACTCGCTGAACAAGTACCATACATAAGTAATTGTAAAGCCAGTCTTTCAAAATGGCGTGACATGTTCACTCACGAAATAAAATATTCGGTCAGCCATTACCCACAAGTGCCCCGTGCTCACCATTTCAAAGTGTTTTCGGAAGCGGGCAAGGCGAATGTGCCGCGGGAGTGCCCACATGATGGAATGGTTATTTTATTCTGATTTGCTTGATTTAGCTGGTCAGTCTATTGCGACGGAATTGTCAGAAAAACGAAACTACTTTGCTGATAACAACGATGTAGGCCATATGAGTCGGTACATGTAAAAGATGCGCGTAAAGCATTTGTTCTTTTTCTTTACAACAAAGCCAGCTCAATGAGCTGGCCTTTTTTGTATGGCCTTAATAGGGGCCATTAAAAATACAGGTAGGACACGCTCAGTTTCATACTGCGAGGCATGATGTATCGACCGTTGGGAGCCGCTGGATTACGCGGATCTCCTTCGGTGATGCCTTGTTCGTCAGTCAGGTTATCTACTGAAAATTGTACACGCACTGAATCAGTAGGCTCCAGCGTTAAACCAACGTCGATTTTTTCATAGCCTTCCAGCACAATGGTATTTTCATTGTCACCAAACCGGTCATCCACTGCGGAGAGGGTACCGTAGAGTGTGGCATACATATCTGCAATTTCGAAATCATAGCTTGGGGTAAGGCGAACCTGCCAGCCTGGCTGGCGTTGGGCTTCGTTACCTTCATTGGTGGCACTGGCAGTAATTTCAGTTTCCTGCAGTGTAGCATTCACACTTAACGAGAAACCCGAGTCGTGACTGTAGCGACCATCCAGTTCGATACCGTATGCTTCGTTAGTTAAAATTTCAGCTGGCGCACCGGGGCGACGGACAAAAGTATCGCCTTTCACTTCGTTTGCAAAAGCGGTAGCAAAAAACTGGATACTGTCATTCATGAATTTGTAGCCGAGCTCACCCTGGGTGACTTCCCGGATCATGTCATTGCCGCCAGTGTAAGCGCTCCAATTGTCACGAAAATCATCGAAGTATGGCATTTTGTAACCACGGTTCATGCGGACAAATACACCGCTGGTATCATTCAGTGCGTAGTTGGCGCCAAGGGTCCAGGACGTTTTTGTTTCATCATACTGAAGTGCTTTCGTGATGACTCCATCGAGATCTTCATCAACAGAATAGTTCACTTCATGGTTTTCGCGGCGTAAGCCCAGATCGATGCTGAGGTCGGTTGTAGCATACCAGGTACCGGTCGCATAAAATGCCAGGGTGCTGGCATCGCCAACCGAGCTGATATCGTAGTTAAAGTCACAGCCTTCAGCACTGGTATTACACGCAATACCGTCAAGCAGCTCACCGCCTGGTACCAGCACGTGGTAGGCGGTATTCCCAATGCTCCACCAATCGTTAGCTTTGGTTGTGGCACTGTAGATCCCGACTGAGGCGTCAAAGTCATCCCAGCTTTTTGCTACGGCTAAATCATTGGTGAATGCTTCAATATCCTTAAGAACCACCCAGCGGCCGATTTGTTGTATCGGTGTGTCACCCTCATAAACAGTGCCGGTTACAGCACCTACCGCCGATTCGCCGTTATCCGCCACATCGGCAACCGTCATGGCAGAGCCCGCAGGTACCAGGCCAAGAGTGTTGGCCTGACCTTTTGTCAGACTAAAGCGATCAATCAAAGACCAGTCGTTAGGTAATTGAATTTTTAAACTACCGCCGCTTACATGACCATCCCAGCCACGGCCGTCACCAAAATCAAAAGATTCTGTTGTGTTATCGGGTCCGTAAGTAATAGTGCCCTGACGATTAAGTGGGCCGATCTGGGTGTAATTGGCGTCAATACCTTGCACGTTTAATGGCGTTGGCAGGTACCAGGTGCCGTGGTCATCCGTCTGACGGGTGTAAAGATTGAGTTCGCCATTATCAAAGACTTTGGTGAGATTAATGGTAAACTGATTGCCTTGTTCCGAGCTGAAACCAGCATCACGAATACCTTCAGAGCTTTTTATATAGCCGCCAACCATGTAATAAAAATCATCGGCTAATGCACCGCTGGCCACCACGTCAATGCGGTTTAAACCGTAGTCTGATACCGTGTATTTTGCCAGCGCTTCGGTAGCGTCACTGCCTCTTTTCAGGCGAAAGTTTGTGGTAAGCCCGGGCTGACCATTACTTACCACCGGGTTGGGGCCGCCACGTAACCCTTCAACCATTTCAATGGTTTCGTCTATACGAAAAAGTTGTGAGTTCTCCAGAAAAGACAGTGTTGAAGCCGGATAAATGGGGGAACCATCCAGGGCAATGGTTAAGAACGGAGCATCTCCGCCGCCGGGAAAACCGCGTACAAAGACATTGGCGCCAGACTCACCGCCGGAACTTTCAACCCATACGCCAGGAATCGCTTTTAATAAATCGGCAGTCGACTTCGGAGCAAGTTTCTCAATATCTTTGGCATCAATATTAGTCACCGCAAAACTGGCGTCTATTTTTCTTATACCAGCGCCGCCAGGGGTACCACTGACCACAATAATTTCGGTGTTGTCATTGGCAGGTTGTTTAGCTTCTTCCTGTGCCATTGTGGTTTGTGACAGGGCGATACTTACCGCACTGGCTAGCAGGCCTTTGGTGAACAACGATTTCATGGTGTGCTCCTGAAAAATGTTACATTGCATTGTTAAATTATTGCGCGAAACAGGTATAAAAATTGTTATGCGCATCACAGGTTGGAAACAAAATAAATGCGTTTGCAAACGATTGCAAGAGTAAATTGCAATCGTTTGCAAAATTTATGTTGTATGATGTTAAGAAGGTTTTACACAGTGATTTTGTAGGTTATATTGTGTTAATGGTCGCATTACACCGGTAATGCAGCCTTCTTGTTGACTGGCACAGCAAGAGATTCAGGAAAGAATAATCATCAAAGAGAATCTATAAATTGGTTTCAGAAACAAAATTAACACTGGCAAAACTTGCAGAGTTAGCTGGCGTATCGACGTCTACTGCTTCCAGGGCGTTGAAAGACAATCCACTGATCAAAAAAGAGACACGATCGAAAATACAAGCGTTAGCGAAACAACAGAATTTTAGTATTAATACGGCGGCAAGTCGCTTACGAACTCAGAAAACCCATGTGATTGCAGTTATTCTCAACCTCGTTGATAACACTGAACAAAGCACCACAGATCCTTTTTTACTGAAGTTGGTTGGCGAATTAAATCAGGCACTTAATGCCAGTGGTTATGAATTGTTATTATCAAATTCTTTCATGGCATCGGATGATTGGGCCAACTATTTTATTCGCAGCCAGCGAGCCGACGGTATTCTGGTAATTGGTCAGGGAAAGAGTACCGACAAGATTGATTTGGCCGCGCAAAGCGCTGTTCCCTTGGTTGTGTGGGGAGATGCCAAAACGAATGCACCGTATCCAATTGTCGGTGGTAACAATTTTGAGGGGGGGTACCGCGCTACCGAACATCTGTTGAGTCAGGGCGCCAGACGTATTTTGTTTTTGGGCGATTCTGAGCACGCAGAGATGAGTGAACGTTACAAGGGATACCGGCAAGCGCACGTAGACTCGGGCACTGATGTCGATCCAGGTTGTAATTGTGCCATTGATATTACATCAGCGGCAGCCTATGCCTACATTAATGAACGCATCAAACAAAGTGGACTCGACTTTGACGGCATCGTGTGTGTCAGTGACATGGTTGCGCTGGGCGCACTGAAAGCCTTAAAAGAAAGGTATGTGGGTATACCTGGTGACGTCGGTATTGTGGGTTACGATGATATTTCCATTGCTGAATTAATGCATCCGTCGTTAACCACCATCAGACAAAATACCCAGCAAGCAGCCAAATTAATGGTAATTGAATTATTAAATCAGTTGGAAAACCGCCCAACTCACAATCAGGTTGTTGAAACCTCATTGATTGTCAGACGCTCAACCCGGCATGAATAGCCTGCACTTGTAAAAAGAAGGCATTAATCGCCGTGTAATTGCAATCGTTTGCATTTTTTGATTCTTAGGTCTACACTCCTGCCTGAGTTGGTTAACAGAGTGTTTACACATGGCGCGTTTGATGGTGATTGCCGCAATTGCAATCAGTTACTATGTTTTTGCAATACTGCTTAACAGTGTGGGAACTGTTATTCTGCAGTCGATTAACAGTTTTGATATCAGTAAGCCCCAGGCCAGCACTTTAGAAGGGTTTAAGGATCTTTCAATAGCTATAGTGTCTTTTCTGATAGCCAGTTTTATCCCTCGGGTTGGGTATAAACTGGCTATACTGGTTGGTCTGGCGCTGGTTGCATTTGCTTGCGCTATGACCCCATCGATTGCAAGTTTCTGGTTTATTAAGCTGTTATTTGCCTGTATCGGCACTGCTTTTGCGTTGGTCAAAGTCGCAGTGTATGCCGTCATCGGGCAACTCTCATCGTCAACAAGGCAACATTCCTCTCTCATGAATACCATCGAGGGGATCTTTATGCTGGGCGTGTTGTCTGGCTATTGGGTATTTGCCGGGTTCATCGACCCTGATAACGATGCTTCAATGGCCTGGCTGAATGTTTACTATTTGCTGGCTGCATTGGTGGGCTGCGCTTTTGTCGTTGTGTTATTTGCGCCTATTAAACCGGCAGAAAAAGCGCTCAATACAGATATTGCCAGTGAATTTCTCGGTATGCTGCAACTAGCTTATAAACCCCTGGTACTGGTCTTTATCTTGTCAATCTTTCTGTATGTGCTCATAGAGCAGGGGATTGGCTCATGGTTGCCGACGTTCAACAAAGAAGTACTGGGGTTACCAACCCAGGTGAGTATTCAAATCTCGAGCATTTTTGCGATTGCCCTGGCGGTGGGACGTTTAACGGCGGGCGTTGTCCTGACACGGATGCACTGGTATCCGTTTTTAAATATCTGTCTGGCAGGCATGGCACTAGTGATGCTGCTAAGTTTACCGTTAGCACAAAGTGTATCTGCAAACAGTATCAACAGTTGGATTGATGCGCCGCTCGCTGCGTATTTGATCCCGTTGATTGGTTTAATGATGGCGCCCATTTACCCGGTGATTAACTCCGTCATGTTAAGCGCACTGCCAACCGGTCAGCACGCAGCGATGACAGGCCTGATAGTCGTCTTTTCCGCTCTCGGCGGCACTACAGGATCGATAGTCACGGGTTATATTTTTGACGCCGTGGGTGGGCAGCGAGCATTTTATCTGTCTTTGGTGCCGATCGGGGCACTGGTAGTCACACTTTTCTTTTTCAACAAGGCGTCATCCTCTCTGGCCGCTAAAGAGGTGTTATAGCAATGCAATCGTTTACCCACAACTGGCGTGACTGCCTGTCGTTTTTTGCCAGTGATTTGTTTAAACAAGTGCAGATGGCTGCGTTGTTTGCCGACAGCAAGACTTTCGCAGACGCGGTATTAAAATCTGATCTTCAAACTATTCTGGATACCTTCACAGAAGAGCAACGTCGGGCGGCTAAAGAGGGCGTGGAAGTAGATTTACAGGCATTTGTGGCAACGCATTTTGAGATACCCGACGCAGACAACGCAACAACCGATAAACAATTTGCTAGCGTTGCGCAGTACATCGAGTTTATGTGGGAGGTGCTTACTCGCACGCCAGATACCCAGCACCAGGATAGTCTGATAGCGTTGACCCGACCGTACATAGTACCCGGTGGCCGCTTCCGCGAAATCTATTACTGGGATAGCTATTTTACCGCATTGGGCCTGGTCGATGCCGGGCACACCGCTATGGCTGTCAATATGCTCGAAAACTTTATTGATATAATTAATGAAGTAGGCTGCGTACCGAATGGCAATCGTGCTTACTATCACTCGCGCAGTCAGCCACCGGTGTTAGCGTTATTCTATGATCTTCTCAAAGATGAACTAACCGAAGAACAAAAACGTTATGTCATTGATGGGTTAAAAAAAGAATATGCCTTTTGGATGCAAAGCGGGCCAGGAAATGCCACTTCTGCGCAAACCCAAATGCCTGCCGCTACCTTGAGGGTGGTGAGATTACCCTGTGGCGCTGTGCTAAACCGGTATTTTGATACTGAGCCGACACCGCGGCCGGAGTCTTATCGCGAAGATATTGAAACTGCCGAGCGGTATGGTGCCAATAAGGAAGACTTTTACCGTAACGTCAGGGCAGCGTGCGAATCAGGCTGGGACTTTAGCTCGCGCTGGCTAAGTGATCCACAACAACTAGCCAGTATTCGCACCACTGAAATCCTGCCTGTTGACCTTAATGCATTATTGGTGAGCCTCGAGCAGACCCTCGCGAGCGTTACTGAGGGCGCTGAGCACGACTATTATCATGGTGCGGCGAAGCGCCGCATTCAGGCGATTCAGACTTATCTGTTCAGCGAACAAAAGGGCGGATATTTCGATTTTCATTTTCCCAGTTTGCAACAAACTAACGTGGTGTCTGCTGCAATGAGTGTCCCTTTATTTGTAGGGTTCGCGGATAAATCGCAAGCGCAGACGGTACAAAATACGCTGCGCAGTACCCTGTTAAGAGCGGGCGGTATTGTGACAACGGCGAGTACCACCTCCCAGCAGTGGGACTCGCCGAATGGTTGGGCACCACTGCAGTTATTTGCCGTAGAGGGACTGCTTAAGTACCATTTTAACCGTGAAGCAGTAGAGATAATGCAACGGTTTTGCCGCACTATTGAAGCACACTATGCAAGCAGTGGTGTGTTACTGGAAAAATACAATGTCTGTGAGCCGAACATCAGAGCAGGCGGCGGTGAGTATGACGTGCAGTTTGGTTTTGGCTGGACCAATGGTGTTTACATTCGCTTTCAGAAATATTTAGCCACTATGATAGCTTAACTGCTTTCGTTAAACTGTACTGGCATCGTTAAGGTAATAAGCCAGCCCAAAAAATATCACTGTACGGTCGTTGCAAGTTTCTCTGGCTGAGTCACAGTTGCCGGGGATGTTGATGTTTACTCCGGGCACTGGCGCAACGGCGATTCCTACACTATATTGGCAATACAGACCAACCCCGATAGTAAAGTCCTTATCCTGTGGTCGTCAGGCAAACAGCCCCCCGCAGTTGGCTCACGATATAGTCAGATACAGCTATGAGTAATAAACAATCAACTTCTCCCTTGGCAGAACCTCAGTCAGTGCTGCAGGAGGCCGTCAGTAACCAAGCGGTAAGTGGTTTAGTGGCTGGGGTCTCTCACGAAATCAATACGCCTCTCGGTGTCAATATCGGCAATTGCACCTTATTAATTGAATTGCTTGACGAAGTTGCCAATAAATACAATAACGGTGCACTGGATGCGGAATCCTTCGGTGAGTTTCTGGATACGGCGAAGGATCTCTCAGCCAGTATGCTAAAAAACATGCGCCGGGCATCAAAGCTACTTTCTACCTTTAAGCAGGTGGCAGTAAAAAACACTGAAGAAGCCAGTATGTTGGAGCAGGTAGATATCGCAGAATGTGTTAGTGAGTTTGTTGCTGCTCACGGTATGCATAATCAAGCTTCACCAATTACATTCACTGTGCAAATTCCGCCCGGCGCCATAGTTACCACTTATCCTGCAGTGATTACGCAAATACTGACGGCGCTAACGTCAAACACTCTGATTCATGGCCTTGGCGTGGGCAAACGTGAACACTGTTGTATAACCTTGTCACTGGCACCCGCAGGGGATGGCTATCAGTTTAATTTTGCAGATGACGGGGTGGGCGTAAGTGACGAGATACTACCGAAGGTGTTTGATCCGTTTTTCACTACTCGCAGAGGGGCAGGGAATGCCGGTTTGGGCTTAAGTATTGTGCATAATCTGGTCAGAGAAGTGCTGAAAAGCGAGGTCTATTATGAAAGTCAGCCAGAAAAGGGCTTTAAAGTGTCTTTTAAAATCCATAATCTGGCACTTTGTTAGTCTAAAAATTAAAGCTAGTGCCTTGTTTTATAGTGTAAATGTGGCACCATACTTTGGTGAATAGTATATCTTCACACAATTGCTGTACGGCACCGGGTAAGTCATCGGTGTTTGACAAAAGTGGTAAAACTGCGGCAATCTGTCCCGAACGAAGGAAGCTATTTATCTATTATTAATTGGCTGGCATTAAGCAGGCAGGCTTGGTTAGCATCGATGTATTATAATTATTAAGGCCTTCTGTAATGCCGTCTGTTTCGGACCTGTTTGTTATTCCCGATACTTCTTTACTGCTGGTCGGGGAATATAACCCTTCTCTGGTACTGGTATCTGTTGCCATTGCGATATTTGCTTCGTTTATGGGGTTTCAGGTTGCCTCTCAGGCTGCTAGTGCGAAAACCCGCCGAGGACGCCGGGGGTTGCTTGCCGTAGGGGCCTTTGCTCAGGGCAGCGGTATCTGGTCGATGCATTTTATTGGTATGCTGGCCTTTGATCTTTGTACGCCGGTTTCCTATACCTGGCTTACCACTGTGGTTTCTATGCTACCTGGCATAGGGGCGGCGTGGGTGGCCCTTTATCTCCTCACCCAACACACCATTAGCAGCAAACAAATCGTCATCGGTGGTGTGTTAGTGGGCGCCGGTATTGGTGCAATGCACTATATCGGGATGGCGGCCATGGATATGGCGCCGCTGCTGCGTTATGACCTCAACATCTTCTTATTGTCCGTGGCCGTTGCCGTGATATTAGCAATGCTGTCGTTATGGGTAAGGCACGGTCTTCAGCGCATATTACATAACAAATTAACCAGGTTTACCACCAATGTGCTGGCCGGAGCTGTGATGGGCTGTGCGATTTCAGGCATGCATTATACTGGCATGGCGGCCGCCCGCTTTGTTAGTCCTCCGGGCCTGGAACTGTCTCAACAGCCCTCTGAAATGTCGTTTTATCTGGCCGCCAGTGTCACCTTTATAGCGTCCATCATGATAGCTTTGGTGCTGGGGATTAGCCTGTTAGTGAAATACTGGGAGGCATCAGCCGAGGCCCGGCGTTCGCAAGTTAAAATGACCAGCCTGATGGAATCGGCCGTCGATGGTATTCTGACCATCAATGACGAAGGGATTATTCAAACCGTCAACGAAGCGGTAACCAGCATTCTTGGCTGGCAACGACAGCAAATGGTGGGCACGCCATTAATCGAGTTTCTGCCTGAGGAGCGTCGGCAATTCTATGACCACCGGTTTTTTAAATATGCGGAAGAACCTGAAGGGATACAGCTTCTTGGTAACAGCCGGGATGTAGAGACCTTTAACCGTAATGGCGAGTTAATTCCGTTGCGGATCAGTATGTCGCACACTCAGGTCGCGGGTGAATCGCTGTTTATCTTATTTATTGCCGACATCAGTGAGCGGCTGGCCATGGAAAAAGTCATTCGAGAGAATGAACTAAAGTTTCGCTCGCTGATCGCCAATATACCGGGTATCGCTTACCGCTGTTTAAATGAACATGACTGGCCCATGGTATTTATCAGTGATGCGGTGAAACCGATCACTGGCTATAGTCCGGATGAATTTTTACTGCCTGACCCTACAGTAAGCTTTATTGATTTGTTTCATCCCGATGACCTGGAGACTATCGAGCAGGCGCTGGTTGGTCAGACTGAATACAGTATGGAGTACCGGATCTTTAATAAAGCCGGTGAGATCCGCTGGTTACGGGAGCATGGCCGGTATATCCGCGACGATAGCGACGAAATCCTCTGGCTGGATGGTTTTATCATGGATATTACTGATCGTCGGCAAATGGAAGACGACTTAGTGATTGCTAAGGATGCCGCTGAACAGGCAGCCGCGGCCAGGGCTGCGTTTTTAGCCAATATGAGTCATGAAATCCGCACGCCTATGAATGCCGTGATCGGTTTTAGTGATATCCTGCTGGATACGCCACTTAACACCGAGCAACACAAACATCTGTCGACGATTAATCGTTCAGCCCGTTCTTTATTGCATCTATTAAATGACATTCTCGATAGTGCCAAGCTGGATAAAGGCAAACTGGAGCTGGAGTTGGTGGATTTTATTCTTAGTGAAGAAATCGATACCGTGATATCCACCTTCTGGCTGGAAGCCAAGCGCAAGGGACTTGAGTTGCAGGTGAAGCTGGGGGATAACCTCGCGCAAGGCTATCACGGTGCACCAGAACGTATTCGTCAGGTATTGAGTAATTTAGTAGGCAATGCAGTGAAGTTTACCGAGGCCGGTCAGGTGAGTCTGCGGGTGAATCAGGTTAATAACGGCCACGTGCAATTTACCATCTCAGACACGGGTATTGGAATGACTCAGGAACAATGTCAACGGGTGTTCGATGCTTTTGCGCAGGCGGATGCATCGATGTCCAGACGCTTTGGTGGCACCGGCCTGGGTACTACAATTTCCAAGCAACTGGTTGAATTGATGGGCGGCACGATACAAGTTCGTAGTCAACCAGGAGAAGGAACAGAATTTAGCTTTACATTGCCTCTTACTGCTATTGACAACACTAGTCATGTGCAGCAGATGCATGCCATTCAGTTACCGGCGTTGCGGATCCTGATAGTAGATGATATTGAACAAAATATTGAGCTGCTTAATTTATTACTTAAACGTAGCGGTCATCTTGTGGATATTGGCCGGGATGGCCAGCAAGCCCTCGACCTGATGGCACAACATCAGTACGACGTGGTGCTGATGGACTTACAAATGCCGGTGTTAGACGGTTTAACGGCAGCGTGTCAACGCCGTGAATATGAAAAGAATAACGGCCTGAAAGCGACGCCGATTATCGCATTGACCGCCAGTGTGCTGGCACAGGATAAAAAGTCGGCCAGTGAGGCCGGTATGGAAGGCTTCGCTAATAAGCCTATCGACTACCCGATATTGTGCAACGAAATTGCGCGGGTACTGGGTATTCAGGGCAGTGCGCTGGCAATGCGCGCTGAACCTCAGGAAGCGCTGCTTATTGATTGGCCACGGGGCGAGAGCTTATGGGGCTCCAAACACAAACTGGTGAAGGAGATAAGCCGTTTTTGCGAGGATATTTCCCGCGCCAGGAACACCTTTGTGAGCTTGTCTGAACAGCAGGACTTTGTAGAGCTGAAAGCATTAGTTCATCGTTTCAAAGGTGTAGCCGGCAACCTGGGCCTGATAAAAATCATGCATGCATGTAAAGCCATTGAGCAAAACTGCTATGATGAGGTGGGACCTGCTGATGCGGTAGCTGTCTTGTACAGCCTGGTGCCTGCAGTGGAGAGTGCCTTAGCAACTGAGCAGGACAACACACTGCAACAGTCTGCGGTGGTTAATCCCCAGGAATTAAAAGCGATATTGGAGCGCATTGCTCATTCGGTTAAAAATAACCGTGTTGAAGAAACCGAATTAGAGTCGCTCAGTAGTTACCAAAATAGCCGCTTGGCCAATGAAATCCAATCGATCCTGGATGCCATAGAAGACTTTGAATTTGAACAGGCGATTACGCTGCTGTCAGCACTAATCGACAAACTGGACGAATAGCGAACATGCAAAACACTTCTCTAAAACCCACTATTTTGGTGGTTGATGATGAACCGGCCAACCTGAGGGTACTCAAACACCTGCTGGCAGAGCACTATGCTCTGGCTTTCGCTAAAAATGGCCCTGAAGCACTGCGGGTGGCAGAGGCACAATTACCTGATCTTATTTTACTTGATGTAATGATGCCTGGCATGACGGGCTTTGAAGTGTGTCAGGCGCTCAAGGACAACGTTCTTACCCGCGCAATACCGGTAATCTTTGTTACCGCTTTGAGTGAAGAACAGGATGAAGCCGAAGGTTTCGCAGTAGGAGGGGTTGATTATATTACCAAGCCAATTTCACCGGCGGTGGTGAAAGCGCGCATCAAAACCCATTTATCGCTGGTGCAGGCCGATGAGCTGAAGCGCACCCGGTTGCAGGTGGTGCAGCGCTTAGGCCGGGCAGCCGAGTACAAAGACAACGAAACCGGCATGCATGTTCTGCGCATGAGTCATTATTCAAAAGTGTTAGCACTGGCCTATGGCTTAAATGAAGAGCAGGCGGATACCCTGTTACACGCAGCCCCTATGCACGATATTGGCAAAATAGGCATACCTGATCACATTATGCTTAAGCCCGGTAAGCTCACCGAGGAAGAGTTTGCGGTAATGAAAACGCACCCGGAAATTGGTGCTGAAATTCTGGGGGAAGCGGACTCCGACCTGTTACGAATTGCAAAATCCGTAGCCATGACCCATCACGAAAAGTGGGATGGATCAGGGTATCCAAAGGGGTTGAAGGGGGAGGATATTCCGGTTGAGGGGCGGATTGTGGCAGTGGCAGATGTGTTTGATGCGCTCACCAGTAAGCGCCCCTATAAGGAAGCCTGGACAATTGAGAAAACGCTGTCAGTGATGAAAAGCGAATCAGGCAAGCACTTCGAACCTTACCTGATAACATTACTGGAAGAAAATCTTGCGAAAATTCTGACCATTAAGGAACGCTGGCGAGAAGATTAAATTATCGTGACAATGCTCTGTGATGCGGGATTGGCGGTTGCTAAATCAACAAGCAGGCAGTATAATGCGTGTCAGTTTATGGCTGGTACCGGTAATTAGAGATTACCAGCACCTAAGCCTTACGGGTTTTTATTGTTGTATTACACCAATAGTAACCTTGCCTGATGTGGGCAAAAGGGACCGAATTTTTACTGTAAAAAGCCCCGTTTAATCGGGGCTTTTTGTTAGCTCGGTCTCACGCACAAAGCGATACCGAGCAAGGTATCAGTATATTGGGCATTATGCCCTTTTTTCGTTTTTGGAGGTTTGGATTGTCAAGGCTAGAGCAACGTTTAAGCGAAATGTTGAATCCGGCGGTAGAAGCATTGGGGTTTGAATTACTGGGTGTGGAGTTTGTTCGCGCCGGCAAGCATTCAATCCTGCGGGTTTACATTGATCATGAGAATGGCATCAACGTAGATGATTGTGCGGATGTCAGCCATCAGGTCAGTGCGGTCCTGGATGTGGAAGATCCAATCAATACTGAATACAACTTAGAAGTCTCATCGCCTGGTATGGACCGCCCGTTATTTAAAGCGGCGCACTATGCACAGGTGGTGGGCGAAACCGTCGCTGTCAGAATGGCATTGCCGTTGGATAACCGACGCAATTTCAAGGGGAAATTACTGGCGTGTGAAAATGACACGTTAACTATCGAGGTCGATGGCGAGCAATTTAATTTGCCGGTCAGCGGGATTGAAAAAGGTAATTTGGTTCCAACATTCGAATAATACGGAATAACACTGCGTGCCCAGCCGCATGCAACCAGTGAGGCAAAAATGAATAAAGAAATTTTGTTAGTGGCAGAAGCCGTTTCTAATGAAAAACAAGTGCCAAGAGAAAAGATTTTTGAGGCGTTAGAATTTGCCATTGCAAGTGCCACAAAAAAGAAAAACGAAGGCGAAATTGAAGTACGCGTAAGCATTAATCGCGAAACCGGCGATTTTGATACCTTCCGCCGTTGGCTGGTAATTCCTGATGATCAGGAACAGGAAAACCCGTTTGCCGAACTTACCCTTTCTGCGGCGCAAATTGATGAGCCGGAGATTGAGGTGGGTGATTACGTAGAAGAGCAGATTGAATCAATCGCCTTTGACCGTATTACGACCCAAACAGCGAAGCAGGTGATTGTGCAGAAAGTGCGTGAAGCAGAGCGTGCACAAATGGTTGCCGAATATGAAGATAAAGTTGGCGAACTGGTAACCGGTACGGTTAAAAAGGTCAATCGTGACAACATCATCATCGATTTGGGTAACAACGCTGAAGGCGTTATTTATCGTGATGATATGTTACCTCGCGAAACGTTCCGTCCGGGTGACAGAGTGCGCGGCTTACTGTATGTAATCCGTCCTGAAGCACGCGGTGCGCAACTGTTCGTGAGCCGTACACATCCGGAGATGCTGGTTGAACTGTTCCGTCTGGAAGTACCAGAAATCGCTGAAGAAACATTAGAAATTAAATCCGCCGCGCGGGATCCGGGCTCAAGAGCCAAAATTGCGGTTAAGACCAACGATAAGCGTCTTGATCCGGTGGGTGCCTGTGTAGGCATGCGTGGTTCACGGGTACAGGCAGTATCTGGTGAGCTGGGCGGAGAAAGAGTCGATATTGTGTTATGGGATGAAAACCCGGCGCAATTTGTTATCAACGCAATGGCCCCTGCAGAGGTTGCATCCATTGTGGTTGATGAAGACACGCATACCATGGAAGTAGCAGTAGAAGCCGATAACCTGGCTCAGGCTATCGGTCGGAGTGGACAGAACGTTCGTCTGGCAAGTCAATTGACTGGCTGGGAACTGAACGTAATGACCATTGAAGATTTGAACCAGAAACACCAGGCAGAAAACGAAAGGGTTCTGGCGGTATTTGTTAACGGTCTGGACATCGACGAAGACTTCGCAAGTGTCTTGGTTGAGGAAGGCTTTACTTCGTTAGAAGAAGTTGCCTATGTGCCAGTCAGCGAATTATTGGCCATTGACGGCCTTGATGAAGACACCGTTGAAGAATTACGTAACCGTGCACGTGCTGCACTGACCACTCAGGCGCTCGCTAACGAGGAATCGCTAGAGAGCTCAGAGCCCACCGAGGAACTGCTGAACCTTGAAGGAATGGACAAGCACCTGGCGTATGTTCTGGCAAGTAGAGGTATCATCGATTTGGAAGCGCTGGCTGAACAGGGCACCGATGATATCAGTGATGTAGAAGGACTGGACGAAGAGAAAGCCGGTGCATTGATTATGGCTGCACGAAACAAAGTCTGGTTCAACGAAGAATAAGGTCGACAAGGGGAAAAACGCGTAATGGCAGATGTATCCATTGAAAAACTCGCCAGTGATATCGGGACAAGCGTTGACCGGTTAGTGAGTCAGTTTAGCGACGCCGGCATTAAGAAAGCCGCCGGTGAGAACGTGACTGAAGATGAGAAACGCAAACTACTGGACCACCTGAGCAAACAGCACGGTGGCACCAATGGTGGTGAGCCTAAAAAAATGACGTTGCAACGTAAAACAACCAGCACGTTAAGCTTAGGTAAGTCGAAAGAAGTAAAAGTTGAAGTTCGTAAGAAGCGTACTTACGTGAAACGGACGGACATTGAAGAGCAGCGTCAGGCAGAAGAAGAAGCCAAGCGCCGCGAAAAAGAAGCCCGTCTGAAGCGTGAAGCGGAAGAAAAAGCGGCTGAGGAAGCTCGTAAAGCGGCAGAAGAAAAAGCGCGTAAGGCAGAAGAAGCCCGTAAAGCGGCGGAAGAAGAAAAAGCCCGCCGTGCTGAAAAAGCCAAGCAGGAAGCTGCTGCTCGTGCAGAAGCCGAGTCTGAGCTGTCAGAAGAAGAGTTAAAAGAACAGGAAGAAGCGCGTCAGGAAGAAGAGCGTTTACGCAAGCAACAGGAAGAAGAAGCGCAGCGTAAACTGGAAGAAGACGCGAAAAAAGCCGCTGAAGAAGCGCGTAAACTGGCTGAAGAAAACGAACGTCGCTGGAAAGAAGAAGAAGAGCGCCGTAAGAAAGAAGAAGCCGAAGAAGTGCACATGCACTCAAACCGTTACGCGCAGGAAGCGGAAGACGAAGAAGACATGCAGGTTGAGCGTTCTTCACGTCGTCGTAAGAAGCCTAATAAGAAAGCCAGTGAAAGTTTAAAACAAGGCTTTAACAAGCCTGCTGCACCCGTTGAGCGTGTGGTTAAACTGGGCGCAACCATCACGGTAGGCGAACTGGCCAGCCGTCTGGCAATCAAGGTGCAGGAAGTCATTAAGGCCATGATGAAAATGGGCGAAATGGCAACCATCAACCAGGTGCTTGATCAGGACACTGCCGTACTGGTAGTGGAAGAAATGGGCCATAAATATGAGCTGGTTAATGACAACGCCTTAGAAGACGAGTTGTTAGCAGGTTCCGGCAATGGTGATAAAACCACCCGCGCGCCGGTAGTAACCATCATGGGTCACGTTGACCACGGTAAAACCTCACTGCTTGATTACATTCGTCGCGCCAAAGTGGCAGCCGGTGAAGCAGGTGGTATTACTCAGCACATTGGTGCTTACAGCGTTGATACGGACAACGGTAAAATTACCTTCCTGGATACTCCCGGACACGCCGCCTTTACCGCCATGCGTGCACGCGGTGCCACGGCAACGGATATCGTTGTACTGGTTGTTGCTGCCGACGATGGTGTTATGCCACAGACTAAAGAAGCGGTTCAGCATAGTCGCGCAGCCGGCGTACCACTGATTATCGCTGTTAATAAGATGGATAAAGAAGCGGCGGATCCGGATCGGGTTAAAACCGAACTGTCGCAACTGGAAGTTATCTCTGAAGAGTGGGGCGGTGAGCACCAGTTTGTAAACGTGTCAGCCAAAACGGGTATGGGCGTTGATGAACTGCTGGAAGCGATTTCCCTGCAGGCTGAAGTACTGGATCTTAAAGCAACGCCAACCGGCCCTGGCCGCGGTATTGTGGTTGAGTCTCGCCTGGATAAAGGCCGTGGCCCGATTGCCTCGGTTCTGGTTCAGGAAGGTGAAGTGAAATCAGGTGATATCCTGCTGTGTGGTGAAGAATACGGTCGTGTTCGTGCCATGCGTGATGAGAACGGTAACGATGTCAAAGTGGCCGGTCCATCAACGCCAGTTGAGATTCTGGGCCTTTCAGGTGTACCGGTAGCGGGTGAAGACGCGCTGGTAGTACAGGATGAGCGTAAGGCGCGTGAAGTGGCCGGTAAACGTCATCAGAAGAAACGTGAGCTTAAACTGGCCCGTCAGCAGAAAGCCAAGCTGGAAAACATGTTTGCTAACATGGAAGCCGGTGACGTAAGCGAACTGAACGTAGTACTTAAAGCAGACGTACAAGGCTCTGTTGAAGCGATTTCTGAGTCACTCACTAAACTGTCTACCAGTGAAGTGAAAGTGAACATCGTAGGTAGTGGTGTAGGTGGTATTACCGAAACCGACGCCAGCCTGGCGGCGGCATCAAGTGCTATCGTGGTGGGCTTTAACGTGCGTGCCGATGCAACAGCACGACGCGTGATTGAAGCGGAAGAAATCGACTTACGTTACTACAGCGTTATCTATGACCTGATTGATGAAGTGAAAGCGGCCATGAGTGGTATGCTGGCACCAGAATTCAAACAGGAAATCATGGGTCTTGCCGAAGTACGTGACGTGTTTAAGTCACCGAAACTGGGCGCGATCGCCGGTTGTATGGTCACTGAAGGTACTGTTAAACGTAGTAACCCAATTCGCGTACTGCGTGAAAACGTGGTTATCTACGAAGGTGAGCTGGAATCCCTGCGTCGCTTTAAAGATGACGTTCAGGAAGTTCGTAACGGTATGGAATGTGGTATCGGCGTTAAAAACTACAATGACGTAAAAGTGGGCGACCAAATTGAGGTCTTCCAGGTAGTTGAAGTGAAACGCGAAATCTAAGCTCAGCGAATAACTAATGTATAGCGGGGGCTCTGAAGCCCCCGCTTTTGTCTGTGCAATAGTCCGCTACACTAACAGCAGGGCAGATTGCAAAACAGAGGAGAGTAACTATGGCTCGGGAATTTTCTCGGACTGATCGGGTTGCCCAGCAAATCCACAAAGAAGTGGCCAGTTTGCTGCAAAATGAATACAAGCACCGGGTAGGAAACCTGCCCTTCATTACGCTTTCTGATGTGGAGGTCTCCCGGGATCTGGCACATGCCAAAATCTTTATCACGTTTTATAACAGTGATGAGAAGGAAACCAAAGCGCAAATGAAACAGCTGGGCGAGAACACCGGTTTTCTGCGCAGCTTGTTGGCCAAACGCTTACGTATGCGTGCCGTACCGCATCTGCATTTCTTTGAAGATAAGTCGATTACGGAAGGCATGCGTATCTCGAACCTGGTGAGTGAAACTATCGCTCGTGATAAAGAACGGTCGAATAACGACGACGAGCAGGAATAATCAGGCATGGCAAGAAAACGCAAAGGCCGGGCAGTAAACGGCATTGTGTTAATTGATAAACCCCTGGGCGGTTCATCAAATCAAATTTTACAAAAGGTGCGCTGGCTATATCAGGCTCAAAAAGCGGGCCATACCGGTGCACTTGATCCGCTGGCTACCGGCATGTTACCGGTGTGTTTAGGTGAAGCCACCAAGTTTTCTCAGTATTTGCTCGACGCCGATAAAGAGTATGAAGTCACCGCCCGTCTTGGCATTCGTACCACAACGTCTGATGCCGACGGCGAGATTGTTGAAGAGCGTGATGTCTCGTGCAGTGAAGAGGAAGTTCGGGCTGCGTGTTTGTCTTTCTTAGGCAGCAGCAAGCAGGTGCCATCGATGTTTTCGGCGCTTAAGTACCAGGGAAAGCCGCTATACCATTATGCCAGACAGGGCATAGAAGTGCCTCGTGAAGCCAGAGATATCACTATTTTTGAGCTGGAAATTACGCGTATTGTACTCCCTGAAGTGGACATGCGGGTACGTTGCAGCAAAGGCACTTATATTCGTTCACTGGTCGATGATATTGGTCAGCAGTTAGGCTGTGGTGCTTATGTCACCCGGCTACACCGAACCAAAGTAGCAGATTACCCAACGCCTAACATGATTTCTGTGGAAGCCCTTGAGGCCATGGTGGAGCAGGAGATCAGCGAGCGTGATTATACGGCTATCGATGCGTTGTTGCTACCCATGGACACCGCTGTGAAAAGCTTACCAGCTGTTGAGCTATGCGCAGCTGAGACTCACCGGTTGCAGCATGGGCAGAGTGTAACGCCATTGCAAGCTGATAGCCTTGCAGAAGGCCAGCAGTATCGTATTTACGATAGCACTATCACACCCGCCCGGTTTCTGGGCGTCGGCGAGGGGGTCTGTGCACCGAAAGATCAAAAAGCCCCTGCTGATCAGGTGTTTGTTGCGCCCCGGCGCAGCGTGGTTTACAGCGCAGAATCGTAAACGCGTAAAATCACTTGCGCATGGTGCCATGCCAAGTATAATACGCGCTCAGTTTTGTCAGACTGAATTAGTGATCGGTCCGGCAGGTTAAAAAACAGGAGAAAATTATGTCACTAACTAAAGAAGAAACTGCAGGCATCGTTGCTGAATATGGCGTTAAAGAAGGTGATACTGGTTCACCTGAAGTACAGGTTGCACTGTTAACGCACAACATCAACAAGCTGCAATCACACTTTTCATCAAACAAGAAAGATCACCACTCACGTCGTGGTCTGCTGCGCATGGTTAGCCAGCGCCGTAAACTGCTTGATTACCTGAAAGGTAAAAACGCAGAGCGTTATCTTGATCTGATCAAACGTCTTGGTCTGCGTCGCTAATCAGCGATTGACCAACGGAAAAAAAGCGCCTGTACGGCGCTTTTTTTGTATCTGACCAGTGATCATTACGGGGTCAGGTAGCTATATACGGAAGGTCCGTTGGTTAAATGCGGGATAACGCTCTCTGTTTCCAACTCCCTGATAAGTACAATCAGCCGTCGTTCGATATGTTTGCTACCAATTTGATTATGGGCCAGAGCCAGGTTTCGTAACAGTAGTGCGACGGTATTTGGATACTCCAGGGGTTGACTTGTTAAAGCGCGATACAAAAAGGCCTGATAGACCGATTCATAGCTGATTTCACCGTAGCGGCTGTTAGCCAGTGACATTAGCTCCTCATCATCCGACGCGTGGCCTATAAAAGACAATTTTTCCTCAAATTCGCTCGGCTTCGACAAGCTGTAACGCAGGGCTTTTATGGTGGTACGTAGCTTTTGCCGGCCGGATAAAGTGCAACTAAAAAAATAATTTCTCAATGTGCGGGAGTGCTTGTAACGGCTCTTAATCGATAGGTAACGTTGCTCTACCTGCTCAGGGTGATAGTTGATGGCGCTTTGCATCGCCAGACTTATTACCACCATGTCAGCGAGTTGTAATTCAACACCTGAAGTCAACAGGTTGTCCACTTGTTGCAATAATTCTGAGGCCGCCGCCTTGCTGCCGCTGAATTGGCTAAGCTTTTGGTACAGTGATACAACCGCAGAGGGATGGTTGTGCAAAAATGCCGGCTGCTGGTAAGCGACCGGAGTAACACTGGTCAGGTTAAGCAAAGTGGCAATCAAATATCCTGAAACGGCCGACATAACAATCCTTGTAATGTTCATTAGTGGCTGATTAAAGTTAAAGTAACGCTTTTCCTGAAGAAAAGAAACATGCCTGTCGCAGGCTGCTTTGGTGCCAGTGAAATAAAGCATTCATCTTCCCTGGCCATATACACCGCCATGAGGCCACCTACAGTTCACCCGAGCGATTAAAAGAAGCCGTAACAGGCTGGTCTGGCGATATTGTCGGCAGAGCTGATTTGTGCCCACGCCCGGTCAAAAAACCAACAGCAGCACTAGTTGAAAGCATGGTCTGACTCAGTTTTGTATGTACTGCTTGGTGGTTATACGCGATACCTTGTCAATATAGGTGCAAAAAAAGCTACCGTATTAATGGTTAAATAGAGGAGAACAGTGCCGCTTTTTTAACCCTTAAAACGTTAATCTTGGGTTGGCGCTGATTGGAATAAAATGACCTGATTTCCCTCCGGGTCGGCAAGATAAATATATTGTGCACCCCAAGGCCGTTGCACAGGGCCTGATATAACAGCTAAATCGGGTAATTCAGTCAGGGTCTGATGGATATCATCAACCTCAAACTGTAAACTCAATGCCGGGTTTGATTGGGCTGAAGGAGAATAGGCAATTTCTAGCTGCGCGAACTCCGTGCCTGGGAGTGTTAAAATAGCCCCTTGATCGTTGCCTTGATGCCACTGTGTTAATACCTTTAAGCCCAGAGCAGTATAAAACCTGATACTGAGTTCATAGTACTTAGTCTCAATTCTGGTTTTGATAGCATAAAGTTTCATAGCCGTGGCGTCCTGAGGCACAATGAGTAGTCTGATTTTGCCGGTTTTAACGGTTACCCGATTAGCAGAATTTTAAACCCTATCAAGATTATGACTACGCCACCAAGTAATTCCGCTTTACTTTCCAGCCAGGTACCGGTTTTTGCACCAATATGCACACCCAGAAAACTAAAAATAAAGGTAGCAAAACCAATTATCAGGCACGCCAGCAAAGGGGGGAAGTCCATTAACGTCAGCGAGAATCCTGCGGCCATGGCATCAATACTGGTAGCTAGCCCCAGCAGTAACATGACATGAGGTGTGATTTTGGCGAAATCTTCTTCAATGCCTTCAGACAGTGCTTCAAACACCATTTTTGCGCCGATAAAGAGCAATAAGATAAATGCAATCCAGTGCGCAAAGCTGCCAATCAGGCCAAATAATCCCTGACTACCCAGGTAACCAATTAATGGCATAATGCCTTGAAAAACACCAAAATAAATAGCTGCTGACAGAGACAGCGACTTGGCATTAATAACATGTTTTGAGCCAAGCCCAATGGAAACAGCAAAGGCATCCATGCTTAACGCCAGGGCTAAAATAATCACTTCTAACATAAAAAAATCCGGAAAAAAATAAGCCAGTGGCCGGATAAGCGGAGCGAGTGCTCAGCCAAACGCTGATTTTACGGAAGAAGCCCAGGCTATAGCCAGGTGTCTGGTAGGTTTTTTTATTCGCTTTATCGAAAAAAAGAAACCTGAATCGTTAACTGGATGAAAATTGATAACGAGTGGCTATCTGAGTAAGGGTCGTCATTAACTCATCGAGTTCACTGGCCTTAGCGCGGGTAAGTTCACTTTGTTGCAACAATTCTCCGGACTGTTGGCTAATCCCATTAACCTGACTCTGAATGGTTTGTGTAGCAACCACCACTTGCCCGGTTGAGACTGCCAGATGTTGATTATCGTCACTTAACGCTAATACACTTTGCTGGCTTTGTTTGAGGGCGTTTTCTGTATGGTTAGCCTGCTCAAATGCCTCAGCCGTCAGCGTCAGATTGGCTTCCATTCCCTGCACGGTTGTTGATATGGAATCCACTATTTGTGCCAGTATGGTGTTGATCTGATGGGTCGATTGCTGAGTGCGTGAAGCAAGTGTACGAACTTCGTCTGCAACCACAGCAAAACCTCTGCCATGTTGACCCGCACGGGCGGCTTCAATGGCTGCATTGAGCGCTAGTAGGTTGGTTTGCTCGGCAATCTCAGCAATCACCTTTACTACCGAACCCACCTGATCCCCGGCGTTTTGTAGCAACGAAAGCTGTTGGGCAGACTCATTGATTTCATGCTGTAGCGTGGCTATCTGAGCGGCACTAACAGCCACCTCTTGCTTGCCCTGACTCACCAACTCCGCGGCAGATGCCGCTGAGTCGGAAACGCTTTTGGAATCTTCAGAGGCGCTGGCGATTTGCAGTCCTACCTCTGCAATAGCATTGTCCAGTTGAACCGCCAGGCCGGATAAATGATGGGCTTGTTTATCAGAAGAAGCGGCTGATTCAATAAAGGTCAGGCTTGCACTGCGCAGTTGGCTTGTCATAGCGTTTAAGGCGGTATAATCCTCGGTTAAGGCTTTAATTAAGCTTTTCAGGGCATTAACTACCTGTCCTAGCTCATCATTACTGGCATGGGGAAACGTCACCTCCAGGTTCTTATCGTGACTCAGGCTGGTGAGCGCTGCGGTAATGCTCAGTAGAGGGATGACCAGTTTTTGGTATAGGTAGCGATAAGAGAGCAAGGCCACCATTACAACCAGCATCACTGAGGCGTAATTAATCCAGCGCATCAGGCCGAGGGTGACACTAACTTCTTCGGTGGCCTGAAACACCTGCTGAGCTGACTGTTGGCTTATCAGGCTGAGCATTTTGCGGCTGGTGTTCTTGGCATTTTCAATCAGAGTCAGAGCGTGCCTTGCCGCATCCCAGTCGGTATCCGCTGCACTCAGAATAGCCTCCAAATGGTCCATGGCAGTAAATAATTCATGCAGGGAGGTTTTCAGAGCCTCAGTGTTAAACAGGTGACGCTCACCTAACTGTGAGAGTTTATCGTTTAGTTGCGACTTCAACTGTTCATAGCGTTCAGTATATGTATCACGGTCAATAGTGTAACCATACAGAGCGAAGCTCAGGTTATGTAGTTGGGCCAGCTCATCCAGTGTTTGGTTCAGTAAGGTGAATGCGGGCAGAGTATGCGTCGTAAAGTGACGGTTTTGCTGATTGATTTGATTGAGACTTAACTGAAACATTATGCCAGCCAGCACCATGGCTATAATAAGCACCAGGTAGCCTACCATCACTTTGCGGCCAATCGATTTCAACATGTCAGCTCTCTCTATATCTGATATACCGCAACAGACCCGATAAAGAGAGAGTTTATTTCATCTGAAATTGACAATTGATGAGTTAATCCTGGCTTATGCATCTGCTCAGCACCGAATGGTGAGCTGGTGACAGCCCAACAAATAGCCCCTTATATTATTGCCGGCAATACACTTTGACAGTTAATCAAACATCGCCTGGATATCGCAACTGGGCTTTTTACCCAGATGGTCGGCGTTTTCTGCCAGCCACTTTTCGGTAGTTTCTTCTCCGGCATCTCGTAAACACTCGAGAAACTTTTTGCGATTGTCGTATTTACTGGCGCTATCCAGCGAGGAAAGTAATTCAGCGTTAGTCAGTAGGTGAGTTCGCAATTGCTTTATTTGCCGCTCAACCTTACCCAATAAAAAACGTTTACCGCTTACCAAGCGTTTAACACTGGCAATGGCGTGCATTTCACGCATAAAGTTGCTGTGAAAACCAATTTCAGTAATACGATCACTGATATCGTCGGAACTTTTTGGGACTTCCTCGCGCTCCAGGGGCTGTAACAGCACAATCAGCACATCTTTACCTGCACACTCGTTCATCAGCGGGAATATCGCCGGGTTACCGGCATAACCGCCATCCCAATAATGTTTGCCGTCTATCTCAATGGCTTTATACACGTTGGGTAAACAAGCTGATGCCAGCAGATGGTCGGTGGTGAGCTCCGGGGTATTAAATAGCGCCAGCTTACCCGTGCTGACTTCTGTGGCGGCAATATACAAGGGCAGGGGATTCGCCTGTTGTAAGGCTTTAAAATCAACCTGCTTATCTACAATGTCACGTAGTGGATTAATATCCAGCAGATTAATATCGTATGGGGAAAGAAACTGAAACGCACTCAGCCACCACTTGGTAACAGAATTCTTGAGTTCGCCAGGGAGTTCAAAGCCAACATTTTGCTCTGCTACGGTATACCAGAAGTCAGAAAGTTGCTGCTTGGCGCCATCGCGACCATTTTTTCGCCAGCCTTCGGCGAACATGACAGCATTCATTGCACCGGCACTGGCACCGCTAATACCGGTAATAGTAAGCCAGGATTCTTCAAGCAGGCGGTTAAGAACGCCCCAGGTAAAAGCACCGTGAGCGCCACCGCCCTGTAGTGCTAAGGATAATTTTACGGATTTCATAAGTAGCATTCCTGAAAAGTGCTGCGGTGCAGCATGGAAAGCTATTATTACGCCAAATCAGCCTGAAAAGTTTAAAAAACAGACAATGTAATACCGCTGGCGTGGAGCCAGCGGTATTTATGTGAACGATGTTTGAAATGGTGGGCTGACTGCCGCCTACTGACCGCCGGTAGAACCAGAGGGGGAGGCGGGCACGCTGGCCGAAGGTGAGCTGACTACTTTAGTGGCCAGTTCACGAATTTCAGATTCCAGCGAAGCTATTCGGCTCGACAGCGCATTATTGCGCTGCTCCAATAAAGCCAGTTTATCGCTCAGGCTTTTCATTTCCTGCTGGCGAGAGCTGCTATTGGCATTAACCTGTTCCATCTGAACATTAATGGCGAGCATTTCATCAGAAACGGTTTCCAGGCTGCTGTTAAGCGTTGCCAACTGGGTTTTCTGACTATCGAGGTTACGGGCAACCTGAGTCACTGACTCCTGCAAATCCTTTTTGTCGCCAGCCACTTTATCGGTTAGATCGGCAATTTCTTTTTGATTGCGGCGCCAGGCGGAAGCCCAGAGCTTGTCCATTTGTTCCCATAACTCAGCGGTTTTGTTGGTCAGTTCGGTAACTTTTACCTGCAAAGCGACGGTTGACTCGCCAATCTCTTCACCGGTGGCAGAGAGCTTGTTTTCCAACTGCTGAATACGTTGCTCTGCGCTTTCCAGGGTTGCATTTTGCTTTTGCGTAACCGTAAATAAGTAACCTGCTGCACCACAACTCACAATGGCGACTAGCAGGGCAACAACCCCCCAGCCTGAGCCGCCCTTGGCTTTTTCGGGTTCTGGGGAAGACGGCGTTTGAGAAGTATTCACCGAGCGGTGAACCGGTGCCGTTTTGGTTTGATATCCGCGACGGTCTTCTTCGTCGAGTCTGATTGTGGGAAAGTCATCGTTGCGCGAGTTATTAGCCATATTCCCTCTTAATGACAACTGTGGCGATATAATTATTCATGAAAACGGGCGCTCGGCCCTTATCCTTTGATGTTATCGCTAATTTCTGTGCAATACCAATGTTAGCCGGTACTTTTTGGCAGATTACCAGTCGATTGGCGAATAGTTGGGTGTTTTATCCCCAATTTCACCCTCCTGATGCATCCGGATAAGGTCTGACTGCAATGCCATCCGGTATTGTTTTACGTCACGCCACCGATCGTTAAGGTCTGGCGCTGGCTGGCCGTTGTCTTCTTTGGCCAGTAGCGTTCCAAGCTGCTGATAATGATTATACAAGTGGTTGGCCTGCTGTGTTTCAAATGCCTCAACCTCAGGCACCGTTGGGGCAGGTTGCCAGCGGGTATGCCAGTACTGCTGCTGAGCTAGCAAATAGTCTTGCAACGACTCGGCTGTCTCATTGTGGGCATTTTGCCAGGCAGGCAGCGTTGCCCGGTTTATCACTTGTCGGGTTTGCGGGTCAATCAACAGCAAGGTAGGCGTAGCAAAATAGACGGGGTAGCCAAACTGGCTCAACAACGTTTGTTTGTTTTCTAAATAGCCTACGTCCACAGGTAGCAAAGCTATTTTTTCGGTTGCCGGTGCCAGTAACGGATCATTGAAATAACCAGCCAGTGCCCGTGAGTCATGACACCACTGGGCCCCCAGCACCAGGGCAACCAGTTGTTGATTCTGCCCGGCCTGAACGAGGGTATGCTCTACCACCGTCGCTTCGTCATCATAGCGTTGATAAAAAGGGCTGGTGTCGTTGCCCGCCAGTACAGGCCAGGTGACAACCAGCAATAATGCTGCGGTGAAATTACGTAGCATGATCAGTCTTCTCCACCAATCCATTCCACCCGGTAAAGGTCGCGGCGACGGTCGAGGTAGTTGCGTACTGAGCCTTCATTTTGCAGGGTAGTTAATTTATCCAGATCCAAATCCACAATCAGCGTCATTTCAGTGTTAGGCGTGGTTTCCGAGACAATGGCATCGTGCGGGAAAGCAAAATCTGACGGCGAAAATACCGCAGTTTGCCCGTACTGAATATCCACGTTATCTACCTTCGGCAAGTTGCCTACGCTGCCTGCAATGGCCACATAACATTCGTTCTCTATAGCCCGCGCCTGCGCGCAACGGCGTACCCGCAAGTAACCATTTTTGGTATCGGTCCAGAAAGGAACAAAGAGTATTTGCATTTCCTGCTCAGACAATACCCTGGCAAGCTCCGGGAATTCCACGTCGTAACAAATCAAAATCCCGATTTTGCCGAAGTCGGTATCAAAACAGCGCAGGTAGTTACCGCCTTTCATGATCCAGTCTTTCTTTTCGTGTGGCGTAGGATGCAGCTTGTACTGTGCTTCTATGGTACCGTCACGTTTGCACAGGTAGCTAACGTTATACAACTCTTCGTCTTCAATTACCGGCATGGAACCGGCAATCACATTGATGTTGTACGAAACCGCCAGGAGCGAGGTGGCAGTAAGGATTTCTTCGGTATATTCAGCCAGATGCCAGATGGCATCAATAGAGGATTCTGACTCTGCCAGGCCCATCAGCGGAGCATTGAAAAATTCCGGGAACAGGGCCACGTCACAGCCATAATCCGACAGCGCATCAACAAAATACTCGACCTGCTGAATGAGCTCTTCGACATTTTCGAAATAGCGCATCTGCCATTGTACACAACCGATTCGGGCTGAACTTTTTTTACCACCAATCAGTTGCGGATTGCCGGGTTCATAATAAATGTTGTGCCACTGCAGCAGCGTTGCATACCCCTTAGACGCTTTGTCTTCCGGCAGGTACGCCTGCATAATTTGCTTTACTTCAAATCCGTTGGATAGTTGAAAAGTGAGAATAGGGTCGAAAATGTCTTTCGATTTGACGCGCTCGATATATTCGTAGGGCGACATTTCCGATGCATGCCTGGCATAGTTGGGGATTCGCCCGCCGGCCATAATGGATTTTAAATTCAGGTTACGGCATAACTCTTTACGCGCTTCATATAAACGCCGTCCCAGGCGTAAACCACGGTATTCCGGCGACACAATCACTTCCACGCCGTAGAGCACGTCGCCGTTCGGATCATGAGTGGTCAGGTAGGCATCGCCGGTGATCTCATCATAGGAATGCTTATCACCAAACTGGTCGTAATCCACGATTACTGAGATGGCAAAGGCGACTACCTTACCTTTATCCTCAATACAAATCTGGCCGTCGCGGAAGGTCGTTATCTGTGCCTTATAATTTTTATAAGGCCAGGCACCGCCCACATTTCGGTAGACATCGTCCATCAGTTCCTTCACATCCTGGTAGTCATCCAGGGTCAGGTGTCTCAGGTCGAGATGGTGTTCGGTATCTTCAGTATATAATTCGTCGCTCATTCTGTTTTCTCAAAAATGACTTGTCTGTTGGCAACATAGCATGCACCGGTGATGCACTCCAAGTTTTCCAGTTATTACAAACCTATACCCTGCTAGCAGGGCATTTGATCAGTAATGCAGGCGTAATCGGTCAGGTCAGCGCAAAAAGTCCCCGGTTGTACAAAAAATAACTTGTCTAATCGCTGTTTTCGGTATATTTAACACGCCTGATTTATTTGGATAACTCCTCTGTTGACAACTTCTTTAGAAAATCCTGTCCTTGCCGGGTCTAAGCCCCCCGAGGAATTGTTTGAGCGCATTGCTGACGATCTGTATCAGCGTGGCTACAGTATCATCCCCGCCGCGCTGCCGCCGGCGCTGACCACCCGGCTGACAGCCTATGCCCGGGAAGCTATTAATTTTGATCCCGCCGGGATTGGCCGGGCCGGGCAGTATCATCAGAACAAGTTTGTTCGCACCGATGAGATATGCTGGATCCAGGGAACTGCTGCGGTAACCACGGCGTGGTTAAACTGGATGAATTGTTTACAGGCATATCTTAATAAGCGGCTGTTTTTGGGTTTGTTCTCATATGAAAGTCACTTTGCCCATTACCCACCAGGCAGCTTTTATAAACGGCATACAGATGCGTTTTGTGGCGAATCTAACCGGGTACTGTCGACGGTTTGTTACCTCAATTCAAACTGGTCACAGGATGACGGCGGAGAACTGGTGATTTATCCGCCGGCAACGCCGGGCGAAGCGGTTTCCGTGACTCCTCTGGCTGGCACTATGGTGATATTTCTTAGCGAGGAGTTTCCCCATGAAGTACTGCCTGCCAGGCGCAATCGGTTCTCAATTGCCGGTTGGTTCCGGGTGAACAACTCTACAGCACAACGGGTCGATCCGCCGCGATAACCTGTAGAGTTTGCTTATGCCCGGGTAAATAGATAGCTATTGATAAATATCAGTATGGCAGTTTTATGAAATTCGGGATAACATCAGGGAATACATACCCTCAGGTTTAGCGCTTCGTGCAGTGGCAGACGTGGTTAATACAGGTTGCCGCAAGCCGGGCATTGCACAGACAAGGAAAGCAATTTCGTGTTAAGTGGTTGTGACAATGGATAAAATCCCATTACCGAAAGCAATTGATGAGTTAAAAGTACTGGTTGTAGACAATCAGGCGCTTATTCATGACCTAATCAAGTCGGCCCTGCTGGAACTGGGCGTTAAACAGGTCAGCAGTGCGCAAAATGCTTTTCACGCCGTTCGCCTGTGCCAGGAAGACACCTTTGACGTGGTGTTGCTGGCTTTCAATGTCAGTAGTGACAAAGACGGTTTCCATCTGTTTGAAGAGCTCAAACACCACAATTACATCGGCGATAAATCAACCGTAGTGTTTTTAAGTGCAGAAACCAGTATGGAACTGGTTAACTGTATTATCGAACTGCAACCCGACGACTTCTGGGTGAAACCCCTGGATGCCAGCCGGGTTCAGCAACGCTTTAATTACCTGGTGAATATTCGCCGTAAATTACATAAAGTCATGCATTGCATGGACAACGGCGATTACGCGGCGGCGATATATCATGCCGAGCGTAGCCTTAAAGATGAGGGCGTAGCAGAATATCATCCGCGTCTCAAAAGAATGATTGGCGATTGTCTGATCCATCTGCGTGATTATGCTACCGCCGAGCGTTATTTCACTGGTTTGAAAGCAGAATTTGACCATGCCTGGGTACACATCGGGCTAACTAAAGCACTCCTTAAGCAAGACAAGGTGGCTGAAGCAGAGCTCCTTATTGAAGATCTGTTGCAACGTAACGATACACGGTTTTTAACCTATGACTTACTGGCGCAGTTTTACATCGGCAAAGAACAGTTTGATGTGGCCTATGAACAGGTTAAAGCAGCAAGTAAGCTGGCTCCCCGTAATATTGAACGGAACAAAAAATTGTGGGATCTGGCCCGGCTCAATCGCGATAAATACGGGCAGCTGTCTGCCGTGCAGAATATGGCAAAATTTGCCAGAAATTCTATTCATGATTCGCCAGAGCTTAATCTGAATGTCATTCGAACGATGATTGATTTGGCAGCGACTGTGTCGGGCACAGAGTCAGAAAAACTGCAGCGCCAGATAACCCGTGAGATTGAAGGCGTCACCCGCGGCGACTTTGTCGCCCAGGCTCTGGCGAATAAGATGTTGGTTATCCGGGCCCGCATCGAATCGCTGAGAAATAACAAACGTGATGCCGAAAAGCTGCTGAAAGAAAATCTGCAGACGGAAACGGTAATGAATCTGGAAGACAACCTGGATTTAATGAAGGCATACCACGAACTGGGTATGAAAGAAGATTGCCTGGCTATTCTAGACACCCTGCGAGCACAACTGGCCGGAGATACGCTGGCCAGCCAGGTGGTTGATGAGTACCTCAAACGGGAAGAAATTGAGCGCCGGGAAATTAAATTTACCACCAAAGAGTTAAAAGAAATGGCAGCGGTTAATTATCGAGAAAGCCGGATTATGCCAGCCTATAACAATCTTTGTCAGGCACTTACGTTATCCCCGCATGACAAGTCTATCGCATTGAGTCTGTTGAAAGTGCTGGTACAAATTAATAAAACCGAGCCCTTATCCGATAGTCAGTATGCAATGGCTGTGAACACTGCCGACTCACTAAGTAAAGCGAATTTGCCTGCAAATCAGCAACAAAAATATGAGGAATACCTCAGCGCGCTGTCTTTGAACGAAACGGCTCTCCACGCTACCCAAGAATAAGCCGGCATACCCGCTGTGGCTGTGCGGGTATTGCTTTTTTGATTAATTCCTATCCAAAAGTGTTGCTCTGATAGTTTTTATCGAATCAGACTTTCAACAAATCCAATTATAAATCTTTAACGTCAACCGCTATTCTTATCCCAAGTCAAACGGAAGCGAGAAATAAACAATCCGTGACGGCAATCCGTAACGGTTGAATTCTCGTAACCTTAACTGCAGATCAACCGTGTGAGCATGACGAAACCGAGCGGTAATCATATTCACACAGTTAATATTGAAAGCGTTAAATAAACCTAACTTTAGGAGAAAGTAAATGGCTTTAATCAACACTCAAATCAAACCATTCAAAGCGAACGCGTTTAAAAATGGTGAACTAATCGAAGTAAGCAGCGAAGACATCGCAGGCAAGTGGGCAGTATTTGTATTCTATCCGGCTGACTTCACTTTCGTATGTCCAACTGAGTTAGGTGACGTTGCTGACAAATACGAAGAACTGCAATCTCGCGGCGTCGAAGTATTCTCAGTATCAACTGATACTCACTTCACTCACGCGGCATGGCACGAAGCATCTGAAACTATCGGCAAAATCAAGTTTGCAATGATTGGCGACCCAACTGGCGAAATTACTCGTAACTTCGACTGTATGCGTGAAAACATGGGTCTGGCTGACCGTGCAACTTTCGTAGTTGACCCTGACGGTATCATTCAGGCGATGGAAATCACTGCTGAAGGCATTGGCCGTGACGCAGACGACCTGGTTCGTAAAGTAAAAGCGGCTCAGTATGTTGCTTCTCACCCTGGTGAAGTATGCCCGGCTAAATGGAAAGAAGGTGAAGAAACTTTAGCTCCATCATTAGACTTGGTAGGTAAAATTTAATTACCGTTTTAACCAACGAGTAATGTCGGTGCGGGCTGCGGCCCGCACATTCCCTCAACCACATTATCTAAGGCAGAATTAAATATGATTACGCAAGATATTAAAAAGGCGTTAAAAGGTTATTTCGCGTCAATGCAGAAAAACATTACATTTGTTCTGCAAACTGGCGAACACAGCAAGCGAGACGAGCTGAAGCAGTTTCTGTCTGATGTGGCAGGAGTGAGTGACAAGATCCAGTTGGAAGAACGTGATACAAACGGCGTACTACGCAGCTCAATCAGTTTTTTACTGGAAGCTGATGGTGAAGATACCGGTATTCGTTTTTCCGGGATCCCAGGCGGACATGAGTTTAACTCGTTCGTGCTGGCACTGCTGCATGCGTCAGGCACTGCACTAAAAATTGACGACAGTGTTGCGTCACTAGTAAAAGGTGTAAAAGACGAACTTAAGTTCGAAGTATTTATCAGTCTGAGCTGTCATAACTGTCCGGACGTTGTCCAGGCGTTAAACCAGTTCGCGCTGATCAACCCGAATATTTCATCAGAGATGATTGACGGTGGCCTTTACCAATCGCTGGTAGAGGAGCGTGATATTCAGGGTGTACCCAGTGTGTACTTAAACGGTAAGCTCTTTGCAAACGGCAAAGTAGACGCCGCCACACTGATTGACAAATTACTGGAATTCGACCCGAGCCTGAAAGAGGCCAACAAAGGTCAGTCGTTACCGCTTCAGGACGTTACTGTTGTTGGTGGTGGCCCGGCAGGGGTGAGTGCAGCAATTTATAGCGCTCGTAAAGGCCTGAAAGTGACTGTAGTCGCCGACCGGTTTGGTGGCCAGGTGAAAGACACCATGGGTATCGAAAACCTGATTTCTGTGCCAAAAACCACTGGGCCTGAGCTGGTTGGTAATCTGGCAGAGCATATGAAAGATTATGATATTACCCTTAAAGAGCACGTTCGCGTGGATAACATCGAAAAAGGCAATATCAAAACGCTGACCTTGTCATCTGGTGAACAGATTAAAACCAGGTCACTGATTGTGGCTACTGGTGCCCGCTGGAGAGAGCTGGGTGTGCGTGGCGAGAAAGAAAACGTAGGTAACGGCGTAGCTTACTGCCCACACTGTGATGGTCCGTTCTTTAAAGGTAAAGACGTGGCTGTAATCGGTGGCGGTAACTCCGGCATCGAGGCGGCACTGGATTTAGCCGGTATTGTTAAGTCGGTAACCGTGTTTGAATTTATGCCAACGTTAAAAGCGGATCAGGTACTCATTGATCAGGCTGAAAAGCGCGATAACATTACCATTATCAAAAACGTCGCAACCAAACAGATTGTGGCGGAAAACGGTAAAGTGAGTGCCATCGAGTATCAGGACAGAGCGACTAACGCAGAGCATTCGTTAGCACTGGCCGGCGTGTTCGTACAGATTGGTCTGGTCCCAAACAGTCAGTTTATGAAAGGCGTTGTAGACCTCACTCAATACGGCGAGATTGTGGTCGACAGTAAGTGCAACACCTCTGAGCCAGGCATATATGCTGCAGGTGATGTAACGACCGTGCCTTACAAGCAGATTGTTATCTCGATGGGAGAGGGTGCAAAAGCCTCGCTGGCAGCCTTCGAGTACTTGCTGTCTCACCAGACAGAAGAAGAGCTCGAAGAGCAGGCCGCAGTCGCTTGAAGCGATTGATGTCATCTATGTCGTAAGTTGAAAAGCGGACTTTGGTCCGCTTTTTTTATGCGTGTAATTTCTGGTGCCGGTTATAACTTGGCTTGAATTATGATTTGTTGTTTATAAGTGTCGCCAGCATTTGCTCAATCCGTTTTACGCTTTCGGTGAGTTCAGTCAATTCTGATTGTTGCTGTTCGGGCTGCGTTTTGTCGGCGCGGGAGGCACCAGGGTAGTTGTCTTTTTGGGTAAGGATCGCCTCGCGAAAACCGGCAGCGTCTTCGATGCCAAGCATCGATACCAACGCTCCCTGGCCTGATTGTCCTGCCGTTTCAAAGCTTAGACTGTATAGCCCCATTGCACGCATTAACGGACCCTGACTCATGGCAACGTCGGTAATCTTTTCCAAAGGAATCGACTTTTCTACTTTGAATAAGACACCGCGTTTAACTACGAGTTTTCGTTCTGTGAGCTCGGCCGACATAGCCTTTAACATCCGGTCACTGATGAATAACATCAGCGGAATGGAGATGAGTAACAACGGAATACCAATGACAGTAAGCCCGGAGACAATCAACAGGTTTATCAGCCAATAGGTTTTTACTTTCGGGCTAAAGCTTGCGCTGCGTAATACAGTTTCTGCCATGATGATTCCTTATCTGCGTTGCTTTGTGTGTCAATCATAGCGTATTAATTGAGTGGCCAGACAGTGTTACCGGCGAAATGAGCCTATCGAATTGTAAGAGACTGTAACTCAAAGCTTCTCTAAACAGCTCATTAAACGCAGGATATCGTTAGCGCATGATGTCATGCACCCAGTCTATCCAGCGGTGCAACCACAGGGGAATATTATCTCTTGGCTCCAAAGTCGTCAGGCGATAGCCGCGCTTGGGGATAACCTCGATTTGCCAGGGAGGCGGCTCCGACAGAGATTTAAGTTCTTTTCGGAGTCGACAGACAAGGTGATTTATCCGATCTTCACTCACTACCTTATGACCCCAGATGGACTGGCGCATGACGGTACGGGTGACAATTTCACCTTCATTTTCCATGAGTAAATCGAGCAGGTCACCACACTGTGGTGAAAGTACCCGCTGCTCACCTTGTGAGTCGGTAATGGTTCTTGAAGGTTTATCGTAAATCATGGGTGCAAATCTTTACAAAGCTAACCCGTTATCTGCTGATACGAATGAGTATTTAGTTTAGCAGAACAAATGAAAAACTAATGACGGGCATGACAAAGAAATGACATTTCCAGGGTAACCGAATGAAAAAAGGCAGATTAAATTTGTCATCAAAGCGTCATGGTTTTGTCAGCGACGAATGGCTCACTAGCGGCCTACACTCCTAGGGTCTGAGCAGTGGTATCGCCAGCGAAAAAACCATTTAAACAAAATCAGGTGTAGGAAGGATGATGAACATGAGTAAAATTTTACCTGTTAGCCTGACGGTGTTATCGCTATCAGCAGTTTGTGGCACCGCCATGGCCGAGGGCTACCCCAAAGAACTGGAGAAAGATCTTATTTCAGTGTGCAGAAATGCGGCTCAGGATGATCGTTCAGGACTGCGGCAGGCCGTACGAGAACTGACACCCTCAAGCAAAATAAATACGTCGACTTATAGAGTATTGGCTAACGGTCTGGTTTGTAATGGTATGCAACTCGCTGCCTTTGCCCGTTATTATGGAGCCAGCGATACCTATACGCTGCTGAAAAAGTACACCTATCCAAATGCTATTATCGAAATTAAGGACGTTATCGCCAACCGTGATGTGCCGGTTGAGATAAGCGTAAGTATGACAACCGGTAAGTAATCGGAGCAAAGTGGCAAAAGCGAAGGGATGGCAACGTCTCTTCGTTTTTTGCTGTTTTCGAATCTGAAAATACCAGCCGGGTAACGGGTGAGAATGCTTATTCACCAATAAAAAACCGGAGCAAAACTACTCCGGCGAACGGTTGGGGGGTATTGTTATTAGAATTAACTAACAGCTTCTGCTTCTTTGATAAACGTAAACAGCGCGTCTTTTAGCTGCACGCGCTCGGTTTTCTTCTCGTTTAAAATATCATCTGACGTTGGCTCAGCGCCTTCTTCCATTTTGTGAATAAGGCTATCGAGATCGTTGTATTGTTCAAATAATCTGGCGAAATGGCGGTCATTCATTTTTAAATGACGAATAGTGTGCTGATGATCAGGGAATTCATGGACGAGATCATGTTTTTCAATAGTCATAGTAGCTCTTATCTGGTTGTTAACAGTGGCCTTTCCACTAACTTAAGTCTACGTTGACAGCTTCGATGTTACCTTGATTTAGGTCATGGTTTCGGTGTGAAGAATCGATAAAAAGGGCGGGGAAACCCGCCCGATTCATCAGTGACTTTGCTGGTCGTTGCGTTTGGCTTTAAACGGCCGCTTTTTGCCGCGCGGGTTCGGACTCGCTGCATTTTTAAAGCCGGTATGTTTGGTCATCGCGCGCTCGCCCCGACGGGCCTTACTGGCCTTCTGGCGTTTTTCGCTGGCTGACTCAGGCGGCACAAGGTGCTGCGGGCCACGGCCGATAAGATCTTCACGGCCCATTTTGACCAGCGCTTTACGAATTTGTGCAAAGTTTTTCGGATCGTGATAACGCAGCATGGCTTTATGTAAGCGACGGTGAATTTCACCTTTCGCCGACGGTACGGACTCGCTCTCTTTTTTCACTTTGCGCAGCGAGTTAACCTCGGTGTGATACAGCGTGGTGGCTGTCGCCATAGGCGAGGGATAGAAATTTTGTACCTGGTCGAGCTTAAAGCGGTTTTCTTTCAGCCAGATAGCCAGCGCCAGCATGTCTTCATCGGTGGTGCCAGGGTGCGAGGCAATAAAATAAGGGATCAGGTACTGTTCTTTGCCCGCTTCTTTGGAATACTTATCAAACAACTCTTTAAAGCGGTAATAAGTGCCCATACCCGGCTTCATCATCTTGCTTAGCGGGCCATCTTCGGTATGCTCGGGAGCAATTTTCAGGTAACCGCCTACGTGGTGCTTGGCCAGCTCCTTAACGTAGTTGGGATCTTCAATGGCTAAGTCGTAACGCACGCCTGAAGCAATCAGGATTTTCTTGATGCCGGGTAAATCACGGGCCCGACGGTACAAATCAATAGTAGGTTTGTGGTCGGTATCCATGTGAGCGCAGATAGACGGGTACACACAGGATGGGCGACGACAGGTCGCTTCGGCTTTAGCGCTTTTACAGCGCAGGCGATACATGTTAGCGGTAGGACCACCCAGATCTGAAATAACGCCGGTGAAGCCGGGTACCGTATCGCGGATCTGCTCAATTTCACGAATAATCGAGTCTTCTGAGCGGCTCTGAATTATACGCCCTTCGTGTTCAGTGATAGAACAGAACGTACAACCGCCAAAGCAGCCGCGCATAATATTGACCGAAAAACGGATCATATCGTAAGCCGGGATCTTTGCTTTACCATAAGCCGGGTGAGGCACCCGTTGATAGGGTAAATCAAATACCGCGTCCATTTCTTCGGTTTCCAGCGGCATGGCCGGCGGATTGATCCAAATGTGTCGATCGCCGTGGCGCTGCAACAGCGCCCGGGCGCAACCCGGGTTAGTTTCCTGATGCAATATGCGGTTAGCATGGGCATACAGGGTTTTGTTATCGCGCACTACCTCAAAGGCCGGCAATTTTACATACACCTGTTCCCAGGGTTTACGGCGCTCGGCTGGTTGCACCACAATTGGCTGGGCTTTCGCTTCGGTTACCGGCTGGCTGTCTTTATTTTCGTTGCCTTTATTTTCGTTTTCGCCCTCACAGTCCGGCTCCATGATATAGGGGCTGGGAATGGGGTCGATTTTGCCGGGACGGTCGAGTGACGTAGAGTCAACGCCCTGCCATTCGGGCAAGGGTTGTTTTACAATAATTGCGGTGCCACGCACATCGGTAATATCACCAATGGCTTCGCCAGCGGCCAGACGGTGAGTCACTTCCACCAGTGGACGCTCAGCATTGCCGAACATCAGTAAATCGGCCTTGGCATCAAACAGTACTGAGCGGCGTACTTTTTCCGACCAGTAGTCATAATGGGCAATACGGCGCAGGCTGGCTTCAATACCACCAATAATAATTGGTACGTCTTTAAACGCTTCGCGGCACCGCTGTGAATAAACGGTGACTGCGCGATCGGGGCGTTTACCGCCTTCGTTGTTGGGCGTATAAGCATCGTCGTGGCGCAGTTTTTTATCCGCAGTGTAGCGGTTTATCATCGAGTCCATGTTGCCGGCAGTTACACCAAAATACAGGTTGGGCTTGCCCAGCTTCATAAAGTCGTTTTTATTCTGCCAGTCAGGCTGGGCAATAATACCCACCCGGTAACCGTGTGCTTCCAGCAAGCGGCCGATGATCGCCATACCAAAACTGGGGTGGTCCACATACGCATCGCCTGTGACCAGAATAATATCGCAGCTGTCCCAGCCCAGTTCGTCCATTTCGGCCCGGGACATGGGTAAAAAGGGCGCGCTACCGTAGCAGTGTGCCCAGTATTTAGGATAAGAAAACAGGCCGCGATCGGCTTTTATGGTTGCTTGCATGGAATTCTTCAGAGGGTTGTGAAAACGGCTTAATTATAGCAAACATCCACAGGCGAAAATAGCTAAGTCAGTATTTACAACTCACAACCGTGAAGCAAATTGCACAATAAAAAAACAGCGGGTTAACGAATTACCTGTTGTGCCCACTGGATAAGCTGTCCGGTGGGCATAGCACCGGCCTGACGATTGACTTCACGACCTTGTTTAAACACTAACAGGCTGGGAATGCTACGAATAGCAAATTGCTGACTTAACATGGGGTTAGATTCGGTATCGACCTTGGCAAAGATGACCTTACCTTGTAACTGTTGAGCAGCCTGGGCAAAGGCAGGAGCCATCATTTTACAGGGGCCACACCAGTCGGCCCAAAAATCCACAATCACCGGCAGGTCTGATTTTTCGATAAAGCGCGCAAAATCTGCCTGTTTTAAATCGACCGGGTGGGCGGGTAACAGGCCCTGCTTACACTTGCCACATACCGGGTTGTCACTTAAACGTTCAGCCGGACTGCGATTGAGCCCCTGACAGTGGGGGCAAACAATATGAATAGCACTCATGATTTAACTCCTATAAGCTGTTTCTTATATGTTGTGTGCTTTTTCCCTTTCTCAAGGGCTGAATTGTGCTTCCCGGTGACTTATACTCTGCGCCGGATAACTACGGAGAAGCATTTATGCGCTACTGGCTGTTTAAATCAGAACCGGACGTGTTTGGTATCGACCACCTGGCTCAACGACCTGACCATACCGAGCCCTGGGACGGCGTGCGTAACTATCAGGCGCGTAATTTCCTGCGTGATGAGGTTAGCGTGGGGGATAAGGTGTTTTTTTATCACTCCAGTTGTAAAACGGTAGGTATTGCAGGTATCGCCGAGGTAGTTAAAGCCGGTTATCCCGATGCAACCCAGTTTGATCCCGAGTCGGACTATTACGATCCGAAAGCAACGCCTGATAAACCGCGCTGGTACAGTGTGGATGTAAAGTACGTGAGCAAGTTTGCCCGCGTGCTGCCGCTGAGTGTGATTAAAGACTGCCCGCAAATTACCGAATTGGGACTGGTGAAAAAAGGCCATCGCTTGTCTGTAATGCCGGTTTTAGAAAGCGAATGGCATATTTTAACCGAGCTGGCCGGACGTCAGCTTTAATCCGGCAGTTCGTTCCAGAGGCGGGCAAGACCTTGTTGGCCGTATTGCCCCGGCAAGCCCCACAAAAAGGGCTCTGGTTGAGTCATGCGGCCCTGATCGAAGGTAAAGCCATCGGCACGGTCCTGAGCAACCAGTAGCGGCCCGTCTAAGTCGACAAACTGAACATCCGCGCACAGGCCATAGGCTGGCGCCATAGCCAGCGATGAGCCTACCATACAACCAATCATAATCTGCAGGTTGTGCTCTTTAGCCGCGTGGTAAGCGCGAATAGCTTCGGTTAAGCCGCCGGTTTTATCCAGTTTAATATTGACCGCCTGATAGTACTTTGCCAGACGCTCTATATCTGCACTCACATGACAGGATTCATCGGCACACAGGATGACCGGGCTGTTAAGCCCCGCCAGTTGCTCATCGGCTTCGGCAGGTACCGGTTGTTCTATCAGTGCAACACCGAGTTTCGCCATGTCGGGCAGCAATTCATTCAGCATCGCTACCTGCCAGCCCTCGTTGGCATCTACAATCAACCGGCTTTGGGGTGAGGCTTCGTGGATGGCAGCCAGACGTTCAAGCACCTGATGTTCATCCAGCTTTATTTTAATCAGCGGCGCATTTTTAATGTCCAGTGCCTGGTTTTTCATGCCCTCGGGCGTATCAATACTGAGAGTTTGCGCTGTATAACAACGCTGTACCGCGCGCAGATTAGCCAGGCTGGCCACCGATTTACCCTTTATCTTGGCTTTTAAATCCCACAGTGCTGCGTCCAGTGTATTGCGTGCAGAACCCGCAGGCAGCAGGGTGAGTAAATCCTCGGTGTCACAGACGCTGGCAAACGCGCCCTTTATTTCTTCGAGTTGCGCTAACACTGAATCAATAGACTCGTTATAACGGGCATAAGGGACGGATTCGCCCCAGCCATAATATTGGCCGTCGCTCACCAGAACGGTGATCACATCGGCCTGGGTTTTTGCGCCTCGAGAAATGCGAAACTCCCGGGCCAGCGGAAAAGACTCTGTAAACGCTTTAAAGCTCAGACTCATTCCAATGCCTCCACTAACGCGCCAACGCCGTGGCGGATCGGGTCGACACAAGGCAGGCCAAGCTGGTCGGTGACGCTCTTGCAATAAGCCAGGGCCTCATCTTCGCTGACCGAAGACGTGTTTACCGATACGCCAATAACCTTCACATCAGGGTTAGTGATCCGCGCGGCGGTGAGATTCATTTCAATTACCTGTTCAAGACTGGGTAGCGGGCGGCCGGGCAGGGCGCGCATGTGGTCACGGTTTAATGCGTGGCAGATAACCAGTGCATCGGGTTGCGAGCCGTGTAACAGTCCTAAGCTAACGCCTGCGAAGGCCGGATGATACAGCGAACCCTGACCTTCAATTAAATCCCAATGATCATCGTCATTGGCCGGGCAAAGTGCTTCGACACTGCCGGAAATAAAATCAGAGACCACGCAATCTACGGCTACGCCTTCACCGGCAACCAGAATACCGCTCTGGCCCGTGGCCCGGAAGGTGGCTTTCATGCCCTGACTTTGCATGCCTCGCGCAAGGCTCAGGGTGGTGTACATTTTACCCACCGAACAATCGGTACCCACGGTAAGCAGTCGTTTTCCCGGGCGTTTTACGCCGGTGCCGGTTTTAAATTTAGTGGTGGGGTGGCGAATATCTATCAGGCGCCTACCGAGAGCCTGAGCTTTCTCGGCTACTTCAGGAATATCAGCCAGTTTATCATGCAGGCCGTTGATAATGTCCATGCCTGCCTCCAGAGCGGTGATAATAGAGGCTATCAGCGACGGGTCGAGCACACCGCCGCTGTTGGCAAAACCCAGTACAAACGCTTTGGCGCCTTGTTGCGCACCTTCTTCTATGGTCATGGCTGGCAGGCCGGTGGTCACACTACAGCCCGGCAGGGAATATTCGCCCACGCACATGTCTGGGCTCCAGTCCGCTGCGCTCTTAGCCATTTTGATGCTGAGCGGATCCGTAGCATTGCCGATAAAAAGTAAATAGGGGGAAGGCAGGTTCATGATAACTCCTTGAACAGAGGTCACATAAGGTGACTGAAGAAGACGAATTCAATGGGTCAGTACCCTAAAGCCATCGACTAATGAATTCCAGCGTTATTCTTCAATAATAAATTGCTTTAGGGATGGTCACTGCTGGTCGTCTTTAACAATACGCATTGAGCTGATCCAGATAGACCTGCTTATCGTCTTCGGGTAACCAGGTTACGGTAAAGGCGTTGGCCATCAACGTTTTCAGATCTTCGCGGCTAAAGTCGCCTTCTTGCTGCAATGCAAGCAGGTTTTCGTTCATATAAGCGCGAAAATAAGCCGGATCATCGGAGTTGATGGTAGCCAGCATGCCTTTATCGAGCATCTGGCGAATTTCGTTGGAGGTTAACGATTGCACCACAAACTGATTGGATACCGGACACACAGTGAGTCCCAGTTTGTGGCTTTTTATCAGTTCGCAAAGGGCATCAGATTCCAGCGAGTTAACCCCGTGATCAATGCGGTCCACGCCGATAATTTCGATGACCTGGCGAATATGTTCCAGCGTGTTTTTCTGGTTCACATCACAATGCATGGTGAGCTTGAGGCCCCATTCTTTGGCCAGCTTAAACACTTCACGAAATTTTACCGGTGGGTTGTTGTGCTCATCGGAGTCAAGACCCACTCCAACCAGCCAACCGAGGTAAGGCTTGGCCATCACTAGATGTTCCATGGCACTTTCGGCCGACATATCGCGCAAAAAGCACATAATGAGCTGACTACGGATCCCCAGTTTTTCCTCTGCCGCTGTCTGCGCTTTTCTGATCCCGGTGATCACCGTGTCAAAACTAACGCCACGACTGGTGTGGCCCTGGGGATCAAAGAATATTTCGGTATACACCACATTCTGCGACGCGGCTTTTTCCAGGTAATCCCAGGTTAGCTGATAAAAATCGTCTTCATCAATCAACACGCTCATTCCGGCATAATAAATTTTCAGAAAAGAAGGTAAGTCGTGAAAGTCGTAAGCAGCGATCAGTGCTTCAGGGGTATCGTAGGGGAGTTCTATGTTATTTTTCTTCGCCAGCGCAAAGCTCAGTTCGGGTTCCAGCGTGCCCTCTATATGAACATGTAACTCTGCCTTTGGCATACCTTCGATAAATGCTTGCATACACACTCCGTATTCTTGTCAGATGGTATTCATCGGGTTTTTGTGGAGATCATTCAGGTAGGTTTTGCAAGGATTATTCCCTGACGGAAAAAATCTAACCGATTGTTTAAACAGAGATTGTTATTCCTGGTGGCCAGCCGGATGTGTCACAACGGTGCAAATTGCCCGAAAACATGGCAAGCCACCCCAGCCGGTTTAGCGCCGAAGTTTAGGTTTACCCCGTTGCCAGAACTGCGCGCCGTCGTATGGCAGATCATCTTCTACGGTAAAGGTTTTATCCGCAATGATCCGGCCATTCAGCTCCAGAGTCATTCGCCAGTCGCCCACTTTGTTACTCAGCGGTTCCCAGAGCGTATCGCCCAGATAGAAATCCCAGTCATTGGAGCGAATATATTCCTCGCCGTCGAAGGGCGGCATGGGCACACCGTCATCGTCGGGAATATCTGGATGATAAATGCAATAGCGAACCTGCTGATTTTTGGCCCGTTTTATGTTAACTATAAAGCCAAATTCTATATCCAGCTCCAATGGAATATGATTGGTGAACGTCTTAATTTTGGGTAATGCTTTGGCGTCGGCATCCCACTTGGTGTGAATACCATAAGTGACTATTTCTATTATGGGTTTTGGCTTTGCCATAGAATGCTTTTTGTAATTGTATGATAATTTTAATGTTAGCAAATTTAACCAAGGATTTCTGCCCCGCTTATGAAAACACTCCTCTTGTCTGTTTTGGTTTATGCCAGTCTGTTGCCAGTGGCCAGAGCCGGTGTAACCGTTCATCAGTTAGATGAAAATGTCTCGTTTCAGGCTGTCACCTGGCAGGATAATTACGCAGTAGCTTCCGGTACCTCTGGTGGGATTTATTTGTCTGGCGATGATGGCGCAAGCTGGCAGCAGATACCCGCTCCAACCGGCTCAGAAAGCAGGCAGTTTCGTGATAATCAACGTCTCGGTAACGGCCGCCTGATGGTCATGAGTGCCGGGGAAGGGCCGGATTCTGGCATGTTTATCAGTGATGATAACGGCAAGTACTGGCAGCAGGTGTCACAGGGGCAGCAGCAAAGCACCTTTTACGACTGCTTTTATATGACCTCGCTCACCATGGGCTGGTTATATGGCGATTCCGATGAGCAGGGCTTGTTTGTGCTGGCCACCACCGATGGCGGGCTAAACTGGCAAAGACAGTCTCTGCCCATCAAAGCCCAGTCATCAGAGGGCGGGTTTGCCTCCAGCGGTACCTGCCTGAATGACGCACCCGGCAGGGGAATTGTGATTGGTACCGGCAATGGCGATACACCGCGGCTACTATTGCTGGCGGCTAACCAATGGCAAAGTATTGAAAGCCTGATTGCCGGCGGCGAGGCCGCGGGGATTTTCTCGGTGCAGGCAACAGAAAATACCGTGTATGTCAGTGGCGGCAGTCTTAAGCTCGCTGGTGAGCCAGCCAGTACCTGGCAATATTTCATTGATAGTAAAACCTGGCAGGCATTACCTGAATTACCGCTAAAAGGCGCTGTATATGGGTCAGCTTTGCTTTCTACAACCGAAGGTGTTGAGTACTGGGTGAGTAATCCTCAGGGCGTGGCGGTATTTAAACCTGGCGCCAACAAGTGGCAAATAGTCAGCCAAAGTAATATCTGGAGCCTGGCTTGTAATGCAGATAAGGGCTGTATAGGCGTGGGTAAAAACGGCGTGGTAGAGCTGTACCGGTAACTCACCATCAGGAATAAAAAAGCGCCCGGGACTGGGCGCTTTGGTTACAGACCGTTAGATTAGTTAACTGGCACCACAACGACTGATTCCGGCGCGGTGTAACTCATGCTGTAATCCGCGGCGATATCGCCACTGGCGCTATTGAGAATATTATCAAAGCGCATGATCACGTTATTCGACTTCTCCGCAACATACACATGGCCATTGCTCAGCATTAGATCTACCGGGTTACCCAACATCGAGTTCGGGCCTGCAATCATTACGCTCATATCCGCTAAGCCATTCGCTATACCGGCTGCCGGAATAACGTAGAGTTTGCCGTCGGTGGCACTGGCGGCGCTGCCCACGTCAGAAATCACCAGGCTGTCAGACTGCGGATCGTAGTCTATGCCATGAATGTTGGTTGGCGCAGCGATTGCTGTTCCGTTCATGGCTGGTGTAATTAAACGGTCTTCACCGCTTATCGTTGTCATGCCCGACATGAGTTTACGGGTGACTTCGTCAAAAACCGCTACGGTACCGTTAGTCAGAGCTACGAAGACCCGGTCGGTGGCAGCATCGTAGTCAACGTCCCATGGGCGCGCATCTTTACTGGCAACCAATGAGAGCAGTGGCGCTACATCACCGGACGCGCAAGAAGAAAATACCTGCACCGCTGGCGTATCCGGATTGAACTCAGCCACAAAAACCAGTCCGTGTGCAGAGGATACATCCACCCCCTTTGGCGTGACCAAGCCGGTATTGGCGCCCATAATCATGTGATCCTGAGACAGAGTGTAACTGTCGTCATCCCGCATGCTGGCCAGGCGGTTGATGATGAGTACGCCACCCATGGCAGAATCGACATCATCAAAGGTAACAGCGCCATCGCCTAAGGCGTCAATGGTAACGCTTTCAATGCTCATGTCCGCATCAAAGCTGCCCAGAGAGCTGCTGAGTACTGCACTGTAGCGAGAGATTTGCCCGGTTGTCGGGCCTGCGGCAGAAGGATTACTCGACACCACAATGCCATTAATGGCTGTGGCGGTGAGCGCATTATCCGATGCATCCATCAGGTCCATCGCCGGCATCACCTGAGCCAGTGACTCTGGCTTGCTGGTGGTGGTTGCAAGGGTTGGGGCCATGTCGCCATCCGGCCCATCGAAGATGTTAGTGAAGACGAGAATGGCATCGTTCGATTTTTCTGCCACACGCAAAGTGGTGCCCGTAAGAATAATGTCTACCGGGTTACCCAGCATCGACATCGGGCCGCCAACCTGACGGACAGGTACTGTATTACCATCTGCCATGGCGGCATTATCGATCACAAACAGCTGGCCATCATCGGCTACGGCCGCATCGCCCACATCAGACACCACCAGACGATCGCTCTCGGCGTCATAAACAATACCGTGCAGGTTAACCGAGAGCTGATTGCCATCGGCATCTGCCGGTACAATAGAACGCATGACTGTCGGCGCAAAATCGGACCCCATGACATTATCATAAACGGCTAGCGTGCCGTCGGTGAGAGCCACATACATCCGGTCGTTAACTTCATCTACCGTGACATCCCATGGTTTGGCCGCCAGCGGAATTTCTGCAACCGGCGTTACATTGCCTGCTGCCTGACTGCCAAAAATGCTGATCCGCATGCCATTAAAATCCGCCACAAACACCATGCCGCTGTGCTCGGCAAGATGAATGCCTTTAGGGTTGGTCAGGCCGGTGTTGGCCCCGGTGATGTCTTTGTCATAAGCAGGCATATACATGCCGCCGGAGCGGGATGTCATTCGGCACACCGTTCGTAAGCTACCGGTACTGCTGTCACCAGCCTGAAACAGGTTACCCGTGCTATCCAGCATTACCCCTTCATTATTACCACTGGTGAACTGGCTTAACATGGCCGCATTCTGGTCGGCCCGGGTGAGGGTGCCGCGATTTGAATCGCCGTTGTTGGCAATTAAGAATACGCCCTGGGGTAATCCCGGTGCGCCATCGCTGCCATCACTACCATCCGCGCCATCGGCGCCATCCATTCCTGCAGGACCAGTATCACCGTCATCTACGCAGCCGCCAAGTGCCAGCGTGAGTGACAGGGCGATGATCGACGGGCCTAAGCTCCAATGATATTTTGTATTCATTTTCCGTATCTCCTTGTAATGAGTATGACTGCCATACTGCAGGGTGATTTAAAGCAGCCGTCATTAGCCAAACGAGCGAGTTACCGAACCGGATGCAAAATGATAAAAATAAATTTCTATAAAATTTAAAAATATAAATAAATGGTGGGGATCAGTGTGCTATCCCTTGCTTAACGGCTATTTGCCTATACATCACTACCAGCAACTGACCCTGAACAGAGATGGAATTTATGGATAAAGCGCGACAATTGAGCCGGGCTAAACGACAGGCCGGACTTTGGTTACTGGGCGCGGCGGGCCTGTTTATCTGCATCAGTGTGTGGCAAACCTTACAACCATCGCTGAGTAACCATACTGCTCTGGGCTTAATTAAAATGATGGCCGAAGCTGCACTGGTAGGGGGGCTGGCTGACTGGTTTGCGGTTAGCGCGTTATTTCGTCCTATCCCGGCCTTTAAGCCGATCCCCCATACCAATATAGTCGCCCGCAATCAGCGCACGATAGCCGCTAACCTGGCAGAGTTTGTGAAGGAAAAATTCTTTCATGAACAGGCTATCGAGTCCCTGGTGGCACGCAGTTCTCCGGCAAAAGCCATGGGCCTGTGGTTATCGCAAAGTAAAAATGCAAAACGCCTTGCCCATTATGTGGCCGACAGCCTTACCGGTTTATTAAATGTGATTGATGACACGCCCATTCAGCAAGCTCTGCGCCGCTCGGTAGACCGTGGCTTGCGCAAAATCCCAATGGCGGCCCTGCTGGCAGGCTCCCTAAGAGTAATGACCAGGGATAACCGTCACCAACAGCTTGTGGATAAGCTCATCGATAAGTTGGCTGGTGCACTACAAAGCGAGGAAACCCAGGCGCTTATTGCCGATAAGCTCAATATCTGGCTGAAAACCGAGTATCGCCGGCTGGAAAAAATATTGCCGTCAGGCTGGTTAAGTGAGCAGGGAGCGTCAATTGCTGTTAGTGCCGTTAGCCACACTCTGCAGGATATAAATAACGATCCGGCGCATCCTGTTCGGCAGGCGTTAAACGAACAAATCACCCGTTTTATTGATGGGTTGGAAACGGACCCGGTTGCGCAGCAAAAACTCGAAGATTTCCGTAACCGGCTACTGGAAAGCGAGGCTCTTCACAATTACCTGCAGCGCATCTGGCAGGATATTCACCAATGGTTAAGCGAGGATCTGGCCAACGCCGACGGTCAGGTAGTAAACCGACTGAGCCGGTTATTCAGCGACAGTGGTGCGAGATTGTTGGCCGATAAAGACTTACAAACGGCAGTAAATCACCACATTGGCGTAGCTGCCCGTTATATCGCCCCGGAACTGGCCGGTTTTCTTACCGATCATATCCGCCGCACCATTGAAAGCTGGGACGCCACCGACATGGCGCGTCAGATTGAGTTAAATATCGGTAAGGACCTGCAGAAAGTGCGCATCAACGGCACCCTGGTTGGTGGCCTGATTGGCGGTGTACTGTTTACTATTGAATATGCCATCAGTCAGCTCGCTTAAGCTGCCCGGGTATACTGACTGAAATACTGCTGGGCACACTGGCGGCCCATTCGATAACCTTTTATCAGCCTGGCTTTATTCATGGTCAGGCGTTTTACCGGAAAATCAGCCGGCGGCGCGATTACCTGTATTTTGCAATCGGCTGGCGGATTAGCAATAAACTTCAGGGTGTCGTTATAGGTGGCGCTGCGCTGGTGGATTGTATTGATCAGGGCTGGGTAATCGGCAAACATCTTGTCGGTCATCCACGGGGATTTTTCTTCGGGTTTCTGATAGCCCCAGGACTGTGACAAAATAACCGTAATGTCGCGACAGCCTTGTTGATAAGCATGTTGTACCGGGATCGCGTCGGCTACGCCGCCATCCACATAAAAATCATCCTCCAGTTGTGGCGGTGTACGGTAAACCAGCGGCAGGGCGCAGGTAGCTTCCATCAGTTCATCGATGTTTTCTGCCGTTGCCCGATGATACTCGGCGCGACCGGTATGCATATTGGTTATGGCCACCTGTAGCGGTACTTGCTGGTTCAGTGCTTCCACGTTGAGAGGGTAGCGCTCGCGGGATTCACACCACAGCCATTTTACGTCGGTCATATGGCCTTTAAGAACAAATCGCAGCGGATTAAAAAAATCCCGTTGAGTGGCCATACGTAAAATGATACGGCGGTTGCGTTCGGCATTGCCTACCAGGTAGCCAGCGGCATTGGTGGCCCCAGCCGATACCCCCACTACCAAATCAAAAGGGTAGTACTGATGTTGTTGAAAACTGTCGAGAACGCCAGCGGCAAAGATACCACGCATGGCGCCTCCTTCTACAACGAGGGCACGCTTCATAATGCAATTCCAATGAGTTTAGTATTGCCACTAATGTACCGTACCTGAACCTGTTTGATTGATGAAATAAATTCTATTGATTAATCGGTATAAACGAATAAAGGGGCGGGCGCAGAGCAAAAGCGTTTTTTAGATCCCCCGGGCGAACAGCAGGCCCGGGGATGTAGCATAAAGTGGTTTAGTGACGTTTAAATGGTGGCTTACCGCTAAAGTCAGTGGTTGGCTGTTCTGAGCCGACTTCAAACTGTGCAACGTCAACTACACGTACGCATTCGGTAGAGCGTTTAAACGGCGGCTTGCCGCGCATTGTAACGGTTTTTACGTCTTCACACTGTGCGCTGGTTTCAAACTGGGCCACGTCAACAGTGCGGGCTTGTACAAAGGTACGCTTAAAAGGCGGTTTACCAGAGCGTTCAACCACCATGGTGGTATCGGCATTGTTCATTTCTGGTGCAGCCTGGGCCGAAATGTGGGCAAATGACAAGCAGGAAACAGCCACTAAAGGCAAAATTGATAATTTCATTGTAGTGTCCTTGAAGATTTAAAACAGTTTTAGCATTTTTTATAGGCAATACGAGTGTAATTAAGCCTTTCATAAAAAGTAATACCATCTCGTGATAGCAAATAACTATCAATATTAATGGTTACGCTATATTTGGTGATAAGGTTTGGGTTAAATTGTTATATTGTGGTGCGGTGTGGCACCTATTTTGTGCGTTGGCAGCGGTATAGCTGAGTGCATACCATTGAAAACAATCACCTACGTTTTGGTGCTTAACTTGCTGACTACTCACTGAGTCTCGAAAAGAGGAACTTACCTCGGTGAGTCCTGAATCAGTCAGTGAGTGAGAATGCTTATGTTTGTTAAACCAGTCAAAATCCTGTTTGCCGCTCTGGCAGTGCTGGTAAGTACCAATTTTGCGCTGGTCACTGCAGTCCAGGCTAACAGCTTTGCACTGACTACCAGTGAAGGTGGCACGCTTTATCTGCAGAGTCAGGTGGATAACGAGTCTGAGACGCTGTTTTTAATTGATACGGGCTCCTCGCTTACCGTACTCAATAAGGCAACCTTTGCCCGCATCAAACAAACTCAGCAGGTCACTGAAGATGGCCTGGTCATCGCCAGACTGGCGAATGGCCGTCAGCATAAGGTAAAACTCTATAATGTGCCGCTGCTAAGCCTTAGTGACGATTGTCAGTTTACCAATGTAAGTGTGGCTGTTATGAACAATGAGCATAACATCCTGGGCATGGAACTGCTTAGTCGCGCAGCACCGCTGGGCATTGAGTTAGCGCCAGCCAGACTGACCCTGAGCCAATGCGATCAGTCGCAGCTCCACGCCAGCATCTTAGTTAGCGAGTAGGTTTTATCTGGCTGGCAGGTATAGAGTGGCGGTGAAGGATACGTCTTGCTTCCCGTTTTACATCATCTCTTTTTCGCCAATTCCATAACAAATCCCGGTGCCGGGTAATGGCTTCATCTGGTTGCGCAACAGGGTGCAGATAGCGCTCTGGTACCGGTTGTTCCATTGCCATATGGGTGAGTGGGGGGATCAGCCAGGGCGCAAACAGTTCCTCGTTGGGCAGATGGGCAATTTCCGGAACCCATTGGCGAATAAAGCGGCCGTCGGGATCGTTATCTTCTGCCTGTTTTACCGGGTTATAAATACGCAGGGTATTGGTGCCGGTTACGCCCGCCTGCATCTGAAACTGCGGGTAATGAATGCCCGGCTCAAAATCGAGAAATTGACGGGCCAGATGGCGCACGCCCAGCCGCCAGTCGATCAGCAGGTAATGGGTTAAAAAGCTCACCAGCATGGCACGCATGCGAAAATTTAAATAACCAGTGCGATTAACACAGCGCATACAGGCATCTACCATGGGAATGCCGGTGGTACCAGATTTCCATGCCGCCAGATCCGCTTCAACTTTGTTATCATCGCGATAAGGAAAGTGCTTATAGGCACGATTAACCGTACGAAACTCCTGTTCGCACTCAGTTTCGAATTTCTGAATAAAATGGCAATGCCAGTGTAATCGCGACGCAAAAGCGCTTAATGACCGCGGGCGTTTGCTGCCAGCGTTGTTCAGAGCCTGATAAACCTGGCGCAGACTAATATTACCCCAGGCGAGGTAAGGAGACAGCCGTGAGCAGCTATTAAAGCTGGCCAGCGGGCTGGAAATGTGGCGGTGATAATGAGTATGCCGGTCTGTCAGGAAACTTGCTAACAGTTTATGCGCGTGGTGCTCGCCGCCGGGCTGCTTGCTATCGTCGGGCTGATGCAAACGTGAGGCAATGTCGCCGGGTACGCGCTTAACCAGAGATTTATTAATGTACCAGTGTGGGTGATGTAGATCAGTCGATGTAGCAGGTTGGGCCATCACTTGTTGCCAGCGCTGATGCCAGGTGCGGCGATGAGTAATACCGCGCTGCACCCCGGCATAGGGAAATTCCCGCCAGTGAACGTTGTGTTGTTTAAACAGTGCGCTGAGTTGCTTATCCCGCTCAAAGGTACAATGCAGGCCGGTTTCGGCATAACTGACCACTTCGATGTGCGGAAGCGCCGCTATCAGCCGGCGAAAAAATACAACGGCGTTATCGTAGCTGACATGCAGTTCGCCCCCGGCAGCCTGCAACGTGCGTTGCATAACCAGCAGACTTTGCCAGACAAACCGCCAGTGCCGCTCTGAGTGGTGTGAGTCAGCCATGATATCCGGCTCAAAAAGGTACAGTGGCAATACCGGGTAGCCCTTTTCGGTAGCAACGGTTACTGCATGATGAAGCGGTTCGTGATCCTGCAAGCGCAGGTCGCGCTTAAACCACACCACAGTGAGCTTGGGCGGTACCGATGTTGTCATAGGGGCTGAATGGCGGCTTGGTTTTTCATGTTGAGCTATACGTAAAACCCGCGTGTAGAGATTGCCTGGCCGCCAAATTTTCGCCATTCGGTTGTGCACTGGTGGTCAATAATAGTGCACATTCGTGCCATTTCCGTTGTTATCAACCAGCACTAAGGATGGGGGTTAACCGTGTGGCCTGTTACTGACCATTTGGTCAGGTTATGGCACCTTAATTGCAGTTCGCCTTGCCAATAAACACCAACGTTCGCATTCGGTGACTGCGATTCGCTGCCCCCTCTATAGTAAACTTAAAGGAGTATTGTTATGTCTGCCACCCGATTTCGTTGTGCTGTAACGCTGTTTATCAGTGTTCTGCTTGGCGCCTGCTCACCCCAGAGTGATGTTAAGCAGCACGCTGTGGCAGATATCGATACGTCGGTTAAACCTCATGTTTTTAAAGAGGAAGTGAAAACTCGTCAGGCGTTAACGCAGGTTGCCCTTGGTCGGGAAAAAGCCGAACTGGTTATCCAAAACGTAACACTACTTAATGTGTTTACCCAGGAGTGGTTGCCCGCCCAGGATATCGTGATTGCACATAACCGTATCGCCTGGGTAGGGGATGCTGGCACCTGGCCGGGTGAAACTCAAGAAGCTTATGATGCCAAGGGGCTGTGGGCCGTACCGGGGTTTGGCGAGTCACACAAACACATTGAAAGCTCTTATCTTACACCGGAGTATGAAGCGGCGCTGGTGATCCCTCAGGGCAACACCTGGACCGTAGAAGGATCCCACGAAATTTCCAATGTGGTAGGTAATCGTAACGCCGAGTTCTGGCTCGAGGCAGAACGCAGAGGCAGCACGCTGAAAATTTTCCCGGCGATCGGTTCGGCAACGCCACCAACGGTGTATGAATCAGGTGGTGGTTACTACGGTTACAACGAGATGCGGGACTTCTTAACCTATGATCCGCGAGTGGTTGCGCTCGGTGAAGTGATGGACTGGTCGGCAGTCATCAATGCCGACAACGGTGGTCACCAGCGTATCTGGGAGATGATTGAAGCAACCTATGACTACCGTGGTGTAGTGGAAGGTCATGGCATGAACCTGACTTCTCAGACTGATATCAGTGCTTTTGCCGCGGCTGGACTGGCTTCCGATCACGAGGTACGACTGGCCGACGAAGGCTTAGAAAAATTACGGCGCGGTGTCTTTTTAGAAATTAAACACGCGGGCATGGACTCGTTTTTCCCGAAATTACTGGAAATTGGCCTTAAAGACTGGAGCAATATTTCGGTAACCACCGACGATCGCGATGTGTTTGCCACCTTGCAGCTGGGCTCGATGGATTACAATATTCGCAGCGCCATTGAGCTTGGCGTGCCAGTTGAAATTGCCTATCAGTTAGGCAGCTATAATACGGCGCGTCATTTTAATATTGACCACCTGGTTGGTGCTCTGGCCCCCGGCCGTTATGCTGATGTTGTGCTGTTGTCCGATCCGCAAACTGTGGCGATTGAGCGAGTATATGCCAATGGCCAGCTAGCGGCTGATAACGGCGAATATCTGTTACCCATCCCCGAAATAGATTACCCGCAATGGGCAACGGATACCATGAATGTGGGGCGGGAACTGATGGCGGCAGATTTTGTGATAAAAGCGCCAGATGGCCGTGAAACGGTAAATGCCGCCATTCTGGAGCCATTCTGGTTTGAGCCCGAGTTTATCACCAAAGAGCTGCCGGTGGCTGAAGATGGCACAGTAAAAGCCGATCCGGAGGCTGGTCTGATTAAAGTGGCAGTCGTCGACCGCTATCACGGTACGGCGGCAGTGTCGAAAATGATTTGGCAAAACGCCGGGCCGAAAACGCCGGGCTCGGCGCTGGCCAGTTCGCAGTCTCACGACCTGCACAATATCTGGGCTATGGGTAACGACGATTACGCCATGGCACTGGCGGCCAACACCGTAGCCAATATGGGCGGCGGCTGGGCGCTGGTAAACGATGGTAAAGTGGTTGCCACGGTGCGCCTGGACATCGGAGGCTTAATGACCGCCCGACCGGTAAATGAAGTCGCGGCAGAAATGGAAAACCTTCATCATCAGGCCGATAAAATGGCTTGGATCAATGCCAGTGGATTACCGGAAAGAATGCGCTTTGCCTTTTTAACCGCAGCCCCCTGGAAGTGGCAACTGGTAGCGCCTTATGAAGGGAACCCGGGCGGTCTGGTGGACGTAACCACCGGCAATACCCATGCGATCATCTGGTAAGCAAGGACCATTATGACTGGTATGCTAAGGGTGTTACTGATGTTGCTCTGCCTGCCCGGAGTAGCACAGGCTCACTTACTTAATATGACCCGGATTAACATTACCGTTAGTGACGAAGGTCAGGCCGTGGTGACCATGGAGGTGGATTTAACCAAGGCCATGGAGGGCGGGGAAGCTTACTACGCTTTAACCCAGGCTAGTGAGCCGCAACAGTCGGCTCGCTTTGCACAGCTGATAGCCGGGCTTGAGCAAGCGAGCCGGTTTACCCTGGACAACAAACAGCTGAGCTGGCAGTTCAGCGCTGTAAACTGGCCGGATGCGCCAGCCGAGGATTTTACCTCGGGGCTTGCCTGGCCCATGACCCGTTTTGTGTTTCTTCTGGATCTGCCTGATAATTTTACCCAAAGTGCTCTGGTTGCTGAGTTCAGCGATGGGTTTAAATTTGAAGAGCCCATTGCACTGACTATTAGTTATAACAGTGAGCAGGTTACTTTAAGTCGCTGGCTGGTGCGTAATCAGGCCAGTCCGGCTTTTTATTTTACCGCGCAGCCATCGGCAGAGGGGCTGGCGAGCGCTGATGTAAAGCTATGGGCAAATTACCTTACACAGGGCATGCTGCACATTGTGCCTTACGGTTGGGATCATGCGCTGTTTGTACTGGGACTGTTTTTAGGCGTGGCGTCACTGCGTCAACTGGCGATGCTGATCACCGGGTTTACCCTGGCCCATACGGTAACGCTTGGCCTGGCGACTTATGGCGCTATTGTGGTGAGCGGGCATATTATAGAGCCTGTTATTGCGCTGTCGATTGCCTGGATTGCGATTGAAAACCTGTTATTTAAGCCTCATCCGGTTTGGCGGTTTATGCTGGTATTCGGTTTTGGTCTGGTGCATGGACTGGGCTTTGCCCAGGCGTTAAAGGCGCTGGGTATTCCATCGTCGGGTTATGTTGGTGCATTGGTTAGCTTTAACCTTGGGGTAGAGTTAGCCCAGCTGGGTATTGTGGTACTTGCCTTTGTGATGATGAAACTGATCAAGCGTTTTACCCGCCTCACTGCTATGGTTACCCGCGGTGGTTCGGTTTGTATCGCGCTGCTAGCCGGTTTTTGGTTTGCTCAGCGGGTACTAGGTTGATTGTGATTAAATATAGTCACTTTGATTTATGTGATTAAATATAGTAACTTTAATGCGTGTGATTAAATGGCGGGATAGGCTAACGCTGAGGACAATGCGATGAAAAGCACCGAAAATACCGAGAAGTCAGCGCTAATAGCGGTGATTACCGGCGACCTGGTTGGTTCCAGTAAATTATCCGGCGACGCATTCAGCCAGGTGATCATAAACCTGGAACGCTTGCTAAAGTCCTTTCGGGCCCGTTACAACGCGGCCTTTGATATTTTTCGGGGTGACAGTTTTCAACTGGTGGTCATGCCGCCACTGGCCGCGAGATTAGCCACGCTTATTGATTTATCCCTACGCAGCGGTGAACCTGCAGTCGCGGTACGCCAATGCATTGGAATAGGTAGTGGAGAACCTCCCGGTCAAAACGTCAAAACGTCAACCGGCGAAGCCTACGCACTTTCTGGTCACGGGCTGGACAAACTTAAAGGCCGGGGGCTCACTATTGCCAGTACTAATACCGCGTTTATGGAGCACTGTGAACTGCTGACCCGATTTTTTGACAGCCACCTTGAGCGCTTAACATCTACCCAGGCTCAGGTTGTACTGGCTTATCTGATGGCGGATAATAAATCTCATGAACATCTGGCCCGAGTGCTGGATAAAAAGCGCAGTAACGTAACACGGATATTAAATACCAGTCAGTATCATTTGATAACTGACTATCTGGCGCATTTTGCTGCCCAGGTGAAAAAGGACTTTACCCCATGACAACCATGACGCTGTTGGTATTACTGATAGCTGGCCACGTAGTGGCTGACTTTTACTTGCAGCCCTCACACTGGATATCACAGCGTACCCAACGTCATTTTTCTGCTCCCTGTTTGTACTGGCATGGTGCTGTTCACGGCCTGATAGCCGCACTTATTCTGGACTTATTAACCGATTTACATCCGCTAAAAGTGGCCGCATACGCTTTGTTGATAGGCGGCTCACATATTGTTATCGACGGCCTGAAATCTTATGCCGGTGCATCCATGAAAGCGTTTCTGGCCGACCAGATAGCGCATATCGTGATAATCGCGGGAGTGGTATTGCTGGTTTGGCAGCCCGACCAAGCCACGGTAAATGCCTGGCTCAAACAGTCACTACACTATAAAACACTGGCGATTATGACCGGTTACCTGCTGGTGCTGCGGCCGGTATCGATTGTTATCAAGCAGATCCTTGCGCCCTGGAGTAATGCCATAGAAGCCGATAAACCGGCAGAGGAAAGTGAAACCACACTGCAGGCCGCCGGGCAGAATATCGGTTATTTAGAAAGAGTACTGGTACTGACCTTTATATTGCTGAATCAGTTTGCCGCAATTGGTTTTTTGCTGGCAGCAAAATCGGTGTTTCGCTTTGGTGATTTGCGCCACAGTGAAGATAAAAAGCTCACCGAATATGTGATGCTCGGTACACTCACCAGTTTTGCCTTAACCATTGCGATTGGCTTGCTGGTGAGCAGTCTGGCCACGCAGTTACCCATTGGTAAATAGCAATTAGTTGGCAAAATACTGTTGCTGTATGCGCTGGCAGTAGTCGTTAAGATTTGAGTACTGGCGGGCAAGACGAGTAAGGTCGTTGTTTAATGTCGCCAGAATGGCTTCGGCTAAAAAGGCATAAACCGTTGCATCCAGTGAGCTTGGCTGGTCGCCGAGGCAAAAACGGTTTTTACCTATCATTACCGACAACGCATCGAGGGTTTGCCGGGCAATACTCAGCACTTCTTCTTTATTATGGCGGCCGGTTCCCTGCTGATAAACCTGTTTGGTAACACCCCGGCGAGCGATTAACGGCACAATGGTGCTAAGCGGGAAGGGCTGCCTACCAAACAGCGCGTTTTTAACGGTTGGCCAGCTGTTGTGATCGACCCAGCGAAAATAGACCAGGCACCAGTAAAAGCTCTCATCCAGCGATTTATTGATTAGGGTGGCTGCTGCTTGCTGCTCCGCAGACAAATGACTGTCGAAATTAGACGCGTAACGGTTTTTAAGATGACTGATAATAAACGTGGAGTCGCATACAATGGTGCCATTATCGTTAATGAAGGGCAGCTTTTTCTTGGGCGCCTTAAATAGGTGATTAACGTTGCCGTTGTAACGGTAGTCAATGTTTGCCAGGCGCAAAAACGCAGCGACTTTGAGTACAAAAGGGCTTGGGTCGTACATGCCCAGCCCCGGGCCAAATCCATACAATGTAATCATCTGTGATGTCCTTATGCCATCAAGCCAACAGGGCTTGAGTTAATCACAGATAGCCGTAAAAGTAACTAGCGCTGTTTGTACTGGGTAGGGCAGTAACCGCGGTTGATATCGGGTGAACGAAGTTTAAGATGTTTGGTGGTACGCCCGGCTGTGCGCTTGCGCCAGAGCCGAAAGCTGGCGGGTTTCAGTTCACTGCGCATAAGTTTAATCACGCCGTCCTGAGACAGACCGTATTCCTTTTCGATGGCTTCAAAGGGGGTGCGATCCTCCCAGGCCATTTCGATAATACGAGACAGGGTAGCGTCGGTCAGCTGATGTTTAGGTGGCATGCAATCTCTCCTGCTAATGCCACCAATACGCGGTGTTGCAGACTTTGGATTAGTTTAACTTACCACAAACTGGCTCAGGCCCTTACGGGTTGAACTGGCCAGTGACTGGGCGTGTTCGGCCTGTTCTACACTCGACGCCATAGAGTGCTGAATATCCATACTGAGCTGAGTGATCTGACCGGCAATTTCTGTGGCCTGGGCCTGCTGAGATTCCAGCACCTTTACTGAGTTCATGATCAGTTGGAAGGCTTCTATGTTTTGTTTGAAATCGTCCATCATTTGCTCAAACATAGAGGATGTATCACTGATACTCTGCTGCATCTGACCCGACGCATCAATAAGACGGCTGGACTCCTGTTGGGTTTCACCCACCAGGGATTCCATTTCGTTCAGGAAACTGCTGATCTGCTGGGTGGCATCGGCCACTTTGGCCGACAAACTACGAACTTCATCGGCCACCACCGCAAAACCGCGGCCTGCTTCTCCGGCTCGAGCTGCCTCAATGGCGGCATTCAGGGCCAGCAGATTAGTTTGATCGGCAAAGCCCTCTACCATTTTAAGAATATTGCGCACGTTGTCGGCATTGTTCTGTAATCCGTGAACCGTTTCGGAAAACTGGTTAAGAAGCTGGGTAATGCGCTCAATCTGTTGTTTTGAAGTAACCAGCGTTTGATTGGCAGTGGTGGCATTAGTTTGGTTTTGGCTGTTGGTTGTGGCTACCTGTTCGGAGGCCGACACTATGTCGTGAATGCTATGGCCAACCTGTTGTGATGACTGACTGATATTATCGCTCAGGTGCTTTTGAGTAGCGGCCTGACTATCGACGTTTTTAACCAGTGCACACACTTCTTTGTTGGCGTCGCTGGAACGCTCGGCGTCTTTGTAAACCCGTTCAATCAGCTCACTCAGGTTGTGAGCAAATTTATTATAAGCGGCTGACAGTTCGCTGAATTCGTCACAGGTAAAAGCAGGAAGCCGGGTAGAGAGGTCGCCCTGGGTATGGTTAATATCGTTAAGCGTGTGCAGTAGCGCTTTGACCGGCTTCACAATAAGGTGATGGAGGTAAAATAGGGTAAAGGCAAAACTCAGGGTGCTCAGAATAAACAGTGTGATCAGCGTAGATTGGTAGCTACCCTGAGACTCTGTCGGGCTGCTTATGAGAGCGTAAAACAGGTAAAAATTTGCCAACTGGAACAGAAACAGAAAACTGATATTGCCGATTATCTTTCGGGTGAGAGTGTAAAAGAACGTTTTTTCAATTACATCGTAAGTGTGCCAAAACCATTGTGTCATAGCGTCTACTTCGCCCTTTTTAATGCATTTATAACAGGTTAGTACTGTTACTTTAGTATAAGTAACCTATTAAGCCTATGTATAGCGCCAGATCAAGCAACAATAAATGCAAAAAAGTAGTGCAAAGAAAGGAGAGGGCTCAGCACCAAGATGCGATGCGGCGCCCTGCGTGAGAATTAACGCCTAATGCAATCGGGTATTGAGCTCGTCTATGACCTCTGCCCATTCAGCATCTTCAGCCAGAGCCTGGCGCAGAAAACTGGCCTGCGAATCATTCCAGAATGGCGCATCGGCGAGTGGTTGGGCAGACTTAAGGCCGCGATGTTCACTGATAAATTTTTCGATAGCCGGTTCGTCAGACGGTAAACCTAACTGCACGAATAAATCGCTAATACCAGGTTGTTGAGTAAACATAATTGCCTCCTTGGGTGCGTTTACGTCTCATTAATGATTACGCGCCGGCTACGGAATTGGACCAATAACACGCAGGCGCCACAATCGTGAGGCGTTCCGCCTGAGGTAAATAAAAGCGCCTTCGGGTTAAACTCCCTTCTGATTCGCCGCCGGAAAGTGGTAACCTATGATTTGTATCTAGTTTAACTTCAGAGGTAGAAATGAATTCGCGGGTAGTATTATTAGCCGTAGGCGTGTTGGTATTGGCACTGGGTATTGGTTTTATGGTGTATGAGCAGGATAACAGTGCCCCGGTTACGACCATTCCGGCCGGTCCTGAGTCACAAACTTCACCGGTAAACCCGGCACAAGCCACAGTCAAAGATATGGCTTTAGGCAATCCCATGGCTCAGGTTCAGGTAGTAGAATATGCCTCTTTTACCTGCCCGCATTGTGCATCGTTTCATAATAATGCCTTTAAGCCGCTTAAAGAAAACTACATTGATACCGGCAAAATTCGCTTTGTTTTTCGCGAAGTGTATTTCGATCAGTTTGGCCTGGTTGCCTCAATGATTGGCCGTTGCTCGGGCAATAGTGATGATTACTTTAACTTTATAGATAAGGTGTTTGGTCAGCAGCAACAATGGATGGCCAGTCGCGACGGTAATACCATGCTTAACGAGTTGGTAAAACTGGGCAAATCAGTGGGCCTGAATGATGAGCAACTGCAGGCTTGCTTAAGTGATGACGCCAAATCTGAAAGACTGGTTAACTGGTATCAGCAAAACGCCAAAGCTGATGGTATCCGCTCAACGCCAAGCTTTGTGGTAAACGGTAAGCTAATGTCGAATATGAGCTATGAAGAGTTTGCTGAAGTGTTGGACAAAGAGCTGGGATTGTGAAGAGTGCGCGGCGATTAGCCGCGCTTTATTATCGCCGTTGGTATTTGGTGACGTTGCATATTAACGACTAAATTAACCAACCAACTCGTGCGTTTCTCTGGCTGCAACTGACTGCCAGGGAATAATCCCAAAAAAGTTTCGTGATAGTTCTTTGCTATGACTAAAAATCACTACAAATTGATGTGAAAAGCAACAGGTTACGACCTATAGTTAAAGACATCGTTGTAGTAGTGGATAAATCATGAGCCTGAAAGCCCGATACCTTGGTGCCTTATTGATAATTGCGGTGGCAGTCTCTGTGTCGGCTTTGACCATTCAGTACTTGTTATCCTCTCAGGCAAACGATGCCGAGATCATCAATCGGGCAGGTCAGCAACGCATGTTGTCTCAGCGTATCTCGCTTGCCATAACGCGGTTATCGTTGTGTCCGGTGAATGCAACTGATTCTCGTGAGACATTGCGCACTGCGTTAGAGCAATTCAATGCCAATCATCAATTTCTCATACAGTTGCCCAACCTGACTCCGGCGTTAAACCAGTTGTATTTTAATAACGATGGACTCGATACCTTCAGTAAAAAATACCACTTTGCAGGTAGCGATATTCTTACTAGCCAATCCTGTTCACCGGTACCATCCATTTTTCAATCCGGGTCTTCTGATACGCTATTGAGTTTGCTAAACGATGCGGTTGTTTTGTTTGAAGCCCAGGCAAAAAATAAGGTTGAACGAGTTAGAACGTTCGAATACTACCTGTGGATTCTTACCCTGATGTTACTGGCAGCCGAGGCAGTGTTAATTTTCATACCGATGGAAAAGCGCATCACCAATTCCATAGAGGCGTTGAAAGCATCCACTAAAGCGGCGCAGGCGGCAAATCATGCAAAGTCAGAATTTTTGGCGAATATGAGTCATGAGCTTCGGACACCCATGAATGGTATGTTTGGCATGATAGAACTTGCTATGGATAATCCGGGCAAGGCGACGTTATACCTTAAAAAAGCACTGGCAGCAGGCGGGCAACTTCTATCGTTAATTAATGATATTCTGGATTTATCCAAAATTGAAGCGGGTAAACTGATTGTGGTTAAAGAACGCTTTAACTTACTGGAAATCCTTGATGATTTGGCAACCTTATACGTCATTAATTGTCAGCGAAAAGGGCTAACTTTTGATTACGTGAGGCGCTCTGAACTCCCTGCTTTTGTTGTTGGGGACTCTAAACGAATAGCGCAGGTACTGCACAACCTGTTAAGCAACGCCATTAAGTTTACACACGATGGTAAGGTGTCTCTGGAAGTATCAATCAGCCAAAAAGCACAACAATTACACTTGAATTTTACCGTGACAGATAGCGGTATTGGAATATCCAAAGAAAAAGCAGAGCGGATTTTTAACGAATTTGAGCAGGGCGATCAGTCTACAACAAAGTTATATGGTGGAACGGGCCTGGGCCTTAGTATTGCTAAACGGTTAACTGAATTGATGAACGGTCAGCTTTCTCTGAACACGGATTTACCAAAGGGCAGCCAGTTTTGTTTTTCTTTGCCGGTGACTATACCTGCTGCTCAGCCGGTAGACGTTTTGCCTGCGGGTAGGGTTTCTGCCGCAATTGTTGACGATTTGCAAACCAGCCGGGAATATCTTGGTCACCTTTGCCGTGAGATGGGCGTTGAGGTGACGTTGTTTGGATCAGCCAAGGAGTTTTTAGCAAGTGAAGACTACTTTAATGCAGTGTTGATTGATTTATCGATGCCTGAGATCGACGGTATGTCGCTGTTAAATATACTTAATGAGCAAAAAGATAAAAGGCCGCCTTTCATAATGATTGTCTCAGCGGTTTTGGATCATTTTGATGCCAGGCCTGAGATTGCCGATATGGTATGGCGGACTTATGCCAAACCGGTAAATCGTGAAAAACTCGAGGCAGATATCCTGCAACTGCAAGCTATTATTACTTCGCCTCACAACGAAGCCGATAAACCGGCAACCCACAAAGTGGAAGTACTGGTAGCCGAAGACAATGATATTAACGCTGAAGTCATCCGTTACATGCTTGAATCCCTGGGGTGCGAGGTCACTGTAGCAGAGAACGGACAGAAAGCGGTAGACGCCGTTCAACTGGCTCATTTTGATATCATTTTTATGGACGTACAGATGCCGGAATTAAATGGGATTGAAGCAACCAAAATTATTCGAAATGTGGTGGGTAAAAAAGACATACCCATTATTGCCCTGACAGCCAATGCTTATGCTGAGGACAGAAAACGATGCCTCGACGCTGGCATGAACGACTTTCTGACAAAACCCGTAAGTCAGGATAAGGTGGTAAGAATGGTGGAACGATTCAGAAGCACTGGGAGTATTAATCCGAAGTGAGGTGGCCAGACTGGATAGTGAACCAATCGGCCAAAGTACAATGACCAGCCCGCACCGCAGCCACGGCACACTGAAACCATAAAGCCTTTCGTTAATCTGCAAAAGTTAGATAGTAACTGGCTTTCAGTACCCAATAGTCACGATAAATAAAAAAGCCTGCCAATTGGCAAGCTTTCTTTATTTGGTGGAGCTGGCGGGATTTGAACCCGCGTCCAGAAAATGTCTACCTTTGGTACTACATGCTTAGTTTGTCTTTTATTTAACTACTTTAGACCCCGACAAACAGGGTTCCTGGTAGCTGTCCTGATACTATTTCGCGGTTCAACCTCAGGAGAGTTTCCCTCGCTAGTTTACTTATATGACCTTCCAAAATCCTGGCTAGCAAACAAAGCTTAGGTGGAAGGGCCTATGCCGGTTATTAAGCGGCTAGTGCGTAGTTTTCGTCGTTTGCGACTATTTAAATGCGGCTTTTTAAGAGGCAAACCGCTCCTCTGCATGCACCTCCAGCTTCCTAGATCCTGTCGAATCCTAATCAGCCCCGGAGATCGTTACTATTAAACCAGAGAGTTTTAGCCCTCTGAATACTGTTTAATATTGGGCGGATACTAACTTATTCAAGGGGGAAGTACAAATATAAACACCTTTATGGCGGCTGATTGCTGCTTTGCTGAGCAGCTAAGTGTCGGTTATCGCTGGATTTACCGCAATGATATGATCCTGGTTGGTGTTTTGGGCTTAATTGCTTACATTATTAATAAGTAATTTTAAGAAGTTTTGATTATGCAACCCATGGATGTCTCGGTATTAAGCCGGGTGAACGATTGGCTGGCAGCGGGTAAGCCGTTTTGGTTTTGTACGGTGTTGGCTACCTGGGGCTCTTCTCCGCGGGAGCCTGGCAGTTTGTTTGCCGCTTCGGCCAGCGATGACTGGGTAGGCTCTTTGTCTGGCGGTTGTGTGGAAGATGACTTTTTATCCCGACTGGACGCCAACGAGTTTAGTGCTCCGGCGCAGCTGGTGCGGTATGGCGAAGAAGGCGGGCAGCAGGCTATCAGCTTACCCTGTGGCGGAATCCTTGATGTGTTGGTAGAGAAAATCACTCCGGCTGAAAACCAAAGTGCGCACTTTGCGGCTTATCTGAATTGTCTGTTGGGCAAGGATGTAAAAGTGCGAGAGGTTAACACGGATACCGGGCTGAGCCGGTTAAGTGAGGTTACCGAGCACACGCCAGCGGTGAGCTGGCAGGCTGATGCCAGCTATGTTGCGCTTCGTGTGGGTCCGGCAAGGCGTTTGGTTATTGCCGGTTATTCGCCAGTGGCAGAATATTGCGCTCGTTATGCTCAGTCGCTGGGTTTTGAAGTGATTATTTGTGAGCACCGCGAAGCGGAGCAGGCGCTGTGCAATATAGAAGGTTGCCGGTTTGTGCCGGATTTTGCCGCCGACTATATTATGAAATCAGGTAATGTGCACAGTCACACAGCTGTAGTGGCGTTAACGCACGACCCGCGCGTGGACGATCTTACAATGATGGAAGCGGTGCATACCGAAGCCTTTTACATAGGTGTAATGGGGTCTAAGCGCACATCGGCGAAGCGGGCAGAGCGCCTGCAGCGGGTAGGGCAGCTCACCGATGACCAGCTAAGTCATATCCATATGCCAATAGGTTTGGATATCGGCAGTAAAACGCCTGCAGAAATTGGCCTGGCGGTGATGGCCGATATCGTGCGCGCCTACCGCCAGCCGGATTAATTGCCACCTACTGAGTGCATTTCATGGTAGGTTATTCACTTCTTTGTTTTCCTGGAGTTGTAGATGAAAGTCTGGCTGATTGGCGTATTGCTGAGTGTGCTGCCGCTAGTTTCTTATGCAGGTGAATCCTTTCTACGCTTAAATAACGGCGAGTATGAAATTCCTGCCATTGTCAATTTACCTGAGTCTGACCAGGCGGTACCTGCAGTGGTGTTATTACACGGTACGGCATCGCATAAAAATGAAGTCGGCAATCTCTATGCGCGCCTGGCAGCAGCGTTAGCGAGGGTGGGTATCGGCTCCATACGTATCGATTTTGCCGGTACCGGCGATAGTTCGGTAAGTTATCGGTATTACACGCTTAAAAGTGCCGTTCGGGATGCCACCGTGGCACTAAAATACATGCAGGCACAACCTCAGGTGAATAGTGAAAAGCTAGGCGTTGTTGGCTTTAGCCAGGGTGGTCTGATAGCCCAGTTGCTAATTGCTCAATCGCCGGTGTTCGACTCATTTGTGGCCTGGTCTTCGGTAGCCAGCGACGGCGTGAGCGCCTTTCGGCCAATGTTCGACACGCTTTACCAGCAAGCCCAAAAGCAAGGTTATGTTACTCAGGAATACACCTGGCGAGCACCTCTGGATATTTCGCTTGAATGGTTTGAACAGGTAAAAACCAATAAGTCGCTCACCAACATGGCTACGTACAGCGGGGCATTGCTGGCGATTGCGGGCAGCACTGATAAAGTGGTGCCGGCAGAAAATGCAACGCGGCTGATTGAAGCCACCAGTGCATACCCCGCGCAGGCCGTTATCATTAAAGATGCCAGTCACATCTTTAATGTGCTTAACGAACAGGCGGAAGAGGATGAACAGTTACTCAAATTAACTGTGCAGTGGTTTGCGCAAACGTTGCAATAAGTTAAAACAAAACAGGATGCCGTGGCACCCTGTTGTTATTTGTTGTTCTACGCTTTGTGTTTCATCACCCGGGCTTTCTGGCGTTCCCAGTCACGGTCTTTAATGGTGTCGCGTTTATCGTGAGACTGCTTACCTTTAGCCAGGTAGATTTCCAGTTTCACCCAGCACTTTTTCCAGTACATGGCGGTGGCTACGATGGAGTAACCCTGGCGGTCCCGCGCACCAATGAGGCGGTCTATTTCGCGCTGATTAAGCAGTAGTTTCCGGGCACGCTCAGGTTCGCAAATTACATGCGTTGAGGCCTGATTTAGCGGCGTAATGCGGGCACCTACCAGATACGCTTCACCGTTTTGGATTATCACGTAGTTATCGGTAATATTCACTTTGCCCTGACGAATACTTTTGATTTCCCAGCCTTGCAGTGCAATGCCGGCTTCCATTTTGTCTTCGAGGTGGTAATCGTGACGCGCTTTTTTATTCAGCGCGATGGTACCGGAGGTATTGGATTTATTTTTCTTCATGGCGGCTATTATACTGATTACATAAATGTTGTCTCGTATTTCCTGCACTGGCCAATAAAAATTTCCAGTCATGCTTTGTGATCCACAACAGCTTATTTTCAAAATAAATTTTATGGTAAACTCACCGGCAACTTGCAGGAGTACAAAATTCGTATGCCGAAAATTCAGCGCAGCGCCCTGGTTGCTTACAGCGCGCAATCCATGTTTGATTTAGTGAATGATGTTGAGTCTTATTCTGAGTTTCTGCCCGGCTGTAGCGACAGCAAAATAGTTAGCCAGCAGGGCAATGCTATGCAGGCGGCATTGCTGGTTTCCAAAGCGGGAATAAAGCAGTGGTTTACTACTCAGAATGTGTTGGATCCTGCTCAGAGTATCAGCATGACTTTGGTGGACGGGCCGTTTAAACAGTTGAGCGGTGGCTGGACATTTTCGTCGTTGTCTGAGTCAGCCTGTAAAATAGAGCTGAGCCTGCAGTTTGAATTTAAAAGTAAAATGATCGAACTGGCCTTTGGCAAAGTGTTTAATTCGCTTGCCGCAAGTATGGTTAACGCATTTACCCAACGAGCAAAAGTAGTGTACGCCTGATGGATGAACCCATTAATATTGAAGTGGCTTATGCCACGCCTGCAAAGCAGTCGTTAATTGAACTGACAGTGCCGAAAGGATCAACGGTAGAGCAGGGGATCCTGGCGTCAGGCATTACAGATATCCACACCGAAATCGAATTGAAAACCGCCAAAGTGGGCGTGTGGAACCGCGTGTGTAAACCCTCGGTAGAACTGCAAGACGGTGATCGCATAGAAATTTATCGACCGCTAATTGCAGATCCCAAAGAAGTGCGGAAGCGCAGAGCCGAAAAGGCAGTTCAGGAAGGGCGAGCCGATAAAGTCACCGGCGGACGACCGAACCCATTGAAAGCAGATAAACAAAAGGCCGATTAATCGGCCTTATTTGTGTAACTAAACCGCTCAGCGGCCCGGTTTAGTCGTGACGCTCAGTGAGTGTACCAACCGCCAGAACCGGAGAGGCGTCAATCGATTCGGCATCCATCATAGAAGCAATGCGCTGCATGGTTGCAATCATCTGACTTTGTTCCCACTCGGCTAACTGATTAAAGCGCTCAACAAAGTGTTCCTGCAACGGGCGCGGTGCCGTAGATACCGCCTGCTCACCCGCTTCGGTAAGATACACACCCACTTTACGTTTATCCTGGGTGCTACGAATACGATGCGCCAGGTCACGCGCTTCAAGACGGTCAAGAATATTCGTAATCGTTGCCGGGCTTAAATTAATACCGTCAGCAATTTCCTTTACCATAATGCCTGGTTTGGCTGCGATATTTTGTAATACGAGTAACTGTGGGCCGGTAATGCCCACATCTTTACTCAGCTGTTTACTGCGTAAGTCTACCGCCCGTATTACGCGCCGTAACGCTACCAGTAATTCTTCTTCTTTACGCATTAATAGTAATACTCCTGAATGCATTAATTAAGCAGATGCAAAAAGTGCTGATGTTTCTGGAACTGATCCAGCACATCATTAATCACGCCGTCTTTCGACCAGCCCATCAGATCGTAGTCCTGACCGCCCTCTGACAGATGCACTTCGGCGCGATAATACGTTTGATCATTCCCAGCGTCCAACGATTCTTCGCCAGTCAAAGTAGAGTCAGGCTGTTGTGTTGCGGTTAAGTATACCGCGTAAGTAAAATCATTCTGACCATTAACTACCACTGTCAGCTCAACATGTGTGTCACTGGATTGCAGCGTTGCATGGTACTGGCGGTGCTTAAATTCCTCGCAAACTTCGTGCAGTGCCGGATAGACCACCCGCAACATGTAGCCCGATACCTTTTTCTCATTCGGAAAGGTAACAATTTCACCAAGCCGTTCCTTCCACGGCTTGTCGTGCTCTACCACGGCTGTTTGCATAGCCGTTATCGCCAGGCTGTCCCGTTTATGTTTCTCGATGCGCAATGACTTCAGCAAGCCATACATCGCTATCAGTAAAATAATTGAAAACGGCAATGCAGCAACGATGGTCATGGTTTGTAACGCATTGAGGCCGCCAGCATATAGTAATACGGCACCAACCAGTCCTACGCCTACTGCCCAGTATACACGTTGCCACAGCGGCGTGTCATTTCGACCGTGGGAGCATAGCATATCAACAACCATGGCGCCGGAGTCACACGACGTAACGAAGAATACCATTACCATCAGCAAGGCAATTATGCTAATAAAACCACTGAACGGGAAGTGTTCCAGAAAGACAAACAGGGCAACCGAGGTATCCTCTTTTACCATCGTCGCCAGTTTCTCAAATCCTTCGTTAAACACCATATCAATGGCGGCGTTACCAAAAATGGTCATCCACAATAGGGTAAATGCGGTAGGAATAAGTAGCACCCCCAGCACAAACTCTCGCAGAGTACGGCCGAAAGAAATTCGTGCAATAAATAAACCAACAAAAGGCGCCCAGGCTAACCACCATCCCCAGTAGAAAATAGTCCAGCCACCAATCCAGTCGGTTTTTTGATACGCGAACAGGTTAAACGTATTGCGAACAATGTCCGACATGTAAGCGCCGGTATTCTGCAAATAGGCCTGCAGCAGAAACACCGTGGGGCCCAGCACCAGAACAAATAACAATAATACAACCGCAAGTATCATATTGGTTTCTGACAAACGGCGGATGCCTTTATCCAGGCCGGTCATCACCGAAATGATAGCCAGACCTACCACAAACATCATCAGGGCCATTTGCGTGTAGGTGGTGTTGGGCATACCAAACGCATAGCTTAAGCCGGCGTTAATCTGACTTGCACCAAATCCCAATGAGGTAGAGATACCGAAAATGGTTGCCGTTACAGCCAGAATATCTACCACATGACCCTGCCAGCCATATATTTTATCGCCAATCAGCGGGTAAAGGGTGGAGCGCAACGTCAGTGGTAACTGGTGTCTGAAAGCGTAATATCCCAGCACCAGCGCTACCACAGCATAAATTGCCCAGGCGTGCAGCCCCCAGTGGAAAAACGTAGTTTTCATGGCTTCTTTAACGGCTTCCACGGAGTTTGCTGCTGCCGTTGGCGGCGCCATAAAGTGCATTAATGGCTCAGCAACGCCAAAGAACATAAGGCCAATACCCATACCGGCAGCAAACAACATGGAAAGCCAGGTGAGGATGGTAAATTCCGGTTTGGCGTGGTCCGGGCCGAGACGGATCTCCCCATACTCAGAAAACCCAATAAAAACAACAAATATCAAAATGGCAGCTACGGTGAAGACATAAAACCAACTGCCATTTTCCACCACCGCTGCCTGCATTCCTGAAAACAGGTTTTCTGCAGTGTCAGGCATGATCACCGCGAACAACAGCAGCATTACAATAGCGCCGGAAGCTGCGTAAAAGACAGGTTTATTTAGTTTCGCCGGGGCGTGATTTTCGTGCTTGGGCGTCGTTGTGTTACTCAAATTTTATCCTGTTTTTTAACGATAAATGAAACATTTTGCAGACAATATACAGCAAACCGACCTGTCAAAACACTTTCTTACAAATAATTAGTGTGGAATTAAATGTGTGATCCTGATTGCATTGATTTTCGTAGAGATTCTGTTTTAAAACTTAAATTATTGGCAGATTATTAGTTAGTACAGAAATTTAAAGTTATTTCTGCTAAGCTTTATCACAATAAAAATGAATCAATAATAAATAATTCAGCTCACTTCAAATAAAGTAGGAACTTAGTTCTATGAGAAAAACACACCTTAGTTGTGCAGTCATTGCTGCGCTAGCATCTAACGGCGTACTCGCGCAAGAAACCCAAAGTAAAGCGCAAATCGAAACCATCGAAGTAACCGCCACTAAACGGACTGAATCCATTCAGGACGTGCCGGTAGCGGTTTCGGCCTTAAGCGGTGACGCGCTGGAAAACATGGGCATCGACAACTTCCAGGACTACGTAGAATTCTTACCTAATGTGGTGTTCCAGGGCACCGGTCCTGGGCAAAACGAAATCTACATCCGTGGCGCCGCCACTACCCAATCAAGCATCACCCTGTCATCCGTACAGGCACTGCAGCCTTCAGTAGCGTTCTATCAGGACGAAATGCCGGTTTCCATGGCCGGTCGGAACCTGGATATTTTTGCTACCGACGTGGAGCGTGTAGAAGTACTGCCAGGGCCACAGGGTACCCTGTTTGGTGCCAGCTCACAGGCCGGTACCGTACGTTTAATTACCCGTAAGCCAGACCACGCTGGTTTTGCGGCCGGTTTTGATACCGCCATCGCCACCACCAAAGGCGGTGAGATGAGCAACACGGTTGAGGCGTACATCAACATTACCCCAACTGACGACCTGGCTTTACGCGTAGTTGCGTATAACGACAAGCAGGGCGGTTGGATTGATAACATTGAAAACGATCCGGGTAACGGTGGTTACATCGGTAGTGCCGTGGTAGTAGACCGTATTTCTGGCGGCGCACTGGCCGGTTACGGTGCGGATCCGGCTGAGATGGATTCTCGTCGTATCGTTAACAGCGGCATTACGCCAAGCACAGCTGCCGTGGTATCACCACGCAACAGTCAGCATGTTGAAGATGACTTTAACGACGCGGTGTATGCCGGTGCGCGGTTTGGTTTGTCTTACCACATTAATTCAGACTGGGATTTACTGGTTCAGCACACTCAGCAGTCACTGGATACCGAAGGCGTATTTGCTTACGACCCAACCGTGGCAGAAGACCAGGCGATCCGTTTCCAGGCCGATGAAAACTCAGATGAGTTTGGTTTAACCACCTGGACCGTGGACGGCCGTTTAGACAAACTCGACGTCGTGTATACCGGTGGTTATTTAGATCGCGAAATCGACACAGTAACTGATTACACTGGCTACACCAACGGTGGTCTGTTCTCAGCCTACTACCTGTGTAACCACTATGACACGCCGGATAACCCTGCTGATATCCGCTGTCTGGACCCGGTTAAATACTACAAAGAAGATACCACCAGCACCCGCATGACGCACGAATTCCGCATCGACACTAAGTTCGACGCGCCATTCCGCATCACTGCTGGCTTGTTCTACGACGAACAGGAAGTCGCTACGGTCGGTCAGTTCAAGATTGCTAACACCGAAATGACCACCTTCGGCTTTGATAACTTACAGCGCACCCTGGTGGGCAATGAAGGTATCAATAGCGACGGCGGTCCATTCCCTGAAGAAATTAGCTTTGCTAACGACATTACCCACAAAATCGAGCAGATTGCGGTATTCGGTCAGATGGAATATGACATCACCGACAGCTTAACGGCGAGCTTGGGCGCACGCTGGTATCAGATTGATGATATCTACACAGGTTCAACCACTACTGTTGACGTAACCCGTCGTGTTAAAGCATTCGGCTCAATGGATCCGGACGAGCTGGCAGCCGTTGGCCTCGACCCGGATGCAGTAGCTGCAGCCGTGGCCAGTGGTCAGCTTGAAGTTGGCGATTTAGGTTCTGACGGCGTATTAACCGTCGACGACACTATCTTTAAGTTTGGCCTCGACTGGAAAGTCAGTGATGACGTGCTGTTATTCACTAACTACTCAGAAGGTTTCCGACCGCCGGTGACTAACCGTGTAGGGGGTGGCCTGTCAAATAACCAGTCTGGCGCGTTTGAAGGCTTCCGTATTCCGGTCTACTCCACTACGGATACCCTGGATAACTACGAAGTGGGTATGAAAGGTGATTTCTTAGACGGTATCGTGCGTATCAACGCCACGGCTTACTACTCTGAAATCGGCGAACTACAAACTTCACGTTTCGACCCGACGAACATCAGCTTCCTGGTATTCACCGACAACGTAGGTGATGCTGAGATTAAAGGTTTGGATGCAGACATCACCTGGCTGGCAACCGATGACCTGGTCGTGAATGCGGCATTTAGCATGATTGATACCGAGCTGACGCGTGTTAATCCTGAACTTGAAGGCATTGCTGCTGGTGTAGGTAGCGAGCTGCCTTACACCGCAAGCTTCTCTGGTAACATCAATGCGCGTTACTATTTCGAGCTGGATGGTGGTCAGCAAGGCTTTGTGAATGCCTCAGTTGCCTACACCGGCGACCGTTTAGCCGGAATGGTAATGGATGCCTATGTAATGGAAGATGCCACCCGTCACATCTACGGCATGGGCTCTGGTCTTAAAATCGAAGACGAAGCGGCCGTATATGAAGGTGCTACTTTCACCGATGCAGACGGAAATGCGTTCCGCGGTGGTCGTTATGTACAGGAAAGTTACGTGATCAGTAACGTATCGGTGGGCATGTCAGAAGACAGTTGGAAAGTGGAGCTGTTTATCGACAACCTGTTCGATGAGTCCGCTATCCTGAACATCGATACACAGCAGTTCACACCGAAAGTGGTGACTAACCGTCCACGCACCATGGGTGTACGTTTCTCTTTCGATTATTATTAATAACTGATATTAATACATAATAAGAGCTAAAAGGCAGGCGTAAGCCTGCCTTTTTCGTCGTCAGTAAATAATACAGCATTCGTTATGACTCAAGATTTTTCAAACCAGTTTCAGGCGATCAAGCAATCGCTGCAAACCAACAACCTTGCTGCGGCAATGGAAAAAGTAAACGCTTTGAAAATGGCGGAACTACCGGGTGCGCTGCGCGTTGAGCTGCTTTATTTATCGGCAGTTACATTGCGTTTGGCAAATCAGTTCAACCAGGCGCTACAGGAACTCAGCGAGCTGTTAAATTTGCAACCGGAACATGGGCGGGCATATCAGGAACAGGCGTATAATTTTTTAGCACTGGATCAGCAGGATAAAGCGGCCAGCGCATTTTTTCGCGCTACCCATTATAATCCGGCGCTCCTGACCAGTTGGAAACAACTCCTTAAAATTTATCAGCAGCATCAGGATACCACTGCCGAGCAACTGGCTTTGCAGCATATTGCTCATCTGGAGCAACTTCCGCCGCCCATACTGGGGGCGTATGACCTGATGTACGAAAAACAGCTGGCGACAGCAGAAAAAGTCTGCCGTCAGTTTTTGCAACAACACAAGCATCACCCCGAAGGGATGCTGTTACTGGCAGAGCTGGGCATTCAGTTAAAGGTGTATCACGACGCAGAGTTTCTATTAGAAAGCTGCGTTGCCCTTTATCCGGATAATATCAGAGCAGTGATTGCTTATCTTGGCTTGCTGGCCAAGCTCGGTAAACATCAGCGGGTGGTCGAAATCAGCGATGAGCAACTGGCTTCCTATCCGGACAACCTGCAAATTCTGATGGCCAAAGCCAATGCGCTATTGGGAGTTAACCGTACCGAAGACGCCATCACTATATTTACGGAATTATTGAGCGTAGACGAAGACCGGCCCGGCGTATGGCTGGCGTTAGGCCACGCCTACAAAACCACCGGTAACAAACAACAGGCGATTGAGGCTTACCTTAAAGCGGCTCACTATCATCAGCAGTTTGGTGATGCATACTGGAGCCTTGCTAATTTGAAGTCCTATACGTTTGACGGTGAGACTCTGCAGGACATGGCAGACATTGAAGCCCAGTCAAGCATAGGCGTTGAAGACCGTATACATTTATGCTTTGCCCTGGGGAAAGGGTTTGAGGATGCCGGCCAATTTGAGCAGTCTTTTACCTATTACGAAAAAGGCAATCGTTTAAAGCTAATCTCTACCGGCTACGATGTTGCGCGCACAGAAGAGGCGATGGCAGCGCAGGTAGATGCTTGTAGCGGCCAGAGCTTCGCTAACCTTCATGGCGGCTTTCCGTCGCCGGAGCCTATCTTTATTGTGGGAATGCCGCGGGCGGGCTCCACCTTGCTGGAACAGATCCTGGCGTCACACTCTGATATCGACGGCACCATGGAGCTGCACAATATTCTCAGTCTGGCTTCATCGGTTGGCGCGCAGTTAAGCGAAAGCGGTAAGCCTTATCCTTATTCACTTGCCGAACTATCAGCTGAACAATGCTATCAACTGGGTAAGCAGTATATTGAGCAAACTCGCTATTACCGCGGCTCAGCCCCGTTTTTTATCGATAAGATGCCTAACAACTTTATGCATGTGGGGTTTATTAAACGCATTTTGCCCAATGCTAAAATTATTGATGCGCGGCGTGACCCGATGGATTGTTGCTTCAGTAACTTTAAACAACTGTTTGGTGAGGGGCAGGAGTTTTCTTACGGTCTGGAAGAAGTAGCGCGTTATTATCACGCTTACGAAAAGCTTATGGACCACTGGGACGACATCTTACCCGGCGCGGTATTACGCGTACAGCACGAAGATGTGCTGGATGATTTAAACGGGCAGGTTAAGCGTATGCTGAATTACCTTGGCGTGCCTTTTGAGCAGGCCTGCCTGGACTTTCACCAAACCGACCGACTCATCAAAACGCCCAGTGCCGAACAGGTTCGCCAACCGATTAATCGCAAAGGGCAGGGGCGCTGGCAACCCTTTGAAGCGCATCTTGGCCCACTGCTTAAACGCTTCCGCGCTTAGTATTTACGTCGTTGCAGGCCGGTCTCGGCGAGTATTTTGGCTGAGATCTCCTCAATGGAGTATTTGGTACTGTTTAAGAACGGTATTTTTTCTTTACGATATAAGTTTTCTACTTCACGCAGCTCCATACGACACTGCTGAATAGAAGCATAACGGCTGTTGGCCCGGCGTTCTGAACGGATCTGGCTGAGCCGTGATGCCTCGATAGTGAGGCCAAACAGCTTTTGTTTAAACTGGCGCAGAGCCGGCGGCAATTTCAGCATGTCGCCCATATCTTCTTCGGTAAACGGATAGTTGGCCGCTTTAATGCCATATTGCAGCGCCAGATATAAACTTGTTGGCGTTTTACCGGAACGCGATACACCCACTAAAATAATGTCGGCTTCTTTATAATCCTTAAGATTTGATCCATCGTCATTAGCCAGTGCGTAATTCACTGCCTCAATACGAATATCGTAAGTTTTTTCGTGAATACTGTGGGTACGATGTTTTTCGGGTTTTGATGGCACACCAATGATTTTTTCCAGTGGCGCCACAAATTGGTCGAGAAAATTGTAGTTAATTCCCACAGATCTTGCGATAACTCGCCGAATATCCGGGTTTACAACTGTATAAAAAACGAGCGGGCGTTCGCCGGCATCTTGAAAACTTTCAGATATTTTTTCAATTACCGCGTAAGCCTGTTCTTCAGTTTCAACAAAAGGAATTGTCTTGTGATTGAATTCTGTAGGGAAAAGTGACAATAAAGCGTGGCCAAACACCTCTGCCGTAATGGCAGTACCGTCTGAAATGTAAAATGCTGTGCGCACAACAACTCCTTAACTTTGTCGTAAATTTATTACGAAATGAAATAAAATTTTACTTTCTTATAATCGGCATTTTAGAATTTCCCTATGGAAAAGCCAGCCTGAATTAATTTCAGTGATGGTTTAACCTCTACCCTACAAGTTCACATTGAGTGAGCGTAAAGAAAAAGTGACAAGCTGGAGGCTGTAAAGTGCAAGAATACGTACTTTGGTATCAAGAGTTAGGCATGCACGATGTTAATCGTGTTGGCGGTAAAAATGCCTCGTTAGGTGAGATGATCTCAAACCTGGCGAACGCAGGTGTAAAAGTACCCGGAGGATTTGCAACAACAGCTTACGCGTTTAATGAATTTTTAGAGCAAAGCGGACTTGAAGCTAAAATTCATGAAGTGCTCGACTCGTTAGACGTTGACGACGTTTCAGCACTGGCCGAGGCTGGCAAAAATATTCGTCAGTGGATTATCGATACGCCGTTCCAGGGCAAACTCGAAGATGAAATCCGCACCGCGTTTGTTACCCTGCAGGGTGATGCCGGTGACGAAGCATCATTTGCGGTGCGTTCTTCTGCCACGGCAGAAGATATGCCGGATGCCTCATTCGCAGGTCAGCAGGAAACCTTTCTTAACGTAAAAGGTTACGACGCCGTCATCGTGGCAGTTAAGCACGTATTTGCGTCACTGTTTAATGACCGGGCTATTTCGTACCGTGTGCACCAAGGCTACGACCACAAAGGTGTGGCACTGTCTGCCGGTGTGCAGCGCATGGTGCGCAGTGATATCGCTTCGTCGGGTGTAATGTTCACCATCGACACCGAATCAGGTTTCGAAGACGTAGTGTTTATTACCAGCTCATTTGGTCTGGGCGAAATGGTGGTACAAGGCGCTGTTAACCCCGACGAATTTTACGTTCACAAACCGACCCTGGATAACGGCAAGCCAGCCATTGTGCGCCGTAACCTGGGCAGTAAATTAACCAAGATGATTTACTCAGCAGATCAAAGCCATGGCAACCAGGTTACCATCGTTGACATTGATCCGGCCGACAGCAAAACCTTCTCGTTAACCGATGCAGAAGTGGAGTCACTGGCTAAGCAGGCGCAAATCATCGAAAAACACTACGACCGTCCAATGGACATCGAATGGGCCAAAGATGGCGCCGATGGTCAGCTGTATATCGTTCAGGCCCGTCCTGAAACTGTACGCAGCCGCGAAGACGCTCAAACCATCGAACGCTTCCAACTGAAAGGCTCAGCGGGTATTGTGTGCGAAGGTCGTGCCATTGGCCATAAAATTGGTGCGGGTCAGGCGAAAGTGCTGGGTTCCATCGATGAAATGGATAAAATTCAGGCCGGTGACGTACTGGTTACCGACATGACCGACCCGGACTGGGAACCGATAATGAAGAAAGCCTCAGCGATTGTGACCAATCGAGGAGGGCGTACCTGCCACGCGGCGATCATTGCCCGTGAATTAGGTATTCCAGCTGTGGTGGGTTGTGGTAACGCAACAGATACCATCAGTACCGGCGACTCGATTACCGTTTCCTGTGCCGAAGGCGACACTGGTTATATTTATAACCAGGAACTGGAATTCGATGTTACCACTTCGCGCATCGACTCCATGCCGGAATCACCCACCAAAGTGATGATGAACGTGGGTAACCCGGATCGGGCATTCGATTTCGCCCGCTTACCGCACAAAGGGGTTGGTCTGGCACGCCTGGAATTCATCATCAACCGTATGATTGGTGTGCATCCCAAAGCGTTACTGAACTTCGATACCCAGCCTGAAGAGCTGAAAGAAGAAATCAGCGATATGATTGCCGGTTACGAGTCGCCGAAAGAGTTCTACATCCAGAAACTGGTAGAAGGTATTTCGACAATCGGTGCGGCCTTCTCGCCAGAGAAAGTGATCGTGCGGATGTCTGACTTTAAGTCCAACGAATACTTCAACCTGGTGGGCGGTTATCAGTATGAGCCGGACGAAGAAAACCCAATGCTGGGTTTCCGTGGCGCCAGCCGTTACGTGTCGGAAGACTTCCGCGACTGCTTTGCGCTTGAGTGTGAGGCCATTAAACGTGTACGCAATGTGATGGGCTTAACCAATGTTGAGATCATGATCCCATTCGTACGGACCGTAGAAGAAGGTCGTAAGGTTATCGAGCTACTGGCAGAGCAAGGACTCAAGCAAGGCGAAAATGGCCTGCGCGTAATTATGATGTGCGAACTGCCATCAAACGCGTTACTGGCCGACCAGTTCCTTGATATCTTCGACGGTTTCTCGATTGGCTCTAACGATATGACGCAGCTTACTCTGGGTCTGGACCGCGACTCAGGCCTGATTGCTCATCTGTTCGAAGAACGCAACGATGCAGTTAAGGCACTGCTTTCTATGGCGATTCAGGCAGCGAAGAAGCGCGGCAAGTACGTGGGTATTTGTGGTCAGGGACCGTCAGATCACGAAGACTTCGCAGCGTGGCTGGTAGAGCAGGGCATTGACTCGGTATCACTTAACCCGGATACCGTGGTTGAAACCTGGTTATATCTGGCCGAAAACCTCGGTTAATAGTGGTTTACAAATACTGTGAGAGGCCAGCTTATGCTGGCCTTTTTTATGTGAAATTAACTGGCAATGCTTGTGGTGCTGCTTTTTAATGAGGGAGATATCGCCGGTTTACCTCAGCGGTTATCTGCATTATTGCCTGGCAAGTACTAAACTAACGCTTAGCGAACTCTGGATTTACGCAGGCGCCGGTTGAGTAGCAGGCGGTCGAGCCGACGCGCCGAGCTGGTCATTTGATTCTGAAAAAAGCGCAACCACGAACGGGCTCTGGGCCAGTCATAGCTAAGCAGCATTAATCCACCAATCACCAGCAGAATTGAACCTGGTAACAGGGTAAGAACAATCCCGGTTAGGAACAAAATGGCACCAAGGCTTAATCGGAGGGTCTTTTTCATTTTCAGAATGCAGGATGGCTAGAATATAGGTGCTATTTTAGTCAGTTATGCCAAGAGTACCAAAACATAAATGTAATAAAATATATCGCTTTCCCGCTACTGTTTAAAACGCATTACTAAATTGCGGCTGTTGTTGGGTAAGTAAGTCGTGGAAGGCCTCTGCAGGCATCGGGCGGGCAAATAAAAAGCCCTGGGCAGCCCGACAGCCCATATCATAAAGCATACGCGCCTGTTCCTGAGTTTCTACCCCTTCTGCTACCATATCGCAGCCAAATGACTGTGAGAGGGTAACGGCAGCGGCAATAATTGCCCGATGGCCCTTGTTGGTGGTCAGGTCACAGATAAACGTTCGATCAATTTTTAACACGTTAACCCGTAACGCCGACAAATACGCCAGTGAGCTCATGCCGGTGCCAAAATCATCAATCGCCAGGCTAACGCCTAACTTGCGAATTTGAGCCAAAGCAGACTGGATATAGTCGATGTTGATACAGGTTTCGTTTTCGGTGAGTTCTATTTCAATGAACTGCGGGGGGATCTCGTGGCGTTGAAGCGTTTCTCCGATAAAATCCGCCAGCCCCGGGTCCAGCAGGTTGTACGGCGACAGGTTAATGGCAATCGGCACCAGCAGACCCTCAGAATGCCATTGTTCAGCCTGAGCTGCTGCGGTAGCGATAATGTAACGGCCAAACTCCTGTACTTTACCAGAGTGTTCGATAAGGTCGATAAACTCACCCGGACCAAGTAAACCCAGCCGCGGATGCTGCCATCGACACAGGGCTTCGGCACCGGTGATTTCGCCTGTAGCTAAATCAACCTTGGGTTGGTAATACAAAATAATTTGCTGCCGGGCGAGGGCGTCGCTGAGTTCAGCGCGCAATTGCAGTATGTCTTTGTAGTCGGCGATTTTCTTGTTGTCATACACCTGCCAACCGCTGCGCATTGCCTTGGCTTTGTGCATAGCGGTATCGGCGCAAACAATTAACCCGGCAGTATCTTCGGCCTGGCTGGGGTAATGAGATATGCCTATACTGGCGCCACTGTTAACGGTCAGTCCGTTTATGAGTATGGGAGAATTGCAGGAGTTGACGATCTCTAAAGACAGTGTTTTGGCTCGTTCAATGGTGTAATCGGGAGCCCAGATGATAAATTCATCGCCGCCGGTCCGAATGAGTTCGGCCGGGGCACTGATTAACCCGCTTACGCGCCGCGCAACTTCTCTTAATAATGTGTCGCCTGCGGCGTAACCAAAAGAATCGTTAACCTCCTTAAAGCGGTCGAGGTCGACAATCAACAAACACCCTTCGTCAACCGGCGTGTCGGTATCGTCGGTTACCGGGCCCAGTGAGTTTTCAAGCAGTTCAATCAGGTGCAGACGGTTCGGCAGCCCGGTAAGTGAGTCATGTGTGGCGATATACGCCAGCGACTCATTTACCTGTTGCGCTCGCCTGGCAATTACAGAGGCAAGGGTAAGAGCCAGCCAAACTGCTATCCAGAATACGATAATGGAGGTAATCAACAGTCGTTTGGCAACAAATTCCAGGGTGAGGTCCAGCGCCTGGGTTTGCTGCACAAAGGTTATCTGATACTGACCAATCCTACGCTGCTGCCACAGAAATGTATTATCATCGAGCTCAATAGGCTCGGCGTTGTCTTCTGCTTCGGCCACTAACTGCAACAGGGTGCTACGTTGGTTGGAAGATATCAGCAGGTTTTTGTGCCACTGTTGCTCAGGAGTACTTACAGTAATAAACGCCGGACTGTTAACCGCCGACAGCAGAATTTCACTTAAGATAAGGTCGACGTTTTCGGCATCTATTGCCTGACTTTTTAGCTGACTTAGCTCGTTACTGACTAAACTGGTGATATGGCCCATCGCCTTTAATTCTGAACGAACGGTGATATCGGCCGTCAGGCGGTAAGAGACTGTTACATAGATGGCCGATACCAATAATGCAACACACAAACAGGCCCAGATAAGCCTTGGCCTAACTGACTTATCCTGCTTGATTTTGGCAATTTGCTGCATAAGTGCCGCGGTGTTTTTCAGTGTTTGCGAGTGTTAATGCCTGCCAACTGGTACACCGGACACCAGCCTGAAAACAGCGAAATAAGATTCAGTAATCCAAAAATCCCCAATAAGATTTCAATAAACACATCGCCAATGAGATTATCGTTAAACAGGGCAAAGGCCATTATGCAAATACCAATCACGCCACGAATGGAACGATCTATTGGATTGAGGTTCGATGTGATGGCCATTAACGAAATCCTGCTGCAATTTTCTTCATTATAGTCTGACATTATATTTGGTTAAATTCATTTGCAAGCAGTTAGGGAATATCGCCAAATAATTGGTGCTAAAAAATCAGCCGGTAACGGTGGAGACCCTGCGTTAGCCTAGGTATACTTAGCCGCCTATTCACCAGTGAGAGCGTAGCTTTGAATTTACCTGTTGTACCAGTTGAATCGACCGTATCTGATGATTACAGAACCTACCTACAACGCTTGGAGAAATCCTCTTTTTCCGGCGACATAGAATACAGCTATGGCAGCCGACTGGCGGTGGCAACAGATAACTCGGTTTATCAAAAGTTACCGCAGGCCGTTGTGCACCCCAAAGGGGTCAACGATTTACAGCTCATTGGTGAGCTGGCTAACCAGCATCCAAAGGTAAAATTCAGCGCCCGGGGCGGCGGTACAGGCACTAACGGTCAAAGCCTGACCGATGGTATTGTCGTGGATATGTCACGGCACATGAATAAGGTACTGGAAATCAATCCACAAGAGGGCTGGGTAAAAGTTCAGTCTGGGGTAGTTAAAGACGCACTAAACGATGCCTTGCGTCCTTATGGATTCTTCTTTTCGCCTGATTTATCTACCAGTAACCGCGCCACACTGGGCGGCATGATCAGCACAGATGCATCAGGGCAAGGTTCCCTGGTATACGGTAAAACCAGCGATCACGTGCTGGGTTTAACCTCGGTACTGGCCAATGGTGAAATACTGCAAACCCAGCCACTCACAGTTGCCGAAGCCGAGCAGCAAGCTACCCGCAGCGACACCCTCGGACGTATTCTGCGCCAGGTGCTCAATACCTGTCGTGGAAAACGAGAAGACATTCTGGCTAAATTCCCGCGAATGAACCGGTTTTTAACCGGCTACGACTTAGAACATGCTTTTGATGAAGAAAAGCAGCTAATTGATGTCAGCCGACTAATTACCGGCTCCGAAGGCTCGCTGGTGTTCGTTGCTGAAGCCAAGTTATCGCTGACCAAAATTCCAAAACATACGGCGCTGGTGAACATTAAATATGATTCATTTGAGTCTGCTCTGCGTCATGCGCCGCGCATGATAGCCGCGCAGGCGACATCGGTAGAAACCGTCGACAGTAAGGTACTGAATCTGGCCCGCACCGATATTATCTGGCACTCCATCTCTAATCTTATTGAAGATGTTCCGGGCAAAGAAATGCTTGGTCTGAATATGGTGGAGTATAACAGTAACGACCTGGATGAAATTAAACAGCGCATTGCCCGCCTGGAGGAAGAGCTTACGGCGTCGGCTGAAACAGGTGAATATGGCGTGATTGGCTATCAGCTCACCTTTGACAAGGCGGATATCAATAAAATTTACGCGATGCGCAAGAAGTCGGTAGGGCTGCTGGGTAATACCGAAGGTAGCCAGAAACCTATCGCTTTTGCCGAAGACACCGGCGTACCGCCTGAGAATCTCGCAGATTTTATTATGGAGTTCCGCGCCTTGCTAGACGGCCATGGCCTGCAGTACGGCATGTTTGGCCATGTTGATGCGGGCGTATTACACGTGCGCCCGGCGCTCGATCTGTGCGATGTGGAGCAGGAAAAGCTGATGCATCAGATCTCCGATGAAGTGGTTGCTTTGGTGGCCAAATACGGTGGTCTTATGTGGGGCGAGCACGGTAAGGGGTTTCGCAGCGAGTATGGCCCGGCGTTTTTCGGCGAGTCACTGTTTGCTGAACTGCGTCGCATAAAAGGCGCTTTTGATCCGGGCAATAAGATGAATCCGGGTAAAATCTGTACACCTATCGACAGTGACGATGAGCTGGTGAAGGTGAGCGATCCGAAACGCGCGACCCTCGACCGCACCATACCAGTAGCCTTTAAAGAAACCTTTAAGCCTGCCATGGATTGTAACGGTAATGGCCTGTGTTTTAACTACGACACCACATCGCCCATGTGTCCCTCAAGCAAAATTACGCGCGACCGCCGCCATAGCCCTAAAGGGCGGGCCGGTTTAATTCGTGAGTGGCTGCGGTTACTGGCGAACCAGGGCGTGGACCATCAGGCATTGATGAGTGGTCAGTATAAAAGTAGCTGGCTGACGCGCTGGCAAAACTCCCGCGCCGATAGCAAAGACTTTTCCCACGAGGTGCTGGAAGCCATGAATGGCTGTCTGGCGTGCAAATCCTGTAGCAGTCAGTGCCCGGTAAAAGTGGATGTACCAGAATTCAGAGCACAGTTTTTAAATGTGTACTATCAGCGCTATTTGCGTCCGCTGAAACACCACCTGGTGGCCAATGTGGAATCGCTTACCCCATTGATGGCTAAATTGCCCAGGGTCAGCAATGCGCTGATGAATAATGGGTTGGCAAAATCGCTTCTCGAAAAGGTCGCCGGTTATGTGGATGCGCCGCCATTGTCGGTGCCTACGCTAACCGAAAGGGCTGAAGAGGTAATGCAAACATTCGACCTGGCCGAACTGCAGCAGCTTGATGCTGCACAGCGCGATAACTACGTGTTAATCGTCCAGGATCCGTTTACCAGTTATTATGATGCAGAGGTGGTCACTGACTTTGGTCGTCTGGTCAGAGCGCTTGGCAAAATACCGGTATTACTGCCATTTAAGCCCAATGGTAAAACCCTGCACGTGACTGGTTTTCTTGAAAAATTTGCCCGCACAGCCACCGATACAGCGGCTTTTTTAAATCAGGTGGCAAGCTTGAATATGCCAATGGTTGGGGTCGATACGCCGCTGGTACTGTGTTACCGGGATGAGTATAAAGCACTTGGTGCCGCGCGCGGCGACTTTGTTGTGCATACTGTGCATGAATGGTTGGCGACATTCCCTGAGTCAACCTGGCAGGGTGGTGATGTCCCATCTGATGGGCCGGTTATGGCATTGTTCGCCCACTGCACCGAGAAGACAGCATTACCGAAAACCGAACAAATCTGGCAGGATCTCTTCGCCAGGGTCGGGCAAAAAACCGACATCGTGAAAGTTGGCTGTTGCGGTATGGCCGGCAATTACGGCCATGAAGCGGTCAATAAAGCCAACTCGCTGGGTATTTATGAAATGAGCTGGCAGCAAGCGGTAGCCCGTTATCAACCGCAGCAAATAATGGCCAGCGGCTACTCCTGCCGCAGTCAGGTAAATCGTATTGATGAGTTTAAACCAAAACACCCGCTGCAAGTGTTATTGCAGTGTCTAACTAAAAGAACATAAGCACTATGACAGAACAACTAACAGAAGAACAAATTCAGACCTGGGCCCGTGAAGCCTTTCAGCAAGCAAACCAGTTTCTGGCAAAGGAAGGCGTGCTGTTTGACACAGTAGTCACCGAACAATGCCGTTATCTGGCACCGCTGGTCGCCGTGTGGAAAATTAAAGCCATGGATAACAAAATGTACTGGGTTTTAACCGGTGATTTACCAACCGACTTTACTCTAGCCGACAACGCTGAAGATGCCCGTGGCGCACTGCGTTATTTTTCGATGCGCTGGCAAATTAAAGCCGAAAATCTGCTGCAAAATAACGACAAAGCAGATGCCAGCCAGACATCTTATGCGCAATTACTGGCAGATCGCGCGGAAAAAATTTACCTGCTTCAAGAAAATGAAGGGCTTTGGGGTTAGCTTCTGATACCTGATAACTCATCGTTGCGGCCTGAATAGCAGGGCCGGGCGGCATTAATGAATATGCCGTACATCCGGAATATCAAAGTTTTGCCGGTTACAGACCATCTTTTGCATGGGAATGCCGGCTTCCATAAACACCTTACCAACCGGCTTAAACCCTTTGGCCTGATGAAACTCAACACTGGCGAGCTCAGACTGTAACTGGATTTGTTTGATGTTTTGCGATTCGGCGTGTTTGAGGAGGGCCGCGAACAATAGCTTATAAACTGCCAGAGTGCGGTGGCCGGGTAATACTGCGATGCGTCCTAGCTCGCCGCTTGGGGTCAGGCGGCCGGTGGCAATAGGGGTGTCTTTATCGCAAAACAGCAAAACATGGGCGGCTTTACTGTCTAAATCATCAAACTCTGTGGTTTCCGGAAGCTGCCATTCCAGCACGTACACCGCTTTTCGGAGTGTTTTCAGTTGATCACAGGCCTCTTGCCAAAGTACCTGCTGCACTTTATACGCCATACTTACCCCCATGTTGCCATACTGGCAGCGACGCCAGCAGGTTAGCCCGGTGAGTTGTCTGTCCCTTTACAGCGCTTTTTCAGGTCAGAGTTCCCAGTACCCTTTATTAACCAGTGTAGTAATTGTACAAAAAATATCCAGTTCATCCGGGGCGGCCGCCATATCCGTGCGATTAATGTCAGCCTGGCTCACCAGTTGGCACATTAGCGGATAGTTTTCAGGAGAGAAATTAATCACCTCACCATTAATAAATAAACAATCCGGAAATTGCTGGTTTAACAGTGGCCGGCAGCCCGGCAATTTAATTAGTTTGGCCCCAGATGCGAGATGTTCCTGCAGTGTCTGGCTATCAACCGGTTCATTGATATCGGGATCTATCCCCTGTTCGCTTAACATGGTTAACAGGTTTTGACTGAAATTGTTATTATCGATGGCCTGGTGCAGCAAGTTTTTTAATGTATCGAGTTCATTAGCCGACACCTCGGCAGGAGAGCCTGATAAGGTCAGGTCCGGGTCTGTGTAGCGCTTAATGCCGGTTAACTGGGTTTGTAAATGTTCGGCCAGATAGTTGCCTAACTGAACCTGATCCGGTGCCCGAAAGCCGATGGAATAGGTCAGGCTATCGCTAAGTGTTACGCCATCGTGCGGCCAGCCAGGCGGGATATAAAGAATATCGCCAGGCTGTAATTCACAATCAATCACCGGTGTGAAGTTATCTACCTGGCACAGCCCTTGTACCGGTTGTTTATTAGTGAGGCCTTCGGGCGATCCCACCCGCCAGCGCCTGCTACCTTTACCTTGCAGCAAAAACACATCGTACTGATCAACATGGGGGCCCACTCCGGCGCCTGGTACTGCAAAACTGATCATCAGATCGTCAACCCGCCAGTTGGGAATAAAGTTGAACCTGTCCATCAGCTCGCTGGCTTCAACAAGAAATCTGTCTACGCCCTGAACCAGCAGCGTCCATTGGCCCTGACACGCCGAGAAGTCTTCAAACGGCCCTTGCTGAACAGACCATTGCTCAGCTTGTTTACTGATCACCCGACTATCTAGCTCCGGCTCCATGGCAAGGCCCGCCAACTCGTGTTCATCAATAAAGTCGGTAAAATCAGGCAGAGCATTGCGAATTACACAAGGCTTTTTCTGCCAGTAGGTTTGTAAAAAAACAGTGATATCTAAATTAAGCACAGTTGTCATTATTGTTTTGTATTGGCGCCATTATCCCCGGGTTAGTGATGGATTAAAACCCACAGCTTATGGTAGTCAGGTAATTTTCAGTTGGTAATAAAATTCTGTACCAGGGTGTTTGCGGTTTGTCAGGCTGGTTTTGGCCGCTACCAGATGCGAAGAAAGGTGCTTTGCGGTAACGGGACACGCCGCTATGTATTGTCTTTTCGCCTGCTGTTCCAGGCATGCTGCCAGGTTGACCGTTTCGCCCCAGAGATCAAAATACGGCCGGTTTTTACCAATAATGCCCGCGGTTAAGGGGCCTGTAGCGATGCCAATACGCACGGTACAGTTAAGTTGGTGGTTTTCACTGTATCGAGCAATCATAAGGTGCAAAGCGCTGGCAAATTCATACATGTGCATACAACAACTATGATCCGTTTGAGTTTGTAAATTGCTCACTACCATATACTGGTCGCCATTGGTTTTGATTTTCTCTACCGAAAACTGGTCGCACAAACTATCGATATGTGAATAAAGGCGTTTCAGGCCGGTGAGGATAGCGCGGTCGCCGTATTGCCTGTTAAGGGTCGTGTAACCACTGAGATCGGCAAATAACACGCAGGCAAAAGGATAGCGCCGGGTTTTTCCGGGCTGCCAGAATCGGGCTGGCTGTTCTGGATCCTTTGGTAATAGTTGACTCAGGGTATTCACCGACGATTGGTGTGCGCCGCGCAAGCCCTGCCAGCGATTGAGTGTTTGCTGGCGCAGCACCCGATAAATACCCAGGCTTAGCGCGCCAAGGGTAAGGTCGTTGGTCAGGCGCAGGAGGCCAAACTCCAGCTGAGGCTGATAGTGAAGGATACTAAACAGGCTGAATAAGAATATTGCGCCACTCAGTACGGTGACTTGCACCAGTCGCTCTGCACGGGTAAACACAAATCCGCTTATGACCACGGCGAGCAGGTAGTAATAATGGGTATTAGATAGCCCCGGCCATAATATTAAAACCCAGGTCAGGTAACTGTAATAAAGCATAAATAGCGCTACTTTAAGGCAGTTAAGACTCACCTGCCGTTGTGCCAGTAACAGGGTGAGTAATGCCAGAAAATGGCCCAGCCAGTTGTAGCTTTGCAAGGAGTCCGGCTGCGTAAAGTAAAAAAGTGCCGGGAGTTGTAACAACATGGCTGTCGTAAATAACAGCAGGGTAAGATTAAGCGTATGCCTGACTTGCTCAGCTGTGCGCTGCGAAGCAGGAAGGGAAGTGGTTAGCGGTAACATGGCAACTCCTTAACGTAGGAGTTGCCAAGCGTAGCAAAGGACTATTCGCCCAGTAACTGATCTACCAGACGGATTGCGTCACCAATGTAGGCCTGTGGAGACAGCTGTTTCAGCTGGTCTTTGGCACTTTGTGGCATCTCAAGATTATCGATGAACTCACTAATCACCTCAGCATTCACTTTCTTACCGCGGGTCAGCTCTTTGAGTTTTTCATACGGCTTTTCGATACCGTAACGACGCATAACGGTTTGAATAGGCTCTGCCAGCAGCTCCCAGTTATTGTCCAGTTCGTTAAGCAGGCTTTGCTCGTTAACTTCCAGTTTGCTGATGCCTTTAAGCGTGGCCTGATAAGCGATAACGGCATAGCCAACGCCAACACCCAGGTTACGCAGTACCGTTGAGTCGGTCAGATCACGCTGCCAGCGTGATAACGGCAGTTTGGCTGCCAGGTGATCGAAAATAGCATTAGCGATGCCCAGGTTACCTTCAGAGTTTTCAAAGTCGATAGGGTTAACTTTATGCGGCATGGTAGAGGAGCCAATTTCGCCCGCAATCGTTTTTTGCTTAAAGTGACCCAGTGCAATGTAACCCCAGACGTCACGATCGAAATCCAGCAGGATAGTGTTAAAACGTGCAATGGCATCAAACAGCTCGGCAATATAATCATGCGGCTCGATTTGCGTGGTAAAGGCATTCCAGGTAATGCCCAGGCTGGTGACAAACTCTTCAGAGATAGTATGCCAATCCAGCTCAGGGTACGCCGACAGGTGAGCGTTGTAGTTACCCACCGCACCGTTAATTTTACCCAGCAGGCTCACTGCCGCGATTTGGTCGCGCTGACGTTGTAAGCGCACGGCTACGTTGGCCATTTCTTTGCCCATGGTAGTAGGCGATGCCGGCTGACCATGCGTACGGGCCATCATTGGAATACTGCGGTATTCGCGGGCCAGATCTTTCAGCGCATCGATTAATTTATCGCAGTAAGGCAGGATAACGGTATCACGAGCTTCGGTGCACATCAGGGCATGCGACAAGTTATTGATGTCTTCTGAGGTACAGGCAAAGTGGATAAACTCACTGATAGCGTTCAATTCACTGTTATCAGCGACTTTTTCCTTGAGGAAATACTCTACCGCTTTTACATCGTGGTTGGTGGTACGTTCGATTTCTTTGATACGGCGGGCATCGTCTACTGAAAATTCTGCCACAATGCTGTCGAGTAATTTGTGTGACTGAGGAGAAAAGTCAGGGACTTCGGTGATACCGTCCAGTTTAGACAGTTTTTGTAACCATCTGACTTCAACTTCAACCCGGTATTTAAGCAGGCCGTACTCACTAAAAATAGACCGTAACTCGGCTGTTTTAGAGGCATACCGACCATCGACCGGAGAAATTGCCGTTAATTGGGATAGTTCCACCTTTTGCTCCTCAATTAGTTCATTAATCTCAGTGCCTGCTGGGCACTGCGTAGAATTGCTTTACGTTTAAATAAAATCTGTCGGCGCTGACCGCCCAGCTGTCGCCATAATACGGCGGCGCGAACGCCAGCCAGCAACAGCGCCCGCACCCGGTGTTGATTGAGTGGCTGACTCAGACAGCTGGGATTACCGGCAATCTGAATCTTGGGCGCCAGCGGGCTGATCACGTCTGAATAAATACTTGCCAGCGATGATAAAATCTGCGGACTTTCAAAGTCCATATGCGCCAGTTGGCGTTGCACATGGGATATACGCTCACCCAGTTCATTCATTGCTTTACGGTTTCGAGCCAATTTTCGCTCGAGCCCAAGTACACTGGCAATGTAGCGGGTCAGCTCGGTATCTTTTTTGGAGTTATGATCGCCTAGCTGAGCAACAATCACCTGAAAACCGGTTTTTAAATTTTCCAACTGGCCAAACACCTGTTGTGTGGTGTCTGAATCGGTGACCAGAATGCTTGATAAGCTGGCTTCTACGGCCTGTTTATCGGCTTCGCCGGTGCGGGCAATTGACTGCACCAGTCGTGCGGCCTGACAAACACCCGCCAGACCCAGTTGTTTTTCGATGGCTGCATCCAACATTAGCGTAGGTAACTCTCAATAATGCCGCCACCCAGGCAGACTTCGTCCTGATAAAATACCGCTGACTGACCGGGCGTAACCGCCTTTTGTGGTTCGTCGAAGGTCACCTTTACCTGATCATCGCCCATGGGCGTCACCAGGCAGGGGATATCCTGCTGGCGGTAACGGGTTTTCACTGCGGCTCGGAATGGTTCGGTTGGCGCTGTACGGTTAACCCAGTGCAATTGCTTGGCAATCAGACCGTCGGAGTAAAGGCGAGGGTGGTTAGCGCCCTGACCAACGATAAGTACGTTGCGTTCAACGTCTTTGTCTACCACATACCAGGGATCGTCGCCGTATTCGGCCAGGCCGCCAATATGCAAGCCTTTACGCTGCCCCAGGGTATGATACATCAGCCCTTCGTGCTGGCCAATTTCAACACCTTCGGCGGTTTCGATGATACCGGGTTGGGCTGGCAGGTACTGACTTAAGAAGTCTTTAAATTTACGTTCGCCGATAAAACATATGCCGGTGCTGTCTTTTTTGTCAGCGGTAACCAGGCCTTGTTGCTCGGCAATTTCGCGAACCTGTGGTTTCTCGATGTCGCCCACCGGGAACAGGGTTTTGGCAACGTGTTCTTCGCCCAGGGTGTAGAGGAAATAGCTTTGGTCTTTGTTGTTGTCCAGACCACGCAACATCTGCCAGTGGCCATTAACTTCGCGGCGGCGCACATAATGGCCGGTGGCAATAAAGTCGGCACCTAAGTCTTCAGCAGCGTATTCAAGGAAAGCCTTAAATTTGATTTCCTTGTTGCACATGATATCCGGATTCGGCGTGCGGCCCGCTTTGTATTCTGCCAGGAAATACTCAAACACGTTGTCCCAGTACTCGGCAGCAAAGTTAATGGTGTGCAGGTAGATACCCAGTTTATCGGCAACCGCCTGGGCATCGGCTAAATCTTCTGCCGCGGCACAGTATTCGTCGTTGTCGTCTTCTTCCCAGTTTTTCATAAACAGGCCTTCTACTTCGTAGCCTTGTTGCTGAAGCAAATAAGCAGAAACAGAAGAATCCACACCACCGGACATACCGACGATGACTTTTTGTTTATTGGGGGCCGAAGTGGCAAGCTGAGACATTAGTTAACCGTGCACTCTCATGTTATTTACGGGGCGCGGAGTTTACCAGAAAATGCAACTTTTGGCACCTCTAAAAGCGCCTTTTTGCGGCGCTTACCGTGTTTTTTGCCGTTGTTTGGGCCGGCTCCGTCGGGCAGGGCGTTTATTTGCCTTATCGACCGGTTTCATTGGCGGGCCGGGCAGGCTGACGTATTCACCATTGGCAATGCCATCCAGTGTCCAGTTTCCCACCCGATAGCGGATGAGGCGTAAGGTGGGGTTGCCCACATGAGCGGTCATGCGGCGAACCTGGCGGTTACGGCCTTCGCTGATGGTGATCGACAACCAGGTGGTTGGAATATTCGCCCGTTCCCGAATAGGCGGGTTGCGAGGCCATACCGCAGGCTCTGCCATGCGTTGTACTTTAGCTGGCCGGGTCAGGCCATCTTTTAATTCAACACCATTGCATAGCGCTTCGATGGCTTCATCTGATACTTCGCCCTCTACCTGTACCCAGTAAGTTTTGCTGGTTTTGGCTTTGGGATGGGCGAGTTTATGTTGTAATGCGCCGTTATCGGTAAGTACCAGCAGCCCCTCTGAATCTCGGTCGAGCCGCCCGGCTGCATAAACATCGGGAACCTGAATATAATCTTTCAGGGTTTCACGGCCTTCAGCATCGGTAAATTGCGAAAGCACCATATAGGGTTTATTGAACAGAATTACGGTTGATGTCATGCAATTATTGCTGGCCGGTGTGATGTGAGTAAGCAGTTTATCAAAGTTGTTGTTTAAGCACACCGGCTACCTGCGTGTGATGGATTTTTGAACGCTTTGTTGAATAATTACCCATTTAAACTAATTTATTAATCATTTTTTCGTAATTAAGACAAAGGTATGACTTGTAACTGGTTCGCTTGACCCTATACTAAAGACCTTATGATTCATGTGCATTACATGGCCAGCGTCAACCTGTAAAATTAGTGAATTAAATACTCAGTAAAGTGGATACTGAGTGTTTTGCGTGCGTGAATCGATACTCCCTTCAGGTTGACACATGTAGGTACGCAGGAAAATCACGAGATCCGGTCTCTTGTCAGAACGTAATAGTCTGAAATAAGCGGCTGGAATTTGTTGAATGGAAAAAACGCAGCCAGCTACTGCAACTATTGAGGTACATAATGACCAACCGTAAGTCTACAATTATCTATACCAAAACCGATGAAGCGCCAATGTTGGCCACCTACTCGTTGTTACCCATTATTCGTCGCTTTGCCGCCGAAGCTGATATCGATGTTGAAGTCAGTGATATCTCTCTAGCCGCTCGTGTTCTGGCCCATTTCCCTGATTATCTGACTGACGACCAAAAAGTGGTTGATGCCCTGAACGAGCTGGGCGAAATGACGCAGGATCCGCAAGCGAATATCGTTAAACTGCCAAACATCAGTGCGTCTATCCCGCAGTTGCGCGCAGCTATTAAAGAGCTGAACGCATTGGGCTTCAACGTACCGCAGTTCCCTGAAGATCCAAAAACTGACGAAGAAAAAGACGTTCGCGAACGCTACGGTAAAGTACTGGGTTCTGCAGTAAACCCGGTTCTGCGTGAAGGTAACTCAGATCGTCGTGCACCAACTGCAGTTAAAAATTACGCGAAAAAATTCCCGCACAGCATGGGTGAGTGGAGACAGGCTTCACAAACTCACGTTGCGCACATGCGTGGCGGTGACTTCTACTCCGGTGAAAAATCAGTAACCGTTGATAAAGAAGGCTATGTAAGCATTGAATTTACCGGCAAAGACGGTAGCAAAAAGACCCTGAAACCAAAAGTTGACTTACTGGCTGGTGAAGTCATTGATGGTATGTTCATGAGCAAAAAAGCGCTGTGTCAGTTCTTCGAAGAGCAAATCGAAGACGCTAAAAACACCGGCGTTCTATTCTCACTGCACGTTAAAGCGACTATGATGAAGGTGTCTCACCCCATCGTATTCGGTCACTGCGTTAAAGTATTCTACAAAGAGTTGTTCGAGAAGTACGGCGACCTGTTTGACGAACTGGGCGTTAATCCAAACAACGGTTTGGGCAGCGTTTACGACAAAATTTCTACCTTACCTGAGTCTCAGCGTTCTGAGATTGAGCGCGACATCAACAAATGCTACGCCGATCGCCCACCACTGGCGATGGTAAACTCAGACAAAGGTATTTCTAACCTGCACGTACCGAGCGACGTAATCGTTGATGCTTCGATGCCAGCGATGATCCGTAACTCTGGTCAGATGTGGGGTCCGGATGGAAAGTCTCACGATACTAAAGCGGTTATCCCGGAAAGTACTTATGCGACTATCTATCAGGAAGTGATTAACTTCTGTAAAACCCACGGAGCTTTCGACCCAACGACTATGGGTACAGTACCTAACGTTGGTCTGATGGCGCAAAAAGCTGAAGAATACGGTTCACACGACAAAACTTTCGAAATGGAAGCAGACGGTACCGTTCAGGTTGTTGATCAGGACGGCAACGTACTGATTGAGCATGACGTGGAAGAAGGCGATATCTGGCGTATGTGTCAGGCTAAAGACGCGCCTATCCAGGACTGGGTAAAACTGGCTGTTACCCGTGCCCGTCAATCGGGTATGCCGGCGGTATTCTGGCTGGACGATGAGCGTGCTCACGATGCACAGCTAATCAATAAAGTAGAGAAATACCTCAAGGATCACGACACAGACGGTCTGGATATTTCAATCATGTCACCGGTGCGTGCTATCCGTTATTCAATGGAACGTGCGATCCGTGGCCTGGATACCATTTCGGTTACCGGTAACGTACTGCGTGACTACCTGACCGATCTGTTCCCAATCCTGGAGCTGGGTACGAGTGCAAAAATGTTGTCAATCGTGCCGCTGATGGCTGGTGGCGGTCTGTATGAGACCGGTGCTGGTGGTTCTGCACCTAAGCACATCCAACAGTTTGTTGAAGAAGGTCACTTACGTTGGGATTCACTGGGTGAGTTCCTGGCGTTGGCGGTTTCGCTTGAAGATGTGGCCATTAAGTACGGTAATGCAAAAGCCAAGCAACTGGCAGTCGCATTGGATAAAGCCACAGAAGCACTGCTGAACAACGGCAAGTCACCACTGCGTAAAGTAGGTGAACTTGATAACCGCGGTAGCCACGTGTATCTGGCAATGTACTGGGCAGAAGAACTGGCCAAGCAAACAGAAAATGCCGAGCTGGCTGCTCAGTTTGGACCAATCTACGATAAGCTGGCGGCAAACATTGATAAGATCATTAAAGAAATCAATGAAACTGAAGGCAAGCCTCAGGACATCGGTGGTTACTACCTGCCTGACGAAGCAAAAACGGCCGCAGCAATGCGCCCAAGTGCCACGTTTAACGAAATCCTTGGCGCTTAATTAAATCATTAGTTTTTGATTTATCTAATAAACCGGCTTCGGCCGGTTTTTTGTTAGGTAAAAATGTTACCGGTGGCACTGGTTTTTTAAATGCCTTCTTGGTACCGTTTGACCGACTAATTTTACGTTTTGCTAACCATGCGACAGGTGAATAATGATCACAGCAACGTCTCTTTTTCAACGCGAAGATAAAAATGGCAACATGTGGCTGGCTCATAATGAGTCGGTCCTTACCTCAACGACTGATCATGGCATTAAACCCATAGTGTTATCGTCTGAAGCCGAGGTGGGCGAAGCCATGTTAAAGGAGCTGCTCAGCACAGCAGCAGCGAAAACCGGCGACATTAACATTGCCTTGCTCGGTGGGCGTGGTGCCCAGCAATTACACCGTTTGCTCGGTGAGAAAGCCGCTACCAACGAAATCGATGAGCTGTTAGCCAGGCTCAATGTGTTCACCCAGGATGCCCTGGCACCCCTGGCCATGGAGAATGGTTTAAGTTTTGTGCGTGATTTCGAACGCATCCTTGGCAAATCTTTTTTTGCAAAAATTAAAAGCTTTACGCCTATGCAAACCGATACCCCGGATCTGGAGGGGGCATTAACTGATTACCTTAACAAGCTTGAAAGTTTAGGCGGCCTGGATATTTTCTTTATTGGCCACGGGCCAGAGGCCAATGACGCCTCTCACCTGGCATACATTAAACCCTTTTCCGGCGCCTGTGTTCATCATATGGCGGGTATAATTCCCATCTCCAGTTCCATACTTGAGCACCATATCAGCAAGTTCAAAGCCGGCGGCAGCGAAATCAGCGCAGAGGATGAAGCCCAGTGCCGTACTGCACAATACATCCTTACCCTGGGGCCTGCAGCCATACTAGGCGCTAAAAAAGTGGTTCAGTCGGTGGTAGACGCAGATACCGCCCCGGCGAAAATCAACACCTACGCGAAAGTAAGGCAAACCGCATTACCTCAAGATGAAAAAGAGCTGGCAGGCTTACTGGATGCCAATCCAGGTTTGTGGATTCGATTACACGGCAATGTGAGATCCTATGTATTGCCAAATGTGATCAGCCCGAAAGAATAAGCAAGCAAGGGAAATAGCCTGATTAACTGTGCCGGAGTGATGCTGACTAGGGGCTGTTGATCTTTGCTGTACACTTTTGCAGCGGTCTGTGTATCATTTAGACAAGGCGACTGTTTGCAGGTCTAGTGGGCTAAATCAAAAACAGTCAACACAGTATAAATGATACACAGGCGCTGCCCGAAGGGGTCGTCATGAAAGCATTTTACTCATTGTCACAGCCCTTTGACGTAGAACAACTATGCCTTCAGGACTGCTCCGCGATTAAAATGCTTTCATATAGACCAAAAATCGTACAGCAAAGATCAACAGCCCCTAAAAACGTGCGTGTAAGTTTGTGTTGTTTGTAGATCATTATGCCTTAATAGCTCCTGTATGGTTCTAGTATCCGCTTCTGAATTTAAAAGCTGGGTGGCAAATGAATAATGCTTCGATCAAAAAACACCCCGAACCATTTCCAGAATTGGGCTTTAGGCCATAGACAATCGCCAAATTTTACGGATATGTAACTACTGATAGTTCTCTATACTAAGCTGTTAGGTGCTCTGGGTGGTTATTAATGTATAAATATCATTGAGTTATGCGTTTTGGCAACAACCTGAAACTCAGTGCCGTAGTGTAGTGGTTAAGCTTTTATGTCACGCTTGAGGCACCAGGTTGCCCAGAGAGCATCGTGGGAACATGTTTACATCACAAAGGAATGGAGACAACGATGTATCGAGGAAAGTACCTGGCACTGAATCACCTTACAACCCGTTACTTCGGATATGCGCTATGCGCCTACCGATGAACCAGAATCGTTAGGTGACAAGTGTGAGCACATGGATCGTTAGAAATTTTTGTCTACTGCTTGGTGGAATTGTATTCTTACCTATAGCCTTATTTGCTCTTATTTTTTATTTAGGGCTTGGGGCTGGCTTTACTGATAACCCGACATTATCAGGTTTTAAAGCGACTCTAATTGCGAGCTCTTACTTAGCTGTTTTTGTGTTATGCACTTTCTTATCATTACGCCGTTTCTCTAAGTGCGGTAACTATGGATATTGGGACATGCTCCCAATATTTTATTTTTGTCTTTTAGTTATCATTCCTTTGGTTATGGGATAGTTATAAGGTATGTCAGCTGACAAGGCAATAAACGCACTCACTTCGTTCGCTGGATTGTAAACAGGTGGGGCGACTTCACCATTAGGCCCCACGTAACAGCGTCCGTTATTGAAAAGTTATGCTACAAGGAGCATTTCATGGGTAAGGTTCAAATTCGTACTCTTTCTGTCGATGATTGGGAGCTTTATAAATCGCTACGATTGGCTTCTCTTCTAGAGTCCCCAAGCGCCTTCGGCTCTACTTTCAAAAGTGCGTCAGACCTATCGAGTTGCGATTGGAAGTTGAAACTTGATCTCGCTACCCATAAAAATAAAGCTTTACCTCTGGTAGCAGAAGTTGATGGTGAGCCTCATGGATTGGTTTGGGGTGTAATACATGATGCTCATTCAACGTCTGCACACATATATCAAATGTGGGTTAAAGCAGAAAGCCGCGGCCAGGGGGTGGGCCGGTTATTGTTAAGAGCGCTTATTGCCTGGGCTACAGAACTTCGGCTTACGTCACTGTATCTCACGGTTAATCAGGATAATTCTGCAGCCATATCATTCTATGAATCAATTGGCTTTTCTTTTACTGTAACAAGCAGTGAAAATCTGCAATCAAAACCATTAAACTCGCACTTAATGGTTTTCGGGCTCAATGGTGTTGGTGCATAACAATCACACTAAGCCTCTCGCAAGCTCCCTTGGACAATAACGTGTGGGCTCAGTCACTGCGCTCCAATATTAGCTCACCTGTTATTGCACCTAATCCGGGCGTTAGTTGCCTACAGGAAATTTTTGTTTCTGATGTAAAACCCTGAGAATATGAATTACGTCTTCTCTTACGAAGTACGATACAATTAACGATACCGCTGGAATAAAAAGCCGTCCCGGTATTCCTTCTCTTTCGACGCCAATCAACAAAGGCAGTAAATCGCTCTGCTCGTTGGGAAGCCAACACATGGGCTGCGTCACTTCGTTCCTCATTTTAGCTCACTTATTATCGCCGTTTATGCTTGCGTTTATGTCTGCTTTAGCAAAAAATTATTCCAGAGTAAGCTTGCGGACTTTATTGAAATGTCCGTTTTTCAACAATAGCCGGTATGTGAGAATAGGGGAGGTTGTTTTACGCTGGTAGGAGAGGGTCAGGTGAATTTAATTACGATAAGAAGCTGCGTGGTGGCAAATAATAAGTAAAAGAGCAACTGATTGGGCGCAGAGACGCACAAGGCAGATAGAAAGAAGCAGCCTTTTGACAGTCGCATAAACAAGCCTTACTCGATAATCGGGTAAGGCTTGTTACTTAATCTATTTCTCGGAGTGCGTTAACGCTCTTCGTCTTCGACAATACCTATGTTCTCGGCATGCAGACCTTTAGGGCCTTGCTGAACCTCGTAGGTTACTTCCTGACCGGCTTTTAACGATCGATAGCCTTCCATTTGTATTGTTGAGTAGTGAGCAAAAATGTCTTCGCCACCTTCCTCGGGTACAATAAATCCAAACCCTTTCGCGTTGTTAAACCATTTAACTTTGCCAACCGCCATACATCGACTTCCTCTTAATCCTTGAACTCACGGGAAACTGCCCCCACAATACAATAAGGCATGGGACAGCTAGTCTTGTGCGTCACTCACAAAACATATTAAAACTGTAGATATTTTGACCGCATTATGCAAGTGCATTTTATTTTTTTCCAAACAAAATAATGGTAAAAAAGATGATAAATTGCTTGCAGACGCACTATGATTAAATTATGAGTAAAGGTAACGCCATTAGTATCGATAAGGAACGCTTACTCGAGCAGGAGAGGAAGAAGACTGAACCGCCTCCGATGTATAAGGTCCTATTGAACAACGATGACTACACGCCAATGGATTTCGTGGTAGAGATTCTGATGCGTTTTTTCCGGATGGATACTGAAAAAGCCAACCAACTGATGCTAACTGTTCATTACCGGGGCAAGGCTGTATGTGGCATTTATACTGCTGAGATAGCAGAAACGAAGGTCATGCAGGTCAATCAATATGCCCGTAAACATCAACACCCGTTGATGTGTACTATGGAACAGGCGTGAGTTATAAACCTAACAGGGGCAATGTATATGCTGAATAAAGAATTAGAGCAGACGTTAAACGAGGCTTTTGTATTCGCAAGAGAGCATCGTCATGAATTTATGACGGTTGAGCACTTGCTGTTGGCCTTGTTAGATAACCCTGCTGCTCAGGAAGCCCTCAAAGCCTGTGGCGCGGATATCGATAATATCCGTGGCGAATTGGTAGAGTTTGTGAAGGATACCACACCATTAATTCTCGATGATCAGGCAAGCGATCGTGAAACTCAGCCAACCCTGGGCTTTCAGAGAGTGTTACAGCGTGCCGTTTTTCATGTTCAGTCATCGGGTAAAGAAGAAGTCACAGGCGCTAACGTACTGGTTGCCATTTTCAGTGAGCAGGAAAGTCAGGCTGTTTATATTCTTAAAAAGTCAGATGTAACCCGCCTCGACGTAGTTAACTTTATCAGCCACGGTGTAAGCAAAGCCGAAGATGAAGCGCCAGAGTCCAGTGAAGCCAGCGAGGAAACCGCTGAAGGCGAGGAATCCGGCTCGGCACTGGCAAAATATGCTACCAACCTGAACCGTCAGGCGCAGGAAGGGAAAATCGATCCACTTATTGGCCGCGACACTGAACTGGAACGAACGATTCAGATTTTATGTCGTCGTCGCAAAAATAACCCGCTGCTGGTGGGCGAGGCTGGTGTAGGTAAAACCGCCATAGCGGAAGGACTTGCCTACCGTATAGTCGAAAACCAGGTGCCTGAGGTAATAGAAGAGTGCACTGTGTACTCGTTAGATCTGGGCGGCCTGCTGGCCGGTACCAAGTATCGTGGTGACTTTGAGAAGCGTTTAAAAGGCATTCTTAAAGAATTATCCCGCGATAAAAACGCTATCCTGTTTATCGATGAAATTCACACTATTATTGGTGCGGGAGCGGCATCAGGCGGTGTAATGGATGCGTCTAACCTGCTGAAACCAAAATTGAGCTCGGGTGAACTGCGTTGTATTGGTTCAACCACTTACCAGGAATATCAGGGTATTTTTGAGAAAGATCGTGCCCTGGCTCGTCGTTTCCAGAAAGTGGACGTGGCGGAACCAAGCGTTACCGACACTACCAAAATTCTGCAGGGCCTGAAGTCACGCTACGAAGAGCACCACAGCGTGCGCTTTACGCAAAAAGCGCTGCAGGCTGCCGCAGAGCTGTCAGCCAAGTATATTAATGAACGCCACCTGCCCGACAAAGCGATCGACGTAATGGATGAGGCCGGCGCCAGCCAGCGCCTGTTACCGCAGTCTAAGCGTAAAAAAGTCATTAACGTTGGCGAGATTGAGCAAATTATTGCCAAGATGGCGCGTATTCCGGAAAAATCGGTCTCTGCGTCGGATAAAGAAGTGCTTAAGAATCTGGGTCGTAACCTGAAAATGGTGGTATTCGGTCAGGATAAAGCCATTGAGTCGCTGTCGGATGCCATTCATCTGTCCCGCGCGGGTCTTGGCACTGAAGAGAAACCGATTGGTTCTTTCCTGTTTGCTGGTCCTACCGGCGTGGGAAAAACCGAGGTAACGCAGCAGTTGGCGAAGATTATGGGCGTTGAGCTGGTACGTTTCGATATGTCTGAATATATGGAACGCCACGCGGTGAGTCGTCTGATCGGTGCGCCTCCGGGCTACGTAGGTTTCGATCAGGGCGGGCTGCTTACCGATGCGGTCATCAAGCATCCGTACTCAGTTGTACTGTTAGATGAGATTGAAAAAGCGCACAGCGATATTTACAACATTCTGCTGCAGGTTATGGATCACGGTACGTTAACCGACAATAACGGTCGTAAAGTGGACTTCAGAAACGTAGTACTGGTAATGACAACCAATGCGGGCGTACAGGAAACCATCCGTACTTCTATTGGGTTTAAACAGCAGGATCACAGTCACGATGCCATGAGTGAAATCAACAAGGTGTTTTCACCAGAATTCCGAAACCGTCTGGATTCGATTATCTGGTTTAATCATCTTGATACCGATGTCATTCTGCAGGTGGTAGATAAGTTTATTATCGAACTGCAAGCACAGCTGGATACCAAAGGCGTTTCGCTGGAAGTGTCACCGGCGGCGAGAGCGCACCTGGCCGAAAAAGGCTACGACAAGTCCATGGGCGCACGCCCGATGTCACGTCTGATCCAGGAGTCGCTGAAGAAAGAACTGGCCAACGAGCTGCTGTTCGGTAAATTGAGCAATGGTGGTGATGTCAGAGTCGATTTAGAAGACGATAAACTGGTGTTTGTTTACAATTCTGAAGATCAGACCGAGTCGGCGACTGAGTCCAGCGACTAATATAATATGGTTGAAATACGCAACTAACAAAAAACCCGAACACTTGGTTCGGGTTTTTTTATGCTTATCACATTATCGCGTAAGCTGGCGTAGGCCGGTATGAATTAACGCGCGCGATAGACAATACGACCTTTGGTCAGGTCATAGGGTGTCATTTCCACAGTCACTTTGTCACCGGTCAGAATGCGGATATAGTTTTTACGCATTTTTCCAGAGATATGCGCAGTCACTACGTGACCGTTTTCTAATTCAACACGGAACATGGTATTTGGCAGGGTATCGAGTACCGTACCTTCCATTTCAATACAATCTTCTTTCGCCATCTAAAGCAATAACCTCAATTAATCACAAATTTTTCGCCGCGCAGACATTAACCAATTCATAGATATAAGTAAAGGATTAAATAAGCTAATTGGCGAATTGCTGACCTAGCGATGTAAATCAATCACCAAATCGGTGAGACGGTTGGCCATCTCGCTCACCTGTTGGGCATTTTCAAAGCGATGCCACCGGTGATTAAAATAGCGCTCATGGGGTAAAAAGCGGTTTTTGTAGTTCATTTTATTGCAGTCATCTATCTGATACCCTAAATACAGGTAATGCCTGTTTTGTGCCCGGGTATGGTGGATCTGCTGTAAGATCATCCAGGTACCCAACGAGCGGTGATGATAATCCGGGTCATAAAAAGTGTACATCGCCGAGAAACCATCGCGATGATCCTGGGTATCGATGACATCAGTTACCGCTACGGCAATGAGCTTGTCGCCATCATAGGCCTCAACAAACAGTGGCGAATTCCATTCACAGGCCAGAAAACTCTCAAATTGTGCCGGGGTTGGCGGGTACATGCTGCCGTCTGCGTGGCGTTCAGTAATGTAACGCTCGTACAACGGGTAATAATCTTCCCTGGTTTGGGTAGTGGTGAGCGTGTTGAATGCCTTATTTTTATTGAGTAAACGACGCTGGCTTCGCGAGGGCGTAAAGTCGGCCACCGGCAGCCGGATGGAATGACAGGCAGTACACTGCTGGCAATAGGGGCGGTATACCTGTTCGCCACTGCGGCGGAAGCCGGCCTGTATCAGCTGCGGATAATGCACAGCGCATTCAAAATGGCTGCCCACATACACCAGTAGCTGCTCTTCTTTACCTGGCAGATAGCTACAATCGAATGTTTGGATAATGCCAAATTTCATGTTGGTTATTCACTTAAGTTTTTAGCGCACCAGGTTTGTTGATAATCTGAACAAATATAGCCGTCCTGATCAAGGGTTTGATTGCTCCCCCTTAAGCGAGCAATAAACGCATCACGCTCAATGCTTACAGCACCCAGGCTCATCAGGTGTTCGGTGGGCATCTGGCAATCGATAAAATCACCGCCGTGTTGCTGCATATGATTTACCAGATAGGCCAGTGCCAATTTGGAGGTGTTCGGCAGACAGTGAAACATCGATTCGCCGCAAAATACTTTACCCACGGCTACGCCATACAGGCCACCTACAAGGTCATCATCTTTCCAGACTTCAACCGAATGTGCCAGGCCCAATTCATGCAGCGTCTGGTAAGCGGCAATCATATCTTTGGTTATCCAGGTGGATGTCTGGCCGTATTGAATACGTGGAATATGCGCGCATTGGTGAATTACGGCAGCAAAATTCTTATTAAGTGTGACTTTGTAGCGTTGTTTACGCATGAGCTTGCGTAGGCTGGTGCTGGCCCGAAAAGACTCTAGCGGAATAATGGCCCGGGGAGACGGGCTCCACCACAGAATGGGTTCACCTTCACTAAACCAGGGAAAAATGCCCTGACTGTAAGCCGTCAGTAACCGACCGGGCGAAAGGTCGGCACCATAGGCGAGTAATCCATTAGGATCGTCCAGTGCAACTTCGACCGGAGGAAAAGGAGTATCGGGTTCCAGATAGGGCAGGCTAATCATGCAAAAAGCATGGCTGGTGGTGACTTTGCAGCCACCACCAGTCAGGATTATTCCTGTGCGTCCAGGAAACGTTCCGCGTCAAGCGCCGCCATACAACCAGTGCCGGCTGAGGTAATCGCCTGTCGGTAAATATGATCTGACACGTCACCGGCAGCAAATACGCCTGGTACGCTGGTTTGTGTAGCCATACCGTTAGTACCGCTGTTTACTGTGATATAGCCGTCTTTCATATCCAGCTCGCCGTCGAAGATGTCAGTGTTTGGCTTGTGACCAATGGCAACAAACAGACCCATTACGTCCAGCTCTTCAGTCGCATCAGAGTCGGTTGCTTTAATACGAACGCCGGTTACGCCCATCTCGTCGCCAAGTACTTCATCCAGAGTGCGGTTAAGGTGCAACACTACGTTACCGTTTTCGGCTTTATCCATCAGCCGGTCGGCCAGGATTTTTTCACTGCGGAAACTGTCACGGCGGTGAATAACATGTACTTCAGAAGCGATGTTAGATAAATACAACGCCTCTTCAACAGCGGTGTTACCACCACCAATTACGGCCACTTTCTGGTTTCTGTAGAAAAAGCCGTCGCAGGTTGCACAGGCAGACACACCTTTACCCATGAACGCCTGTTCTGAAGGCATGCCCAGGTATTTAGCAGACGCGCCGGTAGCGATGATCAGGGCATCACAGGTGTAGGTACCGCTATCACCGTACAGCGTAAACGGTCGCTTGCTTAAGTCCGTTTTATTAATATGGTCAAAAATAATATCGGTATTAAATTTCTCGGCATGCTGTTGCATACGAACCATTAAATCAGGCCCGGTAAGACCTTCCGGATCGCCAGGCCAGTTCTCTACTTCGGTGGTAGTGGTTAACTGGCCACCTTGTTGCATACCGGTGATCAGAGTAGGGGACAGGTTTGCACGGGCTGCATAAACAGCGGCGGTGTAACCAGCCGGACCTGAACCAAGAATGAGTAGACGAACGTGTCTGCTTTCTGCCATGTTTTTCTCCAGTTAACGCCTGACGCAGCAGTACGCGACAAGCACATCATATTGGTTAATGCGGAAGGTGAAAGGTTATTTGCCATAACACCGCACCGTAATAATAAGCACAGTTATACGCTGTTGCGTATGCTACAGATTACCTGCCACCCTGCAATCATAAGTTATTATCAAACATTGTGCGGTCGAATCGAATACTTTCAATAGCTGGCTGTGATATTATCTTAAAAGCGGTCCGGAAATTCACGATTAAATAAACCAATTTCGACATTCCGGACTATTATTAGTAAACAGGCATTTACTCTTGCTACGGTAAACCCACCCAAGGTTGCGGTTATCACTTACGAGGTTCACTATGGCCCAGTCAGTTACCACTATGCTTAAAGATGGACAGGAATACATGAAAACCTGGCCGTTGAAGCGCGAGCTTTATACCTTGTTTCCGGATTGCCGTGTGGTGGCCGCTACCCGGTTTGCGGTACGTTTTATGCCCCCTGTGGCTGTACTAGCCTGCGCTACTATGCTGAATACCTTTGGTACCGACTATTTGCCTCAGGCCCTTGCCGTGGGCGCGTTCTTTCTGAGTATGCCAATGCAGGGGTTATTGTGGCTGGGCAAACGCTCTAATCAAACCCTGCCGCCACAGTTACGTCACTGGTATCAGGAAATACTTACTAAAATGCGGGCTCAGGGGTGTGCAGTGCAAAATCCTCAACATAAACCCCGCTACCGCGAATTAGCCCGCCTATTAAAAACCGCTTTCGACGATTTGGACAAAGCATTTACCCGCCAGTGGTTTTAAGCGACTTGCTGTAAAACTTGCCTGCACTTGCGGCACTGATACTGCCGCTGGCTGCGGACTACTGCGTTATGTCGGCGGATACTCAAGTCAACGTCTCCGCAATCACAACGATAGCGTACGCTGGGGATATTCAGCGGTGATAAATCGAATTCATGACGGGTTTCGGGGGCGCAGTTAAACACCTCCCGCATCATAGCCTGCCATTCCTTACCGTGAGGCTTAACCCGCCCGTATAACTGATAAACCAGCAGATGGCTGATCTCATGAGGCAGCACGTCGGAAAAGTAAGCTTCTCTATTGTGAGCAAACAATACCGGGTGAAGGTTTATCCGGTTTTGTTGTAAAAACGCTGTGCCTGCATGGCGGCCACTGCGCCTGAAGGTAAGCGTTGGGCGTTCAAACTTGCGCTTAAAAAAGCGGTCCGCCCCGAGATATAACGCTTCGAGGCGGTCATTAAGTAACTGCTTGTCGCTGGCGGATATCAATGGTTTTCCATCACCCGGCAGCTAACACACAGGGTGTAAATGTTCTGAGGATCGTTGAGCGATGAAATCAAATCAACCTGCGCCATGGTTTCACGCATCAGCCCCGTTAGCATGCTGTTATTATCAATCAGATTAAGCTTCAGGGCGTAGATAACCGCCTGACCAAAAAACTCTTTCCAGAACAACTCTTTTTCAGACAGCTTACGGGAAATATAAACGGTATCGTAATCGTCTACACCGGCCAGGCCGGCAGCTGCTGTCACGGCATCATCCAGTGTACCTAATTCGTCCACCAGACCAATTTGCAGCGCATCGGTACCAATCCATACACGGCCCTGGGCAATGTCATCTACCGCACTGACATCCATACCCCGTTCGCTGGCGACCAGCGTTAAAAATTCACTGTACTTGTTTTCAATACTGCGCTGAATAAGTTGCTTATACACTGGATCAATGCCGCGCAGGGTAGAGAATCCGGCCATTTCTGTAGTGGCAACACCGTCGGTATCAACGCCCAGATAGTCAGCGGCATCCTCAAAGGTGGCTAACGCAGCAAACACACCAATCGAACCGGTAATGGTGCTGGGGCTGGCAAATATCTTATCCGCTGAAGCCGAAATCCAGTAACCGCCGGAAGCGGCATAAGTATTCATTGATACCACCACTGGCTTGCCAGCACTGCGTAAATTAAGGACCTCCTGACGAATAATCTCTGACGCCGATGCGCTGCCTCCTGGCGAGTCAACCTGCAGCACTACCGCCTTAACTTCGTCATCAAGGCGGGCCTGACGTAATATTTCTGCGGTGCTGTTGCCGCCAATGTTACCGGCGCGCTGCTCACCGTCCATGATAGTGCCTTTAGCCACAACCACTGCCACTTTATCGCCCTGATGGGCAATCATAGGAACAGGCGGATTAATTACCCGGTTGTAGTTGCGGTAGGTAGTGAGTTTGAAACCGGCGCGGTTATTGTCGTCCTCGCCAACCAGGGCAATAATTTCCTGGCGCACTTCTTCGCGGGTTTTGACTTCATCAACCCAGCCTTTCTGGATAGCGTATTGGGCAGAGTTGCCACCAGCCTGCTCGAAATTTTCCAGCATCACCTCAAGGCTTTCGTCAAAGTTATTGATGTCAACACCGCGAGCGGCGGCAACATCAGCTTTATATTGCTCCCAGTATTGATTTAGCCAGCGCTCGTTCATCTCTTTGGCTGCGTCAGACATATCCTCACGGATGTACGGCTCCACCGCCGACTTGAATGTGCCTACACGGAAAATGTGCATATTGACTTTGAGCTTTTCCAACGCGCGCTTAACGTACATACCATAATTGGCATAACCGTCGATTGAAACACCGCCAATGGGGTTGAGATACACTTTGTCGGCATGAGCTGCCAGATAATACTGAGCCTGGGTGTAGTAATCGCCAACGGCCAGTACGGGCTTACCTGAGGTTTTAAACTCGTCGATGGCTTGAGCAACGGTACGAAGCTTATCCAGACCGCCGCCTTGTAAGCCCTGCAGGTTAAGTACAACCGCCTTGATACGCTTATCTGCTTTGGCGTTTTCGAGCACTTTAACCACATCGCGAACCAGCACTTCCGGGTTATCGGGCTCTTCGTCAAAGGCTTCCTGAAGAAACTCAGAAACCGGGTCTACTGCGGTTTTCTGGATCACCAGTGCACCATTGAGGGTAAGCATCAGGGCGCTGCCAGGGGTAACCTGAGGGACACTCTCTTCACGGCTGGCCACAGCGATAATGCCGATAATAATGACCAGAAACACAATGTTAAAAAACAATTTTCGACAAAAATTCAGGGCGGTCCATAACCCCACAAACAGAGCTTTGGTCCAGCTTTTACTTTTTTCGGCCATACTGACTACTTACCTAATTGACAAAACAATCTAATGTTATCGATTCAAAAAATTATCGCGAGTTAATTTTGTAATGAAATGTTATTGCCTCTATCGATGACGCTTCTTAGCTGTACCTGATGCAGCAGGTGAATCAGGACTTTCATCCAGCCATTGCTGAATCAATCTGGCAATGGCCCTGTGCTGCTTATCAGACAAAGTCATTAACAGGCGCCCCTGGCGTTGCCTGTAATTGACCTTGCGCTGACCCTTTTGCATTAACTCAGAAAAACGACTCATTGAATGAAAGAAAAAACGTTATCCCGCGGTCTTAATCGTACCTGGCATTATTGAGGTAAAGCGTAGTGAGCGCAATTATCCGTAAGTTAAATACTAAATTAAATGGGACGGCGACCTCTTTAAGCGGTATCCCCTTATTATTAACAAGGTTATACCTTGCCCCTGTTATGGCACAGGCAGGTTGGCAGAAACTGGCTAACTTTGACAGCACAGTGGAATGGTTTGGTGATCCGGACTATGGGCTAGGATTGCCAATGCCATTTTTACTGGCTGGCCTGGCTGCTTTGAGTGAGTTTATTGGGGCTGCGTTGTTAGTACTTGGTCTTGCTACGCGGTTAACCGCCATTCCTTTGATGGTAACCATGGTGGTAGCCATGGTCACTGTTCATGGGCAACACGGATGGCCAGCCATTGCCGATGCTGGTAGCTGGCTGGCAGATGGCACATTGCTATTGAATGAGTCTGTCATGGCAGCACCCGAAAAACTGTCTGCCGCAAAGGCCATTCTCAACGAGCATGGTTACATAGACTGGCTGACGTCCAGCGGAAACTTTGTGATCCTAAACAACGGGATAGAGTTTGCAGCAACCTATTTTATTATGCTCATGGTGCTATTCTGCTTTGGTGGCGGGCGTTATGTAAGTGTTGATTATTATCTGGCGCGGCATTTTAATCGCCAATAAATTTTTATTCGGGGATTGCACTAAAACCACTTGCCAGTATGCTGGTCTTTTTGTGAAATAGCCCGTATCAGCACGGGTACACTAAATTATTTTGCCAGAAGGAGAGCACCATGGATGCACTGGAACTTGTTATCAATCGTCGCTCGCAGCCCCGACTTACCGCGCCGGCACCGGCTGGTGAGGCGTTAGAGAATATTAAACGCGCAGCATTACATGCACCTGATCACGCAGCGCTTAAACCATGGCGATTTATTGTGTGTGAGGGTAAGGGGCTCGATAAGCTCGGCGCATTGTTTGAGCAGTCCGCGATTGATAATGATAAAACGGAACGTGAAATTCAGCGCGCACCGCAATTACCCACTCGTGCACCGATGATCATTGTGATCACCACAGCCTATCAGGAACACGAAAAAGTGCCTCACATAGAACAGTTTGCCTCGGCCAGTTGTGCTGCTATGGCCATGCAAATGGCTGCGGTTGCCCAGGGCTTTCAGGGCATGTGGCGCACCGGCGAATATGCCCATTGCGAAATCGTAAAAGAAGGACTGGGTGTATCTGCCGACAACGAAATTGTTGGCTTCTTATATCTTGGTACGCCAGCCCAGGACGCCGCCCCTAAGCCAGCACTTGAACCGGAAGATTACTTTACTGTATTGGCATAACGGCCACTCTGGCCCTGATATTTACAGAGAAAAAGCGCCGCCTGTTGGCGGCGCATGGTAGATGGATGTGGTTAGCTATTGTCCTGGTCGTTAACGATGTTCATTACCCGTTGGCGAAGCGCTTCATCCTGACGCACCAACTGAGCGATAGTGGTATAGGTTTTTACCTCCAGGCCAGCTTGTTTTATTTCGTCAACCATCGCCTCACGTGCATTCGCTTGCAATTGTTGCTGTTTTTCGGTGGATTGCTCTTGTTGCAACTTAACCTCAAACTCTTTGGCGACATCTTGTACCGCATACATGGCAACGGTAAATTTTTCTAACGTTGAATCATCAAACTGTTGTTGTTCAACAGAAGTCTGAATTTGATTTATTGCTTTTTCGTTGTTCTGCACTTTCTGGGCTGCGTAAACCGAAGAAACGGCGCCGGTGGTAAGAGAAAGCGTTAAGGCAATGAGTTTTACAAGTCGTGTCATATATACACTCCAATTTGATGAATGACCCCATAACGGGGAATGTCATATTTTATAAAGCGAGTGCTATGCCAGGTTGTAAATTGCTCGATTAAACAATGGTTTATTTTTATTTTGTTGTTATTTTCTCAGCGCAGACTGGTTACGCGTTCTAAATGTGTCGCAATTTTTCACGGTGACAAGATGTTGGTAAGAAAAGTGACATGGTCGTAATGGACTCTCCGGGCACAGGTTTTAATAATCTGGCTGCGCTGGTGGCGGGACACTTTTGTTGATAATTGCAGGTGCTAACAAGTTGCTCAAGCTAAGGCGGGCATTAAAATGTATTGAGCAATTGGCTCACCGGAGCTCTGATGATTGATAAAAAGTGTAACTGGTGCAGGTGATTAGCTGGTTATGGAGTATCACTCATATTGATGCCGGAAAACGCCTTTGGCGTCTCCGGCATCAGCAAACAGCGTATTATTTATTCAACGACGATAATTTTAATTGCGTCAGTAGCGCCGATGGTTTCCATGCGGTCACCGTGGGTCAGGATCACGATATCACCGTTCTCCACCAGGTTTTTCTCTTTCAGCAATGCGACGACATCTTTACGCAGCTCACCAGGTGCGCTGTCACGAGAGTCAAAGAAAACCGGCTTTACGCCACGATATAACGCCATCAGATTGAGCGTTTCTTCATGACGTGACATGGCAACAATAGGCAGGGTAGTGGTGATCCGCGACATTAATCGCGGCGTGCTGCCACTTTCTGTCAGGCCTACAATAGCTTTCACCCCTGGTAAGTGGTTAGCTGCATAAACCGCTGATAAGGCGATGGTCTCGTGCACTGAACCAAAGAGTTCGTCCATACGGTGCTTGGAGATTTTCACGCTTGGATGGGTTTCTGCGCCTTCACAAACGCGGGCCATGGCTTTTACCGTTTCAACCGGGTAACTGCCCGCTGCTGTTTCTGCTGAGAGCATGACTGCATCGGTGCCGTCCAGTACGGCGTTAGCTACGTCCATCACCTCTGCACGGGTAGGCATTGGACTTTCAATCATCGACTCCATCATCTGGGTTGCCGTGATAACGACCTTGTTTAACTGGCGAGAGCGGGCGATCAGTTTTTTCTGAACACCCACCAATTCGGCATCACCAATTTCCACACCCAAATCGCCTCGCGCAACCATGACCGCATCAGATGCGCTGATAATGTCATCAATGGCTTCATCTGTGGCAACGGCCTCTGCACGTTCTACCTTGGCGCAGATTTTGGCTTTACAGCCAGCTGCTTCAGCCAGTTCACGAGCATAGTTCAAGTCCGCACCGCTGCGTGGGAAAGAGACCGCAAGGTAATCTACGCCAATTTCTGCGGCGGTAAGAATGTCACGCTTGTCTTTTTCAGTCAGTGCTTCAGCAGACAACCCGCCACCCAGGCGGTTAATACCTTTATTATTAGACAGCTTGCCGCCAACGGTTACTTTGGTCAGCACTTTACGGCCTTCAACGCCGGTCACTTCTAATTGAATACGGCCATCGTCGAGTAACAGGATATCGCCAGTACTAACGTCATCAGGCAGCGCTTTATAATCGATACCGACTTGTTGCTCATTACCTGCATCGCGGTCAAGTTCGGCATCCAGCACAAAGGGATCACCTTCCTTAAGGAAGACTTTGTCGTTAGCAAAGCGTGAAACCCGGATTTTTGGCCCTTGCAGATCGCCTAAAATCGCGACGTATTTACCCAGTTTGGCAGCGGCAGCGCGTACACGCTTGGCGCGCTCAATATGATCTTCGGCCTGGCCATGGGAAAAATTCATGCGTACTACGTTTGCGCCGGCGGCAATAATCGCTTCAATTTTTTCTTGCGTGTCTGTAGCAGGCCCTAAGGTAGCCAGGATTTTCGTTCTTCTAGTCATGTGTGTTATCGCTTGTTAATAGTTTAGTTGGGACAACCAGTGATTAAGTATAGCTGAAAATCTATTTCGTAATTTAATTACAAAATAGTAGACGAATTTGACCAAATTGTGAATGGTTGATTAAAGATTCTTTATATTGGTCGGAACAGCAGTGGCAATAAAAAGTAACACAAATGAGCCGCTAAGCCTTTATGAGCGCCCTGGCAAGGGCATTGAGAAGGGGGGAAGTATTATCAAAAAAATTAGCGCAACATAAAGAAGCGGGCAGCAAAATCCACCCGCCAGGATTGTTCAGGCTTCGTTGCCGCGTTTTTCGTAACGAGAGCCTCTCAGCGTATCTTTTACACGTTTAAGGTTTTCACGGAATTTATTGCCACGACGCAGGGTAAACCCGGTCGCCAGGACATCGATAAGCGTCAACTGGGCAATCCGTGACGCCATTGGCATATACATATCGGTATCTTCCGGAACTTCCAGCGATAACACATAGGTACACTCATTCGCCAGGGGGCTGTCAGCCGATGTAATGCCTACTACCGTAGCGTCATTGGCTTTGGCTATTTGGGCGATTTCTACCAGGCTCTTGGTGCGGCCGGTGTGTGAAAACAACATAACGACATCGCCTGAATTACAGTTCATACAGCTCATGCGCTGCATCAGAATATCTTCGAAATACACCACTGGTACATTAAAACGGAAAAACTTATTCAATGCATCATGAGCGACAGATGCTGAGGCACCCAGGCCGAAGAATGAGATACGCTGTGCCTGGGTTAACAGGTCAACCACTCGGTTGACGGTGTTTACACACACCGACTGACGAGCCACTTCCAGCGACGCCATAGTCGATTCAAAGATCTTATTGGTATATTCGTCCGGGCCGTCGTTTTCGTCTACATGCCGGTTTACATAAGGCGTGCCGTTGGCCAGGCTTTGCGCCAGGTGAAGTTTAAAATCCGGAAAGCCCTTGGTGTCAAGACGGCGACAGAAACGGTTAACCGTTGGTTCGCTGACATCTGACATTTTAGCCAGAGTTGCTATACTGGAATGGATCGCCGACTGAGGATTCGCCAGTATCACTTCTGCCACCTTTCGCTCCGATTTACTGAACGCAGATTTGTGCTGTGTGATTTTTTCTAAAATATTCATATTATTTTCAATAACACTGAGTGTGAAAAGTGTGTTCTCCCAAGCGCTATACTACTGAATATGAAAGATCGTACAAGAAAAATGTAATTTATTAACATGATTTGCGGTATTTCATCTCGAAATTAAACTTCAGGATGATCAAATTCAAATAATGGCGGTTATTGACGAGGGCCTTTTAATTAATATTGTATGACCAATAGTAAGATGAATTAGCTTAATGACTGCAAAAATAGTGCACAACAGACTGATGCTCCAAACCAACCACAGTGTCATAGCTCGGAGTAACAAGGCGGGTAAATAAGCGGTTTCAGAGCCTTTTTATTGATTACTACTTTGGTTGTATTTAGACTAAACTTACACGATTAAGTCCGCGCTATGTATAGGTTAGGGTGAGAATCTGCGAGCAAAGATTTTTGTTAATTCAAATGCGAAACAAAAGTTGTAATTTTACTACATTTGTTGTTAACTATATGGCAACAAATTACCACGATGGCATGCTGTATGACAGCAGCCCACTGTATAAATTGAAATAAGGCCAAATTCATGGTGATGGATAGTTCTTTTGAAGCCTGCGATTTTGTGTTGTTCGGTACCAAAGGTGACCTTTCTCGACGCAAACTGTTGCCGTCTTTATACCAACTCGAAAAAGCAGGGTTGTTGCATCCGGATACAACGATCGTAGGTGTGGCTCGTCAGGAGCTGACCTCGGAAGATTACGTTGAAGAAGTTAAGAATGCGCTGGCTGAATTTGCCGGTGAAACGGTTTGCGAAGACACCTGGGGCAAATTTAAACAAAGGCTCGCGTATGCGCAAATCGACATGAAAGATATTGCCAGCTACGCAGCACTGGAGCCACATGTAAATCCGGATCGCACCATGGTTTGTTACCTGGCTACACCGCCAGCTATCTATGGTGACATCTGCCGCGGTTTGCACGGCTGTAATATTATCGATTCAAGCGTGCGCCTGGTGCTGGAGAAGCCCATCGGTCACGATTTGAAATCCTCGAAGGTCATCAACGAACAGGTGGCTGAATACTTCAACGAAACCCAGATTTACCGTATTGACCACTACCTGGGTAAAGAAACGGTACTTAACCTGATTGCACTGCGTTTCGCTAACTCTATCTTTACTACCAACTGGGATCACAACTGCATCGACCACGTGCAGATTTCAGTAGCGGAGTCGGTGGGCATTGAAGGCCGTTGGGGCTACTTCGACGATGCCGGTCAGATGCGTGACATGGTACAAAATCACTTGCTGCAAATTTTGTCACTGGTTGCCATGGAGCCGCCTGCGAACCTCAACGCCGACAGCATTCGTGACGAAAAATTAAAAGTACTTAAAGCCTTGCGCCCAATCAATGCCAGCAACGTTAATGACGTGACCGTACGCGGTCAGTACACCGCTGGTTTTGTTAAAGGCAAGGAAGTGCCGGGCTATCTTGAGGAAGATGACGCCAATACGGTAAGCAAAACCGAAACGTTTGTGGCGATCAAAGCCGAAATCGACAACTGGCGCTGGGCCGGTGTGCCGTTTTACCTGAGAACCGGTAAGCGCCTGCCTACTAAGGTATCTGAGGTGGTTATTTACTTTAAACGTCAGCCGCATAACCTGTTTACGGAAAGCTTCAGTGCATTACCACCTAACAAACTGGTTATTCGTCTGCAGCCAGATGAAGGTGTTGAAATCACCGTAATGAACAAGGTGCCGGGACTGACCAGTTCAGGCTCTATGGATCTGCAAAAATCCAAATTAAACCTGAGCTTCTCGGAAGAATTCTCTGACGACCGTATCCCGGACGCCTACGAGAAGCTGTTACTCGAAGTGATGCTTGGTAACCAGGCGCTGTTCGTACGTCGTGACGAAATTGAACAGGCGTGGACCTGGGTAGATTCAATACTGGCAGCATGGCGCACCAGTAATGAACCGCCAGAGCCTTATCAGGCAGGTACCTGGGGCCCGGTGGCTTCGATAGGATTGCTGGCGCGTGAAGACCGCAGCTGGTACGAAAGCAAAATCACAAAGAAAAAATAATTATGCCATTAACACAATCATTATATGAAAGTGCTGAGGCGCTGAACGAAGAGTTTGCAGCGGAGATTGCAGAAAAGCTTTCCCAGGGCGTTGCTCAGCGCGGCAGGGCAAGCCTGATGGTTAGCGGTGGTCGTACACCGCTGCCACTGTTTAAAGCATTAAGCGAAACCGATATCGACTGGGCCAGTGTGGATGTGTCACTGGTTGACGAACGATGGGTAGAAGAGAGCAGTGATGCCAGTAACACCCGCCTGGTTAAAGAAAACCTGCTGGTTGGTAAAGCCAGTGCGGCGCGCTTTATTGAAATGAAATCGGCTGAGGCTGACGCCACCGACGCAGCAGTGGCTTGCGAAAGCCGTTTGTCTGCCATGTCACAGCCATTTGATGTGCTGATCCTGGGGATGGGCGAAGACGGTCATACCGCTTCATTATTCCCGTGCTGTGAGCAACTTGAAGATGGTCTGGCCATGAACAGCGGCCGGGTGTGTATTGCCACGCAGCCGACTACGGCCCCGCATCAGCGTATGTCGCTGACGCTGCCAGCGATTGTCGCCAGCCGAAATATCTATCTACACCTGACCGGTGATAAGAAACGTCAGGTACTTGAAGACGCAGTTGCCAATGCCACGGCCACTGAAAAGCCAATTGTTGCTGTGATTAACGCAGCACAAGTGACCTTGAAATGGGCACCGTAGGAGTCAGTAATGAATACACAGGTAAACGAAGTCACGCAGCGCATTATTGAGCGCAGTAAAGCCAGCCGTCAGGCCTATCTGGCAAAAATCGAGCGCGCCCGAGGACAGGGTCCCCATCGTGGTGTGTTGTCTTGCGGTAACTTAGCGCACGGATTTGCTGCCTGTAACAGCAGTGATAAATCCGATCTGCGCAGCATGACGAAAGCCAATATCGCGATCGTCTCGTCGTACAACGATATGCTGTCAGCTCATCAGCCTTACGAAACCTATCCAAAAATTATCAAGGATGCGGTCAAGGAAGTGGGCAGTGTGGCTCAGTTTGCTGGCGGTGTGCCAGCCATGTGTGACGGTGTTACCCAGGGTAACCCAGGCATGGAACTGAGCCTGATGAGTCGCGACGTCATCGCCCAGTCGGCGGCAGTTGCTCTGTCTCACAACATGTTCGACGGTGCCATGATGCTGGGGATCTGTGACAAGATTGTCCCGGGGCTGCTAATCGGCTCGCTCAGCTTCGGTCACTTGCCAACGGTATTTGTACCAGCCGGTCCGATGCCAAGTGGCTTGCCAAATAAAGAGAAAGCCCGGGTTCGTCAGGCTTTTGCTGAAGGCAAGGTTGGCCGCGATAAGCTGCTCGAGGCAGAATCTCAGTCTTACCACTCAGCTGGTACCTGTACGTTTTATGGCACGGCAAACAGCAACCAGTTAGTGGTTGAAATGATGGGCCTGCATTTACCGGGATCGTCTTTTGTTAACCCGGGCACAGAATTACGTGATGCGTTAACCAAAGCGGCTTCTCGTCAGGTGACACGTCTGACTGCTCTGGGTGACAACTACACGCCAATTGGCCATATCGTTGACGAAAAAGCTATCGTTAACGGTATCGTAGCCTTGTTGGCTACTGGTGGTTCAACTAACCACACCATGCACCTTATTGCGGTAGCACGAGCTGCCGGCATCATCGTTACCTGGGATGATTTCTCCGAGCTTTCGAATGCGGTACCGCTGTTAACCCGTATTTATCCTAACGGTTCTGCGGACATCAACCACTTTGTGGCAGCTGGCGGCATGGCGTTGTTGTTCAAACAGTTACTCGATGCCGGACTTATCCATAACGATGTGAAAACCATCGTCGGTGACGGATTGGATTTGTACACCAAGGAACCAGCCCTCGAAGACGGCGAAGTGACCTGGCGTGATGGCCCGGTTAAATCCCACGACACTGAAGTATTTGCCAGTGTTGAAGCGCCCTTTAAGCCAGATGGTGGCCTGAATGTGCTGTCAGGTAACCTGGGCCGGGCAGTGATCAAGACCTCAGCACTGCGCAACCCGCATTGCACACTTAAAGCGCCAGCCGTGGTATTTGAAGATCAGTATCAACTGGATGCGGCGTTTAAATCTGGTGAACTGGACAAAGACTGCATTGTTGTTGTTCGGTTCCAGGGGCCTGCTGCGATTGGTATGCCGGAACTGCACCGTTTAACACCACCACTGGGTGTACTGCAGGACCGTGGCTACAACGTAGCGCTGGTGACCGATGGCCGTATGTCTGGTGCATCCGGTAAGGTACCTGCCGCTATCCATGTTACCCCGGAAGCCTTCTTAGGCGGCTTACTGGCAAAAGTGGAAACCGGCGACATCATTGAACTGGATACCAAAACCGGTTCACTGACCCTGCACGTTGACGAAGCAACACTGGCGCAACGTACTGCAGCGGTAGCCGATCTGACCATGCAGCATGAAGGCATGGGCCGTGAGTTATTTGGCGGTATGCGCGGCGTGATCTCCGGCGCAGAAGAAGGTGCCTGTACACTGTTTTACACGCAGGAGCAAAATGTATGAGCGCCTGGTTTGCCGCAGATGTAGGCGGCACGAACATTCGTGTTGCTACCATAACCGAAAGCGGCCTGAGCAATATTAAGAAGTATCTGTGTAACGACTTTGCCAGCATTGATGTTGCTCTGAAACAGTATTTTTCTGACACCGGTGAATCTTTCAGTGCAGGCTGTATCGCTATTGCCTGTCCGGTTACTGGTGACGAAGTAGCAATGACTAATCACAGCTGGACTTTTTCGCAGCGCGCGTTAAAGCAACAGCTTGAACTTCATGATTTGCATGTGATTAACGACTTTACCGCAGTGGCTCATTCACTGCCGGTACTGGGCGCAGAACAGCTTATCCAGATTGGCACCGGTCAATCGATTGATAAAGGAAACGTTGCCGTCTTTGGTGCCGGTACTGGCTTAGGCGTTGAGCACATGATGCACACTGCTGAAGGGTGGAAAACACTCGACGGTGAAGGTGGTCACGTGGATTTTGCGCCGGTTGATGAAACCGACATCGTCGTGTGGCGTCATTTGCAAAATGAACTCGACAGGGTATCTGCCGAAGATGTGTTATCTGGTCGCGGATTACTCAATATCTATCGTGCTCTGGCGTTGCATCAGGGCGTAGAGCCGGCAATAACCAATCCGGCTCAGGTGACCGAACAGGCATTAAATGGCCAGTGCGAAGTGTGTTTATCAGCGCTGACCCAGTTCTGTCGGATCATGGGTAGTTTCGCCGGTAACCTGGCACTGAATCTGGCCACAACCGGCGGCGTATTTATTGGTGGCGGTATTGCTACCCGCTTCACGGAGTTTCTGATCAACAGTGATTTCAGAGCCCGTTTCGAAGCCAAAGGACGCATGAAACATTACGTTAAAGATATTCCGACATACCTGATTAATGAGCCAGACCACGGTTTATTAGGCGCATCAGCGTATTTACAACAACAGATTGCGAGTTGATTTTATGACTAATTGGAAAAGTTCACCTGCAGACATCTTCGCCGCAGGCCCGGTAGTGCCGGTACTGGTTATTGAAGATGTGGAAAAAGCGGTGCCACTGGCTCATGCGCTGATGGCAGGTGGTATTAAAGTATTGGAAGTGACCTTACGCACTCCGGCCGCGCTGGATGTGATTAAGCGTATTGCAGATGAAGTTCCTGATGCGTTAATTGGCGCTGGCACTGTGACCAACGCGCAGCAGCTGAAACAGGTTGTTGAGGCAGGCGCTAAGTTTGCAATCAGTCCGGGTATGACAGATGACCTGTTAAAAGCGGGGCACGACTTCGAAATCCCACTGATTCCGGGTATTTCATCAACCTCTGATCTGATGAAAGCGAAAGATGCAGGCTACACCTACCTGAAGTTTTTCCCGGCTGAAGCGTCTGGTGGTGTTAAAGCCATTAAGTCTATCAGTGGGCCATTCCCTGAAACCGTATTTTGTCCCACTGGCGGTATCGGTCCAAACAACTACAACGATTACCTGGCGTTACCAAACGTACGCTGCGTAGGTGGTTCGTGGCTGGCACCGGATGATGCTATCAAGAACGGTGATTGGGACCGCATTACCGATCTGGCCAAAGAAGCGGTTGCTAACGCCAGTAAGTAATATCTTGCAGATAATATAAAAAGGGTACGTTCTTGGACGTACCCTTTTTTAATGCTTGTTTATAATCCTGGTTGGCGTCAGGGATGATTAAGCAATCACCTGAGTAAGCGTGTGGACATCGCCTGGTTTAAGGGTGGTACCGTTAGTCACTGCGGTTTCCACGCACAGCATTTGTTTATAACCGAAGGCGTCCATGTCACTCATCGAGGCGGCGGATTGCCAGGGATTCCACACTACAATGCTGTCGTGACCGGCTGAGCCAATGGTAATGTAAGGCGACTGATTGGCGACAATGGTTAATGTTTCTGGCGCCTCCTGATGGATGCGATCGGTTTCACCACTGAAAGTATACGGCGTAGGTGACGGTTTCACTGCCCAGTCTTCCAATTTATCTTTATATTCACCGGATAAGCCTTCCAGCGCCACGTCGGCGATTTTATTCACATCGAAATAAGTATGCAGGGCGCAATTGAGTGTAAAGGCCTGTTGTTCCTCCAGACTGGTGGTTTCCAGGCTGACGGTCAGCTCGCGGGCAATCTTTAGGCGTAACTTTACCGTGCATTCATAACTGAATCCCGGGCCTTTGGTGGTGGCCGGTGTCAGCACCATTTCTGAAGTGGTGCCGTCGCAGTTAAACTCACTGATGTCCCACATCTGGGTACGCAGAAAACCGTGCGAGGGGAGTTCGCCTTTCGCTTTACCATGAGCATCACTGAACCATGGCCAGCAAAGTGGGATCCCGCCGCGAATAGGGCGTTCACCATTAAGAACGGCAACCGGGCTAACCCATAAGCGGTCGCGGTTGTCATGGCTTGGAGTAAACGACAGCACATGTCCGCCAAACAAACTGATGCGACAACTCGCTGATGCGTTGGATACGGTAACGAAGCGATTACCGTCTTTTTCTTCTATCTGATAAGTTTGGTCATTCATTCGTGATATCCCTTGACCTTGTTTGTTGGTCAGTTAAGTCGGTACTTAATGCCATTTATTGTTGTTGATTTCCGTGTCACCTCAACGTACTTCCTGCCGCGCTGTGGCACGGGTCATGAGCAGAACCAGATACGTCTGCACGTCATGCAAACCGCAACGCGCTGATATCAACTATTCTGAGGTGGCCCGGCATCGCTTATCTTGCCTGATAAATAAAAAAGGTGCGATAAAAATCGCACCTTTTTCGTCATCACCAGAAGGGATTACTTGCTGATGTGAGCAACCAGTTCAAGTACCTTGTTTGAATAACCCCATTCGTTGTCGTACCAGGATACAACTTTTACAAATGTGTCAGTCAGGGCAATACCTGCTGTCGCATCAAATACACTGGTGCGTGCATCGCCAACGAAGTCGTTAGAAACCACAGCATCTTCGGTGTAACCCAGAACGCCTTTCAGCTCGCCTTCAGAAGCGGCTTTCATGGCTTCACAGATAGCTTCGTAGCTGGTTGGCTTGGCCAGGTTTACCGTTAAGTCAACCACAGATACGTTAGGCGTAGGCACGCGGAACGCCATACCAGTCAGCTTACCGTTAAGAGCAGGGATAACTTTACCTACCGCTTTTGCTGCACCAGTTGATGAAGGAATGATGTTCTGACCCGCACCGCGGCCACCACGCCAATCTTTCTGAGATGGGCCATCAACCGTTTTCTGGGTTGCAGTGGTTGCGTGAACGGTAGTCATGAGACCGTCTACAATACCAAACTTGTCGTTCAGTACTTTGGCTACGGGTGCCAGACAGTTAGTGGTGCATGATGCATTAGAAACAATGCTCTCACCTGCGTAGCTATCGTGGTTTACACCCATAACAAACATCGGCGTGTCATCTTTTGAAGGTGCCGACATGACTACCTTCTTCGCGCCTGCTTCGATGTGCTTGCTGGCTGTTTCTTTAGTCAGGAATAATCCGGTAGATTCAACAACTACGTCGGCATCTATCTCTGACCAGTTTAACTGAGCCGGATCTCTTTCTGAGGTAACACGGATTTTCTTACCGTTAACGATCAAATGGCCGTTATCAACGCTTACGTCAGCGTCAAAGATGCCATGTGTTGAATCGTACTTTAACAGGTATGCAATGTAATCTGGGTCCAATAAATCATTAATACCAACTATTTCAATGTCTTGTCTGCTTTGTGCAGCACGCATCACGAGTCGTCCGATGCGGCCAAACCCATTGATCCCGACGCGAATTGTCATAACATGCCTCTATATCGTTAGTTAATAGATTGAAAAATAATTACGTAAAGTATGGATCAAAACTACACCCAAGGCAAAACTTTATGCTAATTTTGTTGCAAAATTACAGAAATGCCAATGCAAACGTATTCAATTTTACGTCTGAACATCTTCAACAATAATGTAGAGTATTGTTAAATGGCCTATGCCACCCGGTTTGCTTTTCAGGCAAACCTCACACACAGGAACAACTATGACTAATCAGGTTTTGCAAAAGCTTGTCGAAATGCGGGGCGTAGAAACCCAATACGTTGATGCATGGGGTAACCCAGCGACAATTTCCGAAACCAGTAAAGCGAAACTTCTTCAGGCTCTCGGATATGACATCAGTAACGAATCAGTGATAGCTGAACAGCTCGATACGGAGATCGCTACGGTATGGTCTCAACTGCTCGATCCGGTTTGCGTGCAGCGCACTGAAGACGAAAAACAAATTCGCCTGCGCTTGCCACTGGCTTCAGTCAATACGGAATACACCGTTAACATCGACCTCGAGGAAGGTGATAGTCATACCTTTACAGTTATACCAGTTGATCAAACTTTGCTCAATGTTGGCGTAGTTGATGACCTGGAATTTCATGAATACAGTATAGCACTTCCACAGGAACTGCCCTGCGGCTACCACAGTATCTCAGTATGTGAAGAACAAACCGTTATCGCTGACATGCGCTATATCCTAGCACCTGTTGCCTGTTATCAGCCCGAGGCTATTAAGGCAGGCAAAAAGTTGTGGGGCCTGAGTGTGCAACTGTATTGCCTGCGCAGCGAAAATAACTGGGGCATTGGTGACTTTTCTGATTTAGCCCAGTTGGTCACTAAAGCCGGCAAGCAGGGAGCAGGGTTTATTGGACTCAACCCTATTCATGCCCTGTATCCTTCAAACCCGGAAGCGTGCAGTCCATACGGTCCGTCGTCGCGACGCTGGCTGAATTTTCTGTACATCGATGTGACGGCATTACCCGAATATACCAGTGCTGCAGTCCAGGCGGTGGTGAACGCTGAGGATTTTCAGACTCGGCTCCAAACGGCGCGAAGCGTGGAGTATGTTGACTACAGCCTGGTGACCGAGCTTAAAATGGCTGCACTGAACAGCTTGTTTGATGAGTATTACAACGCATATCTGAAGAAAAACACCAAACAAAACCGTGAGTTTAAGGCCTTCATTCAGGCTGGTGGTGAAAGCCTTGAGATGCAGGCCACTTACGATGCTATGCAGGAATATCTGCAAAATGAGGGTAAAGACGCTTGGGGCTGGCCGGTATTCCCGGAAAACTGGCGCGATTTCCACAATGAAGCGGTGGCAAAGTTTGCCAAAAAGCATAAAAAACGCGTACAGTTTTATATGTTCCTGCAATGGCAGGCAGCAGAACAGCTCGAAAAAGCGAATCAGGCCGCTATTGCGGCGGGCATGCCTGTGGGGATCTATCGCGACCTGGCGGTGGGGGTAAGCGAGGGCAGTGCAGAAATCTGGGGCAACAAAGATCTTTACTGTACCGCTGCCAGTGTTGGGGCACCGCCGGATATCCTCGGCCCGCTCGGGCAAAACTGGGGCCTGCCACCCATGGATCCCGAGATCCTTTATCAACAGGCCTATCAGCCGATCATTGATTTGTTCACCAGCAATATGCAATCGTCCGGCGCTCTGCGAATTGACCATGCCATGGGGCTATTACGCCTGTGGTGGGTTTGTCAGGGTGATCACGCTAAAGAGGGCGGTTATGTGTACTATCCACTGGAGGATTTACTCGGCATTCTGGCGCTGGAAAGTCATCGTCATCAGGCAATGGTAATAGGTGAGGATTTGGGTACCGTACCAGAAGAAATTCGTCAGGTACTTGCGGATAACGGCGTGTACTCTTACCGGGTGTTCTTTTTTGAAAAGGCTGAAGACGGTGGTTTTTACTCACCGGCGCACTACCCGCAGCAGAGTATGTCGACCCTGACCACCCATGATATGCCAACCCTGATAGGCTACTGGCATTGCCTGGATTTAGAATTGGGTAAGCAATTAGGCTTGTATACCGACGACGATGTGCTACAAACCCTGTATGCATCCCGTCACGAAGATAAGCAGGAAATACTTAATTCGTTGCATGGTCATGGCCGGGCAGGGGACGAAGTGGGCAGAGATGTGAATGTCACGGGTATGAGCCGTGAACTCAACTTCGCCTTGCAGACGCATATGGCCTATGGCAGCAGTGCGTTGCTAAGCCTGCAACTGGAAGACTGGCTGCAAATGGATAAACCGGTCAATATTCCGGGCACGTTTATGGAGTATCCGAACTGGCGACGCAAGCTTTCACGCAACCTGGAGAGCATTTTCGCTGATGAGGATATTCAGTCGCTGGCCGCCGGTATAAATGCTGGCCGTCAGGAAGCCGGTCGTCAACACAACGACCGCTAGCAGGACAGGCAGTAAATGAATCGCAACGCCGCAGATGAAGTAGGAGTCAGGAATGCAATTTGAAGGTCAGTTAGCCCAGGCACAGTGCCAGCACCCATTCGCCGTGTTAGGCCCGCAATTTAATGGCACGAATACCTTTGTGCAGTACTGGCAACCCGGCGCGCTGGCGGTTGAGGTGGTCGACGCAGTGTCGGCTGAATCGCTCGGTACACTGGCATCGGTAAATGGTGACGGCCTGTTTAATGGCGTCATTGAGGGGCTTAGCAGCGCGTCTGCCTATCAGTTAAGGGTGACGACCGATGACGGTGAGTCGCTGGTCGCCGACCCGTATCAGTTTCAGGCCGAAGCCTATCATGCGGTGCATTTTATTGATCATGAGCCGCAAAACCTGTACCGCCAGGCAGGGGCACAACGTATTACCCTGGAGCGTGACGGATTCAACGCCGCGGCCGTAAGATTTGCGGTGTTCGCCCCGAATGCGTCGGCGGTATCGGTGATTGGCGACTTTAACGGTTGGGACGGGCGTTGCCATCCCATGCAAAAGACCGATATGGGTTACTGGGTGCTGGTTGTGCCCGGGCTTGCCGAAGGAGCGCGGTATAAGTATCAGGTGAAAGATGCCAATGGTCATCAGTTACCGCACAAAGCCGATCCGCTGGGCTTTTATGCCGAGCAATATCCTTCTCATGCGTCGCTGATTTACGACCACGAGCGCTATGAATGGCATGATGCACAGTGGCTCGAAAAAGCCGCGAAGCAGAACAAATACCAAACTCCAATGAGTGTTTATGAGGTGCATTTGGGCTCGTGGAAGCGACCGGGTAACCCCGATCAGCGCTATCTCAGTTATCGTGAACTGGCCGAAGAACTGGTCGCCTATGTTACTGAAATGGGCTACACCCATATTGAGCTGCTGCCGGTTTCGGAGTTTCCTTTTGACGGTTCCTGGGGGTACCAGCCGGTGGGCTTATTTGCGCCTACCAGTCGCTTTGGTTCGCCTGACGACTTTAAGTTTTTTGTTGATACCTGCCATCAGAACGATATTGGCGTTATTATCGACTGGGTACCGGCACACTTCCCGGAAGATGGGCACGGCCTGGCCCGGTTTGACGGTAGTCATGTTTACGAGTATGCCGATCCGCGCCGTGGCTGGCATCCTGACTGGAACTCCTGCATCTATGACTTTGGCAAGGATACGGTAAGACAGTTCCTGGTTGCTAATGCCCTGTACTGGCTTGAGCATTTCCATGTTGATGGTTTGCGCGTCGACGCGGTGGCCAGTATGTTGTACCTCGATTATTCACGGGAAGATGGCGAATGGATCCCCAATGTCCATGGCGGCAATGAAAATCTCGAGGCGATCAGCTTGTTGAAATGGATGAACGAGGAAGTGTATCGGCATTTTCCGCATGCAATGACCATTGCTGAGGAGTCCACCAGCTTTCCTAAAGTTTCACGGCCGGTCTTTGATGGCGGGCTGGGCTTTGGCTTTAAGTGGAACATGGGCTGGATGCATGACTCACTGCATTATATCAGCAAGGATCCGGCCTATCGTACTTACCACCACTCTGAAATGACCTTCAGCATGGTGTATGCCTTTGACGAGAATTTTGTGTTACCGATTTCCCATGATGAAGTCGTCCACGGTAAAGGCAGTCTAATTGGAAAAATGCCTGGCGACGAATGGCAGCAGGCGGCCAACCACCGCTGTTACACTGCGTTTATGTATGGTCACCCGGGCAAAAAACTCAATTTTATGGGCAACGAAATTGGCCAGAGCAGCGAATGGAATCACGATGCCTCGGTTGACTGGCGTCTGCTGGATTTTGATAAGCACCAGGGCATACAGCGTCTGTACCGTGACTTAAATCATCTGTACAAAGCTTTGCCAGCGCTACACCAGAGAGATCACGAGCCAGCCGGATTTGACTGGATTGACCTGCATAACCATGAACAAAGTGTGTTTTCTTTTGTACGTCATAGTTTAAATGGCACGCAGCAGGTTTATGTGATCAGCAACATGACGCCAACACCGCGGGAAAACTTCCGCCTTGGCGTGCAGCAACCGGGCGAATACCAACTGGTATTAAACACTGATGATAGCGTATATTGGGGGAGTGGCGCTGCAACACCTCAGCAGTGTGTGGCCGAGCCGGTACCATGGAATCATCAGCCTTACTCAATTAATGTGAACTTACCACCACTGGCAACATTATTTATTGTATTTAACGAGGAATGACTTTGAGCGGCGCGCGGAATTTTACCTCCAGGGAAGTAGATTTAGGCAGCCCTTTTCCACTAGGCGCTACGCCAACAGAGGAGGGGTGTAATTTTGCGGTGACCTGCACGGATGCAAGAGCGGTTATCCTGTGCCTGTTTCATGCTGACACCGAAGAAACCCTTGATGAAATTGTTATGCCGGCAAAATCCGGCGATGTATGGCACGCCCGCATCAAAGGCGTGGGCGAGGGCATGTTGTATGGTTACCGTGTAGACCGCGGCAGTGAAAGCCTGCACTATTCGCCCACCGATAAATTGCTGATCGACCCTTATGCCCGGCAGCTAAGCCGGCCCATGCACTGGAATGCCCGACAATACCAGGGCGACAGCCAGTATATGGTGGCGAAAGGTGTGGTGGTCGCAGCGCCAGAGTCTGCATCGCGACCACCCAAGCCAGCCATTGAAAAACATCGCCGTATTCTTTACGAAGCCCATGTAAAAGGGCTCACGCAGCGCCATCCGGCTGTTCCGGCTGAGCAGCAGGGCAAATATCTCGGCGCCAGTCATCCGGCGGTACTCAGCCACCTGAAGTCGCTGGGTATTACCTCGGTGCAGTTTATGCCGTTAGCGTCATTTATGCCTGAGCCTTACATTACCGAAAAAGGGCTGACCAACTACTGGGGCTACAATCCGGTAAATTATTTTGCGCCCGAACCACGCTACGCTCACAGCGATCCGCTTAATGAGTGTAAAACCATGGTCGATGAATATCATAAGGCCGGGCTCGAAGTCATCGTTGATGTGGTATACAACCATACGGCTGAGGGCGGTAAAGATGGCCCGGTATTGTGCTTCAGGGGCATGTTCCCGCATCAGGCTTATCTGATGGAGCAAACCGCGAAAGGCGGACTGGTATACAGCAACCACTCGGGTTGTGGTAACACCGTGTACTCTGCTCACCCTATCATGACTACCCTTATCATGGATGCGTTGCGTTATTGGGTAAGCGACATTGGTGTTGATGGTTTCCGTTTTGATCTGGCCGCCTGTCTGGGACGCGACCCACAGCAATTCTCAGTATTTGCCGGCTTGCTTCGCGCTATCCATCAGGATCCGGTGTTAAAGTCTGCGGTATTGGTTGCTGAGCCCTGGGATATCGGTCCCGGTGGTTATCAGCTGGGTACTTTTGGTGCCCGCTGGCTGGAATGTAACGATAAATTCCGCGACTGTGTCAGAGCGTTCTGGCGCGGCGATAAAGGTACTACCGCTGACTTTGCTACGCGCCTGATGGGCTCAAGGGATGTCTTTCATAAAGGTTATCGCTCTATCAATACCTCGGTAAATAACGTGACCTACCACGATGGGTTTACGTTGCACGATCTGGTGAGCTATGCCGAACGACATAATGAAGCCAACGGCGAAGAAAATCGCGATGGTCATGGCCATAACCTGTCGGCCAATTACGGCGTGGAAGGGGAAACGCAGGATAAAGCAATTCTGGCCATGCGGGCTCAGCAAAAACGTAACCTGTTTGCCACCTTACTGTTTTCTCAGGGCACACCGCATATTCTTGGCGGTGACGAGCTGAGTCGCACCCAGCAGGGTAATAACAATGCTTATTGCCAGGACAATGAAATCAGTTGGTATGACTGGGAACTGGATAAGTACCGGCAGGATTTTCTGGCCTATTGCCAACAGGTGATTACCATTCGCCAACAGTCTGAACTGCTGAGCCGCATGTATCTGCCAGACGATGCTTATCAGCTGCATTCTAATGTCTCTGAAGTTAACTGGTATAAGCCTGATGGATCAGGCAAAGGGGATGACGACTGGCAGGCTGGCGGCAATAAAGCGTTTGCACTGGAAATCATTGGTCATCAGGAAGCCGGCGACAAATGTGAACACTGGCTGCTGTGTTTTAACGCCTGCGATCGGGATATTAAATTTAATACGCCGTTAAAATCGCCTAATGGCGGTTGGTCGCTGGTATTGGATACCCGTTACAGCCACCCGGCCAAGCAACCCGGCCTGCGTATCCAGCACCTGTTTTTACAGGCAGCGCATTCCTTTGCTTTGTTCAGGTATACCGACTTTCCTCGTTAGCTAAAAGGCCTGCGCGAAATTCGGGGTTGGTTGCCAAACACTGGTATACTCATCGTATCTGTTTAAACTGGCTGTCAGCCATCTGTGGATTGCTATTAAATAGCGATAATCGGCGGGTTGTGCTTTTCATTCTGTAAGTCGATGGTATTATTCCCACCCATCGAAGTGTAGAGGGTTTTTTGATGCAAAATAGTGGCAGTTCTCAGCCGAATAATTCATGTGATATTGGTGTCATTGGTTTAGGTGTTATGGGTAAAAACCTGGCCCTCAACCTGGCTGATCATGGTTATCAGGTAGCGTGTTTTGATTTAGACGCTAAACGAATTGATGCCATTGTTGCTCAGGACCGCAACGAAAATGGTGCAGATTCTACCCGGATCGTACCAGTGCATACCCTTGAAGCGCTGCGTAGTTCATTGGTTTCACCGGCCGTTATTTTACTTTCTATTCCAGCCGGTAAGCCGGTGGATATGGTGTGTGAACAACTTATTGCCGCGGGTATTGAAAGCGAAGATGTGATCATTGATACCGGCAACAGTTTGTGGAGTGATTCGGTAGAACGAGAACAACGCTTTGCTGATAAGTTCCTGTTCTTTACCACTGCCGTTTCCGGTGGTGAGGTAGGCGCCCGTTTTGGCCCTTCATTAATGCCTTCCGGCTCAGAAAAAGCCTGGGAGCGCGTTGGTCCGATGTTACGTGCTATTGCCGCCAAGGTTGACCCGGAAACCGGCAAGCCCATTGAGACAGCCACGCCGGGAGAGCCGGTTAAACATGGCGAACCCTGTGCTGCTTACATTGGTCCCAATGGCGCCGGCCATTACGTTAAAATGGTCCACAACGGTATTGAATATGCCGACATGCAGCTAATCTGTGAAGCTTATCAGATCATGCGTGTGGCGCTGGGCATGACGCCTGGTGAAATTGCCGCTGTTTTCCGTCGCTGGAATCAGGGGCCGCTGGACTCCTACTTAATTGAAATCAGTGCGGAAGTGCTCGACCAGCAGGATCCGGAAACACAGCAGCCGCTGGTGGATGTGATCCTCGACAAAGCGGGAATGAAAGGTACCGGTCTGTGGACGGCCGTAAGCGCGCTACAAACCGGCAGCCCGGCGCAAACTATCGCTCAGGCGGTATTCGCCCGCAGCCTGTCTGCGCTTAAAGCCGAACGGGTTGAGGCGGCTAAGGTGCTGGCCGGCCCTGAGGTGGCAGAGGTTAGCGAAGCTCAGCGCGAAGCAGTCATCAATCAGCTGGAACATGCGCTGTATTGCTCAAAAATCTGTGCTTACGCGCAGGGCTTCCAGCTTATGAACGCGGCGGCACAGGAGCAGGGCTGGACGCTGCACTTTGCTGAGATTGCCAAAATCTGGCGTGCGGGTTGTATTATTCGCGCGGTATTCCTGCAGTCAATTTCAAACGCTTTCGACCGCGATATCAATCTGCCTAACTTGCTGGTGGATCCGTTCTTTGCAGAACAAATCGCCACTTACCAGGCCGACTGGCGCGCTACTGTTGCCCTTAGCGCAGTGCAGGGCGTTGCCTGCCCGGCAATGATGTCGGCGCTAAGTTACTACGATTCTTACCGTACCGCGGTGTTACCGGCCAACCTGTTACAGGGCCAGCGGGATTTCTTTGGCGCTCACACTTTCTCGCGTACTGATAAACCGGCGGCAGAGAAATACCATATTGAGTGGAGTGATCCATCCCGTCCGCTGCAGCTTATCTAGTAGCAGTTTTGCAAGTACGAGGAGATAAGCATGGCTGACAACGATCAATGGCGCGATAAACTCACCGAAGAGGAATACCGGGTGACCCGCCTTGCCGGCACTGAGCGGCCATTCTCCGGTACCTTATTGTATGAGTCACGCAGCGGCAGCTATGTGTGTAAATGCTGTGGCGTAAAGCTGTTCGACGATACTAGTAAGTTTGAGTCGGGCTGTGGCTGGCCGTCGTTTTTCTCGCAAAGTAAAGACGACAACGTCGGTTATCGTTTTGACGAAAGTCATGGCATGCGCCGTACCGAAATTTACTGCAAAAACTGTGATGCTCACTTAGGGCATGTATTCAGTGATGGGCCGGCGCCTACCGGCCAGCGGTATTGCGTGAATTCTGTGAGTCTGGATTTCAATCCTGAGTAGTCTGATCTTTCTTCTCAGGAGGCAGCAGTCCTTTAAGTCTGCCTCCTGAAAATATTCCTCGTTATTTCGTGGCGCAATAACCATTATTTGAAAAAAATTTAAGTTTTTTTCTGTAATTAAATTTCAAATTTGCTGTCACAGACGATCAATTTTTAGCGCATGGGCGTCAAATTCCCGCGACTCGATAGCACCGGTAATATCGTCGGCGAGCCGGTCGAGAATGTCTACCGGCAGGCTGTACTGGCTACTTAATGCCACCAGTTGGCTGTTATCGATACTGTCGGCAAAATGATTGGTTACTTTGGTCCAGACATACGCCATACGGTAATTCTCAATGTCCATCGACAGCGTCATCAGCATACTGGTGATATGACCATCAATTTCCTGCTCTACGTTGCCATACTGACTCAGCGCCATAAAGAGGGCATCGCGGGCCGCCAGTGGGTCGTCGGCAATCAGAATACCGGCCAGGTCGATATAATACTTCGGTTCACTGAACACACCTTGTTTAGCTGCCGCCACAAAACGCGCTCTGGCGTCCTCATAGCCAAATCTAGACCATTGATAATACGAGATATAAGGGTCCGGAGAGTTTTTGGTTTGCCATTGCAGTTGCTTTAATGCTTTGTTGATTGAAACCGTGGCTTCTTTGCGGGCAAATTCCTTATCGCGATATTTGATGTACTCAATTTGCGATGCTTTGGCAATGCAGGACTCGTAGTTTTCGTAATTAACCAGTAGTGCGTACTTGGGCCGATCACTGTCATCATCTTTAAAATTAAAGCGGTGACGGATAATTTCTGAACGTTCGGCCCGGCACCAGCCATCGGTATTTAAATCGGCACAAAAATGCGGGTAATCCTCACAAATAGTTTTAATGCTCGGCGCAAATAAATCACCACAAGCGCCAATAAACAGTGCAGAAGTAAGATAAACAACACCCCTCAAAAGTGTGGAAAAATTACTTAATAAATCCCTCTGCTTTATTGTTTTTATCGATTTTCTGAAACTTTTCAACAATTTGGAGTTACCTCTTTGATTATTTAGAATACCTGCCGACGGGAATAAGCGATGAGAGTGTTCTGACGTACAACCACATATTCCTGTACACATCGTCAATTTTATACATGATTTATTTGATGAAGGCACTAGTATGAACCAACCCTTTGAGCAAGAATTGCAATCCAGCTGGCAGGAGCGCCAGGAATACGCAGAAATGATGTTACCGATTATCGGTAAATTATACCGTAACAAGTCTATCGAAATCTCTGTGTACGGTCGCACACTGTTAAATGCCAGTGCGATTGATGTAATCAAAGCTCATCGTAAAGTCCGTCTGCACGAAGGCATTAAACTGCGCCTGCGCGAGAGCTACCCCATTTTAGAAGCTATCAACTCCATGCAACTGGCACCGGCCCAGATTGATATTGGTAAACTGGCCTTCGATTTTCATTATGGCAGTGCCGTCGACAAAACCGACCTGAACGCTTATCTGAAGGATAAGTTAGCAGACGTGGTCGATAAATCAGATGATCATGAACCACAGGACGTTGTGCTGTATGGTTTCGGCCGTATCGGCCGGTTACTGGCCCGCCTGATGATTGAGCGCCAGGGGCAGAACAATAAGCTGCGACTGCGCGCAATTGTTGTGCGTGGTGGTCGTGACGGCGATCTGGAAAAACGTGCCAGTCTGCTCCGTCGGGACTCGGTGCATGGGCCGTTTAACGGCAGTATCACAATCGACCACGAGCGTAACGCGCTGAAAGCTAACGGCTCCTATATTCAGGTGATTTACGCTAACAGCCCGGACGAAATTGATTACACCGCGTATGGTATTAACAACGCACTGGTTATTGATAACACCGGTATCTGGCGTGATCGCGATGGTCTGGGCCTGCATCTTAAAGCCAAGGGCACCTCTAAAGCCCTGCTGACTGCACCGGGTAAAGGCGATATTAAAAATATCGTGTACGGCGTGAATAACAGCGACATTACTGAGTCTGATACGATTGTGTCGGCGGCAAGTTGTACCACCAACGCTATCACACCAGTCCTTAAAGCACTGGATGAAGAGTACGGTATTGTTAACGGTCACGTAGAGACGGTGCACTCTTACACCAACGACCAGAACCTGATTGATAACTACCATAAAGGCGAGCGCCGCGGCCGTAGTGCACCGCTGAACATGGTTATTACCGAGACCGGTGCCGCCAAGGCCGTAGCCAAGGCGTATCCTAAACTGGCCGGTAAACTAACCGGTAACGCAATTCGGGTACCTACACCTAACGTATCAATGGCCATTCTGAACCTGAATCTGAATAAAACCACCGACAAAGTGGCAGTGAATGAGTTCCTGCGCGATACGGCATTGTTCTCATCATTGCAGCATCAGATTGATTACACGGCCTCTACTGAGGTGGTTTCTACCGATATGGTTGGCACCCGTGCAGCGTCGGTGATCGATTCCCAGGCGACAATCGTCGCGGATAACCGCTTAACCTTGTATGTGTGGTATGACAACGAATTTGGTTACAGCTGCCAGGTAATGCGGGTGGCAATGGATATGGCCGGTATCACCGTGCCAACACTGCCAGCTTAAGCCGCAATTGTACAAGCTTTAAACGGCACCTTTACGGGTGCCTTTTTTTTATCGTCCGCCTAACTGACTAATAGTTGGCCAGAATCCACAAAAATCCGCTTTTCACCGTTTAAGTGCATAGTATTGTTAAACTCGTCTGTGTTAAATTAACGCCATTGGCACACCTAAAATAAAACAGATAACTATAACGACAGATGCAGATTTCCAGCCTATTTGACAGCGGTAACATCCGCGTAATCCGTGCCGAGCAACCTGATGACATCATGCTCGCAATCAATAAAGACAATCAATCCGATTTTTATCAGTGGTTTCACTTTCGCCTGACCGGTGAAGTAAACCAACTGCATACCCTGCATATCAGCGATCTGGCTTCTTCAGCTTATCCAAAAGGCTGGGAAGGCTACAATGTGCTGGCCTCCTACGACCGTCAGACCTGGTTTCGGGTCGACAGCGAATTTAACGGCGATATTCTGACCTTCAGCATTGCGCTGGAGCAGCCGCAGGTTTATTTTGCTTACTTTATCCCGTATAGCTACGAGCGCCATCTCGACCTGTTAGCCGACGCGCAATGTTCGCCACTGTGTGAGCTTAAATACCTCGGCGATACGCTGGACGGCCGCGATATGTCGTTACTGGTAATTGGCGAACCAGACGAAGACAAGCGTAATATCTGGATAACTGCGCGCCAACATCCGGGTGAAAGTATGGCCGAGTGGTGTGCCGAAGGCATTATTGCCCGCTTACTGGATGAACAGGATGGATTAAGCCGGGCATTACTGGAAAAAGCAGTATTTTATATCGTGCCTAATATGAATCCCGACGGCAGTGCCCGCGGTCATCTGCGCACTAACGCGGTGGGCGCAAACCTTAACCGCGAATGGAAAACCCCCACGCTTGAACGCAGCCCGGAAGTTTACTATGTGTTGAATGCCATGCATGAAGTCGGCGTCGACATGTACTTAGACCTGCATGGCGACGAAGCACTGCCGTACAACTTTGTAGCAGGTAGTGAAGGGATCCCGGCTTACAACGATAAACTCAAAGCGCTGGAAAATCAGTTTAAGGATGCTTTGCTGATGGCCACGCCTGAGTTTCAGGATGAGTTTGGCTATGCCAAAGACGAACCCGGACAAGCTGATCTGACTATTGCGTCTAATGCAGTGGGTCAGGCCTTTGAGTGTCTGGCCTATACGATAGAAATGCCTTTTAAAGATAATAATAATTTACCTGATCCATTATTCGGCTGGTCTGTGCAACGCTGCCAGCAGTTTGGTGAAGATATCCTGGTAGCCGCATACAATGTGGTTGGCAGTTTAAGGACATAACAACAATAAACATTAACAACAAGGGGAAACTGGTTTGGAAGGCTTGTTTAATTTTTTAACGTCGCTTGACGGGATGCTCGGGGGAGCCGACTGGTTTCCCTTTGTACTGTTAGGCGTAGGTCTGTTTTTTACGATTTATCTCAAATTTCCGCAAATTCGTTTTTTTAAGCATGCGTGGAAAGTGGTTACCGGCAAGTACGATCATAACGACGATCCGGGCGATACCACGCACTTTCGGGCGCTGACCACCGCGTTATCCGGCACCGTCGGTACAGGTAACATCAGTGGTGTGGCATTTGCTATTTTCCTCGGTGGTCCGGCGGCATTGTTCTGGATGTGGGCAACGGCATTTTTAGGTATGACAACCAAATTTGTTGAAGTCACGCTGTCACACAAATACCGGGTGAAAACCGAAGATGGCACCATGGCTGGTGGCCCAATGTATTTTATGGACCGTGGCCTGAATATGAAATGGCTGGCGGTTGCATTTGCCATCGCCACGGTTATATCGTCTTTTGGTACCGGTAACCTGCCACAGAGTAACGGTATTGCCACCAGTATCGAAACCACCTTTGGTTTTGAGCCCTGGATCGTCGGTAGCATACTGGGTATTTTACTGGCACTGGTTATTCTTGGTGGCATCCAGCGGATTGCGGCGTTTACTGCGCGGGTTGTGCCCTTTATGGCGGTGGTCTATCTGATTGGTGCGCTGGCGGTAATTTTTGCCAACATTGAAAATGTAGCGCCATCTTTTGCGGCGGTGATCAGCGATGCCTTTACCGGTTCAGCGGCAGCAGGGGGATTCCTTGGTGCGTCACTGGCTTATGCATTTAACCGCGGGGTTAACCGGGGATTATTCTCTAACGAAGCCGGTCAGGGTTCAGCACCTATCGCTCACGCGGCGGCCAAAACCAAAGAGCCTGCTTCGGAAGGCATGGTGTCACTGCTTGAGCCGTTTATCGATACCATTATCATTTGTACTATTACCGGTCTGGTGATTTTGTCATCGGGTGTGTGGAAAGAAAAACACGAAAACGTATTTGACCGTTCAGACATGGTGTTTGTGGCCGGTGAGTATAGCGACACAGTGGAAACCGATAAGTCAGAACTTTACGGTTTCTTAAACAGTGTTGATGGCAACGAAGTTGAAAGTTATACCGGTGCTATTACCGTGGTTAATGGTTCTGCTGTCACCGGAGGCTTCACGCTCATAAACGCTCGTTCGGTAGCTGAGGATGTGCAGTATCTGGTGGGGAGCGAAGATCCTTTTTCTGGTACCCTGCAAATTAAAGAGGGTAAGCCGCTTAAAGAAAACCTGATTATTCAGGGTAAGTCTCTGGTTCACTCAGCCTCGCTGACAACCATTGCCTTTACCCGTGGCTGGTTTGGTGATTTTGGCCAGTACATTGTCTCGATTGGTTTGCTGTTGTTTGCCTTCTCAACCGCCATCGCCTGGTCTTACTACGGTGACCGTGCCATGACCTATTTGTTAGGGCCACGTTCAATCATGCCGTACCGGGTTATTTATGTGGCCGGGTTTGTTTGGGCCTCATTCTCTGATACAACCCTGGTATGGGCACTTTCTGCGGTGGCTATAGTGGTAATGACCCTGCCTAACCTGTTCGGTATAGTATTACTGAGTAAAGAGATGAAAGCGACTGTCGATGATTACTGGCAGCGTGTAAAAGAGAACGAAAAGTAAAAGTAAACCAGAGCCGGTTTCTGTCAGTAAAAACACTGATGCCGGCAGTGTTTTTTAAAAGCCAGGGCTAACTCCTGGCTTTTTGATATGGTGTTGTACTGTCTGTTGAATCCTGTGCGCAGCGAGGTCTTTTGCGGGCGCCTGTCAGCAACCACAGTGTGTCACCCGGAAATAACGATTAGAGGAGATAGAATGGCGTTAATTGATTGTCCGTCGTGTGGTAAGAAGATGTCAGATAAAGCCAAGACTTGCCCTAACTGCGATTTCTCTTATGGTGAAGCCTCGGTTGAGGATATTGAACGCAAAGAGAATATGAAACGGTTTAAGAAGATGCACAGCATCCAAAACCAGTCGATGCTCGCGATGCTGTTATTTATAGGTGGTTTCGGCTTTATGTACTGGGGTGGTGTTGCGCCAGGCGACACCCAGCATTCTGCAGCCCTGATGGCCTGTGTTATCGGTTTCTTATGGTATGGCATTAATCGCGTGCGAATTGTGCTTTTAAAACGGTCGAGTAAATGAATGTAGAACAACTTCTCGCTGCCATGACGCCAGACGTTTACGAGCGTTTGCGTCAGGCTGTCGAAACGGGTAAATGGCCTGACGGCAAGGTGCTGTCTGACGAACAAAAAGAAAACTGTCTGCAGGCGGTATTGTTGTACCAGGCCAGAGTCGCTCAATCCAACGAACATATGACCGTTGGTGAAAGTGGCGAAATTATCCACAAGAGCAAAAGTGAGCTGCGTCGCGAATTACGCGAAAGCCAGTCTAATGAACAATCCATTGCGCGGTTTAAACAGGATGATATTTAGTCGATTTTTTTCGCCTTCCCATAGTAGTAATGATCCGGACACAAGAATTAAAGCCATTGAAAAATTATCGCCAGATTCGCCTAACGAAAGACGCATCCTGCATGAATTAGCCTTTAATGACTCGGCCGCGGCAGTTAGCCTGGCGGCTCTGGAAAAGCTCAACTCGTTTGCCCTGTGGCTGAAAATGTCGCAGATTGCCAAAGAGCCGCGGTTAGTTACCGCCGTACAGGCCAGGGTCGAATGCGCCCTGATTGATGGTAATGCTGAGATCAGTCAGCAAGAAATCAAGGAGTACCTGTTAAAATCTGCCCCGGCGGAACAGGTGATTAAATGTCTGCCGCTGATGACCGAATTACATCAGGATAAAACCTTTTGCCTGGATATCCTCAACAAGCTCGGGCGCAGCAGTTTTACCCAACAGTTGTTTTCAGCCACTCCCGAATCGGCGCTAAAACTCGTTATCATCGATAACAGTCAGGATTCCGATTTGTTGCAAAAGCTGCTGCGTAAGGCAACCGATGTAACGTTGCAACAGGCGTTATCAGAGCGCCTCAACTATTTGCAGGAACTGGCACAAAAACCGGTTCGATTGGGTCGGGAAGTGACCCTGGTGCTATCGAAATTGCTGGCGTTACTGGATAAATCGGATTTCGAGCAAATTAGTGCTGACCAGATCTCGCTTAACGAGGACTATCAGGTTCTTAAAGCCGATTTTGGCTGCCTGGATGACGAAGCACGGCAGGAATATGAAGCCAAACTCGCGTCCCTCAACGAACGCGTTTCAGCTTTATTAGCCCGTCTTAAACCGGAGTTTGAAGCTCAACAGCGCGCCGCCGCCCAAAAAGAAGCTCAACAGGTCTGTAGTGCAACTGTGGCAGAAGTCAAACGACTGCATAAGCAACTGCAGGGCGAGCAAATACTCAGTCTGACTCTGGGTGAAGTAACGGTGTTTCAACAGGCGGTTGAAAAAGCGGAAAACGCGTTGACGGCATTACAAGAGTACGCTGAGCCAACGGAAGAAATTGAAAGTATGCTGGAGAGTTACCGGCACATTTGGGATCGACTGCCGGATTTACAGCGTCAGGTAGCGGCCCTGCAAACACAGTTACATACCTGGCAGCAGTGGTTGTTGGATGACAACGTTAGCTGGCAGCTCGACGAGATTAAAACCAGCTGGCGTGAACAAACTGCTTCAATGGCCGTAGTACCGGCATTTTTACGTTCCCAATGGCAAACGCTAGTAGAACAATTAAAAGTCCGCGAACAACAGCGCCAGTCCAGTCAGCAGCGCCACCTTAAGCACTGTCGCAAGCACATTAACATCATCAATAACATGGTAGAGCAGGGCAAATACCGGGCTGCCATGGCGCGCTTCCAGCAGCTTGAAAAAGATTATCAGAGCCTGCCGTCTGATACCCAGGCTATGCTGGAAAAACGTTTCGAGCAAACCCGCGATCAAATTGCCCGGTTGGAAGGCTGGCAGATTTATCTGGCGGCACCGCGTAAGCCGGAACTTATTGAACAGGCCGAAGCGCTGCTGCAGGAAAGTCAGAATGATATGCCGGGCAGGGCACGTTCAATCAAATACCTCAGGCAGCAGTGGCAGAGTCTGGGTGAGTCAAATACGGTAGAAGATCAGGCCTTAAATACTCGCTTTGACGAACTGCTGGAAAAGGCGTTTGAGCCGTGCCGCCGCTATTACGCCGAACTGGAGTTACAAAACGACAAGGCGGCCGCCGAGCGTCAGCAATTGATTGAGCAGATGCTAGTACTAGCCGCCCAATCAGATGAGCCGGCGCAGCAGTTTCAGCAGTTTGAGGCCCTCAAAAAACAGTGGCAGCAGGCCGGACAAACCGACAGCGAGCGTTACCGCCAGTTACGCGAAACCTGGGACCAGGCTTGCAGCGCAGTTACCGAGGTGATTGCCCCTTGGTTACAGCAAAACCGTCAGGCCAAGCAGGCACTTATTGATGAGGTTAACGCCCTGAATGAGCTCGACGACGTTCATCAGGCCAGAACACAGGCCAAGGCCTTGCAGGCCCGGTGGAAAACCATCGGCCCGGCGGGTAAGCGCTTTGAATCGAAACTGTGGTTTGCGTTTAAGGCCGCTAATGACAATCTGTTTAACCGGGCTAAGTCGGTGCAGGCCGAACAGAAAGCTGCACAATCGCAAGCCGCTAGTCAGTGGCGTGAACAATTGCAGCGGGTTCAGCAGGCCCTGCAGAGCGAGCAAACATCCCCCGGTGATATTCAGCAAATGCTGGATGAGTGCCAGTTGGCGTTAAAAGAGGTGAACGACAGCAAGCTTCAAAAAACACTGACAAAAGAGCTGGTCGCGGCACAGGCAACCCTTGATGCAGCGGTTGAACAACAGCTCAACGAAGCCTTTGCCAGTGCGACAGAACAAATGCTGGAACAGGTGCTTACCGCTAAACAGCCCGCTTCGGCACTGCAAACCGAGTATCCGGCATTACCGTCTTTGTGGTTTAAAGGCAATGGCCTCGCCGAATCCCAGGACTGGCTGAAAACTTTGCTCACCTTAGAGGTATTGGCGCAACTGGACTCACCAGAAGCGGATGGCTCGCTGCGCTCAACGGTGCAACTACAACTGATGCAGGCCAAGCTCAACGGCGAGGCACTGCCATCGGCTTATCCTTTGATTGGCGAGTTGCTGGCCAGCCAGGCTGTGCTGGCTGAACTCGACACCCTGCCTTTCCGGCAACGGTTATTTGCTGTCTGTGTGCATTTTGGCTTACCCGGAGAAGCGTAAATAGTGAAAAACAGTGTTGAATATAAATTTCCCTCGCAGCCGCTGGCTTACCGGTTTTTAAACACGGTGAAGCACTTTGACGCTGAACAACTGGTGGTGAAATACGGCCAGACAAATCATCATGTAAAGGTGAGCTACCGGATTAAAACGGAATGTTTTGATTCGACCTTAGGTGAGCTAGACGATTTGGCAAGTCAGATGGATGGCGAGGAAGTCTGATACAAGCAGGCAGGTCTGAGTTAATCAGGCCTGCCTGAGTGAGTTAATCGGCGCTGAAGTCCACCTCATAGCCAGCATATTTACGAATATTAATTACCCGGTCACCGTCCAGCATCCAGTACTGGCCTTTGATACCGGTTAATACGCCGCTGAATTCCGGCGTTTTATCCAGATTTATGGATTTAATCTTTACCGGGTACTCGTCAACCGGGTAGCCAATTTCATGACTTACATCATCCACCGTAGTCACCGCCTGTATGCCTTTATCGGCGGTAATCTGAGCTAAATCATCGGTCAGTTTTTCGAGCATCTGATGTTTCAGGGCAATCAGATCCTGCTGCTCAGGCTGCCCTTTAAGCATGGTCCGCCAGTTAGTTTTATCACCAATATACTGCGTACATAGCTGTTCAACCTTACCGCTGGTCAGGCGATCGGGGACTCTTAACATAACGGTTGCCTGGCTGGCACCCTGATCAATCCAGCGGCTGGAAATGCCGTCGGTGACATGGCGGGTAATGCCCACTTTCAGGTTGCCGGTATTGGCCAGATAAACAAAATGGTCGGAAAAACAGTTCTCTTCTCCCCACTCAGGCTCGCGGCAGGTGCCTTCATGGTAATGGCACTTTTCGGGTTTAATAATACAGGTGTCGCACTGGGCCAGTGAGATCACGCAGGGGTAACAATAGCCCTGATTAAAACTTTTTTTGGTTTTACGCTGGCAGTGGGTGCAATAAATATTGCCGGTGTGCGCCACGCTGACTGATTTCCCGATCAGTGGGTTCATAGCCACCGAATTATCGCCTACCGGCAATTCATAGTGGGCTACGTGCTCGGCATCGGTGCTGACGCGCATCTTTCTGAGAGTTCCTGAATACTGCATGTTTGTGTGTTCCTGTTAATTACTCAGTTCACCCTGCAAGCTCTGGCCAAGCTGGCGTTTAAGCTCGTCGAATGACAGTGACTGGCTGAGCAGGTAATGTAATTTTGCTAACGTGGCCTCCGGTGTCATGTCAAAGCCGGAAACTACCCCGGCCTGAGACAGGCCGTGACCGGTTTTATAACCGCCCATATTCACCCGGCCCTTAAAGCATTGGGTGCAGTTAACCACCACGATTTCTCGTGCTGCGGCGGTTTCCAGCTGGGTTAGCAGTTGTTTGTTCTGAGGCGCGTTACCCACGCCATAGCTGAGCAAGATGAGCGCGTTAACCGGTTGTTGTAGGGTATTCTCGATCACCATAGGCGAGATCCCGGGATACAGACTCACCAAACCAATGGGCTGGGCGGTCACCTTGCTCACTTTCAGTTCGCTGTGGTCGGGTTCGGCAATCTTACCAGCCTTAACCCGAATATTAATTCCCGCTTCTAGCAGAGGCGGGAAGTTGGGAGAGTCGAAAGCATCGAAGCCATCTGCATCTACCTTGCGGCTGCGGTTACCGCGAAACAGCTTGTTATTAAAAAACAGGCTGACTTCAGCAATGGGGTAATTGGCGGCAATATACAGTGCATTTAATAAATTCACCTGACCATCAGAGCGCAGTTCCGCCAACGGAATTTGCGAGCCGGTCACAATCACCGGTTTACTCAGGCCCTGTAACATAAAACTCAGTGCCGAGGCGGTATACGCCATGGTGTCGGTGCCGTGGAGGATAATAAAGCCATCAAATTTGTGATAATTCGCTGCGATATCATCGGCGATAAATTGCCAGTTAGCCGGACTCATATCTGATGAGTCCATTAGCTCGTCATATTCACGCAGCGTGAACTGTGGCATTTCCGGACGATGAAATTCCGGCATTGAGGCCAGAGTTTTGGCCAGGAAGCCGGCTGCTGGCACATAGCCCTGAGAAGAAGGCTGCATACCGATGGTACCGCCGGTATAGGCAATGTAAATCTGTTTACGCATGGTTTTACCATAAACTGCTGTCATTGGCGTGATTGTAACAAGGGATTGCTGGTTGGCTAAATGCTTAATGTTGCTATTAGTCAATTGATGAGTTCACAATGTCGAAAAGTTAACTGATAATACAAGCAATTTTTACATTAATGACAGGGAAAAGAATGAATAATAAGGGATCGTTGGTGTGTGTCGGGCCTGGCATGATTCTCGGGGCACATATGACCGAGCGCTGTAAAAATCATATCCAACAGGCCGATGTGGTGTTTACCAGCTGTCATCCGGTTATTGAGAAATGGCTGGCGACTTTCAACCCCCGTACCTATTCGTTACAGCATTTGTATGCCGACAATAAGGATCGTCGCAATACCTACTGTCAGATGCAGGACGCCTTGCTCGAAGAGGTCCGTAACAATAAAAAAGTCGTTGGTGTTTTTTACGGTCACCCGGGGGTGTTTGCCCAGGTGCCTCACTACAGTATTCGACAGGCTCAAGAAGAAGGATACCAGGCGTGGATGGAGCCGGGTATATCAGCCGATGCCTGTTTGTACGCAGATATGGGCATCGATCCAGGAGCTTATGGCTGCCAGCAGTTTGAGGCAAGTCAATTTATGTTTTATCAACGTCAGCTCGACCCCAGTGCCTATGTTATATTGTGGCAGTTGGGTCATGCTGGTGACTTATCTCTCACGCCGCGTCTGACCGGCGCGCCGGAAAGACAGGTTCTGGTCGATATGTTGCATGAGTATTATGCGCCATCACATAAGGTAGCGATATATGAGTCGCCTTTTTTGCCCACTCAGCAACCGCGGATCATCTGGCAACGCCTGGATGAATTGCCAGAGGCGGATATTTCGTTAATTTCGACGCTGGTGATCCCACCCGGAAGGCGCTTAATCCCGAATGATGAAATTGTCACACGATTAAAGTCGATTTATGCGGCGACGCATGATAAAAATACAAATAAAGCATCAGGCTTATAATAAGGAGCAATCTATGGGTGCAATCTCTCTGTTAGAAAAATTAGGTACTGACCCGAGCCAGAATATTGATGATTTAACGCCAGCAGAGCGTGCTGAGTTGGAGCAGTATTTAGCCACCTTAGCGCAGGAAAAAAACAATCCCACACTTTCTATTAATGAACCGACCGACCCGGATGATGACGATAACGTTCCATCCGAAGAACCACCTAAAGACGCATAAACGTATTATTCGATAATGGTAGGGTAAGAACAGTACAGATGCGACGATTTATTTGGTTCGGTTTTCTTCTGTGCGTGAGTTGGCCTGTATTGAGTTCAGAGCATATTGATAAGCTACGGCATATCGATAATGTCCGTTTGTCCGATCACCAAACGGCCAAAGCCGAACTGGCGAGTATTCCTATGGCGTCTCTGGATAGCGATGAAGTGCACTACTACCGCTATCTGCAATGTTTAATCTTAACCGTTGATAGTGAACTCACCGATATTATTGCCCGTTACGATAGCTTGCTGGAGGAGCCCGTACAGCCGGAGCTACGGATCCGCGTGCTGGGCTCGCTGATTAACCTACTTGGCGTAAAGCGCGACTGGAAAAATGGCCTACAGCGGGTTGAAGAATTGTTAGCTTTATTGCAGGAAATCCAGGATTCTACCTACAAGCCGGATGCTTATCTGAACCTTGCCCACTTTCACCTGAACATCGGCCAACCTGAAACCGCATTGCACTTTGCCGAAAGAGCGTTCTCCAGTGAAACGCTGATGCCACGCATTCGCTGCGGTTTGCATCTGGTGGTTATTTCAACCAAAGCCAAATTACAACTGGATAACCTTGACCTGGCTGAGTTCTCGGAAGCAGACCGGGTGTGTAACAACGCCAATCAGAATTACACCATTGTTAATATCAACATCTGGAAAGCCAAGTGGCTGTTACAACAAAACCGGCTCGATGAAGCACAAACGGTGCTGACGACCACGTTGATGAAAGCAGAAAGCTTTCCCACCAGCGGGCAGTTAATTGAGATTTATAGTCTGTTTGCCATGGTGTACTGGGCCAATGAGGAGTACGACAATGCCCGGGTGCACGCCGACAAAGTCATGGCGGTGGAGTTTAAGGAAGATTTCCCACAGCCGCTCATCGATACTTATGATATTAAGCGCCAATTGGCGGAGCGCAATGGCAATTACCAACAGGCTTACCAGTGCCTGACAATCCGTCAGCAACTGGAACAGAATATGTACGAACAGCAACTGGCGGATGAAATTGCCATCCAGCAGGCGCGATTTGACATTGATGCCAAACAAAATGAAATTGAGTTACTTGATAAACAAAATGAATTGCTAAAAGCGGAATCCATGCTCATCAACGAGCGATTGGAGAATTCATTACTGGCACTGGCGTTGGTATCGATTCTGTTGTCATCCTTGTTATTTTGGTCATATCGCAGTCGTAAAGTGCAGTCAAAATTAAAGATGTTTGCACAAACTGACGCGCTAACACAGATTGCCAATCGTGGTTACTTTACCGATTGCCTGACCGAAAAATTAACTCAGGCGCAGAAAAACGGCAGCCTGGTTGGTTTGATCCTGCTCGATCTCGACCATTTTAAAAATATCAATGACACCTATGGCCATCAGGTCGGGGACTGGGCCTTGATTCAAACCGCCAAAGCGATTAAAGAGAGTGTGGGTGACGATGCCATTGTGGGCCGGTTGGGCGGTGAAGAGTTTGGCGCGGTGATTACCGGTAAACCTGAGAGAGAGGTAATTCATATTGCCGAGCGTTGCCGGGTTGCTATTGAAAATATTCAATCAGCTATGAGCGAGTATCAGTTTAAGTTAACGGTGAGTGCCGGCGTCAGTAATTCTTCTCAGGCAGGCTATAAGCTTGAAAACCTCTATGCTGCGGCAGATCTAGCGCTGTATCAGTCCAAACACTATGGTCGCAATCGGGTATATGAATACTCGTCAACAATGGTAGGTTAATTGTTTATATTTACTGCTATATTTAACCCTGCAGTCGCGCTTCCTGAGTGCGCTCAGCCAGCTTTTTAGGCTGCACGGGTAACTATTTCTTAAGTATTCGTGCAATTGGCAATAAGTCCGTCTGTCTGAAGTAAAGGCAAGTTATTTGGTATTGCGAGTAATTCACAGGCCGTTATGGCCACTTTTAGCTGTTGTCGGGCTGCTGATAGCGATGCTCTCGTTGCCGGTCAGCGCAACAGAAACTCCTGCCCAGTTGTTGGTGCAAGCCGATACGCTGCGTGTAACCGATCCTGTCAGGTCGCGGCAAATTCTACAGGCATTAAAAAATCAGTCCCTTACGCCCGAAGAGCAAGACTATCGTGATTATTTACAGGGCTTTCATATCGCTGTCAGCAGTGACTCTTTACGGGCAGTCAGCTTCATAGAGCCCATTAGTCAGCGTCACCCGAATGATGAACTGGGTTTGCGTACCAGGTCTACATTGCTAAGTATTTATTTCGGTTACCGGGACTGGTCGGAGGGATTATTATTATCTACCGAAATAAAACAAATGTTAGAGCGATTGCCACGTAACAATACCTGGTACACGGCTAATCTTAGTGTAGTGATTTATTACATGAATCTGCACATGTATAACGAGGCGCTGCAACTTCTTGAGCGGGTTACCGGCCCTGAACTGGGCAAGGTGAGCGCTGAGATGCGCTGCCGTTATATCGCTCAGGAATTCAGGGCGCAGAAAGGGCTCGATATCAGTGCTATCACACCTCGCTGGCTGGCAACGTTGGAGGCTGCGTGTCTGCCTCTGACTGACACGCTATACACCGTAGAACCCTTTATCACCTGGACGCGCTATTTACTGGATGTCGGTCAGTATGAGGCGGTGTTACTTGCGGTCCGGCGTTATGAAAGGGCGATTATAGATCTTAATTACTTTTACTACGTGGTTGCTATTAAAAATATTGAAGCACAGGCTTTGTTCGCTCTGGGCCACTACCCAGAAGCTGAGGCAATAATTGAGCCGTTGCTGGCGCGGCCGGAGCTGGCTGACTATTCTGAAGGTCTGATCACCGCAGCCTCTCTGAAAGCTAAAATCCGTAGTCAACAGCATGATTACGAGCAGGCCTATCACTGGCAGCAGGTCGCCATCGAGAGCGAAAGAAGTCAAAACCGCCTGGCTGCTACCAAACAGCTGGCGGTCAATAATGCTCAGGCGACTGTGCGCCAGGCAGATGAGGATCTTCGCCTGTTATCCAATAATCAGGCATTACTGGCTAATCAGCTTGCCCGGTCTGAACAAAACGTTATCGGCACTTATTTACTCATTGCGCTGGCAATTTCGCTGATGTTTATCACGGTTTTCAGTATTCGTAAATTGCAAAAGCAGCAACAACTGCTGGCCAGGATCGCTTCAACCGACTCGCTTACCGGGCTCGATAACCGCCGTGAGTTTTTGCAGGTCACGCAACAGGCATTGCGCGGGAATGACACTGAAGAGCCGCTCAGCCTGATCATGTTTGACCTGGATAACCTGAAGTGGATTAACGATAACTATGGCCATCAGGCCGGCGATTGGGTACTGAGTCAGATTGGCAAAGTCTTAACCGCGCGTTTGACAGTTGCCACAGTCAGTTGTGCACGAGTCGGTGGTGAAGAGTTTGTGCTGTGTTTAAAGGGCACCAATGTCAATGAGGCGCTGGCCTACTGTCATGAAATTCAATGTTGGCTGGCCGCCATTGATACTAAAGCGAAACTGGATGGTTTGCAGCTAAGTGCCAGTTTTGGGGTGTGCGACACTAATCAGGTGGGTAAACAACTGGACTCACTTATCAGCGGCGCCGATCTCGCTATGTATAAAGCGAAAAAAGCCGGACGCCGCCAGGCCGTTAAATACCCGATGGAGCAGGGCAGTAAAAAAGAGGCTATTTAACCTCTTCTCCGGCCGCCTGACGGTCGGCATGATAACTCGAGCGTACCATTGGACCACATGCGGCATGGGTAAAGCCTAATGCCTTAGCGGTATCGCCAAGTGCATTAAATTCATCCGGGTGGACATAGCGTTTTACCGGGAAGTGGTGACGGCTCGGTTGCAGGTACTGACCCAGTGTCAGCATCTCTACATCATGCGCCCGCAAATCTTTCAGTACTTCAGCAATCTCTTCCTGATTCTCACCCATACCCATCATCAAACCAGATTTGGTTGGCACGTCCGGGTGCTGGGCTTTAAATTTTTTGAGTAAGTCGAGTGACCACTGGTAATTAGCGCCAGGGCGACATTCGCGATATAATCGCGGAATGGTCTCCAGGTTATGGTTAAACACATCCGGTGGCGCATCTTTAAAGATCTCCAGCGCTCGGTCCATCCGGCCACGAAAGTCCGGTACCAGCACTTCAATTTTAGTTGCCGGGCTGTGTTCACGAATGGCATTAATACAATCCACAAAGTGCTGAGCGCCGCCATCGCGTAAGTCATCGCGGTCAACCGAGGTGATCACCACGTATTTAAGCGCCATTTCTTTAATGGTGGTGGCCAGTTTAAGTGGCTCTTCGGCGCTTGGGGGTAAGGGTTTACCATGAGCGACATCACAGAACGGGCAACGACGGGTACAGATATCACCCAAAATCATAAACGTAGCGGTACCATGGTTGAAACATTCCGCCAGGTTAGGGCAGCTTGCTTCTTCACAGACCGAATGAAGATTATTTTTGCGCAGGGTCTGCTTGATGTGATCAATCCGGTCAGTGGTGCGCGGCAGCTTAATTTTGATCCATTCCGGCTTACGGAGCATTTCCTCTTTCTCAGTCGGAACGATGGTAACCGGTATGTGCCTGACCTTTTCATCATCGCGGAGTTTTACTCCGGCTTTTGCCTTTACGTTACTCATTAAAGCCTTCTATAGTTTGCAAATTGGGCAGAGCAAGTTTGGCCTGTAAGTGGCTTAACATCAGCTCTGTCGCTTCTTGAATATTATCCGGCCCGCCAACACGGGCGCAGTCTGTCATGGCCATACCCTGATAGCCACAGGGATTGATTCGCTCAAAAGGCGCAAGGTCCATATTAACGTTAAGTGCCAGACCATGAAACGAGCAGCCTTTTCGGATGCGTAGGCCCAGTGAACATATTTTCTCACCGTTAACATAAACGCCAGGCGCATCGGGCCGGGCATTAGCGGTGATGTTGCGATCTGCCAGCGTGGCTATTACAGCGTCTTCCATCGCGCTTACCAGCTCGCGAACGCCCATTTTTCGGCGCCGGACATTGAGCATCAGATAGATAACTAACTGGCCTGGTCCGTGATAGGTGACCTGTCCGCCACGATCCACCTGGACTACCGGGATATCACCGGGCATCAGAATGTGTTCCGCTTTACCGGCCTGACCCTGGGTAAACACCGGCTCGTGTTCAACCAGCCATATTTCGTCGGCAACATCAGCGGTACGCTGATCAGTGAAGGTTTGCATGGCCTGCCAGACCGGGTCATAAGCGCGTTTGCCTAATTGCCTGACAATCACCTTATCCCGTGCGTCCTTATTAACGGCGTCTGTCACTTAAAGTACAACTCTCACTAATTCAATTTTGGCCAGTTCGGTGTAAATTAATTCCATATGTTCTTTGCTAGTTACCGTTACGGCAACCGAAACAGAGTGGTAATTTCCTTTTGCGCTTGGCTTTACCGTTGGCGCATAGTCGCCAGGCGCGTGTTCCTGCAGGCAGGATACCACATGCAGCGGTAAATCTTCGTGGGCAATGCCCATTACCTTAAAGGTTTGAACCGTGGGGAAGTCCAGCAGTTCGTCAAACCGAGTGTCTAATTTAGTCACTTTTGCTTACCTCTCAAAATAGCACGGCACGAATTCTACCAATTCGTGCCGTACACCACCAGACGCATGTAGGTTCCAGGCGATTATCTGGTATTAATCATTCAAGCCTAACTGTAAAGTTACATAATCAAGCAGCCGGTCGAAAAGGCCACCTTCTTTCACTTCCTGTAAGGTCACTAACGGATACTGCGCTACGTCTTCACCTTCTAACTGGATGTACAGGGTGCCAACCACTTCGCCTTTAGCCAGCGGTGCTTCCAGGCTCTTATCCAGTTCAAAGTTTGCTTCCAGATTAGCCACTTGTCCACGAGGAATGGTAATTGGCGTAGACTGGTTAATACCTAAATCCACGGTATCCCGATCACCCATGTAAATACGGTGCGAAACAAAGCTGTCACCCGCTTTATACGGCGTAACGGTTTCATAAAAACGGAAGCCATAGCGCAGTAGCTTTTTATTCTCTACCTTACGAGCCCGTTCGCTGTCGGTGCCCATTACTACCGATACCAGGCGCATATCACCCTGGGTGGCAGAGGTGATAAGCGAGTAACCGGCATCCGAGGTATGGCCGGTTTTAATGCCGTCGACGTTCAGGCTTTGATCCCACAGCAAGCTGTTACGGTTGTACTGCTTAATGCCGTTGTAAGTGAATTCTTTTTCACTATAGATTTTGTACATTTCCGGCGTTTCTTTTACCAGCGCGCGCGACAGTGTTGCCATGTCACGAGGCGAGGTGTAGTGATCCGGATCGTGCAGGCCATGGGAGTTAACAAAATTACTGGCATTCATTCCCAGGTTCGCGGCATGGGCATTCATCATGCTGGCAAACGCACTTTCAGAACCGGCAATGTGTTCTGCCATGGCCACACAGGCGTCGTTACCAGACTGCACAATAATACCGCGTAACAGATCGTGTACGGTGACTGTGGTGCCTACTTCGATAAACATTTTCGAAGAGTCGGGGAAATTTTTCGCCCAGGCATTTTCAGAAATTTTCACTTCGTCATCTAACGAAATGTTACCAGCTTGCAACTCTTTACCGATCACGTAAACCGTCATGATTTTGGTCAGACTGGCTGGCGCCAGTTGCATGTCGGCGTTTTGCTCGGCAATACTGGTGCCGGTTTCATAATCAAGTAACACGAAGCCAGCAGCGGCAACGGTAGGAGGCGGTGGAATAACGACCGCAGCTCTGGCAGTTTGCCAGTAAGCACTGAGTAACAGGGTAATGCTTAGTAGCAAGGCAGACAGGAAAGACGGTTTAGCGCGCTTTATTTTATTATGCATGGTTTTACCGTTTGAGTTGAAAGCGAAAATCTGTTGTATCGTCGGCATTTTAACGTATGCCGTAGGCTTGGACTAGAGTCGGGGCAAAAAGTTTAATTTCAATGAGGCTGCGGGATATTTTCTGCGATTTTTATTACTACAGACTCGCGGCTACTTTATAGGCCCCCGGGTAGCCATTTTGTTTGAGCTCATCCAGTAACATATTAAGCTTAAAGCGGTCGGTCAGAGGACCGAGTCGCAGCCGGTAAATATCATCAATGAGGGGAAACTCGGCCGGTACCTGATACAGTGAGGAGAGCCCGTCAGACAGCTTTTTAGCGCGCTCGGCATCAGACAATGCAGCCACCTGAATGTAATAGCCCTGACTACCCGTCATCTCATTCAGCGCCGTACTGTCACTTTTTTCAGTGGCCAGTGGGTCAGGGGCTGTTTCTGCGGCAGTCTGACTGGCAGTCTGCAAAACATCCTCGGCAGGTAATTCGCCAGCATACAGGGCGTAAGGCACGGGTGGTTCGTTGCCGACGGTGACCATATCGTCACTGTCGACGTGGATAACCTCGAGCTTTACCCGGGTGGTGCCATGCTGATGAAAGCCCAGTTTTTTGGCTGCTGCGTAAGATAAATCAATGATCCGTTCAGAGTGAAACGGGCCTCGGTCATTTACCCGCACAATGGCCTGTTGCTGGTTATCAAGGTTAGTCACTCGCACGTAGGAGGGCAGTGGCAGGGTTTTATGTGCAGCTGTCATGCCGAACATGTCATATACCTCGCCATTAGAAGTGAGGTGGCCATGAAATTTCTGACCATACCAAGAGGCTTTCCCCATGGCCGTATAACCTTTACCGGATTTCATTGGCCGATAGTATTTACCCAGTACCTCATAGGGTAAGCTGTTCTGTTCCCGGTAAGGTTCATACTTAGGTTCAGCATCTTCCATGGGCGGCTCCGGATAAACAAAATCCGGGGCAGAGTCTGTGGTCTGAGAATAGCGTGACGGCGCCTGACAGGCGCTCAGTAACAGCGTTAGAGCTAGGCTAAGTAAGAGTGAATACCGGGTCATTAGCGCGACAATAATCGTTTTTGTGTGCCGATGCCCATTAGCATGCCAAATCCGGCTAATAAAGTCACCATCGATGTGCCGCCATAACTCACCAGCGGTAATGGTACGCCGACCACTGGCAAAATACCCGATACCATGCCCATATTCACAAATACGTAAACAAAGAAGGTCAGAGTAATACTGCCGGCCAGTAATTTGCTGTAAGCGTTCTGGGCACGAACCGCTAGCATCAGGCCTCGGACAATTATAAACAGGTAAATGGCCAGTAACAGCAACACGCCGGTCAGGCCAAACTCTTCGCTGAACACGGCAAAAATAAAATCGGTGTGGCGCTCGGGTAAGAACTCCAGCTGTGACTGGGTCCCCTGTAACCAGCCTTTGCCCTCAAGCCCGCCAGAGCCGATAGCAATTTTAGACTGGATAATGTGATAACCGGCCCCTAGCGGATCACTCTCCGGGTTCATAAAGGTAATAACCCGCTGCTTCTGATAATCCTGCATCAGGAAGAACCACATAATCGGCAGAAACGCGCCGCCTAGCCCGGCGACTATGGTGATCAGTCGCCAGCTCATGCCGGCCAGAAAAATAGCAAACACACCGGAACTGGCAATCAACAGGGAGGTGCCGAGATCAGGCTGTTTTGCGATTAGTACTGTGGGGATCACCACCAGCATAAAGCCAATGATAATTTGCGGTAGTCGGGGGGGCAGCGTGAACTTGCTGATATACCAGGCCACCATCATAGGAACCGCCAGTTTCATCGCCTCAGAAGGCTGAAAACGAATAAATCCCAGATCGAGCCAGCGCTGAGCGCCTTTACCAATGTCACCAAATACCAGCACCGCGATCAGCATCAGTATCCCGGCGCCGTATGCGTAAATGCTTAGGCGCCTGAACGCCATGGGCGGTACCTGAGCGAGCACAACCATCACGCCAATGGCAATGCCGAGGCGCACAACCTGACGTTCAATCAGTGCCATGTCCTGGCCACCTGCGGAGTAGATGGTCACCAGACCCACTCCCATCAGTACCAACAGGCCGAGCAGTAACGGCAGGTCAATGTGGATCCGATCCCAAAAGCTGATGTGATTTTCTCTTAACGTGCTGCGCTTCACTGGGATAACTCTCCGTTAGTCTGTTGCCCGTCGGCAAAGAGTTCCGGTTGATAAAGTTTAAAATAGGCGTCCATCATAAGTCGCGCCATCGGTGCCGCATTCTTACTGCCGCCACCGGCGTTTTCCAGCACCACAGCAACGGTAATTTCCGGCTTATCGTATGGTGCGTAGCCAATATACATGGCGTTATCACGCAGGCGCTCGTCGACTTTTTCTGCTTCATATTCCTCGCCCTGAGCAACCGAAAACAGCTGGGCGGTACCCGTTTTACCGGCTGAGATGTACGGGGTATTGGCAAAAGCAAAGCGGGCACCGCCTACTTCGCCGTTGACTACCTGATACATGGCGTCCTGGATCACATCCCAGTTATCGCGGTTAACGATATCAATAGGGCGTAAAAATTTAAGCGGTTCAGGTTGCATGGTGCCGTCGGCCTCGCGGTAGCCCTGCAGGATCTGTGGCACAAACCGGGCACCATAATTAACCAGCGCGTTGGTGGCGTGTACCAGTTGGATTGGGGTAGTTGTCCAGTATCCCTGACCAATGCCTACCGCTATGGTATCGCCGATGTACCAGGGTTGATTGAAACGGGCGCGTTTCCAGCCGCGACTAGGCATATTCGCGTCGCTCTCTTCGTATAAGTCGATACCGGTATAATCGCCAAAGCCGAACTCCGACATGTAATCACTGATTTTATCGATACCCATTTCGAAGGCCAGATCATAAAAATAGGTATCGCAGGATACCTCCACCGCGCGGCTCAGATTTACCTCACCGTGGCCCCATTTACGCCAGTCACGCCAGACATGGGAGACATTGGGCAAACGGTACTGGCCGGTATCCGTAATCGAGTATTCCGGTGTGACCGTATCGGTTTCCAGACCCAGCAATCCCAGCAGCGGCTTAACCGTTGAAGCCGGTGGATACTGCCCCTGGGTGGCGCGATTAATTAACGGTCGGTCTGGCGAATTAAGTAGTGCTGAGTAATTTTTACTGCTGATCCCATGAACAAATAAATTGGGGTCGTAACTGGGGTTGGAATACATCGCCAGAATACCACCGGTATGGGCGGAGGAAATAATGATGGTGCCGCGCTGATCTTTCAGTGCTTCCTGCGCTGCTTGCTGCAGGCGAATATCAATATTCAGAACAATATCGCGACCAGGCGTGGGAGGTTGTACATCCAGAGTACGAATAATCCGGCCCTGACTGTTGACTTCTACCTGCTGATAACCCACTTCTCCGTGGAGAATATCTTCGTGGTATTTCTCGATGCCCAGTTTGCCAATATCGTAGGTGGCCGCGTAGTTTGCCTCCTCACCGGCCTCCTGGATTTTTTGCAGGTCTTTTTTATTGATTTTAGACACATAGCCGAGAGCATGGGTGAGGGTTTCTTTGTACGGATAGTAGCGGGCCAGGCGCGCTTCGATGGAGACACCAGGAAAACGGTGGCTGCGGCTGGAAAAGCGGGCCACTTCTTCTTCGGTTAGTCGGGTGCGAAGCGCCACAGGTTTAAAACGGCGTTGTCCACGCAGGGACTGTTTAAAATCTTCCACCTCATCATCAGTAATACCCATCAGTGCCTGTAAAAAAATGAGCGTATGCTCGAGGTTATCGACTTTTTCGGGAATGATTTCCAGGCTGTATACCGGCCGGTTTTCTGCCAGTAACACACCGTTACGGTCGTAAACGAGACCGCGATTAGGGGCAATGGGCAACACTTTAATTCGGTTGCCGTTTGAGCGGGTCTGGTAATCCTCAAAGTGCTCTATCTGCAGGAAATAAAGGTTACTCACCACCATTGCCAGTAGGGCAAATACCACCAACCCGGCAATCACTGCACGGCGGGCAAACAGGTTTGCCTCAGCCGTGTGGTCGCGAATGGTCTGACGCTTAATCGGCATGCATTATTCTCTGTGGTAGGGATGGTTCTGGGTAACAGACCAGGCCCGGTACAGAGATTCGGCAACGATAATTCGTACCAGTGGATGCGGCAGAGTGAGAGGGGATAACGACCAGCGTTGTTCGGCCAGTTCACAACATGCCGGGGCTAGGCCTTCGGGCCCGCCGATAAGTAAGCTGATATCGCGGCCATCCATTTTCCAGTTGTCTAACTGGCGGGCCAGCGTTGGGGTGTCCCAGGGCCGGCCGGTCACTTCCAGCGTGACCACTTTATCGGACTTACCAATCGCCGCAATCATGGCTTCGCCTTCCTTTTGCAGAATGCGTTTAATATCTGCGTTTTTACCGCGTTTGCCCGGCGGGATCTCGGTAAACGTTACCGGCATATCTGCCGGAAACCTGCGCAGAAATTCATTGGTGCCGGTGCTCACCCAGTCTGGCATTTTATTACCAACCGCAATTACCTGTATGCGCACAGTTTACTAACTCCGTGTCGACCGGGGAGTTAACCCCAAAGCTTTTCCAGCTGATAAAAATCCCGGGCTTCATCCTGCATGATATGCACTATGATATCGCCTAAGTCGACCAGTACCCAGTCGCCGGTTTCCTTGCCTTCCACATTTAGCGGGGCATGACCTGCGTGCTTGGCTTCTACCTGAACATGTTCGGCAATCGAACTGACATGGCGTTTGGAATTACCCGAACAGATGACCATGGTATCAGTGACGGTTGATTTTCCTTTTACATTTAATTCAACGATATCCCGTCCTTTCATATCGTCAATTTTGTCTAGGACAAACGCTTTAAGCTGCTCGTGTTGCAAAAGTTCTCCTCGCTGACACCTTAAGTGGTGCCGTATAACTTGTGTTGTTTAATATAGTGCAGCACTGCCGGATTAAGCCAGTCAGTCACCACATGGTCAGTCGTTTGGGCAGTCAGTGCATCACGTAATTGCGTGGAAGACACGGCATAGTCCTGACTGTTGGTATAATACACCAGCCCGGCAGGCTGGTGATAAAACGTTTCTATTTGCGTGCACTGACGCTCGGTCAGCCATGCACGCAGTGTTTCATCCGCTTCGCCGGCCGAGGCAGGTCGTCGCATGACTACAATATGACAAAAGTCTGTCAGTGATTGCCAGTGATACCAGCTTGGCAGATTATACAGTGAATCTTCACCCAACAGGAAAAACAATGGCTCACTGCCCAGCGTCCGGCGTAAATGCTGTAGCGTCTTTACCGTATAAGAAGGCGCTGGTAACGATAGTTCCAGTGGCTCAACGTATAACGCAGGCTCATCCTCACAGGCCAGTTCAAGCATTTTTAAGCGGTGGGCCGTGGTTGTTTCCGGCGCTGTTTTATGTGGCGGAAATTTGCAGGGTAATAAGCCCAGCCGTTCAACGCCAATCTCATTAATGGCTTCCAGTCCCGCTTTTATATGGCCCTGATGCGGCGGGTTAAAGGTCCCCCCTAATAACGCTCGCATCAGAGAGTCTCTGCACTTTCAGCAAATGCCATATGCGCAAGTGGCACACCGGTGAACAACAGGCATAAATGGCAAAGTTTGATATAGGGCCTGACCACTGAGGTCTGCTTAAACAGCTGGTCGGCTTCGGTGAGCTGTTCACCAATCTGCGTCAGGTCGTGTTTTGACAACCGTTGCATGGCCTGCTGGTAATAGCCCTGGCGGTTTTTCCAGATCCCCAGCTTCGGCCAGGTGATTGTCTGACCGCTGTTTTGCAGATGATTCAGTTTCCACAGGGTCTGCCACTCCCGCACCAGTGCCCAGATGATGATGTTGGGTTCAATGCCTTCACTTTCCAGCCGTTGGAGGATTTTGACACAGCGGGTGCGATCGCCCTGCAGCATGATATCCACCAGCTGAAAAACGTTAAAACGCGACTGATCTACCAGGGCGCTGGCCAGTTTTTCTTCGTCCAACTGCTTATCCGGGTAGGCCAGGGTAAGTTTTTCAATTTCCTGGGCGGCAGCCATCAGATTGCCCTCACTGAAGTCAGCGATGAGCTTCACGCAGGCGGGGGTAAACTGAAAAGATTCTGATTGCAGGCGTTGCTGGATCCACTTGTGTAGCTGCGCGCCTTCCAGCGGATAGCAAATGGTGAATACCCCGATGGCGTCGAGAGCTTTAAACCATTTGGTTCGCTGCACGTCCTTGCCAATTCTGCCTCCATGGATGATGAGCAGCGTATCGCTCGATAAGTTACTGGCCAAATCGGTGAGGATACCAGCGCCTTCGGTGCCAGGCTTACCGGTAGGTAATTCCAGCTCGATTAACTGACGGGCGGCAAATAGTGACATGCTCTGGGTCGCATCGATTAAACGTGACCAGCTGAACTCGCCGTCAGCCACCAGAACCGTGCGATCGTCGAAACCTTGCTGTTTGGCGGTTGCTCTTAATGCCTGCAGAATTTCAAACTTTTGCTGTGGCTCATCACCAAAGACCAGATAGCAGCCCTTAAGACCCTCTTTCAAGGTTTGCCTGAAGCGATCGGGATATACCTGCACCTGGTTAAAGCCCTGCGTACTGACTGGACAACAAGCGAATGATCCGGTCGGCTGCTTCCAGGCGCATTTCACTGAGCACCAGATTCAGCTCGCGCGATTTTGCCAGCACCTGATCGGGGTCATCCTGATATTCCCGCAGGACCTCAAAGGATGTTTTAAGTTCCTCGCCATTGGGAAACAGCACCGTATAGCGAACAGCATAAATCAGTTCATATTCTGCTACCTGACCGGTAGCAAATACCGACAGCAACCGGCGATCCAGAGACTCAGGCTGCAGACGCAGGGTAATAGTTGTTTCTTCCTGACCGCGGGCAGCTTCCGGGCCGCCCTTGATTTGATACACTTTCATGCGATTTTCCAGCGCTCGCACCAGCGGCGCATTCTGACTGGTCGCCTGAACGTACAGGTAGTCGGTGTTGCTTGGCAGGGTTTTATCGCTGCGTAAATGAAAACCACAACTGGCAAGAGCCAGTGTGGTTATCATTAGGATCAGACTTTTACTGAAAACAGTTAAGCTGCGCATTAGTTAGCCACGATATTCACCAGTTTACCGGGTACCACAATGACCTTACGGATGGTCTTGCCCTCGGTAAACTGCTGTACATTGGGCTGGTCTTTAGCAAGTTGTTCCAGCTCGTCTTTGCTGGCACTGGCCGAGACGGTAATTTTAGCCCGCAGTTTACCGTTAACCTGAACAATGATTAGCTTTTCGTCTTCAACCAATGCGTCTTTATCAGCCACTGGCCACGGCGCTGTTTCAATGCTGTTGGTATGGCCAAGCTTAGCCCACAGGTGATGACAGATATGCGGAGTGATTGGATTTAACAGCAACACAATGCTATTAACCGCTTCACGCATTAAGGCGATATCCTGACTGCTTTCCTGCGGTGCTTTTTGCAGGTGGTTTAGTAATTCCATGATCGCCGCTACTGCCGTGTTGAAGGTCTGACGACGGCCTAAATCATCACTGACTTTTTCGATGGTTTTGTGCAGCTCACGGCGCAGTGCCTGCTGAGACTTATCCAGCGCTTTAACGTCCAGCTCGCCGGGTGCGCCGGTAGCCAGATGATCATTAACCAGTTTCCATACCCGACGCAGGAAGCGGTTAGCGCCTTCAACCCCTGAGTCTACCCATTCCAGCGTTTGTTCTGGTGGTGCGGCAAACATGGTAAATAAACGTACCGTATCGGCACCATACTGATCGATCACCTGTTGCGGGTCGATACCGTTGTTTTTCGACTTCGACATTTTGGTCATACCGCCATGCTGAACCGGCGTATTGTCGGCGGTTAACCAGGCTTTCACGATCCGGCCCTTGTCATCTTTTTCGGTAGCTACTTCGGTGGGCGAGTACCAGGTTTTCTTACCTTTCTCGTCTTCACTGTAGTAGGAGTCAGCCAGCACCATACCCTGACACAGCAAACGCTTGTAAGGCTCATCAGATTCAACCAGACCTTCATCACGTAATAACTTGTGATAAAAACGGGAATATAACAGGTGCAAAATGGCGTGTTCGATGCCGCCAACGTATTGATCGACCGGTAGCCAGTAGTTAGCTTTGGCCGGATCCAGCATGGCATCATCGGTCGTAGCACAGCTGTAGCGCGCGTAATACCAGGAAGACTCCATAAAGGTGTCAAAGGTGTCGGTTTCGCGCAGCGCAGCTTCACCGTTGTAAGTGGTTTTGGCCCATTGTGGATCGGCTTTAATTGGCGAGGTTACGCCGTCCATTTCCACATCTTCTGGTAATACTACCGGCAGTTCATCGGCCGGTACCGGCACAGATTCACCGTTTTGCAGATTAAGCATCGGGATCGGGGCACCCCAGTAACGCTGACGGCTCACGCCCCAGTCACGCAGGCGGTAATTTACCTTGCGCTGACCACAACCCAGCGCCACCAGTTTGTTGGCAATACCATTAAAGGCAGCGTCAAATTCCAGTCCGTCAAAGTCGTTGGAATTAATCAGTACGCCTTTTTCGGTAAAGGCTGACGCGCTCAGGTCACATTCGACATTGCTGCCTTGCTGAGGCTCAATAACCTGCTTGATGGGCAAATCGTAGCGGGTAGCAAATTCCCAGTCACGCTGATCGTGTCCCGGTACCGCCATTACAGCGCCTGAGCCGTAATCCATCAATACGAAGTTGGCTACCCATACTGGTAACTGCTCACCGGTTAACGGATGCACCACGAAAAAGCCGGTTGAACAGCCTTTTTTCTCCATAGTGGCCAGCTCAGCTTCGGCGACCTTGGTGTTTTTACATTCGTCGATAAATTTGGCAACGTCGGCACTGTTCTGCGCGGCGGCCTCGGCCAGCGGATGTTGTGCCGCCACGGCAACATAGGTGACACCCATGAAGGTATCCGGGCGCGTGGTGTAAACCGTTAAATCGCTGACGTCGTTGACTTGCTCAGCCATTTTAAAGGTAATTTCAACACCCTCAGAGCGGCCAATCCAGTTGGCCTGCATGGCCCGAACCTGTTCCGGCCAGTCTTCCAGTTGTTCGAGATCCTGTAGCAGCTCTTCGGCGTAATCGGTGATTTTAATAAACCACTGCGGAATTTCTTTTTGCTCAACCACCGCACCTGAACGCCAGCCACGGCCATCGATAACCTGTTCGTTGGCGAGTACGGTTTGGTCTACCGGATCCCAGTTAACCGTTGAATTCTTCTTGTATACCAGGCCTTTTTCATACAGGCGCGTGAAGAACCACTGTTCCCAACGGTAGTAGTCTGCTTTACAGGTGGCGACTTCACGGTCCCAATCGTAGCCAAAGCCCAGCGACTTAAGCTGGTTTTTCATGTAATCGATATTCGAGTAGGTCCACTTGGCCGGCGCGGTGTTGTTATTGATGGCCGCGTTTTCTGCTGGCAGACCAAAGGCATCCCAACCCATGGGTTGCAGTACATTTTTGCCCTGCATCCGCTGAAAACGGCTGATTACGTCACCGATGGTATAATTACGCACGTGTCCCATGTGGAGGCGGCCACTGGGGTAGGGGAACATAGACAGACAGTAAAACTTCTCTTTACCTGGCTCCTCTGTCACCTTAAAGGCATTGGTGTCTTGCCAGTGCTGCTGCACCGCACTTTCGATTTCTTGTGGGTTGTACTGATTTTCGGCCATTTACCTGAGGCTTCCGCTTTATTTAACTTTAACAACTGTACCGGCAGCAGGTGTGAAAAGAGTCTAACCACTACCACCAGTAGATTATGGGTATAATAACCCCATAGAATAACTTAGCGGTGGCGTATGTCACAATAGGCTGAACCCAATGAAGCGGAATATTTGGCTTAATTGACCGTAATTTAATCGTTCATGAGGTAATTTGCCAGGCCCTGTAACTGTAAACCCTGCACCTCGGCAACAACCGGCGCCAGTTCGCTGAAGCCGTCGGGTGTGAAACCCTGTACACGATAGGTCAGCGTAATCTGAGTACCACCAGGCACTGATTCAAATACCCAGTCTAGCGAGCCAAACACGCCCATGCCTTGTAAGGGCCCCAGGCCGCCGGTCATTCGGAGCACTTTTTGCGGATCGACAAATACAACCTGCATGTGTTGTGCGGAGCGATTTCCTGCCACTTCACAAAAGCAACCACCGGCGTCTGCCTGCAGGGTAAACTGCCCTTGTTCGCCCCACCAACTATGACTTTTGGGCCACCACTTGTCGATGTCATTGATAAGGGCATGCCACACTTCATCAGCCGGTGCATCGATGTGAGCTTTGTTTTCAACAATAAAGCCGCTATCACTAACGGCAATGACCTCAGGTTTGGCCAAACAGGTGCTACTTAGCAGCAGCGATAACAGGGCTAATAACTTCATGGTAGTGGTTCCGAGCGCGGGATTATGAATTAATCAGTCAGGCTAGTATGGAAATTGAGCAAACACAAGTTTAGGGTTTGACAGGCAAGGGGATTCAGGATTCACTGTAATGAGAGTCAATAAAGAAGAACATAGCTATGACCTGGGAGCGGTTACCTGCCACACAGCTCACCCCCAATATAAATCGTCGGGCCATCAATCAGGCACTTAAAGATGATGCGGCGTTAAACTCGACCTTTATCGGTCAGGAACGGGCCCGCGAGGCGCTCACTTTTGGTTTAAACATCGATTCTACCGGTTACAACCTGTATGTAATGGGCGAGCATGCCACGGGCCGCTTCACGCTGGTTAAGGAATATATCGAGCGGCATGTCAGTAAACTGGCTACGCCCGATGACTGGTGTTTTATCAACAATTTTGAGGAAGAACGCGAGCCTTTGGTGTTGCGCATGCATCCCGGTGGAGCGCGGGAATTTGCCCGGGATATGGCGAATCTGGTGGATGAATTACTCGATACTTTTCCGGCGGCCTTTGATAACCCGGGTTATCAACGTAAGAAAGCGGCAATTGCCAGACATTTCGAACAAAAATACGATGAAGCCATTAACAGTGTTGAGCGCTTTGCCCAGGCCAATTCGGTGGCCATGCATGAAGAGCAGGGAACCGTTAGCTTTGCTCCTATCGTCAACAATAAGCCCATTGATGACAGTGAGTTTGCCCAGCTCACCGAGCAGCAACGCGAGGGTTTTTATAAGTTAATCGACGAGCTGGAAAACCGGTTAAGTGAGAGTCTGCTCTCGTTACCGGTGTGGAAGCGGGAAAATTCAGAGCAGTTACGCAAGCTGAACCGGGATACCGCAGAACACGGCATCCGGCCACTGCTTAAGGAATTAGAACATAAATATTCAGGTGATCTCGGGGTATTGAAACACCTGCGGCAGTTAAAGTCTCATCTGATTGAAGCGGTGATAGCTTTTCTGACCGAAGAGCCCAAAGCTGAAAAACTCGATGAGCGGGACCGCCGGGAGATCCTCGAAGAGCATTTTCTGCCCAATGTTATTTGTGCACATAGCCTCGATAGCGGTGCGCCGGTGGTTTATGAGCCCAACCCGACTTACCAGAATCTGTTTGGCCTGATTGAGTACACCCATCTTGGCGGGGCAATGTACACCAACTATAAAATGATCCGCCCGGGCGCGCTGCACAAGGCCAACGGCGGGTATCTGCTGCTCGACGCCGATCAACTGCTACATCAGCCCTACGTGTGGGAAGCACTAAAACTGGCGGTCAAGTTTGGTAAATTAAAAATGGACTTACCGCAACAGGACGTAGGCATGGCCAGTGCCATGACACTGATGCCACAGGCCATCGATCTGAAAGTAAAGGTTATCCTGATGGGCTCCCGCGACCTTTACTATACTTTGCAGGATTACGACTCCGAGTTTAATGAACTGTTTAGGGTACTGGTTGATTTTGACCATGAGATCAGCGCAACCCGGCAAAACCTGTATGATTTTGTTGGCCGGGTACGCAAGAAAATCATGCAGCTTGGCCTGTCGGGAATTACTCAGCCCGCCATGTATCGGCTGGTCGAGTATTCTTTGCGTATGGCTGAACATCAGGAAAAACTGTCGGCGCATTTTGCCGATGTGATTGAATTGCTTAATGAGGCTCATTATTTCTGTATAAAAGTGGGTGATAAGCAACTTGATTTAAGTCATCTTAACTCGGCGTTAATGGCTAAAAAGCGTCGCACTGGCCGCGTTAGTACGTCGTTGCTTAACGATATAAAAGAAGGTCAGGTACTCATTGCAACCCATGGCAAGGCCATCGGAAAGGTTAATGGCCTTACGGTGATGGATATTGGCGATACGGCGTTTGGTACACCGGCACGGATTACCGCCACGGTTTATGCCGGCGCCAGTGGTGTGGTGGATATTGAGCGGGAAGTCGAGTTGGGGCAGCCGATTCACTCGAAAGGGGTAATGCTGCTCACCGGCTATCTCGGTAACAAATATGCGCAGGCCTTTCCGCTAACGGTATCAGCGAACATAGCCCTTGAGCAATCTTACGGCCACATTGATGGTGACAGTGCTTCCTTAGGCGAACTGGTGGCACTGATTTCAGCCATTACCGATATTCCTGCCCGTCAGTCGCTGGCAATTACCGGCTCGATTAATCAGTACGGAGAAGTTCAGGCGGTGGGCGGTGTAAACGAAAAAATAGAAGGCTTCTTTGATGTTTGTCAGCATCGCGGTTTAAATGGTGAGCAGGGCGTGATTATCCCTAAATCCAATGTTCGGCATCTGGTGCTCGATAAAGCCGTAGTGGATGCGGTGAAAAAAGACCAGTTTGCCATCTACAGTGTGGAAACCGTGGATGATGCGCTGGAATTGCTAATGGAAAAAGAAGCAGGGGGGCTTTCCAGTCGGGGCCGTTATCCCAAAAATACCGTCAATGACCTGGCGGTTAAGCGCCTGTATCAGATTGCCTGTACCGTAAACGGCGCAGAAGAATAAATTCAGGTGCAGCCGAGCGGGCTGGCCAGCAGCCCGCTAATTCATTTTTACCCGTATATTACTTAGGCTGCATGCGTAATGCGCCATCCAGACGGATGGTTTCGCCATTAATATAGCTATTCTGGCAAATATGCTGCGCTAATTGGGCAAACTCATCAGGACTGCCAAGGCGGGCCGGAAAAGGAACGTTTGCACCCAGTGCGTCCTGCACCTGTTGCGGCATAGCGGTAAGCAACGGAGTGCCCATCACGCCCGGCGCAATACTATTAACCCGAATACCCAGGTTCGACAGATCCCTTGCCATCGGCAGTGTTAAGCCAATAATGGCCGCTTTACTTGCGGCATAGGCGGTTTGGCCTATCTGACCTTCATAACCGGCGATGGATGCCGTGTTGATGATTACACCGCGTTCGCCAGTGTCTGGTTGGGGAGCATTTGCAGCCATTTTCGCGGCGGCCAGCCGCGCTACGTTGTAGGTGCCACTGAGGTTAATTGACAGAGTCTGATTAAAACGCGTCAGGCTGGCGGGCTCGCCTTGTTTATTAAGTGTACGCTCGGCTGGCGCAATGCCAGCACAATTTACGCAAAAATGAATTGCACCAAAGCGCTCCACAGCCACATCCAGCGCGGCGCTGATGGCTTGTTCACTGGTGACGTCGGCATTGATGAACAGGGTATTGTCAGTACCTAACTCGGCTTGTTGTTTGGTGCCGGCCTCACTGTTGATATCGATAAGAACAACATTGGCGCCCGATGACACCAGTTGTTTGGCAACCGCCAGGCCCAGCCCTGAGCACCCGCCTGTGATCACAGCTGTATGATTGGCTATCTGCATTGCAACTCCGTTCTTGTTAGTAAGATGTTAAGTTATGTTACCTAACGTTTACGGAAAGGGAAAGTGCAGAAGATGATAGTATGACTTATTTTGGCAACTGAATTTTACATTCTTCGCTAGGGCGGTAAAGAATCAGTGTGTGGCCGATCACCTGTAATTTCTCGCTAGCGGTTTCGCGAATAATGGCGTCCATAATCAGCGCCTTTTCTTCCCGGTCATCCGAAGGCACTTTCACTTTGATTAATTCGTGATGGTTCAATGCGTTGTCGATTTCTGCCAGTACACCTTCGGTTAAACCATTGCCGCCGAGCTGTACAACGGGTTTTAACGGGTGAGCCAGGCCTTTAAGGAATTGCTTTTGTTTATTTGAAAGTTTCATTATTTAAGTTTTTCTTACAATTTAAGTGCAAAGTCTGTCTTGAAAAAGCGTATTCTAACGCCATCTCGACTACAATCCTAATGAGATCGCGTGGTAAAGACAAAAAAGTCGCCTTTTACCACGTCCATCGGTTGATAAATTGAGCGTTTCTTTCAACGATTGGGTTAACTCGCTTATCGGATAAGGCGTAATTAACGAAATACTTTTAGGTTCAGGATTGAACAGATTGAATGGATAGCCCGTAGAAAAGGGAATTTATCATAGTGGCCACAGTAAACGGTGCGATACTCCTCAGGAGATTGCAGTTTGCCGCCAACAGGGAATTCGCACAGTAAATGACTGGAACCTGGCAAAAGATTTGCAGTCTTAGTGCGTAATAGTAGTGGGAATGTTCGGATGGTTGTTTTGCGTTAACAAAAACGTCATCTGAAGCGAAAGATTACGCGCCTCGGAACTGCCCGGAGCGCGTTGTAGAGAAGCGTATTAGGTAGCAAGCACCTGTAAAGTATAGTAGGCTTAGTTATCGCGTTTTTGAGACACTCACCGGTCGTTTTTAGTGGCGCAATTTGGCGTCACATTGAGACCGGATGATTTTTACAGAGGTTAGTAGCATTGAGCGACATGGCAAAAAACTTAATCTTGTGGTTGGTGATCGCAGTAGTTTTAATGGCGGTTTTCCAAAGTTTTTCTCCCAGCGAATCTGGCCGGGCACAAACTGACTACACCACATTTCTAAAAGAAGTAAAACAAGGCACCATTCGTGAGGTCCGAATCAGTAGTGACACTAACGAAATCCGTGGTGTGAAGCGTTCAGGTGAAACCTTCAAGACCTACATCCCGTATTTTGACGACCAGCTGATTTCAGATTTGGTTAAACAGGATGTTCGCGTGCTGGGTGAGCCGCCTGAGCAACCGTCTATTCTGACATCCATTTTCATTTCGTGGTTCCCAATGCTACTGCTTATCGCCGTATGGATATTTTTCATGCGACAAATGCAGGGCGGTGGTGGCCGTGGTGCAATGTCATTTGGTAAGAGCAAAGCGCGCTTATTGAGTGAAGATCAAATTAAAACGACCTTTGCTGACGTTGCCGGGTGCGACGAAGCCAAGGAAGATGTCTCCGAGTTGGTTGATTTTCTGCGCGACCCCTCAAAATTCCAGAAGCTGGGCGGTAAGATCCCTAAGGGTGTACTGATGGTAGGCCCGCCTGGTACGGGTAAAACGCTGCTGGCAAAAGCCATTGCCGGTGAAGCGAAAGTACCGTTTTTTACTATCTCAGGTTCCGATTTCGTCGAAATGTTTGTTGGTGTTGGTGCATCACGGGTTCGTGATATGTTTGAACAAGCCCGTAAAGCAGCGCCGTGTATTATCTTTATCGATGAAATCGATGCCGTTGGCCGTCAGCGTGGCGCTGGTTTAGGCGGTGGTCACGACGAGCGTGAGCAAACCCTTAACCAGATGCTGGTAGAAATGGATGGTTTTGAAGGTCACGAGGGTATTATTGTTATTGCTGCGACTAACCGTCCGGATGTCCTTGACCCGGCACTGTTACGCCCTGGTCGTTTCGACCGACAGGTGGTTGTTGGCTTGCCGGATATTCGTGGTCGTGAACAAATCCTTAAAGTACACGTACGCAAAGTACCGGTTGCTGACGATGTTGAACCATCGGTAATTGCCCGCGGCACACCAGGCTTTTCTGGTGCCGATCTGGCCAACCTGGTAAACGAAGCCGCACTGTTTGCTGCGCGAGCTAACCGTCGACTGGTATCGATGGAAGAGTTTGAGAAAGCCAAAGATAAAATTATGATGGGCTCTGAGCGTAAGTCCATGGTGATGTCTGAGGAAGAGAAGACCATGACGGCTTACCACGAGGCTGGCCACGCTATCGTGGGTCGTTTAGTGCCAGAGCACGATCCGGTATACAAAGTGTCTATCATACCACGCGGTCGTGCTTTGGGTGTCACCATGTATCTGCCGGAACAGGATCGGGTAAGTCATACTAAACAACACCTGGAGAGTATGATTTCCAGCTTGTTTGGTGGTCGCCTTGCTGAGCAAATCATTTATGGCTCAGAAAAAGTTACCACCGGTGCATCCAACGATATTGAACGTGCCACCGATATTGCCCGCAAGATGGTGACTCAATGGGGATTGTCAGACAAGATGGGACCAATGCTGTACGCCGAAGAAGAAGGCGAGGTGTTCCTGGGTAAATCTATGTCAAAAGCATCAAACATGTCTGATGACACTGCCCGTGCCATTGATGCAGAGATCAAGTCTGTTATCGATCGCAACTATGACCGTGCCCAGCAAATCCTGGAAGAAAACATCGACATTCTGCACTCAATGAAAGATGCATTGATGAAGTACGAAACCATTGATGCCAAGCAGATTGATGATCTTATGGAGCGTCGCGACGTGCGCCCACCAGCCGGTTGGGATGACCGTCCATCAAGTGGCGATAAGCCAAGTGGTGGCGCACCCAGCAAAGAAGGCGAGATTACCGATGATGGTGTTGATAAGCCGTCGGTAGGTAAACCTGGTGACCTGCCGGGCTAAGCTCAGGCCAATAAACTAAAAGCGCCGGTAACCCCGGCGCTTTTTTAGTATTTACAGTAAGCTATTATCCATTATGCAAATCAGATCGATAACCTTATCTACTTCTCAGCCCCAGGTGATGGGGATTTTAAACGTCACGCCCGACTCCTTTTCGGACGGTGGTCGACACAACACCCTGCAGGCTGCTCTTGAGCAGGCGCGGGCGATGGAAGAGGCCGGCGCTACTATCATTGATATTGGTGGTGAATCCACCCGCCCGGGTGCCCCGGATGTCAGCCTTGATGAAGAACTCGAACGAGTGGTACCGGTAGTGGAGGCCTTACGGGCCCAATCTGATATCGTTATTTCCATTGATACCAGTAAAGCGCCGGTGATGCGTGAAACGCTGGCCGCAGGGGGCGATCTAATCAACGATGTGCGTGCGTTACAAGAACCCGGCTGTCGTGAAGTGGTGGCAGAATATGGCGTACCGGTGTGCCTGATGCATATGCAGGGGCAACCAAGAACCATGCAGACCGATCCGCATTATGAGGATTTGTTTACTGACATCGAAACCTTTTTCACCCGGCAAATTGCAGCGTGCGAGGCGGCTGGCATAAGTCGGGATAAAATCCTGCTTGACCCGGGGTTTGGCTTCGGTAAGACTCAGGAACATAACTATCAGTTATTAAACGAACTTGAGCGATTTCACCGGTTTAATATGCCATTACTGGTGGGCATGTCGCGCAAATCCATGATAGGGAATTTAACCGGTCAGCCGGTAGATAAAAGGCTGGCAGGAAGTTTAGCTGTGGCAACCATTGCGGCGCTTAAAGGTGCACAAATAATAAGAGTACACGACGTCGAAGAAACTGCTGATGTTGTGAAAGTTGCCAGCTATATCAATACATTATAATTAGGAAATACGTTATGGGCGCTAGAAAATATTTTGGTACTGATGGTATCCGCGGTAAAGTGGGCGAAAGTGCCATCAACCCGGAATTTGTTATTAAGCTGGGGTGGGCTGCCGGTAAGGTACTGGCTGGTCACGGTACCAACAAGGTATTGATAGGTAAAGACACCAGAATCTCCGGCTATATGCTGGAGTCAGCCCTGGAAGCCGGCCTTTCGGCCGCCGGTATTAACAGTGGTTTACTGGGGCCCATGCCAACCCCGGCAATTGCCTACCTGACCAAAACATTTCGCTCTGAGGCAGGCATTGTGATCAGTGCCTCGCACAATCCTTATTATGACAACGGAATTAAGTTTTTCTCTTCTGACGGCTTTAAACTCGATGATGACATTGAGATAGCCATTGAAGAGATGATGGACAAGCCAATGACCTGTGTTGCATCCAATAAACTGGGTAAAGCCACCCGAATTAACGATGCTGCAGGGCGCTATATTGAATACTGCAAAGGTACGTTTCCGTCTGAGTTATCGCTGCAGGGGCTCAAGGTAGTGGTAGATTGCGCTCATGGCGCTACGTATCACATTGCGCCAAATGTGCTGGCTGAGCTGGGGGCAGAGGTTATTGAGCTGGGCACAAAACCCAACGGTCTAAACATAAACGAAGGCGTTGGGGCCACCAGTATGCGTGCAACAGTTGAAGCCGTGCTGGAACATAAAGCGGATTTAGGTTTTGCTTTGGATGGCGATGGTGATCGCATCATGATGGTAGATCATCTGGGTAATGTAATAGATGGTGACCAGGTGTTGTTTATTATTGCCCGTGACGCGTTAAAAGGCGGCAGGCTTAACGGCGGCGTGGTAGGGACACTGATGAGTAATCTTGGCCTTGAGATAGCATTGAATAAGCTGGGCGTGCCTTTTGAGCGCTCAAAGGTTGGTGACCGCTATGTGATGGAATTACTTCAGCAGAAAAACTGGACCATCGGCGGTGAAAACTCAGGGCACGTGCTTAACCTCAACCTGGCGTCTACCGGCGACGGTATAATTGCCGGCCTGCAGGTCATTTCTGCGATGTTGCGCGCCAATATGACATTGCATGATTTAGCCAGTGGTTTTGAAAAATTCCCGCAAACACTGGTCAACGTCCGGTTTGAGAATGCCGATAGCGACCCGCTAAACAGTGACGAAGTGCTAACGGCGAAAGCAGAAGCCGTTAGCGTATTGGGCAAACAGGGGCGCGTATTGTTACGTAAGAGTGGTACCGAACCGTTAATTCGGGTTATGGTTGAGTCAGATGATGAACTGGCTTCAACCACCTGGGCAGAGAAAATCGCCGATGCTGTTCGTAATGTGTCCAGTTAGTCTGTTTTAGCTTAATATTTTGCGGTTTTTTACTTGTATAATCGTAAGGGAATAGTTAATATCACGCCCGCTTTGACGCCGGGATGAAGTCAAACACAGTTGGAAGACGATAGATGAGAAAGCCAATCGTAGCTGGAAACTGGAAGATGAACGGAAGCCGTTCATTGGTGAAAGAATTTTCTACCTTAATGGATGGTGTAGATAGCGCAGCGGCAGCGGTAATCATATGCCCGCCAGCCTGCTATCTGAGTGAGTTTGCCGGCGTAGATTTCGCGCTGGGCGGACAAACGTTGAGTGAGCTGGATAACGGCGCTCATACCGGTGATATCTCAGCGCAAATGCTGCTTGAGTTTGGTTGCGACTATGTCATTGTGGGCCACTCTGAACGACGTGATGACCATGGTGAGTCGAGCGAACTGGTTGCTGAGAAAGCCCTGAAGGCAATCAGCAGTGGTCTGACACCGATTGTGTGTATCGGTGAATCGCTACAAACCCGTGAAGCGGGTGAGTTAGAAAGCTTTTTAGCGGCTCAGCTTGATGCATTGACAAGCCTGATGACTGCAGAACAATTAAGTAAAGCGGTGATTGCCTACGAGCCTATTTGGGCCATTGGTACCGGTGTAACAGCCACACCTGAACAGGCTCAGGAAGTTCATGCGTTTATACGCGGGCATTTGGCCGGTTTTAGTGAAGACCTCGCATCAGGGATGCAAATCCTTTATGGTGGCAGCGTTAAAGCATCGAATGCGAAAGAATTATTTGCTCAGCCGGATATTGACGGTGGTCTGATTGGCGGAGCAAGCCTGAAAGTAGAAGAATTTAGACAAGTTTGCCAGGCGGCAGGCTAACGAGGATAGAAAATGGTTTATCAAGTGCTTTTGGTTGCATACCTGATTGTAGCACTGCTGTTAATTGGTTTTGTGCTGATTCAACAGGGTAAAGGTGCCGATATGGGGGCTTCTTTTGGTGCCGGCGGTTCAAATACCGTATTTGGTTCAAGTGGTTCAGGTAACTTTATGACTCGTGCCACGGGCTTTCTGGCGACGGCATTCTTTGTCATCAGCCTGCTGCTGGGTAATATTACGGCCCGTCAGGAAAAAGCGCCTGATGAGTGGGAAAACCTGGAAGTACCGGCAACGCAACAGGCTGCACCAGCAGATACCGACGTACCGGCAGTACCTGTTGAAGATAATACGGGTAATACGCCAGACTAATGGCGAATAAAAACGATTTTGCGGAAGTGGTGGAATTGGTAGACACGCCATCTTGAGGGGGTGGTGGCTTCGGCCGTGCGGGTTCAAGTCCCGCTTTCCGCACCAAACAAAAAGCCACCCATCAGGGTGGTTTTTTTATGCCTGAAACATTGTCAGAGGAAAGTAAAACTGTTGAATATTTATCTTATGTCCCTGCTGGCTGTGTTGCTGCCACCGCTGGCGGTTTTCCTGAACGCTGGGATAAGCCGACGGTTCTGGATGAATTTGCTACTTACCATGCTCGGCTTTGTACCAGGTGCGGTGCATGCACTCTATATCGTAATCGCTGTTTTTCGAAGACGTTAAATCCCTGCAATTAAGCTGAGTCACTGTGGGCCCGCCACACGAATCGCGTAAGTGTAATCAACAGGCAGATAAGAATAAGTAGCAGAAGCAGGCCTGCTATAATCAGACCATAGCTGTTCTTCTGCAGTGGTGAGAGCAGCAAAAACAGCTGCGTCACCACTGGTACGCCAAGCATCAGATACAACGCTAGCTTGAGCATTTTCATCATTTGCGTCCGGTTAGACCAGTTCGCTCATTTCGTCACGATAAGCTTCTCCAAGGGCTTTTTTCTGCTTCTCGTTAAGAATGCGTCCGGCAATCTGGAAAAATGCCTGCTCTTCGTCATCCAGGTGATGCTCAACCTGCTCTTTAAGTTGTTTAAGAAAACGTAACCAGGCGGGTGAGCTAAACTCAGTGTCGTCGAGCTTTTCCATTAGCTCATCAATCTCGTGGTGCTCAGCAATGCCATGACGCGACAACTCTACCGCTTTGTCATCATCCATCAAGGGTATGTAAAAGTGACGTTCTTCGGCGGTCGCATGGCGCTCCAGTTCATCTTTCAACTCATCAAAATATTCCCGACGGGCGGCAGTATCGCCATGTGTTTCGACTAAGATCTTAAGTAATAAGCGTTGTTTTTCATGATCCTGACGCAATGCTTCAAAAATGTTCATAAGATGCTCCTGACTATTTATTCGGGTAGTAACCATGGCGTGTTATGTGTGACACAGTGTGATATATAACAGGTTACTCAGTAATTCACAGACTCAAGTTTGCAATACCTGTGCCTTGAGTTATCCGTATGATTTTTAATGATTAAATATATTTAAATGGAGTCGCAGGGGAAGCCGAGGGTAATATTTACCCTCGGTAATGTAATCGGGAAACGCTATTCATTCACCTCATAGCTTTCATCAAAGCGTTTTCTGTCGGCGAGAATTTTCAGATTCTTTGCCTGACAGTTAACGGTAATTTCACTGGCGGAGTAGGTTTCGCCATCAATCACGTAAGTTTGTTCTTCCGGCAATTTTATACTGACCTGCTTAGCCCGTTTGTGATGAATAATTTGTGATGATTTCTTTGATTGCTCGTTGCCAAACACCAGCTCCGCCACCGTAAATAACGGCATGTCATCTTCGGTAGGGGTGAGCCAGGTGATATCCAGTTCTCCATCTGTCATATCAGGCAGGTCACCTCCCTGAGCGAGTGCGGTGCTCAGCGGTGCCGCATTGGCGATAACAAATGAAGGGGTATCGAGCTCAAAGTTTTCATCATCAACGGTCACCTGAAGCTTTTGCGGGCTGCTGGTGTTCATTGCTTTCCATAAACCCTCGAGATAAGCCATCTGACCACCGTTGTTTTTTTCTTCACGGTCGGCATGTTCAATCATCTGAGACTCAAAGCCGATGGCAGACACCAAGAGCATTAGTTTGCCATTACATTCCGCCGTGTCCACCGGCGTATAATGTTGTTCACAAATGACTTCGCAGGCGCGGGTGATGGGGGCAAGTTTACTGCGCAGGCCGTAGACAATCTGGCTTAATGCATTCGCGGTGCCCAGTGGAATAATGCCCAGTACCTTTTGGTGTTCACGGGTTATTGTAGCGACTTCTGTTACCGTGCCGTCACCTCCGCAGGCAATCAGTATCTCATTTCCGGCTGTAATGGCCCGGCGTGCCTGCCAGGTGGCATCGTGCTCTGGTGTAGTTTCGTAAATGGTGACCCTGAACTGGCTGTTTAAATAAGAAAGGATTTCTTCCTTATACGTTTTCCATTTACCGCCGCCTGCTACCGGATTGGCGATGAGTGCCAGTTGAGTATTTAATTTTAAACGGCCCCGTTGTTTTACCTCTGAGAGACTCTTTAGCTGGTGTTTATTGAGTCTGGCCGTCGCTCGCACTGATTGAATTTTATTCATCACATCCACTACCGACAGCGTATCGTTACGGGCCAGCAGGTAGGCAGCCATAACCAGCACTGAGCGTCCGCGCCCCAAGGCGCAATGAACCAGTATTTTGCGGTCATCGCGAATGTGTTGATCAATCCAGTTCAGCGCCAGGTGAAGCTGTTCATTGGTAGGACTGGCATGATCGAGTACCGGAATATTCAGATAATCCACATCATAGCGGTAACTGGTCCAGTCGAGGCCGTCGAATTCTGCGGTAACATCAAGAATACAATCGATGCCCTGGTTGCTGAGTTTTTCGATATCGTTACCGACTAGTCTTGTACCCAGATACAGTTGCTCATCAATTTTTTGAATATTCGGTACCTTATCGGTTTTGCGTTCATAAAAGTTGTAGATACGCGCACCCAGCAGAAAAGGAATAAACAGCCATCGAACGTAAAGGGGAATTCTTCCGTCTTCTCGTTTTCTGAATAATTCGGGGTAATTAGTAAGATATGCCAAACACACGACAAACAACGATGCCGCAGTCCACAGAATTGCCACCTTTATCCACCAGTAGGGCACACAGGCCGCAATGACACAGAGTAAAATGCCAGCCAACAAATAATACTTAACCATCTTCATTGGTTATTCTCTCCCTCAGTGAACCCACACTCGTTAGCGCCGTATCAGTTACAGCAAGTAGTTAAACGGTAATTTTGCCAGCGCATTTAATACAAGGGTTAATACAAATATTGTGCCGTGCGGTTAATTTTAGTGGGGTGAAGGATTGTTTAAGTTAATCAATTTTATCGGGTTCCAGGCCAGTTGGTGGCTGCTTATTTTGTACCAGAATCAATACTGGTGGGTGGTTGTAGCACTAATTATTGCCCACATTTTGTTTGTCGGAGAGTCACTCACCGAGTTTGCCGTAGTGCTGGTTACAGCGCTTGCAGGCATTATTACCGACAGCCTGCTGGCACTGTTTGGCGTGTACATTTTTTCCGGTTCCGGGCAATTCTTACCGATCCCTTTCTGGCTTATTTTATTGTGGTTCGCTTTTGCCTCTACGCTCAGGCACAGTCTGGCATACCTCAGCAAACACTACCGGTTAGCTGCCGGCCTCGGTGCGGTAGGCGGTACGCTAAGCTATGTGGCGGGTATGAAGCTGCAGGCAGTCACTTTTGGTTTAGCGTTTTATCCCACGGTATTATTACTTGCCTGCATCTGGGCATGCCTTATGCCTGTGATCTTTTTGCTATGCCAACGCGTTGAAGCCGTAGCACAACGTGTCAATGGCAGTGACACATTCCAAACCACAAAGGAGAAGTTATGACACCCTTGTCGATGGTAACGGGAGGCAACCGTGGGATCGGTTTTGCAATTGCAGCAGGATTGCTGAAACTGGGCCACAAGGTTTTACTGGTTGCCCGGGACGAAGAGGAAGCTGAACAGGCCTGTGCAGACCTTAACGGCGATGTGCATCCAATAGTGATGGACGTTACGGCACAGTCGGCAATGGAAGACGCTCTGACCCGAGCAGTGGCGGTGTTTGGTGATATCGATATCTTGATCAACAACGCCGGTGTGATGCACAGTGACGAACTGGCTGAGCTAACTGCAGGAGATTTGCAGGCGGCGTTTGATGTGCATGTTAAAGGCCCTGCCATACTGACTAAAGCCGTGTTGCCTGCCATGTTGGAAAACAATTTTGGTCGTATCATTAATGTTTCAAGCGGATATGGCAGCTTTGCAGAGAAACTCGCCGGACCGCCAGCTTACGCGGTAACGAAAGCGGCCCTTAATGCGCTGACAGTAAAAACCGCGGCGTCAGTGCCGGCAGGCAAAAACGTGAAGGTAAATGCTATGTGCCCGGGTTGGGTTCACACCCGTATGGGTGGCTCAAGTGCGCCGTTAACGCCGGAAGAGGGCGCGGATACAGCTATCTGGCTGGCCAGTCTGGATGAAGATAGTCCAAACGGCATGTTCTTCCGCAAACGTAAACCTATTAACTGGTAGCAGGTGAACCGACTGGTGTGAATATTTTTCACACCAGTCGGTAGTTTTCGGTGAAAGTTTCCAGATAGGTTTCCTGTTTACTTATGCTATAAAAAATATCTTATTGAAAGTTAAAGACTAATTTCATTTTTCTGAACTGGCGTCGAGCTTGCAGGATACACTGCATAACTGCTGCGAAGCAACAGACGATAAGCCATCAGCCGGTTTGGGAAGGAGAATATTCAGTGAGTGAGTCTTTAGCGATATCTGCGAGTGCTGGTAACCAGGAAAAGGTGGTTATAACTCAGGATCATTATCAACCTGCAGTCGTCTCTGTTGGAGTAGTGCTGTATGAATGGAATGAGGCTGTTCGTCAACGTGTGCAGCGCCTTGGCGGTCAGTTTGGCAACAGTGGCATCAAATTACAGCTACTTACTCATTCAGATTTGGTCAGACAGGATGACAAGACCAGGCACCTTCAGGGGGTTATTTTTCAGTTGCCGCCAAACGGCAACAGCCCGCTGGCCAGACGCTTTGAGTTAATATTCCGCCAGTGCCAACAGGCCTTGCTGGCCGATTGCGATGTTGCTGCAGCGTTTACCGTAGCCCAGGACGATGACATCTCGAATATTGAACTGGCGATGCAGGTAAGTTTTGCTTCCCACGGCGCAGAATGTCAGTGGCTGGGGCTTGATTACGCTGCAGTTGACTCCGTATCGTTTCAGTCCTGGTGTGAAGGCATAGTGATGTCGGTACGCCAGTCCGCCCATAAAAGCGCCACGCTCGCAGCTTAGATGAAAATGAACTCTAATATTTAGACCCGTAATAAAAATGTCACGAATTGAGCAAAGATGGTTATTCAATTCATTCCAGTATGTTTTTAATGTTAACCCCGTATAACTATCAAGGTTTAAATATAAATGTATATAAAACAATGGTATATCGATTATTTCTGGAAAGTTGATATGCCATGCAGTAGCACGGGCGAAAGACCTTTATACGGTTTGTAGATGGCTGTTTTAATGGATTTTACGCTTTTCTCTCCCAGTTTTCGCCCTTGTAATAAATGTTTATGTGCGTATAATTAGACCTCTAATTAATATTGGTATTCAGTTAACGACAAAAATACAAAGGCAATATTTTTCTATGGCGTTTGAAAGTTACATCTCACTAGCGATTTACTTTGCAGTTATGCTGGGCATCGGATTGTTCGCATACAAGCAATCAACCGGTGATATTTCCGGCTACATATTGGGTGGTCGTCAGGTAAGCCCTCACGTAACTGCTTTATCTGCTGGTGCGTCTGATATGAGTGGGTGGATGCTGATGGGATTGCCTGGTGCGATGTTCCTAACAGGTTTTGATGCCATGTACATCGCAATTGGTCTGGTTGCCGGTGCGTTAGCTAACTACTTTTTGGTAGCGCCGAAGCTGCGTGTTTACACCGAAGTGGCTGATGATTCGCTAACCATTCCGGAGTTTTTCGCGAAACGTTTTGGTCGGTCTAATGCCAGTGTGAGAATGGTTTCAGCCGGTATTATTGTTATGTTCTTTACGTTGTATACCTCGGCGGGTTTAGTGGCGGGCGGTAAGCTCTTTGAAAGCGCGTTTGGCTTGGGATATCAGACAGGCCTGGTGATTACGCTGGCGGTTGTGGTGTCTTACACACTGTTGGGTGGTTTTCTGGCGGTAAGCATGACCGACTTCGTGCAGGGTTGCATTATGTTTGTGGCGCTCGTGTTAGTTCCGATTGTAGCGTTTACCGAGTTTGATAGCCTGGCGCAAATGAACAGCGCGGCACTGGAATCAGTACCGTCGCTGAGCGAATCCTGGCAGGAACTTACATTGCTCGGTCTGGTATCCAGCCTGGCATGGGGCTTAGGGTATTTCGGACAGCCGCATATTATTGTGCGCTTCATGGCCATTCGCTCCGTAAAAGCGATTGCGACAGCACGTAACATTGGCATGTCGTGGATGTTGGTCACCATTATTGGTGCTTTGGGTACCGGTTTTGTTGGAATTGCTTATGCCAACCAGTTCGGCTTGCAGGTAGCCGATGCAGAGACTATTTTTATCATATTCTCTGAAATCCTGTTTCATCCGTTGATTAGTGGATTTTTAATGGCGGCGATTCTGGCGGCCATTATGAGTACTATCTCATCACAGTTGTTGGTGTCGGCCAGCTCGCTGACGGAAGATATTTACCGTGTAGTGAGTAAAAAAGAAGCGACCCAGGAGCAAACCGTAGCGATTGGCCGTTATGGTGTGGCAGGTGTAGCACTGGCTGCGCTGCTATTGGCATGGGATTCATCAAACAGCATTTTGTCGCTGGTCAGCAATGCCTGGGCTGGTTTTGGCGCAGCGTTTGGACCATTGGTGCTGTTTTGTTTATACAAGAAAAATTTAACTCATAAAGCCGCTCTGGCAGGCATTTTGAGCGGTGCTGTAACGGTACTGTTCTGGATATATGCGCCGGTCCTTGAAGGCGGTGCAACATTAAGCAGTGTGGTTTATGAGATTGTCCCCGGCTTTATCATTAGTTCACTGACTATCTGGGGCGTGATTATCTTCAGTGAAGAGCCGCACGAGGCAGTGCAGGCGAAATTTACCGAAACAAATAAAGTTTTAGCAGAATTATCTTAAGGTGATTGGAAATATGAATCGTTCAAATTGGAAACGCATTGTAGTTAAGGTTGGGAGTGCACTGATTGCCCCTAACCGTCAGGGATGTAGTAGTCATTATCTTCTGAGTATTGCGCAATTTATTGTTCGTTGCCGGATGCAAGGTATTCAGGTTGTGCTGGTGTCCTCTGGCTCGGTAGCCGCGGGTGCCCACATCTTCCCGGAAGAGACGAAAAAGAATATTGCTATCAAAAAAGCCATGGCCGCAGCTGGTCAGACCGAAATGATGGCAACCTGGGATAAACTGTTCGACTTCCCGTCGGCCCAGGTGTTACTGACTCATGCTGACTTACGTGACCGTGAGCGCTATGTCAGTATTCGTGAAACACTCGACAGTTTGCTTGATCACGGTGTGTTACCCATCGTTAACGAAAACGATACGGTAACTACCGACAAGCTGAAAGTAGGTGATAACGACAATCTTTCAGCCATGGTAGCGGCGGCAGCCGATGCGGACGCGTTGATTATCTGTTCTGATGTGGATGGGTTATACGATAAAAACCCCCACAAACATGACGATGCGAAATTGTTATCGTGGGTAGATAAAATTGATGAAAGTATCTACGCCATGGCGGGCGGCGCCGCCGAAGACGGTGTTGGTACCGGTGGTATGCGCACCAAAGTAGAAGCTGCCGAAAAAGCGGTTTCACACGGTATTGATACCTTTATCATCAACGGCTTTACCGAGCTTTCTTTTAACCTGATGCTCGAAGGCCAAAATCCTGGTACACACTTCCAGGCGCATGAAAAGCCGATGAAAGAAAACGTGCACTGGATGACCCATACCTCAAACGCGCAGGGTGAGGTCGTGATTAAAGAAGCGTTTAGCGATCCTCTGGATGAGGGCGTCGAATCACTCACCAGTAGTGAGATTCTAGACGTAAAAGGCGAGTTTTCGGTAGGCGATACCATTTTAGTCCGTCGTGAAGATGGCGTTAAACTGGCCAAGGCTAGATCAAATTACAGTAGCTGTTTGTTAAACTTCATTGCCAACGAAGGTAACCAGAAGTTTGCATCGGAATTCGAAGAGAAAACCGGTCCGATTATTTCAGAACAGCACATTGCAGTATTGGAGAACAAATGAGTTTAATTACACAAATTGCCAACGACACAGCTAACGCTGCGAAAACGTTAGCGATTTTAGATGAAGCAACGAAAAATAAAGTACTGGCTGCCATGGCTGCAGCCATCCGTGATAACCAGGACGAGATTGTTAAGGTCAACACGAAAGAAGTGGCTGAAGGTAAGCAAGCTGGTTTGGATGATGCCATGTTAGACCGCCTGACCCTTACGCCAGCGCGTATTGAAGATATGGCTGCAGGCATCGAAACCATCATCGAGCTGGCTGATCCGGTAGGGCAGGAGCGTTCGATTATGGAACGTCCTAACGGCCTGCAGATCAACAAAATGCGTGTGCCCCTTGGTGTGGTTTGCATGATTTACGAAGCCCGTCCTAACGTTACTGCTGATGCCGGTGCATTATGTTTTAAATCGGGTAACGGCGTAATTCTGCGTGGTGGTAAAGAAGCCCTGCAATCCAGCATGGCGATTGCCGGCTTGTTGCAGCAGGTTCTGCGTGAGCACGATTTACCTGAAGCGTTAATCAGCGTGATCCCGGATCCTGACCGCGCCCTGATGCAGGAACTGATGGAGCAGGTAGATACTATCGACGTGATTATTCCACGTGGTGGTGAAGGCCTTATCCGCTATGTAACAGATAACAGTAAGGTGCCGGTAATTCAGCACTTTAAAGGTGTGTGCCACCTGTATGCAGATAAGGATGCCGACCTCGACATGGCACTATCGTTGCTGATCAACGGTAAAACCCAGCGGACCGGCGTGTGTAACGCACTGGAAGGTCTGGTAGTGCATCAGGCAATTGCCGGTGATTTCTTGCCACGGGTTAATAAAATGTGCCAGGAGAAAGGCGTGACAGTACATGCCAACGAAGCGGCAGCCAAATATTTCGACAATGCTGATGTGATTGGTGATGACGAATTTGGCGAGGAGTACCTTGGTCTGGAAATCGCTATCCGGGTAGTAAAGGACTACGACGAAGCACTGTCACATATTCACAAGTTTGGGAGTCACCACACTGAGGTGATCTGTACGCAGAATATGGATACGGCAAAGCATTTCCAGCGAGCGGTGGATGCCTCAGCAGTTATGATTAATGCGTCTTCACGTTTTAATGATGGCAGCCAGCTTGGCCTTGGCGCGGAAATTGGTATTGCTACCACAAAACTACATGCTTACGGACCTATGGGGCTGGAGTCGCTGACTACCGAGAAGTACGTGGTTACCGGCACCGGACAAATCCGCGAATAATAGCGACGGATAACCAATGGTCGGCGTGGTAAGGTTGAGGTTTTTACTATAACCTGCCACGCTTTTGCTAAGAATATGTAAAGTCCACCTATAAGGTGGGCTTTTTTGTTGGAGGATCTTGAGTTCATGGCAATGCCTGATGTAATTGACCAAGCCTGGCGCGTTTTTCTGGACTACACCCAGTCCTATAAACTACTTACCTCACTGTTACTCATAACGGTATTTCTTGGTTGCAAGCGCATCACCATCAGGTTGCTCAGACGACAAAGTAAAAAGAGCGGTGACGATCGCCGCCACTCCATTAACATTATCGACCAGTTAGGCAACGCTATCCTGCTGGTGTTGCTGTTAATGCTGTGGTCAACCGAAGTGCAGAGTCTGGCGTTATCCATTGCGGCGTTTATGGTGGCTATCGTATTTGCCACCCGCGAGATGATTCAGTGCTTTATGGGCTTTATCTATTACATGACGACGCGTCCTTTCAGGGTCGGCGACTGGGTACAGTTAGGTGATAATGTGGGCGAAGTGGTGGAAATGGACTGGGCTAAAACCACACTGCTGGAAGTGGATGCCGAACACTATGGCTATACCGGTAAACACGTGTATGTGCCGAATAATCAACTAATGATTCAGGTTGTTAAAAACCTCAACTTCCTGCGCCGCTATCGACTTCACGAATTCTCCTTAACCCTCGAGCCGCTGGTAAACCCTTACGCGTTATTAGACGATTTCAGAGCCAGGGCGATTGAACATTGCAGTCATTTCCGCGATGTAGCCGAGCGTTATAAAAGCTGGATTGAACGAAATCTGGATGCTGAGTTCATTAGCATTGATCCGGTTATCGACATTGAAACCAACAATTTTGCCAAGTTTGTGGTGAAAGTAGGTCTGTTCTGTCCGTCTGACGAATCGCTGTTGCTGGAAGAGAAAATTCGCGCAGACTGGCTGTCTTTATGGTTTGATACCATTAAAGCAGAACAGAAAAAGGGCGGTTTGCCGCCAGTGGGCACCGACCGGGCCTAATTTAAAGCCAGGCGCGGCGCTGACTGAAGTGATGACTCAGAAAGTCCATCTGGTCGGCCAGAATGCGCCGGTTCATCAGGTAAAAGCGTTCGTACAAATTGGGTGCGAAGGGCACTGCCAGTAATGGCATATTCGCCTCTTCCGGTGTTCTGGCACCTTTTTGATGGTTACAACGGGCGCAGGCAGTGGCGACATTCTGCCAGGTGTTCTTGCCGCCTCTTGAGCGCGGGATAATATGATCCCGGGTGAGTTGCCCGGAACGAAACTGATTGCCGCAATATAAACACAGATAGTTGTCGCGACGAAATAAATAGCGGTTACTCAGGGCAATTTTGCCGTTTTGTACCACTTTACCATCGCAGGCGATAATCGAACTGATGCGCAGCTGGCTTTGCTGACCTTCACGGTTCCAGCCGCCGAGCAGGGTACGGTGCTGATTACCCAGTTCAAACAGTACTTTATTCTGGGCGTAGTAACGGGCGGCCTGATAAATGTCGAGCCAGTCTTGTGGCGCACCTGCTTTATTGAGACGTAATATTAACATGTCCGGCCCTCAATCCTTTAGAGGTCTTGTCGACCTGGCAAACAGTACTGTTACGAATCAGTATGACAGATTGATGAAAAGACGCCACAGGCTGGGTTAAAAATGCGCAAATTGCCCGTAAGACTTAATTTTTTGGCTTATCGGTGATTAGTTATTGGTAAACGCACCTTGACGCCGCTATACTAACGGCCGCGTTTAATAGCGAAGAATTTTAAAGAAAGATTTAAAGGACAAATAGTGACTCCTATTACAAAAACATTCCAGTATGGACAGCATACTGTAACTTTAGAAACGGGTGTGATTGCCCGTCAGGCAACCGCTGCAGTATTAGCCAGCATGGACGATACCTCTGTACTGGTTACCGTAGTTGGTAAAAAAGAAGCTAAAGCCGATCAGGACTTTTTCCCTCTGACCGTTAACTATCAGGAAAAAACTTACGCTGCGGGTAAAATCCCCGGTGGTTTTTTCAAGCGTGAAGGTCGTCCTTCAGAAGGTGAAACCCTGACCGCTCGTCTGATTGACCGTCCAATCCGTCCATTATTCCCTGAAGGCTTCAAAAATGAAGTACAGGTAGTAGTGACCGTGGTTTCTGCCAACCCAGAAATCCCTACCGATATTATTTCAATGATCGGTACCTCAGCGGCACTGGCGATTTCCGGTATTCCTTTCAACGGCCCGATTGGTGCGGCGCGTGTAGGTTACACCGATGGTGAATACGTACTGAATACCCGTAACAGCGAACAGGAAGCCAGCCAGCTGGATTTAGTGGTTGCTGGTACTGAAGGTGCGGTACTGATGGTTGAGTCAGAAGCCAGCATTCTGTCTGAAGAAGTGATGCTTGGCGCGGTAATGTTCGGTCACGAGCAATTACAAACTGTTGTTTCTGCGGTAAATGAGTTTGCTGCCGAAGTGAACACGCCGAAGTGGGACTGGGTTGCTCCGCAGGAAAACACCAGCCTGAAAGACAAAATCAAAGCGCTTGCGCTTGAAGGTATGACTGCTGCTTATCAGATTTCTGACAAGCTGGAGCGTAAAGACGCGGTGACTGCAGTAACTGAAAAAGCCGCTGCTGAAATCTTGGCGGCTGACGAAGAACAAGACGAAAAAGAAGTTTTCGACCTGTTGCATGAACTGGAAAGTGACGTAGTACGTTCACGTATCCTGGCGGGTGAGCCACGTATCGATGGCCGTGATCCGACTATGGTTCGTGCCCTTAACGTGTCTACCGGTGTACTGCCGCGTACTCACGGCTCTGCAGTATTCACCCGTGGTGAAACACAGGCACTGGTTGTTGCTACCCTTGGTACTGAGCGTGATGCGCAGATGATCGACGAGTTAGCCGGTAAGCGTGACAGCAAGTTTATGCTGCACTACAACTTCCCGCCGTACTGCGTAGGTGAAACCGGTATGATTGGATCGCCTAAGCGTCGTGAAATTGGTCACGGTCGTCTGGCTAAGCGTGGTATTCAGGCGGTTATGCCTTCTGATGAAGAATTCCCGTACGTAGTACGTGTGGTATCAGAAATCACTGAATCAAACGGTTCATCTTCAATGGCTTCTGTATGTGGTACCTCACTGGCGTTAATGGATGCTGGTGTACCCATTAAAGCCTCTGTTGCTGGTATCGCCATGGGTCTGGTTAAGAGCGACGACAACTTCGTGGTTCTGTCTGACATCTTAGGTGACGAAGATCACCTAGGTGACATGGACTTTAAAGTTGCCGGTACTACCGAAGGTGTTACGGCGCTGCAGATGGATATCAAAATTGAAGGTATCACTAAAGAAATCATGCAGATTGCCCTTAAACAGGCAAAAGAAGCCCGTTTACACATTCTTGGCGTAATGGACTCTGCTCTGGGCGGTCACCGCGAAGAAATGAGCGAATTTGCACCGCGCATTTACACGCTGAAGATTGATCAGGACAAGATCCGTGACGTTATCGGTAAAGGCGGCGCGATGATTCGTTCAATCACTGAAGAGTCTGACACCAACATCGAAATCGAAGATGACGGTACCGTAAAGATTTTCGCTACCGAGCGTGCTAAAGCAGAAATCGCTATTGCTAAGATTGAACAGGTTACTGCTGAAATCGAAGTAGGTAAGACCTACAACGGTAAAGTCACCCGTATCGTAGACTTCGGTGCTTTCGTTGAAGTACTGCCGGGCAAAGAAGGTCTGGTTCACATTTCACAAATCGCTCACGAGCGTGTGAACAAAGTGACGGACTACCTGTCTGAAGGTCAGATGGTTGACGTAAAAGTTATGGAAATTGACCGTCAGAACCGTGTACGCTTAAGCATTAAAGAGCTGTTAGAAAAGCCAGCAAAGCCTGAGTCTTCTGACGACGCTTAATCTCAAAGCGATATGAGTAAGTATAAAAGGGGCTGCAGGCCCCTTTTTTGATGTATGAACAGGCCTAAAGGAAAAGTAATATGGATAAATCCGTACAAACTGAAATCGAAGCGGCCGTCTTCCGCCGTCTGCTAACCCATTTGGATGAGCACAAAGATGTACAGAATATCGAACTGATGATTCTGGCTGACTTTTGTCGAAACTGTCTGGCTAAATGGTACAGCAAAGCTGCCGAGGAGCGCGGCGAAGAGGTGGACTATGATGAAGCCAGACGCGTGGTTTATAAAATGCCATACAGCGAGTGGAAGGAAAAACATCAGCTGCCGGCTACCGACGAGCAACTGGCAGCATTTAATGCCAAACAGGAAGCTAAAAAGGCTTAACCCCGGTTTTGCTCCTCCGGCAGACTATATGTGTGGGGAAGCAGTTCACTGACTGTGGTTTCGGTGCATTCGCCGTTAGCGGTAAGCATAAACACAGGTGTATCAGCACTGGCAAACTCAGCGATTTTCTGACGGCAGCCACCGCAAGGGTAGCAGTAATCATTATTGGGGCTGGCTACCAGAATTTGTTTAATTTGCTTAGCGCCGGCGGTGATCATAGTGCCTATAGCCGATGCTTCGGCGCACTGTCCTTGTGGGAACGCTGCGTTTTCAACGTTGCAGCCGTAATAAACATTGCCGTCCTCGGCAACGATTGCTGCGCCAACTCTGAACTTAGAGTAGGGGGCATAGGCGTTTTTCTGGGCCTTTAGTGCGGCATCTTTTAACTGTTGTAACAATTTACTGCTTCCTTCACTGTCGTTATTTTTGTCTACTATCCGGTGAGAATTGATATAGTCTCACTCATCAATACGTGTTAGCGTCTGACTTCTGTTATAGTGATATCAAACGCTGCGAATAGGAAAGAATTATATTTACCATGCTTAGTCGATTGAGTCTTATCTTTTTTGTTTTAGTGGTTACCGGTTGCGCACAAACTGCACCAAAACAACAGCAAACTGAAATGGGGAATCTGTTAGTGCCCGAACCTGCTCCCCTGAGTATTCGTTCGCAGGTGGCTATCGCCCGATTCGGCCAAATACTTTCTAACGCCGAGCTAACCGACGAAGATAAAGCCCAGTTACACTTCCAGCGTGGCATGTTATACGACAGTGTGGGCCTGGGTGGGCTGGCGCAATTTGATTATAACCGGGCAATTAACTTTAAACCGGATATGGCCGAAGCGTACAACTCAATTGGTGTACACATGGTGCAGCAGGAAGAATTTAGTCGCGCCTATGAAGCCTTTGACTCAACCCTGGATATTGACCCGGGTTATGATTTCGCCTTTTTGAACCGTGGGATTGCGTTATATTACGGCGGCCGGGCCGATTTGGCTGTATCTGATTTAGCGACCTTCGCTAACAAAGCGCCGGATGATCCCTTCCGGGTGTTGTGGGCCTATTTTGCCGAGTCAGAGTATGCCCCGCAAACGGCTCAGCAACAGCTCAGTCAGCGCCGGGAAAACCTGCCTGATAGTCATTGGGCCACCGGTCTGGTAGATTTGTTTTTAGGACAACAAACCGAAAAACAGTTGCTTGACTCGCTGTTAAGCGGCATTACCAGTGAGAAGGAGCTGACCGACAGGTTGTGTGAAGCGTATTTTTACCTGGGTAAGTACCATGAGGAGAATAACCAGCCTGGCGTGGCCTCTAATTACTTTAAGTTTGCCCTCAGCACTAATGTTTATGAGTACGTTGAACACCGCTATGCCCGCTTGGAGCTGCAACGCTTAAGGCAAAACACGGTTACCGACTAACTCATGATGTTCTTCAGAGCAACTTGTCTGGCGGTGTTTACCTCATTAACCATCGCCGCAGACAGTGGTCATTTGCCTTCCCAATTGCTCAATAACGCCGAGCAGGCCGAAAAACCTGCGCCGTTGTTATGGGTGGCCGTACAGCAAAACAGCCAGGCTGCCAGGCAGCGTCTGTTGGCGTTTGCTGAGGCGAACCGCAATCAGTACTGGCTGGAAATGCTTATCAAAGCCGGGTATTCACCGGCAGCACTAACACTTTCCCGCTTAGAGGATAACCCGAGGATCACCCAGCGGCTGGTACGTCTGGCGGCGCGCGGCGGGGTAGCCGAAGCACAATACGAATATGCCCTCACAAGAGATGATTTTGCCCATCGCGAAACCTGGTTAAAAGCGGCCGCTGAACAGGACTATTTTGTGGCGCAAACAGCCCTTGCTGACTGGTACCTGCTACACGAACAACAAAGTGAAGCCGAGCCCTGGTTGCAAAAAACCGCCAGTCGGGACAGTCAGAGCGCATTTCAGCTGGCCTATATCCGTTGGCAGCAGGGCCGTGAAGACGAAGGTTACGAATTGTTTGAGCAGGCGGCTGAACAGCAACACGAACAGGCACAGAGTGTGTTAGCCGTGCTGCAACAATACCAGCCTGAGTCTATCGCTGATCTGTCGGCTGCTCCGGGTAATGACAACACAAGGCAATGCAAGCAGCAAATCCAGCCTTTCGCTACTGGCCTGGCCGAAATGGTGCAGGCAAATACCATTTACCAGCAGTTTTTAGCGGACAAACGGCTTAAATCCTTACCCTTGTGCGTTAACAAGCCGATCTGGCTGGCCCGCGAGTCATTAAAATGCGATGCAAACTGGCAGGGCCAGGGCCGTCTGGGGTGTAATATTGAAGCGCTTGAGCCGGTAGTCAGGCAGCGCGGCTTTACCCATGCAGTGGTGCTGGCCAAATCTGGCAAGGCGAATGTTAATAACGGCGTGATGTATCTCGATGTTGGCGATACCTACAGCGTATTTGTGCATGAGTTGGCGCATTTCGTAGGGTTTGTCGACGAGTATCCGTTAACCCGTAGTTTTGCAAAAGAGTACTGCGCCCGCCAATCGGCGCCTAATCTGGTGTTTTTGGGCGCATTGACTTATGCACCGCTGAGTAACATAGAATACTGGCAATCTATCGAATTCCCGATCACCCTTTATCCGTCGCGTACCTGTAATAACATTGGCATGGCGAGTTTTAAACCCAGCGATCGTATCACCTTTATGGAAAACCACGACGCTAAATATATCCCGCCTATCTACCTTTCGATCTGGAGTTCGTTACTGCACAATCCCAAAGCGCAACGGCCTATTGCGATGAACCTTTTTCAGCATTTTGAACAGGCAGGGAATACGGATAAAGCGTCATACTGGCTGGATGTCTTTCGCCAGCAGCGGACCGGTTTAACAACCGACCCGGCGGCAGATGCCATGACAGAAAATATCAGCGCCGACTGAGGACATCTGAGCGGTATTCGTTGACCCACATGGCAGTGGCACCGCAAATGGCCACCGGCATCACCAGAAAATTCACAATCGGTATCATCGCCATTACGTTTACGGCAATGCCAAACGAGTAGCTGAGGCCCTTGCGATCGCCCAGCCGTTGGCGCATCTCGCCAAAAGGCACTTTGTGGTTATCGAAAGGGTAGTCGCAATACTGGATGGCCATCATCCAGGCGCCGAATAAAAACCACAATACCTGGCCAATGACCGGGAGAAAGAAAAATAACAGTAAAAAGCCGATGGCGCGAGGCAGGTAATACACCAGTTTGGTGATCTCCCGGCCCAGCGTACGGGGAATATCTTTAATGATGGCCATCACGCCGTCATCACCCAGTGACTGTCCCGTAAGGTGGCGTTCCACTTTTTCGGCCAGCAGGCCGTTAAAAGGAGCGGCTATCCAGTTGGCCAGGGTACCAAACATCAGGGCAAAGCTGAGTAAAATACTGATCACCGCCAATGGCCAGAGTAAAAACGTGATGGACGTCTTTAGCCAGCCCAGCCAATCAGGTATAAATCCGATGAGATAATCCACACCGGCCTGAATTTCGCCGAGCAGAAAATAAAAGGCCACTGAAAATAACACCAGATTGATCATCAAAGGAATAAACACAAAGCGCTTTAAGCCTTTTGTGGTAATTAAATCAAACCCTTGCCCGAAATAACCGATACCGCTGCGTTGTGCCATTAAAACTCCTGCTGTCTGGTGAAAAGAATATGCCATTATCTGCAGAGGGGGTGATAAAAAATGACATACTTTCAAACACCCACAGTATAAAACCCTGGGATCCCACTGTGAATTCATAATTGTTACAGTTCATGAACTTTGTTACATTCAACTTATAATAACAACCACAACAACGCGTGCGCATATTGAGAGTTTCCGGTTCAACGCTATCGACAGGATCAGCGGGTATCGCTATCAATAACGCTCTTTTAACAGAGTGGTGGTGTTGTGCGTCTTAAAAAAATCCGCCTGGCCGGTTTTAAATCCTTCGTTGATCCTACCACGATCCCCTTTCCCGGCGACATGACTGCCATTGTTGGTCCAAATGGCTGTGGTAAGTCCAATGTGATTGATGCGGTGCGCTGGGTGCTGGGGGAAAGCTCCGCCAAAAACCTCCGTGGTGATGCTATGACCGACGTAATATTTAATGGTTCGTCGGCCCGTAAGCCCGTAGGGCAGTGTAGTGTTGAACTGGTGTTTGATAATTCCAGTGGCCGGATCGCCGGTGAGTATGCCAAATACAATGAACTATCGATAAAACGTGTTGTTACCCGTGACGCCATCTCCACCTATTTCTTAAATGGCAGTAAATGTCGTCGCCGCGATGTTACAGACCTGTTTTTAGGGACGGGATTAGGCCCGCGCAGCTACGCCATTATCGAGCAGGGCATGATATCCCGGCTGATCGAGTCGAAGCCCCAGGAATTGCGGGTGTTCATCGAAGAAGCGGCGGGTATCTCAAAATATAAGGAACGTCGGCGGGAAACGGAAAACCGTATTCGCCATACCCAGGACAACCTCGAACGCCTGGAAGATGTGCGCGGTGAGCTTGGCAGGCAGCTAGAAAAGTTACAGCGTCAGGCAGCAGCAGCCAAACGCTATACTACGCTTAAAGCGCAGGAACGTACCTTAAAAAGTGAGCTGGCCGCCATTCGCTGGCTCAAACATGACGACCATCTGCAAAAACTGCAACAAACGCAGCAGCAACTAGATACCGATATTGAAGCGCTCAGAGCTAGGCAGCGGGGCGATGAGGCCGGAATCGAAAAATACCGTGACACACAGCAAAACTGTAAGCAAAAGCTCGATCACCTGCAGCAGAATTTATTCACGGTGAGTGCTACGATTTCCCGGCTGGAACAATCAGCTCTGCATAATCAGCAACGTCTGAAGCAAATTGACAGCGAACTAAGTGATATCAAGATTCAGCTAGCGGCTCTCAATGATGAACAAGAGTTACTGACTGTACAGGCAGAAGAACAGGCGGCACTGGTGGTGGAACTAGAGCCCGCTTACGAGATTCAGCAGGCAGCCTGTGAGCAGTTGGAGGTTACGCGTGACCAGGCTGAGGCCGCGTTACACCAGCATCAGCGCGATTTTCAGCAAACCGACCAGCAGTATCATCAGCTAAAGCAGCAAGTGCACTCTCACCACAGTAAAGTGCAGTCGTTGTTGCAAATGCAGATGCGTACTCAGCAACGAATTGGTGAGCTGGAACGCGAAATACAGGAATTTTCCCAGGCCGACCATCAGCAGGCCATCGACGATTTACAGCTTGAACTGGAAATGCTGGCAGAGCAGATCCTTGAACAACAGGATAAAGTGGAAAGCGCCAGACAAAAACTTGGACAGTCACAGCAACTCTATGAGCAGGCGCGGCAATATACCCAGTCAATGCGCGCTGAGTTACAGCAAAATCAATCCCGTTGCGTGGCGCTTCAGACCCTGCAACAAGCAGCCAGTCCCACCGGGCCTCAACCTGAAGGCGTGGTGCCGCTGTGGCAGCAGTTAACGCCAAAAGCAGGCGCTGCAGCCATTGTAGAACATGTGCTGAGTGAGCTTGGTGATGCACAACTGGCGACCGGCGAGAGCCTCGCAACATTGACGGAAAATCAGACCAATTTAAGCGCTGGCCTTAAGTATTTCAGCCAGTCAGATCTAACTCGGGATAAACAGCCCGGCAGCGTGGCGGCTTTATTGGAAGATGAATGGGTTCCTCATCAGTTTAATCGGATACTGGTGGCTGAAAATGCCGCAAGTGCGCTGGCGATGCGCCAACAGGCAGGTGAAAGCGAGCTAATCGTTACTCCCGAGGGCCAGTGGTTCGGCCCCGATTGGTTTCGCTATGGTGAACAAGACACCGAACAGGGCGTATTACAGCGTGCCGAACAGATCGAGGAACTCAACGACACAATCGCCGCTCAGGAAGCACAGCTTGCTAAGCTTGAAGAACAGGAAAGCGAAGCGCAGAACAACATAGAACAGGCGCGGGAGCAGGTGAGTGCCAGTGAGGGCGGTTTGAATGAACGCAATAATCAGCGCCAGCAACTGACTCAGCGCTTAAGCTGGCTGAGCGAACAACAACGCCAGGAAGCGCAGAAGCGAGAACGCCTGGATGATGAGTTGAGTCGCCAACGGGAGCAGCTTGAAGAAGAGGCTACTGAACTGGCAATGCTTAATGAAGGGCTGGAAACTTATGAAATGGAGCTGGCTGAGCAGGCTGAGCGCCAGGCGCGTTTGCAGGATCAGCAACAGGCGCTCCAGCAACAACTTAGCAGTCAGCGTAGCCAGTATGAGCAAAATACCCGTGAACTGCATCAGATGGCCCTCAAACTGCAGGAGAGCCAGAATAAGCAGCAATCGCTGAATTCTCAGCAACAGCGGGTAAGTCAGCAACTTACCAGTCTCGGGCAGCGTGCCGGTCAGTTAGAGCAAGAGCAACAATCGCTCAATCAACCTCAAACCGAACAAGCTGCGCAACTGCAGGATTTGCTGGCCGAAAAAGCGGCGCTCGAAGAACTGCGCTACAGCTTACAGCAGGAATTGGAGCATGCCCAAGAGTTGCTCAATCAGGCAATGCAGGGCCAGCAGGCAATTGTTGGTGATATTGCCAAACGGCAGGAGCAGCTCGATAGCCTGAAAATCGAGGCGGAAGGTTATCGGGTGCGAGGCACGGCCATTCTGGAACAACTCAGCGAAATTGGGGTCACACTTAAAGCGGTACTGGAAACCCTGCCGGCCGAAACCAGTGAAACCAACTGGCAACGGGATCTGGAACAGACTAGTGCGGCCATTAGCCGGCTCGGTGCTGTTAACCTGGCGGCAGTGGAAGAATACGACGTTCAGGCGGAACGTAAAGCCCACCTGGACACGCAATTTGACGACCTTAATGACGCCCTTGAGACTTTGCAAAACGCCATACGGAAAATCGATCGTGAAACCCGCTCCCGTTTCAGCCAGACGTTTGAGCAGGTGAATGAAGATCTTAAAATGCTCTTTCCCAAGGTATTTGGCGGGGGCTCGGCTTATCTTGCCTTAACTGATGATGATTTACTGGAGACTGGCGTGACCATAATGGCCCGTCCGCCCGGCAAGAAAAATAGTACAATTCATCTGCTTAGCGGTGGAGAAAAAGCCTTAACCGCATTATCATTGGTGTTTGCAATTTTCAGGCTTAATCCGGCGCCATTTTGCCTGTTGGATGAAGTGGATGCACCACTGGATGATGCTAACGTCGGACGCTTCTGTAACCTGGTTTCTGAGATGTCGAAATCGGTACAGTTTATTTACATATCACATAATAAAATCGCGATGGAGATGGCGAGTCACCTTACCGGTGTCACCATGGCTGAACCGGGCGTGTCACGCATGGTAGCCGTGGATGTCGATGAAGCCGTTTCCATGGTAGACGCATAAATTTATAGGCGAAAGAAGTCGATGGAAGAAGAATTACGTTTGTCATTGTTGCTACTGGGTGGTTTTTTTATCCTTGGTGTGCTGGCACATGGCTTATGGAATATCCGCAAAAACAGTCAGGCCAAAAAGCCTCAGCGGCGTGTTGAGCCGGAGGGTTGGCAGGATGAAGAGCGTGACGACGAGCCAAGTAACCTGAAAACTGCTGACGATTTCGATGAGTACGGTATTGGCGAAGTACGGGTAATTCGTCATTCAACAACCGACGTTGATGAGTCAGAGTACGCTCCCGACAACGTAAAAGACGAAACTACAAATGAAGCAGCGGACGACGGCCTCGTTGAGTCTTCTGTTTCGGATGATAATGACGTCACTCACACCAACGAGAGTGAAAGTGAGCCGGCTGATAAACCTGCCGAGACACCTAAAGAAAAACTTTATGCTTCGGTAGTAACCAATCCGAAACCACAGTATCAGCACGATAACGTGGTAGAGCTACCTGATTCCGTACCTGCGCCGCCGTCTTTCTTGTTAAAAGAAGAGGAAAGTGCTCAGCCTGAGGCAAAACCAGAGCCTGCACCGCATGAAGAGCAGGACGACTTTTCACTGGATACCCAGCCTGCGCCACCAGAGTCCAAAACTCCGGCTGGTGAAGATAAAACTGAAAAAACGCCGGAAGCAGCGCCTGCGACACCTAAAAAGCGCAGCCGCCCGGCCAGCCGGAAACGCCAGGAACCGCGTTTTGGTGATGAAGATCAGATGCAAATTGATTTTGATGACTCGGTTAAGGCAGCCGAGGCTCAGGCAGCACAGACTGCCGCTCAGGTAGAGCCGGAAGTGCTGATCCTCAACGTACGGGCCCCGGAGGATGCGCCCATCAGTGGTGCGTCATTGCTGCCTATGCTGTTAACCCTGGGCTTTAAGTTTGGCGATCAGGACATTTTCCACCGCCATGTCAATTCCAATGGCAAAGGCCCGGTGCTGTTTAGCTTAGCTAACATGTTCAAACCGGGGAATTTTGATATTGATAACCTGGAAACTTTCACAACACGCGGCGTTTCGCTGTTTATGCTATTGCCAATAGAAGGCGATCCACATCAGGTATTTAATATGATGCATAATGCGGCCCGTAAGATTGCTGATGAGTTTAATGCTCAGGTGCTCGACGGTCGCCGCAGTGTGTTATCCAAACAGGGCTTACAGCAGTACGTTGAAAAGATCCGCGACTTTGAACGCAAACGTATGATAGCCCGTCACTAAGTTTACTATCCTGAATTCGTTGTACTACTGTTAAAAGGCAGTAGTACAACATCAACAGAGCAATTCCCATGAGTGATCAAACCGTCATCGCGCAACTCGAAGCATTGCGCGAGAAAATTAATGACTATAACTATCAGTACTACGTGCTGGATGATCCCAGTGTGCCCGACAGCGAATACGATCGCCAGATGCAAGCACTACAGGCACTGGAAGGCGAGCATCCGGAGCTTATTACCCCGGATTCACCCAGTCAGAAGGTAGGCGGCCAGCCGCTGGGAGCCTTTGAACAGGTAACCCACGAAGTGCCAATGCTATCGCTGGATAATGCCTTTGAAGAAGCCGATCTGAAAGCTTTTGAAAAACGCCTGCTCGACCGCCTTAAAGCCGATATTAAGCTAGCCTACAGCTGTGAGCCAAAACTCGACGGACTGGCCGTTTCGATTTTATACGAGAACGGCGTGCTGGTGCGCGCTGCCACCCGCGGAGATGGGCAGGTAGGTGAAAATATCACTGCTAATGTCAGAACCATCGCCAACGTGCCATTGAAATTACGCGGCACAGACTTACCCGAAAGGATTGAAGTGCGCGGTGAGGTGTTTATGCCTCGCGACGGCTTTGAAAAGCTCAACGAAAACCAGCGTAATGCCGGGCTTAAGGTGTTTGCTAACCCGCGTAACGCCGCTGCCGGCAGCTTACGTCAACTGGACTCCCGGATTACCGCTAAACGCCCGTTAAAGTTCTATGCCTACTCGCTGGGCGTTGTGGCACCGGATGACTTTACCTTACCGGACAGTCACCATGAGCGTCTTAAGCAGTTAGCAGAGTGGGGGATCCCCTTGTGCCCGGATATCGGCATTACTGAAGGGGCCAGCGGTTGTTTAGCGTACTATGAGCAAATTCTGTCGCGCCGCGATGGTCTTCCTTACGATATCGATGGCGTAGTGTTTAAAGTGGATGATATCGCCCTGCAACAACAACTGGGATTCGTTGCCCGGGCGCCACGCTGGGCTATTGCACAGAAGTTTCCGGCGCAGGAAGAGATGACCCGCTTACTCGACGTAGAGTTTCAGGTTGGACGCACAGGTGCAATCACGCCGGTTGCCCGCCTTGAGCCGGTGTTTGTTGGCGGCGTAACGGTGTCTAACGCTACCCTGCACAATCAGGACGAAGTAGAGCGGCTGGGCGTTTGTATCGGCGATACAGTGATTATTCGCCGGGCGGGGGATGTGATCCCGCAGGTGGTTTCAGTGGTAGCTGATAAGCGACCAGAAGACGCCCGGGAGATTCAGTTTCCGGCTCAGTGCCCGGTGTGTGACTCTCAGGTAGAGAAACTGGCCGATGAAGCCGTGGCTCGCTGTACCGGTGGGTTAATTTGTCCGGCCCAACGCAAACAGGCGTTAAAGCATTTTGCATCACGCAAAGCGCTGGATATAGACGGGCTGGGAGACAAACTGATAGAGCAATTGGTAGACGCCGGGCTATTAAAAACACCCGTGGATATATTTAACCTTACGTTTCCAGCGTTGATTCAGCTGGAGCGGATGGGTGATAAGTCGGCGGCAAATTTATTGCAGGCAATTCATAATGCAAAGCAAACCACATTACCAAAATTTCTGTATGCTTTGGGGATCCGTGAAGTAGGTGAAACCACGGCGGCTAATCTGGCACTGCATTTTCAAACCTTAGAAGCGATTCAAAACGCGAGTCTGGATGATTTACAGGCAGTGCAGGACGTGGGGGTTGTGGTCGCTGAGCACGTGTTTAACTTCTTTAATGAGTCGCATAACACCGAGGTGCTAGAGGGCTTACTGAGTGCAGGCTTAAACTGGCCGGAGATTGAAGCGCCGGATGAGGCGGATCTGGTCCTCGATGGCAAAACCTGCGTGGTGACCGGCACGCTGAGCCAAATGTCACGTAATGATGTGAAGGCAATACTACAGCAGGCGGGCGCCAAGGTGGCAGGCAGCGTATCTGCAAAAACCGACTTCCTGGTGGCCGGCGAAAAAGCCGGTTCCAAACTGGCCAAAGCTCAGGAGTTGGATGTGGAAGTGTGGGATGAAGAACGTTTAATGACGTTTCTGACGGATAACGGTCTGGTATAACTAACATGCCGGACGACGTCCGGCTGTTCTTACGCTATGAATTCATATGGGCAATAAAACTGCTAATAAGTATTATAGCATCGCTCAAATCAAGTCTGGATTGAGCGAATTGCGGAAATTTTGAGTCTGTCTGAGATTGTTCGCTAAATGTTAAATAGGCAGTGTTTCACTACAAAATAATGTTCTCCGTCACCTGTGACTCAAAGGGTGTCAGATATAGGGTATAAAAAGAAATGTCTCTTTTTATTTAACCCATTAGGAGTGATCTGCTTTAATCAAACAGGACACTTTAATAATGGAATATAATCCAATTATTGAGGTGTTAAATGACAAAACGAACAAACAGAAGTTACACGGCTGAATTTAAACAAGAAGCTGTCAAATTGGT